>JAESFY010000014.1_pt1 | contig 560871 bp, 503 predicted proteins | sample 9266201 | NCBI WGS metagenome assembly JAESFY01 (sample SAMN14515071, study PRJNA621656) | algae metagenome | isolation source: Nodosilinea sp. WJT8-NPBG4 and co-occurring heterotrophs from soil, lower... | place: USA: Pinto Basin, Colorado Desert, California | collected 2006-05-27
CATCGAACGGCAGCCCGTACCTGCCGAGCACCTCGCGCACGATGTCCAGCACGTTCTGGTTCTGGAAGATGCGGTAGTCGCTGGTGCGCGTGGCCAGCGTGAGCCAGGGCTCGATCACGGCCTCGTAGAGCGCGCGCCGGTTCTCCAGGCGCAGGAAGCGCACGCGCGTGACGAGGCCCGAGAGGTGGCGCTGGGCCGGCCCGCTGCCCGGGCGGCCGTCGAGCACGACATGCACCGTGAGCGGCTCGCCCACGAGCTGCTTGATGGCGACGTTGGCGGCCTGGCGCTCGTTGTAGCCGGGCTGCTCGGGCGTGGCCAGGGTGAGGGTGTAGCGAAACAGCGTGCTGAGTCCCTCGTCGCCCTCGAGCGCGACGGGCTCAAGCGCGGGCTCGCCGCCCAAGCTGGGCATGGCCGGCGACGAGACGCTCAGCACGCGCGCAAGCGCAGCGCCTGAAAGCATCGGCTCAGCCTTCCTTGTTCTCCTTGATGTTCCAGGCGGCACCCCAGGCGAACGACTTGATGTGGGTCCACTCCTCGGGGTTCGCGTCCTTGGATTCGCCGTTCGCGCCCTCGACGCGCATGAACATGTCTGCTGCCATGGTTGTTATCTCCAAAGGTTGGTGGCCCGCTATTGGGAATTCTTTACTTTAGTAAAAAATGATTTCCAACGTGCGGCTTTGTTGCGGCTGTTTGATCTTTTCTTGGGATTGTGATTTAGCCCATAAGAAATTGGTATGCGCCTGGAGCTCACCCAGGCGCGCGAGCGGCGCGTGCGATGAATTCGCGCATCAACGCCACGGCGGCCTCCGCATGGGTCTCGAGCAGCAAATGGCCGGCGTCCAGAACATGCGCTTCCATCCGCGGCAGCGCACGCATCCAGGAAAGGACCTCGGCCAGATCGAAATAGACATCGTGCCTTCCCCAGACCAGCAGGGCAGGCGGCTGCCAGCGTTCGAGGTAGCTGGCAATCTCGTCGAATCGGGCGGCATGGTTCGCATAGTCGGCAATGAGTGCGCGCTGGGTGTCCATGTGGCCTGGCAGGTTCATCACGCGCCAATCCTCTTCCCAGTGCTGAGCCGGGATCCGCTCGGCCACCTCCGCAGGGACGCCGGAAATGTAGGTGTCGCGCGTGCCGGCGAGGGTGAGATGCGCCGTGGCGGCGGCCTCGTTCTCTGCGTTCGGCTGCGACCAGTAGGCCTGTGTCGCGGTCCATCCCGGGCCCCAGCCGGTTCGGTGCGCGTTGGCGTTCTGGACGATGAGGCCCAACACTTTCTCGGGCGCCTGCATCGCGATGTGCAGGCCCACCGGCGCTCCCCAGTCATGCAGGTAGATGAAGCGTGGCCCGATCTCCAGCGACTCGAGCAGTTCGGCGATCGCGTGGCCGATGGCCTCGAACGATACCCCGGGCAGCGGATCGGACGCGCCGTGGCCGGGCAGGTCGGGTGCGATCACGAAGGCAGCTTGCGACAGCGCAGGCACGACCGGCCGGAACAGGCGGGCCGAGTTCGGCGTGCCGTGCAGCAGCAGCAGCGCGGGGCTGGAAGGCTCGCCGGCGGTAGTGAAAGACAGCTCGGTGCCACCGGACAGACGAAGTCGTTGCGTTTTCATGCCGTTGTCCCACGATGCGCGAGCAGGCAGGCCTTTGCTCGCTCATGCACGGATTCTGGCTCGCGTCGATCCGGACGGTGTCAGCCGCTCGCTCCCGCGCGTTGCGGGAGATGGCTGACACTGGACGCGCCGTCAGGATGTGCCGATGCTTCGCGCCTCGCCTTCGATCACCAGGCGATCGATGCGCTCGTCGGGCAGGTTGACCAGCAGTTCGACATGGCGGCGGATCGCATGCATCGTCAGCGAAAACGCCCCAAGGCCCTCGCCGGCGTCCTTGGCACACGGATCGGGGTGCGACCAGTGCGCCGACGCGGGATGGCCGGGCCAGACAGGGCAGGTCTCTCCCGCGGCCTCGTCGCACAGCGTGACGATGAGGTCCATGTGCGGTGCCGAGGCGCCGCCAAACTCGTCCCAGCTCTTGCTGCGCAGGCCGTCGGTGGAAAGCCCCGCGCTGCGCAGCACTTCAATCGTGCGCGGGTCGGGTTGTCCGCCCGGCGTCGGCGCGCTGCCCGCGGAGTAAGCCGCAAAGCGCTCGCGGCCCAGCTGCTTGAGCAGCGACTCGGCAATCAAGCTGCGCGCAGCGTTGCTGTTGCACAGGAAAAGGACGTGGATCGGATGGCTGGTGGTCATGGCGGGAATGGCGAGGAATGACGATTTGGGAGGTCGCCGACGCATTGGCGCGCGGCAGTGTGACGTGTGTATGACGGCGGGTTGAGCTATAACCTCGGCTTCCGCGGTGCCGTCCAGGCGAAGGAGTTCTCGATGAGTTTGAATTTCCCATTCGGTTGCACGGCACTCGCCCTCTGCGTCGGTTCGCTGTTCGCCGCTGCTTCGGCGAGCGCCGATGAACTCGCCAGCCAGCCGGCCAACGAGGCGTACAGCCTCAGCACGAAAAGCATCAACCTGCATCTGGCCAGGACCTTGGCAGAAGACTCGGTGATCAAACCCCTGCCCCGCAACAACGAGCGGTACAGCTTCGACGGGAAGGTTCGCACCTATGTCGTGCCGGTGCGCCCGGCCATTGACAACCCGATGAACGGCTATTCGCGCTTCGACAGCAGTTCGTTCCGCCGCGATACGGTGACCGCGGAGTTTTCGAATCTCGGCTGGCTCCAGGCGGCGTACAAGCGCCTCGCCGCAGACTGAGGAAGACGAGACCGCATCTTCAATCCATGAGAGACGCCAGTTCCTCAGGCGATCCTGTGGGAAAGGCTTCCTTCAGGAATTCGAGGAAAGTCGAAACGCGGTTGCTCAGCAGCCTGCGCGACGGGTACAGCGCCCACAGCGCGATCTCCGGCCCCTCGACATCGCCCCAGCGCACCAGCCGTCCTGCGGCCAGGTCATGAGTCACGAGCGACACGGGCAGGCACGCGGCGCCAACGCCGCCCCGGACTGCCTCGCGCACCAGGAACAGCGAGGACAGGTGCAGCACGGGCTCCACCGTGATGCGCTTCTTGCCGCCAGCGGGGCCGGTGAGTTCCCATGAGGTTGGCTGCTCGCCGGATGTACGGCGTCCCCGCATCACGGCGGGAGCGGGTGTCTTGCCTCTGGGCCGCTCGAGATCGGGGCTCGCGACCACGACGAGCCGGTCTCTCATGAGGATCCGCCCGACCAGCATCGCGTCGGGCGCGGGGTTGACGCGGATCACCACGTCATAACCCTCTTCCACCATGTCGACGGTCCGGTCCTCCGTCGTGACCTCTAGCCGGATCTCGCGGTGCCTGAGTGCAAATTGAGCGGCGAGTTTTCCCATGGCGGCCTGCGAGAAGAGCAGGGGCGCGCTCACCCGCAGGCTGCCGCGGGGCGTGTCGCCGCCCGACGCGATGGCTGCCGCCGCCTCGTCGATTTCGCCGAGCAGCACGCTGGTGCGCTCGTGCAGCGCGCGGCCTTCCTGCGTGAGCTTCAACGCCCGCGCACCGCGCTCGAACAGGCGCAGGTTGAGCCCGCTTTCGAGGTCGGCCACCCGACGCGACAGGGTGGCCTTGGGGCGCCCCGATTCGCGCGCCGCACGCCCGAATCCGCCATGCCGTGCGACGAGATTGAAGTCAGCCAGAGCGAGCAGGTCCATGTGTTCCACCAATGAGACGAGGTGTCCAAATATATCGGCTATCGGACAAGCGACGGAACAAAGAACATCCGGGCTTCTCTTCAACCAAACGGAGTTTTCCCATGACCATTCTTGTCACCGGCGCCAGTGGCGCCATCGGCCGCCAGGTCGTCCAGCAACTCGCCGGCCGCGGCACCGCGGTGCGCGCACTCGTGCGGGACCCTGCCAAAACCACCTTCCCGGAGGGTGTGGAGGTGATGCAGGGCGACCTGCTGGACGTGGCGCCGATGCGCCGCGCCTTGGCCGGGGTGTCCACGCTGTTCATGCTCAACGGCGTGGTGCCCGACGAGTTCACGCAGGCCCTGGTCACGCTCAACCTGGCCCGTGACGCGGGCATCGAGCGTGTCGTCTACCTGTCGGTGATCCACAGCGACCGGTACCTGAATGTCCCGCACTTCGCCGGCAAGTTCGGGGTGGAGCGGATGCTCGAGCAGATGGGCTTCGGCGCCACCGTCCTGCGGCCGGCCTACTTCATGCAGAACGACCTCACCATCAAGGATGCCGTTCTCGGATACGGCGTCTATCCCATGCCGATCGGCGACAAGGGGCTCGCCATGATCGACACACGGGACATCGCGGAAATCGCGGCCATCGAACTGCTGCGCCGCGAGCGGGCTGCCGGGCCGCTGCCGCTGAGCCGGATCAATCTGGTCGGACCCGACACGCTGACGGGCGCCGACGTGGCAGGCATCTGGTCGGCCGTGCTGAGCCGTCCGATCGGCTATGGCGGCGACGACAGCGCGGGCTTCGAGAAGACGCTGCTGAACTTCATGCCGAGCTGGATGGCCTACGACATGCGCCTCATGAGCGAACGCTTCATGACCGAAGGCATGAACCCGGATGCGGGCGACGTGGAGCGCCTGACAGCGTTGCTGGCGCGGCCACTGCGCTCGTACCGGAATTTTGTTTCGGAGATTTCAGCACCGGTCTGACCGGCTCAATCCGCCTTGAACCCCGTCGCAGCAACCGCCTTGCCCCAGCGCACCGTGTCGGCGGCGATCACGCGGCTGAATTCCTGCGAGGTGGTGCCCGTGACGGCGAAACCCGCATCCTCCAGCTTCGCCTTGCCTTCGGCCGACTGGACGGCGCGGCGGATGTCGGTCTCGAGCCGCGCGACGATCTCGGGCGGCGTTTTGGCCGGCACGACGATGCCGAACCAGGAGTTGAAGGCCAATTGCGGGTAGCCCTGCTCGCGGAAGGTCGGAACGTCGGGCAGCGCAGGGCTGCGCGCTTCGCCGCTCGAGGCGAGCGCCACCAGCTTGCCTCCCTTCACGTTGGCCGCCGACAGGCCCACGCTCGCAAAGGCGCCCGACACGTCACCGCTGAACAGGCCGCCCAGTGCATCGCCCGTGGTCTTGTAGTGCACCGGCTCCGGCTTGAGGCCGATGGCATCGCCGAAGAGGAAGGCGCCGAAATGGCCCGGTGTGCCGGCACCGAAGGTGCCCATGAACAGCCCCTTCTGCGCGCGGCTCCATTCGACGAACTGCTTCACGTCGCGCGCCGGCACCTTGGCGGGGTTGACCACCAGCATGAAGTTGGAGGTGACCACCTGGCTCACGGGCACGAAGTCCTTCTTCGGGTCGTAGGCGAGCTTGCTGTAGCTGCTGGGCGCAATGGCCAGTTGGCCGGTTTCGCCGAGCATGAGGGTGTAGCCGTCGGGCTGCGCGCGCGCCACTTCGGAGGCGGCGATCAGGCCGCCGGCACCGGGCTTGTTGTCGACGATGACGCCGACGTTCCCCCAGCCCTCGGAGAGCTTCTGGGCCAGCAGGCGCGCCACGATGTCCGGACCGCTGCCGGCCGGAAACCCCACGACGAGGCGCACGGGCCGCTGCGGATAGGCCGAGGCGGCCGCCTGGGCGAAGGCCTGCGGTGCCCCCCATAGGCTCACGAGTCCGGCCAGCGCGGCGGTGGTGAGGGCGGCGGCGAGCGCGCGGCGGCGCTCGCCCGCGGGGAGGGCGGTGGTCATTCGGTTCTCCTGTCGGTATCGGTATCGGTATGGGAATCGGGTCGCGGGCCGGCGCGGCCGCTCACTGCAGCGCGAAGAAGCGCATCACGACCTGCGCGGGGTGGCGCATGCCGACGCCGACGAACAGGCGCTCGGTGATCCACTGCAGCGACGGGCTGCGCGTCTCGAACGAGGGCGTGCAGCGGAAATAGACCTGTGCGGGATCGACCGGCTCGCCGCGCAGCAGCTTTGCCATCGCCTCCGCAGGAGCCGTGCGCAGGGCGCGGTTGCGCACGTAGATGCGGTCGCCGGCATCGGTCTCGAGGCCGTAGCGCGCGTCGAGCTCCGAGACGGTGTCGCTCGCGATGCGCTGGAAATCGGCGCCGCCCGGCAGCACGCGCGCGGTCCAGCCCTCGCTCTTGGCATGGCCACCCAGAATCGGCACCACCCGGCGCAGCCCCTCGGCGCCTTCGCCGAGCACCAGCGGCGCACCGACGTCGACGGAGACATCGGCAAACCAGGCCAGGCGCGGTGCGGCCAGCGGATCATTCGGTAGTGGGGGTTGTTTAATGGTGGAAGTCATGCCCTAGCGTAAGCCCGGTGGCGTGGCGACGCTGTCATCCTCGAAGATGACGGGATTGCCCGTATTGCCCCCATGCGCACCTGGATTCCCGATCTGCCCGCCGAACCTGTCGCCGCGTCGCTCGTGCAGTGCCTGCCGATGGTGGTGCCTGCGCTCGGCGAGCCCGGATTCGGCGCCTGCCTTCTTGAAGCCATGGCGTCGGCGCTGCCGGTGGGCTCGTTCTCCGTCTACCGCACGGGGTCGCGGCCGGCCATCTTCCTGAGCGGCAGCCGGGGCGTGCCCGACACCACCCGCGACTGCTGGCGCGCCTACCTTTCGGGGCCCATCCGCAGCGACCGCACCTTGCGCGAGGCGAGCGTGCCGCAGCCGCTGCGCGTGTGCCACATCACGGCGCCCGAGGTGCCGCCGGAGCATCGTGCGAAGATCTACGAGGCGCACGGCGTGGTGGAGCGCGTGTCGGTGGTCGAAGAGGACCCGGCGGCACCCGACGAGGGCAACGACCCCGGCGCGCTGTTCGCGGTCAATTTCTATCGGCACACCCATCAGCGCCCGCTCAGCGATGCGCAACTGGCCGACTTCGGCGCCGCCGGGCGCTTGTTGATGGCGCTCACGCGCAAGCACATCGCGCTGGCGCACGCCGACACGCAGGACGAACGCCGCGCACGGCTGCAGGCCCGCTGCCCGGCCCTGACGCCACAGGAACTCAACGTCTGCCTGCGGCTGCTGCGCGGCATGACGCAGGAGGGCATCGCCTCGGACATGGGCCTCGCGCTGCCGACGGTCAAGACCTACCGCAACCGGGCTTTCAGCCGGCTCGGGATTCACTTCCGCAATGAGCTGTTCGCGCTGATGTTGCCGGAGCGTGGGGTAGGGCAAGCCACTCTTTAGTCGTCTCGCGACAGGCTTGCCGTAATTTGCCAATTGCCTATGCTTCGATCATGCACACCATGATCGTCTCGCTGCCGGAAGCCATGAAGGCCTTCGTGGATGAGCAAATCGCCGCGCGCGCGGCTATGGAACCAGCAGTGAATATGTGCGCGACCTGATCTGCCGGGACAAACAAGGGCTCGAATTGCGCAGCCTCCTCCTGCAGGGAGGGCTATCAGCCCCCACCGCTGAAGTCGATCAGACCTACTTCGGCGGATTGCGCGAGAGGGTGCGAGTTGCGGTGCATGGACGCAGAGGCCCCGTCCCTTGATCGGCCGCTGAGTCGTCCGCCCAGCATGGTGTAGCTTCGCCGCTATCCCATCCACCGCCGGACACACCCGATGCCCACGCCCACGAACATCGACAACCCTGTCTCGCCCCAGGCCGCATGGGGACCGCTGGCGCTGGCGCGCCTGCTCCACGCGGTGGTCGCGCTCGCGGCAGCGGGGGGCGTCGGGCTCGAGCTCGCCACCGCGATCATTCACGGGCCGGGCCTCGCCCCGACGCAGTTCGAACGGCTGGTGCGGCTGTTCAGCTATTTCACGATCGACTCGAACCTGCTGATCGGCGGCGTCTGCGCGCTGCTGGTCTTCAGGCCTGCACATGACGGCCGTGTGTTCCGCGTGCTGCGCCTCACGGCGGTGCTCTGCATCGCGGTGACGGGCGTGGTGTTCCACACGGTGCTCACGGGCCTGCGCGAGCTGACGCCGTCGGGCGAGCTGGCCAACTTCCTGCTGCACACCGTCACGCCGCTTGGTGCGGTGCTGGGCTGGCTGCTTGTGGGCCCGCGCCCGCGCACCGACCGCGGCACCATCGGCCGGGCATTGCTGCTGCCGCTGGCGTGGATCGGCTACACCTTCGTGCGCGGCGCGTTCGTCGACTGGTATCCGTACCCGTTCATGGACGTTGCAAAGATCGGCCTGGCGCGCGCAGCGCTCAACTCGGCGGCGGTGGCCGCGGTGTTCCTTGCAATGGCCTTCGGCCTGCGCTGGCTGGAGAAGCAGCTGCCGCCGGCGCCGGCTTCGTGAGCGCAAGGGTTTCGGCTTCGTCGCAGAATCGCGGCATGACGACGACCACACTGCAGCAACTCCTCGGCACCGAGCTTCCTCTGATCCAGGCGCCGATGGCCGGTATCCAGGGCAGCGCGATGGCGATCGCGGTCAGCAACGCGGGCGGGCTCGGCTCGCTGCCTTGCGCGATGCTCGGCAACGACGCGCTGCGCAGCGAACTGGCGGCCATCCGCGCAGGCACCGGCAAGCCCTACAACGTCAATTTCTTTGCCCATGTGACGCCCGCGCCCGACGCGGCGCGCGAAACCATGTGGCGTGAGGCACTGGCGCCTTACTACCGCGAGTTCGGCATCGATGCCGCTTCCATTCCGACCGGTCCGGGGCGCAACCCCTTCAGCGCCGAAGTGGCCGAGCTGCTCGCCGAATTCCGACCGCCCGTGGTGAGCTTCCATTTCGGGCTACCGGCCGAGGCGCTGCTGGCGCAGGTGCGCGGCTGGGGCTCGAAGATCCTCGCCTCGGCCACTACGGTCGACGAGGCGCTGTGGCTCGAGGCACAGGGCGTCGACGCGGTCATTGCGCAGGGGCTCGAAGCGGGTGGGCATCGCGGCCACTTCCTCTCGCACGACCTGACGAAGCAGCTCGGCACCTTCGCGCTGCTGCCGCAGGTGGTGCGCGCGGTGCGGCTGCCGGTGATCGCCGCCGGTGGCATTGCCGATGCCGAGGGCGTGAGGGCTGCCATGGCGCTCGGCGCGGCGGGCGTGCAGGTGGGCACGGCCTACATGCTCGCGCCCGAGGCCGCCACCAGCGCGCTGCACCGCGCGGCGCTCCAGAGCGAGGCCGCGCGCCATACGGCGTTGACCAATCTCTTCACTGGCCGGCCGGCGCGCGGCATCGTGAACCGCGTGATGCGCGATCTCGGACCGATCGGCGCGGCGGCGCCGGAGTTTCCGCTCGCCACCTCGGCCATCGCGCCGCTGCGGGCCAAGGCCGAGGCGCAGGGCAGCGGTGATTTCTCGCCGCTCTGGTCGGGCCAGAACGCCATGGGCTGCCGCGAACTGCCGGCTGCCGAGATCACGCGCGCGCTGGCACGCGGGCTGGCCTGAAGACACATCGCGCCGGGCTGAACTTCGACGCGGCGAGCGGGTCACACCGCGTTACGAGCGGGAGGAGGCGCTACGGCGTCGATTTGGTGCACCATCGGTGCTCGTCTCCCATTGCTCTTTGCAAAAGGAAACCGCCGACATGCCCGAACGAGATCCCTCCGACCTCCACAACAGCCATTCCGACGCCCCCGAGTTCAGGCCGCGGCGCGAAACACCCACCGGTCTCATCGTCGTCATCCTGCTGCTGGCCCTGGCGGCGGCGTTCTTCGGCTGGCGCTGGTACCAGCAGCAGCAACAGCAACAGGCCGCTTCGCTCGCGCCTTCGCCGCCGGTGGCCGCCACCGCACCGAACGACGGCCCGGTGCTGCCGCCGCTCTCGCCACTGCCCGAGCTGCTCGAACCGCAGAACCCGCTCGAAGGGCTCGCGGCGCCCGATGCGGGGCTGCCGCCGGTGGCCAATTCGGATTCGCGCGTGAGCAAGGCGCTGGCCGACCTGCTCGGCAGCCGCAACGCGACCGAGTTCCTGCTGCCCGACGGCGTGGTGCACCGTTTCGTGGCCACGGTCGACAACCTCCCGCGCGAGCAGGCGCCCGCGAGCCGGTGGCCGGTGCACCCGATGGGGCAACGCTTCATCACGGCGGGCGAGGGCAATGCCGAGGTGATCGACGCGAAGAACAGCGCGCGCTATGCCGCTTTGGTGCAACTGGCGCAATCGGTCGATCCGGCGAAGGCGGCCAAGGTGTATGCGCGGCTCTATCCGCTGTTTCAGCAGGCCTACGAAGAACTCGGCTATCCCGGGCGCTATTTCAACGATCGCCTGATCGCGGTGATCGACCACCTGCTGCAGGCGCCCGAGCCCGCGGGTCCGGTGCATGTGCGGCTCGTCGAGGTCAAGGGCAGCGTGAAGTCGCAGCGGCCGTGGGTGCGATACGAATACGTCGACCCCGCGCTCGAATCGCTCTCCGCAGGCCAGAAGATCATGGTGCGCGTGGGCCTGGAGAACGAGCGCAAGCTCAAGGCCAGCCTGCGCAGCTTCCGCCAGCAAGTTGCGACGGGTGCGGTGGCGAAGAAGGCCGGCCAGTCCTGACGCGCGCGCCGTGTAGGCGCGGGCCGATTGCGTGCGGCAGCGATGGCGCAGATGATCGGCCTTCACGAAATCCAAGCCATGTCGAGGACCACCGTATGAGCCTGATGAGCGTCGACCTCTACCAGAGTGCCACCGATCCCACGAAATTTCTGGCGTTGCCCGCCGGCACCGACCCGGCGGAACTCATGGGCCCGATGACCTTCGATCCCGCCTACGGCGAGGTTCGGCGCTACCAGGAGGGCTTCGAGTTCGATCCCTCCCAGGACTACGCCGGTGTCAACGCCGCCAAGATCGCGGCCGACCTGTTGACGGTCAAGTGGGCGATCTACCGCCGCGAAGGCTGAACGATCAGCGCCTTCGGCGGACCGGCGCTCAGGCGGCGGCTTCGGCTTCCTGGTAGTCGCTCACAGGCAGGCAGCTGCAGAACAGGTTGCGGTCGCCATAGACGTTGTCGACGCGGCCCACGGGCGGCCAGTACTTGGCATCCTTCAGCGCGGCCAGCGGATAGGCACCGAGTTCGCGCGCATACGGATGCGTCCATTCGCTCGCGACCAGGCTCGCAGCGGTGTGCGGCGCATGCTTGAGCGGGTTGTCGTCCTTCGGCCAGACGCCTTCCTCGATGCGGCGGATCTCGCCGCGGATTGCGATCATCGCGTCGATGAAGCGATCGAGCTCGGCCAGCGGCTCGCTCTCGGTCGGTTCGACCATCAGGGTGCCCGGCACCGGGAAGCTCAGCGTGGGCGCGTGGAAGCCGTAGTCGATCAGGCGCTTGGCCACGTCCTCGGCAGTGACGCCGCTGGTCTCCTTGAGCGGGCGCAGGTCGAGGATGCACTCGTGCGCGACGTGCCCGTTGGGGCTGGCGTAGAGCGTGGGATAGTGGTCCTTGAGCCGCGCGCTGATGTAGTTGGCGCTGAGGATCGCGGTCTCGGTGGCAGCCTGCAGGCCCTTGGCGCCCATCATGCGGCAGTACATCCAGCTGATCGGAAGCACGGCGGCATTGCCCAAAGGCGCAGCGGAAACGGCGCCTACGCCATTGCCCGCGGCGCCGGCCGTTGCATGCCCCGGCAGGTACGGCACGAGGTCCTCGACCACGCACACGGGCCCCACGCCCGGGCCGCCGCCGCCGTGCGGAATGCAGAAGGTCTTGTGCAGGTTCAGGTGACTCACGTCGCCGCCGAATTCGCCGGGCGCGGCCACGCCGACCAGCGCGTTCATGTTGGCGCCGTCGACGTACACGCGGCCGCCGTGTTCGTGCACCAGTTCGCAGAGCTCCTTCACGCGGGTCTCGAACACGCCGTGCGTGCTGGGGTACGTGATCATCACCGCGGCCAGGTTGGCGCTGTGCTTTTCGCAGGCGCGCTTCAGGTCGTCCATGTCGACGTTGCCCTGCGCGTCGCAGGCCGTCACCACCACCTGCAGGCCCACCATCTGTGCGCTCGCGGGGTTGGTGCCATGCGCCGACGACGGGATCAGGCAGATGTTGCGGTGTCCCTGGCCGTTGGCTTCCTGGAACGCGCGGATCGCGAGCAGGCCCGCGTATTCGCCCTGCGAGCCGGCATTGGGCTGCAGGCTGATGCCCGCGTAGCCGGTGGCTTCGCAGAGCCAGGCGCACAGCTGCGCGTCGAGCTGGGCATAGCCCGCGAGCTGCTCGGCCGGCGCAAACGGATGGATGTTCGCGAACTCGGGCCAGGTGATCGGGATCATCTCGCTGGTCGCGTTGAGCTTCATGGTGCAGCTGCCGAGCGGGATCATGCTGCGGTCGAGCGCCAGGTCCTTGTCGGACAGGCTGCGGATGTAGCGCAGCATTGCCGTCTCGCTCTTGTGCGTGTTGAACACCGGGTGCGTGAGAAAGGCGCTGGTGCGGCGCAGGTCCTCGGGCAGGCGCGGCGCGGTGCCGGCGAGTTCGTCGAAGCGCGGCATCGGCGTGCCGGCGGGCACGAACAGTGCCCAGAGCGTCTCGATGTCGGCGCGCGTGGTGGTCTCGTCGAGCGAGATGCCCAGGTGCTGCTGCAGCCGCTGGCGCAGGTTGATGCCGCCGGCCTGCGCGCGCTCGACGATCTTTTGCGTGTCGTCGCCGGTCTGGATCGTCAGCGAATCGAACGCGGTGGCATTGACCACCTCGCGCCCCATCTGCGCGAGGCCCTGCGCGAGGATCGCGGTAAGCGCGGCCACGCGCTGCGCGATGCGCGTGAGGCCGTCGGGTCCGTGGTAGACGGCGTACATGCTCGCCACCACGGCCGGCAGCACCTGTGCGGTGCAGATGTTGGAGGTGGCCTTTTCGCGCCGGATGTGCTGCTCGCGCGTCTGCAGCGCGAGGCGGTAGGCCGGACGCCCGTGCGCATCCACGCTCACGCCGACCAGCCGGCCCGGCAGCGAGCGCTTGAATTCGTCGCGGCAAGCCAGGTAGGCCGCGTGCGGGCCGCCGTTGCACATCGGCATGCCGAAGCGCTGCGTGGTGCCGCAGACGATGTCGGCGTCCCATTCGCCGGGCGCAGCGAGCAGCGTGAGCGCGAGCAGGTCGGCGGCCACGCAGAAGGCGGCGTCGCACTGGTGCGCATGGCCCGCGAGCGGGCGCAGGTCATGCACATGGCCGGTGGTGGCCGGGTACTGCGCGAGCACGCCGAAGAAGTCGCAGCTCGCCATCAGGTGCGGCAGCGTCTCGGACGCCGTGCTCACCTTCACTTCGATGCCCAGCGGCGCGGCACGCGTGCGGATGACCTCGATCGTCTGCGGATGGCAGTCGCCCGAGACCAGGAACACGTTGCTCTTGCTCTTGACGCTGCGCCGGGCGAGCGTCATGGCCTCGGCGGCCGCCGTGGCCTCGTCGAGCATCGAGGCGTTGGCGATGGCCATGCCCGTCAGGTCGCACACCATGGTCTGGAAATTGAGCAGGGCCTCCATGCGCCCCTGCGAGATCTCGGCCTGGTAGGGCGTGTAGGCGGTGTACCAGGCGGGGTTCTCGAGCACGTTGCGCAGGATCACGCCGGGCGTGTGGGTGCCGTAGTAGCCCTGGCCGATGAAGCTCTTGCACACCTTGTTCTTCGCCGCGATGGCCTTCATCTCGGCCAGCGCGTCCGCTTCGGTGGCGGGCGCGGGCAGCCGCATCGGCCGCGCGCGGCGGATCGCCGCGGGGACGATGCCGTCGATGAGTTCCGCGCGCGTGGCCGAGCCGATCACCGGCAGCATGCGCGCTTCGTCGGCCGCATCGATGCCGATGTGGCGGGTGAGGAATTCCTCGGCATTCTCGAGTTCTTGCAGGGAGGGGAGGGAAGGGGTGGGCATGGCGGTGTCGGGGGAAAAGACGGGGTCGGGCTGCCGGACGCGTCGCGTGCGGCCAGCCCGTCTTCAGCGGTGCATCAGGACTCGGCTGCGAACTGGTCGTAAGAGGCGGCGTCGAGCAGGGCGTCGAGCTGCGCCGGTTCGCTGAGCTTGACCTTGAAGAACCAGCCCGCGGCCAGCGGGTCGCTGTTGGCGAGCGAGGGGTCGGCGCGCAGCGCCTCGTTCACTTCGGTGATCTCGCCTGAGACGGGCATGAACACGTCGGCTGCGGCCTTTACCGATTCGACGACACCGGCCACTTCGCCCTGCGCGAAGGTCTTGCCCACTTCGGGCAGGTCGACGAACACCACGTCGCCGAGCGCGTCCTGCGCATGCACCGTGATGCCGACGGTGGCCGCGTCGCCTTCGGCCGAGACCCATTCGTGGTCCTTGGTGTACTTGATGGTCATGTGAAAAAACTCCTCGTGGAAAAAATGAAAGGCCGAGCTCAGCCGCGGTAGTAGCGCGTGGGCACGAAAGGCATGGCCGAGACCTCCATCGGCACGGACTTGCCGCGCACGATGGCCTGCACGCGCGTGCCGGGCTCGGCAAAGGCGGTGGCCACGTAGCCCATGGCGACCGGGCGGTCGGCCGTGGGGCCGAGCAGGCCACTCGTCACGAGGCCGATGTCCTGGCCCTCGAACGACTGCAGCACCGTGCCGTCGCGCACCGGAATGCGCTCGAGCGCCACCAGCCCGACGCGCTTGCGCGTGAGCGTGTCGTGGTCGGTGCGGCCGGCTGCGCCCGTGGTGGCCGATGCCAGCTGTGCCAGCACCCGGGCCGCGCCCGGAAAGCCGCCTTCGCGCGCGCCGCCCGTGCGGCGCACCTTCTGGATCGCCCAGTTGAGCGACGCCTCCACCGGCGTGGTGGTGGTGTCGATGTCATTGCCGTAGAGGCACAGGCCGGCCTCGAGCCGCAGCGAATTTCGCGCGCCCAGGCCGATCGGCTTGACCTCTGGCTCGGCGAGCAGCAGGCGAGCCAGGGCATCGGCGTCACGGCCGGCGACCGAGATCTCGAAGCCGTCTTCGCCGGTGTAGCCGCTGCGCGTGGCGAAAGCCGGAATGCCGCCGATCTGCACCGCGCCGCCGGTCATGAACACGAAACGCTCGATGCCGGGCGAGAGCCTTGCGAGCACGGCGGCCGCCTGCGGCCCCTGCAGCGCGAGCAGCGCGTGGTCGGGCAGCGGCTGCACCTCGCAGCGTGCGCCGATCTTCTGCTGGATGTGCGCGATGTCGGCCACCTTGCAGGCGCCGTTGACGATCACGAAGAGCGAACCGTGTCCCTCGTTGAAGAACATCAGGTCGTCGAGGATGCCGCCTTCGTCGTTCAGCAGCAGGCCGTAGCGCTGCTTGCCCGGGGCCAGGTCGACCACGTCGACCGGCATCAGCGTCTCGAAGGCGGCAGCGGCGTCGGGCCCGACCAGGCGCAGCTGGCCCATGTGCGAGATGTCGAACAGCCCGGCCTGCTCGCGCGTGTGGCGATGCTCGGCCATCAGGCCGGCGGGGTACTGCACCGGCATCGAATAGCCGGCGAACGGCACCATGCGGGCGCCGAGCTCGACGTGCAGGTCGTGCAGCGGGGTCTTGAGCAATGGTTGTTGTTGGTCAGCGGAAGCGGCCACGGGGCACTCCAAAGGGGCAGTCGAATTCCATGGCGCAAGCCATGGGCCACCCCTGCTGTCCGCTTTACCTGAGAGATTCGCCCCACGATCGGGGTTTGCTCCTTCGGTGGGCCGTCGCCGCAACGCGCGCTGCAACGGCCTCTCTCCAGCAAGGAAGCGACGGCGTTCGCCGTCGCTGTGTCAGTCCTTTTGCCTGAGCGTTCGGGGGTTCCCTGCGCCTTCGGCGGCCTCGCGTGGCGAAGCTCTCTCCTGACCCGGCGAGTGTAGTGGATCGCCGTGCGGGCCGGCCGTGCGGGACGGCGGCAGTTCCGCACGCAGGTGGTCGAGAAAGGCGCTGACGCCCTGCGGCAGCGTGCGCCCAGCCAGGGTCTGGACCTCGACGGCGCGGCCGTTCATGCCGCGCTCGCGGATCGGTGCGGCATGCAGCTCGCCGCGCCTCGCGCGGTCGCGCACCGTCACCTCGCCCGAGATCGACAGGCCGCCGCCGTGCAGCACGAAGTTGGTGAGCGACTCGAAATGGTTGCTGACCAGCACCGGGTCGAACACCAGCCGCCGCTGGCTGCAGCCGATGTCGAACAACTGGCGCACCGTGTTGTCGCGCTCCGGCAGGGCGATCGGATGCGGATGCATCTGCGCCAGCGTGACGGTGGAAAAGCGCGCGAGCGGATGGTCGGGCCGCATGATCGCGTAGACCGGCGCCGCCTGCATGTGCTGCACCTGGATGTCGCGCTCGGCGGCCCGGCTGTAGGTGAGGCCGATGTCCACGTCGCCATTGCGCACCGCAGCGGTCACCTGGGCCGGCGCCACCACGCGCAGGTGGAACAGGATGCCCGGATGGCGGGCGCGGAAGCCGGCCATCGCGCCGGGCAGGAAATCGATCGCGAAGCCCGACGAACTGGCCAGTCGCACCAGCCCCCGGCGCAGACCCTGCAGCGCCTGGATGTCGGACACCACGCGGTCGGCCTCCATCGCGCCGCGGCGCGCATGCGCGGCCAGCAGTTCGCCGGCTGCGCTGGGCGCCATGCCGCGCGCATGCCGCTCGAACAGCGGCACGCCGAGCAGTTCTTCCAGTGCCGCCACCTGCCGGCTCACGGCCGAGGGCGACACGCTGAGCCGCGAGGCGGCCTCGCTCACGGAGCCGCTGCGCACCACCTCGAGAAAGTAGCGCAGGGCCGTGTTCTGGAGCCGGTCGGACAGCATCGAAGACCTCCGGGTAGGTTTGCGTAAAACGCAACGATTCTTGCAATAAACGGCGATTGTCGTACGGCTGGCGGGCGCTTATTCTGACTTCGTCTCGTCATTTTTCCGCAGGAGAGGCATGCACAAACCCCGATCGGCCACGCCGGCGCCGGTGGCTTCGGCCATCGTGGAACTCAGCGCCACAGCGCTCTCGCATGCCATCCATTCGCGCGAAGTCTCGTGCGTGGAAGTGCTCGATGCCTACCTGGCGCAGATCGATCGGCTCAACCCGGTGGTCAACGCCATCGTGGCCGGCGCCGACCGCGATGCGCTGCACGCCCAGGCCCGCGAGCGCGACGACCAACTGGGACAGGGCCGCAGCCTCGGGCCGATGCACGGCTTTCCGCAGGCACCCAAGGACATCATGCCCGTGGCCGGGATGGTCACCACGCGCGGCTCGCCGATCTTCCGTGGCCAGATCACGCCGGCCGACGCGGTGGTGTTCGAGCGCATGCGCGCGGGCGGCGCGCTGTTCGTCGGCCGCACCAACACGCCCGAGTTCGGGCTCGGCGGCCACACCTACAACCCGGTGTACGGTGCCACGCGCAACGCCTTCGATCCGGCGCGCTCGGCAGGTGGCAGCAGCGGCGGCGCCGGCGTGGCGGTGGCGCTGCGCATGCTGCCGGTGGCCGACGGCTCCGACATGATGGGGTCGCTGCGCACGCCGGCGGCCTTCAACAACGTGTATGGCCTGCGCACCTCGGTCGGCTGCGTGCCGCACGGTCCCACCGAAGAGGTCTTCTTCCAGCAATTCAGCGTCGCCGGTCCGATGGCGCGCAACATCCCCGATCTGGCCATGCTGCTGGCCGTGCAGGCCGGCTTCGACGCCCGGCTGCCGCTCACGCACCGGCAGGCGCAGGGCAGCGACTTTCTGCAGCCGTTGGCGCGCGACTTCCGCGGCACGCGCATCGGCTGGCTCGGCGACCTGGGCGGGCATCTGCCCACCGAGCCGGGCGTGCTCGACACCTGCGCCGCGGCGCTGCGGCATTTCGAGACGGTCGGTTGCAGCGTCGAGGCGGTGCTGCCTACTTTTGACCTCGATCAGCTGTGGCGCGCCTGGATCGACCTGCGCAGCTTTGCGGTGGCGGGCGCCAATGCCGCGCTCTACCACGACCCGGCCCGGCGCGCGCTGCTCAAGCCCGAGGCGGTATGGGAGATCGAGCGCGGCCTGCAACTGAGCGGCATGCAGGTGTACCAGGCCGCGCGCACGCGCTCGGCCTGGTACCAGGCGCTGCGCGGGTTGTTCTCGCAGTTCGACTTCCTCGTCATGCCATCGGCGCAGGTGTTCCCCTTCGACGTGGCGCTCGACTGGCCGCACGAGGTGGGCGGCCGCGCGATGGACACCTACCACCGCTGGATGCAGGCGGTGGTTCCCGCCACCATGGCCGGCCTGCCGGCACTGGCCGCGCCCGCCGGCTTCGGTGCCGGCGGCCTGCCTGCCGGCCTGCAGATCATCGGCCCGGTGCAGGCCGACGCGGCCGTGCTGCAGATCGGCCACGCCTACGACGAGGCCAGCGGCCATGCACGGGTGCGAAGCCCCTTGCTCGGCTGACCGCCGTCCCGTTTCTTCCGTTTTTCTTGCCTGCCAACTGGAGCTTTGCACCGCCATGTCTCTTCGCCGTTCCCGCTTCCTCTCCCTTATGTTCGTGGCCGCCGCAGCATGTGCGGTGCCCGCGGCGGCGCTGGCGCAGCAGGGCTTTCCCGATCGTCCGATCAAGCTGGTGGTGCCCTTTTCGCCGGGCGGCGCGACTGACATCCTGGGTCGGCTGATGGCCCAAGCAATGGGCGAGAAGCTCGGGCAACCGATCGTGGTCGAAAACCGCCCCGGTGCGGCCACGGTCGTGGCGGCCTCGCTGGTGGCCAAGGCGCCCGCCGACGGCTACACGCTGCTGCTGGGCGCCAGCACCACGCTCACGCTGAACCCCGCCATCCGCCCGAACCTTCCCTATCACCCTCTCGAGAGCTTCACGCCGCTGGGGCTGGTGGCCGACATGGGGCTGCTGCTGGTCGCCGGCAACGACACGCCGGGCAACGCGCTCAAGGACATCGTGGCGCAGGCCAAGGCTGCGCCCGACAAGTTCTCGTACGGCACCTTCGGCGCCGGCTCGTCGGTGCATTTCGGTGGCGAGATGCTCAAGTCGGCGACGGGTATCCAGATGGTCCATGTGCCGTACAACGGCAGTTCGCCGAGCCTCACGGCGCTGATGGGCGGGCAGGTGCAGGTGGCGGTGGACACGGTGGTCGCGTCGGCGCCGCTCGTCAAGGCCGGCCGCATCCGGCCGATCGCCGCGCTCGGCGCGAAGCGCCTGGCGCTGCTGCCCGACGTGCCGACGATGGCCGAGAGCGGCTATCCCGGCTTCGACATGAGCACCTGGTTTGCGCTGCTCGCGCCCGCGGGGCTGCCCGCGCCCATTCAGGCGAAGCTCGAGGCGGCGCTGGCCGCGAGCATGCGCGAACCCGGCTTCAAAAAGAAGCTCGTCGACATCGGGCTCACGCCGGCATGGGGCCCGGCCAGCGCGGTGCGCGAGCGTGTCGAGCGCGAGCTCCCGAAGATGCGGGCCGTGGCCGCACAGGCCAACATCCGGGTCGACTGAGAGGGTCGTCGACGCCTGCCGGCGACCGGCTCAATGAACGGTTTGCGCGGCAAGCGGCAGCAACTTGTCGATGCGCTCGCGCAGCGACTCGGCCCGCTCCGCGCCCGCGGCCTTCTCGACCTCGGCCAGCATCACCGCCGCGATCTCCAGCATCGCCTCGCGGTCGCGCGCTTCGCGCAGCGCGTCGCGCATCTGCAGCGCGAACGCCGGATCGCGCCGCACAAACATGCGCTCGCAGATGTCGAACAGGAACATCCGCGTGGTGGCGAGGGAGCGCTTGCCGTCGAAGGTGTCGGCGGCGTTCCCAGGTGCAGCGGGTGCAGCGGGTGTGGGGGCGATGTCGGCGCGCACGGCGGGCGCCGCGATGGGGGCGGGCGGCGCGGGAAACTGCAGGTAGCCGCGGTGCGCGAGCGCCTGCAGCGCCTGTTCGGCATCGCCGCGGCTCGCGAACAGCGGGACGAAGTCGCTCAGCGAGCGACGTCCGTCGGCCATCAGCAGCAGCGCGCGTTCACGCTGCGTCAGGGTGCGCTGGCCGCCCCGGAGTTCGTCGCGTGCCTTGTCGGTCTTGGTGGGAAACATGGCGCAACAGCCCTGGAATTCGAGGGCTGAAGCATCGCGGCGCGGGGTGACATCTTGATGAAGCTTTCGCCTTACATGGCGAAGGCTGCGGCGCCCCGGCTCAACCTGCGGTTTCGCGACGAATTAGCCAGCGGTTGTCCACGCGCTGGAACTCGAGCGTCTTGCGGCTCGTGTCGTTCAACGCATCGGCGCGGTAGGTTTGCTTGAAGTGCGCGGTGGCGGTGGTGCCATGGATGCTGATGACGAGGTCATCGACACCCACCTCGATGCGCGACTTGCCCTCGATGCGCTTGCGGCGGTCGGCCTCCCAGCCGCGGCGGTCGAGCTTGCCGCTCGGCACCGCCTCCGGCGCATAGGCGGCGAAGTACCGGTCCATTTCCTTGGCGGCCCACGCGGCGGCCCAGGCGCGCACCGCGGCATCGACTTCGGCTATGGCGTTGCCGGCCGAGGTCGGGGGCGAATCCGCTGCCGCCGAAGCAGCCGTGGCGGTCGGCGCCGGCGCGGCCGAGGCCGCCGGGACTTCGGGCCGGAACGCCACGTACCCGGTGAAACGCCAGCGCTTGCCGTCCTCGAGCGAGAAGCTGAGCTTCTCCGAACCCGCCTTGCCATCGGCCAGCAGCGTGACGAACTCGACGTTGGCATAGGTGCCGGCGGGCAAGTCCTGCAGGCTGCCGTCGGTGGCCGTGGTGCGGCGCGTCACGCTCTGCCAATCGCGCTGCTTCACGGCGCCGATCGTCTGGCGCGCCTTGCGCGTGGTGTCGATGAAGGCGGCGCGTGGCACGCGCGACTTGAGCACGCGTGACGCGTTGTCCCACAGCGGGCCGAAGCGGTTTTCATCGAGCTGGCGGAGGGTGGCGTGCGCGCCTTGCAGCAGTTCGTCGGCCGACTGGCCGGGGGGGAGTTTGTCGGCGGCCACCGCGCCGAGGGCGGCGGCTGCGAGCAGCCAGCCAGCGAGAAGCTTCGTCGAGATGCGATGCATGGTGTTGTTCCTCCTGTTTTTTATACATGGTGGCGCCGGAGGCGCCGGAACGATTGTTGCATCGACTTCGCGCGCACCCGCTGCCCGGCGGGTGCGCGGTCCGGGGCTAGCGGCCGTACGCGAGATCGCGCAGCGACAGCGAGATCCAGGGCACGTAGGTGATCACCATCAGGCAGGCCAGGATCACGAGCACGAACGGAATCAGGTGCTTCACTATTCGGTCGAGTGAGATGCGCGCCACCGTGCAGGCCGCGAACAGGTTCACGCCGAAGGGCGGCGTGATCATGCCGAGTGCGAGGTTCACCACCATGATGAGCCCGAAGTGCACCGGGTCGATGCCGAAGTGCATCGCCACCGGCGCGAGGATCGGCGCGAGCACGATGATCGCCGCACTGGTTTCGATGAACATGCCGATAAGGAACAGCGCCGCATTCACGCCCAGCAGGAACATGGCGGGCGACTTCAGCACTTCCTCGAGCCAGTGGCCGATCGCATCGGGCACGCCCGCGCGCGTGATCAGGAAAGCGAACAGGCCCGCGTTGGCGATGATGAACATGATCACCGCCGACGAGAGCACCGACTTGCGCAGGATGCCGAACAGGTGGCTCGGCTTGATCTCGCGGTAGATCACCATGCCGACGATGAGCGCGTAGAACACCGCGACCGCCGAGGCTTCGGTGGGCGTGAAGATGCCGCCGTAGATGCCGCCGAGGATGATGACCGGCATCAACAGCGCCCAGCCGGCCTGCAACAGCGCCTTGCCGAAGGGCATGCGGCCTTCGCCATCGTTCTTGCCCCAGCCCTTCCACTTGCAGAAGGCCCAGACGAACAGCATCAGCGCGCCGCTGATGAGCAGGCCGGGGCCGAAGCCCGCGATGAAGAGTTCGCCGATCGACACTTCGGCGCTCACGCCGTAGAGGATCAGCGGGATCGACGGTGGAATGATCACGCCCAGCTCGGCGCTCGTGGCCTGCAGCGCCGCCGCATACGAGGTGGGATAGCCGTGCTTGATGAGCGCGGGAATCAGGATGGCGCCGATCGCGAAGGTGGTGGCCACCGACGAGCCCGACACCGCCGCGAAGATCATGCAGGTGAGCACGCAGGTCATCGGCAGGCCGCCCTGCACGCCGCCGACGATGCTCTTGGCGAACTCGACCAGCCGGCGCGAGATGCCGCCGGTTTCCATCAGGTTGCCCGCGAGGATGAAGAACGGGATGGCCGCGAGCGGAAACTTGTTGATCGAGTTGAAGATTTCCTTGGCGGAGATCAGCATGTGGGCGTTCGTCACCTGGATGCCGACGATCGACGCCAGGCCGATCGAGACGGCGACGGAAACCGACAGTGCGAAGCACAGCACCATCGTGGCGAGCATTGCGGAAGTCATTGCGCCGTCTCCAGTTCGAGCCGCTTCGGGTCGAGGTAATTGCCCACGATGCCGAAGAGAGAGAACACCGCCCCCACGGGCAGCGCCAGGTAGGCCCAGATCATCGACAGGCTCTCGAGCCCGGCCATGCTCTGCACGCGGCCGCGAATCGCGTAGTCCCAGCCCCACCACAGGATGATGAGCATCAACGTGAGCGCGGCCACGCTCACCGCGGCGTCGAGCAGGCGGCGCATGCGCGGCGAGCTCCAGCGGTACAGCACGTCGACGCTCACCATTGCGCCCTGGCGAAACGCCATCGGAATGCCGAGGAACACCATCCAGATCAGGCTCACGCGGATCAGGATCTCGCTCCATTCGGCAGGCTGCTCGAGCACGAAGCGGGTGACGATCTGGAACACGCCGAGCGACGATGCCACCACGAGCATCACGCAGGCCAGGGCCATGGACACCATGGTGGTCCATCGCTCCACGCCGAGGAACATGTTTTTCATTGGGAAGAACTCTGACGGTAAAACAAAAACAGGAACGCCCGCCTGGCGTGGTGCCGGGCGGGCGCAGCCTTCAAGCAAGCGCCGGTTGGAGGCCGACGATCACTTGTAGTTGCGGATCTTGTCCAGGTTGGCCTTGCCGAAGTCTTTTTCGAACTGCGCATTCACCGGCGCCAGCGCTGTCACGAACTTGGCCTTGTCGAGGTTCTCGATCACGGTCATGCCCTTGGCGCGCAGGTCGGCCACGCCCTTGGCATCGTCTTCGTCCACGCGCGCGCGGTTGGCCTTGGTGCCTTCCTTGGCGGCTTCGAGGAAAGCCTGCTTGTCGGCGGCGCTGAGCTTGTCGAAGCTGGCCTTGTTCATCACGAAGATGCAAGGCGAGTACACGTGGCCGGTGAGCGAGAGGTGCTTTTGCACCTGGTCGAACTTGGCCGAGATGATCACCGGCAACGGGTTCTCCTGGCCGTCGACCGTGCCTTGCTGCAGCGCCGTGAACACTTCGGGGAAGGCCATCGGCGTGGTGACGATGCCGAAGCCCTTGTAGGCGGCGATGTGCACCGGGTTTTCCATGGTGCGCATCTTCAGGCCCTTGAGGTCTTCGGGGCCCTTCACGTCGCGTTTGCTGTTGGTCATGTGGCGGAAGCCGTTCTCGGCCCAGGCCAGCGCCTTGAAGCCCTTGGCTTCGAACTTGGTCAGCAGCTCCTGGCCGATCGGGCCATCGAGCACGGCGCGCGCATGCGCCTTGTCGCGGAACAGGAAGGGCACGTCGAGGATCTTGGTCTCGGGCACGAAGTTCGGCACCGGGCCGGTCGAGGAGAACGCGAGTTCCTGGGTGCCGAGCTGCACCGCCTCGATCGATTCGCGCTCGCCGCCGAGCGAGCCGTTGTAGAAGGTCTCGACCTTGTAGCGGCCGTTCGTGCGCTTCGCCACTTCCTTCGCGAAGGTGTCGATGGCGACGCCCTGGTGCGAGTTCTGCGAGGTCGAGATGCTGATCTTCATGGTCGTCTGCGCGAAAGCGGCGCATGCCATGCCCAGGCCCAGAACCAGGCCGGCGGCCAGTCGGGTCAATTTCATTGTGTGTCTCCTCGGTTGGAAAAAAGAGTGGAAACCGGCCTTGAGACCGGTTTCACGCAAGCGGTGACTATGCACGAATAAGCAGTTTGACTGCGTCGGGATTTTCACGGACGTAGTCGCGGATCACCGTCTCGAAGTCGGCATCGGGCAGCAGCCCCAGGCCGCGGGCGCGCCGGGCCTCGATGTGGCCGGGCCAGGTCTTGACGATGCGCCGGATGGCCGGGTCGGGCGCGCGGTCGAGCAGGTCGGTCGCCGCCTTGCCGGCCACGCGTTCGAGCGCGGCGGCCATGCCGCCCACCGTGGTCGCGAGCGAGGGCAGGTTGAGCGCGGTGCGCGGACCCCATTCGGCATCGCCGGCCTCGGCGGCGCGGACGATGCCTTCGATGGTGCGCGCGGGCGAGGCGATGGCCACCGGCGTCTCGTCGGGCACCGGGCAGGCGGCGCGAAGGCCGGCGAGCGGCTCGCGGATCATGCCGCTGAAGAAGCCCGAGGCGGCGCCGTTGGGGCGCCCCGGACGCACACTCACCGTCATGAGCCGCACGCTGCGCCCGCGCACGAAACCCTTGCGCGTGTAGTCGGCCATCAACTGCTCGCCGATGAACTTCTGGATGCCGTAGCTGGTCTGCGGCGTGGGCAGCGTGTGGTCTTCGATGACCGGCGGCAGCGGCTGCTCGGGCGAATCGCCGAACACCGCGAGCGAGCTCGCGAACACCACCAGCGGCCGGCTGCCCAGCGCGCGCGCCTTTTCGAGCAGCGCATGCGTGGCCGCGAAGTTGCTGCGCATGCCGAGGTCGAAATCGGCCTCGCATTCGCCGCTGACCGCGGCGGCCAGATGGAAGATGGCGGCCGCCTCGCGCCAGGGCGACGCATCGGGTGCGGCGAGCTGGTCGTTGAGGTCGCCGAGCGCCACGGCAATGCGCGGGTCGCCCGCCAGGTCGGCCGGCGGCGCGACGCGGTCGACCAGCGTGATGCGGGAGATCGCTTCCGCCGGCGCGCCCGCGAGCGACAGGCGCCCCGCGACCAGCAGCGTGCGCGCAAGGCGTGCGCCCAGGAAGCCCGCGCCGCCGGTGATGACGACCTGCATGCTCACATGCCCACGTAGTTGGGGCCGCCACCGCCTTCGGGCGTGACCCAGACGATGTTCTGCGTCGGGTCCTTGATGTCGCAGGTCTTGCAGTGCACGCAGTTCTGCGCATTGATCTGCAGGCGCTCCTTGCCGGCATGGGCTTCGTCGGGCACGAACTCGTACACGCCCGCCGGGCAGTAGCGGCTCTCGGGTCCGGCGAACTTCGAGAGGTTGATGTTCACCGGCACCGAGGCGTCCTTGAGCGTCAGGTGCGCCGGCTGCTGCTCTTCATGGTTGGTGTTGCTGATGAACACGCTCGAGAGCCGGTCGAAGGTGAGCTTGCCGTCCGGCTTCGGGTAGGCGATGGGCTTGCACTCGGCCGCGGGCTTCAGGTAGAGGTGGTCGGCCTTGTCGCGGTGCAGGGTCCATGGGATGCGGCCCTTCAGCAGCCACTGCTCGACGCCGTTCATCACGGTGGCGATGCCCAGCCCCTTCTTGAACCAGGCCTTGAAGTTGCGCGCCTTGTTGAGCTCGGTGTGGAGCCAGCTCTTCTCGAAGGCGGCGGGGTACGCCGTGAGCTCGTCGTGCTGGCGGCCCGAGGTCACGGCGTCGAACGCGGCTTCGGCGGCCAGCATGCCGGTCTTGATGGCCGCGTGGCTGCCCTTGATGCGGCTCACGTTGAGGTAGCCCGCCTCGCAGCCCACCAGCGCGCCGCCCGGGAACACCGTCTTGGGCAGCGACATCAGGCCGCCCGCGGTGATCGCGCGCGCGCCGTAGCCGATGCGCTTGGCGGGCTTGATGCCCTTGGCCTCATCGCCCTCGAGGTACCAGCGGATGTTGGGGTGCAGCTTCCAGCGCTGCATTTCCTCGAACGGGCTCAGGTACGGGTTGCTGTAGTCCAGGCCCGTGATGAAGCCCATCGAGATCTTGTTGTCCTCCATGTGATAGAGGAAGGCGCCGCCGTAGGTGTCGCTCTTCATGGGCCAGCCGGCCGTGTGCAGCACGAAGCCGGGTTGATGGCGCTTGGGATCGATCTCCCAGACTTCCTTCACGCCGAGGCCATAGGTCTGCGGGTCCTTGCCCGCGTCGAGCTTGAAGCGGCTGATGAGCTGACGGCCCAGGTGGCCGCGCGAGCCTTCGGCGAACACGGTGTACTTGCCGAGCAGTTCCATGCCGAGCTGGAAGTTCTCGGTCGGCTCACCGTCCTTGCCCACGCCCATGTTGCCGGTGGCCACGCCGCGCACCGAACCGTTCTCGTTGTAGAGCACCTCGGCGGCCGGAAAGCCCGGGAAGATCTCGACGCCGAGGTTCTCGGCCTGCTGCCCGAGCCACTTGGTGAAGGCGCCGAGGCTGATGATGTAGTTGCCGTGGTTCTGGAAGCACTCGGGCAGCAGGAAGCCCGGCGTGCGCAGGCCCGAGTTCTCGCCCAGGAACACCATCGCGTCGTCGGTCACCGGCTGGTTCAGCGGTGCGCCGAGCTCCTTCCAGTCGGGCAGCAGTTCGTTGAGCGCGCGCGGGTCCATGATGGCGCCCGACAGGATGTGCGCGCCGGGCTCGGAACCCTTCTCGAGCACCACGACCGAGATCTCCTTGTCGTGCTGCGCAGCGAGCTGCTTGAGGCGGATCGCGGTCGCGAGGCCGGCCGGGCCGCCGCCGACCACGACCACGTCGTATTCCATGGATTCGCGGGGGCCGAATTGGGCGAGGATTTCGTCGGGGGTCATTGTGGGGGTCTCGTCGATAATGATTGAGGCTCGGACGCTTCGGGGGCGCGAAACATTTTATGTGGAGTGCGAGGCGTCACCTCGGCGACTCAAAAGGACCCTCTTTCATGGCGTACACGATCGATCTTTCGGGCCGCGTGGCCTTCGTCACCGGTGCTTCGAGCGGCCTCGGCGCCCAGTTCGCCAAGACGCTCGCGCGCGCCGGCGCCGCGGTGGTGCTCGCGAGCCGCCGCGTCGAGAAGCTCAAGGAGATGCGCGCGCGCATCGAGGGCGAGGGCGGTGACGCCCACGTGGTCGAGCTCGACGTGACCGACATCGCGAGCATCCGGGCCGCCGTGGCGCGCGCCGAGACCGAGGTCGGGCCCATCGACATCCTCGTCAACAACTCGGGCGTGAGCACCACGCAGCGCCTGCAGGACGTCGCGCCCGACGACTTCGACTACATCTTCGACACCAACGTGAGGGGCTCGTTCTTCGTCGCGCAGGAGGTCGGCAAGCGCATGCTCGCGCGCGCCAGGGGCGCGGCGCCGGGCACCTACATCGGCGGGCGGATCATCAACATCGCGTCTGTGGCCGCGCTCAAGGTCATGCCGCAGATCGGCACCTATTGCATGAGCAAGGCCGCCGTGGTGCACATGACGCGCGCCATGGCGCTCGAATGGGGCCGGTTCGGCATCAACGTGAATGCGCTGTGCCCGGGCTACATCGCGACCGAGCTCAACGAGGAGCACTGGACCACCGAAGGCGGCGCCAAGCTGGTGAACATGCTGCCGCGCAAGCGCGTGGGCAAGCCCGAGGACCTCGATGGCCTGATCGTGCTGCTGGCCAGCGGCCAGAGCCATTTCGTGAACGGTGCGGTGATTGCCGCCGACGACGGCTTCGCGCTCTGAAAAAAAACCAATGAAAATCGAAATTCCCGAACAGAAGAAGCTCGTGTATGAAACGTCGATCCCGATCCGCTGGGGCGACATGGACGCCATGGGCCACCTGAACAACGGCACCTACTTTCGCTACATGGAAACCGCGCGCATCGACTGGATGCGCTCCATCGGCTTCGAGCCCGAGCCCGGCGGCGAGGGCATGGTGATCGTCAACGCGTTCTGCAACTTCTACCGCCAGATCGAATACCCGGGCGACGTGCAGGTGAAGATGTACGTCAGCGACCCCGCGCGCACCACCTTCGAGAGCTGGGCCACGATGGCGCGCGCCGATGCGCCCGAGGTGGTCTGCGCAGCCGGCGGCGCGACCATGATCTGGGTCGACTTTCCGAAGCAGAAGGCCATGCCGCTGCCGGACTGGCTGCGGGCGCTGGTGGGCGGGTAAGGGGCGGGTAGGAGTCGCGCCGCTACCCCGGCGGCAGCACGATGCGTGCCTCGAAGCCGCTCGACGCACCGGGCGGCGGCGACGCGAGTTCGAGCGCAGCGCCGTGCTTCTCGACGATGGTGCCCACGATCGACAGCCCCAAGCCATAGCCGGCGCGGTCGGCGCTGTGCCGCACATGGCGCTGCTGCAGCGTGCGGAGCTGTTCGGCGCTCACGCCTGCGCCGAAGTCGCGCACCGCGAGCGTGCAGGGCGCCATCACCTCGATCACCACGCGGCCGGCGCCGCCGTAGCGCAGCGCGTTCTCCACCAGGTTGCGCAACGCGATTGCCAGCGCATCGACGTCGCCCGATGCCACCGGTGCCACCTCGTCGGGCACCTTGAGCGCGAGGCGCTCGACGGTGTGCGGGTCGTCCCAGAATTCCTGCGCCACCGCGCCCGCGAGCTGCACCAGGTCGACCCGCGTGCGCGCGAGCGATGCGCCCGATTCGGCGCGCGAGAGCTGAAGCAGCTTCTCGGTGCGGTGGCCAAGCATCTGCAGCGCGTCGAGCGCGGCCTGCACGTCGTCGCGCCGCAGTTCGTGCTCGAGTGCGGTCTGCAGCCGCAGCCGCGCCGCGGCCAGCGGCGTGCGCAGTTCGTGCGCGGCATTCGCGGCCAGCGCGCGTTCAACATCGAGCGACTGCGACAGGCGCTCGAGCAGGCTGTTGACATGGTCGCCAACCGCGCGCAGCTCGCTCGGCAGGCCGGGCAGGGCGATGGGTCGCAAGTCGGCGCCGCTGCGCTTCTCGATCTCGCCCGCGAGCTGCTGCAGCACGCGCAGCTCGGTGCGCGCCACCTTGCGCAGCACCAGCGCCAGCAGCGGCAGCACCGCACCGAGCGGGATGATGAGGCCGACGAGCGTGCGGTTCAGCGCGGTGCGCCGCTCGTCGAGCGGATCGGCCACCTGGAAGTACAGCCCCAGCGTGGGATGCCGCACGGTGTAGACGCGCCACGCGTGGTTGTTCGCGAAGCCCGCCGCCAACGGCACATCGAACGCATCGGTGGGCGCCTCGGCCGAGCGCAGCAGCACGCGCTCGTGGATGTCGACCACCTGGTACATCACGGCATCTGCCGCGAACAGCTGCTTCGGCGCGATGACCGGCGCGGCGGATGCGGCGCCCGGTGGCTGCAGCTTCTCGAGCTCCTGCACCGCCATGTCGAACATGCGGTGCGACACCTCGGCGAGCTCGTTGTCGAAGTTGTGGTTGATCTCGCGGTCCACATACCAGACCACCGCCAGCACGCAAACGAGCCACACGCTGCCGACCCAGACGATCAGCGTGCGGGCCAGCCGGCCGGCCAGCGTGTCGCGTCCGCCGCGGGAGTGGGTGGACAGCGTCATTCGTTGTCGTCGCCCGCCGATGTCGACAGGCGATAGCCGAGGCCGCGCAGGGTCTGGATGTGGCGCTTGCCGAGCTTGCGCCGCAGCCGGCTGATGAACACCTCGAGCGTGTTGCTGTCGGCTTCGTCGCCGAAACCGTAGAGCGCGTCGGCCAGGTTCTCGCGCGTGTGGATGCGCTCGGGCCGCGTGGCCATCACGCGCAGCAGCGCCCATTCCTTTTGCGTCAGCACGACCGAGCTGCCGTCCTTGCGCACCCGGTCCTGCGCCAGGTCGATCTCCAGCGTGCCGAGGTGCAGCACCGGCGCGCTGCCGGCGTTGCGCCGCCGCTCCACGGCGCGCAGCCGCGCGAGCAGCTCGGCCGGGTCATAGGGCTTGACGAGGTAGTCGTCGGCGCCGGCGTCGAGGCCGCGGATGCGGTCGGTGACCTGGTCGCGCGCGGTCAGCACGATCACGATCGGCGGCTCGTGCAGCGCGCGCACCTGGGGCAGCAGCGAGAGGCCGTCGCCGTCGCCCAGGTGCAGGTCGAGCAGCACCGCAGCGTACTGCACCGACAGCAGCGCGCCGCGCGCGTCGGCGAGGCTGGGCGCCACGTCGACCACGAACGCCTTGGCGCGCAGATAGCCGCAGACCGCGTCTGACAACGCGCTGTCATCTTCGACAAGCAATATGCGCACGCCGGACCGACTTTCTTCAGGAGGAAGAGGGGAAAAAGAAGCGGGAGTCTAGCGCCGGACGCCGCGTACCGCCGCTTCAGGTTCGGTTCATGACGCCCACGTAGCCTCCCGGGAGTTTCCAGCCCTGTTGCCGCTTTTCATGTTCATGACGCGTGTTGTTGTTGTCCCGAATCGCCCGATGATTTTGCCGAACCGCCGCCTTGCGTGGCTGACGCTGGCTGCGCTGGCGGTGCTGCTGGCGTGGGACGCCACGGGCGGCGACCTGGCGCTGGCGCGTCTCGCGGGTACGCCGATGGGCTTCCCCTGGCGCGACAACGCCTTTTTCGTGCAGGTGATGCACGAGGGCGCGAAGGACCTGAGCTGGCTGCTGGTGATCGCGCTATTCGCCGCGATCCGCTGGCCGGTGGGCCGGCTGCGGCGCCTGCCTGCGGGTACACGCGCGCAGCTCGCCTTGACGGTGCTGCTTTCGGTGGCAGCGATCAGCGCGATCAAGCATGCGAGCCACACGAGTTGCCCCTGGGACCTGCAGGAATTCGGCGGCGTGGCGCGCCATGTGTCGCACTGGGCCTGGCGTGTTCACGACGGTGGCCCGGGCGGCTGCTTTCCCGCCGGGCATGCCTCGGCGGCATTCGCCTACGCGGGTGGCTTCTTCGTGCTGCGCAGGGTGTCGCCGCGCGCCGCCTCGCTCTGGCTCGGCGCGTCGCTTGCGGCCGGTCTGGCGCTGGGGCTGTCGCAGCAGTGGCGCGGCGCCCACTACATGAGCCACACGCTCTGGACTGGCTGGATCTGCTGGGTCGTCGGCTTCGCCATCGAACTGCTCGCCTCGGCGCGCGCTGTCCGCTCACTGCTGCAAACCAACCCGGATGCGCTGCATGCGAGCCCTTGACGTCGCGCTCTTCGAGTTGGTGAACGCGGGCGTCGCCGCGCCGGCATGGAGCATCGCGTTCGCGCGTTTCGCCTCCGACGTGCTGCCGACGCTGCTGGCCGCGGCCATCCTCTGCGGCGCGCTGTTCGATCGCCGGCTGCGCTACGCCTGCTTCACGGCCGTGGTCAGCGTGCTGGCCGTCTGGCTGCTGGTGAACGTGTTCCGCTCGGTGCTGCCGTTTCCGCGGCCGGCGTTCTTCGGCCTCGGTGTGCAATGGGAGCCGCAGGGCATGCGGCCCGGCTTTCCGAGCCTGCACGCCGCGGGCACCTTCGCCGCGGCTTTTGCGCTCTGGTGCCTGCCCCGGCGCGGGCCGATGTTCGCGGCACTCGCGATCGCGGCGGTGGTCGGATGGAGTCGCGTGTTCCTGGGCCTGCACTTTCCGACCGACGTGGTGGTGGGCGCGATGCTCGCGGCGCTGGTGTCGATCGGTGTGGAACGGTGCGTCGCGCGGCCGCTCAATCTCGCGCTGCGCGCCTGGATGCGGCCGCGGCTGCGGGCACGAAGGACCCGGGCCGTTTAAGCGTGAACGCCGCCTGAACGCGCGGTTCAGGCTTCCTTCAGTTGCGCTTCCTACAGTGAGCGCATGTCTTTCTCCCGAATCGAACCCGCACCCGTGCGGGTCTCCGCGCTGCCCGCTGCGCCGTCCTGGCTGGTCCGCGCCGATGCGATGCGGGCGCGTGTCGACCGCACGCTGGTGCGGCCGCGCTCGCCGCAGCAGGTCGTTGCATGGCTTGCCATCTACCTCGCAGCGGCCGCCAACTGGCCACTCTGGAGCGAGCTCGCGCGCATCGGCGGTGCGCCGACCATCTACCTGCCCACGATCACCGCCATGGCGGTGCTGCTGGTGTGCGCCACCGTGGCGCTGCTGTCGTTCACCGCCTGGCCGCGCGGAATGAAGCCGCTGTGGCTCGCGGTGATGCTGCTGGCGGCCTTCGCGCAGCACTACATGCTCGAATACCGCGTGGTGATGGACCCGACCATGATCGCTAACGTGCTGCAGACCGACCCCAGCGAGGTGCGCGACCTGCTGGGCTGGCGCATGGCCTTCCATGTGCTGCTGGTGGCGCTGCTGCCGGCGCTCGCGCTCTGGCGGCTTAACGTCGCGCCGGTGCGTGCGGTCTCGGGGCTCTGGCGCAATGCGGCGCTGCTGCTGCTGTCGGTGGCGGTGGCGCTGCTGGCCGCCGTGTCGATGAACCGCCAGCTCGCACCGCTGATGCGCAACAACGTGCAGCTGCGCTACATGATGAATCCCGTCGCGAGCCTCTATTCGGCCGGGTCGGTGCTCGTCAAGCCGATGTTCAAGCGCAGCCGCAAGCTGGTTCCGATCACCGCCGGCACCACGCTCGGCGCAAGCTATGCGGGCCAGGCGCGGCCACCGCTCTTTGTGCTGGTAGTGGGTGAGACCGCGCGGGCCGACCACTTCGGGCTCGACGGCTATGCGCGCGACACCACGCCCGAGCTCGCCGCGCGTGGCGTGCTGAGCTGGCGCGACGTGCATTCCTGCGGCACCAACACGCTGGCGTCGGTGCCCTGCATGTTCTCGCACCTCGGCAAGCAGGGCTACGAATCTCGCACGGACGACCACGAGAACCTCGTCGACGTGCTGCAGGCGGCCGGCCTTGCCGTGCTGTGGCTCGACAACCAGGCGGGGTGCAAGGAGGTTTGCGCGCGCATCCCGAGCGCCTCGGCCTACGATGGCCTGACGCCGGCGGAAAAGGCGGCGCTGTGCGATGGCGAGGAATGCCTCGACGACGTGATGCTGAAGGGCCTCGATGCGCGCGTCGCCGCGCTGCCTGCCGAGCGCCGGGCGAGGGGCGTGGTGCTGGTGATGCACCAGATGGGAAGCCACGGCCCGGCCTACTACAAGCGCTCGGCACCTGATGTGAAACGCTTTCTGCCGGAGTGCCGGACCAACGCGCTGGCCGAGTGCGGCCATGCCGAGCTGCTGAACGTCTACGACAACTCGATCGCCCAGACCGACCGTTTTTTGGCCCGGACCATCGACTGGCTCGAGGGCCAGTCACCACGCTACGACACCGCGCTGCTCTACCTGAGCGACCACGGCGAATCGCTCGGCGAGTACGGCCTGTTCCTGCACGGCGTGCCGTACAGCTTCGCGCCCGAGGCGCAGAAGCATGTGCCGATGGTCGCGTGGCTCGGTCAGGGCATGAGCGCGCGGCGCGGGCTCGCGCGTGCCTGCATCGAAACGGGCCTCGATGCGCCCCTCACGCACGACAACCTCTTTCACACCGTGCTCGGGCTCATGGACGTGGGCAATCCCGCCTACCGGCGGGTGCTCGACGCGCTGGCCTCGTGCCGCAGCCGTGCCTGAGTTATTTCTTCTCGCGCGGCACCCGGCCCATCAGGAAGAACTCGGGGTTCGGCGGCATGCCGCTGAAGCTCGCAATCCGGTTGCTCAGGCCGAAGAAGGCGGTGATCGACGCGATGTCCCAGATGTCCTCGTCGTCGAAGCCGTGGGCATGCAGCGCCGTGAAGTCGGCGTCCTCGATCTCGTGCGAGCGCTCGCAGACCTTCATTGCAAAGTCGAGCATCGCGCGCTGGCGCGGCGTGATGTCGGCCTTGCGATAGTTCACCGCCACCTGGTCCGCTACCAGCGGCTTCTTCTCGTAGATGCGCAGCAGCGCGCCATGCGCCACCACGCAATAGAGGCACTTGTTGGCCGCGCTGGTGGTGGTGACGATCATCTCGCGGTCGCCCTTGGTGAGTGAGCCTTCCTCCTTCAGCATCAGCGCGTCGTGGTAGGCGAAGAACGCGCGCCACTCGGCCGGGCGGCGCGCAAGGCCAAGGAACACGTTGGGCACGAAGCCTGCCTTTTCCTGCACCGCAAGGATGGCGGTGCGGATGTCGTCGGGCAGGTCGTTGAGTTCGGCGAGAGGGTAGCGATCGGCCATGGTCGTCTCCTTGATGCGATGTCGGGATCATAGGCAACCACGCGTTCGCGCAAACCGGCCATCTCGGGCAAGATCACGGCGGACCACCATCACCGACACATGATCACCCTCCACCATTGCGTCAGCGCACGCTCGTTCCGGCCTCTCTGGATGCTCGAGGAGATCGGCATCGCCTACGAGCTCAGGATGCTGCCCTTTCCGCCGCGCGTGCTGTCGCGGCCGTACCTCGAGGTCAATCCCCTCGGCACGGTGCCGCTGATGTCCGACGGCGTGATGCGCATGACCGAATCGGCCGCGATCTGCCAATATCTGGCCGCCCGATTTTCACCAGGCCAGTTGGACGTAGGCGCAGACGAAGCCGACTTCGGTCCTTACCTCAACTACCTCCATTTCGGCGAGGCGACCCTGACCTTTCCGCAGACGCTGGTGCTGCGCTATGCGCACTTCGAATCGCCGGAGCGAAAGCAGCCGCAGGTCGCCGACGACTACGGCAAGTGGTTTCTCGCGCGGCTGCGAACGCTGGAGCCGTTGCTGGCCGAGCGCGACCATCTCTGTGCGGGGCGCTTCACTGCCGCGGACGTGTCGGTCGGCTATGCGTTGTTGCTGGCCGAGCACCTGGGCTTCGGCGAACGCTTCACACCCGCCGTGGCGGCGTACTGGGCGCGCCTTCGAACGCGGCCGGGCTTCAGGGCCGCGATGGCTGCACAGTCGCGCGCCGCCGAAGCGCAGGGCGTTTCCGCGACGCCGGCACCCGACATCAGGCCCGATCGGGCGTGAGCGCCCATTGCGCAGCCAAACACCAGCGCCATTCGATGAAGGAGATTTCGACATGCCGGAAGACCACAAGACCATCCTCGCGGCCGCCAACGCCGCCATCATGGATGGTGACTTCGAAGGATTCCTGAAGTTCTGCACCGAGGACACCGTCTGGACCTTCGTGGGGGACACCGTCCTGCGAGGCAAGCAGGCGGTTCGCGAGTGGATGGCCACCACCTACAAGGAGCCACCCCGTTTTCAGGTTCACCACATGATCGGCGACGGCGACTTCGTTGCCGCGCTCGGCGAGATCACGCTGAGCGACGAGGCGGGAAACAGGCGACCTTACGCCTACTGCGACGTCTGGCGGTTCCGCGATGGAAAGATGGCCGAGCTGCAGGCTTTCGTAGTTCAAGGATGAATGTGATCGGCCCTTCGAAGCATTGTTGCAGCCTGCTGCTGTTGCTCGCTGCCTTCGTCTCGACGGCGCAGGCCCAACGGCCTGCCGAATGGCGCAGCGCTTCGGCCGCCGAGCAGGCCCAGGATGCGGCGGCGTTCGCGGGGATCGACCAGGCCATCAGGGACGATGCGCCCGAGGTGCAGAGCGCGGTGGTCGTGCAGCAGGGCCGCGTCGTCTATCAGTTCTACCGCGACGGCTCGCCTGACACGCTGCGCAATGTGCACTCGGTGGCGAAGAGTGCGCTGTCGACGTTGGCAGGCATTGCCCTGGGGCAAGGGCATCTCGCGAGCCTCGACCAGCCTGTCGTCGCGCTGGTGCCCGAGTGGGCGGGTCTGAACCCCGACCCGCGCGCGGCAGCGATCACGGTGCGGCATCTGCTGACGATGACGGCCGGCTTCGAGGTCGACGACCCGGCAGGAACCGCGCCCGCAGGGAAGCCGCAGGACACCTGGAAGCGGCCCATCCGCAACGATCCCGGCCGCGCCTTCGCCTACGACAACGCCTTGATTCCGATGCTGTCCGTTGTGCTCGAAAGGGCCACCGGCATGTCCGTCGAGGACTATGCCAAGCGGCACCTGGTCGAACCACTGGGGTTGGCCGAGCCCTCTTACCAGCAAGGGCTCAGCCTGCGCACGCTCGACATGGCGAAGCTCGGGCAGCTTTATTTGCAGAACGGCATGTGGGCGGGGCGGCAGATATTGCCCGAGACCTATGTTCGCGAAGCAACGCGCCGCCGGAGCGAAGGGGGCCTGCCGCTGTCGCTGCCCTACGGCTACATGTGGTGGGTGGTGCATTCGCATGCAGCCCGCCCGACGTTTATGGCGGCAGGCTACGGCGGGCAGTTCGTCTGGGTCTATCCGCCGCTCGATCTGGTGATCGCAACCACTTCGGCGGTTTCGCGCGAGGCGCCGCAGCGCTTCCAGGCGATGAAGCTGATCCGCGGGCGGCTGTTCGCGGCAGCACAGCAGCGTGCCAAAGAGCTACCGCGTTGATGGGCCGATCTGCGCGTTGTATTCCGGTCCCATCACCGCGCGCTCGCTCTCGTCCTTCAGCGCCACGCCAGTGAGCCCGCGGCGCAGCGCCTCGCGCATCAGCCAGGCCAGCTTGAACGCCGCGGCGTCGTACGGCAGGCCTTCAGGACGCACGTTCGAGATGCAGTTGCGCTCGGCGTCGTTACGGCCGCGCTTCGGCGAATGGGTCAGGTAGATGCCGAGGCTGTCGGGCGAGCTGAGCCCGGGCCTTTCGCCGATGAGCATGACCGAGAGCGCGGCGCCGAACAGCTCACCGGCCTCGTCGGCCAGCGCCACGCGCGCCTGCGTGGCGACCACCACGGGTGCGAAGCGAATCCCGGTCGGCAGCAGCGGGCGCAGCGCGGCGAGCAGCGGCGCGGCATGGCGCGCGACGGCGAGCGACGAAAGGCCGTCGCCCACCACGACGCAGATCTCGCAGGGCCTGGCGGCGGCAGCGGCAGCGCGCAGGCGTTCGGCATCGGCCGGGTCGAGCTGGCGACCGAGGTCGGGCCGGCGCAGGTAGGCGGTGCGGTCTTCGGCGCGGCTGCGCGCGCGAAGCACCTCCCAGTGCTGGACGCGCAGCGCGGCTTCGAGCGCATCGACATCGAGCGGCGCGTGGATCGCATCGCGCGCCATCGCATGGGCCCAGCCGAAGCGCAGGATCTCGTCGGTCGGCATGCCGGCACCGGCGCGGCCCAGCGCGAGCCGCGCGGGCGTGGCCGAACGCCATGCCGACCAGGGGTTGGGGGTGACGGGGCCGTCGTTCATGGCGCGAGTGCGGCCAGCCCGCCCATGTCGGCCAACAGGCGGTTCGAAGAGGCCGAAGAGGGTGCTGTGAGCCGGCCGGCGTCGTCCGTGATCCGCATGCGCTGCAGCCAGGCCTCGAACTCGGGCGCACGCTTCAGGCCGAGGGTCTGGCGCAGGAACAGCGCATCGTGGAACGAGGTGCTCTGGTAGTTGAGCATCACGTCGTCGGCGCCCGGCACGCCCATGATGAAGTTGATGCCCGCGGTGCCGAGCAGCACCAGCAGGTTGTCCATGTCGTCCTGGTCGGCCTCGGCATGGTTGGTGTAGCAGATGTCGCAGCCGATCGGCAGGCCGAGCAGCTTGCCGCAGCAGTGGTCCTCGAGGCCGGCGCGGATGATCTGCTTGCCGTCGTACAGGTATTCGGGGCCGATGAAGCCGACGACGGTGTTGATCAGCAGCGGCTTGTAGCGCCGCGCCAGCGCATAAGCACGCACCTCGCAGGTCTGCTGGTCGACGCCGAAGTTCGCGTCAGCCGACAGCGCACTGCCCTGGCCAGTCTCGAAGTACATGAGGTTGTTGCCCACGGTGCCGCGGTTCAGCGCCTGCGCAGCGGCGTGGGCCTCGTCGAGCAGCGCGGGCGTCACGCCGAACGACAGGTTCGCCTTCTCGGTGCCCGCGATCGACTGGAACACCAGGTCGACGGGCGCGCCCGCTTCGGCGAGCCGGAGCGCGTTCGTCACATGCGTGAGGACGCAGCTCTGGGTCGGGATCTCGAAGCGCTGGATCACCTCATCGAGCATGCGCAGCAGGCGCTCGAGCACCGGCAGGCTGTCCGACACCGGATTGATGCCGATCACCGCGTCGCCCGCGCCATAGAGCAGGCCGTCGAGTGTGGAAGCGGCCACGCCGCGCAGATCGTCGGTGGGGTGGTTGGGCTGCAGCCGCACCGCGAGGTGCCCCGGCAGGCCGAGGGTGTTGCGAAAGCGCGTGACGACGCGGCACTTGCTGGCCACCGAGATCAGGTCCTGGTTGCGCATGAGCTTGGACACGGCCGCAACCATCTCGGGCGTGAGCCCCGGCGCGAGGGCGGTGAGCGCCTCGGTGGTGGCCTGCTCCGACAGCAGCCAGTTGCGGAAGTCGCCGACCGTGAGGTGGGAGACCGGCGCGAAGGCCGCCGCATCATGGCCGTCGACGATGAGCCGCGTGATGTTGTCGGTCTCGTAGGGAATCAGCGCCTCGTTCAGGAACTGGCTGAGCGGTGTCTCCGCGAGCACGTGGCGCGCCGCCATGCGCTGCTGCGCGGTGGCCGCGCCGATGCCCGCGAGGTAGTCGCCCGAGCGCGCGGGGCTGGCCGCGGCCATGACCTGGCGGAGGTCGTCGAACGCGAAGACCTGGCCGGCAATGGTGGTGCGGTAGCGCATCTCGATCTTCAGGCGAATTGCTTCAATCGGCGGATGTTGACAGTGCCCCACCTCCAAGGCAAGGGGCGATCCGTCGCTCGCCATAATCGGTGTCTTCTTCCATTCCCCGAGGTGTTCAGTGAAGTCTTCTTCCTCTTCGTCGTCGCTCCTTTGTGCCGCCCTGGTCTCGTTGTGCGCGGTCTCGACCGCCTGGGCCCAGTCCGCGCCCGTCACCACGTCGAGCGGCCTGGTCTACCAGTCGCTCAAGGAAGGCAGTGGCGCATCGCCCGCTGCGACCGACGTGGTCAAGGTGCACTACCGCGGCACCTTTCCCGACAACGGCAAGGAGTTCGACAGTTCCTACAGCCGCGGCGAGCCGACCGAGTTTCCGCTCAACGGCGTGATCCCGTGCTGGACCGAGGGCGTGCAGAAGATGAAGCCCGGCGGCAAGGCCAAGCTGACCTGCCCACCGGCGATCGCCTATGGCTCGCGCGGCGCGGGTGGCGTGATCCCGCCGAACGCGACGCTCAACTTCGAAGTCGAGCTGGTGTCGGTCAAGAAGCGCTGACCGGCGCACGCGCGGCGGAGATCGGGCCGGCTGCGCGAAAAAAGAGTGTGCAGTCCGTCACGCTGGGCGCCTCGGAATGGCGCCTGGGTGGCGTGCGAAGGACGTTGTCGTTTTTCGCCCTCCCATAATGCGCCGGATGACCTGGCTGGCTTTCACGATCGCGGGCACCGTGATTGGCGCATTCGTCGGCCATTGGATGTGCGGTTGCCATGACGCAGCCGATGCCGTTGGCGTCGTGCTCGGGCTTTTGTTTGCGGCCACGGGGGGCGTGATCGGCCTCGTGGTCGGTAGCCTGGCAGCGGCGTTCGTCGCGGTGGCCGCCCATCCCGACGACAGACCCACCGATTTCTCGGCCACCGTAGCGAGCGGCAGCACCGAATGGGTCCACGGCGTTGCGCCATGCCCGCGTTCGGGCCTGTGGCTCGCGCGCGTGGCCGACGACCATTCGCTCGCCAGCGATTTCAACGTCTGGGGCCGAACCGCCAGGGTCACCCGCGGTGAACGGTTTCCCGATCCCGCGCGCATGCTGGCCGGCGTCACCTGCGCCGACGTCATGTGGAAGTGCGTGGACGATTTCGTCGGCTGAGGCACGAAGCCTCGCCCCGCGCCACTCAGGCGGGCTGGAACTGGTAGAGCCAGGTCTCGGTCAGCGTTTGGTCACCGTTCTTCAGGTAGAGCCGCATGTCGATCGGCTCGGTGCCTTCGGGCGTGAAGTCGAACTGCGCACGCCAGTGGCCCGGCACGCCGTTGGGCACGGCCTCGGCAAAGACGTACGAGAACTTGCCGCGCGGCGCGGTCAGCACGAGTTCTGGCTTGACGCCGAAAGGCACGGTGGTCAGCGGCTGGCCGACGAACTCGACCATGAACTTGCGCACGCCCGCCGGGCGCGGCTGGCCCGGCTGGCCGCCGCGGCCGATGCGGGTCGCCACGCAACGCGCGAGCGGCGACGGGAAGGGCTCCTGGTCGGTCCAGTGCAGCCGGTACTTGAGGCTGTAGCTCGAACCGGCCTTGGCTTCGGCCTTGGGCACCCAGAAGGCGACCACGTTGTCGTGGATCTCGTCGTCGGTCGGAATCTCGATCAGCTGCACCGAGCCTTCGCCCCAGTCGCCGAGCGGCTCGATCCAGAGGCTCGGGCGCTTCTCGTAGTTGACGCCGTCCTGGTAGTTGTCGAAAGCCCGGTCGCGCTGCAGCAGGCCGAAGCCGCGCGGGCGCGTGTCGGCGAAGGCCGAGGCGCGCGTCTGCGTGGGGTTGTTGAGCGGGCGCCAGATGCGCTCGCCCGCGCCGTTCCAGATCGCGAGGCCGTCGGAGTCGTGCACTTCGGGCCGCCAGTCGATGGCGGTGGGCTTGACGGTCTCCGAATACCAGTACATCGAGGTGAGCGGTACCAGCCCGAGGCGCGCGACGTCGCGGCGCAGGAACAGGCGCGAGTCGATGTCCATGATGACCGCCTTGCCGCGCTGCATGACGAACTTGAACACGCCCGTGATGCTCGGCCCCTCCAGCAGCGCGTAGACGGTCATCGAGGTGGTGTTGTCGGCCGCCGGCGCCTCGAAATAGAAGCGCGTGAAGTTGGGGAATTCCTCGGGCTTCTCGGGCACCGCCACGTCGATCGCAATGCCGCGGGCCGAGAGGCCGTACTGGTAGAGCTCGCCGATGGCGCGGAAGTACGAGGCGCCCAGGAACGCCACCCAGTCGTTCTTCTGCCAGTCGAGCTTGGACTGGTCGCCGAAGCGGCTTTCCTGCAGCCGGAAACCCGCGAAGCCGGCGCCCGCGGGCAGCGTGCGCGCGGGGCTGTCGGGCGGCATCGAGAAATACGAAGGGCTGTAGCGCACCTCGCGCGCGAACATGTCGCCACCGGCGTTCTCGAGCACGTGCATGCGCACCGGCGCCTGGAAGAAGCGGCCCAGGTGGAAGAAGGTGACAGGAAAGGCGCCGGGGCCGTCGCGGAAGAGGGCGTTGGCGGGATCGAATCGGATCTTGCCGTGCGCGTCGTAGTCGATCTTCTCGAGCACTTCGGGCGCCAGCGGCTTGGGGCCGGCATAGGCCTGGCCGGCAAGGCGCCTGGCGTGGGCCACGAGGCCGTCGAACGAAAAAGGCGCGGGCTGGCTCAGTTGCAGGCCATTGGCGGCCAGTGCCTCTTCGGGCAGTCCAAGGGCGGCGAGTGCGGCGGCGGCACCACCAGCGGCAAGGAAGGATCGGCGATCGAGCATGTAGATAGGCGTCGTTTCGTGCAGGTTGGAAAAGTGGGAGTGTGGCAGGCCGAGGCAGCACACGCGGTGAAGCAGCGAGCATGCCTGCTGCGGCGCGCCGGCCGCGTCAGCCAACCCGCGCTTTTTGGGCCGGACAGGCGCCGAACTTTGCAAAACTTGTAGGTTTATGTTTCTTCCGCGTCCACCGCTTCAAGCGCGTAGACGGCATACGCCGGCACGCCGAACAGCAGCATCGAAAACGTCCCGAAGAGCGCATAGGGCAGGCCTGCGCCCTCGAGCAGGCGGTGGGTGGTGGCCAGCCGAAGCCGCGGATGGGCCTGGGCGAGCTCGGCGGGACGGCGCACGCCCCAGAGAAATTCCGCGCCGGTGGCGCGCACCGAAGGATGCCGCGCCGCATGGCCCACGCCGAGCCAGCAGATGGCGTCGAAGGCCAACACCGATCCCGCGGGCGCACGTTCGCCGAAGGTGGCGAGCACCGCGCGCACCTGCTCCGGTTTCAGGTACATCAGCACGCCCTCGGTGAAGAGGAACACCGGCTGCGCACCGCGGTCCCGGCGCGTCGGCAGCGCGAGCTGTTCCCACCAGTCGGGCTGTGCGAGGTCGAGCGCGCGCTCGTCGTGGCGCGGGCCGAGACTGGGGATCAGCTCGCGGCGAAGGTCGAGCACCTCGGGCAGGTCGGCATCGGTGAGCCTGCACGCCCCATCGTCGAGCCACTGGAAGTAGTGGCTCAGGCCGCAGCCCATGTTGACCACCCTGGCCCCCGGATGCCGCTGCAGGAATTGCTGCGCCAGGCTGCGCAGGTGGCGCGTGCGCTTGAGGATGCCGTAGATCGTGGTCCGGTCCTCGGGCAGCGCGTCGCCGTCATCGCGAATCCTTTCAAGGATCGAAGCGGCATAGGCGTCGCGCACGGCGAGCTGCGGAAACATCGTGTCGCCGGACGCGCGCGCCGCCAGCGGAATGCGCAAGGTGGAGGGCACCGGGGCAAGGCGCCGCATGGCTTTGCCCTGGGTCATGGACGATCGAACGAAAGCATGCCCCAGTCTGGCCGCTGCGGCGCCGGGCGGCAAGTCAGACTTTAGGTTCTGCCCCCTCTGCGGCAGAGGGGGCGTGCGACGCCTACTTGGCCGTGGGCATCACGAACTCGGCGCCCTTGGGCGTGCTTTCGGGCCAGCGCTGCATGATCGACTTCTGCTTGGTGTAGAAGCGCACGCCTTCCTCGCCGTAGGCATGCATGTCGCCGAACAGCGAGCGCTTCCAGCCGCCGAAGCCATGCCAGGCCATCGGCACCGGGATCGGTACATTGATGCCGACCATGCCCACCTGGATGCGGCGGCCGAACTCGCGCGCCACGTTGCCGTCGCGCGTGAAGCAGCTCACGCCGTTGCCGAACTCGTGGGCGTTGACCAGGTCGATCGCGTCCTGGAAGTTCGCCACGCGCACGCACGAGAGCACGGGGCCGAAGATCTCTTCCTTGTAGATGCGCATCTCGGGCGTGACGTGGTCGAACAGCGTGCCGCCCATCCAGAAGCCGTCGGCGCAGCCCGCGCCCGCCTGGTTGCCGTCGAACTGGCGGCCGTCGACCAGCAGCTTCGCGCCTTCCTTCTCGCCCTGGGCGATGTAGCCGGTGATGCGCTCGTGCGCCGCGCGCGTGACGATCGGGCCCATCTCGGCGGCCAGGTTCTCGCCGTCGAGCACCTTGAGCGCCTTCGTGCGCTCGATGAGCTTGGGCATGATCTTGTCGGCCGCATCGCCCACGAGCACCGCCACGCTGATCGCCATGCAGCGCTCGCCGGCCGAGCCGTAGCCCGCGCCGATCAGCGCGTCCACTGTCTGGTCGATGTCGGCATCGGGCATCACCACCATGTGGTTCTTCGCGCCGCCGAGCGCCTGCACGCGCTTGCCGTGGCGCGCGCCCGTTTCGTAGATGTAGTTGGCGATGGGCGTCGAACCCACGAAGCTCACGGCCTTGACGCCGGGGTGCTCGAGCAGCGCATCGACCGCGACCTTGTCGCCCTGCACCACGTTGAACACGCCGTCGGGCAGGCCCGCTTCCTTCAGCAGCTCGGCCATGCGCAGCGATGGCGTCGGGTCGGTCGGGCTGGGCTTGAGGATGAAGGTATTGCCCGCGGCAATGGCCACCGGGAACATCCACATCGGCACCATCACGGGGAAGTTGAAGGGCGTGATGCCCGCCACCACGCCCAGCGGCTGGCGCAGCGTCCAGTTGTCGATGCCGGTGGAGACCTGGTCGGTGAAGTCGCCCTTGAGCAGCTGCGGGATGCCGCAGGCGAACTCGACGATGTCGATGCCGCGCGAGACCTCGCCCTGCGCGTCGGTGAAGACCTTGCCGTGCTCGGCCGTGATCATGTGGGCGAGCTCGTCCTTGTGCAGGTTCAAGAGCTCCAGGAACTTGAACATCACGCGCGCGCGCCGGATCGGCGGCGTGTCGGCCCACTTGGGAAACGCGGCCTGGGCGGCGGCCACGGCCGCGTCGACATCGGTCGCACCGGCCAGCACCACCTTGCCGGTGACCTTGCCCGAAGCGGGGTTGGTGACGTCCTGCGTGCGGTCGGCGTTGCCGCCGGCGGTGCGCAGGCCGCCGATGAAATGCGCGATCTGTGTGGTCATGGGGGTCCCGACGATGGTGGAGTGATGGTGCCAGTCTAGGAAAGCGGGCGCTGCTTGCCTAGGTGCCAGCATTGAACTGTTTGTTCGCCATGGTGAACAATGGAGCCATGGAATCGCAAAAAGCCGAGTCGCTCTGGACCCACCTGCACTGGCTCATCGTGCTCGGCCAGCAGGGCAGCTACACCGCCGCCGCAGCGCGCTTGGGCGTGAGCAAGGCCGCCATGAGCCAGCGCATCGCCGAGCTCGAGCGCGCCGCGGGTGTGCCGCTGGTGCGCCGCACCACGCGCAGCATGCGGCTCACCGAGGCCGGCCAGCAGCTGGTCGACCAGACCCGCGAGCCCTTCGAGCAGATCGCGCACAGCTTCCTCAAGGCGCAGGACCATGCGGGCGAGCCGCGCGGCCTGGTGCGCGTGACGGCGCCGGTGGCGCTCGGGCGGCAGCAGCTGCTGCCGAGGCTGGCCGATTTCCTGCTGGCGCATCCGGCGATCCGCGTCGAGATGGAGCTGTCGGACCGCCTCAGTTCGCTCGCGACCGAGGGCTTCGACCTCGCGGTGCGGCACGCGGCCTCGCCGCCCGACACGCACGTGGCCTGGCGCCTGTGCGACACGCGCTCGGTGCTGGTGGCCAGCCGTGCCTACCTGCGCCGCAAGGGCACGCCGCTGGTACCGGCCATGCTGGCCGAGCACGACTGTCTGCACTATCCGCGCGGGCAGGAGACCAACGTGTGGTCCTTCGAGCGGCGCAACGCCCGCACGCGCCAGGCCGGTCGCGTGACGGTGCCCATTGCCGGGCCGCTGGCCGCCAACAACAGCGAAGCGCTGCGCGATGCGGCGCAGGCCGGCCTGGGCATCGCGCTCCTGCCCGATTTCAGCGCGCAGTCGGGCCTGCAGGCCGGCAAGCTGGTCGAAGTGCTGCCCGACTGGCAGCCCACGGGCGCGTTCGCCGACCGCATCTACGCGATACGGCCTTATTCGCTGCACATCCCTCGCGCGGTCGACCTGTTCGTGGGCCACCTGCGCGAGACGCTCGGCGAGGGGTTTCCTCTGCCTTGAGCAGCGGCGTTCAGCGCGCGTCGATCCCGAGCACCGACAGGATCACGGCGCCGAGCGTCAGCGCGACCGGCAGCTGGTGCGCGGCCAGCGCACGCAAGCGGGCGGCGGGCAGCTTCTGGGCGCGCAACTGGCTTTGTTCGGAATGAAGAGCGGTGGACATGGCGAGACTCCTTTGAGTGGCTGCGGGCGGACTGCCCGCATGCCTCCACGATAGGCCTCGGCCCGCGGTCCGGCGCGGGGCTTTCGGCGACACCGCGTTTCCGTTTCTGCAACGATCGCCGGCGCGTGGGTCAGCCCGCGATGAGCTTCTGCACCAGTTCCGCCGTGGTGGCCGCCGCGTACTTGCGCATCAGCCGGGCCCGATGCAGCTCGACCGTGCGGTGGCTGATGCCGAGCGCCTTGCCGATCTCCTTGGAGGTGAGCCCGCGCATCACCTGCGCGGCCACCTCGCGCTCGCGCGGCGTGAGCTCGGCCTTGTCGGCGCGGCGCGCGCCCAGGTCCTCGAAGGTCCAGATGCCGGCTTCGTGCGGCGCCTCGCGATTGAGCGCCTGGCCCGTGACGTGGCACCAGAAGGTCTCGCCCGCCATCGCGCCATGCAGGGCGCCGAGCCGCTTCATCATGCGGTTGTCGGCATAGTGCCCGCTGGCGTTCAGGAACGGCTCCATGCGCTTGCCGATGCGCTCGAACTCGGCCACGCTCGGGTACAGGATGCTGAACGAATGCCCCACCAGGGCCGAGGGGGTTGCGCCGAAAATCTCGCACACCCGCCGGTTGCAGGCCACGATGGTGCGGTTGCGCGACACCACCATGCCGACGGGCGCCTGCTCGAAGGCGAGCCGGTAGTCGATCTCAGGCAGCGCGCGGTCGGGCATCGGGAGTCACCATTACGAAATACTACGTATGCGGGTACGTAGTATCGTTCAGGGCATTCCTTCCTTCCTTCCAGCCACTCTCCATTCATCCACCAAGGAGTTCGAGTGAACAAGATTTATCCCTCCGCCGACGCGGCACTCAAGGGGGTCGTGGCCGACGGGCAGATGCTCGCGGTCGGCGGCTTCGGCCTGTGCGGCATTCCCGAGGCGCTGATCGAGGCGCTCAAGGACACCGGCGTGCAGAACCTCACGGTCATCTCGAACAATGCGGGCGTCGACGGTTTCGGCCTCGGCAAACTGCTCGAGACGCGCCAGATCCAGAAGATGATCGCGTCGTACGTGGGCGAGAACAAGGAGTTCGAGCGCCAGTACCTGGCGGGCGAACTGCAACTCGAATTCACGCCGCAGGGCACCCTGGCCGAGAAGCTGCGGGCAGGCGGCGCGGGCATTCCGGCCTTCTTCACCAAGACCGGTGTCGGCACGCAGGTGGCAGAGGGCAAGGAACTGCGCGAGTTCGACGGCGAGACCTACGTGATGGAGCGCTCGCTGGTGCCCGACGTGGCCCTGGTGAAGGCCGACGTGGCCGACAAGGCCGGCAACCTGCGCTTCCGCCTCACAGCGCGCAACTTCAACCCGGCCGCCGCCATGGCCGGCAAGGTCTGCATCGTCGAAGTCGAGAAGATCGTCGAGATCGGCGAACTGGCGCCCGACGACATCCACCTGCCGGGCATCTACGTGCACCGCATCGTGCTCAACGCCAACCCCGAGAAGCGCATCGAGAAGCGCACCCTGAGCGCTGCGGTGGATGCCGCCGCCGCGAAGGTCGAGGCCCAGGCCGCGATCGCCCAGGCCGCCGCCGGCAGCGAGGTGCCCGCGCCCGCCAAGGTCGTCAACAACAACAACAAAGAAGGAGCCTGAGATGCCCTGGACCCAAGATCAGATGGCGGCACGCGCGGCGCAAGAACTCGAAGACGGCTTCTACGTGAACCTGGGCATCGGCATTCCCACGCTGGTGGCCAACTTCGTCGGCGACAAGGAAGTGTGGCTGCAGAGTGAGAACGGCATGCTCGGCATCGGCCCGTTCCCGACCGAGGACCAGGTCGACGCCGACCTGATCAACGCGGGCAAGCAGACCGTCACCACGCTCCCCGGCTCGGCCATCTTCGGCAGCCACGACAGCTTCGCGATGATTCGCGGCGGCAAGATCAACCTGTCGATCCTCGGCGCGATGCAGGTCAGCGTGAAGGGCGATCTCGCCAACTGGATGATCCCCGGCAAGATGGTCAAGGGGATGGGCGGCGCCATGGACCTCGTGGCCGGCGTGAAGCGCGTGATCGTGCTGATGGAGCACGTCGCCAAGAAGAAGGACGGCACCGAGGACCTGAAGATCCTCGAGGAGTGCACGCTGCCGCTGACCGGCGTGGGCGTGGTCGACCGCATCATCACCGACCTGGCTGTGATGGACGTGGTGCCCGATGGCCTGAAGGTGGTCGAGCTCGCGCCGGGCGTGAGCTTCGATGCGCTGCAGGCGAAGACGGGTGCCAGGCTGATCCAGTAGGGCAGGCCGCACGGCACCCATGGCCTATCTCGATCCGGACAACCTGCAGAGCATCCTTCTGGACGACGAGGCGCTGCAATGGCGGCGCCTGCAGCGGCAGCCTTGCGGGACGCTTCGCATCACGAGCGGGCGCATCGTGGCCTGCGATCCGCTGGTGCAGCCCGAGCGCGCCGCCTTTGCCCGCAGCGTCGGCGTGCGCGGCACCTTCCCTGTCGAGGTGCTGCAGCACGGCGGGCGTCACGCACTGGCGGTGCTCTGGCTGCGCGCGCGCGAAGGCCTGCAGGCCGCCGACTTGCACTGGACGCCGGCATTGATCGACGGCCAATCGCCGGAGGGCCTGGGCCACGACGAGTTCTACGGCTATCCGGTCGATGCTGGCGTGGGCTGCTTCATGGACGCCGACTGCGCAGCGGCCCTCGCCGAGCGCGACGCGCGCGAATCGGCCGGGCCCGGCTACATCAGCTACTACGACGATGTGCTCGGCACCGAGCTGGGCGACAAGGACGTGGCCGACCACTACCCGCTCGGCGAGGGCAGCGCGAACAACGTGCTGATCTTCAGCTCGGGATGGGGCGACGGCAGCTATCCGAGCTACTGGGCGCTCGATGCGTCGGGCGAACCCGTGGCGCTGGTGACCGACTTCATGACGATGCAGGGCGGCGATCCGCGCAGCGAAGACGACAAGCGCGACGACGCCTACGCCGCGAGCCTTTCCCCCGAAAAGCGCGAGGCACTCGAAGCGCTCGGCGCCGCAGCCATCGGCGGCGACACGGCAGCGCTCGGGTCGCTGCTCGGCGCCGGGCTTGCGGGGGCGAACGAGATCATTCCGTCGCTCGGCGAAACCGCGATCGCCAGTGCGATCCGCATGAACCAGCTCGAAGCCCTGCGCCTGCTGCTGGGCGACCGGCCGTGCCCCGCCATGCCGGAGCAACTGCGCATCGAGGGAAAGGCCGAGAACTACCTGGCCTATGCCCGGTGGCTCACGAAGCCGCGGGTACCGGGGCTCGTCGAGCTGCTCGAGAGGTCCGAGGCGGCTGCGGGGGAGCCGGCGGCCGGCAAGAGCCTCTGGAAGCGCATCTTCTCTTGAGGCATCCGGGCTGCGCTAAGCGGCCTGCTTTCGGGTGCGCGGCAGCAGCACGGCCTGCTGCGCCTCGGCCGTCTCGCGCAAGAAGCTCCACACCGCCTCCATGCGCGCAAGGTGCTTGGTCTCCGCAGGCATCGACATCCAGAACGTGCGCGTGAAGTTCGCCTGGTCTTCGAGCACCGGGCGCAGCGACCGGTCTTCGTCGGCCACGAAGGCCGGAAGCACCGCGATGCCCGCGTCGGCCGCCACCGCGCGGTGCTGCGCGAGCACGCTGGTGCTGCGCAGCGCGAACGCGTCGGGGCGGTGCAGCTCGTCGAGGTATTGCAGCTCCTTGCTGAACAGCAGGTCGTCCACGTAGCTGATGAAGGTGTGGCCGCGCAGGTCTTCGCGCGTCTTGATGGGCTTGTGCGCGGCCAGGTACTTCTTCGAGGCGTAGAGCCGCAGCGTGTAGTCGGTGAGCTTGGCCACCACCACCGGCCCGCGCGCCGGCCGCTCGAGCGAGATCACGATGTCGGCCTCGCGCCGCGACAGGTGCACCAGCCGCGGCATGGCGAGCAGGTCGATGGTGAGCTTGGGATGCTGCTGCGCGAAGCGCGCGAGCTGCGGCGCCAGCACCACCGTGCCGAAGCCCTCGGTCGCGCCGATGCGCACCAGCCCCGACAGGCCCTCCTGCGACGCGGGCGCGGTGCTTTCGACCGCCTGGAACGCGCTCTCCATCGCCTCGACCTGCGGCTGCAGCCTGCGGCCGGCCTCGGTGAGCCGGTGGCCGCCCGATTCGCGCGAGAAGAGCGGCGCGCCTACTTCCTTTTCGAGCGCCTGGATGCGCCGCGCCACCGTGGTGTGGTCGACCTCGAGCCGGCGCGCGGCGCTCATCAGCGTGCCCGAGCGCGCCAGTTCGAGAAAGTAGCGAAGGTTGTCCCAGTCCATGTGCGCGTTCCCCCGTGGTGATCTGCATTTTTGCAAAGCGCTGGCGCAATTTTGTCTATTGTCATGGCAAATCTGCAAAGCTACGATGCGTGTCGAACCCGCCATCCAGGCCCCGTATTCACAGGAGACAAACCCCATGGACGCCACCACCACATCCAAGACCCAGGTCGCCACCGTCAAGCTCTTGATCGGCGGCCAGTTCGTCGAGTCGAAGACCACCGAATGGCGCGACATCGTCAATCCGGCCACGCAGGAGGTGCTGGCGCGCGTGCCCTTCGCCACGCAGGCCGAGCTCGATGCCGCCGTCGCTTCCGCCAAGGACGCATTCAAGACCTGGCGCAAGACGCCGATCGGCGCGCGCGCGCGCATCTTCCTCAAGTACCAGCAGCTCATCCGCGAGAACATGGCCGAGCTGGCCGCGATCCTGACGGCCGAGCAGGGCAAGACGCTGCCCGATGCCGAAGGCGACGTGTTCCGCGGCCTCGAGGTGGTCGAGCATGCGGCGGCCATCGGCAACCTGCAGCTCGGCGAAATGGCCAACAACGTGGCCAATGGCGTCGACACCTACACGCTGCTGCAGCCGCTCGGCGTGTGCGCGGGCATCACGCCGTTCAACTTCCCGGCCATGATCCCGCTGTGGATGTTCCCGATGGCGATCGTCACGGGCAACACCTTCGTGCTGAAGCCCTCCGAGCAGGACCCGATGGTGACCATGCGCCTGTGTGAACTCGCGCTCCAGGCCGGCATTCCGCCCGGCGTGCTCAACGTGGTGCATGGCGGCGAGGCGGTGGTCAACGGCATCTGCGACCACAAGGACATCAAGGCGATCAGCTTCGTCGGCTCGACCAAGGTCGGCACGCACGTCTACAACCGCGCCACGCTGGCCGGCAAGCGCGTGCAATGCATGATGGGCGCGAAGAACCACGCCATCGTCATGCCCGACGCCAACAAGGAGCAGACGCTCAACGCACTGGCCGGCGCGAGCTTCGGTGCTGCGGGCCAGCGCTGCATGGCGGTGTCGGTGGCGGTGCTCGTGGGCGAGGCGCGCAACTGGGTGCCCGACCTCATCGCGAAGGCCAAGACGCTGAAGATCGGCGCCGGCACCGAGAAGGGCGTGGACGTGGGCCCGTTGGTTTCGTGCGCTGCCTACGAGCGCGTCAACAGCCTCATCGAACGCGGTGTGGCCGACGGCGCCACGCTCGAACTCGACGGCCGCAAGCCGACCGTGCCGGGCTACGAGAAGGGCAACTTCGTCGGACCGACGGTCTTCTCGGGCGTGAAGCCCGGCATGACGATCTATGACCAGGAAGTGTTCGGGCCGGTGCTGTGCGTGGCCGATGCCGAGACCATCGACGAGGCCATTGCGCTGATCAACAGCAACCCGAACGGCAACGGCACCGCGATCTTCACGCAGTCGGGCGCCGCGGCGCGCAAGTTCCAGGAAGACATCGACGTGGGCCAGGTCGGCATCAACGTGCCGATCCCGGTACCGGTGCCGATGTTCTCGTTCACTGGTTCGCGTGCCTCGAAGCTCGGTGATCTCGGACCCTACGGCAAGCAGGTCATCATGTTCTACACGCAGACCAAGACGGTGACCGCGCGCTGGTTCGACGACAGCACCGTCTCGCAGGGCGTCAACACCACGATCAGCCTCAAGTAAGAAGTCCGGCGAATGGACTTCGAGCTTTCCGAAGAGCAGCGCGCCTTCGCGGATTCGGCGTGCGAATTCGCCCAGGCCGAGTTCGCGCCGCATGCGGCCCGCTGGGACGCCGAGGCGATCTTCCCGAAGGAAGCCATCGCCAAGGCCGGCGAGCTGGGTTTCTGCGGCCTCTACGCGCCCGAGCGCATCGGCGGCCTCGGGCTGCCGCGGCTCGATGCGGCGCTGGTGTTCGAGGAGATGGCCGCGGTCGACCCCTCGACCACGGCCTTCATCACGATCCACAACATGGCGACGTGGATGCTCGGCACCTGGGCCACCGACGCGGTCGCCGCCGAGTGGGGCGAAGACCTCACCAGCGGGCGCAAGCTCGCCTCGTACTGCCTGACCGAGCCCGGCGCCGGCTCGGACGCCGGCTCGCTCAAGACGCGCGCCGAGCTGCAGGGCAACGACTACGTCATCAACGGCGGCAAGGCCTTCATCTCGGGCGCGGGCGCGACCGACGTGCTGGTGCTCATGGCGCGCACGGGCGGCGGCGGCGCGGGCGGCATCTCGGCCTTCGCGGTGCCGGCCGATGCGCCGGGCGTGAGCTACGGCAAGAAGGAGCACAAGATGGGCTGGAACAGCCAGCCCACGCGCACCATCAGCTTCGACAACGTGCGCATTCCGGCCGGGAACCTGCTGGGCAGCGAAGGCGAGGGCTTCCGCATCGCGATGAAGGGCCTCGACGGCGGCCGCATCAACATCGCGACCTGCTCGGTCGGTGCGGCGCAGGGCGCGCTCGACGCGGCGCGCCGCTACCTGCACGAGCGCCAGCAGTTCGGCAAGCCGCTCGCGAGCTTTCAGGCGCTGCAGTTCAAGCTCGCCGACATGGCGACCGAACTCGTGGCCGCACGCCAGATGGTGCGGCTGGCCGCCAGCAAACTCGATGCGGGCCATGCCGATGCGAGCACCTATTGCGCCATGGCCAAGCGCTTCGCGACCGATGCGGGCTTCAACGTGTGCAACGACGCGCTGCAATTGCACGGCGGCTACGGCTATTTGGCCGAGTTTCCGCTCGAGCGCCTGGTGCGCGATGCACGCGTGCACCAGATCCTCGAAGGCACCAACGAGATCATGCGCGTGATCGTTGCGCGAAAATTGCTGGAAGGGGACAGCGACATCCGCTGACGCCCCGCATCCGGAAACCCTCAAGACAATGACCGACTCCGTAGTTCTCTTCGACGAAATCAAGACCGCCGGCGGCAAGCGCTTTGCCACCGCCACCCTCAACGCCCCCGCTTCGCTCAATGCGCTTTCGGTGGACATGGTGCGCCTGCTCACGCCCAGGCTGCGCGAATGGGCCGCCGACGACGACGTGGTGGGCGTCGTGCTGCAGGCCGCGGGCGAAAAAGCCTTCTGCGCCGGCGGCGACCTGCGCCAGCTCTACCAGACGCTCGGCGAATGCGGCCCCGCGCGCAACACCTACGCCGAAGACTTCTTCCGCGAGGAGTACGAGCTCGACCACCTGATCCACACCTTTCCGAAGCCGTTCCTGTGCTGGGGCCACGGCATCGTCATGGGCGGCGGCGTGGGCCTGATGGCGGGCTGCTCGCACCGCGTGGTCACCGAGCAAAGCCGCATCGCCATGCCCGAGATCGCCATCGGCCTGTATCCCGATGTGGGCGGCAGCTGGTTCCTGCGCCGCACGCCCGGGCGCACCGGCCTGTTCCTCGCGCTCACGGCCGCCAACCTCAATGCGGCCGATGCGATCTTCTGCGGCCTGGCCGACGTGCTGGTGCCGCACGAGCGCAAGGCCGCCGTGGTCGAGGCCATCGCCGCCGCCGCATGGGCCGGCAACGGCAAGGCCGACCGCGCGACGCTTTCGCGCATCCTGGCCGGGGCCGGCGAGGGCGCCGCGCTGCCGCCTTCGAAGGTGCGCGAGCACTACGACACGATCAACGCGTTGATGGCCGGCGACGACCTGCTCGACATTGCGAAGCGGCTGCGCGCACTGCAAAGCGACGACCCCTGGCTGCAGACGGCCGCCAAGACCTTCATGAAAGGCGCGCCGAGCTCGGCCGCGCTGAGCTTCGAGCTCTGGCAGCGCGTGCACCGCATGTCGCTGGCCGAGGTGTTCCGGCTCGAATACTGGGCCTCGCTCGGCTTTTGCGCGCACAAGGACTTTGCCGAGGGCATCCGCGCGGTGCTGATCGACAAGGACCGCAACCCGAAGTGGTCGCCGGCCAGCATCGAGGAGATCACGCCCGAGTTCATCGAGGACCACCTGCGTCCGCGCGGCGACATGCCGGCCGAACTGGCGGCGCTGAAGTAAACAACGCGAACAACGAACGGAGACAAACAATGAAGATCGCTTTCATCGGACTCGGCAACATGGGCGGCCCGATGGCCCTCAACCTGATGAAGGCGGGCCACACGCTCAGCGCCTTCGACCTGTCGGCCGATGCCTGCAGCAAGTTCGCGGCCGAGGGCCTCGCCATTGCCGCCTCGGCCGCCGATGCGGTGGCCGGCGCCGAGGTCGTGGTCAGCATGCTGCCGGCCAGCGCGCATGTCGAGGGGCTGTTTCTCGGCGCCCAGGGCAAGCCCGGCCTGCTCGAACAGATCCGGCCCGGCACGCTCGTGATCGACAGCAGCACCATCGCCGCGGCCACGTCGCAGAAGGTGGCCGCCGCGGCGGCCGCCAAGGGCATCGCGATGATCGATGCGCCGGTCTCCGGCGGCACCGGCGGCGCCATCGCCGGCACGCTGACCTTCATGGTCGGCGGCGACGCGAAAGACCTGGAACGCGCGCGGCCCGTGCTCGAGAAGATGGGCGCCAACATCTTCCACGCCGGTGCCGCGGGTGCGGGGCAGACCGCGAAGATCTGCAACAACATGCTGCTCGGCATCTTGATGATCGGCACCTCCGAGGCGCTGGCGCTGGGCGTGGCCAACGGGCTCGACCCGAAGGTGCTGTCCGAGATCATGCGCCGCAGCTCGGGCGGCAACTGGGCGCTCGAGAAGTACAACCCGATGCCGGGCGTGATGGACACCGCGCCCGCGTCGAAGAACTATGCGGGCGGCTTCGGCACCGACCTGATGCTCAAGGACCTGGGCCTGGCGCAGGAGAACGCCACCGCCGTTCGCGCCGCCACGCCGCTCGGCGGCCTGGCGCGCAGCCTCTATGCGGCGCACAGCCTCGCGGGGCACGGCGCGCTCGATTTCTCGAGCGTGCTGAAGCTGGTGCAGAAGAAGGCGTCCTGATCGGCCGGGCGGCTCAGTCCGCTGCACGGCCCTTGGCCGCATCGCCCCGGGCCATCGCCAGCAGGAGCCCGGCGGCGACGAGGTTGGCGCCGATGCTCGCCACGATCGGCAGCAGGTAGCTGCGGCTCAGGTCGAAGGCGTAGCCTGCGGCCGTCGGCCCGACCAGCGTGCCGACCGCCACGCTGGTGTAAAGCACGCCGATGATCGCGCCGATGTTGCGGCCGCCGAAATGGTCCATCACCAGCGCCGGCAGCAGCGCGACGAAGCCGCCGTAGAACACGCCGTAGCCGAACGCGAACAGGGCCAGGCCCCAGAAATTGCCGGACACGGCCCACAGCACGAGCGAGCACGCCATGCCCGCCGACATCAGGGGCAGCGCGAACCGGCGGCCGATGCGGTCGGCGAGCCCGCCGAGAAAGAACCGGCCGGCCGTGCTGCCGACCCCGATCGCGCCCAGCAGCAGCACGGCGGAAGCGGGCGCCACGCCATGGTCGAGCGCGTAGGGCACCAGGTGGACGAAGGGCACGAAGAGCCCGAACGAGCTGATCAGGCATGCCGCATACAGCCCCGCGAAACGCCGCGAGGCGACTGCATCGCGCACCGAGGCACCGGCCGCTGCGGCATGGGCGCGTGCAGGCTCGGGCGGCGGCGGGTCGCCGTCGGGGCCGAGGCCGCGGCGGCGCGGATCGTCCTCGACCAGCAGCGCCATGCCCACGCCCACCACCACCGCCAGGGCGCCCAGCGCCAGGTACGCGTTGCGCCAACCAAGGCTGTCGATCAGCAGCGCGGCCAGCGGCGGCATCAGCAGCGTGCCCACGCCGATGCCGCTCACCGCCAAGCCCGAGGCGAAGCCGCGGCGCCGCACGAACCAGCGCTGCACCGCGCCCAGCACCGGCACGTAGGACGCACCCACGCCGAGCCCGACGCCGAGGCCGTACGCCAGATAGACCTGGGTCAGGGTCCGGGCCTGGCCCGCGGCGGCCAGTCCGGCCCCGACCAGCACCATGCCTGCGACCGCGAGCCGGCGCGAACCCCAGCGATCGGCCAGCGGCCCGCTGAGCACGCCGAGGCCAAAGTACAGGAAGCCCGCGAGCGAGAACACCAGCGACACCGAACCGCGCGAGGCGCCGAAGTCGCGCTGCAGCGGCTCGAGAAAGGCGCTGAAGGTGTAGGCGCTGCCGAAGCCCACGAGCATCACGGCGAAGGCGCCGGCCACCACGAGCCAGCCGTGGAAGAGCCGTGCGCGCGGCGGTGTGGCGGAAGCGCTGGAAGGTGTTGTCTGCATGGTCTTCGTTCACGTCAGTCGAGCGGATGGCGGCGGTGCCAGCCGGTGGCGCGCTGGAAGGCGGCGCCCGCGCGCACCAGTGTCGCCTCGTCCATGCGGGCGGCGACCAGCTGGAACGCGAGCGGCAGGCCCGCCGCGGTGAAGCCGCCCGGCAGCGTGATCGTCGGATGGCCGGTCATGTCGAAGGGCGCGGTGTAGCGCAGCAGCGCCGACACCAGCGCCGGCGTCTCGCCGAGCACCTGCATGTCGGCAACGGTGGGCGATGCGAACGGATGCACCGGCGCCAGCAGCAGGTCGACGCCGCCGAACAACGCATCGACCTGGCCGCGCAGGCGCGTGCGCCGCGAATGGATCGCCTGCACTGCCGAGCCGCGCACCGCCAGGCCGGCATCGAGCACCGATGCCAGCACCGGCCCGTACGCGCCGCGCTGCGACGGAAAGGTCGCTGCATGCGCCACGGCCGCCTCGGCAGCGCAAAGCGGAAACCAGTCGGCCACCGCCTGCGCCATGTCGGGAACGCGCACTTCGACGATGCGCGCGCCGAGCGAGCGCAGGGTCGCGGTGGCGTCCGCGAGCATCGCCTGCGTCGCGGGGTGCACGCCGTCGGCGTTCCAATCGGTGTCGATGCCGATGCGCAGGCCGTGCATGCCTTCGCCAACTGCCGCGAGGTAGTCGGGCACCGGCGCGTGCGCGGCGCCGGGGTCGTTCGCATCGGCGCCCGCAATCGCGCCGAGCAGCAGGCCGCAATCGACCGCGCTGCGTGCCATCGGGCCGACGTGGTCGAGCGAGGGCGCCAGCGCGAACACGCCGTGGCGGCTCACGCGGCCCCAGCTCGGCTTGATGCCCGTGAGCCCGTTGGCGGCACACGGAAAGCGGATCGACCCGCCGGTGTCCGAGCCCAGCGCGCCGTGGCAAAGGCCTGCCGCCGTCGCCACGCCCGAACCGCTCGACGACATGCCGGGCCAATGGTCCGCATGCCAGGGGTTGCGCGGCGGCGTGACGCCGGGATGGTGGTCGGAGTACGCGCCTTCGGTGAGCTGCAGCTTGCCGAGCAGCACGGCGCCGGCCGCCTTGAGGCGGCGCACCACGGTCGCGTCCTCGTGCGGGATGCGGTCGCGGTGGACCGCCATGCCGGCTGCGGTCGCGAAACCCGCGGTCGCGCACAGGTCCTTCACGGCAATCGGCACGCCGTGCAGCGGGCCGCGGTACCGGCCTGCCGCGATCTCGGCGTTGGCGCGGCCGGCCTGCGCCATCGCTTCGTCCGCCATGACCAGCGCGTAGCTGTGCAGCCTGCCGTCGAGCGCGGCGATGCGTTCGAGCTGGGCGCGTGTCGCTTCCGTGGACGAGACCTCGCGGCTGCGGATGCACGCGGCGAGTTCGGCAATCTCCAGGTGATGGAGCGCGTCGCTGGACGGATCAGAATATCTAACTGGCGTATCTTCAATCGCGTTCGGCAAGATGGTTCTCTTTCTGCATCGATCGTGCGAATATCGATTGCGAAGCGCGATCCCGCAATCCAGATTTTCTGAGCCGTTCGATTTAGATTTACTAATGAAAGAGCATCAGCTACCGCCGCTCAACGCCTTGCGAGCCTTCGAGGCCACCGCGCGCCACCTCTCGGTGACGAATGCGGCCGACGAGCTGTGCGTGACGCCGGGCGCCGTGAGCCAGCTGGTCAAGGCGCTCGAGCTGCACCTCGGCATTGCGCTCTTTCGGCGCGCGAACCGGGGCATCTTTTTGACAGACGCGGGCCAGGCCTACCTGCCGCCCGTGCGCAGCGCGTTCCGCCAGATCAGCGACGCCACGCGCCGCGTGGCTGCGCCGGCCGACAGCGGGCTGCTCACCGTGAGCGCCACGCCGTTCTTCGCGTCCGCATGGCTGGTGCCGCGCCTGCAGCGCTTCCAGGCCGCGCACCCGGACATCGACCTGCAGCTGCGCAGCACCGGCGCGCTCGCCGACTTCTCGCGCGACGGCGTCGATGTGGCGATCCGCCACGGCCTCGGCCGCTACCCGGGGCTCAGCAGCCAGCGCGTGCTCACGGTCGAGGTGGTGCCGGTCGCCGCACCCTCGCTGGTCGAACGGCACGGCTTGCCGGCGGCGCCGTCCGACCTGCGGCGCTGGCCGCGCGTGAACGATGCCGAGCGCAAGGCGTGGCGGCGCTGGTTCGAGGCGCAGGGTGTCGAGGACCCGGGCCCGGCGCGCGGCCCGTCCTTCGACGACGCGGGGCTGCTGCTGCAGGCGGTGTTCGCGGGGCAGGGCGCGGCGCTCCTGCCCGCCACGGTCGTTGCCGACGACCTGGCGGCGGGCCGGCTCGTGCAACTCGCTGGTGCGCACCGGCTCGAAGACTTCGCCTATTACCTCGTGTGCCCCGAAGGCAGCGAGGCACGGCCCAAGGTCGCGGCCTTTCGCGACTGGATCGTCGGCGAAGCGAATCGCCCCGTTCCAAAGCCGCGCGGCAGGCGCGCTAAAGCAGCTCGATCCCCGGCAGGCTCTTGAAGCAGCTCTCGCGCGTGACGCGCACGAAGTCCGCGAGCCAGGGCTCGGCCGAGGTGCGTGCGGCCGAGGCCATGTAGAGCCGCCCCGTCAAGCCCTTCTTGCCCACGCGCCGGGCCGTGACGTAGCCGCGGTCGAGGTAGTTCTGCACCGCCCACAGCGGCAGGGCCGCCACGCCGCGCCCGCTCGCCACCAGTTGCAGCATCGCCACCGTGAGCTCCGTGGTGCGGCGGTGCGCCGGCTGCACGCCGGCCGGCGCGAGCACCTGGCGCACCAGGTCGAGCATGTCGTCGGGCACGGGATAGGTGATGAGCGTCTGGTCGGCAAAGTGCCGCGCCGTCAGGTGGCTGCGCGCCGCGAGCGGATGGTCGTTCGCGACGAGCGCCATGATTTCGAAGCGGAACAGCGGGTGGTAGTCGACCGGCTCGTCGGGGTCGGCCTCGGAGACGATCGCGACCTCGGCGCGGTTCTGCATCACGAGCGCGATCGGGTCGGGATGGAAGCCCGAGACGATGTCGAGTTCGACCTCGGGCCAGCGCTGCCGGAAGGCGTCCATCGCCGGCATCAGCCAGTCGAAGCAGGTGTGGCACTCGACCACGATGCGCAACTGCCCGCTGCGCCCCAGCGCGAGCCGCGCCACGTCGCGCTCGGCTTCCTCGACCAGCGGCAGCGCCGCGTCGGCCAGCTGCAACAGCCGCAGCCCCGTGGTGCTGAACTGCGGCGGCACCGACTTGCGCTCGAAGAGCTGCGTGCCGTAGCGGTCCTCGAGCAGCTTGATCTGGTGCGACAGCGCCGACTGCGTGAGGTTGAGCAGCTGCGCCGCGCGCACCAGGCTGCCGGTGTCGCGCAGCGCCGCAAGGGTGCGCAGGTGGCGGATTTCGAGGATGGACTGCAACATGAATGAAATTCAAGCGAAAGGGCAAAAGGTTTCGTTTGAATCATAGACCCCGAAGCCCGAGCATTGCGGCCTCCCATCAAGATTTGCGACCGGACCCCCGCCATGACCACCCGTACCCACACCCTCGGCTTTCCACGCATGGGCGCGCAGCGCGAACTCAAGTTCGCGCTCGAGCAGCACTGGCGCGGCGAGACCGACCGTGACGCGCTCGAAGCCACCGGCCGGCAACTGCGCGCGCGCCACTGGCAGCTGCAGCGCGACGCGGGCCTCGACTTCGTGACGGTCGGCGATTTCGCGTTCTACGACCATGTCGCCAACCACATCCAGCTGCTCGGCTGCGAACCGGCGCGCTTCGGCTTCGAGAGCGCCGAGCCCGCGCTGTCGCGCTACTTCACGATGGCGCGCGGCGTGGCGCAGGAGCCGGGCCATGGGCATGCGCATGCGCACGAAGAAGGATGCAGCCACGGCACCGCCGGCAGCTTCGCGCTCGAGATGACCAAGTGGTTCGACACCAACTACCACTATCTCGTGCCCGAGTTCAGCGCGGCCACGCAGTTCGCGCTCTCGTCGACGCGGCTCTTCGACGAGGTGGCTGAGGCGCAGCAGGCGGGGCATCCGGTCAAGGCCGTGCTGCTCGGGCCGCTGAGCTTTCTCTACCTCGGCAAGGAGAAGGAGGCAGGGTTCGACCGCTTCTCGCTGCTCGACGCGCTGCTGCCGGTGTACGAGCAGGTGCTCGCTCGCCTCAAGCAGCAGGGCGTGGAATGGGTGCAGGTGGACGAGCCGATCCTTGGCCTCGACCTGCCCGACGCCTGGCGCAACGCGTTCGAGCGCGCCTACTGGCAGCTCGCGCGCAGCGCGCCGCGGCTGCTGCTGGCCACGTATTTCTCACCGCTCGCGGAGAACCTTCGCCTGGCCTGCCAGCTTCCGGTGGCGGGTCTGCATGTGGACGCGGTGCGCGCGCCGCAAGAGCTGATCGGCGTGGCCGATTGGCTCCCGGCGCACAAGGTGCTGTCGGTCGGCATCGTCGATGGACGCAACATCTGGCGCACCGATCCAGATGCGGCGCTCGCCGCGCTGCAACCCGCGATCGCGAAGCCGCGCAGCGAACTCTGGCTCGCGCCATCGTGCTCGCTGCTGCATGTGCCGTTCAGCCTCGAAGCCGAACACAAGCTCGATGGCGAACTCCGGTCGTGGCTGGCCTTTGCCGTCGAGAAGCTCGGCGAACTGCGCGTGCTGCGTGCCGTGCTCGACGGCCGCGAAGACAGCGTGGCCGATGCGCTTCGGAGCGCACGCGCGGGGGTGGCGGCACGCCGCGCGAGCCCGCGCGTGCACCGCGCCGACGTGGCGCTGCGGCTCGCGCGCAGCGTGGCGGGTGACGATCGCCGTGCCTCCGCCTTCGCGCGGCGCCAGGCGCTTCAGCGCGCGCGTTTCGCATTGCCCGCGTTGCCGACCACCACCATCGGCTCGTTCCCCCAGACGCCGCAGATCCGTGCCGCACGCGCCGCCTTCAAGCGCGGCGAACTCGATGCGGCCGGCTACCGCGAGAAGATGCGCGCCGAGATCGCGCTGGCGGTTCGCAAGCAGGAAGAACTGGACCTCGACGTGCTGGTGCACGGCGAGGCCGAGCGCAACGACATGGTCGAATATTTCGGCGAGCAGCTCGACGGCTTCGCGTTCACCGCCAACGGCTGGGTGCAGTCGTACGGCTCGCGCTGCGTGAAGCCGCCGGTGATCTTCGGCGATGTGTCGCGCCCCGCGGCCATGACCGTGGAATGGACCGCCTACGCGCAGAGCCTCACGAGGCGGCCGATGAAGGGCATGCTGACCGGGCCGGTCACCATCCTGCAGTGGTCCTTCGTGCGCGACGACCAGCCGCGCAGCGTCACCTGCGAGCAGATCGCCTGGGCCATCCGCGACGAAGTGGCCGACCTCGAAGGCGCCGGCATCGGCATCGTCCAGATCGACGAGCCCGCGATCCGCGAGGGCCTGCCGCTGCGGCGCGCGGGCTGGCCGGCCTACCTGAAGTGGGCGACGCGCGCGTTCCGCATCAGTGCCGCGGGCGTGCGCGACGAGACCCAGGTCCACACGCACATGTGCTATTCGGAATTCAACGACATCCTGCCCGAGATCGCGGCGATGGACGCCGACGTGATCACCATCGAGACCAGCCGTTCCGACATGGCGCTGCTTCGCGGGTTCGGCGGTCATGCAGCCGACGGCGGCTTTCGCTACCCGAACGAGATCGGCCCCGGCGTCTACGACATCCATTCGCCACGCGTGCCCTCGGTCGACGAGATCGTGCGCCTGATGCGCAAGGCCGCCGCCGTGGTGCCGCCGGCGAACCTCTGGATCAATCCCGACTGCGGCCTCAAGACCCGCGGCTGGCCGGAGACCGAGGCGGCGCTCGCGAACATGGTGGCCGCGGCGAAGCTGCTGCGCGCGGAGCTCGCGCCGGCCTGATGGCGTGGCGCCAATAATGGCGCCATGTATTTCCAAGCCGTTCGTTCGCGATCCGTTGTTCTTCTTTCCGCGCTGCCGTTGCTCTTGGCCGCGGCCGTGGTCCTGCTGCTGCCGGCCCCGGCGCGCGCGCAGGATCGGGCCGAGGCGCTGATGCTGTTCGAAGGCGTGCAGGCGCGCTACCAGGCGGCCTATGCGCCCGGTGCCGTCTCGCGCGATGCGCGCCAGCTGCTCGAAGCGCCCGACCAGGCGATTGCGGGCAAGGCGCTCGAAGCGCTGGACCAGGCTGCGGCCCGTTCTTTCGATGTGGCCGCATCGGTCGCGGCCGTGCGGCAAGAGGTGGCAGCGGCCGGGCAGGGCGGCGCGGCGCCGGGCCCGCAGGTGCAGGCGGCAGTGGCCCGCCTCGCGAAGCTGCGCGCCGACTATGCCGCGATGGACGAGCCGGCCAGGGTGGCCTTCTTCCATCGCGAGCGCGCGAAGCCCGTCGACGCAGTGCGCACCGAACTGCTCGAGCGCATGGCCGTGGCCGACCTGCGCGAGGTCGACTTCTCGAGCCAGCTGCTGATGAGCGCCGTCGTCAAGCAGCTCGCGCGCGGCAATGCGGGCCAGTACACCGCGCTGCCCGATGCCACGCTCGACATGGCGCTCGACACGCTGTGGTCGCGCGGCGTCACCTCGCCGCGCCCGCGCAACCTGCTCATCGTCGCGCGCGAGTTCGAGCGGCAGCTCGCGCAGGCGTTGCTCGCGGCGCTGCCCGATGCGGATGCGGCGGCGCTGCTCGCCTGGCGCAGCGATCCGCAAGCCGCGGCCGAGCGCGAGGCGCTCGTGGGCACCTACCGAGCCGAGGTCAAGGCCAGCGGCGCGGTCGCGATCCGGACGCTGCTGCGCGGCTGGCCGCGTTCTTGAGGCAAATTTCTTACTTTCTGTGCGACTTTGTGCTCGGGCGCCAGAAAGTTCCGCGTCATTGTTTCAGTTTCATGAACACTGCGGTTCACTTCGTCGAGGGTTTTCCCTTGGTTTGTGGTGCAAACTTCAAGGCATCCAAAGTCGAAACCAAGAAACCAAGAAGGAACCTGAAATGAAGACCTCGAACATCCTCGCCGCCGCCGCTCTGTCCCTGCTCGCCGCCGCTGGCGCCCATGCAGAAACCTACGAAGGCGTGCAGCCCCTGACCTCCGGCTACAGCCGCGCCGACATCGCACCGCAAGCCGCTGCCGCCGCCCGTGAAGGCAATGTCTACGGCGAAGTCGCCTCGGCCGGCGTGGCCCCGGTGCTCGCCAGCGCCACCGACCGCGCCACGGTGCGCAACGAAGCCGTCGCCGCTGCCCACGCACCCGGCCAGAACCTGCGCCGCGAAGCCTTCGCAGGCAGCGTGATCCCCGAGCAGGCACGCGGCTTCACGCGCCAAGCCGGCCTGTAATCGAACAGGCAGGCCAGAACGCTGGCGGCCCTGCGCGGCCGGCGGTTCGGCAAGCAAAGACAGCAAAAGCCGGACGGTGCGACAGCACCGTCCGGCTTTTGCTTTTGGGTCGGCGCCGGCGCGCAGATCGGCCGTTTGCCAGAGCCGCCGGACCCCCGTGGCACCACCAACAGCATATGGTCGCGCCGGATGGCGTTGGACAGAATTCCCGGCTTTCAATCATCACGGAAGCTGCTGCAATGACCGACCCGCTCACCTCACAGGTGGTCAACATCCTGAGGCATGACAAATTCATCGCGCGCCACAACTTCGCCATCGGTGCGCTGCGAATCTGGCCGCGTGCCTACCACGACGTGGCGGACGCGATCACCGCGGGCAAGATTCGCGTCGGTTCCAACCTGAGTGCCGGCAATGCCGCTCAGTACGACATGACCTTTGCCGTGATGGACGTGTCGGAAGACCTCAACGTGCTCGACGAGCGCCATCGCGCGGTGGTGTTTCACGAAGCGACGCACGCCCACCTCGATATGCTGGCGTTCGGCGAGCATTCGGGCTACGAGAACGAAGCCATGGGCTACATCGCCGAGGCGCTCTATACGCTGGCGGCGAAGGGGCGCGACGTTCCTTCGCACCCCATCCGCGTGGTTGCCAAGCCGATCGCGGCCAAGGTGTACGCCGGCATGTATGCGATCCCGCAGGCCGACGTCGCCGCGCTGACAGCCGCCATCTCGGCCGTGCCCGCCTACAACAGAATGCCGCGCTACACCAGCAACGGACTTTGACCCCGCCAACGGCGCCGCCGGCGTTACCGACGGTTGCCTTCGGCTTGCCGCGCAGGGAAGGGCAGCTCGGCCGCCGGTGTAGACTGCCAGGTTTTGCGTTCTGGCGGTCATGGGGCAAGTTTCACAGCAGCGGCGCACGGCTTTCAGCGATTCGGCGCTGGTTCGCTTGCTCCTCGGGTTCGCCCAATCCGACGTGCGCGAACCGCGCCAGGCAACGGCCGACCAGCTGAGCCAGTGGTTCGGCTGGACCGATGCGATTTCGCTCTCGGCCGCGCTCGACGGCGGCGCATCCGGCATGCCGTCGGCCGGCCGTGCCGCGCCGGGCGCCGAGGAACGCGAATGCGCCCGCGTGCGCACGGCGCTGGCCAAGGCCATTGCCGAAGACGCCACCTGGCGGCGCGGCAAGAACGCCGATGCCGCCACGCCCGATTTCACACCGTACCGCCGCCGCTACCTCGCCCAGCAACAGGCGCTCGATGCGGCCGTCGGTCCGCTGCGCGCACGGCTGCGCGCGCTGCTGGCGGCGCGTTCGCCCGCCATGGCCCGGCTCGCGTCGGTCGACGTGGTGATGGAGCAGGTGCTCGGGCCGCGCGAGCGCAGCTTTCTCGCGGCCGTGCCCACGCTGCTCGAGAAGCACTTCGAACGCCTTCGGCCTGCCGCCGCGGCGGCGCCGGACCCGGCCGACGAGCCCACTGCGCCTACTGCGCCCGGACCCTGGCTCGACGCCTTCCACAACGACATCCGGAACGTGCTGCTCGCCGAACTGGACTTCCGATTCCAACCCGTCGAAGGGCTGCTCGACGCCCTTCGCATGAGGCAACCAGAGTGCCATGAATAGATTTGTTCCCTACTTCGTCTTTGCCGCGGGCCTTGCCGTGGTGTGCTGGGTCGGCGCGGGGTATGCCGGCTCGCACGCGCTGGCCTTTGCCGTCACGCTGATCGTCGGTGTGTTCTATGTCATCGGCGGGCTGGAGCTGCACCGCTTCCGGCAGGCGAGCGCCACGCTCGCGCACGCCGTCGACGGACTGTCCGAGCCACCGGCCGACCTTGCCGCGTGGCTGGCGCAGCTGCATCCGTCGCTGCGCAATGCGGTGCGGCTGCGCATCGAGGGCGAGCGCGTGGGCCTGCCCGGCCCGGCACTGGCGCCGTACCTGTCGGGCCTGCTGGTGCTGCTCGGCATGCTCGGCACTTTCATGGGCATGGTGGTCACGCTCAACGGCACCGGCCTGGCGCTCGACAGCGCGACCGACCTGCAGGCGATCCGCAACTCGCTGTCGGCACCGGTCAAGGGCCTGGGCCTCGCCTTCGGCACCTCGGTGGCGGGCGTGGCCGCCTCGGCGATGCTGGGGCTGGCCTCGGCGCTCTCCCGGCGCGACCGCCTGCAGGCCGGGCAGCGGCTGGACAGCCTCATCGCCACGCGCCTGCGCCCCTACTCGCGCGCCCACCAGCGCGAGGCGTCGTTCCAGTTGCTCGAGCAGCAGGCCCGCCTGATGCCGCAGCTGGTCGACCGGATGCAGGCCATGATGGAAACCATGGAGCGCCAGGCCCTGGCGCTGAACGAGCGCCTCGCCGCGGGGCAGGCGCAATTCCACAGCCAGGCCGAGGCGGTGTATGCCGGCCTGGCTTCGTCGGTGGACAGCTCGCTGAAGCAGAGCCTGACCGAGAGCGCGCGCATCGCCGGTGCGACGATCCAGCCGGTGGTCGAGGCCACCATGGCCGGCATAGCGCGCGAGACCGCCTCGCTGCACGACACCGTCGCGCGCACGGTGCAGCAGCAGCTCGATGGCCTCACCGACCGCTTCGAGAGCGCGACCGCCGGCGTCGCCGACACCTGGAAGGGCGCGCTGGCCGAGCACCGCAGCACCTCGCAGGCGCTGGTCGCGGACCTGCGCAGCACGCAGGAGCGCTTTGCCGAAACCTTCGCGCAGCGCTCGGCCACGTTGGTCGAGAGCGTCTCGGCCCGCCTCGGCCAAACGACCGACCAAGTGGCGGGCAGTTGGGGCCGCGCGCTGGCCGAGCACGAGCGCGTCGGCGCGCAGTTCGCCGCCGAGGCGAAGCAGTCGCTCGCGGCGGCCGCGGCCGACGCCGGGCAGCAGGCGGCCGCGCTGTTGCGCAGCGTCGACGAGGCCCATGCCGGCTTGCAGGCGCAGATCGCCACGCGCGATGCCGAGCGGCTTGCGGCATGGACCGAGGCTTTGGGCGCGGTGGCCGCCTCGCTGCAGCAGGAATGGCAGCAGGCCGGCACCGAGGCCGAGCGCCGGCAGCAGCAGCTGTTCGACGCGCTGGCCGAGTCCGCACGCGGCATGTCGGCCCAGGCCGAAGGCCATGCGAAGAACACCGTGGCCGAGATCTCGCGGTTGCTCGAGGCCGCATCCGAGGCGCCGCGTGTCGCGGCCGAGGTGGTGGCCGAGCTGCGCCAGAAGCTCTCCGACAGCATGGCGCGCGACAACGCGATGCTCGAGGAGCGCAGCCGCCTGATGGAAACGCTGGGCACCCTGCTCGATGCCGTGAACCATGCCTCGACCGAACAGCGCTCGGCCGTCGATGCGCTGGTCGGCGCCTCGGCCGACGTGCTCGAGCGCGTCGGCAGCCGCTTCACAGAGCAGGTCGAAGCCGACACCGGCCGCTTGGCCGAGGTGGCCGCGCAGGTCACCGGGAGCGCGGTCGAGGTGGCGAGCCTCGGCGAAGCGTTCGGCCATGCGGTGCAGCTGTTCAGCGAATCGAACGAGAAGCTGGTGGCGCACCTGCAGCGCGTCGAAGGCGCACTTGGCAAGTCGATCGCGCGCAGCGACGAGCAACTGGCCTACTACGTGGCGCAGGCGCGCGAGGTCATCGACCTGAGCATCATGTCGCAGAAGCAGATCGTCGACGACCTGCAGCAGATCGCGGGCCGGCAAGCGACGGCGACGGCGGCGGTGGGCGGCGAAGCGTGATGGGCAGCGACGACATCGACGCGGGCGTGGAGCCCGGCGTTCCGGTCTGGGCGGTGTTCGGCGACCTGATGGCGGGACTGGTCGGCGCTTTCGTGCTGATCCTGGTCGGTGCGCTGGGCATGCAGCTCGACCTGGCCGCGAAGCTGCAGTCCGAGGTGCAGCAGCGCCAGGCCGAGACCCAGCGCCGCGAGGCGCTCGAGCAGGCGCTCGCGGGGCCGCTGGCCGCCGGCCGCGTGACGCTGCGCGACGGCCGCATCGGCATCAGCGGCAGCGTGCTGTTCGCCTTCAATTCCGCCGAGCTGCAGCCCGAGGGCCGGCAGGTGCTCGAGAGCCTTGCCGGGCCGATGGCGGCCTACCTGCGTGCGCGCGACGAAGTGCTGATGGTCAGCGGCTTCACCGACGACCGGCAGATGCGCGCGTCGCGCGACGGCAACCGGCCGTTCGCCGACAACTGGGAGCTCTCGGCGCAGCGCGCGCTCACGGTGACGCGGGCGCTGATCGAGGAGGGCGTGCCTTCGGATGCGGTGTTCGCGGCCGCGTTCGGCGCGGAGCAGCCGGTGGCCTCCAATGCCGATGCCGAAGGACGCTCGAAGAACCGGCGCGTGGAGATGGCGCCGACGCCGAGGCACAAGCCCGGCGCTTCCGCCAATGCCGATACCCGGCCCCGTGAGTAGCAGCCACTGCCCGATCGACGCCGCGGCCACGCTCGCGGCCTGGCGCGAGCGCGGTGCGCATCGGCGCGACCCCGTGCGCTTTCGCCTGATCGAGGCAATGGCGCGGCGTGCAGCCGGGCACCAGGGCGAGGCGCGGCGGCTGCTCGATGCGCGGCTGGCCGTGCTGATCGATGCCTATGGCCGCGCGCTCGACGAGGCGCCGGCACCGGCGGCGGATGCTGCGCCGCCTGCGCGCAGCGGGCTCGCAGAACTGCTCGAGCACATCGCGCGCCATGCGCCGGCACCCGATGTCGCCGCGCCCGGAGGTGGCATGCCGCTGGCTGCGCCGGGCTCCGCGCCCGAACTCAAGGGCGTGCGCTTCTTCAACCGCACCTGGACGCGCCTGCGCGCCGAACGCCGCATCACGCAATCGCTCGCGCGGGTGCCCGAGAACGCGGGCCCGCTCAACTCGCATCAGCTCGTGCACCGCGCGCTGGTGCTCATGCACGAACTCTCGCCGGACTACCTCAACCGCTTCATGGCGCATGTCGACGGGCTGCTGTGGCTCGAGCAGTTGCACGGGATCGCGGCACCGCCCGCCGCGAGCGCGGCGAAGGCCGAGTCCCAGCAAACCAAGCCCAGGAAGCGGCCGAAGTCCTAGCCCACCCCGTGCGCGCGCAACACCGCCTTGAGCCGCCGCACTTCGTGCTGCAGGTCGAGGATCAGCGCGGCGGCATCGAGGTCCACGCCGAAGTCGCGCTCGAGCCGGCGCGCCTCGAGCGCGCATTGCAGGTCGCTGCTCGAAAAGCGCCACTGCTCGAGCGGCTCGGCTGCGGCGATCTGCACGATGCCGACTTCGACGAGTTGCACCACCCATTCGGTGTCGGCGCCGCAGGCATGCGCGAGCTCGCTCGCGGCGAGCGGGTGCGAAGTGCCCACGGCCGTGGTCACGGTAACTGTCGCCATGCTCAAACTCCCAGGTGCTGGCGTGGGTTGAACGTTGCAGAGGCCTGCGCGAGCTGCTCGTAGGCGCGGCGCACCGCGTCGCTGTCGCTGCTGCCTGCAGGGGGCAGCGCGATGTCGAGCAGCAGGTACAGGTCGCCGGGCTGCTTGCCGCCAAGCCCGCGGCCCTTGAGCCGCAGCTTCAGGCCGCCGCGCGCGTTGGGCGGCACCGTCACCTCGACCGCGCCGCCCGCGGGCACCGGCACCTTCACCTGCGCGCCGAGCGCCGCCTCGGTGGGCGTGACGGGCAACGTCATGTAGATGTCGCGCTCCTCGACGCGGTAGAGCGGATGCGGCGCAATGCGCACTTCGAGGTACAGGTCGCCGGCCGGCTCGCCGCCGTGCCCCGGCATGCCCTGGCCTGCGAGCCGGATGAACTGGCCGGGACGCATGCCGGGCGGGATCTTCACGCTCAGCGTGCGCGTGTCGAACACAGGGCGGCCCTGCGCATCGCGCTTTTGCGACCGCAGCGTGATCTCGCGCTCGGCACCGCGGATGGCGTCTTCGAGTGCGATCTCGATCGCTGCATGGTGGTCTTCGCCGCGTGCCCGGTGGTTGCGCCGGGCCGCGCCGCGGCGTTCGGCCTCGCCGAACAGCGAGGAGAAGAACTCACTGAATTCCGCATGGTCGGCCGGACCGGCGTTCGGGCCACGGTGGAACTCGAAGCCAGTGTCCCAGTCCGGCGGCGGCTGGAAGCCAGGCCCGGCCTGTCCGCCGCGCGCTACGCGGTCGGCCAGTGCGTCGTAGGCCGCGCGCTTTTCCTTGTCGCGCAGCACGTCGTTGGCCTCGTTGATGTCGCGCATGCGCTGCTCGGCGTCGGCTTCCTTGCTGACGTCGGGGTGGTACTTGCGCGCGAGCTTGCGGTAGGCCTTGCGCACCTCGTCCTCGGAGGCGGTGCGCTCGATGCCGAGGGCGCTGTAGTAGTCCTTGAATTCCATGGCTGTGTGGAGTTGGTTGCCCGACGGTGCACAGCCCGGCGCGTCAGGCCAGGGCCGAATCCCCGTCGGCCTGCCGCAGCAGCGGCGTTATCGTCCATGTAGGGCCGCTCTTCGAGAAACGCAATGGCTGCGCGTTGCCGAGCAGGCCCAGGTCCATCGGCAGGCCGAGCAGCGCCGCGAGCACATAGAGCGAACCGCCGTGCGCCACCACCAGCACCGGCGCCGGCTGCGCCAGCGCGGCATCGAGCGCGAGCCGCTTGCGCGCCACGAACTGCGCCAGGGTTTCGCCGCCCGCGGGCTCGCAGGCCCAGTCGATGTCGACCGACGAGGTGCCGATCAGCGCGCCGAAGTTCCGTTCGCGCAGCCCCTCCTGGAGCGTGGGCTCGATCCGCAGCACCGCCGCCACGGCATGCGCCGTGTCGTGCGCGCGCCGCGCATCGCTGCAGACGATGGTGCGGATCGGCTCGCCCGCGAGCAACTGCGCGGCGCGCGCCGCCTGTTGCAGGCCGAGTTCGCTCAGCGGCTCGTCCACCGCCTGGAAGATGCGCTGCGCATTGCGCCCGGTCTGGCCATGGCGCAGGAAGTAGAAGTGGTCGCAAGCCGGCGCGAGTGGCTGCTCGGCCGCGATGCGGGCCAACTGCTCGAGGCCGGACGGCGTGGCATGGACGGGGGAGGGGGGCGAGGAAGAGGCGTGGGTCTGCATGAAAGGATTCTGGCTCAGCCAAATGACAGGCCCTTGGGCCGCGCCTGCAGGCGTGCGACGTAGGCGTCGATCTTGGGCCGGTTGGAGCGGCTGCCGAAGGCCCGCTGCCAGATGAACATCGAGCCGATCATCACGTCGGCGGCGGTGAACTGCGCGCCGAACAGGTAGGGGCCGTTGCCTAGCTCGCGCTCCACCACGTCCTTGGCATGCTCGAAATCGGTCCATCCGCGCGCGGGATGATGGCGCAGGCGGAGCAGGCTGTCGCCCATCGCGGGCTCCAGCTGCGCGGTCGAATAGGCCATCAGCGACAGGTAGCGGCCGCGCTCGGGCGAGCCCACGGGCGGTGCGAGCCGGGCCTGGGGAAACTTCTCGGCCACGTACATGCAGATCGCCGCGTTCTCGAAGAGGCGCGTGGGGCCATCGACCAGCGCCGGCAGCTTGCCCGCCGGGTTGATCTTCAGGTAGTCGGGCTTCTTGTGCGCGCCGTCACGGATGAGCGTGGGCACGATCTCGTACGCGGCGCCGGCCTCGTCGAGCATCCACTTGGCGATCTGGGCACGGCTTTGCGGGTCAAAATACAGCTTCATCGTCATGAGGCGTCCTCCGGAAGGCGGTCAGAACTTGGGGATGCGCACGGTCTTGCTGATCATCAGCGTGCCCGAGAGCGCGAACAGCAGCGTGAGCGGATGCAGCTGCCACGGGCCCAGCACCCAGGCGCCGCCCCAGATCGCATCGCCAATGCGGCCCTGCCAGGCCGCCAGCGCGAGCACGCCGACCAGCACCACGCTGGTGGGAATGGGCGTGCCCTCGAAGTACTTGACCTTGTCGGCGCCCGCGGAAAGCGCCTCGGCCGTGACGTTGTAGCGCGCGAGCCGGCTGACGCCGCAGCCGACGAAGTAGATCAGCAGCATGCAGTCCCAGCCGCCGTCCAGCCCCGCGGCGAAGGCGAGCGCCGCGGGCGCCACGCCGAACGAGATGACGTCGGCCAGCGAGTCGAGCTCGCGCCCGAGCGCCGAATGGGTCTGCCGCCAGCGCGCGATGCGGCCGTCGAACACGTCGAAAATAAAGGCCGCCGGGGCCAGCGCGGCGGCCCAGTAGAACTGCGTGAGCGACTGGCTCGCCATGAAGGCCATCGCGAGGAAGACCGCGCCCACGCCGCAGGCTGCGTTGCCGAGCGTGAAGACATCGGCCAGGTGGAAGCCGCGGATCATCGAGAAATGCTTGCGGACCGGTGCAGCGGGAGGAGGGGTCATGGGGAGCTCCGGAGTCGGCGAATGGCACGAACCTTAACGCAAGCGGCGTGGCCCGCCTGTAGTCGCGCGCCGACGCCCCCGGCCCGGCGTTACAGCCGATACAGCCGGGACGCGGCCGCGCTGCCGGGCGCTGGAGCCGATGCGGCCGCGCTCCTACGATGCCCTTCATTCCATCCACTCGCCTGAAACGCACGCACATGACTTCTTCGATCTTCTTCACCCAGCGCCGCACCTTTCTGCTCGCCGCCTCCGCGCTGCCGCTCGCGAGCGCCTGCACCGCCGGCTTGGCGAAGCGCCCGGGCGCGCGCGCGGCCGAGGCCGAGACCGCGCTCGCGGCGCTCGAGGCATCGGCGGGCGCGCGGCTCGGCGTGACCGCGTTCGACACCGGCAGCGGCGCCCGCGTGAGCCATCGCGCCACCGAGCGCTTCCCGATGTGCAGCACTTTCAAGACCGTGCTGGCCGCGGCCATCCTTGCACGCAGCGCGCGCGAGCCGGCCCTGCTGGCGCGCCATGTGCGCTACGCCCGCAGCGACCTGCAGCCGAATTCGCCGATCACCGGCAAACACCTGGCCGAAGGCATGAACGTGGCCGCGCTCTGCGCTGCAGCCGTGCAGTACAGCGACAACGCGGCGGCCAACCTGCTGATGACGATCCTCGGCGGGCCGCAGGCGGTGACCGCCTATGCGCGCTCCATCGGCGACACCACCTTCAGGCTCGACCGCTGGGAGGTCGAACTCAACACCGCGATTCCCGGCGACCCGCGCGACACGACCACGCCCGAAGCCATGGCCGCGAGCGTCGAGCGGCTGGTGCTGGGCGATGCGCTCGCTGCCGCCGAACGGCGCCAGCTGCAGGAATGGCTGCTCGGCAACACCACCAGCGCCACGCGCATGCGTGCCGGCGTGCCGGCGGACTGGAAGGTGGGCGACAAGACCGGCGGCGGCGATTACGGCACCAACAACGACGTCGGCGTGCTGTGGCCGCCGGCCGGTGCGCCGCTGCTGGTGGCGATCTACCTGACCTTCCCGGCCAAGGATGCGCCGGTGCGCAACGACGTCGTCGCCTCGGCGGTGCGCATCGCGGTGAACGCGCTGCGTGGCTGAGGCCGGCCCTGTCTAGTGGTCTTCACTGGTCCATTCGACCTGCACGCCCAAGCTGCGCAGGTTCTCCGCGAAGCGCGGATGGGCGCGGCGGATCGGCGTGGCGTTGCGGATCTCGGAGCGGCCCTCGATGCTGGCCGCCACCATCAGGAGCGCGATCGCCACGCGGATGATGTAGGGGCTCTCGACCACGGCGGGCGTGAGCGGGCTGCCCCCGAAGGTGATGAGCCGGTGCGGGTCGGACGAGAACACGTGCGCGCCGAACTTCGAAAGCTCGCCGGTCCAGCCCAGCGCGCCGTCGTACACCTTGTTCCAGAACATCGCATTGCCCTGCGCGCGCACGCCCAGCGCGATGAAGATCGGCAGCAGGTCGACGGGAAAGTAGGGCCAGGGCGCGGCCTCCACCTTGGTGAGCACGTTGCTCGTGAAGGGCGTCTGCACCTTGAGCGGCCCGTTGGTGCTGGCGCGCGACCAGCCGTCCTCGTGCGTGACGGTGACGCCGAATTTGGCGAAGGTGCGGTCGATCAGCGGAAAGTTGGCCGGCGCGCTGTTGCGCACCACCACGTCGCCGCCCGTGATCGCGCCGAGCGCAAGAAAGGTGGTGATCTCGTGGAAGTCCTCGTCGAAGCGGAACTCGCCGCCACCGAGCGCCGCGCCGCCGTGCACCGTGAGCCGCGAGGTGCCGATGCCGTCGATGCGCAAGCCCAGCATCGTCATGAAGCGGCAGAACTCCTGCACGTGCGGCTCGGACGCCGCATTGGTGAGGGTGGAGATACCGTCGGCGGCCGCCGCGCAGAGCACGAAGTTCTCCGTTGTCGTCACCGAGGCGTAATCGAGCCAGTGCGCCACCGGCTTGAGCCGCTCGCCGCTGCTGCGCACGAGCAGCGAGCCGCTCGCACGTTCCACCTCGCCACCGAAGTGGCGGAACACCTCGACGTGTGGATCGATCTCGCGCACGCCGAGCGTGCAGCCCTTGACGTTGTCTTCGAGGCGCGCCACACCGAAGCGCGCGAGCAGCGGCGGCACCAGCATGATCGACGAGCGCATTTCCTCGGGCAGCCGGTCGCGCGCAGGGTCGAAGGCCGTGTCGCGGTGGTGCAGTTCGAGCGTGCCCGTGGCGTGGTCCATGTGCGCGTCGCTGCCGAGGCTGCGGAAGATGTCGAGGATCTTGCGCACGTCGGTGATGTCGGGCACACCATGGAGGCGCAGCGGCTCGCGCGTGAGCAGCGTGGCGCAGAGCACCGGCAGCACCGCATTCTTGTTGGCGGAAGGCGTGATGCGGCCCCGAAGCGGCGTACCGCCGTGCACGATGAGGTTGGACATGGGAAGAGGAAGGAGAGGGAAGACTCAGGCTGCTTCGAGCTGCTGCGCGGCTTCGCGCGGGCTCAGCCCGCGCACCGAGGCCAGGCATTCGAGCTGGGCCTTGCGCGGACGTGCTTTGCCCTGTTCCCACTTGTAGATCGTCTGTCCGGTCACGCCCACCAGCTTGCCGTAGGCGGCGGCCGAGAGCCCAAGCTTCTCGCGGTGCGAGGCCAGGCGGCTGGCACTGAAGCGCCGCGGCGGGGCGGAATCGGCGTCGTCGTCGGCCGGGGCCGCGGCGCGCGCGCTTCCCTTGGCGGTGCGGCGCAGTTCCTTCTCGAGCTGGTCGACCTGCCGGCGCAGCGCGGCGATCGAGGCACGGTGCAGGGTGGACGCTTTTCTGAGCGCCTCGACCTCGGTGCGCACTTCCTTGCGGGCAACGCGGGTGATCTCGGCTTTCAGGATGGAGGCAATATTTGGCATGGTGCGCATTTTGCACATCCGCGAAGGCACTCCGACCGGGCGCCGCGCGGTAACAGCCGCTTACAGCCCCCGCCGTTGGCGGCTTACAGAACGAACCAGCCCACCGCCACGAAGTGGCTCGCGGTGCCGCCGAGCACGAACAGGTGCCACGCGCCATGGGCATGCCGGAAGCCGCGGCGATTGCGGTAGAACACCGTGCCCACGGTGTAGAGCACGCCGCCCGCCAGCAGCCATGCCAGGCCGCCGCCGTCGAGCCGTGCGGCCAGCGGTGCTGCGGCGAGCACGCCGAGCCAGCCCATGCCAAGGTAGAGCGACAGCGGCGGCTTCGAGGCCGTGTCGTCGGCTTGCCGGAGTTCGCGCGCAATGCCGAACACCGCCGCACCCCATGCGGCGGCCAGCAGCAGCCAGCCCCATGGGCCCCGCAGCGTGACGAGCGCGAACGGCGTGTAGGTGCCCGCGATCAGCAGGTAGATGGCGCAATGGTCGGCACGCTCCCAGAAGCGCTTCAGCTTCCCGCGCGTGCTGTGGAACAGCGTCGAGGCCGCGTAGAGCGCGACCGCCGAGAGCGAGAACACCAGCGCGCCGGCAATGCGCGCGGCATCGCCGGTCGGCAGTGTCTTGGCCAGCAGCAGCGCCGTGGCCGGCAGCGCGAGCAGCAGGCCCAGCAGATGGCTGTAGCCGTTGAGCCTTTCGCCGGGGTACATCGCGACAGCGCAGTCCTGGTGAGGGTCGGGTGGAGGAGGGGCCTGCCGATGCTAGGCAGGCCGCGTGACCGCACGGTGACTGCGCCGCGGCGGTGCGGCCGGGCTCAGGCTTCTTCGAACGCGCCGTGCAGCGCCTGCGCGACGTCGGCGACGAGCGCGTCGCGCTGCGGCGCCGGGCGCCAGAAGGCGCGCGTCGCCACGCCCGTGGTCTCCCATTCGGGGTGGCTGCGTGCGGGCCGCGCCGCACGCACGGCCGCTGCGGTGGCGCGCGTGGCCGCGTCGTCTTCCGTGCCGGAGGCTGTGGCCGCGATGCGGTCGGTGGCCGCATGCCCGCGCTGCTCGAGCGCGTGCGTGAGCTTCAGTTGCCACGCCACCACCGCGAACAGCACGCCATCCTCGACCGTGAGCTCGTGCAGGTCGCGCAGCCGGTTCGCCAGCTTGCGGCCGAGCGGCCCCCAGCCCTGCGACACCGCGCCGCCGATGGCGCCGCCCATCGCGGCGCCCGCGCCGAGCGAGATGCCGGCCACCGCGAGGTCGGCCACCACGCCCACCGCCGCACCGATCACGGCGCCCTTGCCGAGCCGCAGGCCGGCCTCCTTCATGGCTTCGGGGCTGAAGAAGTCGAGCGACCAGCGGCCCTCGACGAGCGGCAGCGGCGCCTCGCTCGCATCGTCCTGCCGAAAGCCGAACAGCGCGAGCAGGTCGTCGGTGCAGCGCTGCGCCTTGTCGAACACCTCTTTCTGCAGGGCCGCAACGATCGTCTTGCGCCGCTGCAGGTCGGCAAACTCGTGCGCCGGCACCGTGCGGCGCAGTGCGGCCGCGTCGACCAGCCACTGCGCGATGCGCGTGCAGGCCGCATCGCGCCGCCCGGCGGCCTCGGCCGCGAGCGAATCCACCACGCCGCGCAGCAGCTCGCGCCGGTCGCGCAGCAGCGTGGCAAGGTCGTTGTAGAGCTCGCGTTCGGCACCCACGAAGGGGGCCGCGGCATCGAAGCGCACCTGCACGTGCAGGCCGTAGGCCGAAAGCAGTTCCTTCCAGGCCGCCTCGCGGCTCGCCGCATCGCGCACGAAGTTCAGCACCGGCAGCACCGGCCGCGCACAGGCATTGAGCAGCTCGATCTCGTCGCGGAACTTGGGCAGCACCGCCTCGCGCACGTCGATCACCAGGAACGCGGCATCGATGTCGAGCATGGTGCGCAGCACCTTGGCCTCCTGCTCGAACACGCCGTGCGCCTCGGGGCCCTGCAGGAACTGGCGGATGCGCTCGGGCGGCGTGGCATTGGCGTCGTAACCCGCGAGGTGTTCGCGCAGCGCCACCGCGTCCTCGAGGCCCGGCGTGTCGAGGAAGCGCACCGCGGGCCGGCCGTCCACTTCGAGATCGACCGACTCGACATGGCGCGTGGTGCCGGGCCGCTGCGACACCTCGCCGAAGCCGGCGCGCCGCGTCAGCGTGCGCAGCAGCGAGGTCTTGCCGGCATTGGTGTGGCCGACCACGGCAATGCGGATGGGTGGGGCTTCGTTCGTCATGCGGTCGCGGCCAGTGCCTGCAGGGCGTCGTCGAGGCGCGGCGTGGCCGCGACGCGTGGCCCGAGGCCGGTCTCGCGCAGCCAGTCGGTCCAGCGTTCGACGGGCCCCGCGCCGGCCAGCCAGAGCCGGCACTCGCCGCAATGGGCCAGCAGTTCGCGCACGAAGCGCTCGGTGCCGCGGTCGGGGCTCGAGGCGGCATGGCACACCAGCAGCACGGCGCGCGGATGCGCCTGCGCGAGCAGGTCAAGCAGCTCGCGGCGCGCGGTCGCGCTGCCGTCAATGTGCCGCACCTCGGCGGTTGCCGGCAAGCCTTCGGGCGGCCACGCGATGTCGGGCGGCAGTTCGAAGCCGAGCACGAAGAGCGCGTCGTCATGCCATTCGGAAGGCGCCAGGCCCGCAGGCACCGCACCGCGCGCATGCCCCGGGTCGGCATCGACGATTGTGGGCGGCGCCAGCGTCGCCAGGCGGTCCGCCAGCCTGCGGTAGTAGGGCGCATGCCAGTCGGGCTGCAATGCGCTGCGGCGGCGGCGCCACACCAGCGCGCTCAGCAGCACCAGTGCGATGCGCGGCAGCAGCCCGTAGACCACGATGCAGCCGGTGAGCCACAGTGCCCAGTCGCGCTGGCCCGCGGCGCCGGCCACGGGAGAGAGCACGGTCGCGGCCTCGGGCACCGGAAAGCCGATCTGCGCCGGCGCCCAGCCCAGCAGCTGCACGGCGCGCACGAAGAACGCAGGGTCGAGGATGGTGGTTTCCCAACTCAGCGTGTAGCTGCGGAACGCCAGCGCGAACAGCAGCGCGGCAAGTACCACGGCGAACGAGAGCGCCCAGATGCCATGGCTGACCAGCCCGAAGGCCCAGGGCAGCAGCCGGGCGCGCGCGAGCAGGTCGGTGGCCGCGCGCACCAGCAGCGGCGCCTGCCCGCGGCGCCCGCCCGCGACGCGCGCGGTGAGCGACAGCCAGAGCGACCCGAGCGATGCGCCATTGAGGACGCCCGCCGGCAGCCACAGCCCCACGAGCCAGAGCAGCAGCGTGAGCGCATGCAGCCCCAGCAGGCTCGCGAGCGCGACGATGACGTTGATGTGCCGTTCGCCGCTGCCGACCACGTTGCCGGCGAGCCCGAGCCCGGCAATGACGATGAGCGCCACGAGCCCGAGCAGCACCCAGGGTGCCCACTGGCGCGCGCGCGTCAGTTCGGCCGAGAGCCCGATGCGTTCGCCAAGCGAAAGCGCTCGGGCAGTGATCTGCGCGTGGAGGTCGGTGTTGCGGGAAGAAAGGGCGATGCGCATGGCCTGCGCATCGTCGAGCGGACCTTGCTGTTCGGTCCAGCGGATCGCTTCGGTGACGACCGCATCGGTGAATGAAACTGGTTCGCGCAATGCGGTGTTGGTCAACAGGGTCCCTTCGCTCTTTGGCCCTGCAAATTATGCCAACGCCCCGCGGCGGCTCGGTTCGAGGCGCCGCCTCGCGCCGAAGGGGCACCACCGGCGGCCCGCAAGCCGGGTCCGCGGTGTGCCGAAGACCGGTCAGCGCAGGCCGAAGAACGAAAGCACAGCGACCACTACCACGACCAGACCGACGATATAGATGATGGAATTCACGCGAGGACTCCTCGTTGTTGACGACAGCGCCAGCATCGCGCCCAGGGCGGCGCGGGGCTGTCGGCAAGAGACGGCCTGTGCTGTAGGACTCGCCAAGAGCCGGGCGAGCGCCACCGCCGTTCAGGCGCGGCGCTTGCGCGCCGCGGGTGCGGGCAGCGCCTGCTGCAGCAGCCACAGCATGGCTGAGCGCACTTCGGCCGCGTCGGCTCCGCCATCGATCTCGAGCGCGGCCCGGTCGAAGGCGGCCGACAGCAGGCGCGCGAGCGCATCGAGCGGCACCTCTGCCGCGCCTGTCTGCAACTGCGCCAGTCCTTCGCGTAGCGAGGCCGCCGAGGTTGCATCGTCGATCGCCGCGATCTCCTCGCGCCCCAGCACCGCGGGCCCGTCGATCAGCAGCAGCCGGGTGCGGCCCGGCACCGTCATCGCGTCGAGGTAGGCCTTGCTGCCTTCGAGCAGCGCATCGCGCGGGGCGAGTGGCGTCGGCGTGGCGGCTTCGATGCAGGCGGCCACGGCTTCGGCCTCGCGCACCAGCACCTGGCGGAACAGGTCGCGCTTGTCGGCGAAGTGGTGGTAGAGCGCGCCGCGCGTGATGCCGGCGGCCTCGGCGATCTCGGGCGTGGAGGTGTCGCCGTACCCCTTGCTGACGAAGAGGGCGCGCGCGGCCTCGATCAGCGCCAGACGGGTGGTTTCGGTGCGTTCGCGGTTGGTGCGGGGTAAGGCCATGACGTTCCGGGTCATTTACATACAGACTGTCTGTAGATAAGATTCAACTTACATGCAGTCTGTATGTTAATTGAAAGGAACCAGCCATGAAAGTGACGAGCTACTACCCGGTGATCATGACCCGCGATGTCGCGCAGACCGCGGCGTTCTACCAAGCGCATTTCGGCTTCGTGCCGCTGTTCACGAGCGACTGGTACGTGCACCTGCAGTTGGAGGGCGAGCCCGCGGTCAACCTCGCGGTGCTCGACGGCCGCCACGAGACGATTCCCGAAGCGGCGCGCGGGCAGGTGGTGGGCGGCCTGCTGCTCAATTTCGAAGTCGACGACCCGGACGCGGTGCACGATCGGCTCGCCGCGGCCGGGCTGCCGATCCTGCTGCCACTGCGCGACGAGGCCTTCGGCCAGCGCCACTTCATCACGCGCGACCCCAACGGCGTGCTGATCGACATCATCAAGCCGATCCCGCCGAGCGCGGAATTCGCGGCGCAGTACGAGGCGGGCGCGCTGCCGGGCTGAGAAGCCGTGAACTGAAGCCCGCTCAGGCGCGCAGCGCCTCCTCGGCCTCGCCCTCGTCGAGGTCCTCGCCGAGGAAGCCGCCGCTCTGGTGCGCCCAGAGCCGCGCATAGAGCCCGCCCTTGGCCATCAGCGCGCGGTGGTCGCCTTCTTCGACCACGCGGCCTTCGTCGAGCACCACCAGCCGGTCCATGGCTGCGATGGTCGAGAGCCGGTGCGCGATCGCGATCACGGTCTTGCCCTCCATCAGGCGATACAGGCTCTGCTGGATGGCGGCCTCGACCTCGGAGTCGAGGGCGCTCGTGGCCTCGTCGAGCAAAAGGATTGGCGCGTCTTTCAGCATCACCCGCGCAATGGCCACGCGCTGGCGCTGGCCGCCCGAGAGCTTCACGCCGCGCTCGCCGACGTGCGCGTCGTAGCCGTGGCGGCCGTGCGCATCGCCGAGCGTCTGGATGAAGTCGTGCGCCTCGGCGCGGCGCGCGGCGGCCTCGATCTCTTCGCGCGTGGCGTCGGGGCGGCCGTAGGCGATGTTGTCGGCCACCGAGCGGTGCAGCAGCGAGGTGTCCTGCGTGACCATGCCGATGTGGGTGCGCAGCGAATCCTGCGTTACCTGGGCGATGTCCTGCCCGTCGATCAGGATGCGGCCGCTTTCAAGGTCATGGAAGCGCAGCAGCAGGTTCACCAGCGTCGACTTGCCGGCGCCCGAACGGCCGACCAGGCCGATCTTCTCGCCGGGGCGCACCACCAGGTTCAGGTCGTCGATCACGCGGCGGCCCGCGTCGGCATAGCGGAAGCTCGCATGCGCGAAGCGCACTTCGCCGCGCGGCACCTCGAGCACGCCGGCGCCGGGCGCGTCGAGCACCGTGCGCGCGCGCGACAGCGTCTTCATGCCGTCCTGCACCGTGCCGATGTTCTCGAACAGGCTGGTCATCTCCCACATGATCCAGTGCGACATGCCCTGCAGGCGCAGCGCCATCGCGGTGGCCGCCGCCACGGCGCCGACGCCGACCGTGCCCTGCGACCAGAGCCACAGCGCCATGCCCGCCATGCCCGCGGTGAGGCCCATGCTGAGCGCGTGGTTGACGATCTCGAACGCGCTCACCAGCCGCATCTGGCCGTAGCCGGTGTGCATGAAGTCGCGCATGGCGTCGCGCGCGAAGCCGGCCTCGCGCTGTGTGTGCGAGAACAGCTTGACGGTCGCGATGTTGGTGTAGGCATCGGTGATGCGGCCGGTCATGAGCGCGCGCGCATCGGCCTGCGCCTTGCCGATCTTGCCGAGCCGCGGCACGAAGTACGCGAGCGAGGCCGCGTACAGCACGAGCCAGACGACGAAGGGCAGCACCAGCTGCAGGTCGAGCACGCTCACGAGCACCACGATGGTCACGATGTACACGCCCATCGCCACCACCACGTCGGCCAGCACGAACACGGTGTCGCGCACCGCGAGCGCGGTCTGCATCACCTTGGCCGTGATGCGGCCCGCGAACTCGTCCTGGTAGAAGGCCATGCTTTGGCCCAGCATCAGGCGGTGGAAGTTCCAGCGCAGCCGCATCGGCAGGTTGATCGCCAGGGTCTGGTGCTTCACGATGGTCTGCAGCGCCACCACGCCGATGCTGACCACGAGCAGTGCACCGAGCCAGCCCAGCGTGTTACCGCGGTCGTCCCAGAGCCGCGACGGCTCCTGGCCGCCGAGCCAGTCGACCACGCGCCCGAGAACCCCGAACAGCAGCGCCTCGAACCCCGACATCAGCGCCGTGAGCGCCGCCATGGCGGCGATCTTGAGGCGCACGCCCCGGGTGCAGGCCCAGAGAAAGGCGAAGAAACCGGTCGGCGGCAGCGCGGGCTCGGCGGCGGGATAGGGTTGGATCAGTTTTTCGAAGAAGCGGAACAAGACGGGGGATCTCCAGCGGAAACGAGCTCCGACTCTAGCCGGGACGGATTTTCCCTGCCCCGAAAAGGTGCGTTCCGGCCGCTTCGAGCGTCTTTCCTACGCAGGCGCGCCCGCAATAGCAACCCGTAAGGTCAATTAAGAGAGTAGGGTCGGGAATACCCCAAGATTCCCGCTATTTCTCGCATTCGCGCGACGGCCCGAGTCGTATTCAGGAGCCCGTTGCAATGTCCACCCCTCAATCGCTCACCCGTTCACAGATCGATTCCGTCCATGGCGACTTCGAAGCCCTGGCCTCCCACATGCGCCATTGCGCACGTGCCCACGGCCCATGGTTCTCGATGCAAAGCCACATGCAGCGCGCCCGTGCGCTCGCAGCGGGCCGGATCGTCACGCTGGCCTGCGTCGTGGCCGCCCTCGGCATCGCCTTGTTCGCCTTCGCTTGAGGGTGGCAGCGCCTGAACCGACCTGGGCCGCACCTTCCGCCGAGCGGGGACCGACGAGCAGCAACTTTCTCGCACGACGGCAGTGCGCAGCGCCGAGGGCGCCGCAATGAGCGCCGCATTCGTCGTTGACCGCCTCGCCAACCTGAGTGCCTACGCGCGCGCGCTGCTGCTCGCGCCCCACGATCCGGTGGCACCGCCGGTTCGGGCCGAACTCTTCGGCACCCAGCGCTTCGAGCAGCACGGCCACAGCCTGGCGCGCGCCCAGCCGGTCGAGGCCGACCCGCGCCGCGCGCGCGAGGGCGCGCCGTTTTTCCCGCGGGTCGACGAAAACCTCGAATCGCTGCGCCATGCGTTCGACTACATCGCGCTCATTTCGCAGAGCGGGCGCTACGTGTCGCCCGCGGCCGAATGGCTGCTCGACAACTTCCACCTGGTCGAAGCGCAACTGCAGCAGATCCACGAAGGCGTGCCGCGCAGCTACTATGCGCGCCTGCCGAAGCTCGCCACGCCGCCGCTCGCGGGCCTGCCACGCGTGTACGGCATTGCGTGGGCCTACGTGGCGCATACCGACAGCGTGCTCAACAAGACGCTGTTCACGGCCTTTCTCAACGCCTACCAGGACATCGATGAGCTCACGCTCGGCGAACTCTGGGCGCTGCCCACCACATTGCGGGTGGTGCTGCTCGAGAACCTGCGCCGCGTGGCCGAAAGCATCGCCGAGAACAAGGTGGCGCGCGAGATCGCGCACGCCGTGTGGGATGCGGCACCGCATCTGTCGGCGCAAGACCTCGACACGCTGTACCGCGCACTGCAGAGCCACGACCTGCAGGACGCCTACCTCACGCAGCTCTGGCAGCGCCTGCCGGTGGAGCATGACGAGACCATGCCCGCGCTGGTGCGCTGGACCGAGCTGCATTGCCCCAACGGCCCCGCGCTGATCGGCGAAGCCCACAACGCGCAGGCCGCGGCCAACCTCACGGTCGGCAACATCATCACCACGCTGCGCATGATCGGCCAGGTCGAGTGGAGCGACCTGATCGAACCCGTGAGCCGTTCGCTGCGCGTGCTGCGCGGCCTGCCGAGCTTTGCCGACGAAAGCGAGCGCACGCGCCAGCAGATCACGCATGCGATGGAGCGGGTCGCGCACGACAGCGGACGCTCCGAGCGCGAAGTGGCCGAGGCCGTGGTGCGGCTCGCGGCCGCTGCCGCGGCTGGCGCCGGTCCCGCCGACGAGGGCGATCGCGCCGATGGCACGGCCGGCTACCACCTGTTCGGTCAGGGCCGCGCCGTCCTCGTCGCGGCGTTGCAGGCCGGCGCGGCGGTAAGCGGCACCGGCCGCCCTGCGAAGGCCGTCCGGCCGCAGCGCAGCCGCGGCGGCTGGCGCCTGCCGGCCTATGTGCTGTTCGTCGTGCTGGGCACAGTGGGCCTGTTGGCGAGCGTGGCGCACGGCCTGCCGCCGCCGCGCGGCTGGGCCACCATCGCCGCGATGGCGCTGCTGGCTTGGCCGCTCTCCGAGGCGCTGATCGCGCTGGCCCAACGCATCATGGCCGAGTCGGTGCGCGTACAGGCATTGCCGCGCCTCGACTTCGCGGCCGGCATTCCCGAGCGGCACCGCACGCTGGTCGTCATTCCCACGCTGTTGAGCTCGCCCGCGAACAACGCGCAGCTCGCCCATCGGCTCGAACTGCACTGGCTCGCGAACCGCGAGGCGCATGCGCAGTTCGCGTTGCTGACCGACTGGGCCGATGCGGCGCACGCCTCGCTGCCGCAGGACGCGCCGCTGCTGGCCGATGCCAACCGGCGTATCGACGCGCTCAATGCGAAATATCCGCCGCCCGCTGGCACGGCCGCGCGCTTTCTGTTGCTGCACCGGCCGCGCAGCTGGAGCGGCACCGAAGCACGCTGGATGGGCTGGGAACGCAAGCGCGGCAAGCTCGAGATGCTGGTGCGCCTGCTGGCCGTCGGCGACGCCAGTGGCTTTCTGCCGCTGGCGCCCGGCCAGCAACTGGCCGCCGGGCGAACGCCCTACGTGCTCACGCTCGACAGCGACACCGGCCTGCCGCCGGGCGTGCTGCGCGACCTGGTGTCGATCGCCGCCCATCCGCTCAACGCGCCCGAGGTCGACCCGCAGAGCCGGCGTGTGGTCGCGGGCTTCGGCATCCTGCAGCCGCGCATCGTGACGCCGTTTCCCAAGCGCAGCGAGCGCTCGTTCTTCCACTGGATGTTTGCCGGCCAGTGCGGGCTCGACCCGTACGGCAGCGGCGCGTCCGACATCTACCAGGACGTGTTCGGCAGCGGCTCCTTCACCGGCAAGGGCCTGCTGAACGTGCGCGCGGTGCATGCCGCACTCGACAACCGCCTGCCCGACGGCGCGGTGCTGAGCCACGACCTGCTCGAGGGCAGCGTCGCGCGCTGCGCCATGGTGAGCGACGTGGTGCTGATCGAGGACCATCCGCACCATGCGGGCGTGGCCGCATCGCGCGTGCACCGCTGGGTGCGCGGCGACTGGCAACTGCTGCCGCTGATCTGGCGGGCCGGGCGCTTCGGCATCGATGCGCTCGGGCTCTGGAAGATGGGCGACAACCTGCGCCGCTCGCTGGTGGTGCCTGCCTCGTTCGCGCTGCTGGTGCTGGTGATCTTCACCCAGGCGATGCCGCTCGGATGGGCGCTCGCCGCCGTCGCCTCGGCGCTCACGCTCGGGCCGCTGCTCGGCGCGCTCGCCGGGCTGGTGCCCACGCGCCGCGCCATCGAGCTGCGCCATTTCTTCGACGTCGGCGCGGTCGAGCTGCTGCGCGCCATGGCCGGCGCGGCCTGGCAGTTCGTGCAGTTGGCGGCACAGACGCGCCTGCTGCTCGATGCGATCTTCCTTGCGACATGGCGGCTCACCGTGAGCCGCAAGCACCTGCTCCAGTGGACCACGACAGCGCAGGCCGAAGCCCAGTCCAGCCAGCGGCTGCCGCCGTTCCTGCGCAATGCGGCGCTCGCCAGCGTGCTCTGCCTGGTGCTGGCCGTGGCCGCGGCGCGCTGGAGCGCCTACCCGGTCGCGGGGCCGCTGCTGTTCCTCGTCTGGGCGCTGGCGCCGTTCGCCGCCTGGTGGGGCAGCCGTGTCGCCGCGAAGGCACCCGACCCGCTGAGCGCCGAACAGCGCAGCTACCTCGAAAAGCTCGCGCACGACACCTGGCGCTTCTTCGAACACGTGGTCGGTCCGGACGACAACCACCTGCCGCCCGACAACCTGCAGCTCGAGCCGCAGCCGACCATTGCCCACCGCACCTCGCCGACCAACATCGGCATGTACCTGCTGGCCACCTGCTGCGCGCGCGAGTTCGGCTGGATCGACACGACAGCGCTGCTTGCGCGGCTCGCGGCCACGCTCGACACCGTGGACCGCATGCAGAAGCACCGCGGCCATCTCTTCAACTGGTACGACACCCAGACGCTGCGGCCGCTGCCGCCCGACTACGTCTCCAGCGTGGACAGCGGCAACCTCGCCGGCCACCTGGTGGCCGTGGCCGAGGCCTGCCGCGCCTTCGCTGTGGAAGCGGGCTGCCAGCGCCCTGAGCAGACCGCGCTGCACGCGCTGGCACAACGCTGCGACGCGCTGCACACCGGCATGGACTTCAGCGGCCTGTACGACCCGAAGCGCCACCTGTTCCATATCGGCCTGCGCGTCGAGGAGAACATGCTCGACGCGAGCTACTACGACCTGCTGGCCTCCGAGTCGCGGTTGTTGAGCTTCCTGGCGATCGCCAAGGGCGATGTGCCCCGGCGCCACTGGATGGCGCTCGGCCGACCGTTCCTGCTGGTGGGGTTTCAGCCCGGGCTCAAGTCGTGGTCGGGCTCGATGTTCGAGTACCTCATGCCCGCGCTCGTGATGTCCGAGCCCGCCGACGGCCTGCTGCAGGTGGCCAACAGCGCGGCCATCGCCGAGCAGCAGGCCTTCGGCCGGTCGCTCGACCTGCCGTGGGGCGTTTCGGAGTCGGCCTATTTCGGGCAGGACCATTCGCTCGCCTACCAGTACTCGCCGTTCGGCGTGCCGCGCCTCGCGCTGCGCCGCACGCCGCCCACCGACCGCGTGGTGGCGCCCTATGCCAGTGCCATGGCGGCCGTGCTGGCCCCGGCCGCCGCGGTGGCCAACCTCGAGCGGCTCGAAGCCATGGGCGCGCGCGGCGAGTTCGGCTTTCACGACGCGGTCGACTTCACCGCGTCACGCCAGGCCAAGGGCGAGGCATTCACCGTGGTGCGCAACTTCATGGCGCACCACCAGGGCATGTCGTTGGTGGCGCTGTGCCACGTGCTGCGCGCCGAGGCGCCGCGCCGCTGGTTCGCGAGCGCCGCGCTGGTGCAGGCGCACGAGTCGCTGCTGCATGAGCGCACGCCGCGGCAGATCATCGGCAGCGCCGACCCGCGCACGCCGCCCGAACCGAGCGTGGCCGAGCTCGCGCCGCTGTTCCAGCCGCGCATGGTCGACCCGATGGTGCCCGGCTTCCAGCCCACGCACCTGCTGTCGAACGGGCGCTACACCGTGTCCCTGCGCGCCAACGGTGCGGGCGTCAGCCGCTGGCACGCGTTCAACGTGACCCGCTGGCGCGACGACCCGCTGCGCGACGGCCACGGCACCTTCTTCTATCTGCGCGACATCGAAACGGGGCAGGCACCATCCGACCTCGTCTCGCTCACCGCGCTGCCGGCGCCGGGCGCCGGCTGGACCTACCGCACCCGTTTCCTCGCCGAACAGGTGCAGTTCGATGCCTCGGGCGACGGCCTGCAGGTGCGCACCACGGTGCTGATCAGCCCCGAAGACGACACCGAGCTGCGCAACATCACGCTGCACAACACCGGCAGCGAGACCCGCACGCTCGAGCTCGTCTCGTACTTCGAGCCCGTGCTGTCCTTCCCCAAGGCCGACGAGGCGCATCCGGCCTTTGCCAACCTGTTCGTCGAATCGCACTGGGAACCCGCCTGGCGCGCGCTGCTGCTCACGCGCAAGCCGCGCCTGCACGGCGACCCGGTGGTGGCCGCCGCGCACTTTCTCGCCTCGGTCGACGCCCATGTGCTGTCGGTCGACTGCATGACCGACCGGCGCGCCTTCATCGGCCGCAACCGCTCGCTCGCGAGTCCCGCGCTCGATGCGCAGCCGCTGGCGGCCGACGGCACGCCGGTGAACGGCCTCGACCCCATCGCCTGCCTGCGCGTGCGCCTGTCGATCGCGGCGGGCGCCACCGCGCGCCTGAGCTTCGCGACCGCCGCCGACAAGAGCGTCGAAGCGCTGATGCCGAGCATCGACCGCTACCTGGAGCCCATGCACGTCGAGCGCACCACGCGCATGGCCGCCACGCTGGCGCAGGTGCGGCTGCGCGATCTGAGCATCGCGCCTGCGCAGACCTTTGCGCTGCAGGACCTGACGACCATCCTCACCTACACCACGCCGCGGGCGACCACGAACCGCGGCGTCGTCGACCTGCGGCAGATCTGGCGCTTCGGCATCTCGGGCGACAAGCCCATCGTGCTGGTCGCGATCCATTCGCTGAACGGCATCGGGCTGGTCAACGCGCTGCTGCGCGCCCAGCCGTGGTGGGGCTTCGGCGGCGTGGCCTGCGACCTGGTGGTGCTCAACGGCGAGCCCAACGCCTACCTGATGCCGCTGCAGCGCGAGATCGAGGCGCTGCGCCAGCGCGTTGCGCACCAGACGCAGAACAGTTTTCCGCGCAACGACACGGCCGGCTTCTACCTGCTGCGCGAGCAGGAGGTGTCCGCTTCGGAGAAGGCCGCGCTGTCGAAGCTGGCGCGCGTGGTGTTCACCGCCGACGGACGCTCGCTCGAAACGCAGGTGGCGGCGCTGCACGAAGCCGCGGCCGAGAGGCCGGCGGCCTCGCCGCGTGCTGCGCTACTGGCGCGTCCCGCGCCGGCGCGGTCCGTGCACGTCGAAGCAACGCCCGCCGGAAGCTTCGACGCCGAGAGCGGCGAGTACCGCTTCGACGTCGATGCGGCGCACCGCACGCCGCGCCCGTGGATCAATGTGATCGCGAATGCCGCGTTCGGCTTCCAGGTGTCCGAATGGGGCACCGGCTTCACCTGGGCCGGCAACAGCCGCATGCACCAGGTCACGCCCTGGTCGAACGACCCGGTGCAGGACCCGGCGTTCGAGCACTACCTGCTGCAGGACATCGCTTCCGGCGTGCTGCTGCCGCTCACGCCCGCCGGGCAGGGCGCGGCGGCGCCGGACGACGGCAGCGAGGTGCGCCACCGCGTGCGCCATGGCCAGGGCTACACGGTGTTCGAATGCCGGCAGCAGGCGCTGGCCCTAGCGACCACCTTCTTCGCGGACCGCGACGAGGCCGTCAAGCTGGTGCATGTGCGCGTGCACAACCAGGGCACCGGCACGCGGCGGCTGCGCGCGCTCGGCATGGTCGAGTGGCAGCTGGGCGCCGCACGCGGCGAACGGCGGACCGTGCATTGCTGGAAGCCCGAAGACCAGAGCGCGGTGTTCGGGCAGCAGCGCGAGGCGAGCGCCGGCTTTGGCGGCAGCACGGCTTTCCTGCTGCTCGCGGGCCTGCCGGGTGCCACCGAATGGACCTGCGACCGCAGCGAGTTCTTCGCCGGGCGCGGCATCGTCGAAGTGCCCGACACGCTGGCGCAGCGCGCCGGTGGCGGGCTCGACGCCTGCGCGGCCATCGGCGGCGAGTTCGTCGTCGGGGCGGGCGAGAGCGCCAGCTTCACTTTCGTGCTGGGCCACGCCGGCGACGCCGATGCCGCGTTGGCGCTGGCCCGCCGCTGGCGCGAGCGCGACGTGCCCGAAGCCCTGGCACAGGTGCGCGGCTTCTGGGACGAGCTGCTGGGCCGCCTGCAGGTGCGCACGCCCGACCCGCTGTTCGACGCCATGGTCAACCGCTGGCTCATCTACCAGACCCTGGCCTGCCGACTCTGGTCGAAGGCCGGCTTCTACCAGGCCGGGGGCGCCTTCGGCTTTCGCGACCAGCTGCAGGACGCCATGGCCTTTGCGCTCACCGATCCGTCGCGGCTGCGCGAGCAGATCCTGGTCAACGCGGCGCGCCAGTTTCCCGAAGGCGACGTGCAGCACTGGTGGCACATGCCCGGCGGTGCCGGCGTGCGCACGCATTTCTCGGACGACCTGCTGTGGCTGCCCTTTGCGACGGCGCATTACGTCGAGGTGACCGGCGACAAGGCGCTGCTCGACCACGCGGTGGGCTTCATTGAAGGCCCCGCGATTCCCGATGGCGCCGAAGACGCCTATTACGCGCCGCAGTACAGCGGCCGCATGGCGAGCGTGTTCGAGCACGGCGCGCTGGCCATCGACCGCAGCCTGGCCACCGGCGTGCACGGCCTGCCGCTGATGGGTACCGGCGACTGGAACGACGGCATGAACCGCGTCGGCCATGAAGGCCGCGGCGAATCGGTCTGGCTGGCGTGGTTCCTGTGCAGCGTCGTGGCGCAGTTCGCGCCGATCGCGCAAGGCCGCGGCGAGCACGAGCGCGCCGCGCGCTGGAACGAGGCCCGCCGCGGCTGGATCACGGCACTGCACGACGCCGGCTGGGACGGCGCCTGGTTCCGCCGCGCCTTCTTCGACAACGGCGCGCCGCTCGGTTCGTCGGCCAACGGCGAGTGCCGCATCGACCTGATCGCGCAGGCCTGGTCGGTGCTCTCGGGCGCCTCGGACGAGGCCCACACCGCGCCGGCCATGGCCGCCGTCCGGCAGCACCTTCTCGACGAGCCCGCCGGCCTGCTGCGCCTGCTGACCCCGCCCTTCGCCCACGCGAGCGACAACCCCGGCTACATCCAGGCCTACCCGCCCGGTGTGCGCGAGAACGGCGGCCAGTATTCGCACGGCGCCGTCTGGGCGCTGATGGCGCAGGCGCTGCAGGGCGACCACGAGGCGGCATGGCAGAGCTTCGAGGGCCTGAGCCCGGCGCACCGCGCGGTGCACCCCGAGCGCGGGCCCGCCTACGAACTGGAGCCCTACGTGATGGCCGGCGACATCTACGGCGCCGCACCGTATGTCGGCCGCGGCGGCTGGAGCTGGTACACCGGCTCGGCCGCATGGCTGCACCGCGCCGCCGTCGAAACGCTGCTGGGCCTCAGCGTCAAGGGGCGCCTGCTGTCGCTGACGCCGCGCGTGCCCGCGCACTGGCCGGGCTTCGAGATCGCGCTGCGGCTCGGGACACGGCGCCTGGCGCTGCAATGGGGAACACCCGGCGATGCCGCCACGCCCACGCACCATGCGGCCGCCGGTGAATGGATCGACTGGCAGGCGCTGCCGGCCGATGCCGTGCTGCGGGTCGCAGGGTTTCCCGTGGAGAAACAGAGTGGTGCGCCTTAGGGCGCGATCAGGCTTCGGAAATGTCTACAGTCGATGCCATGCCTGAACCAAGGAGCATCGACATGACCCGCCTTCCCACCTATTTCATCTCGCACGGCGGTGGCCCCTGGCCATGGATGAAGGAAGAGATGGGGGGCACCTACGACCAGCTTGCCGCCGCGCTCGCCGACATGCCGCGCCAGATCGGCCGCGCGCCCGCGGCCGTGCTCATGGTGTCGGCGCACTGGGAGGCGCCGGTTTACATGGTGCAGGGCAACCCGCGCCCGCCGATGGTCTACGACTACGGCGGTTTCCCGGCCCACACGTACCAGGTGCGCTACGACGCACCGGGCTCGCCCGCGCTCGCCGAACGCGTCGCAGCGCTGCTCGGTGCGGCCGGGCTGCCCGTGGCCATCGACCCCGAGCGCGGCTTCGACCACGGCATGTTCTCGCCGATGGCCGCGATGATCCCCGACGCCAGCGTGCCCGTGGTGCAGCTGTCGCTCAAGCGCGGTCTCGATGCCGCCGAGCACCTTGCACTCGGCCGTGCGATCGCGCCGCTGCGCGACGAGAACGTGCTCATCGTCGGCAGCGGCCTGAGCTACCACAACCTGCGCAACTTCGGGCCGCAGGCACACGGCGTCTCGAAGGCCTTCGGCGACTGGCTCGACCACACGGCCGTGGATTCGGCGCCCGCCGAGCGCGTGCAACGCCTGCAGGACTGGGCGTCGGCGCCGTCGGCGCGCATGGCGCATCCGCGCGAGGAGCACCTGATTCCGCTGATGGTCGCGGTGGGCGCGGCCGAGCAGGAGCCCGGCGAGCGCATCTACCACGAAGAGGACTTCATGGGCGGACTCGTGGTGTCGAGCTACCGCTTCGGAGCGGCGGCGGGCTGAAGCCTGCGGCGCGCCTTGGCAGAATCGGGCGATGTCTTCTTCCCCGATTTCCGATCCTTCCGCCGAGCGCGCGGCCCGCGCCACCATCGACCGTATCGCCGCGCTTGGCACGCGCCATGACGTGCTGCACGGCGGCGTGCGCGTCTGCTGGCGCCGCTTCGGCGATGCCGGCGAAAGCGGCAAGCCGCCGCTCGTCCTGCTGCACGGCGGCCATGGCAGCTGGATGCACTGGCTGCGCAACGTCGAGGCGCTGTCGGCCGGCCGCACGCTGTGGCTGCCCGACATGCCGGGCTTCAACGATTCCGACGCGCCGCCGCCCGCGGTGCCCGGCGGCGACCCGCTCGGTCCGCTGCTCGATGCGCTCGGCGGCTCGCTCGACCAGCTGATCGGCGCGGGCACGCCCATCGACCTCGGCGGTTTCTCGTTCGGCGGCCTCACCGCCGCGCGTTTCGCGGTGCGGCGCGGCGCCATCCGGCGCCTGCTGCTCGTGGGCAGCGGCGGCCACGGCACGCTCCGGCGCATGGCCGTGCAGATGATCAACTGGCGCGCCGCGCCCGACCGGGAGGAAGAGCGTGCCGCGCTGCTGCACAACCTCGGCGCGCTGATGCTGCACGACAACGCGGCCATCAATGCGCTCGCGTTCGAGATCCACGACATCGCCTGCCACGGCACGCGCTTTCGCAGCAAGGACGTGTCGCAGGCCGGCGGGCTGCAGGCCGCGCTCGACGCGATCGGCGGGCCGCAGCTGCTGCTCTGGGGCGAATACGACGTGACCGCCGATCCGCGCCCGCTCGTGGCGCAACTGGTCGCCGGGCATGCCGAGCGCGAGGGAGCGGTGATCGACGGGGCAGGGCATTGGGCGCAGTACGAGCGCGCCGATGCGTTCAACCGGCGGGTGCTCGACTTCCTGCGCTGAGCCTCGTCACTGCTTCGCCAGCCCCAGCCGCTTGATCGTTGCCCCCCACTGCACATACGTCGCCCGCGTCAGCTCGGCCAGCTGCTGCGGCGTCGACGACTCGGCCTCGTAGGCGCCCTGGCGGAAGAAGTCGCGCGTGGCGGGCATGGCGAGCACCTGCGCGAGCGCGGCGTTGAGCTTGGCGACCACGGGCGCGGGCATGCGCGCCGGGCCGTAGAAGCCGAGCCAGCTCGGCATGTCGACGCCGCTCACGCCTTGCTCGCCCATCGTCGGCACGCCGGGCAGCAGCGGGCTGGGCTGGGGCGCTGCGACGGCGAGCATCCGGACCTTGCCGGTGGCGGTGTTCTGGATCGCGTTGGGCGCGGCATCGAAGTAGAAGTGCACGCGGCCCGCGAGAAAGTCCTTCGCGGCGTCGGCGCCGCCCTTGTAGGGCACGTGCACCACGTCGAGCCCGGCCTGCTGGGCAAAGGCCTCGCCGTAGATGTGCGACGAGGTGCCGGTGCCGAACGAGGCGTAGGCGATCTTTCCGGGGTTGGCCTTGATGTAGGCGATGAGCTCCTGCACGTTGCGCGCAGGCACGCTCGCATGCACGGTGAGCACCAGCGGCCCGCGCGCGCCGAGCGAGATTGGCGCAAGGTCCTTGAACGGGTCGTAGCGCACCTGCGCGAGCGTTTGCGGGTTCTGCGCCACCACGGAAGAGGGCGCATACATGATGGTGTAGCCGTCGGGTGCGGCGCGGATCACCTCTTCGGTGGCGAGGATGAAGCTCGCGCCGGGCCGGTTCTCGACGATGACGGGCGTCTGCAGCACCTCGGCGAGCTTGATGGCGACGAAGCGCGCCTGCGCATCGGAAGCACCGCCCGCCGCGAGGCCGAGCACGATGCGGACCGTGCGGCCCTTGTCGGGAAAGGCGGGTGCATCGGCCGCGCGAACGGCCATCGACGGCAGCGCGCCGAACGGCAGCAGCGCGAGCGACGCGGCGAGCCGGCGCCTGTTCATGGTGCCGCCCGTCATTGCTTGGCCAGCCCGACCTGCTGCACCATCGCGCCCCAGCGCTCGTAGGTCGAGCGCGTGATGCCGGCGAATTCCTCGGGCGTCGAGCCGCCGGCCTCGTAGCCGCCGGTGCGGTAGAAGGCCTGCACCTGCGGCATGGCGAGCACCTTGGCGAGTGCGGCATTGAGCGTGGCGACCACGGCCGGCGACATGCGCGCCGGTCCGTAGAAGCCGAGCCAGCTCGGCAGGTCGAGTCCGGCGTAGCCCTGCTCGGTGAAGGTCGGCACCTCGGGCAGCGCGGAGATGCGCGCGTTCGCGGCCACGGCGAGGATCTTCACCTTGCCCGTGGCCGAAGTGATGATGGCCGAGGAGGCGGAGTCGAACATGTACTGCACGCGCCCGCCGATCAGGTCCTTGGCCGCGTCGGAACCGCCCTTGTACGGGATGTGCACCGCATCGATGCCGGTCTTCTGCACGAAGGCCTCGCCGTAGATGTGCGACGAGGTGCCCGCGCCGAACGAGGCGTAGCTCACCTGGCCCGGGCGGCCCTTCACCCACGCGACGAGTTCCTTCACGTTCGAGGCCGGCACCGTGGTGCTCACCGACAGCACCAGCGGCCCGCGCCCGCCCATCGAGATGGCGGTGAAGTCCTTGAACGGGTCGTAGGGCACCTGGGCGAAGGTGTGGGGGTTCTGCGCCATCGTGGACGAGGGCGCGTAGAGCAGCGTGTGGCCGTCGGGCAGGGCGCGCGCGACCTCGCTGGCGGCAAGCATGGTGCTGGCGCCGGGCCGGTTGTCGACGATCACGCCGGTGCCGAGCACCTCGCCGAGCTTCTGCGCCACGATCCGCGCCTGCGCGTCGGTGCCGCCACCGGCCGTGAAGCCGACCACGACCCGGATCGGCTTGCCGCGCACGGGAAAGCCCTGCGCTTCCTGCGCGAAGGCGCGCGGCGCAAGCCCCAGCAGGGCCGCGGCGCCCAGCGCCGAGCTGAACGCGCGGCGGGTGCCTGGAAGTTTCTTCATCAATGTCTCCGTTGGTTTTCGGCGCGTATATTGATCTTGAAAACCATAAAAAGCCATATTCACTAGGGAATACCCCGAATATGCATCAATCTAGTTGACAAAATGGAAGTTGAAATCAAAATACAACGAAACCAGCCCAGCCGAGAACGCATTCATGAAAACTGTCGTCCGCACCGACGAGCGCATCCTGTCCTCCGACATCTTCGACCGCGACAGCCGCGTCAAGCGCCCTGACCATGGCAGCTGGGCCGAGCCCGGCAAGCAGATTCCGGTCTACCACCGCTGCGGCGTGCTGGTGGTCGGCGGCGGCCCGTCGGGCACGGCCGCGGCCGCGGCGGCCGCGCGCGCCGGCGCCGACGTGGCGCTGCTCGAGCGCTACAACCACCTGGGCGGCCTTTCCACCGGCGGCCTCGTGATCTGGATCGACCGCATGACCGACTGGGAAGGCCAGCTCGTGATCCGCGGCTTTGCCGAGGAGCTGTTCGACCGCCTGCCGGCCGAGGCCATCGCCGGCCCGGCGCGCGAGGACTGGGGCTCGCAGGACCCGGCCAAGGCCGCGCACTGGTCGCAGCGCACCGCCGCCTACCACGGCGTGGTCACCTGGTCGCCCACCATCGACCCCGAGCGGCTCAAGCTGCTGTCGCAGGAGATCGTGCTCGAGCGCAAGGTCAAGCTCATCTACCACTCGTGGGCCGCGGTCCCGATCGTGCAGGACGGCGCGGTAAAGGGCGTGGTGTTCGAAAGCAAGGAAGGGCGCATGGCGATCATGGCCGACGTGGTGGTCGATGCCACCGGCGACGGCGACCTGTTCGCGCGCGCCGGAGCGGCCTTCGTCAACGACATCGAGGAAGCCGACGTGCACCATTGCATGAACACCTCGTGGCTCTTTGGCGGCGTGGACATGAACCGCTGGATCGCGTTCAAGGCCGGCCAGCCCGAGGCATTCAGCGGCTTCATGGCGCGCGGCCGCGAGCAGCTCGGCCTGTTCGAGCGCCCCTTCGTTTCGTGGCGCAACGACGTGGCGCTGTTCATGGGGCCGCGCCAGTCGGGCTACTCGGCGCTCGACGTCGACGACCTCACCGCGGTCGAGGTGCGCTCGCACCGCGCCATGGCCGCGCACCTCGACTATTTCCGCGCCCATGCGCCGGGTTTCGAGGACGCCTACCTGATGCTCAGCGCGCCGCAGATCGGCGTGCGCCATGCGCGGCGCCTCACTGGCGTGGGGGCGGTGCTGCGCAGCCAGTGGCCCGACGGCGTGGCGCTGGCCGACGAGATCGGCGTGACGCCCGCGGTGTCGCCGAAATTCCCGAACATCTCCATTCCCTACGGCGCGCTGGTGCCGCAGCAGCTCGACGGCCTGCTCGCCTGCGGCCGGCACATCTCGTGCGACCGCAATTCGCACGGCTTCATGCGCGAGATCCCGCAGTGCTGGATCACCGGCCAGGCCGCGGGCGTGGCCGCCGCGCTGGCCTCGCAGGGCGGCATCGCGCCGCGCGCGGTCGGCATCGGCGCCTTGCAGTCGGCGCTGCTCGCGCAGGGCGTGTACCTGCGCGCCGGTGCGGGGCAGGGCGCGCAGGCGCCGGCGGCAGCGGCCGAAGCCTGAACCTCTACATTGCATGGTCCTGGGTCTTGCAACGGGTTCTCCCATGTCTACTGAAAAGAACGAAACCTCCTCACTTACTGCATCGCCCGACGCCGCTGAGGCGCGTGCCGATCGCTCCGACACCGTGAGCGCACTCGAGCGCGGCATCTCGGTGCTGCGCTGCTTCAGCGAAGAGCGGCCGGTGCTGGGCCATGCCGACATCGCGCGCATGACCGGCATCCCGCGCGCCACCGTCAACCGGCTGGTCGCCACGCTGCTCTCGCTCGGCATGCTCAAGAGCGCGCCCGCGGCCGACCGGCTGATGCTTGGCCCCGGCGTGGTGTCGCTCTCGCGCGTGTTCCTCGGCAGCCTCGACGTGCGCGCCGCCGCGCGGCCCAGCATGCAGGCCATGGCCGAGGAGGTCGGCGCCTCGGTCTACCTGGCGGTGCGCGACGGCATGGAGATGGTGCTGATCGAAGCCTGCCGGCCGCGCTCGTCGATGCTGTCGGCGCGGCTCGACGTGGGCTCGCGCGCGCCGCTGCCCAACTCGGCGCTCGGCCGCGCCTACCTGTCGGCGCTGCCCGAGGCCGCGCGCAACCAGCTCGTCGATTCGCTGCGCCTGCTGCGCGGCCCCGAATGGGACGGCATCGCCGCGCCCATGGCGCGCGCCATCGGCGAGGCGAAGCGGCTCGGCTACTGCCTGTCGCTCGGCGAGTTCCACCGCGAGATCAACTCGGTGTCGGTGCCGCTCGTCGGTCCCGACGGCGAGGTGATGGCACTCAACGGCGGCGGCGCGGCCTTCGTGTTCACCGAGGAGCGGCTGCGCAACGAACTCGCACCGCGGCTGCATGACATCGCGCTCACCATCGCGCGCGACATCGGCGGCCACGTGCCGTCGCCCACATCGGGCTAGCGCCGGCAAGATTCCCACGACGAAAAAAGAACGGAGACACAGGCCATGCACCTGAGCGATGAAGAAAAAGCCATGTACGACGGCCGCGACGGTCCGGCCGTGCAGAAGGCCATGGACCTGCTGATGCGCTACGGCGAAGCGCTCGGTGCCGAGCGGCTGGTCGAGACGCGCAACGTCTGCGCATCGATCACCTCGACCACGCCGTTCCAGCGCGACTTCGCGCTCGCCAAGGGCGGCGGCATGGATGCGGTGTTCTCCGAATTCAGTCTCGACAGCCAGGAGACCGTCGAGATCCCGAAGTTCAAGGTCTTCACGAGCCACCTGCAGCTGGGCTTCGATCCCGGCCAGCCCGAGCGCATGGGCGTGAGCGAGGAGATCGTGCAGTTCTACGAGCGCAGCGAGCGCCATGCGGCCGGTCTCGGCGCGCAGATCATGAACACCTGCACGCCCTACCAGGTCGGCAACATCCCCACGCGCGGCGAGCACTGCGCGTGGATGGAATCGTCGGCCGTGGTGTACTGCAACTCGGTGCTCGGCGCGCGCACCAACACCGAAGGCCGCGAGAGCACCGGCGCGGCCATGCTCACCGGCCGCATTCCGTACTGGGGCTACCACCTCGACGAGAACCGCCATGCCACGCACGTGGTCGAGCTCGACGCGGGCATCGAGGTCGAGTCGGTGCAAGACTGGGGTCTGCTGGGCTATTTCATCGGCGAGCACGTGCAGGAGCGCGTGCCGGTGGTGCACAGCCGGCGCGGCATCGCCCGGGTGCCGAACCTGCCGCGGCTCAAGCATTTCGGCGCGGCCGCGTCGTCGTCGGGCGGCGTGGAGATGTACCACATCGTCGGCATCACGCCCGAGGCGCTGACGCTCGAGCAGGCGCTCGGCGGGCGCAAGCCGCAGGCGGTGCTGCACTACGGCGAGGCCGAGCGCCGCGCCACCTACGAGAAGATCAACGCCACCGGCCGCGATGCCGACGTGCAGTACGTGATGCTCGGCTGCCCGCACTACACCATCGAGCAGATCTGGGAGGCCGCGCAGCTCATCGAGGGGCGCAAGGTGCATGACGGCTGCGAGCTCTGGATCTTCACGCCGCGCGCCATCAAGTCGCTGGCCGACCGCAACGGCTACACGAAGATCATCGAGGACGCGGGCGGCATCCTCATGACCGACAGCTGCTCGGCCATGAGCCGCGCCGTGCCCAAGGGCACGAAGACCGTCGCGCTCGATTCCGCCAAGCAGGCGCACTACCTGCCGGCGATTCTCGGCGTGCAGGCGTGGTTCGGCAGCACGGCGGAATGCATCGATGCGGCGTGCACGGGGCGGTGGATTGGGGGCATGCAATGAGCGCCGCGAGCCTGAGCGAAACCATGTTGATCATTCGCGGCCGCAAGGTCGTCGGCGGCGTTGCCGAGGGCGAGGCGCTGGTCACGCGCGACCGCATCTCGGGCTGGGGCGGTATCGACCCGCGCACCGGCAGCATTGTCGAGACGCGGCACGAACTGCGCGGACAGAGCTTCGCGGGCAAGGTGCTGGTGTTTCCCGGCGCCAAGGGATCGTCGGGCTGGTCGGCCATGTTCCACATGACGCGGCTCATGAACGTCGCGCCCGCCGCGTTCCTGTTCAACGAGATGACCACCAAGATGGCGCTCGGCGCCGTGGTCACCCACGCGCCCGCGATGACCGACTTCGAGCGCGATCCGCTCGAATGCATCGCCACCGGCGACTGGGTGCGCGTGGACGCCGACCGCGGCGTGATCGAGATCACCAAGAAGAACAACCCCTCCGGAGACCGCCCATGACCCGTCCCTTGCGCAGCAATTTCCCCCGTGGCTCCTATCTCTGGTCGGTGCGCAATGCGCACTGGCGCGCACTCGGCATCCCGGAGGAAGACTGCGAGAAGCCCAAGATCGCCATCGTCAACAGTTCGTCCGAGCTGGCCGCCTGCTTCAGCCACCTCGACCAGGTGGCGGCCGAGATCAAGACCGCGATTCGCGCCGCGGGCGGCGTGCCGTTCGAGATCCGCACGGCCGCGCCGAGCGACTTCATCACCGGCGCCGGCGCGCGCGGCGCCTACATGCTCGGCGCGCGCGACCTCGTCACCAACGACATCGAAGTGGCGGTCGAGGGCGCGCAGCTCGACGGCATGGTCTGCCTCACCTCGTGCGACAAGACCGTGCCGGGCCAGCTCATGGCGGCGGCGCGGCTCAACATCCCGACCCTGCTCGTGCCCTGCGGCTACCAGCCCAGCGGCGAGTACCGCGGCCGGCACATGGACATCGAGGAGGTGTTCATCGGCGCGATGCATGCGGTGACGGGCAACCTGCCGGTCGAGGAACTCGTGGCCATGAGCCGCGAGGCGATCCGCGGCCCCGGCGTGTGCTCGGGCCTGGGCACGGCCAACTCGATGCACATCGTCTGCGAGGCGCTCGGCATGGCACTGCCCGGCAGCGCGCCGGTCGCCGCGCTGAGCCCGAAGATGATGGCCGACGTGCGCGCCGCCGGCGCACGCATCGTGCAGATGGTGTGGGACGACCTGAAGCCGCGCGACATCCTCTCGCCCGGCGCCTTCGCCAACGCGGTGCGCGCGGTGCTCGCCACCGGCGCGTCGCTCAACACAGCCAAGCACCTGCAGGCCGTGTCGACCGAAGGCGAATGCGGCGTCGACGTGTATGGCCTGTTCGAGCGCCTCGGCCCTGACACCCCGGTGCTGGCCGGCGTGCGCCCGATCGGCGAGCACAGCATCGAGGCCTTCGAAGCGGCCGGCGGCTGCCGCGCGCTCATGAAGCAGCTGACGCCGCTGCTCGACACCGACGCCCTCACCGTCACCGGCGCCACCGTGGCCGAGAACCTGCGCGATGCGGCCGTGGCCGATGCCGAGGTGATCCGCCCCATCGACCGCCCGGTGGCGCCGCTGCCCGCCATCGTGCTGCTGCGCGGCAACCTCGCGCCCGAATCGGGGCTGGTCAAGGCCGGCATCGCCGAGCGCAAGGTGCGCCGCTTCACCGGCCCGGCGGTGTGCTTCTGGACCTCCGACGCGGCCATCGCGGCGCTGAAGAAGGGCCAGATCGTGCCGGGCCAGGTGGTCGTGATGCGCGGCGCCGGTGCCTGCGGCGGCCCTGCGATGGGCGGCGGTGCCTCGCGCGTGGTGTTTGCGGTCGACGGCGCGGGCCTGGGCGACCAGGTCGCGATCCTGACCGACGGCCATCTCTCGGGCCTGGTCTGCAAGGGCCTCGTGGTGGCCGAGGTCTCGCCCGAGGCCGCGCTCGGCGGGCCGCTCGGCCTGCTGCGCGACGGCGACCGGATCACCATCGACCTCGATGCGCGCCGGCTCGACGTCGACCTGGGCGACGCCGAACTGCAGGCGCGCCGCGCCGACTGGCAGGCGCCGCCGCCGATGCACGACACCGGCTGGCTGCAGCAGTACCGGCGCAACGTGAGCCCGCTCTCGAAGGGCGCGGTGCTCGTGCGCACCGAACAGTAGGTTTTTCTCGCACGGCTTTCGCAACCGGCGCGGACCCAGTTCCGCCCCCGGTGGCGCAGCCCTGCGCGCATCCGAGTTGTTGTTCAACCAAGAGAAGAAGCAGGAGACAAGACAACCATGAAAAGACTATTGATGTGTTCGGCGCTGGGGCTGGCGGGCGGCGCTGCGCATGCGCAGTCGTCCGTCACCGTGTTCGGCGTGATGGACCTCGGCGTGCAGCACACGCGCAGCGGCGGCGGGGGCTCGGTCACGGCGCTGTCGAACGGCGGGCTCTCGACCAGCCGGCTCGGCTTTCGCGGCACCGAAGACCTGGGCGGCGGCCTGCGCGCGGGCTTCTGGCTCGAAGCCAGCCTGAACCCCGACACCGGCGGCGGCCGCGCCAGCAACACCAACAACCAGCCGAGCGGCGCGGGAACGGCGGGGCCGATCGCCTTCGACCGCATGTCCTTCGTGAGCCTTTCGCACCAGCGCTTCGGCGAAGTGCGCCTCGGCCGCGACTTCATTCCCACGCACTACAACAGCATCTACTTCGATCCCTTCAATGCCAACGGCGTGGCGCGCGCGGGCAACCTCACGTTCGCGGGGGCCGGCACCGGGCCGCTGCCCACGGGCATCACCGGCAGCAACACCGTGAGCTACTGGCTGCCGGCCGGGCTCGGCGGCTTCTACGGCATGGCCATGGCCGGCACCGGCGAGAACGACTCGACCGCGCCGAACCGCGACGACGGCAACTTCGCCGGCGCGCGCTTCGGCTTCGCTTCGGGCGCCTTCGACATCGCCGCGGCCGTGACGCGCACGCACTTCGACGCCACCGCCACGATCGGCAACTACACGCACGCCAACATCGGTGCGAGCTGGGACGCGGGCTTTGCGAAGTTTTTCGCGCTCTACAACCGCGTGACGGTGAAGCTCGCGGCCGGCACGGTGCGCAAGGGCACCACCGAGATCGGCGCGCACATCCCGGCGTTCGAGGTCGGCCGCATCCGCCTGAGCTACGCCTACCTCGACGACCGCAGCGACGACAGCCTGCGCAACGCCGACGGCATGCCGCGCAGCCGCGACAACGCGCGGCAGTTCGGCATCGGCTACGTGCACAACCTCTCGAAGCGCACCGCGCTCTACGGCACCTATGCACGGCTCATGAACAGCGGCCAGGCGCGCTACGTCGTCAGCGGCGGCGTGGCGCCGGCGGGCGGACAGCGTTCGTCGGGCTGGGAGTTCGGCGTGCGGCACCTGTTCTGAAAGGAGCGACCCCATGCAACGCAGACACCTCAATCTCGCCGCGCTCGCCGCGGCCACGCTGCCCGCCACGGCGGCCTGGAGCGCCGGCGGCGGCTTTCCCGACAAGCCGCTGCGGCTGATCGTCGGCTTCGCGCCCGGCGGCGGCGCCGACGTGCTCACGCGGATCATTGCGGAAGGGCTCTCGAAGCAGCTCGGCCAGCAGGTGATCGTCGAGAACCGCCCGGGCGCCGACGGCGTGCTCGCGGCGCAGGCCACGTCGTCGGCCAAGCCCGACGGCTACACGCTGCTGATGGGCACCAACACCGCCATGGTGGCCGCACCCACGCTGCGGCCGACGCCGCCCTACGACCCGTTCAAGGCCTTCACGCCGATCAGCTCGGCCGGCCAGTTCTCGATGTTCCTGGTGGTGCCATCGAGCCTGCCCGCCAAGAGCGTGAACGAGCTGCTCGCGCTGGTGGCGGCCAAGCCGGGCGCCTACAACTCGGCCTCGAGCAACAGCGCCTCGGAGCTCGCGATGCTGCAGCTGCTGGGCGCGCGCAAGGTCGTCAACGCGCGCTACAAGGGCGACATGCAGGCCATGACCGACCTGCTCGGCGGCCAGATCCACATGATGTTCACCACCGGCACGCTGGCGCCGGGCTTCGTGAAGGAAGGGCGCATCCGCGCGCTGGTCACGCTGCTGCCGCAGCGCAGCGGCCTCCTGCCCGACGTGCCCACGGGCGGCGAGCTCGGGCTTGGCAAGCTCACCATCACGCCGTGGGCCGGCTTCTTCGGTCCGCCCGGGTTGCCGCAGGCCATCACCGAACGGCTGTCGCAAGAACTGCAGAACACGCTCAAGCGGCCCGAAGTGCATGCGCAGCTGGTGCAGCAGGGCTTCGAGGGCTACGGCATGAGCCCCGCGAAGTTCACCGAATTCTTCCGCACGCAGTACGAGGCCTTCGGCGCCACCGTGCGCGAGCACAACGTGAAGTTCGAGTAGCCCGGCGCGGCTTCAGCGCTCGATGGCGGGCGCGTTGCTGCGCCAGAACGCGGCATCGGGAATGGGCCCCGCGCCTGCGGCGGCGTTGTCGGCCATGTGCTCGGGGCGACCGGTGCCCGGGATTGCGCAGGTCACCGCGGGATGGCCCAGCACGAACTTCAGCAGCACCTGCGCCCAGCTCGTGCAGCCGATCTCGCCCGCCCACGCGGGCAGCGGCCGGCCCTGCAGCCGGCGCAGCAGTCCGCCGCCGCCGAACGGCATGTTGACGATCACCGCGACGCCGAGGTCGGCCGCGAGCGGCAGCAGCCGGTGCTCGGCGTCGCGCGCGTCGAGCGAGTAGTTGATCTGCAGGAAGTCGAGCTGCTTCTCGGCGCGCAGCACCGCCTCGACCTCGCCGTAGGCCGAGGCCGTGTAGTGCGTGATGCCGATGTAGCGCACGCGGTCTTGCTTCTTCCAGGCGCGCAGCGTGGCGAGGTGGGTCTTCCAGTCGACCAGGTTGTGCACCTGCATCAGGTCGATGCGATCGGTGCGCAGGCGTGCGAACGACTGCTCCATCTGCGCAATGCCGGCCTTCCGGCCCGTGGTCCAGACCTTGGTCGCCAGGAAGCCCTGGTCGCGCTGCCTGGCGGCGGCCAGCAGTTCGCCCGTGGTTTCTTCCGAGCGGCCGTACATGGGCGAGCTGTCGATCACCTTGCCGCCGGCCGCGAACAGCGCGTCGAGCACGCCCGGCAGGCGCTGGTATTCGGCGCTGCCCGGGCGGCGGTCGAAGCCGATCCAGGTGCCGCAACCGATCACCGGCAGCGCTTCGCGGGTGGACGGGATGGGGCGCGTGTTCATCTTGCTCGCGGGTGGTTGCGGCGCTGCTGCTGCATTCGCCATGGCGGCGGAGCCCAGCGGCAGGGCGGCGGCCAGCCGCAGGAACGCTGCGCGGGTCAGGCGTGCGTCGGGCCACTGCGAAGGAGTCGAAGCGGGTGTTTCCATGCGTCGGGGCGAAAAGCCGCGATCACGATAGCACCGGCCGCACCCCGGCGCGCAGCGGGTTTTCGCGCTGCAGCCTTTCGGGCTATGCAGCGCCCGGCGCACGCAGCGCCCGTTGTGTTTCCAGGCAGAAGTCGAACAGCTCGGCCATCTGCGTCGACTTGTCGAAGAAGGCATCGGCGCCCTCGGCCGAGGCGCGGTCGCGGACCGGCTCGCGCACGTAGCCGGACATCAGCACCACCTTCTGGCGCGGTGTTCGCACCGCGCAGTGGCGCAGGATCGCGAAGCCGTGGCCCTGCGCCAGAAACAGGTCGACGAGCGCCAGGTCCCATCCGGTCGGGTTCGCACTGAGCCAGTCGATCGCCTCCTTCTGCGTGCTGGCCGTGCAGACGATCTCGACCCCAAGCAGCGGGCGCAGGAACTGCGCCATCTGCTCGCGAAGGATCGGGTTGTCCTCGGCCAGGAACACCCTCATGCATCGGCCTCGATCTCGACTGGCTCGCGGGGATGCACCGACTGCGGCCGTGCCATCGCATGCCGCTCGATCCACGCGATGATCCGGTTGGCCGCGTCTTCGCGGCACGACGGCGCTCCGCTGCCGAGAAAGCCGTGCGTCTCGCCCGGATAGAGCACCAGTTCGGCCGGCGTGTCGCCGGCCCGCGCGAGGCTCACGAACAGCTCTTCCGACTGGCACTTGGGGCAGCGCTCGTCGTCCTTGCCCTGCATGAAGAGCGTCGGTGTGTTCGACTTGGTGATGTGGTGCAGCGGCGAGAGCTGCACGGCCAGCGCCCGATCGAATTCGGGCTTGCTCGCCATGTAGAACGGGTCGGCGTAGTAGCCCCCATCCGAGGTGCCGAAGTGGGTTTCGATGTTCCCGACAGGCGCCATCACCACGGCGGCAGAGAAGCGGTCGGAATTGCCTGTGGCGTAGCCGCTCAGGTAGCCGCCGTACGACTTTCCCGAGACCGCGATGCGTCCGTCGCAGATGCCGCGCGCTTCCAGTTCGGCCAGCGCCGCCAGATGCTGCGGCAGGTCGCAGCTTCCCCAGCGCCCGGCGAGCCGGCGGCAGAATTCGCGTCCGTAGCTGGCCGATCCGACCGCATTCAGTGCGAGCACCGCCCAGCCCTTGGCACAGAGCACCTGCCAGAAGACGTTGGTGTCGTAGTCGAGCAGCGCATAGCTCGCCGGTCCGCCATGCACGTCGTTGAGCACCGGCTGCGGCTGCTTGCTGTCTTTGGCGCGGAGCAGCCAGCCTTCGATGCGCTCCGTGCCGCCGAGGCCGTCGGGCACGTCGAATTCGATCGGTTGCGCATCGACGGGCGCGCGGTCCCGCCACCACGGATTGAGCGTGCTGAGCTGCCGCTCCACGCTGCCTTCCTGTGACTGTGCCTGTGCCTGTACCGCTTTCCCGGGGTGTTGGCTGTCCCCGCGCGCCCGGCGCCAGAGCTCGCTCGGCAGCGACGGATGGTCGATGCTGTAGACCAGGTGCCCTGCGGTGCAGCCGAACACGCCGAGCTGGCGGTCGCCCGCGGCGATCACCTCGAGCGCATGGTCCTCGATGTCGAGCGAGACGATCTGGTGCCGGCCGCGGTGCGCGCGGGTCAGCACCAGCCGCTTGCCGTCGGCATCCCAGTGCAGCGACTCCGGATGCGCCACGTCGAGCGTGTCGGGGTGCAGCGCATGCACGCGGCCGCTTTCCACCTCGACGAGCCAGAGCCGCGGTTCGGCGTCGCCTTCTTCGCGCGCGCCGGTGAACGCGATGTGCCGTCCGTCGGGCGACCAGTGCGGCGCCATCACGATGGCATGGTCGCTCGTGAGCCGGCGCGCATTCTGTCCGTCGGCATCGCAGACCCAGAGGTCGTTGTTGTGGGCGAAGCGGCCATCACGGGTCCGCGAATAGGCGATGCGTCCGTCGCCGGCGACGTCGAAGGCCAGCACATCGAAGGCGCCGTCGGTCAGCCGGCGGTGGGCGCCCGATTCCGCATCGAGGCGGAACAGATGGAACTCGCGCTGCAACAGGTAGCCGATGCCGTCTTCCTTGTAGGGAAGGCGCCATGCCACCTCTGGCGCGTTCTTCTTGCGCGGCTCCTTCGCCTCGCGGCCGCGGCCGCCGTGCAGGTCAGGGTCGACCTCGACCGCGGCCGCGACCACGAGCGAGCGTCCGTCGGGTGCCCAGCGCAGGTTCGAGACGCTCTGCGGCAGCTTGCCGAGCGGCCGGGCCTCACCGCCGTCGCGGCGCATCAGGTAGACCTGCGGGCTGCCCGCGCGGCTGGACAGGAACGCGAACTGCGAACCGTCAGGAGACCAGCGCGGCGACTCGTCGCGGCCGGGGCCGTGCGTCATCTGCAGCGGCGCCGAGCCGTCGAGCGGAAAACACCAGACGCAGGAGACGTAGCCGTCGGCCTCGCGGTCCACCGAAACGACGGTGCACAGGGCCGCATCGGACGCGGTCGTGCAATGCAGGTCCGAGATCTTCTGGTGCAGGTAGAGGTCTTCCACGCGGAATGGCTGGTTCATGGATGTGGCCCTTGAAGTGGCTGCGGGTGGGAGGATGAGGAGGCACTGCTGCTGCCCGAGGCGTGCGCCATGGCCAGCGCCAGTGCGACGCGGCCTTCGGGCGTGAGCGACAGGAAGCGGGCGATCTCGCGTGCCGGGCATTCGTAGCGCAGGGTGAAGGCGCTCACGAGACCGGCGGCGCGCAGCACCAGGACATGGTCGACTTCGTCGGGGCGGGTGAGGTCCAGCGGACCGTGAAGGGTGGACAGCTTGTGCAGGAATTCGATCGACATGGACATCTCGTTTCAAAGGTTCGTTCTTGGTCGAACTCATGCAACGAGCGGCAACCGGCGTGCCCGCACCGGCGCGCGGCGACCGGCCCGCTGCGGCAAGATTGAGCGCTCCGGGTGGGTAGAAAACGCTGTAACCCCGCGCGTTGCTTTTGGGCAAGTTGGCAAGAACGCGTAACCGGGCGTACGATTGGATGTGAAATATTCACATCCGAGGTCATGATGAATGCCTTGATTCCCCCTGTGGCACCCAGCGATCTGTCGCGAAGGATCGACAAGATCAATGCGATCGTGGCCGAGCTGGTCGACGAGTCCGTGCGCCTGCGCAGGGAATCCGCCGTGTTGCGGGCCCGGTACGCCCGCGTGCAGCGCGGCGTCCGGCTGCGGCGCGATGCGGGGGTGAAGGCGCCGACTTAGCGCTGCGGCTGGCGTGTGCGACTGCGGGCTCATCGCTTGCCCGCGCCGGTGGGCCCCGGGCGGGGCGCGGCGTGAACGGGGCCTGCGCGAAGCGCGTTGAGGCGTGGCGAGCACCGGCCGACGGGTCGGATGCGGCTGCCGCCAGCGCCGATTCCGGCCGCTTGCCAATGTGGAGAATACTGTATGAAAATACAGTTAAATCGCAACCACCATGGGCCTTCCTTCACTCGACTCCTTCTCCGCCGCCGCGGGCCGGGGCGTCTGGCATGCCGACGAACTCGGCCTGGCCGACGCCCAGGTCGCTGCCACCGGCCATGCCGCGCTCGACGCCGAGCTGCCGGGCGGTGGCTGGCCCGTGGGCGCGATGACGGAGCTGCTGCAGCCGACGCCCGAAGCCCATGTCTGGCAGCTGCTGCTGCCCGCGCTGGCGCAGGCGGTGAAGGCGCGGGGCGGTCCCGTGGTGCTGATCGGCGCGCCCTTCGAGCCCTGCGGCGCCTCGCTCGCGGCCGGGGGCCTGCCGCTCGAGGCGCTCATGTGCATCAAGAGCCATGCGCCGCCCGCGCGGCTCTGGGCCTGCGAACAGGCGCTGCGCTGCGCCGAGGTGGCCGCGGTGCTGGCGTGGCTGCCGCAGGCCCGCATTGGCGAACTGCGGCGGCTGCAGCTCGCGGCTGCCCAGCACGAGGTGCTGCTGTTCGTGTGTCGGCCCGCGTCGGCCGCGCAGGGGGCATCGCCCGCGCGGCTGCGCATCCAGCTCGACACCGACCCGGCCGACACCTCGCAGATGGCGCTGCACATCCTCAAGCGGCGCGGCCCGCCGCTGGCTGCGCCCGTGGTGCTGCCCGCGCGCAACGAGCGCATGAGTGCATTGCTCGCTGCCGCGCGGGTGCGCCGCAAGCTGCGCCTGCAGCAGCAGGGCCGCATGCTGCCCGCCGACCCGGCCGGCGCGGTGCCGTCGTCGTCGTCGGCCACGGTGGTGCGCATCGACGCGTGGAAAGGAGGACCCGATGCACTGGATCGCATTGCGGTGGTCGCTTGAGCCTCACGCGCCGGATGCACCCGACGCGCCTCACGCGTCCGAGGCCGCCACGCTCCCCACGCCCGAGGCGCTGGGCTGGTGGGCGCTGCGCTACACGCCGCACGTCGCCTGGCAGGACGAGGCGCTGATGCTCGAAGTGTCGGCTTGCGAACGCCTGTGGGGCGGGCGCACATCGCTGATGCGCCAGCTGGCGCACGAGAACCCCGCGCCCGGCGCCGTGATGCGCGGCGCGCAGGGCGCCACGAGCCTGGTCGCGCTCGCGCGGCTGCGCCTGTTCGAGCGCAACGAGCGCCGGCCGCGAGACCTGCCCGCCGGCCTGCCGCTCGACACGCTGAGCGCTGCGCGCGGCCACCTCGACCTGCTCGCGCGGCTGGGCTGCCGCACCTGGGGCGACGTGGCGGCCCTGCCGCGCGGCGGTTTCGTGCGCCGCTTCGGCACCGAACTGCGCGACGCGCTCGACATCGCCTGGGGCCTCTGCCCCGAAAGCCACCAGTGGCTCACGCTGCCCGACGTGTTCGAGCAGAAGCTCGAACTCCCCGCGCTGGCCGAGACCGCGCCCGAGCTCATGTGGTCGGCCAACCGGCTGCTGTCGGCGCTGCAGATCTGGCTGCGCGCACGCCAGCGCGGCGCGCGTGCGCTCGAGCTGCAATGGACGCTCGACCTGCGGCGCTTCAACGGCGCCGACCTGCCGCCGCACCAGCAGGTCACCGTGCGCACGGCCGAGCCCACGCAGGACATGGCGCACCTGCGCCGCCTGCTGTCTGAAAAGCTCGCGCTGGCCACGCTCGCCGCGCCGGCCAGCTGGATTCGGCTGCGCACGCTCGAGACCGATCCGTGGGCCGGCGCCAGCACCAGCTTCCTGCCCGAAGACAACCGCAAGGGCGACAAGCTGCACGAGATGGTCGAGCGGCTCAGCGTGCGGCTCGGGCCCGAACGGGTGGTGGTGCCCGCCGCGCAGGCCGACCACCGGCCCGAGCGCAAGCAGGCCTGGCGGCCCGCGCTGCAGGCGAACGCGAAACCCGAGGCACCGTCCGGCAAGGCGCGCAAGCAGCCGAAGGCCGAACAGGCGCAGCAGCAGCAGCCCGACGCCATCTACCCCGCCTGGCTGCTGCCCCAACCCCTGCTGCTCGAGATGGACGGCGAGCGCCCCTGCTACCGCGGACCGCTCGCCAGGCTCATCGGCCCGCAGCGCGTCGAGACCGGCTGGTGGGGCGACAAGGAAGAGGGCGGCCAGCCCGCCATGCGCGACTACTACATCGCCGAAAGCCCCGAGGCCGGCCTGGTGTGGATCTACCGCGAGCGGCTCTCGGCGCGGTTTTCGCTGTCGGGCGAGGTGCGCTGGTACCTGCAGGGCTTCTATGCCTGACCTGAGCGACAAGCAGCTGCGCGGACGCAACACCGCCAAGGTGCATGCGCTGCCGCCCAGGGCACGCGCCGTGCTTGGCCTGCCCGACTATGCCGAGCTGCACTGCCTGACCAACTTCAGCTTTCAGCGCGGTGCCTCCACGCCCGAAGAAGTGGTCGAGCGCGCCTACCAGCTCGGCTACAAGGCCCTGGCCATCACCGACGAATGCTCGGTGGCGGGCATCGTGCGCGCGCATGTCTGCCTGCGCGAGCTGCCGGCCAAGCTGGCGGAACACGAGCGCGAACACCCCGACGAACCACCGCTTCCGCGCAACCCCGATTTCCGGCTGCTGTTCGGCAGCGAGTTCCGCTTCGAGCGCTTCCGGCTCGTGGTGATCGCCAACGACACCGAGGGCTGGGGCAACCTCTGCGAGTTCATCACCGCCGCGCGCAACACCGAACTGCCGAAGGGCGAATACCGCGTGGGTTGGGACGAGAGTGACGTCGCCTCGCTGCAGCACTGCCAGGTGCTGTTCGTGCCGCACCGGCACCCCGGCCAGGCGCCGGACACCGCCACGCTGCATGAAGACCTGCTGGCCGCCAAGGCGCTCTACGGCGAGAACCTCTGGCTCGCGCTCGGCCTCTTCAACGAGCTCGACGACGACCTCTGGTTCGTCTCGCTGGTGCAGGCCGGCGAGCGGGCCGGCGTGCCGCTGGTGGCGGCAAGCGACGTGCACATGCATGCGCGTTCGGTCAAGCCGCTGCACGACGTGCTCACGGCCGTGCGCCAGGGCAAGACCGTGGCCGAGTGCGGGTTCGCGCTGCAGTCGAATGCCGAGCGGCATCTGCGCCAGCGCGTGCGGCTGGCGGAACTCTATTTGCCGACGATGCTGTCGAACACCCTGGTGGTGGCCGAGCGTTGCGGCTTCGATCCCAACGTGATTCGCGAGACCTACCAGTACCCGCTCGAAACCGTGGGCAGCCACGAGACGCCCGTGCAGACGCTGGTGCGCAAGACCTGGGAGGGCGCGGCGGGGCGCTATCCGGGCGGCATTCCCGACAAGGTGCGCGCGCAGGTCGAGAAGGAACTCGCGTTGATCGTCCACATGAAGTACGAGATGTTCTTTCTGACGGTGGAAGACATCGTGGCGTTTGCCAAGTCGCAGAAAATTCTTTGCCAGGGCCGCGGGTCTTCCGCCAACTCGGCCGTCTGCTACTGCCTGGGCATCACCGCGATCGACCCCGAAAAGGGTCACCTGCTGTTCGAACGCTTCCTGAGCCGCCACCGCAACGAGCCGCCCGACATCGACGTCGACTTCGAGCACCAGCGCCGCGAAGAAGTCATCCAGTACATCTACCAGAAGTACGGGCGCGAGCGCGCCGCCATCGCCGCCGTCGTCATCTGCTACCGCGCCCGCAGCGCCCTGCGCGACGCGGGCAAGGCCATCGGCATCGACGAACGGCTGATCGACGAGTTCGCGAAGGACCACTACTGGTTCGACGACACCGTGCTCGGCGAACAGCTGCAGAAGGCGGCTGCGCGCGTGGGCGTGCAGGAAGACGAGCTCAAGCTCGAACACTGGATCGAGATGACGCGGCGGCTCAAGGGCTTTCCGCGCCACCTGAGCCAGCACGTCGGCGGCTTCGTGCTCACGCACACCAGGCTCACGCGGCTGGTGCCGGTCGAGAAGGCGTCGATGAAAGACCGCTCCGTCATCCAGTGGGAAAAAGACGACCTCGAGGCCATGGGCATGCTCAAGGTCGACGTGCTCGCGCTCGGCATGCTCAGCGCCATCCGGCGCGGGCTCGACCACATGAACCGCTGGCGTGGAACGACGATGAAGATGCACCAGGTGCCGCAGGACGACCCAAAGGTGTTCGACATGATCTGCGACGCTGACACGGTGGGCGTGTTCCAGATCGAGAGCCGTGCGCAGATGTCGATGCTGCCGCGCTTGAAGCCGCGCAGCTACGAAGACCTGGTGATCGAGGTCGCGATCGTGCGGCCCGGCCCGATCCAGGGCGGCATGGTGCACCCGTACCTCAAGCAGCGCGAACGCATCGCCAAGGGCCTGCCGATCCACTACGAGAAAGAGGAACTCCGCGAGGCCCTCGGGCGCACGCTCGGCGTGCCCATCTTTCAGGAACAGGTCATGCAGATCGCGATGATCGCGGCCAAATTCACCGCCGACGAGGCCGACCAGCTGCGCCGCGCCATGGCCGCCTGGAAGCGCAAGGGCGGGCTCGAGAAGTTCCACGAGAAGCTCGTCGAGGGCATGGTCGCGAGGAAGTACAAGCGCGAGTTCGCCGAAGCCATCTTCAAGCAGATCCTCGGCTTCGGCGACTACGGCTTTCCCGAAAGCCATGCGGCGAGCTTCGCCAAGCTGGTCACCGTGAGCAGCTGGCTCAAGTGCCACGAGCCGGCCTGCTTTTTGGCGGCGCTGCTCGATTCGCAGCCCATGGGCTTCTACAGCCCGTCGCAGCTCGTGCAGGACGCGCGCCGGCATGGCGTCGAGGTGCGGCCCGTCGACGTCACCTGCAGCCAGATCGACACCACGCTCGAAGCCCGGGCGCCCGATGCGCCGCGCATGCCGCCCGGCACCGACGCACGCCATGCCGAATGCCTCGGCAACCCGGACCAGCCCGCGGTGCGGCTCGGCCTCAACCGCATCTCGGGGCTCGGCAAGGAAGGCGCTCAGCGCCTGCTCGACGCGCGCGCCCAGGCGCCCTTCACCAGCACCGAAGACCTCGCGCTGCGCGCCGAGCTCGACGCCAAGGACATGGCCGCGCTCGCCGCCGCCGATGCGCTGATGTCGCTGTCGGGCCATCGGCGCCAGCAGGTCTGGGACGCGACTGCCACGCGCGACACGGGCGGCCGCGGCGCCACCTTGCTGCGCGGCGTGCCCGTCAACGAAGAGGCCTTGCAATTGCCCGCCGCCCCAGAGGGCGAAGAGATCGTCGGCGACTACGCCGCGCTCGGCCTCACGCTGCGCCGCCATCCGCTCGCGCTGCTGCGTCCGCGCCTCGCGCGCATGAAGCTCATGAGTGCCGAGCAGCTGCGGCAGGTGCCCACCGGCCAGACCGTGCGCGCCTGTGGCATCGTCAAGGGCCGCCAGCGGCCCGGCACCGCCAACGGCACGATCTTCGTCACCCTCGAGGACGAGACCGGCAACGTCAACGTCATCGTCTGGAACCACGTCATCGAGGCCTGGCGCGAGCCGCTGCTCAAGTCGCACCTGCTCGCGGTGCAGGGAACCTGGCAGCGCGACGACGACAACCAAGGCAAGGTGCAGCACCTCATCGCCACCGGCTTCAAGGACCTGACGCCGCTGATGGGCCGGCTGGCCGAGAGCAACACCAGCCGCGATTTCCATTGACGCCGGCCCGCATGTCCATGAAGACCCCCATGCAACCGATCGTTCCATGGCTCGCGCCCGGCGCCCGTTTTCGCTAACCTGTAGCCCATGTCCGCACTCGTCCTTGAACTTCCCGTGGCCGGGCCCATCGGCCCGCCGCCGCCCGCGCCCGACGTGCCGGTTCCCATGCCGCCGCCGCCTCCGCCACCCGAAGGCGATCCGCCGCCCGTCGTGCCGCCGATCGAAGACCCCGGCTTTCCGCCGCCCGTGGGCGACCCGCCGCCACCGATGCAGCGCGCCGAGGTGCCGTTCGGCAAGCACCATGCGCGGCGCCTGCGCGAGATCTACCGTTCGGCCGGCTGGCCTTGCTGCGACGCCATCGAGGTCGAGTTGCTCGCAGCTGGCTTTCTGGAGCGCGTGCGCACCGCGCACGGCCACGAGACCCTGCGCGTCACCGATGCCGGCATTGCACGCATCGCCACCACGCTCACCCTCAACCGCGCGGCGCTCTCGCCGCACGAGGCGCTGGTCGAGCGCGTGGCGCGCGAGATGACCCGCGGCGGCCGCATCGCCTGGCGCGGCCTGGGCCTGCGTGCGCGCCTGCCCGCGCTCGAAGAGGGCGGCAAGCCGCGCTGGTGCATGGCCCGGCCCGACGTGTTCTCGGTCCGGAACACCAGCGTCGAGGCCTATGCGCACCCCATCGTGCACGAGGTCAAGGTCAGCCGCGCCGACCTGCTCGGCGACCTGCGCAAGCCCGACAAGCGCGCGGCCTACCTCGACCTGGGCGGCGAGTGCTGGTACGTGCTGGGCAACGATGCGCGCGGCCGCTGCATCGCCTCGCCCGACGAGATTCCGGCTGAATGCGGCGTGCTCGTGCTGGAGGGCGAGCGGCTCGTCGTCGCACGCGCTGCCGTGCACCGCGCCTTCGAGCGCATTCCCTTCGGTGTGTGGATGGCGCTCGCGAAGGCGCAGCCCATTGCGGGCTTCGACGACGATGCGCAGGACATGTTGAGCGACTTGGTCGCGGCCGACAGCCTGTCGTAGTCAGCAGCGCGCCGGGTAGCGTGCCAGCAGCTCGTGCCGAAACACCGGCCCGCGGTGCGAGCGCACGAGCCTGAACTCGCGCACCTTCCAGCCGATCGGCGCCAGCCGCGGTGGGCGCGCCGCACCTTCGCTCTGCCGTGCGATCGTGATGTGCGGCACCCAGCCCGACGGCGGCAGCGCAAGCCCGGCTTCGCGCGCGGCGCGCAGCACCTCGTCATGCAAGCCGCGCAGGCCCGGGTGCTCGGCGGGCTGCACCACGGACACATCGTTGCGCCAGGTGCACGACGTGTCGAGTGCCAGCTCGAACGGATGCATCGGCACCTTGGCGAGCGCCTCGCGCAGGCGCGCTTCGATCGCATCGTCTTGGGCGTCGAGGCACAGCAACGTGAGATGCAGGCGATGCGCGGGCGGACAGCGGTGGCCGCGCGGCCACCACCAATCCGCGCGATGCGCCTGGATGGCGGCTTGCACGGTGGCGTCGGGGAAGAGGGCGATCAGCAGGGGCGGCTGTTGCGCCGCCGGTGCCGCCCAAGAACCCGTTCGCTCGCGCATGCCGCACGCCCGATTTCATTCACTCGGCCGACGACCACCATTGCGCCGCTGTCGTGCGGATGACGCGCGCCGCCTCGATGCGGATGTCGCAGCGGTTCTCGCGATTCTTGACGTTCTGGCTCTCGACCGTCACCCGGAACGGCCAGGTCGACAGCCGCGCCGCCGCATGCGCCCGCGGCAGCTGGCGCAGCAGCGGTGAGAAAAACAGGATCCGCGCAGAGGGGGAAGAGGGCGCCGGCGGGCGGGCGGTGGTCATGGTGTCGCCTCGAATGTTGCTCTTGGAGACGATCGATTCTAGAGGGTGAACTGTATGGATGTACAGTTATTTTGGCGTTGCGAAACGGCTCACACCGCCTGCCGGTCCGGCGGCAAAGACCGCGGCGCTTCGCTTCGCGCCAGCCACAACCCGCTCGCGACGATCAGCGCCGCGCCGCCCAGCGTCCATGCGTCGGGCGCGGCGCGCCAGAACAGCCAGTCGATGATCAGTGCCCAGGCCAGGGCGCTGTACTCGAACGGCGCGATGGCGGCAGCCTGGCCGTGTCGAAACGCCTCGGCGATGCACATCTGTCCGAGGAAGCCGCTGACCGCCAGGCCGGCGAGCACCCACAGGTGCGCGGACTGGATCGGCACCCATTGCGGCGCCGCCAACAGGCTGCCGCCCACGGCCATGGCGGCGGTGGTCCAGAAGACCAGCGCGGCGCTCGATTCGGTGCGGCTGATGAGCCGGCCCAGCATGTTCGACAGCGCATAGCAGACCGCGGCCGCCAGCACCGCGATCGCGCCCATCGACAGGAACGAACTCCGCTCGGGCCGCAGCGCGATCACCACGCCGACGAAGCCCAGGCCGATCGCGACCCAGTGTCGCGGCTGCACCGACTCGCCGAGCAGCGGCACCGCGATGAGCACCATCAGGAGCGGCGCGATGAAGCTCAGCGTGTAGGCCTGGGCCAGACCGAGGGTCTTCAAGCCGTAGACGAACAGCACCAGCATCGTCATGTTCAGCGCGGCGCGCAGCAGGTGCAGGCGCCAGCGCAGCCGCCGGTTGAACACGCCCGCGGCCTCGCGCCGCCAGGCGATGTAGACGCACACCAGCGGCAACGCGGTGAGCCCGCGCAGCGCCATCACCTGCACCGGCGGGTAGTGACCGGACAGGTTCTTGAGCAGTGCGTCCATGCAGGCGAAGAAGGCGCAGGCCAGCAGCATCGCGGCGATGCCGCGCAGGGTTCCGGTGGGGTGCAAGGTGGGGTGTCTCGCGGAAGGGCCCCCGGGGAGAAGGGCCTCGTTCTGGAGCGCGAAGCATAGCTTTTGCGGGGAGAGTTCGCCCGTTGACGGGAACCTGCACGCCGCTTCTCAACAGGTCGGTCGCTTGTCCGTGAAGACCGCACGTTGTGCATCGAAGGCACGCCGGTACGCCGGACGCGCCTCGGCGCGAGCGACGTAGGCCTCGAGGCTCGGGTAATCGGCGAGGAGGCCGGTTCCTTCCAGCCGGCGCAGTACCAGCACCATCATCAGGTCGCCGGCGCTGAACGTGCCGTCGAGCCACTCGGCGTCGCCGAGCCGGCGCGAAAGCGGGTCCAACCGGGCCCGGACACGGTCGTCGATGAGCGGCAGGCGCTCTGCGTACCAGGGCTTGTCGGCTTCGGCATAGGGAACCTGCTCGCGCTCCACGATCGGCGGTTCGACGGTATTGAGCGCTGCGAACATCCAGGCGATGGCGCGTGCACGGGCATCGGCATCGTCCGGCAGCAGGCCCACATGCCGCTGCGCGATGTGGAGGATGATCGCCCCCGACTCGAACAGCACGAGATCGCCTTCTTCGTACGTCGGGATCTGCCCGAACGGATGCAGCGCGAGGTGCGGCGCCTGCTTCATCGCTTCGAACGAAACCAGCCGCACAGCGTAGGGCTGGCCGACTTCCTCGAAGGCCCAGCGCACGCGCATGTCGCGCGCCAGCCCCTGGCCTTCGTCAGGCGACGCTTCGAAGGCGGTGATGACGGGGATGACGGGGATGACCGGAGGGCGTCCGGCTGCCGACGTGGTGGCAGGTTGGCTCATGCGCGGCTCCATGGCAAAGGAAGGGAACAGGCATTCTCCCCCTCGGCCGATGCCCGCAACGCTCTCGGCCTGCCCGACCCGCCCCTCAGTGCCGCTCCACCCCCGCCAGCGGATGCGCAGCCAGCTGCTGCGCCGCGAGCTGCAGCAGCACCGGATCGATCACCGGCTCGCTCTTCGCCACCGCGCTCGGCGCACAGCGGCCGTAGGTGTCGTCGAAGCGCACGATGTCGTCCTCGCCCAGGTAGCCGCCGGTCTGCACCTCGATCACCTCGAGCATGGTCATGCCGGGGTTCTCCAGGCGGTGGATGGCGCCGAGCGGCAGGTAGATCGATTCGTTCTCGCGCACCAGGCTGACCTGTCCGTCGCAGGTGGCCTTGGCAGTGCCCTGCACCACGATCCAGTGCTCGGCGCGGTGGTGGTGCATCTGCAACGAGAGCTTGCAGCCCGGCTTCACGGTGATGCGCTTGACCTGGAAGCGCTCGCCCATGTCGAGCCGGTCGTAGGCGCCCCAGGGCCGGACGACGCGGCGGTGTTCGGTGGCCTCGGCCTGGCCGTCGAGGGCGAGCATCTTCACCACTTCGCCCACGCGCTCGGCGCAGTCGGCGCTGGCCACCAGCACGGCGTCGGGGGTGTCGACGATGATGAGGTGCTCGGTGCCGAGCGCCACCACGGGGCGGTGCGGCGCATGGATGAAGGTGTCGCGCGAACCGATGGCGGTGGCCCGGCCGCTCAGGCGGTTGCCGGTGGCGCTGTCGGCCTCGTGCAGCTTGGCCACGGCGTTCCAGCTGCCGACGTCGCTCCAGTTGCCATTGAACTTGACGACGGCGATGTCGCGGTGCTTTTCCATCACGGCGTAGTCGATGCTCTCGCTGCGGCAGGCCGCAAAGGCCTGCGGGTCGAGCCGCTGGAAGCTGCCGTCGACCGACACCGCGCCGGTCGCGCGCTCGCAGGCCTCGACGATGTCGGGCGCATGCGTGCGCAGCGCGCCGAGCAGCGTGCCGGCGCGCGCCAGGAAGATGCCGGCGTTCCACCAGTAGCCGCCATGCAGGATGAGCGACTCGGCCACGTCGGCCGAAGGCTTTTCCATGAAGCGCATCACGGCGCGGCCGCAGCCGTCGGGCAGTTCAGGGCCGGCCTCGATGTAGCCGTAGGCGGTGCTCGCGAAGCTCGGCGCAATGCCGAAGGTGACGATGCGGCCCGCGAGCGCGGCGCCGATGCCGCTGCGCACGGTGTCGGCGAAGAGCGCGCTGTCGGGAATGTGGTGGTCCGACGGCGCGAACAGCAGCAGGTCATCGTCGTGCTCGGCGAGCAGGGCGGCCGCGGCGATGGCGGCCGCGGTGTTGCGCGCCACGGGCTCGAGGATCTGGCGGCCGGTGATGCCGGCGTTCTCGACGGCCTCGCGTACCAGGTAGCGGTGCTCCTCCGACGCTATGCAGGTGATGTTGCGATTGAGCCGACCGAGCCGCTCGAGCGTCAGCTGCAGCAGGCTCTTGCTGCCGATGAGCGGCGCAAACTGCTTGGGCAGCGCCTTGCGCGACAGCGGCCACAGGCGCGTGCCGTTGCCGCCGCACAGCACGACAGGGTGGATGGCGGGCTCGCCGGCCTTGTCGCCGAAGTGGAGGATGTCGGTGTTCATGTTCATGGAGGTGTTCCCTGGAAATGGTCCTTGGAGATGGCGCTCGTTCTCAGAGCTGGCCGGTGTGGGTTGCCAGGCTCACGGCCTGGGCGCGCGAATGCACGTGCAGCTTCTTGTAGATGTTCTTGATGTGGGCATTGACGGTCTGCCCCGAGATGCCGAGCCGCAGGCTGATCTCTTTCGACACGCAGCCGCGCGCCACGCAGCGCAGCACCTCGCGTTCGCGCGCGGTCAGGGTCACTTCGCGTGTCGGCGTCTCGGGCGCGGGCGGCTCCTCGGTACCCTGCAGGTTCATGCGCGACAGCAGGCGGCGCGTGAGCTTGGGCGTGATGACGGCGCCGCCGTTCACGACGTGCAGCACGGCCTGGGCAAAGCTCTGGAGCCAGGCGTGCTTGAGCAGGTAGCCGGTGGCGCCGAGCTCGAACGAATGGATCACGTGGGCATCGTCCTCGAGCGCCGAGATGACGATGATCTCGCAGTGCCGGTTGAGCTTGCGCGCTTCGCGGATCAGGTCGAAGCCCGAGCCGTCGCCGAGCCGCAGGTCGACCATGAGCACGTCGAACTGGTGGGTGGCGAGCAGCCGCCGGCCGTCGCGCACGCTGCCGGCCTGGGCTTCGAGCTGGATGCGCAGGTCCGAGAGCAGCTCCTGGGCGATCACGCGGCGCATGAATTCGTCGTCGTCCACCAGCAGCACGCGCACGGGCGCATCCTCCTGGCCCGTGAGGAAGTGCGGCCACAGCGGCTCGGGGGGCGGCACCACGCCACCCGGGTACACGGGCCGGCGCTCCTGCGCTCGGCTACCGTCGGGGCTGTCGGAAGAAAGAGGCACGGTATCGGGCATGTGATTTCCCTGTGGGATGGCGGTTGAACGGGTCGATCGGTCGGATCAATCGGCGACGCAGCGCAGCAGCTCCTGCTCGAGCCGCAGCAGGATGGCGTTTCGGTCCAGCTCGGTTTCGGCGAACGCGCGCGCGGCGGCGCCCATGGCCTCGCGTTGCGGGCGTGACACCGCGAGACGGGCAATGGCATCGGCCAGCGCGTCAGCGTCGCCGGGCGTCACCACGAGGCCGCGGCCCGCGACCACGCGGCTCAGCTCGGTGCCTTCATGCGCGGTGACGATCACGGGCTTGCCGCTCGCGAGCATGCCCGCGAGCTTCGAGGGCATCACGAGGTCGGCCGCATCGGCGCGTTGCGGCAGCACGTGGATGTCGGCCATGCCGAGCAGTTCGTTGAGCCGCTCGGCGGGCTGAAGATCGAGAAAATGAACGCGCGCCAGGTCGGCGCAGGCCGCCTTGAGCGGCTCGCGGCTCGGGCCGTTGCCGCACAGCACGAAGTGGATGTGCGCCGCGGCCACGAGCCGGTGCGCCGCGTCGGCCAGTAACTCGATGCCCTGCTTGTTGCCGAGGCTGCCCGCATAGAGCACCACCACGTCGTCGGCCGCGATGCCGAGCGCGGCGCGGTAGCCGTTCGGCGCCGGGGCGCCATCGGCCGTCGAAGCGGCGGGCTGCGGAAAGATCGTGCGTACGTCCACCCAGTTGGGCAACAGAACGAGCCGGGTCTCGTCGATGCCCTTGCCGCGTGCCTTGTCGAGCATGGCGGCAGAGATGGTCGACACGCGGTTGAAGCGCCCGAGCAGCCAGCGCTCGGCCGACAGCGCCAGCCGCCGCACGCGCGCGCCGCGCACCAGGCCGAGGTCGAAGGCGGCATCGACCTCGTAGTCCTGGATGTGCAGCCACGACTTGATGCCGAGCATGCGCGAGAAGAACAGCACGGCCGGCGCGCACATCAGCGGCGGCTCCACCACGAAGACGAGATCGGGCTTCCAGCGGATCTGACCGAACAGCAGCGGAACGCTCGACACCATGAACGACAGCAGATGCGCCAGCCGGGCCAGCGCGCGCGGCCGTGCGGGCACCCAGGTGGGCGCGCGCCACACGGTGATGCCGTCGCACTCGGTCTTGCTGTAGGCCCAGGCCCGATGCCCTTTGAACGGCACCCAGTGCGGAAAGAAGGGCGGCGACGCGATCACGCGCACCTCATGGCCCTTCGCGTGCAGCCACTGGGCCATCTCGCCCGAGTACTTGCCGATGCCGACGAGCTCGGGCGTGAAGTTCATCGAATACAGAAGGATTTTCACGGGGTCGATCTTTCAGGGGCGCCGCGGACCAGCCGCATGAACGGATAGAAGCCGAACTGCCGGCGCATGCGCACTTCATAGAGAACGAAGTCGGTCAGGCAGGCAATGAAGAACACGTAGTGCGGCTTGGTGGGATAGAGCGGCACCACCACCGCGTACGACGCCAGCCGCAGCAGCACCTCGAGCAGGGCCCAGCGCCCGAGCGCGCCCATCGGCGTCTTCAGCGCGAGCTGCATCTCGTGGTGGATGGTGTAGGTGCGCAGCAGGAAGTAGGGCGCAATGCAGAGAAAGATCTCGAGCGCCTCGCCCCCCATCTGCAGGAGCGGCGCGGCCAGCGTGATGACCACGGCGAGCCCGGCAAAGAGCACCGCACCGAGCAGCAGCGACTGCTTCGCGAGCTGCAGCGTCGAGGCCTCGTGGCTGCCAGCCTCGACGCCCAGCATGGCGCGCGTGCGGGTGTACAGAAAGGCCTGCACGAACTGCGAGGGCGCCTCGGCCAGCAGGAACGCGATCTTGAAAGCGCCCACATAGCCGAGCGGCATGAAGAACGCGACCACCAGCAGGTCGGACTTGCGCAGCAGGAACATCAGCAGCGAATAGACGGTGGCGCGCGCCTGTGCGGCCATCGCGAGCGCCGCCGGCCCGGCGGGCGGCCCTTCGGCCCAGCCGGTGCGCAGGCTGGCCGCGCCCACCAGCAGCAGCGCCGCCAGGTTGACGAGCAGCAGGTGCGATGCGCTGATGCCCACGCCCAGTGCCGCGAGCGTGGCCACGCCGATCAGCAGCACGGTCGCGCGAATGCCGGCTTCGAGGTTGAGCAACCCCGCATAGCCCATGCCCCGGCTGAACGACAGCCGCAGGCTGATGACCGAGAACAGCGCGAGCGTGACGGCCAGCAGCGCGAAGGGCGCGCCCACCACCGGCAGGTGCTGCAGCGCGAGGATGCCCGCGCCCAGCAGGATGCCCGCCGGCAGCCCGATCGCGAGCGTGCGCCCGATGTCGCCGCTGCGCACCCCAGGCGGCACGCGCGCGGCTTCGCGCGAGAACAGCAGCGAGCTGCCGAGCGTGGCCATGACCATCGCCACCTCGAGCACCGACTGGTAGATCGAGTAGGCGCCGAACTCCGCTGGTGGCACATAGGCCGCCATCGCGAACAGGGCGACGAAGCCCGCGAGGTACACGTACAGCCGCGAGGCCAGCGCGCCCAGCCCGCGAAGCCCGGCACCCGGCGCGGCACCGAGGCCGGCCAGTCCGATCGCGCGGTGCAGGAGCGGGCTTGTCATTTCGACACGCGGGCGTCGGCCAGCAGGCCGGCGTCAACGGCGCGCCGCGAGCGCAAGCCGAAGACGAAGGCGAAGTTCTTGGCGCGGCGCGCGAAATGCAGGGCAAAGGTCAACAGCGCCACCATGCCGGTGCGGCCCGCGAGCGCATGCGCCATCGCCATCTTGGCGCTGCCCTGAAAGTGCAGCGCCAGCACGTCGATCATTTCGCCCGTGGGCTTGACCACGCGCGGCAGCCCGTCGATGTGCACGATGCGCTTGGCCCCGCCGCGCACCTCGAACTCGTTCGGATGCAGGTTGTGGCCGCCGTTGATGTTGTGGTCGATCACGCGCCCGCCGAACACGCGGTTGATGGGCTCGAAGTTTCCGCTCGCCTGTGCCCAGAGATGCAGCAGCGTCATGTCCGAGACGCCGCCGCGCACGCCGCGTGCGCCGAAGCGCGCCGCGATCGCGCGCAGCTTGCGGCGCCCCGAGGGCGTGGCGTAGGTGTTGAGCACGAAGGCCAGAAAGCGGCGCAGGCCGGTGGCCGTCCAGTAGCTCACATGCGGCGAGATCTGGCACGGGTCCCAGCCGGGCGGCGGGCGCATGTACGAGCCCGAGAAATCGGCCTTGCCCGCCACGCGGCGGATGTGCGCGCCGATACCGCGGAACAGCAGCACGTCGCTGTCGATCAGCACGAACTCGCGGCAGTCCGGGTTGGCGTCGAGAAAATTGGCCAGCAGGAAGTAGCGCCGAAAGCAGATCTTCTCGAATTCGGGCGAGTTGCTCGACAGGTGGACGTAGCTGCTGCACAGGCGCTCGTAGGCGGGCCCGGCGTCGGTGCCCGCAAGCACCACCAGCGGCTCCTGCGCCCGCGTGGCGGATTCGCGGCACAGATGCAGCGCCTTGTTCTGGCGGTCTTCCACCACGATGAAGACCAGGGGCGTGTTGTTCATGTTCATGGAGTGGGTCGATCGGAGTTGGCGGGGGTTCAGGGCCGGGGTGGTGTGGTCGCGTTGCGCACCAGGGCGACGTGTGCGGGCAGCAGGCGCAGGCCGTCGTCGAGCGGCAGGTCGAGCGTGAAGAGGCCGCCGCGCGCCTGTGCGCCGGCGATCCAGCCGCGCAGCTGGTCGGCCGAGAAGCGCGGTGCGGTGGTCTGGCCCCACGAGGCGCCCAGCGGCGTGAGCAGGTGGAAGGCCAGGTTCGAGGGACGCTCGGTCAACGCCGCCGACAGTGAGGCGGGCACGGGGGGCTGCATGAACTCGCCCGCCATCAGGTTCTGGCACGGTGCGGCGCGCGCGCTGAAGCGCGCCGGGCCTTCGCCCGGGTTGAACGCCAGCCAGCGGTTGGCGCCGCCGCCGCTCTTCGCCGCGGCGCAGAGCGCGTTCCAGCTTTCGGGCGACATGCCCTGCGTGTTGTAGGTGCCGTCGAACCACCAGCCGCGGGCAAGCGGGCCGTAGTGCTCCGACCAGTAGCGGATCACCGCGCTCCACGCGGCGGTGAAGCGCGCGGGCGGCGGCTGCTGCTCCGACACATCGCCCAGGCAGGCCATCAGGTACGGGTCGGCTTGCGGCGCGCGGAACGGCAGGTAAAGCACCAGCCCGATGCCGCGGCGTTCGAGCGCGCGGCCGATCTCGAGCGGCAGGTCGCGCGGCGGGCGGTGGCGCGCGCTCTCGGGGCAGAGCGCCTCCAGTGCGGCATTGGGCGCGATGAATTGGCCGTTGTTCTGGCCCAGCGTGAGCACCAGGTACGAGGCGCGCATGCCGGCGAGCGCATTGGCCAGCGCCTCGACGTCGAAGCGCGCGGCGCCGGCCACGGTCTGCTTGTCGGGCAGGTAGTGAATCATCACGCCAAAGCCGGGCACGGGTGCCTCTTGCGGCTGGGCGAAGGCGAGTGCCGGTGCGGCGCCGACCAGCGCCGCCGCCGCGAGCCGCCGGAGTGCGCGCAGGGCTTGCTTCGTCTTCATCATCTTCATGGCAGCGCCCCCGCGAGCGCGGCTGGCTCGCGCTGTTTGAGCGTGAGATAGCGCCCCGCCACCGCGCCCGGTGTGCAGGCCTCTGCCAGCGACCAGCGCCGCTGCGTCGCCCGGTGTGTGGCCAGGTAGTGGCCAAGCGCATCGAGGTCGCAGGCTTCGTCGCCGACGAGGAAGGCGTAGCCGCCGAACAGCTCGCGGTGCACCGGGATGTTCGACAGCACCAGTGGCACGCCCAGCGTCGCGGCCTCCGCGGCAGACAGGTTGAAGCCCTCGAAGGTCGACAGCGAAATGAACGCCGCCGCCCCGGCATACAGGCGGATCAGCTCGTCGCGCGAGACCAGGCCGCGGTGCCGGATGCAGGCGCTCAGGGCCGGGTCCAGCCCCGCGACCATGCGCTTCACCTCGGCCGCACCGTTGCCGGTGATGTCGAGGAAATCGACCAGCCCTGCGTGCTTCATGCGCGTGAACAGCGCGAGCGTGCCGCTGAAGTTCTTGTGCGGGTAGTAGTGGTAGGCCGCGATCAGGTAGCGCTCGCCCGGCGCTGGGCCGGCCGCGGCGTGGGGCGCGGGTGCCTGCACCGCGTCCACGGGATTGAAGATCACCGCGGCGTTCCGGCAGCGCGGAAAGTGGCGCTCGAAATCCTCCTGGCTGCTCTGGCTGATGAAGACCACATGGGCCTGGCTGCGCGCCGCGCGGCGCAGGCTCCAGTTGAGCCACAGCCGCTTGGCGCCGCTGAAATACTGCGGGTACGACTTGTACTGAAGGTCGTGCACGATCACGATCGAATCGCGGTGCCGGCCGAACGGCGCAAACGGAAGGAAGTAGTTCGGGAACAGCGAGAACATCCGCTCGCCCGTGGCCAGTGTGCGCAGGCGGTGGTAGTTGTAGATCAGCGTCTCGAGCAGGAAGCGGCTGAACCCGATGCGCTGCGCCGCGGCAAAGAGCCGCGGATGCCGCTCGCTGACCGGCACGATGTGGTCGCCCTCGGACAGCCGCATGCTGCGCAGCAGCAGGTCCGACACGTTCAGAACCCCGCCCGCGCCCCGGTTCAGGCGAATGGTGTCGTAGAAGAGATAGCTCGCCATGGCGGTCTCAGGCCGTGCCGGCCGGCGCCAGCGTGGCGATGCGGTGGTGCCGCCGGGCCGCGGCGCGCGCGCTCAGCAAACCCGCAAGCACCGCGGCGATCACGCCCGAGGCGGCGAACGGACCCCAGCCCAGGATCGGGCCGCGCAAGAACGGCACGTACGCCGCGATCAGCACCAGCGCCACGAGGTAGCTGCCCGACACAGCGACCGGCCGGTCGACGAGCCTGTCGGCCACGCGTGCAGCGGCCGAGATCGCAAGCCCGAGCAGCACCGGCCCCAGCAAGCCGAAGTCGAAGTACGCGGTCGTGAAGGGCGGCAGCGAGAGGTTGGCCTGCGAGAAGTTGTTCAGGATCGACGGCCAGCCGAGTGGATCGAAGTCGGGAAACAGCTTCAGGTCGCGCGGCAGGAAGAACGAGAACGCCGACAGCAGGTAGCGCCCCATGCCGAGGTCGGGCGAGGGCGCGCGCTCGAGGATGCCGGCCACGATGAACATCGCGTCGAAGTCCTGGCTGAACGGAAAGACCGTGAGCGCCTCGTCCCAGTAGCTGCCGCGCGAGATGAAGTTCAGCACCGGGCCCAGCCCCGCGATGGTGCCGAAGACGAGCACCGGCAGCGCCCAGCGGCGCCGCTGGCTGAAGAAATGGATGACGAGCGGCAGCAGCCCGATGAGCAGGATCTGCCGCGGCGTGTTGACCGGGTTGGTCGCCAGCGCCGCCAGCGCGAAGGCCACGCCCGTGGCGCTCCAGGCCCAGACCGTGCGGCGTTGCAGGGCATGCATCGCGAGCGCGACGAAGCACATCGCCACCATGAGCTTCGGCACCGTCGAATAGACGATGTAGTCGACCGGCTGGTTGATCTCTTCGGGGATGATGCCGCGCGCCACGAAGTTGAGGTCGGGCCGGACGAACAGCGCCGCGAACGCCGCGAGCGCGCCGCCCAGCAGCAGCACGATGGGCGTTGCCGTGAACCGCGGCTGCAGCCCCGCCGCGGGCGCCGGCCGTGCGGGCATGGCCGGCATGCCAAGGCGCGCCGCTTCGACGCCCGCCATGTAGAGCAGCAGCAGCAGCAGTGCCTGGCGGTGGGCCTCGGCGCCGAGCAGCCCGGTGTCCCAGAACGCCACGTCGGCGGCGATCTGCAGCGCCGGCGCGAGCGAGAAGTAGGTGAGCACCGTGGTGTAGTGGATCAGCAGGAACATGCTCGCGCCCGGCGCGGCAAGCATCGCGATCTGCACCAGCGCCAGTGCGCAGATTGCTGCATAGCCCCAGGCCGGGTCCGCCCAGCCGAAGACGTAGGCCGCGGCAATGCCGAACCAGAAGGAGAGTGTTCTCATCGTGAGCCTCGTCGAAACGTGTCGGTGGTGTCCGTGGGTCAGGCGTGCGCCACTTCCTCGATGGGGCGCAGCGCGCGCTGGTAGTCGAGGTAGGTGCGGCGCAGGCCCTCGCCCAGCGGCACCGTGGCACTCCAGCCGAGCGAGGCGGCGCACGCCACGTCGAGCAGCTTGCGCGGCGCGCCGTCGGGCTGCGACGTGTCGAAGCGGATGCGGCCGCGGTAGCCCACCACCTCGCCGATCAGTGCCGCGAGCTCGGCGATGGTCAGGTCCTCGCCGGTGCCGAGGTTGATGTGCGCGCACGTCGGGGTGGTGTGCTGCGCATAGGTCTCGCGCGAAAGCCCCATCACCGTGATGCAGCCCTCGGCCATGTCGTCGACGAAAAGGAACTCGCGCCGCGCCCGGCCCGTGCCCCAGATCAGCACCTCGGGCGCGTTGGTGGTCTTGGCCAGGTGGAAGCGACGGATCAGCGCGGGCACCACGTGGCTGTTCTCGATGTGGTAGTTGTCGCCCGGCCCGTAGAGATTGGTGGGCATCACGCTGCGGTAGTCGATGCCGTGCGAGGCGCCGTACTGCCGGTTGTAGCTTTCACACAGCTTGATGCCCGCGATCTTGGCGATCGCATAAGGCTCGTTCGTCGGCTCGAGCTTTCCGCCTAGCAGCGCACTCTCGTGGATGGGCTGGTCGGCAAGCCTCGGGTAGATGCAGCTCGAGCCGAGGAACAGGAGACGCCTGACGTTCGCAAGGAACGCCTGGTGCGTGACATTGGCGGCGATCAGCAGGTTCTGGTAGATGAACTCTGCCGGGTAGGTCATGTTGGCGTGGATGCCGCCGACCTTCGCCGCCGCGAGGTAGACCTGGTCGATGCGTTCCGTGGCGAAGAACCGCCGCACGGCGTCCTGGTCGAGGAGATCGAGCTCCTCGTGGCTGCGCGTGACGAGCTCATGCCCGAGATCCAGCAGGCGCTTCACGAGCGCCTGTCCCACCATGCCGCGATGACCAGCAACGTAGATACGCATATGCACTTTCGGTTGAGGTTGGTTGAACGAGGAGACAAACAAAAAAACAAGAAAGGGCGGGACGGCGCGTCAGCGCGAACCCTGCGCGCCGGCCACCACCGCGAAGGTCTTCAGCAGGATCGCGATGTCCTGGCGCACCGACAGCGTCGCGACGTAGTCGGCGTCCATGGCCGCGCGGCGCCGGTAGCTGACCTCGTTGCGCCCGCTGACCTGCCAGAGCCCCGTGATGCCGGGCCGCACCGCGCAGTAGCTGCTCCAGTAGCTGCCATAGAGCACCTTCTGCGCGAACATGCAGGGCCTCGGGCCGACCATGCTCATGTCACCCTTGAGCACGTTCCAGAACTGCGGCAGCTCGTCGAGGCTGTACTTGCGCAGGAAGGCGCCGAAGCGCGTGATGCGCGGATCGGGATCGAGCTTCTGGTACTTGTCCCATTGCCGGCGCGCCTCTTCGTTCTCGCGCAGGTGCCGCGCCAGCACCGCGTCGGCGTCCGGCGCCATCGAGCGGAACTTGTAGAAGCTGAAGATCCGGCCGTCGCGGCCGTAGCGCGGCTGTTTGTAGATCCCGGGCCGGCCCGAGGTCAGCAGCACGCCGAGCCAGATCAGCGCGTAGACCCACCCGAGCACGAGGAAGAAGGTGCTGGCGAGCACGATGTCCATGCCGCGCTTGGTGGCCAGCAGCAGCCGCGAGCTGCCCGCGGGCCGCACCCGCGCGGTCGAGCGCAGGGTGTTCACGCCGCGCCTCCCGAGGCGGCGGGCCGCGGCAGCTCGGGGGCGACGCCCGGATACGCGTGCGTACGCTGGCGATAGGCCCCATAACGGTAGGCCAGGCTGCCGTAGTAGCGCCGGCGCGTGTCGAGTCCGTTCAGCACCACGCCCTGGAAGCGTGCGCCGGCGTGGCGCAGCTGCTTGGCGGTTTCGGTCAGGTCGCCGATCTCGTTGTCGCCGGCACGCGCCACCAGCAGCAGCGTGCCCATGCAGGTGGCCATCTCGGCCGATTCCGACGCGAGCAGCGCGGGCGGCGTGTCGACGATCACCACGTCGTAGCTCGCCGACGCCTTCTCGAGCACGCGCGAGAAGGCATCGCTTGTGAGCAGGCCCGTCGGGTCGGCGGGCAGCGCGCCGGTGGTCATCACGTCGAGGTGCGGCAGCACGCCCTTGTGGACCGCATGGTCGAGATCGAGGCTGCCCTGGATCAGCTCCGACAGGCCGCCCTTGCGCTTGAGCCCGAAGCGCGGCGCGAGGCTGCTGCGCCGCAGGTCGGCGTCGATCAGCAGCACGCGCCGGCCGCTCGACGCGAGCAGCGCCGCGAGGTTGGCCGACACGAAGGTCTTGCCCGCGCCCGGCGTGGGGCTCGAGATCATGATGCGGTTGTTCGGCGCGCGCGGCACCGCGAACTTGAGCGCGGTGCGCAGCCGCCGCAGCCCCTCGAGCGCGGGGTCGTCGGGGTGCTGCAGCGCCAGCAGGTGCACGCCGGCTTTGCCGTGGCGAACGTCGCGGTCGATCTGGCGCTGTCGCGTGCTCAGCGGCACGGTGCTGTACACGTCGAGGCCGGTGTGCGCCTCGATCTCGGCCGGGCTCGCGATGGTGGTGCGCCATGACCTGCGCAGGAAGGTGGCGGCCGCGCCGGCGAACAGGCCGGCGAGCAGCGCGAGCGCCATGGTGATCGCGGTCTTGGGCCGGATCTGCTTCTCGGGCAGCAGCGCCTGGTCGAGCACGCGCACGTTGCCGATGCGGCCTTCCTTGGCGAGCCGCATCTGCAGTGCGCTGTTCAGGAGCGACACGTAGAGGTCGGTGTTGACCTTGATGTCGCGCTGCATGCGCAGCGAATCCTGCTGCAGCTGCGGCATGCGCCGGATGCGCTGCTCCACGCCGCCGAGCGCGCGCCGCAGCGTGTTGATCTGCGCGTCGACGGTCACCACCGTCGGGTCGCGGAAGGTGAAGCGCTCGGTCAGCTCATGCCGCTTCTGCGTGGCTTCGAGCAGGCGGGTCTGCAGGTCGGCGTTTTGCGCCAGCGCGTTGCGCGCCTCGTCATCGAGGCTGATCGTGCCGTTCTGGTTGCGGTAGCGGTTGTAGGACTCTTCAGATTCCTCGAGTTGCTGCTTGAGCTTGGGCAGCTCGGTGCCGAGGAAGTTGAGCGCGCGCTGCGCCTGCGCCGTCTTCTGGTCGATGTTGGCGCGCACGTAGAGCCGCGCCACTTCGTTGAGCAGGTTGGTGAGCTGCGCCGGGTTGTCGCTCTGCCAGCTCACGTCCATGATCGAGGACTGCTTGCCCTTCTCGACCACGCGCATGTCCTTCTGCAGCTCGAGCAGCGTGAGCTGCGCCGACTCGCGCACCAGCTTGAACTCGGCCCCGGGCCGCGACGAGATGGAGCCCACGAGCAGATGCACCCGCCCGAGCGGGGTCTCGGCGTCGAGCGGCGTGCCGACCTTGCCGGTGAGCGGCTCGGTCAGCTTGGGATGGCGCAGCGTGTAGGCGCCGTCGGCGCCCGCGGTCAACGCGAAGCGGCTGCCTTCCAGATCGGCCGGCACGTCCATCTGCGCGACCACGATGCGCTCGTTGCCGCTGACATAGCCCGACATGCCCAGGAAGCCCGGCTCCGACAGCGACCTGGCACGGCGCGCGAGCCACTGGCCGACGACCGGCACGTAGAGCGGCTCGGCCTCGATGTAGAGCTTGGTGTTCTCGATCGCCTGGCCCAGCACCAGCCGCGATTTGAGGATCTCGGCCTCGCCCGCGGTCGGCGTCTTGGCGTTGAGCGCGCTGCTCGCCGAATCGCCGACCAGCGTGCCGCCGGAGCGCTCCGGGTCCTCGACCTGGATCAGCACGTTCGATTCGTACACGCGCGGGCCGAACATGGTGTAGGCCGCGCCGAGCAGCAGCGCGACCAACGTGATCTTCGCGATCTTCCAGCGGTTGTCGATCAGGAGGTCGACATGTTCCCTGAGCCGCGAGGGCGGCTGCTCGGCCGCGGCTGCCGCGGCCGCCGCCGTCGCCGCATCGGGGGAAACGGGAACCAGGGGTTGCCAGTGCGCATTCATGGAGGTCACCTTTTTGTGTTGCCTTGACGAGGGATGGGGGCGGAGGGGCGGCGCTTCAGCGCCGGCTGGCGGTGCCGCCGAGGTTCACGACCTGCGCGGCGGGAAGGATCAGGCTGATCACCCGGTTCCAGCGCACCAGCGGCACGGGGTCGATGTAGACCACGTCGCGTGCGCGCAGCTCGAAACGGTCGGCCAGCGCCAGCGCGATCGGATTCTTGGCGTCGAGGTGGTAGACCTCGGGCACGTCGGAGTTCGAGTTGCGCACCACGTAGATCTGGCCTGGCGAGGCGGTCAGCGCGTCGGGGCCGCCGGCATCGCCGAGCGCCTCGTTGAGGCTCAGGCGCCCGTTGCGCATCAGTAGCGCCGACGGGTTGCGGATCTCGCCCATCACGTAGACGCGGCTGTCCTCGCGCGTTCCGACGTTCACGATGTCGCCGTTCTGCATCGGGATGCGGCTCGCGTCGTAGCCGTAGCGCTGCAGCATCGTCAGGTCGATCACCATGGTGCGGTCGCCGCGCTTGAGCGTGACGCGCGAGCGGTCGCCGGTCGGCGTGGTGCTGCCGGCGCGGTTGATCGCCTCGGCCAGCGTCATCGGAATGTCGGTGAAGATCTGCAGGCCCGGCTGGCGGACCTCGCCTTCGACGTAGACGCGCCGGCTGCGGAACGACTGGATGCGCACGCTGACCAGCGGATCCTTCACATACGGCGCAATGCGCTGCGTGATGAACTCGGCCGCGGCGCGCTCGGTCATGCCCTCGATCTTGGTGCGGCCGATGTAGGGGAAGCTGATCTCGCCCTCGCCGTCGACGATGAAGCCCGGCGCCACGCTCACGCCCGTCGGGTCCGACTGCTGCGAGATCACCGCACCCGCGCTGGGCATCAGCTCGGGGTGGCGGTACACCACGATGCCGATCACGTCGCCCGGGGCGATGGTGTAGCCCGGCGCCTTGCCGAACAGCTGCTGCACGTCGGCCGGTATGGCCTGTGGGGTCAGCGCGGCCTGGGCGCGGACCACCTCGGGTGTGATGGTGACGATCTTCGGCGCCACCTGCTGGCCGCTGCCGTCGTTGCGCGTCGTGGTCCAGCTGCCGCTGTCGGGCGAGCCGAAGCCCGGCGCACCGCAGCCCGCCAGGGCCAGCGGCAGCACGAGCAGGGCGAGCGGTGCGAGCCGGCGCCGGATGCGCTCGGGCGCGGCGGCGCCGGAACGGGCCGAAAGGGCAGAGGGGGCGCATGCGCCCAGCGGGGAACGGGCGAGTTCGAGGTGTGCCATGGGGATGTCCTTGCTCCTGGTGTGGGGGGTCACTGCGGGACGTAGGCGCCGTGCAGTGCAGGCCCGGCGGCTGGTGAAATGGCTTGCGGCATCGGCCGGCGCTCGGCCCCGGCGGTACCGGCGCAGGCGCAGGCGCACACCCAGTCGCCGACCGACTTCAGGAACAGCTGCTGTCCCCTGGCCGTGCAAAAGGTGTGGTCGACCTCGCGCATGAATTCGTATTGCAGCGACTTGGCGAACGGCTCGCGCGCAAACGCGCCGAGCTGGTCGCGGTCGTGGTCGCTGACGTGCAGCGAACCCGAATAGAGCAGCTGCACCGCGACGTGCCGCTCGACCAGGCGGCGCATGTTGGCGCCGAACCAGGCGGCGCTCTCCTCCATCGGCTGCTTCTCCGTGAAGAAGCCCGGCAGCGGGGTCGCCGCATGGCTGCTTAGCAGGCGGCGCAGCAGCCAGCGCTTGGCCTTGCCGGGGAACGAGGGGTGCACGGGCGCGGCGAGTGCGCGGCGCAGCGTGCGCTCCCAGCGGGCGCGGCGTTCGGGAAACGCGAAGCCGTCGAACAGCGTGAGCGCCACCACGCGCGAATCGGTCACGCCCGCCGCCACCGCATGCTCGACGCCCGAGCACATGGCCACGATCGCGAACTGCCGGATGCCGAGCCGGCTCTCGACCAGGTCCATCGCGGCGCGCAGGTCGCCGAGCGCGCGGCCCTGCACGTCGTGAGCGACGCCCGAGGCGTCGCTGTCGCCGATGCCGCCGAGATCGAAGCGCAGGCTGCTCACGCCGCGCGCCGCCAGCAGGTGGGCGAGCTTGACGTTGATGCGGCGCGGGCCGACCCGGTGGTTGGCACCCATGTTGAACATCAGGCAGGCCACGTTGGCCGACCCCTGTTGTCGCGGTGTGGTCAGCATTCCCACGAGCGCGCCGTCGGTGCCGAAGCGGATCGGCGTCTGCAACATGGTGTCATTCATGAAGGGCTCCCTGAAGACGGTTGAGCGCGTCGGCCGGAACCATCGCGCTGTTGGGGTATGGGTCGGACGTCCAGTCGAGGCGGTGCTGCAGGTAGGCGAGCCGTACCGGCATGTGGCGCGACTGCTGCTCGGCCGCCCAGCGCGCAGTGGGTTCGTCGTCGGGACCGGTGAGCACCAGCGTCTCGTGCAGCGCCGTGAGCGGCAGCGAGGCCGGCGCCAGCGTCTCGAGCTGCGCGCGCAGCGCCGGCGAGAAAACGGTGCCGAGCGCCTCCTCGGGCATGGCGTCGGGCTCGCGCGAGAGGCCGCGGCGCCAGGCCACATCGGGAATGCAGAAGGTGGCGTCGATCGCGGCCACGTGCTGTTCGCGCAGGTGGCGCGCATAGCGCTGGCCGTCGATCACCGGCTCCCAGAGCACCAGCCGCGAGGGGTCGCAGCGGCCGTTGCGCGCCGCCAGCACCGCGAGCGTGGCACCGAGCCGCGCACCGATCCAGACGATGCGGGCATGCGGGTTGCGCTGTCGCAACTCTTCGTGCGCGGTGCACAGGTCGCGGCGCCAGCCGTCGAGGTCGCCGTCTGCCTCGTCGCCCGGCGAATCACCCGCGCCATGGAAGTCGAAGCGCAGCGTGGCCGTGCCGGTGCGCGCCAGCCGCTCGGCCAGCACCTTGAAGAAACGGTGCGTGCGCAGGCCCTCTTGGCCGAAGGGCGGGCACAGCAGTGCCGCGCTGCGCAGCGTGAGGTGCGCTTCACGCGTCTCGCGCACCTCGGCGGCCGGATGGAACACGCCGAACAGCTGGCGCGAGGCCGGACCGAACATGAACGGCAAGGCGCTCATTGGGTCAGCTCCCCGTGGCGGCGGGCAGCGGGCGCGGCCCGGTGCCGCATGAAGGCGTCCGCCGCGGAAGCGGCGGGCTGGCTCGCACGCACGCGGGTCTGCCGCCATTCCGCGATCGAACCAACGCTGTCGATGCGCAGCGGCGCGGGCTGCAGCACCAGCCACAGGATGCGGCCGGCCACCGGCACCTCGACGCTGCGGCAGTCGGCTTCGATACCGACCTCGAAGCCTTCCGGCGGCACGATCAGCCCGAGGCCGATGGCTTTCAGGCAGGCTTCCTTGCGCGTCCAGCAGACCAGGAACGCATGCTCGCGCTCGGCCGGGGGCAACGCCGCGAGTGCGGCATGCTCGGCCGGCGTGAAGTGGCGCTCGGCCATTTCGAGCGCGTCCGGCACCGGGCGCAGCACCTCGACATCGGCGCCCAGCGGTCCGCGCCGGCCGATGGTAATCAGGCCCAAAGCATGGCTGTGGCTCAGCGAGAAATGCACGCGCGGCCCGTTCGCGAGCGACGGCTTGCCGAAGGCGCTGCGCGTGAAGCACAGCGCCTCGGGGCGCTGGCCGGTCTGCTCGGCCAGCGCGCGCCGCAGCGCCGCATGCGCGGCCACGAAGCGCCGGCGGTCGGCCGGAAAGCGGAACTGCGCGGCGCGCGCACGCTCCTCGTCGCACAGCACCAGCTCGGCGTCGCCGCTGGCGCGGTCGTCGAGTTCGAGGTACCGGCAGACCGGCGCCTCGACTGCGGAAAGGGAAAAGTCAGCGCAGCCCATGGTTCACTCCCTGCGCAGCCAGCCACCGAAAGCGCGGCTCAGCAGGCCTTCGCCGCGCGCGGCGCTCTTGAGTTGTGCGAGCGGCACGCGCGCGCTCTCGACACTGTCCGCGTCGTCGATGCCGGCATGCGCGGTGGCCGCGATCTGGCCCAGGTTCTCGAACAGGTAGCGGCGCGACGCCACGTGGTAGCCGAGCGTGCGCTCGGCCTGCTCGATGGCGCGCAGCACCAGCAGCGAGTCGCCGCCGAGGTCGAAGAAGTTGTCGGTGGGGCGGATGTCGTTCACGTCGATACCGATCACCGAGGCCCAGATCTGCGCGAGCTTGGCGTGCTCGGGGTTCAGCAGGATCTCCTCGACCTTGGCGTCGGGCGCCGCGCCCTCGGACATCGCCGTCTTCGTCGGCTCGGCGGCCGCGAGCCGGCGCAGGTACAGCGCGCTGGGCGAGCCTTCGTCGGTCGCCAGCGTGGCGAGCGTCGCCGCGGGCTGCTCGACCACGCGGTGCAGCACCTCGAGGTAGCGGTCGCGCAGCTGCGCACCGGTCTCGCGCAGGTAGATGTCGGCGTTGTAGATCAGCGCGCCCTCGAGCCCGTGCGGCTTGTCCATGAGCCACACGCCGATGTCGTCGGTGGCGCCGCGCTGCATCAGGTGCAGCTGCCGGGTCTGCAGGCTGCCGAGCCGGCGTGCGCGGTCGCGCGCATCCTGGAACGAGAACATCGCCTGGTAGGGCCCGACCGAACGGATGCGGCTGGCGAGCACGGGCTCGGCCATGAGGCGCTCGAACGGCACCTGCTGGTAGTTCATCAGCGCCAGCAGCTCGCCCTTCACGTAGCGCATGAACTCGGGCAGCGAAGCCGCTGCATCGACCGTGAGCGATACCGGCAGCACGTTGTTGAAGAAGCCCATCACGTCCTCGGTCTCGGGCTGCTGGCGGCCGCGCACCGGGTTGGCGATGACGACGGTCTCCGATCCGATGACCCGGCTCATGGTGAGCGCGTAGATGCCGAAGGTCAGCATGCTGAGCGTCACGTCCATGTCGCGCGCGATCTTGCGCAGCTGCTGCGTGACCGCGAGGTCGACGCGGATCCACTGCGCGCCGCCCTGGCCGCTCTTGCCCGCGCGGCGCGGCATGTCGGTGCGCGGCAGGCGCGGCATCGGTGCTTTCGCAAAGCGATCGAGCCAGAAATCGAGCTGCGGCTGGAAGGCCGGCTCCTTCATCCAGCCGGCGAGCCACTCGGCATAGTCGCCGTGCGTGGTGGCGAGCGCGGGCAGGGTGTGCGTGCGGCCGCGTTCGGCCGCGTCGTAGATCGCCGACAGCTCGCGCTGCAGCAGGTCGAAGGACCAGCCGTCCCAGACCAGGTGATGCGGCACGAACAGGAACACGTGCTCGTGCTCGTCGAGCTGGAACACCGCCGCATGCATCATCGGCGCGCGGTGGATGTCGATCGGTTCGTCGGCGATCTCCTGCATCAGCTCGGCGAGTTCGGCCTCGCGCTGGTCGGCCGGCAGCTTGCGCAGGTCGATCACGGGCAGCGTGAAGTCGACCGACTCGGCAATCAGCTGCACCGGCCGGCCCGTGTCCGGATCGATGCCCATGCGCGTGCGCAGCGCGGGCTGGCGGCGGATGATCTCGTTGAATGCAGCGTCGAAGCGCGCGGCGTCGAAGTTGCCGGTCAGGCGCTGTGCCGAGGGTGCGTTGTAGAGCGAGCGTCCCGGGTGCAGGTCTTCCATGAAGAGGATGCGCTCCTGCGCTACCGTCAGCGGCGCTGTGGCGCGCTCGGGCCGGCAGGGCAGCGGTGCTTGGGTGCCGGCACCGGCGCGCTGCAGCCCGGCGATCACCACGGCCAGCCGTTCGGCGGTGGGCGCCTCGAACAGCGAGCGCAGAGGTAGCGTGACCTGGAACTCGCGGCCCAGCAGCGTCGTCAGCCGCGACGCCAGCAGCGAGTGGCCGCCCATGGTGAAGAAGTCGTCCTGCAGGTCGAGGCCGGGCAGGCTCAGCACCTTCTCCATCGTCTCGAGCACCTTGCGCTCGCAGTCGTTGCGCGGGCCGGCGCCGCGGCGCACTTCTTCGCGCGAGACCGCCTGCGGCGCAGGCAGCGCCACGCGGTCGACCTTGCCGTTGGGCAGCGTGGGCAGCGACTTCAGCGCCACCACGTGCTGCGGCAGCATGAAGGCCGGCAGGTTTTCACGCAGGTGCAGCATCAGCGCGTCGAGGCAGAAGTCGACGCCCGGCGTGAGCGCCAGGTAGGCCACCAGGCGCACGTCGCCGGGGCTGTCCTCGCGCGCGACCACCACCGAGCGCGAGACGCCCGGCACCTCGACGCAGCGCGCCTCGATCTCGCCCGGCTCGATGCGGTAGCCGCGCACCTTGAGCTGGAAGTCGAGCCGGCCGAGGTGCTCGATCAGCCCGTCGTTGCGCCAGCGGCCGCGGTCGCCGCTGCGGTACACCGTCTTGCCGTTGCCGAGGATACGCACGTTCACGAAGCGCTCGGCCGTGAGTTCGGGGCGCTCGATGTAGCCATGGGCCAGGCCGTCGCCCGCGATGCAGATCTCGCCGGGCACGCCGATCGGGCAGGGCTGCATCGCCTCGTCGAGGATCCAGATCTCGGTGTTGTCGACCGGCAGGCCGATCGAGACGCCGCGCGCCGCGACCACTTCGGGCTCTACGCGCCAAGCGGTTGAGTAGACCGTGGTCTCGGTCGGGCCATAGCCGTTCCAGAGTTCGTCGACTCGCTCGCAGAGCGCGAGCGCAAAGCTCGGCCGCAGGGCCTCGCCGCCCATCCAGCCGCGGAAGCCGGGCGCACCGGGCCACTGCGCATCGACCAGCAGCTGCCACATGCCGGGCGTGGCTTGCAGAAAGGTGATGCCTTCGTCCTGCAGCAACCGGGACAGGCGCACGCCGTCCATCGCGATCTCGCGCTGCACCATCACGATCTCGGCGCCGGCCGCGAGCGGCAGCAGCAGGTCGGGCACTGCCATGTCGAACGACAGCGTGGTCACGGCCGCGATGCGGTCGGCGGACGACAGGGCCGAGCGGCGCTGCATCCACTGCAGCAGCACGGAAACCGACAGGTGCCGGGCGCTCACGCCCTTGGGCAGGCCGGTGGAGCCCGAGGTGTAGATCACGTAGACGCCATCGTCGGGACCGGCGTCCTGGTCGCTGGCCTCGAGCGGCGCCTCGGATTCCTGCTGCCAGGCGTTGTCGCGGTCGAACTCGAACACCGGGGCGCCCGAGCCGCGCGGTGCCATGGGCAGGTCGGATGTGGTCAGCAGCAGGCGGAGGCCGGCATCTTGCGCATAGTGGTCGAGCCGCGCCTGCGGAAAGGCGGGATCGAGCGGCACGTAGGCGCCACCGGCCTTGAGCACGGCCACCACGGCGAGCACCATCTCTAGGCTGCGCTCCACGCAGAGGCCGACACGCTGGCCGCGGCCGACGCCACGCTCGCGCAGTGCGCGGGCCAGCTGGTTCGACTGCGCATCGAGTTCGGCATAGCTGCAGACCCGCGCACCGTCGCGCACGGCGGGGCTGTCGGGCTGCAGCGGGACGCGTGCGAGGAAGCCGGCCAGCGCGTGCGGTGGAAGGGCCAGTTCGACAGGCGAAGGCTGCAGCGCGAGCAGCGCCTGGGTTGCTTCGGGCGACAGCACATCGAGCCGGCCGATGGTTTCGGCGGGGTTGCGCACCGCCGAGCGCAGCAGGCACTCGTACATGTCGAGCCAGCGCGCGATGCTCGCATCGTCGAACAGGTCGGCGTTGTACTGCGCCTCGACCATCAGCCCGCCGTCGAACGGGCGCAGGTTGAGGAACAGCTCGAAGTTCTCGAAGCGGCGCGGGATGGTGTCCTGCACGACCTCGAGATCCTGGAAGGCCTGGGCGCCGCCTGCCACGTCGGGGTCGACGTTGAAGGCCACGCTCACCAGCGGCAGCCGGCTGGCATCGCGCTGCAGCGACAGCTTGCCGAGCAGCGCGCCATAGGTGAGCGCCTGGTGGTCGAAGGCGTCGAGCAAGGTGGTGCTGCAGTCGCCCACGAGTGCATCGAAGCGCAGCTGCCCGTGGGCACTGAGCCGCAGCGGCAGCAGGTTGACGCAATGGCCTACGAGGCCGGGCATGTCGCGCGCCACCTGGCCCGAGGCCGGGATGCCGACCACGAGGTCGTCTTGCGCGGTGAGGCGGTGCAGCGTCGCCGCGAAGCCGCCGAGCAGGCCGGCGAACAGGCTGGCACCGGCCTTCGCGCTCATCGAGCGCACGCCCGCGACCAGCTTGCGGTCGAGCAGGCGTTCGGCCCGGCGCGACGCAAAGGTGCGCACGGCGGGACGCGGGCGGTCGACCGGCAGTTCGAGCACCGGCAGCGTGCTGCCCGAGAAGCGCTCGAGCCAGTAGTCGACGTGCGGCTGCATGTCGGGATGCGCGGCCTCGGCGGCTTCGCGGGCGGCGAACTCGGCGTAGCTCGGCGCGGGCTTGAGCGGAAGGCCCTTGCCGGTCTGCTCGGCATAGAGCTGGCCGAGCTGCTCGGCGATGACCATCCACGACCAGCCGTCGCAGACGACGTGGTGCGCCGACATGACGAGCTCATGCTCGGTCTCGCCGAGCCGGTACAGCGCGGCGCGGAACAGCGGACCTTGCTCGAGCAGGAAGGGCGTGCAGACGGCTTCCTCGTGCGCGGCCTGCAGCGCTTCGGTGCGGGCCTCGGGCGTCAGCCCGCTCAGGTCGTGTCGCTCGAGCCAGGTCTCGCCGCGCTGGCCCACGAGCATGCAGCTGCCGTCAGGCGAGATCGTGGCGCGCAGCGATTGATGGCGTTCGACCAGCCGCTCGATGGCACCGGCCATGGCGTCGCCGTCGAGCGTGCCGCCGAGGCGCAGCAGCACTGATTCGTTGTAGGCGAGCGAGGCCTCGGTGCTCATGGTGGCACCGAGCCAGACCTCGCGCTGCGATTCCGTCGTGGGAATCACGCATTCGACAAAGCTGCTGGCGGCGGTGGGACGGAGAACGGCATTCATGCTGCGGCCTTTCCATGGAGGAGGGAGTTGCTGCCGGCGCCGGCGGCGTCGGGCACATACCAGAAGGGCTGGCCATCGACATCGCGGGCCAGGACGGAACCGTCTTCTTCTTGCGTCTTGCGGTAGTCGAAGCCCGCCACGACGGTTGCGCGGCGCGGCAGGAAGCCGGACTCCTGCATCTCGGCCACCGATTCCTTGAAGGCGCGCTGGATCAGCGCGATGTCCTCGGCGCTGTGCGCGCTCGTGAGGAAGCACGGGAAGTTGTCGAGGATGTGCACGCCGCGGCTGCGCATCATGGCGAACAGCAGGTCTTGCAGCGGATGCTCCTCGAGCCAGCTCACGCGCCAGAGCGACGCGAAATGCCGCAGCGCGATCGGCGCGCCCACCTCGGCGCACCAGGCGCTGAGTTCGTCGGCCATGGCCGCGGTGTTGGTGGTCAGCGCGGACTGCAGCGCGGGGCCGCATTCCTTCAGGTGCAGCAGCGCGGCCTTCGATGCGGCGAGCGCGAGCGGGTGCCGCACGAAGGTGCCGGCGAAGTAGGTCACGCCCACGCCGGGGATCGAGTCGTCGCCGTATGCCCAGGCCCCGCCGTCGAGCGCGTCCATGAAGCTGCGCTTGCCCGCGATCACGCCCACGGGCATGCCGCCGCCGATGACCTTGCCGTAGGTCGCGAGGTCGGCGCGCACGCCGAACAGTTCCTGCGCGCCGCCCAGGCCGACGCGAAAGCCGGTGATGACCTCGTCGAAGATCAGGCAGGCACCGTGCTGTGCGGTGATGGCGCGCACCTGCTGCAGGAACTCGCGCGGCTGGAAGTCGGGCCGACGGCTCTGCACCGGCTCGACCAGCACCGCGGCCAGGTCGTCGGCGTTGTCGCGGATGAAGGCCAGCGCCTCGTCCGAGCCGTAGTCGAGCACTCGGACGTCGCCGAACATGCCGCTCATCACGCCGGGTGCGGCCGACAGGCCCTTGTGGCCCTTGCCGGCGCGCACCAGCACTTCGTCGAAGGTGCCGTGGTAGGAGCCGGTGAACACCACCACGGTGCTGCGTCCGGTGACGGTGCGCGCGATGCGCAGCGCCGCCATCACCGCCTCGGAGCCGGTGTTGCAGAGCGCGGCGCGGTCGTTGCCCGTGAGTTCGCAGATCAGCGCCGTGACCTCGGCCGCAAGCGGATGCTGCGGGCCGATCTCGAAACCGGCGTCGAGCTGGCGGCGCACCGCCTCGAGCACGAAGTCGGGCTGCCAGCCGAACATGTTCATGCCGAAACCGTTGAGCACGTCGACGTATTCGTTGCCGTCGATGTCCCAGAGCTTCGAGCCCTTCGAGCGCTCGACCACGATCTGGTAGGTGATCTCCTTCGTGATCGGCCGAAAGCCGTTGACCACGCGCGGATCGGCCATGTGGGTGCGGTGGGTCTCGGTGAAGGCCTTGCTCTTCTGCGTGCGCGCCACGTAGCGCCGCACGAAGGCCGCAAGCCGCGCCTTCTGGCGGCCGCTCGGCTCGGTGGTGCGCTGCGTGTGGATGCGCGCGATGGCGCCGAAAGCCTTGGCGACGTCGTAGCGCTGCGCTTCCTTCGGGGGAGCGGACGGGGCTTCGTCGGCAGCGGCCACCGATGCGGGCGTTTGGGCTTGGGCTTGCGGTTGCGCAGCGTCGACCGGCATGGCCGCGGCGGCCACGGCCGGCACGGCGCCCGCGCCCGACAGGAGCGCGAGCTGCTGGCGCATCAGTTCCATCTGCTGCGCGACCAGTTGCGCGATCGGCGAGCCGGCCGCCAGGTCGATCGCCTGGGCCGGCGGCATGGCCGGCTGCAGGGGCGCGGCGAACGCAGGGGCGGGGGCCGGGGCGGCGGCAGCCACCACGGGCACGGCCTCTGCCGGCAGGCTCTGGCGAAGGAACGCGGCCAGCGCGTCGAAGCTGCGGTAGTTCTCCATGAGCTGACGAAAACTCACGCCGACCTTGAAATGCTTCTTGATCTGCGTCGCGACCTGGGTCAGCGTCAGCGAGTCGAGGCCGAGTTCGCCAAAGGCCGCCTGGCCTTCGGCCTGGGCCATGTCGACGCCCGAGATGTCTTCGAACATCGCGCGCAGGCGCGCATCGATGGAGGCGGCTTGCGCCTGCGAGGGCGCTGAGGCAGGGGTGATGGGTGGCGGGGGCGCAGCAGCGGTCACGTTCGGCTCCAGGAAGAAGGTGGGTGGGGCGGAGGAGGCGATCGCAGGCGGTGCAGCGGCCGGCGCGGCCACCGCACTCGCTGCGGTGGTTGCGATGTCGACCCAGAAACGCTTGCGTTCGAAGGGATAGGTGGGAAGGCGCACGCGCTGTGCGCCGGCGCGCACGGCGAGCCGCGACAGCTCGAGCTCGGCGCCGCAGGTCCACAGCCGCGCCAGCGCGAGCCGCAGCGTGCGGCACTCGTCGGCCGGCTCGCCGTGCAGCAGCGACATCGCTTCGCGGGCGCCGTGCTGGCGCACCAGTGTGGCCAGGGTGTTGCGCGGGCCGACCTCGATGAAGAGCGGCCGCGTCGCATCGGCCATGGCGCTCTGCACCGCGGGCGAGAACTGCACCGTGCCGCGCAGGTGGCGCGCCCAGTAGGCGGGGCTGGTGGCCTCGGCGTCTTCGAGGCGCCGGCCCGTGAGCGTCGAGTAGATCGGGAGCGTGGGCGGCTGCAGCGCCACGTCGCGCACCAGCGCCTCGAAGGGCGCCACGGCGGCGTCCATCATCGACGAATGAAAGGCGTGCGAGGTTTGCAGCAGGCGGCTTCCGATGTCTTCTTCCTGCAGCGAGAGGCGCAGCGTTTCGATGGCCTCGAAAGGTCCGGCCACGACGCAGGCCGTGGGGCCGTTGACCGCAGCGAGCGAGAGCACGGGTCCGAGCCGCCGCGTGAGTTCGGCGACGCCCAGGCGCACCGAGAGCATCGCGCCCGGGGGCTGCGCCTGCATCAACGCGCCGCGGCGTGCCACGAGCCGTGCCGCATCCTCGAGCCGCATCACGCCGGCGATGACGGCGGCGACGAACTCGCCCACGCTGTGGCCGATCAGCGCATGCGGCCGCGCGCCCAACGAGAGCAGGCGGCGCGCCAGCGCGTATTCGATGGCGAAGAGCGCGGGCTGCGTGATCGAGGTCGGCCGCAGCGCATCGGCATCGCCGCAGAAGATGCGCTCGCGCAAGTCGACGTCGAGCACGCCGGCGAAGGCCTTCAGGCAGGTGTCGAAGGCAGCGGCGAACACGGGGTCGTTCGCATGCAGCACGCGGCCCATGCCGGCGTATTGCGCGCCCTGGCCCGGGAACAGCAGCACCGGCTGCGGCGCACGCGCGTCGACCCGGCCGCTGGCACGCCACGGGCTGCCGTCGGCGCGCAGCGCGGCGATGGCTTCGGCCGTGTCGTGCGCGACCACCGCACGGCGAAAGGCATGGGCCTTGCGGCCGACGCCGAGCGTGTAGGCCACGTCGGCCAGCGGCAGGCCGGGCGTGGCCTCGAGGTGCGCCGCGAGCTGCTCGGTGGCCACGGCGAGCGCGGCTTCCGAACGGGCCGAGAGCGGCAGCACCTGGGCACCGCGCGCGGCGCCCGAGGCGGGGCGCGGGGGGGCTTCCTCGACGACGACGTGCGCATTGGTGCCGCCCACGCCGAAGGCGCTGACGCCGGCGCGCCGCGGCTGGCCGGCAGTGCGCGGCCAGCGCTGCAGGCTCGGCGTGACGTGGAACGGCGTGCGCGCAAAGTCGATGGCCGGGTTGGGCTCGCTGAAGTGCGCGGTCGGCGGGATCAGCTCGTGGTGCAGTGCGAGCGCGGTCTTGATCAGGCCCGCGGCTCCCGCGGCCGTCACCATGTGGCCGACGTTGCTCTTGAGCGAGCCGAGCGTGCAGTAGCCGAGCGCATCGGTGTGCTCGGCATAGGCGCAGGTGAGCGCCTCGACCTCGACCGGGTCGCCCATCGGCGTGGCGGTGCCGTGCGCCTCGACGTACGAGATGCTGCGCGCGTCGACCTCGGCCGCCGCGAGCGCGGCGCGGATCACCGCCGCCTGCCCGTCGACGCTGGGCGCGGTGAAGCTGGCCTTTGCGCCGCCGTCGTTGTTGACGCAGGCGCTGCGCAGCACCGCATAGATGGTGTCGCCGTCGGCCTGCGCATCGGCCAGGCGCTTGAGCAGCACCACCGCGGCGCCGTCGCTGAAGACCGTGCCCTGCGCCTTGGCGTCGAAGCTGCGCGTGTGGCCGTCGGGCGAGAGCATCGAGCCCTCGTTGTAGAGGTAGCCGCTGCGCGGCGGGCAGGTGACCGACGCGCCGCCCGCGAGCGCCATGTAGCACTGCCCGGTGCGCAGCGCCTGGAAGGCCTGCGCCACCGCCACCAGCGAGGTGGAGCAGGCGGTGTGGATGCTGACCGCCGGGCCGGTGAGGTTGAGCCGATTGGCGACCCGCGTGGTGATGTAGTCCTTCTCGTTGGCCAGCATCACCTGGAACTCGCCGACCGCCTCGACCAGGTCGGGCCGGGTGGCGACGTGGCGCTGGAAGTAGCTGGCGTTGTACATGCCGGCGTACACGCCCACCGGGCCGGGCGCGTCGTCGGGCACGTAGCCCGCGCGCTCGAGGCATTCCCAGCAGATCTCGAGGAACACGCGCTGCTGCGGGTCCATCAGCGCGGCTTCCTTCGGGCCGATGCCGAAGAAGGCGGCGTCGAAATTCTCGATGCCTTCGATCACGCCGCGCGCCCGCACATAGGCCGGGTCGCGCCGCAACGCCTCGCTCACGCCCGCATCGAGCGTGTCGTCGTCGAAGAAGCTGATGGTGTCGCGGCCCGCGACGAGGTTGTCCCAGAACTGCTCGACATCGGACGCGCCGGGAAAGCGGCCGGCCGTGCCGATGAGTGCGATGGCGTCGGTCATGCCGGCGGGGGGCGCGGCGGGTGCGGACGTGGCGGGCACCACGGCCTGCGCCTCGACCGCCGGAGCCTCGAGCTCGGCCGCGATCGCGCCCGGCGTGGGATGGCGGAAGAAGAGGTTGGTCGACAGCCTGCGTGCGCCGTCGCGCTGCAGCTCGGCCAGCACCTGCAGCACCCGCACCGAGTCGCCGCCGAGGTCGAAGAAGTTGTCGTTGCGACCGACCTTGTCGATGCGCAGGGCATGTGCGAAGGCATCGCACACGCGCTGCTCGGCGGCGCTGCGCGCTTCTTCGAAGGGCTGCGCGAGCTCGGGCCGCTCGGCCGCGGGTTCGGGCAGCGCCTGGCGGTCGAGCTTGCCGTTGGGCGTCACCGGCAGCTGCGCAAGCCAGACCTGCGCCGAGGGCAGCAGCGCCGCCGGCAGGCGTGCGCCAAGGTGCGAGCGCAGTGCCTCCCACGACAGCCGCTGCGAGCGCGCGACCAGGTAGGCCACGAGGCGCAGCTGCCCTTGGGCATCGGGCCGCGCGGCGACCGCGCAGCTCTGGATGGCGGGATGCGAGAGGATCGCCATCTCGACCTCGCCGAGCTCGATGCGGTGGCCGTGGATCTTGACCTGCCCGTCGCGCCGGCCGATGAACTCGAGCGTGCCGTCGGGCAGCCAGCGCGCAAGGTCGCCGGTGCGGTAGAGGCGCTCGCCGGGCGCGCCGAAGGGGTCGGGCACGAAGCGCTCCTGCGTCAGCGCGGGCTGCCCCAGGTAGCCGCGCGCCAGGCCGTGGCCGCCGATGCAGAGCTCGCCCACGAAGCCGGCCGGCAGCAGCGCCATCGACGGGCTCAGCACGCGCAGCACCGTGTCGGTGATCGGGCGGCCGAGCGGTACCGAGCGAAGCCCGGGCGGCAGCGCGGCCGGAATGCGGTGCGTGGCCGCGAAGGTGGTGCATTCGGTAGGCCCGTAGCCGTTGCTGAGCACCAGGCCCGGCAGCGCCGCGAGCGCGCGCCGCACATGCGGCACCGACAGCGCTTCGCCACCCGTGAGCAGGTGCGAGAGGCCGGCCAGGTGCGCCGGGTTCTCGTCGACCACCGCGTTGAACAGGGCCGCCGTCAGCCAGGCGGTGTGAACGCCGTGCGCCGCGATGGTCTGCGCGAGGCCGGCACCCGTGGGCACGCGCTCGCCGTGCACCACGCAGCAGCCGCCGTTGAGCAGCGGGCCCCAGATCTCGAAGGTGGCTGCATCGAAGGCGAGTGGCGCCGCATGCAGCACCGCGCGGCCGGGCGCCAGCTCGGCATAGGCCGCACCGACGACCAGGCGCAGGATCGCGCGGTGGCCGATCTCGATGCCCTTGGGCGTGCCGGTGGAGCCCGAGGTGTACATCACGTAGGCGATCGATTCGCCGTCGACGGCGGGCGTCTTCCACGTGGCGAGGCCTTCGGTGGCGCCGGTGCCCTCGGTGCCGTCGAACGTCAGCACGGCCTTGGCGGCGGGCACGAGGTGGCGCCAGTCCGGCGCCCCGATCAGCACCAGCCGCGCACCGGCCTCGTCGAGCATGTGCGCGATGCGCTCGGGCGGAAAGTCTGGCGAGACCGGCACGTAGGCTGCGCCCGCCTTGAGGATGCCGAGCTGCGCCACCACCGCCGCCACCGAGCGGTCGAGCAGCAGGCCGACGCTGTCGCCCGCCTGCACGCCCAGGTGCTGCAGGCGATGGGCGAGCCGGTCGGAGCGCTGGTCGAGTTCGGCATAGCTGATGCGCTCGTCGTCGCCCTGCACCAGCGCCACCGCGTCCGGCGTGGCCGCGGCCTGGCGTGCGAACCGCCCCGTGACGGTGAGGCCCGGATCGCGCGGCGCGGGGGCGGTGTTCCAGCTGCGCAGCTGCTGCTCGCGGTCGGCGGGGGGGAGGGTGTCGATGTCACCGAGGGGCGCGTCGGGACGCGCGAGCAATTCGCCGGCGGTGTGCGCAACGGCGGCGAGCAGCTGGGTGGCCGAAGGACCGTCGAGCAGGCCTGCGGCCGCATCGAGGTGGAGGCATGGCGGCTCGGCATCGGCGTCGAGCCAGAGCGCGAGCGGTACCTGGGCACCGGATTGGGCAGGGCGGCCACGCAACCAGAGCGCGGCGGGCGGCGATGCCGGCGCGCTGGCCAGGCCCGGCTCGCGCCGTTGCTGATCGATGGCCGCGAGCCAGCTGCCTGCGGGCTGGGCGGGATCGAACGCCGCTTCGACGGTGGCGAGGCCTGCGGCCGCTTCGGCGCCCGCGAACGATTCATGCAGCACCGGCCGCTCTGCGCCGAGCCAGCGCGCCTGCAGCAGCAGCCAGGCCGCGGCAAACGGCGTGTCGACCCGCTGCCCGGCGGCTACAAGCTGTTGCATCCGATGGGGTGCGCCTGCTTGCGGGAGCGCCAATGCGGTTTCGACCCGGTCTTCCGAAAGCTTCCTATTGAGCGGGGAAACGAAGAGATCACCCAATGAAAAAGGGTGGATTTCGATTTGGGCCCGGGAAGCAGTCTGGAGTTTCATGAAGAAAGCCTGGATCGGAAATGGGTACCAATAAACGCGGTCAGGGGTGCGTTATTGATGAGTGAAAGGGCGGGTAGTACGTTTGGTCATATTTGGGTTGGCGATCCTATGAGTTTTGCCCCGCTGAGTGGGTGCGCATGTTCGCCAAGTTACAGCGTCGAATCAAACGTTACAAAGGAGTACTACCGGATATCGCCCGAACGGGGTAGCCATGGCCAATCCCGAGGCTTCCTGCGGTACCAGAACCGCAAGTGGGGAGATCGGAAAAGAAGAGCCCGAACGGTTCGCTGGGGTCCAATGTAGAAATCCAGGGCCGTTCCTGCATGGGCGTTGCGCCCCCTTTCAGGGGAGACAAGCGTCCCGTCGAACGCGCTCGTACCCATGACAAAGGGCCTGCCTCCCGGTGGTGAAACTGGCGTACAACGCGCGCGCGACCTAAGTGCGCGGCAACGCAGCGGTGGTTTGGCCGGGCAGATCGGAGCGTTCAGTGGCTCTGGCGCGACAGGCGGATGGGCGAGAACTTTGGGTGTAGGGGGTTTTGGGTAGAAGGGCGCCGTTTTTTATTTGTCGGCCTTGTAACGGAATTAAAAATAATCCGCGAAAACGTCCGACGCATGTAATTCTTGCGAAATTGTTGCTATTCCCAACTACGCTCGAAGGAACTCAAATGCTCGGCGAAATCCTATTGCCAGATGTGACACTGAAGCACTTTGGAACGTACTTGGAATGGGCTCCTACGCGGCAGAGCGAGGCGATACAGGCCAATGCCACCTATTTCGGGAACCTCGAATGGGCCCAGGAGTACCTGGATTTCTGCCACCGTGATGCCCATTTCAGGAGCCGCTGGCTGGCAGCGGCGGGCGACTGGACCGACAAGGTCGTGATCGATCTCGGCTGCGGGCCGGGCAATATCTTTGCGACGCTGGGCGGAAAACCGCGCCTGCTCGTCGGCGTCGACGTGGCACCCGGCTCTTTGGAATTGGCCTCGAAGCTGGGCTATACGGCGGTGCTCGCGGATGCCGCGCACACGCCATTTCGCTCGCAGGTGGCAGACATCGTGGCCATCAATGCGTCGCTGCACCACTGCGACGACATGGCCGCCGTGCTGCGCGAAGCCGCGCGGCTCGTCAAGCCGAACGGCGTGCTGGTGACCGACCACGATCCGCAGCTCAGCGCCTGGGATTACAAGGGCCTCGCGAAGCTGATGTGGGATGCGCGGCTGTGGGTGTACCGCGCCACGCGGCACGGGTTTCACAAGACGGGCAGCCAGCAGTCGTGCGGCCTTGCAACCGAAGTGCATCACCAGCCCGGCGATGGCGTCACGAAGGAGTTCTTCCGCTCCACGCTCGAGCCGCTCGATTTCGACGTGCGCGTCTATGCACACAACCACCAGATCGGCGCCGAGGCGCTGAGCGGCGTGGTCGGCCCGGCGCAATTGAAGTACCGCATCGGCAATGTGCTGTCGGGGCGCCAGCCTTCAGCGGCGACCAGCGCGCTGTCGCTGATGTGCGTGGCCACGCGGCGCGGCGCAGCGCCGGCGCCATCGCGCGGATGAACCGCAATGAGCGAATGAACAAATAAACAGACCGACGAAGGAGAAGACACCATGCTCGCCAGCCTGCAACCGATGACCCCCAGCGCCTACCGGCGCAAGTTCCTGGACAACCAGGACGAGAACCTCTTCATGGGCTCGTTCGATAGCTTTGCCGATGCCGAGGCCGGTGCGCCCGAGTCGAAGCCGGTGGGCTACGACAACGCCGAGGCGGCCTGGGAGGTCTACAGCCACCAGATCTACTTCTGGGACTATCCCGGCCTGTTCTGGCTGTCGCGTTCGATCGATGCGGGCATGCGGCGCGTGTTCGATCTGGGCGGCCACGTCGGCATCAAGTACTACGCCTTCAAGCGCGTGCTGCCGTACCCCGGCGGCCTGCACTGGACCGTGTGCGACGTGCCGGGCGTGGTGCAGACCGGCCGCGAGCTCGCAGTGCGGCGCGAGGCCACCGCGCAACTGGACTTCACCACCGACTACCGCGAAGCGAGCGGCTGCGATGTGCTGTACGTGTCGGGCAGCCTGCAATACCTGCCGACGCGCATCGGCGAGATCCTCGGCGCGCTCGAGCACAAGCCCAAGCGCATCGTGATGAACACCACCGCGGTCCATCCCGAGCGCACGATCTACACGCTCAACAGCATCGGCTTCGCGGTGTGCCCGTACCGCATCCAGCACGACGAGGAACTCTGGGCCGAACTGCGCCAGGCGGGCTACAAGCGCCGCGACGCATGGCGCAACGAGGGCAAGCCGATCGAGGTGCCCTTCGTCGAGGGCGGCGACAAGCCGTACTACGCGGGCTGCTGCTTCGACCTGGCGGGTTGAGGCCTGGCCGCAGCGGCGCTCTCGCTCATGCCGCCGGCTGCTGCGGCATGCGTTCGATCTTCGGCAGCGCCGGATCGAGGAAATCCCATGCGTGCCCGCGCACCGCGTAGGTGACCACCTGCGGCCGATAGCGCGCGGGATCGTCGAGGCTCGCCGCATGCACGGCGATGTTGTCCGGCATCGCCGCAAAGGTCACGTACACGGGCGAGCCGCAGGTCGGGCAGAACGCGCGGGTCTTCACGTTGCCGCTGTCGGCCACCGCATCCCACAGCGTCGCTTCGCCGCTGAGGCTGGCGCTTGCGCGGTCGAACGAGAGGTACGAGTTGTGGCCGCTGCCGCTCATGTGCTGGCAGTCGAGGCATTGGCAGTCGTTCTGGAAGACCGGCTCGCCGGCGATCTCGTAGCGAATCGCGCCGCAGGCGCAGCCGCCGGTGTAGGGGGAGGAGGGCATGGCTTGTTTCCTTTTCGGCTCGTTCGTTGCGTCGATGTCCGGCGCGTTGATCGCCGGGCGGTGATGCGCAATCTAGTTGGAGCGAGGCGCGAAGGGGGAGTAACAAGATCGTCGCGAATGGGGCGACGTGGCGGCGCGGGTGGATGCAGGTGTGTGACCACTGCGCCGTCCCGGTGCCGGTCGTTGCTTTCGCGCCAGGGAAAGCGAGATGCTCGCGAGGCTGCAGCAGCCTTGGCGCGCGAATCTCCATGAACATGGACCTATATACTCCGGGCTGTAGCCGGCGCAGCAGAAATGCTCCCCGTGCCTCAGTGCGCAGCGAAACGCGGGTGTAGTTCAATGGTAGAACGGCAGCTTCCCAAGCTTCATACGAGGGTTCGATTCCCTTCACCCGCTCCATTTGTTGTGCTACGTTGTTGACGGCTCGGCCGCGTCGCACCCGGTCGGTTCTACGTCAGCGCCTGCACCCCCACCCCTAGGGCCGCACCGAGCTTCTTGAGCGTCGTGATCGAGCCTTCACGCTTGCCGCTTTCGATCTGGCTGATGAAGGGCTTGCTCACGCCCGCCGCCGTCGCCAAGGCATCTTGCGTCAAGCCAAGATGTTCACGCCAGGCGCGAACGGGGTGCGCACCGTCTGCGATCGCATGTGCAACCTGCTCGGGATAACGCACGCCATCGTCGTTGGCGATTGCGTTGTCGTACGCCGCTTCGTCCTCGAGCGCTTCCACGGCGGGGCGAACCCGCTCCCACAGCGCCGCCGGCACCACATAAAAGGCTGCCTTGCCGCCTTGCTCGATCACTTGCACCTTGCTCATTTGTAGACACCTCCCCTCGCGCCGATCTCCAGCACGAGGATCACCAACCGCCCGGACTCCAGTGTGTAGATCACACGCCAGTCACCCACACGAAGCCGATAGCCCGGGCGGCCCACCAGCTTTTTCACGTTGGCTGCACCCATGGGATTTGCCGCCAGCGCCTGAATCTTCGACTTGACCAGTTCGCGCGCCGTGCTCGGCATCGCCGCCAGAGACTTCACAGCCTGCCTGGTGTATTCGATCGAGTGCATGGATGGATGTTAGCATTTTGCTAACAAATCGCAAGCAGCTGAGCTATTCGCGAAAACCGACGCGGTCTGATCAAGCCGTGAGCGTTGCTGAGACAAATGCCGGCGGCTTCAAACCGGCCCATGCACCGCCCGCCAATGCCGCCCCGCCGGCCCATGCGCCGTCTCGCCGTAAGCGTCGCCCATCGTCGCGCACAGCTCGGCCACGCCATGCGCGAAGTCGATGTGCGCCTGGTCGAGCCGCTCGCCGGGGTGGATGATGCCGAGCTCGGCCGCGAGCGCGGTGAAGTCGGCCTCGAAGTCGCGTGCGAGCTGCTCGGGTTCGGGCGTGTTCTCGAAATGCAGGCGCGCCATCTCGGCCGGTGAGCGGTCGCCCACCACGCGCACGAGCGTCAGGCCCTGGTCGATCAGGAACTCGTGGTCGGCGCGCCCGCCAGCCAGGCGCGTCCATTCGGCGGCGAACATCGACGCCCATTCCAGGCTGGCGTTGCGCGGGATGAAGTCAGACATGGCAGTCCCCAATATGTAGTCCAAAAGTATACGTAAATTGACGGGTGTCCGGTGGGCATTCCAGAGGCCAAAACGCAGCAGAGAACGGCATGGCGAATGGGCTCAGCGCAGGAACACATGCGTCATGAGCTGCCTGATCGGATACTGGACCACCGTCTGCACGCGGGCCGGCAGCTCGAGCGGGCGCATCAGCATCTTGAGCGTGGCGCCCGCGCTCAGGTGGGTGCGAATGCTGCGGTTCATGCGCCGGCTGAGCCGCTCGATGTAGGCGGTGTCGCCCGCACGCTCGGGCGCCCGCGCGCGCACCGCATGGCGCACGGCACAGTCGGCGTCCTCGCTCCTGAGTTCGAGGGTGCGGCGGCCGATGGTGCGCAGCACGCGGAGCCGGCCGAGCCCTTCCTGCACGCGGTAGCGGCGAAAGAAGCGGTAGAAATGCTTGTAGTGGCTGACCTCGTCGGCCGCGATCCGGCCGGCAAGGTCGCGCAGGACCGGCTCGGTGGTGCAGCGCGCCATCGCGCGGTAGTAGCTGGCGGTGCCGGTCTCGACCACGCAGCGCGCGCTCAGTTCGAGGCCGCGCGTGGGCGCCAGCAACTCGACCTTGCAGAAGCCGGCGTACTCGTCGAGAAAGCCGCGGCAGGCGGTCTCCCAGTCGAACTCGGGCCAGACGTGGGCGATGTAGGCGCGCAGCGCCTTGCCGTGCTGCAGTTCCTCGGCTTCCCAGTGCTGGTCGAGCCAGGTGGTCACCTCGTCATCGCCGCGAAAGAAGTCGACGAGGTTGCGGGTGTAGAGGTCGGAGCCGCTTTCGATGAACGACGCGGACGCGACGAGATAGAACAGGTTCTCATTCTGCCGGACTTCGTCGAGCGCGATGCGGGAGAAGTCCAGGTCCTCGAACTGCCAGTGTGCCGTCTCATGACCCGCCATGCATGCTCCTTGATCGACTCGATGTCAGCCGGGATGAATAGGACGAAGCTGGGCGCGTTTGGTTCCGCCGCTGTGTTCAGGGCGCTGCCGTGCCAAGCGCAGCGGCCAGCACGTCGGCGAGGCCGCGGCCGGCGCTGCCGTCCGCATCGAGGCGCGGGTTGTAGATGGTGATCTCGATGCCGGCGGCCTTGCCGCTCGCCAGGGCAACCCGAAGCGCGGTCTCCAGCTCCTTCCAGGACAACCCGCCCGGCACGCGGAAATCGACGGCCGGCATGATCGCGTCGTCGAGGCAATCGGCGTCGAGATGAATGAAGAAGCCGTCCAGTTCCTCACGCGTCAGGTGCGCGACCGCTTCGCGTGCAGCAGCCTCGATGCCCATCGCACGCACGGCGGGAAGGTCGATCGCCTTGAGCGCCTCGGGGAGCGGCTGGCTTCCGTACGCTGCCTGGTCCTCGTGATCGCGGTACGCGAAGGCCACGGCGTCTTCGGGACGGACCAGCGGACCGCGGCCTTCGATGCCGGTCAGCAGCGGCGGGCCGTGGCCGGTGACGAGCGCAAGGTCCATCGAGGCGCCTTCGCCATTCGGTTCCGCCGCGGGCTGGAAGAAGTCGGCGTTGCCGTCGATGAAGAAAAGCCCGTAGCGGCCGCGCCGCCGAAACGCGAGCATGGAGCCCAGCAGGATCGTGCAATCGCCGCCCAGCACGACCGGGAATTCGCCCGCGTCGAGCACCGCTTCCACCGCGTCGGCGAGCACGGGCGACCATGCCGCGATGGCTGGGGCATTGAGGATGCCGGTGCCGGCGTGGGGCACAGGGTGCTTCGGCGGCACCGCCAGCCGCCCGGCGCGGCGCGCACCGATGCGCCTTGCAAGGCCGTGGTCCAGGAGCCGGTCGGGCAGGCGCTCCACGCCGTCCGTCGCCAGCCCCAGCGTGGAAGGGGCTTCGAGAATCGCAAAGGGAAGGATCGGCATGGGCGCCTCCGTTGGCGGCTGGCTTGCGGAACAGGTCACTGCATCCATTCTGTGACCATCCGGCCGAGGGCGAAACGCTTCGACCTGTCGCCCGCGAGGCCGCTTGGCGCGCGCCTGCCGGGGACAGTGGCCAAACCTATAATCGCCGGTCCAGCAAATCAAGCAGCCGGGCCGGTTCGCCGCAGTGGGTTCGACACGGGGTCGCCATCGCCGCGCCGCCCCGACGGAAGACGACGAACCCAAAGATGAGCCAGCCCACAATCACGGTCGCGGACATCCGCAAGACCTTTCTCGATTTCTTCGCCTCCAAGGGCCACACGGTGGTGCCCTCGAGCTCGCTGGTGCCGGGCAACGACCCGACGCTCATGTTCACGAACTCGGGCATGGTTCAGTTCAAGGACGTGTTCCTCGGCGAAGACAAGCGTCCCTATGTGCGCGCGGCCTCGGTCCAGGCCTGCCTGCGCGCGGGCGGCAAGCACAACGACCTCGAGAACGTGGGCTACACCGCGCGCCACCACACCTTCTTCGAGATGCTGGGCAACTGGAGCTTCGGCGACTACTTCAAGCGCGATTCGCTGAAGTGGGCGTTCGAGCTGCTGACGCAGGTCTACAAGCTGCCGGCCGAGAAGCTCTGGGCCACGGTCTACATCGAGGACGACGAGGCCTACGACATCTGGACCCAGGAAATCGGCCTGCCGCCCGAGCGCGTGGTGCGCATCGGCGACAACAAGGGCGGGCGCTACATGTCCGACAACTTCTGGATGATGGCCGACACCGGCCCGTGCGGCCCGTGCTCCGAGATCTTCTACGACCACGGCCCTGAGATCCCCGGCGGCCCGCCCGGCAGCCCCGATGAAGACGGCGACCGCTACATCGAGATCTGGAACAACGTGTTCATGCAGTTCGACATGCAGCCCGACGGCTCCGTGAAGAAGCTGCCCGCGCCCTGCGTCGACACCGGCATGGGCCTGGAGCGCCTGGCCGCGATCCTGCAGCACGTGCACAGCAACTACGAGATCGACATCTTCGATGCGCTCATCAAGGCGGCCGCACGCGAGACCGGCGAGAAAGACCTTGCCAACAACTCGCTCAGGGTGATTGCCGACCACATCCGCGCCACCTCGTTCCTGGTCGCCGACGGCGTGATCCCGTCGAACGAAGGCCGCGGCTACGTGCAGCGCCGCATCATCCGGCGCGCGATCCGCCACGGCTACAAGCTCGGGCAGAAGAAGCCGTTCTTCCACAAGCTCGTGGCCGACCTGGCCAGGCTCATGGGCGACGCCTATCCCAAGCTCGTGGCCGACGAGAAGCGCATCACCGACACGCTCAAGGCCGAGGAAGAGCGCTTCTTCGAGACCCTCGCCAATGGCATGGAGATCCTCGACGCGGCGCTGGCCGGCGATGCGAAGACGCTGCCGGGCGACGTGGCCTTCAAGCTGCACGACACCTACGGCTTTCCGCTCGACCTGTCGGCCGACGTGTGCCGCGAGCGCGGCGTGAGCGTGGACGAGGCCGGCTTCAACGCGGCGATGGAAAAGCAGAAGGCCGCGGGCCGCGCCGCCGGCAAGTTCAAGATGGACCGCAACGTCGAATACGGCGGCGCGGGCAACGTCTTCACGGGCTACCAAAGCCTGGAAGAAAACGCCAAGGTGGTGGCGCTGTACTTCGAAGGCGCCCCGGTGCAGGAACTGAAAGAGGGCCAGCCCGGCATCGTGGTGCTCGACACCACGCCGTTCTATTCGGAAAGCGGCGGCCAGGTCGGCGACCAGGGCGTGCTCGTGGCCGAGGGCGTGCAGTTCGGCGTGGACGACACGCAGAAGATCAAGGCCGACGTGTTCGGCCATCACGGCACGCAGACCCAGGGCACGCTCAAGGTCGGCGACGCGGTGCGGGCCGCGGTCGACACCGCGCGCCGCGCCGCCACCATGCGCAACCACTCCGTCACGCACCTGATGCACAAGGCGCTGCGCGAGGTGCTGGGCACGCACGTGCAGCAGAAGGGCTCGCTGGTCGATGCCGACAAGACCCGCTTCGACTTCGCGCACAACGCGGCCGTCACGCACGCGCAGATCCTCGAGATCGAGCAGCGCGTCAACGCCGAGATCCTGGCCAACACCGAGACCCAGGCGCGCGTGATGGACATGGAAGCGGCGCAGAAGACCGGCGCGATGATGCTGTTCGGCGAGAAGTACGGCGAGACCGTGCGCGTGCTCGACATCGGCTCGAGCCGCGAGCTCTGCGGCGGCACGCACGTGGGCCGCACCGGCGACATCGGCCTGTTCAAGATCGTGAGCGAAGGCGGCGTGGCCGCGGGCGTGCGCCGCATCGAGGCGATCACCGGCGCCAACGCGCTGGCCTACACGCAGTCGCTCGAAGCCACGGTGCAGAGCGTGGCCGCCACGCTCAAGTCGCCGCCCGCGGAGTTGCAGGGCCGGCTCGCGCAGGTGCTCGATCAGGTGAGGGCGCTCGAACGCGAAGTGGGCGCGCTCAAGGGCAAGCTCGCCTCGTCGAAGGGCGACGAACTCATGGCGCAGGCCGTCGACGTCAACGGCATCAAGGTGCTGGCCGCCAAGCTCGACGGCGCCGATGCCAAGACGCTGCGCGACACCATGGACAAGCTCAAGGACAAGCTCAAGACCGCCGCGATCGTGCTGGCCGCCGTCGACGGCGACAAGGTGCAGATCGCGGCCGGCGTCACGGCCGACAGCACCGGCAAGGTCAAGGCCGGCGAGCTGGTCAACTTCGTGGCGCAGCAGGTCGGCGGCAAGGGCGGCGGCAAGGCCGACATGGCCATGGCCGGCGGCACGAATGCGGCGGGCCTTCCGGTGGCGCTGCAATCGGTGCAGGCCTGGGTCGCCGAACGCACCTGAGGCCGCACAGCAGCAGCAACAAGCACTTCATGCAAGGCGGCCCCGTCCCCGGTGAAGTGCTCGTGATGGGCGCCGGCACGATCGGCTGCTTCATCGGCGGCAGCCTTGCTGCGGCGGGGGTGCCGGTCACCTTCGTCGGCCGTCCGCGCGTGCTCGACCAGCTGGCGGCGCATGGCCTCACGCTGACCGATGTCGATGGCGGCGCGCCGCGGTGGCTGCCAGCCGCATCGCTGCGCTTGTGCGGGCAGGTGCCGGTGGGCGCGCGGCCGGCGCTGGTGCTGCTGTGCGTGAAGAGCGGCGCCACGGCCGCGGCCGCCGGGGAGCTCGCGTTCTCTCTGCCCGCGGGCACCACCGTGGTCTCGCTGCAGAACGGCATCTCGAACAGCGCCGAGGCGTCGCTGGTCGGCCCGTCGCTCAACGTGCGCGCGGGCATGGTGCCCTACAACGTGGCCGAGATCGGCCCCGGTGCCTTCCATCGCGGCACGCCGGGCCGGCTCGTGGCCGAGGACGACGCGGCGCTGCGGCCCTGGCTGCCGGTGTTCGAGCGCGCTGGCGTGCCGCTCGATCTCGTGGCCGACCTGCTGCCGGTGCAGTGGGGCAAGCTCATGCTCAACCTCAACAACCCGGTCAATGCGCTCTCGGGCCTGCCGCTGCGCGACGAGCTGATGCTGCGCGGCTACCGCCGCTGTTTCGCGTCGCTGATCGACGAGGCGCTCGGCGTGCTCGGCGCCGCGGGCATTGCGCCCGCGCAGGTGGCGGCCGTGCCGGCCGAGCGGCTGCCGATGCTGCTGCGCCTGCCCGACTGGCTGTTCCGCATCGTTGCGGCCCGCATGCTGCGCATCGACGCCAAGGCGCGCTCGAGCATGGCCGACGACCTCGCGCTGGGCCGCCGCACCGAGATCGACGCGCTCAGCGGCGAGGTGGTGCGGCTCGCATTGGCGCAGGGCCTGAGCGCGCCGCGCAATGCGCGCATGGTCGCGCTGCTCGAAGCCTGGCCGCAGCAGCCCAAGCGCTGGAGCGCGCGGCAACTGCAGGACGCACTGGGCCTCTGAACCCGCTGCGCTCGGCGCCGGCGCCAGGGCGGTACCGCAAGGTGCCGCCCTGTTTTCTTTGCGTTACCACTTGGGTCCCAAGATCTAGGGTTTCTACCTAGTCATGAGATTGTCTTCATCGTTATTCTTCGTGTTGTTCCATTAATAAATCGTTGTTTCCTTAGCGAAACAACACAACCGGCCCAAGCGCACGATGAAACACACCCGCCGCCACGCCATGGCCGCCGCGATTGCCGCGGCCGCCGCCCTTTGCGCCCCGGGTGCCGCCTGGGCCAACAGCTATCCGGCCAAGCCGATCACGCTGGTGGTCGCCTATCCGGCCGGTGGCGACACCGACGCGCTCGCACGCCTGTTCGCCGAGAAGCTCTCGCCGCGCGTGGGCCAGCCGGTGGTGGTCGACAACCGGCCCGGCGCGAGCGGCATCATCGGCAGCGCCTACGTGTCGAAGGCGGCGCCCGATGGCTACACGCTGCTGCTCGCGCCCAGCACCTTCTCGATCGCGCAACTGGTGCTCAAGACCAACGGCGCGGCCGGCTACGACGTGCTGAACGGCTTCACGCCCATCGTCCAGACGGGCAGCCAGCCGCTGTTTCTGGTGGCGAGCGGCGGCAGCGGGCTCGCGAGCGTCAAGGACGCGGTGGCCGCCGCGAAGGCCGGCAAGCCGTTGAGCTATGCGAGCCCGGGCAGCGGCTCGCCGATGCACATCCTTGGCGAGATGTTTGCCCGTGCGGCGGGTGCGAACCTCGCGCATGTGCCCTACAAGGGCGTAGCGCCCGCGGTGAACGACGTGCTCGGCGGCCATCTGCCCACGACCTTCATCACGCTCGGGCCGGTGGCGCCGTACTTCGCCAACGGCAAGCTGCGCCCGCTGGCCGTGGCCTCGGCCCTGCGCTCGCCGCTCGCGCCGAACGTGCCCACGCTCGCGGAGCTCGGCTACAAGGACGTGGAGGTCACGGCCTGGAACGGGCTGTGGGGTCCGCGCAACCTGCCGCCCGAGATCGTGAAGACGCTCAACGGCCATTTCAACGAGATCCTGAAGATGCCGGAGGTGGCGGCGCGCATGGCGGTGCTCGGCGCCACGCCGGTGGGCGGCGAGCCCGAGGTGCTCGGCAAGACCAACGCCACCGACCACGCGCGCTTCGGCAAGGTCATCAAGGAGCTCGGCATCCAGGCCGACTGACCCCCATGACCGAACCCCAAGCCATCGCCGATCCCTCGAGCCTGCAGGCGCTGCTGGCCGAGCTGCCCGCCAACCTGCTGGCCGGCCGCCGCGTGCTCGTCACGGGCGGCGCGCGCGGCCTCGGCCTTGCGTTCGCGCAATGCATCGCCGCCGCGGGCGGGCGCGTCGTGCTGGCCGACATCCTCGGCGAACTCGCCGCGGCCGAGGCCAAGGCGCTCGGCGACGCGGGCCACGAGGCGCATGCGCTCGCGGTCGACCTTTCGGACCCGGGCTCCATCGAAGCCTGCGCGGCCGAGGCGGCGCGCCTGCTCGGCGGTCTCGACGGCCTCGTGAACAATGCGGCCATCACCAACTCGGGCGGGCGCGACGCGCACCAGCTCGAGATCGACATGTGGGACCGGGTGATGAACGTCAACGTGCGCGGCAGCTGGCTCATGGGCCGCGCCTGCCGCCCGGCGCTGGCCCAAAGCGGCCGGGGCGCGGTGGTCAACCTCGCGTCCGACACCGCGCTCTGGGGCGCACCGAATCTGCTGGCCTATGCGTCGAGCAAGGGCGCGGTGATCTCGATGACGCGCTCGCTCGCACGCGAGTGGGGCGGCGACAACATCACGGTCAACGCGGTGGCGCCCGGCCTCACGCTGGTCGAGGCGACCGAGTACGTGCCGATGGCGCGCCACCAGAAATACCTCGAAGGCCGCGCCATTCCGCGCGAGCAGCAGGCGGCCGACGTCTGCGGCGCGACCGTGTTCCTGCTTTCCGGCCTCTCGCGCTTCGTGACGGGCCAGCTGCTCGCCGTCAACGGCGGCTTCGCGATGCATTGATGACGTTTTCCGACCAAGGAGTTTCCTGATGAGCGATCTTTCCGAACAGCAAAAGATCACCGGCGCCGCCGGCAGCAGCCTGGCGCAGCCCGAAGGCACGAGCTTCGCCGAGTGGATGAACAGCCGCATCGCGCGCTACGAGACGCGCAAGTACGACTGGGACGCGCTGAAGTTCCAGGCCGACTTCGATCCCAAGTACCGCCGCGCGCAGATGCGCTACGTGGGCACCGGTGGCACCGGCGTGGCGAAGGACGTCAACACCGTGCCGGCCGAGCACTTCACCTTCTCGACCATGGTGATCCCCGCCGGCCACGAAGGCCCGCCGCACCTGCACACCGACGTGGAGGAAGTGTTCTTCCTGATCCGCGGCAAGCTCAAGGTGGTGATCGAGAAGGACGGCGAGCGCTTCGAAACCATCATGACCGACCGCGACCTGATCTCGGTGCCGCCCGGCGTGTACCGCGAGGAGATCAACATCGGCGACGAGGACGCGCTGATGTGCGTGATGCTCGGCGCGAAGAAGCCGGTCACGCCGACCTACCCGGCGGACCATCCGCTGGCCAAGATCAAGCGCTGAGCGAGCGAGCAGCCATGGGCGCCATCGACATTCCCGCGCAGGCCTTGCCGGCTTCCGAGCTGGCGCGGCTCGGCGCGCGCTTTCCGGTCCGCGACGTCGCGCTCGGCAACGGCGCGGTGGTGTCGGTGCGCGAATGCGGGCAGGGCCCGGTCATCGTGTGCCTGCACGGCATCGGTTCCGGCGCAGCCTCGTGGCTCGACGTCGCGGCGCTGCTGGCACCGCAGGCCCGCCTCATTGCCTGGGATGCGCCCGGCTACGGCAGCTCGACGCCGCTGGCCTCGGCCGCGCCGACCGCCGCCGACTACGCCGCGCGCCTGCGCGAACTGCTCGATGCACTTGCCATCGATTCGTGCGTGCTCGTCGGCCATTCGCTGGGTGCCATCACCGCCGCATCGGCTGCGCGCAAAGACGCGCGTGACCGTGCGCGCATCCGCCGCCTCGTGCTCGTGAGCCCGGCCATCGGCTACGGTGCCCCCGAGCGCATTGGCGCCCGCGCCAAGGTGCGTGCCGAACGCCTCGCCACGCTCGACGAACTCGGCATTGACGGCATGGCCGCGAAGCGCGCAGGACGGCTCGTGTCCGACGGTGCCAGCGAACACGCCCGCCAGTGGGTGCGCTGGAACATGGCGCGCCTGAACGACCACGGCTATCGCCAGGCCGTCGAGCTGCTGTGCAACGCCGACTTGCTGGCCGACCTGCCGCCGCCGATGCCCGTGCGCGTGGCCTGCGGTGCGCTCGACGTCGTCACGCCGCCGGCCGCCTGCGAAGAGGTTGCGCGCCGCTGCGGCGTGTCGCTCGAACTGGTGGACGATGCGGGGCATGCCAGCTATGTGGAGCAACCGCAGGCCGTCGCCGCCTTGCTGCGCGAATCGCTCGCCGGCTGACCCGACACGAACAAGAGAACCGAGAGAAATCCAGACATGGCCACCGACAACGAAGTGATGGAAGAGGGCGCGGAGCGCTACAACGTGCCCGCGCTCGAGCGCGGCCTGCGCATGCTGTGCGAGTTCAGCCGCGAGAGCCGCACGCTCTCTGCGCCCGAACTCGCGCGCCGCTTCGACCTGCCGCGCTCGACCGTGTTCCGCCTGCTCACCACGCTCGAGAACATGGGCTTCCTCGAGCGTGCCGAGGGCGGGCGCGACTACCGCCTGGGCCTTGCCGTGCTGCGCCTGGGTTTCGAATACCTTGCGTCGCTCGAACTCACGCAGCTCGGCACGCCGCTGCTCAACCGCCTGTGCGACGAACTGCGCACGCCGTGCAACCTGGTGGTGCGCGACGGCCGCTCCATCGTCTACGTCGCCAAGGTCGCGCCGCCCACGCCGTTCGCGAGCTCGGTCACTGTGGGCACGCGCCTGCCGGCGCATGCCACGGTGCTCGGGCGCATCCTGCTGGAAGACCTCACGCTGCCGCAGCTGCGCGCGCTCTATCCCGAAGACAAGCTCGAGACCTTCTCGCCGGGCACGCCCAAGACCGTGAACGAGCTCTTCGACATGGTGCAGGCCGACCGGCAGCGCGGCTACGTGCTTGGCGAAGGCTTTTTCGAGGCCAACATCTCCAGCATCGCGGCCCCCGTGCGCGACCACAGCGGCCACATCGTGGCGGCGCTCGGCGCCACCATCACCGCGGGCCACATCGAGGAAAGCCGGATGGACGAGATGGTGCAGCGCGTGCGCAGCACGGCCGACGAGATCTCGGGCCTGCTCAACTACTCGCCCGCACGCAGCGCCAAGGTCGTGCCGCTGCGCAGCGCATGAGGTCCGCGCCATGACGAACGCCGCGATCGCTTCTCCCTTCTTCTTCGCGCCCGACGCGCTGGCCGGCCGCGTGGCCGTGGTCACGGGCGGTTCCTCCGGCATCGGCCTTGCCACGGTCGAGCTGCTGCTCGGCTGCGGCGCGGCGGTGGCGCTGTGCGGGCGCAGTGCCGAGCGGCTCGAGCGTGCCGTGGCGGGCCTGCGCGAGCGGCATCCGGCGGCGAAGCTTTACGCCGCGCCCTGCGACGTGCTCGACGCTGCCGCCGTCGCGGCCTTTGCCGCCGCGAGCGAGGCCGCGCTCGGCCCCGCGGCCATGCTCGTCAACAACGCGGGACAGGGGCGCGTCTCCACCTTCGCGAACACCGACGACACCGCGTGGACCGAAGAGCTGCACCTCAAGTTCTTTTCGGTCATCAACCCGACGCGCGCCTTCCTGCCACAGCTCGCGGCGCAGCGTGCCGTGCACGGCGATGCGGCCATCGTCTGCGCCAACTCGCTGCTCGCGCGCCAGCCCGAGCCGCACATGGTCGCGACCTCGGCCGCGCGCGCGGGCCTCTTGAACCTCGTCCGCTCGATGGCCACCGAGTTCGCGCCGCAGGGCGTGCGCGTCAACGGCATCCTGATCGGCCTGGTCGAGTCGGGCCAATGGCGCCGCCGCTTCGAGGCGCGCGAAGACAAGTCGCAGGACTGGTCCGCATGGAGCGGCCAGCTCGCGTCGAGCAAACACATCCCGCTGGGTCGCCTCGGGCTTCCGACCGAAGCCGCGCGCGCGATCCTTTTCCTGGCCTCGCCGCTCGCGTCGTACACGACCGGCAGCCACATCGATATTTCCGGAGGCCTTTCGCGCCATGCATAACCCCCACAACACCGTGACGGTCGGCGCCGTCGTCGCCGCCTTCCTCGAGCAGTGCGGCGTCAAGGCAGCCTTCGGCGTGATCTCGATCCACAACATGCCGATCCTCGACGCCTTCGCGCAGCGCGGCACGATCCGCTTCGTCTCGTCACGCGGCGAGGCCGGCGCGGGCAACATGGCCGACGCCTATGCGCGCTCCACCGCAAGCCTGGGCGTGTGCATCACCAGCACCGGCCCGGCCGCGGGCAACATCGCGGGCAGCCTGGTCGAGGCGCTGACCGCCGGCGCGCCGCTGCTGCATATCACGGGGCAGATCGAGACGCCGTACCTCGACAAGGGCATGTCGTACATCCACGAGGCGCCCGACCAGCTCACCATGCTGAAGGCGGTGTCGAAGGCGGCGCTGCGCGTGCGCAGCGTGGAGACGGTGCTCGGCACGCTCAAGCGCGCGGTGCAGCTCGCGCTGACCGCGCCCACCGGCCCCGTGAGCGTGGAGATCCCGATCGACATCCAGTCGGCGCTCACGACGATGCCGGCCGACCTGTCGCCGCTGCCCATCGAGCGGCCAGTGCCTTCGGCCGCCGGTCTCGATGCGCTGGCCGCGCGCCTGGCCGCCGCCAAGCGCCCACTGCTGTGGGTCGGCGGCGGCGCGCGGCATGCACGCGGCGCCATCCAGCGCCTGCAGAAGCTCGGCTTCGGCGTGGTCACCACCACGCAGGGCCGTGGCACCGTGCCCGAGGACGACCCGGGCTCGCTCGGTGCCTACAACATGCAGAAGCCGGTCGAGGCCTTCTACCAGACCTGCGACGCGATGCTCGTGGTGGGCTCGCGCCTGCGCGGCAACGAGACGCTCAAGTACGAGCTCAAGCTGCCGCGCCCGCTCTACCGCATCGACGCCGACGCCGCGGCCGAGGGCCGCTGCTATGCCTCGGAAGCCTTCGTCTGCGGCGATTCGGCGCTGGCGCTCGACGGTCTGGCCGATCGCCTCGAGGCTGCGAAGTACAAGGCCGACCCGCAACTGCTGGTCGATCTGCGCGCCGCGCACGACCAGGCAGTCGCCGCGCTGCGCGACGGCCTCGGGCCGTATGCAGAGCTGGTGCGCAGGCTCCAGTCGGCAGCGGGCCGCAATTTCAACTGGGTGCGCGACGTGACGGTCTCCAACAGCACCTGGGGCAACCGCGAGCTGCGCGTCTTCGAGCCGAGCGCCGGCGTTCACGCCACGGGCGGCGGCATCGGCCAGGGCATGCCGATGGCCATCGGCGCGGCCATCGGCGCCGCGGTGACCGGCTCGGGCCGCAAGACCTTCTGCCTGGCCGGCGACGGCGGCTTCATCCTGAACCTGGGCGAACTGGCCTGCATGGTGCAGGAAAAAGCGCCGATGGTGATCGTGCTCATGAACGACAAGAGCTACGGCGTCATCAAGAACATCCAGGACGCGCAGTACGGCGGCCGCCAGTGCTATGCCGAGCTGCACACGCCCGACTACGACCTGCTGTGCCGCTCGATCGCGCTGCCGCATGCGCGCGTGAAGAACCTGGACGACCTGCCGGCGCGGCTGGACGAGGCGCTGTCCGCCGACGGGCCCTTCCTGCTTGAGATCGACATGCTGTCGATCGGCGGCTTCAAGACCAGCTTTGCCGGTCCGCCGACCAACACGGTCACGCAGATCCCCGCGCTCGGCACCGCCAAGTGACAGCCGACGGAGCCTCCCGCATGAACGCCACCCCCACACGCATCGCACTCGTCGGCTGCGGCGCCATCGGCAGCGCGGTGCTCGATCTGCTGCGCAGCGATCCGCTGCTGACCGTGAGCGTCATCGTCGTGCCGGCCGATGGCGTGGCCGCGGCGCAGAAGGCCGCGCCCGGCGCGCAGGTGCTCGGCGCCGTGCCGGCCACGGGCGTCGACCTGGTGGTCGAAACCGCCGGCCATGCGGCCATCGAGCAGCACGTGCTGCCGGCGCTGTCTCGCGGCATCCCCTGCGTGGTCGCCTCGGTCGGCGCGCTGTCGGCCGAAGGCCTGGCCGAGCGGCTCGAGGCCGCCGCCACCGCGGGCCGCACGCAGGTGCAACTGATCGCCGGTGCGATCGGCGGGATCGACGCGCTCGCCGCGGCGCGCATCGGCGGCCTCGACAGCGTGCGCTACACCGGCCGCAAGCCGCCGAACGCCTGGAAGGGCACGCCGGCCGAGCAGGGCCGCGACCTCGACGCGCTCGCGGAGGCCATCGTGATCTTCGAGGGAAGCGCACGCGAGGCTGCCTCGCGATACCCGAAGAATGCCAACGTGGCGGCCACGGTCTCGTTCGCGGGGCTCGGCCTCGACCGCACCACGGTGCGCCTGATCGCCGATCCGGCCACCACCGAGAATGTGCACACCGTGGAAGCCGAAGGCGCCTTCGGACGCTTCGAGCTGACGATGCGCAACAAGCCGCTGGCGGCCAACCCCAAGACCTCCGCGCTGACCGTGTACAGCGCCGTGCGTGCGCTGCGCAACCGCGTCGCGCCGCTCGCCATCTGAACTGCCATGATTTCCTCCGAACTCCTACCGATCTGCATTGCCGGCGAATGGCGCCTGGGCGGCGGCGACATCTACGAAAGCCTCTACCCGGCCACCGGCGAGCCGATCGCGCGCCTGAAGGCGGCGAGCCTGGCCGACGTGGAAGAGGCCATCGCGGGCGCCGACCGCGCATTCCGCACCAGCGGCTGGGCAGAGCGCCTGCCGCACGAACGCGCCGCCGTGCTGCACCGCGTGGCGCAGCTGATCCGCGAAGAGGGCGAGGCGCTGGCGCAGAAGCAGCGCCTCGACAACGGCAAGCCGATCAACGAAACGCGCAACCTCGTGGCCAGTGCCGCGGGAACCTTCCAGTTCTTCGCCGCCGCGCTCGAGACGCTCGAAGAGACGCTCACGCCCTCGCGAGGCGCCTTCGTGACGATGAGCGTGCACGAGCCGATGGGCGTGGTCGCTGCCATCACGCCGTGGAACTCGCCGATCGCGAGCGAGGCGCAGAAGCTCGCACCCGCGCTGGCCGCGGGCAATGCGGTGGTCGTCAAGCCGGCCGAGGTCACGCCGCTGATGGCGCTCGAACTCGCGCGCATCTGCGAGCAGGCCGGCGTTCCGAAGGGCATGGTGAGCGTGCTGCCGGGCAAGGGCTCGGTGATCGGCGACGCGATCACCAAGCATCCGCTGGTCAGGCGCGTGTCGTTCACGGGCGGCACCACCACCGGCAAACACATCGCCCACATCGCGGCCGACAAGATGATGCCGGTCTCGCTCGAGCTCGGCGGCAAGTCGCCGACCATGGTGCTGGACGACGCCGACCTCGACCATGCGGTGAGCGGCGTGCTCTACGGCATCTTCAGCTCGTCGGGCGAATCGTGCATCGCGGGCTCGCGACTGTTCGTGGCGCGCGGCATCTACGACGAGTTCCTCACGCGGCTCGCTGAAGGCGCCAATGCGCTGCGCGTGGGCGATCCCGCCTCGGAGCGCACGCAGATGGGGCCGCTGATCACGGCGCGCCATCGCGAGGGCATCGAGCGCTACGTCGAGCTCGGTGTTTCCGAGGGCGGTCGCATCCGCACCGGCGGCGTGCGTCCGCAGGGCGCGGGCTACGACGCGGGGTATTTCTATCGCCCGACGATCCTCGAAGGGCTGACGAACGCGGCGCGCACGAGCCAGGAGGAGATCTTCGGCCCGGTGCTCGTGGCCATGCCCTTCGACAGCGAAGAAGAACTGATCGCGCAGGCCAACGACAGCGTCTATGCACTCGCCGCCGGCATCTGGAGCCGCGACTTCAAGCGCGCCTGGCGGCTCGGCCGCGCGGTCCAGGCCGGCACGGTCTGGGTCAACACCTACAAGCAGTTCTCGGTCTCCACGCCGTTCGGCGGCTGGCGCGACAGCGGCCTGGGCCGCGAGAAAGGCCGCGAAGGCATCTTCCAGTACATGGAGCAGAAGAGCATGTACTGGGGCACGAACGAACAACCTCTGCCATGGGCGAACTGAAGGGGATACGAACATGAGCGTACTTGGCATCGACCAGATCACCTACGGGGCGGACGACCTGCCCACCTGCCGCCGTTTCTTCGACGACTGGGGCCTCGCGCTGCGGTCGGAAGCGGCCGACGAACTCGTCTTCGAGTGCCTCAACGGCTGCCGCGTGGTCGTTGCGGCGTGGGACAAGCCGGGCCTGCCGCCCGCGATGGAAGAGGGCCCGACGCTGCGCGAAGTGGTGTGGGGCGTCGAGCGCGAAGCCGACCTCGACCGCTACGCCGCCGCCATCGGCGGCGAGCCCGGCTTCTTCGACGCCCTGGTCGACGGCGCGCGCCGCATCGGCTGCATCGACCCCAACGGGCTCGCGGTGCGGCTGCAGGTGAGCCGCAAGCAGGCGGTCGAGATCGACTGCGGCGCGATGAACACCTGGAGCGCGAAGCCGCGCGTCAACCAGCCGGCGCCGGTGTACGAGCGTGCGACGCCGATCGAGGTGGGCCACGTGGTGTTCTTCGTCGCGGACGTGGCGGCGACGAGCGCCTTCTATGCCGACCGCTTCGGCTTCATCTCGTCGGACACCTACCCGAATCGCGGCGCCTTCATGCGCTGTGCGCCCGACGGCGGGCACCACGACCTGTTCCTGCTGCAGATCCCGTCGGGCAAGCGAGGGCTCAACCATGTGGCTTTCACGGTGCGCGACATCCACGAGGTGTTCGGCGGCGGCCTGCATTTCTCGCGCCGCGGCTGGGACACGCAGCTCGGCCCGGGCCGGCATCCGGTGTCGTCCGCGTACTTCTGGTACTTCAAGAACCCGGCCGGCGGGCTGATCGAGTACTACGCCGACGAGGACCAGCTCACGGCCGAGTGGCTGCCGCGCGAGTTCGAGCCGGGCCCGACGGTGTTCGCCGAATGGGCCGTGGACGGCGGACTCGACGGCCATACGCGCCGCCAGAAGAACGCCGAAGGCCCCAAGGGCGCCTTCCTGACCGAAAAGAAATAAGCAACCCCACCATCATGCAAACACGCCTCTCCCTTTCCCTCGTGTTCACCGCGCTCGCGGCCCTGGCCGCCACGGCGCACGCCCAGCCGCAGCAGCCCAGCGAAGCGCAGAAGCAGCTGTCGAGCGACCGCTTCACCATCGTCTCGCCGTTCCCGCCCGGTGGCCCGGTCGACACGCTCGCGCGCGTGCTCTCCGAGGGCCTGGCCAAGCGCTACGGCCAGCCCGCCGTGGTCGAGAACCTGGCCGGCGCGGCCGGCAACATCGGCATGGACAAGGTCAAGCGCGCCAAGGGAGACGGCCACACGCTGCTGGTGATCCCGGCCGGCAACATCACGATCAACCCGACGCTGATGCCGAGCTTCCCGTTCGACATGCAGAAGGACTTCGTGCCCGTCACGATGCTGGCCAAGGCGCCCAACGTGCTGGTGGCCGCGCCCTCGGCGGGCATCAAGACCGCAAAGGACCTCGTCGCGCAGGCCAAGGCCAAGCCGGCCACGCTCGCTTACGCCTCGCCGGGCGTGGGCAGCGGACTGCATCTCGCCGGCGAGCTGTTCAAGCAACAGGCCGGCATCGACATGCTGCACGTGCCCTACAAGGGCACCGCGCCCGCGCTGAACGACGTGCTTGGTGGCGTGGTGCCGCTGATGTTCAGCAACCTGCCCGCGACGCTGCCGTTCCTGAAGAACGGCAAGCTCATTGCGCTCGGCGTGACCGAGGCGAAGCGCAGTCCCGCGGCGCCCGAGATTCCCACGCTCGCGGAGCAGGGCATCCCGGGCGTGGCGGTGACCTCGTGGTACGGCCTGCTGGCGCCCAAGGGCACGCCGCCCGCCGTGGTCGAGCAGCTCGCCAAGGACGCGGCCGAGATGCTGGCCCAGCCCGACGTGCGCGAACGGCTCAAGCTGCAGGGCATGACCGAGTCGGCCATGAAGCCGGCTGATTTCGCCGCCCACATCCGCGACGAGACGGCCGTCTGGGCCGGGATCATCAAGGCCCGCAAGATCGTCGCCGAGTAGGCCGCGCCCGCACCGATCCATCGATCCATTCCACCCTCACCCCACGGAGGCACACGATGCAACAAGACCGCTACCTTCAACCGCACCAGGCGCGCCGGCGCCCCGCGACCACCTACGAAGACCTGCTGGGCGACGCAATCGAGCGCGCCTTTGCCGACGGCGTCCACGACCTTGCGGGCCTGGTGCAGCGGCTCAACGACAGCGGGCTCGCCACGCCCGGCGGCAAGCCGTGGACCGAGGCGCTGTACCAGAAGGAAATCGCCGCGCTCGCGGCCTGAGGAGACACGCACCATGACCATCGCCATCCATCCCGCCGCGGCCGCGCCGCAGGACCCGGTCGACCATCTGCTAGAGATCGGCCTGAAGGACCTCTGGTACCCGATCTGCCCGTCCGAGTTCATCAAGGAGAACCCGGTGTCGCTGCGCCGGCTCGGCCGCAAGTTGGCGCTGTGGCGCGACGGCGAGGGCGTGCTGCATGCGCTCGAAGACCGTTGCCCGCACCGCGGCGCGCCGCTGTCGCAGGGCGTGATCCTCGGCGATCGGCTCTCGTGCCCCTACCACGGCGTCGAGGTGCGCCACGACGGCGTGGTCACGCGCGTGCCCGGTAGCCCCGGCTGCAAGCTCGAGGGCTCGCAGGCCACGCGCCATTTCCACGTGCAGGAGCGCGCAGGCGCGGTGTTCCTCTACAACGGCAGGGAATCGGTCGACGTGCCGCCGCCGCTGGTGCTGCCCGAGCAGCTGACCGACGATGCCGCGTATTCGAGCTTTCTTTGCTACACCGAGTGGAAGGGCGACTACCGCTACGTGCTCGACAACGTGATGGACCCGATGCACGGCACCTACCTGCACAAGCAGTCGCACTCGATGGCCGAGGGCGATTCGACGGCAAAGTTCGGCATCCGTGCGACCGACACCGGTTTCGTGTTCGAGAAGGAAGGGCAGCGCAACGTCAACTTCGACTGGACCGAATGGGCCGACACCGGCATCCACTGGATGCGCCTGGAGATTCCGTATCCGAAGACCGGCGGCCCCGGCGGCAACTTCATCATCATCGGCGCCTTCTCGCCGATCGGGAAGGGCATGACGGCGACCTTCTTCTGGCGCGTGCGCAAGCTGGCAGCAGGCTGGGAGCGCGACACCTGGCGCTTTCTCTACCGCAACCGCCTCGAGGCGCGCCACTGGCATGTACTGGAACAAGACCGCGTGATGCTCGAGGAGATGGAGCCCGACGCCAACCAGCACGAGAACCTCTACCAGCACGACCTGGGCATCGTCCGGCTGCGCCGCCACATGCGCAACCTGGCGATGGCGCAGCTGGCCGAGGCCGAAGAAGCCGCCACGGCTTGAACCGCGGGCCCACATCGCCATGTCTTCTCCCACGCTGAACGCCCTCGTGCACACCATGCGCTACGAGGCCGACGGCATCGTCAGCGTCGAGTTCCGTCCGGCCACGCCGGCGGTGGACTTTCCCGCCTTCGAGGCCGGCTCCCACATCGACCTGCACCTGCCCAACGGGCTGGTGCGCAGCTACTCGCTGTGCAACCCGTCGAGCGACCGCCAGCGCTACGTGGTGGGCGTGCTCAACGACCGCAAGAGCCGCGGCGGCTCGCGCTACGTGCACCAGCAATTGCGCGTGGGCATGACCTTGCCGATCTCGGCGCCGCGCAACAACTTCAAGCTCGAGGAGGGCGCCGAACGCTCGGTGCTCGTGGCCGGCGGGATCGGCGTGACGCCCATCTGGTGCATGCTGCAACGGCTCGTCGCCATGGGTCGACCGGTCGAGGTCGTCTACTGCGCGCGCACCCGCAAGGAGGCCGCGTTCTGCGACGCCATCGAGGCGCTGGCCACCGAAAAATCGGTGCCGCTCACCTGGCATTTCGACGACGCGAAGGGTGCACCGCCCGACCTTGCATCGCTCCTGGCCGGCAAGGGCGCCACCAGCCACTACTACTGCTGCGGCCCCACGCCGATGCTCGACGCCTTCGAAAGAAGCTGCGAGCAACTGGGCTACGCCAACGCACACATCGAGCGTTTCGCCGCCGTGCATGTGGAAGCGCCCAGCGCCATGCAGAGCTGCGTCGTGGCGTGCGCCAAGAGCGGCAAGCACGTCGAGGTGCCGCCGGGCAAGTCGATCCTCGACAGCCTGATCGATGCGGGCCTCAACCCCGACCACAGCTGCAAGGAAGGTGTCTGCGGCGCCTGCGAGACGGCGGTGCTCGAAGGCGAAGTCGACCACCACGACGGCATCCTCACCAAGATCGAGCGTGCGTCCAACAAGACCATGATGATCTGCGTGTCTCGCTGCAAGGGCGAGCGGCTGGTGCTGGACATCTGAACAAGAAGGCCACGACCCACAAGACGGCCGAGAGAAAAACCAACCGAGACATTCAATGAAAAAGTACTTGATCGCGATGGCTGCGGCCACCGCGGCTGGCGCAGCGCTGGCCCAATCTTCCGTCACGCTGTTCGGCGTGGTCGATGGCGGCGTCACCTACACGCGCGGCAGCGGCGACGGATCGGCCCACAAGACGCAGCTGACGAACAGCGGAAACATGTTCAGCCGGCTTGGCTTTCGCGGCACCGAAGACCTCGGCGGCGGCTACTCGGCGAGCTTCTGGCTCGAGATGGGCCTGCAGAACGACAGCGGCATGGGCTTTGCGTCGAACACGAACAACCAGGCCAGCGGCAACGGCATGGCGGGCGTGCTCGGCTTCAACCGCCGCTCGACCGTCAGCCTGGCGGGCCCTTTCGGTGAAGTGCGTGTGGGCCGCGACTACGTGCCCGCGTTCTGGAACACCGCGATCTTCGATCCGTTCGGCACCGGCGGCGGCATCGGCGCCAACCAGATCTACTTCTCGGGGTTGGGCGGCCTGGTCGCGCCCACCGGCACGCGCGCCTCGAACAGCATCGGCTACTTCCTGCCCGCGAACCTCGGCGGCTTCTATGGCCAGCTGATGTATGCGATGGGCGAGAACGACTCGACCGCCGTGCTGCCCGGCACGCGGGTGTCCACCGAGAAGGACGGCGAGCACACCGGTGCGCGCATCGGCTACCAGAGCGGCGGCCTGCACGTCGCGCTTGCCACCGGCCGCACGCGCTATGCGAGCGGCGACCTGCGCGTGACCAACCTCGGCGCCGCCTACGCCTTCGGTCCGTCGCTGATGAACCTGAAGCTCACGAGCGAGCTGTACAAGGAGTCGAAGGGGTTGGCCGACGCCCGCGGGGCGCTGGTGGGCTTTCACCTGCCGGTCGGTGCGGGCGAGATCAAGGCCTCGTATGCGCGCTACCGGCTGTCGCCCGCGGGCGCGGTAGCGAAGCCCACGTCGTCGAAGCTCGCCATCGGCTACGTGCACAACCTGTCGAAGCGCACCGCGCTCTATGCCACGGTGGCGCGCATCAGCAACCGCAATGGCGCCTCGGCCGCACTCGCGGGCGCGATTACGGCGCCGAACCGCGCCTCGAGCGGCACCGAGTTCGGCATGCGCCACGTCTTTTAGTTCGACATCCATAGAGCCCATGCAGCGCAGCAAGCACCTCCGTTGGTACGGCGTCCTTACGCTGTTCGTGATCGTCGCGATCTCCTATGTGGACCGCATCAACATCGCGGTGCTGATCACCGACACCGCGTTCCTCGACCACGTGGGCCTCGCGGCCGACGACCGCGTGCGCCAGGGCCTGCTGGCCACGGCCTTCATGCTGGGCTACGGTGTCTCGGCCTTCGTGCTCACGCCGTTCTGCTCGGCGCTGTTCGGCGTGCGGCGCAGCCTGATCTATGGGCTGATCCTCTGGGGCGTCGTCACCTGGGCCTCGCCGATGTTCGACAGCTACGGCCTGCTGCTGGCCTCGCGCGTGCTGCTGGGCGTGTCGGAAGGGCCGCTGTTCTCGCTGGCCTCGGCCTACATCAAGGCGCACTTCCGCAGCGACGAGAACGGCAAGCCGAATGCGTTCGTGAACATGGGCACGGGACTCGGTCTTGCGCTCGGCTATCCGCTGGTGGGGCTGCTGCTCGCGCACTTCGCCTGGGACACCTCGTTCCATGTGCTCGGCGTCATGAACATCGTGCTCGGCATTCCGCTGGTGCTGGCTTTTGTGCGCATGCCCGCGGGCCATGTCGATGGCCGCCGGCCGTCGTCGTTCGGCGATGCGATGGCCCGCGTGGGCGGCATCGTGAAGGGCGCGCTCCAGACGCGCAACCTGTTCGTCGTCACGCTGCTGACCTCGGCCGCGCTGGCGTACCTCTGGGGCAGCAGCAACTGGCTGCCGACCTACCTGCGCGAGGCGCGCGGCTTCTCGCTGCGCGAGATGGGCTGGCTGGCCTCGCTGCCGCAGTACGCGACGGTGGCCGCGGTGTTCGTGGGCGGCGTGCTGATCGACCGCGTCGGGCGCGAGCGCGTGCCGCTCATCTTCATGGGCGCGAGCGCGGGCGTGGCGCTCGCGGTGCTGATGGCCATCAATGCACGCGACCCGTACGTGGCGGCCTGCTGCCTCGTCGTTGCCAACTTCTTCTGGGGCCTGCAGAGCCCGGCGATACCGAGCACGGTGCAGTACTGCTCGCGCCCCGAGCACACGGCAAGCGCCTTCGGCGTGACCAACGGCGCGGGCAGCCTGGTGGCGGGCTTCATGCCGGCGCTCATGGGCGGGGTGATCGGCGCGATGTCGCACGGCGGCAGCGCGGGCGCCGGCACCGCGGCAACGGCCTCGGGCTTCTTCGCCGGCTTCGCGCTGCTGATCGGTACGCAGCTGGTGGTGTTCGGCTGCGGGCTCGTGCTGTGGTGGCGCGAACGCGCGCGAGGCGTCGCGGCGGTGTCGGGGTCGCAGCTCTCCTAGGAAGGCGGCCGAGCAAGGCCGGCCAAAATTCCTACCGACGCAGGCGAAACGCGCCCACGAAAAGCGCGAGGGTTTCACGTAGGCTCGGCGATGCCACCGTTGACTTCGCCTCATGACGACCAATCCGCCCGCCCTTGCCGACGTGCTGCGCCCGCTGCGCGACGCCACCCACGAACTGCACGAGACGCTCGACAGCCGGCTGCCGATCGCACGCGAGGAGGCCACGCTCGCAGACTATGCGGCGCACCTGCGCGCGCTGCGTCCCTGGCTGCAGGCGGTGCGCGAGGCGCTCGCAGCGCCGGGCGTCGCGGGCCTCGACCGCGTGGCTGGGCGCACCGACCGCCGCCTCGCGGCCTTGGCGCTCGACCTTGACGACATGGGCGCGTCGGGCGGCGACATGCACGAGATGCACAACACGCCCGATGGCCCGGACAGCGAGCCCGCGCTGGCGCAGGTGGCCGCACGCGAACCCGCCTTCGCCTGGGGCCTGGCCTATGTGCTCGAAGGCTCGCAGCTCGGCGGCGCGGCCATGTACAAGCGGCTCGCCGCGCGCCTTGCACCGCATCCGATGCGCTACTTCCAGCCGGTCGATGCGGCCTGCGGCGTGGCGGCGCAGTGGAAAGACTTCGTGGCCCAGCTCGGTGCCGCGTTGGTCGACCAGGCCGCAGTCGATGCCGCGCGCCGCGGCGCCGTGGCCGGCTTCCGAAGCCTCATGCCGCGTTTCGGCCTGTAGGAATCGGCCGACGAGCCGGACGAGAACGCCAAGGCATGATCCCAGCGGCTCCCATTTCCCCCCAGACCTTGTGCGGCGCGGCTCGCGCCCATTGACACCGATCGTGCCCCAACCCCCCGCATCCGCGTCCGTTTCTTCCCATGCCTTGCAACCTCCCGAGGTCGATCTCTCGTCCTGCGAGCTCGAGCCGATTCGGGTACCCGGTTCGGTCCAGCCGCACGGCCGCATGCTGGTGCTGGCGCCCGGCGACCTGCGCCTGCTCGCCTGGAGCGACAACTGGCCGGAAGTCGAGGTCGCAGCAGCTTGCGACTCCGTGCGCGCCCTTGCGTTGCCCGCGCTGGAGCCGGGCGCCACGCCGGTGTCGCTCGGCACGCTGGCGCTGGCGCTGACGGGCGAGCGCTTCGACGTGGCGGCGCACCGCAGCGAGCGCCATGTCTTCGTCGAGTTCGAGGCCGCGCGCCCCGCGGCCGGCAACGATGCGCCGATCTACACGCTCGGCCGCGTGTTCCTGCCGAAGCTGCAGGAGGCCGCGACGCTGGAGCAGCTCACGCAGCTGGCCGCGGCCGAGATGAAGCGGCTGACCGGCTTCGGACGCTGCCTGATCTACCGCTTCGATGCCGACGGCCACGGCGAGGTGCTGGCCGAGGAGGCCGACCCCGGCTACGACAGCTATGCCGGCCACCGCTTTCCAGCTACCGACATTCCGCAGCAGGCGCGCGCGCTCTATCTCGTCAACCGCTTCCGGCTGATCGCGGATGCGAAATACACGCCGGTGCCGTTGCGCGCGGCCGACCCCACGCTCACGGCGGCCGACCTCGACATGTCGCAGGCGCAGCTGCGCAGCGTGTCGCCGATCCATCTCGAATACATGCGCAACATGGGCACGCTGGCCTCCATGTCGGTGTCGATCGTGATCGACGGGCGACTCTGGGGCCTGATCTCGTGCCACGACCACCAGCCGCGCTTTCTCGACATCGGCACCCGGCTGGCCTGCGAACACCTCGGCCAGCTGCTGTCGCTGCAGATCCAGTCGAAGGAAAGCAATATCGCCGTGGCCGAGCGGCTCGAACTGCGCCAGACCACGCTGCAGATCGTCTCGCACCTGGCAGACAGCGATGCCACGCTGCAGCGGCTGGTCGCCGAGTCGTCGCTCATGCTTCGCCTGGCGCGTGCCACTGGCGCGGCCGTGGTGCTGGACGACGAGGTCTGGAGCGTGGGCGACGTGCCGGCGCGCGCGCAGGTGCTGGCGCTGGCCGACTGGATCGCAGGGCTCGGCGTGGAGGTCTACGACAACAGCGCGCTGCCGGCGCACTTCGCACCGGCCGCCGAGTTCCGCGAGTTTGCGGCGGGCGTGCTCGCGATCTCGATCTCGCAGGTTCACCGGCACCTGATCCTGTGGTTCCGGCCCGAGCTGGTCCAGACGATCCAGTGGGCCGGCGATCCGAAGAAGCCGCAGCAGCGCGCGGGCAGCGGCCGCATCCACCCCCGGCTGAGCTTCTCGAGCTGGATCGAGGAGGTGCGCGGCCGCTCGGCGCCCTGGTCGCCAGCCGAGGTGGGCGCCGCGGTCGAGCTGCGGCAGGCGCTGATCGGCGTGGTGCTGCGCCGCGCCGAGGAGCTTGCCGCGGTGGCCACCGAGCTGGGGCGCGTCAACAAGGAGCTCGAGGCCTTCTCGTACACCGTATCGCACGACCTGCGCGCGCCCATGCGGCACATCGCGGGCTATGTCGATCTGGTAGCGCAGACCGAGGGCAAGCAGCTCAGCGAGCGCGCCCACCGCTACCTCGGGCACGTCAAGGACGCAGCCGCGTTCGCGGGGCAAATGGTCGATGCGCTGCTCGACTTTTCGCGCATGGGCCGCGCGGCGCTCAAGCGGCGCACGGTCGACACCGCCTCGCTCGTCGAGGGGCTGGTGCGCGAGCTGGCGCGCCTGGAGCCGGCACGACGCATCGAATGGCATGTCGACCCCGCGCTGCCCGTGCTGCATGCCGACCCGCTGCTGCTGCAGGTGGCGGTGCGCAACCTGCTCGCCAATGCCGTCAAGTACTCGCGCACGCGCGATCCGCAGCGCATCGCGGTGCGCGCGATCCGCGGCGACCTGGGCAGCGGCCTCGAGGTCGAGGACAACGGCGTGGGCTTCCAGATGAAGTACGTCGACAAGCTGTTCGGCGTGTTCCAGCGGCTGCACCAGGCCGAGGATTTCGAGGGCACGGGCATCGGCCTGGCCAATGTGAAGCGGATCGTCGAACGCCATGGGGGCAGGGTCTGGGCCAAGGGAGCGTTGAACGAAGGCGCGACCTTCGGCTTCGTCCTGCCCGATGCGGAGCCGGGCAACGACAATGCGGCGGACACGCCGGCTGACAACGGAGAAGGACATGCTTAAGCCGATCCTGCTCGTCGAGGACGACAAGCGAGACCTGGAACTCACCCTCATCGCGCTCGAGCGCAGCCAGCTCGCGAACGAGGTGGTGGTGCTGCGCGACGGCGCGCAGGCGCTCGACTACCTGCGCCGCGACGGCGACCATGCCGGCCGCAGCGAGGGCAACCCGGCCGTGATCCTGCTCGACCTCAAGCTGCCCAAGCTGACCGGGCTTGAAGTGCTGCAGGCGGTGCGCGCCGAGACGGCGCTGCGCAGCATTCCGGTGGTGATGCTCACGTCCTCGCAAGAAGAGACCGACGTGCTGCGCAGCTACGAACTCGGCGTGAACGCCTATGTGGTCAAGCCCGTGGCCTTCGACCAGTTCGTCTCGGCGATCGCCGAACTCGGCATCTTCTGGGCCGTGCTCAACGAGCCGCCGCCCGGCTCGCTGAAGGCCGCGCGCCGACATGAATGAGCGCGAGGTCGCAAGCGGCGAGGGCGGGCCGATCGACGTGCTCATCGTCGAGGACTCGCGCTTCGACGTCGAGCTGCTGACCGAGGCGCTCGCCCAGGCGCTGCCCGCCGCGCGCACCCATGTCGTGCGCGACGAGCAGGGGCTGGCCGCGGCGCTGTCCGAGGGCGACTACGCGCTCATCCTGTCCGACTACGAACTGCCGGGCTTCTCGGGCGAGGAGGCGCTGGAGATCGCGCGCCGCCTGGCGCCCGAGACGCCGGTGATCTTCGTCTCGGGCGTGATCGGCGAGGACAACGCGGTCGAACTGCTGCGCCGCGGCGCGGTCGACTACGTGAGCAAGGGGCGGCTCGCGCGCCTGCCGCTGGTGCTCGACCGCGCATTGAAGGAAGCGGCCGACCGCCGTGCCAAGCGACTGGCCGAGTTCCGGCTGCAGGTGGCGAACCAGGCCTTCCGCGAGGCCGAGTCGCGCCGGCTCGCGCTCATGGAGCTCGGCGACCGTATCCGCGACATCGACGACCCCGGCGAGATCGCCTACCTCGCATCGGCGATGCTGGGCCAGCGCCTCGGCGTGGACCGCGCCGGCTACGGCCTGGTCGACAAGGCGGCCGAGACGATCCAGATCGACCGCGACTGGACCGCGCCAGGCGTGTCCAGCCTCGCGGGGCTGCTGCACTTTCGCGACTACGGCTCCTACATCGAGGACCTGCTGCGCGGCGTGACGGTGGCCTTCGCCGACGCGCGCACCGACCCGCGCACGTGCGACAACGCCGACGCACTCGATGCGATCACCGCGCGCGCCGTGGTCAACATGCCGCTCACCGAGCGCGGCGGGCTGGTCGGGCTGCTCTACCTCAACCACGGTCAGGTGCGCGAGTGGACGCCCGACGAGCTCGACTTCGTGCGCGAGACCGGCGACCGCGTGCGTTCGGCCGTCGCGCGGCGCGAGGCGCAGATGGAGCTGCAGGCCTTTGCCGAGTCGCTCGAACGGCAGGTGGAGGAACGCGCCGCCGAGCTCGAGACCGCGCGCGAGCAGCTGCGCCAGAGCCAGAAGCTCGAGGCCGTGGGCCAGCTCACGGGCGGGCTGGCGCATGACTTCAACAACCTGCTCGCGGCCATCAGCGGCAGCCTCGAACTGATGCGCCGGCGCGGCCTCGACGGCCAGCGCGCCGAGATGGAACGCTACATCGGCGTGGCGCAGGGCGCCGTCAAGCGCGCTGCGGCGCTCACGCACCGGCTGCTCGCGTTTTCGCGCCGCCAGACGCTGGAGCCGAAGCCGCTCAACGCCAACCGGCTGGTGTCCGACATGGAGGAGCTGCTGCGCCGCACGCTCGGCCCGCAGATCGCGCTCGAAGTGGTGGCCGCCGTGGGCCTGTGGAACGTGCATGCCGACCCGAGCCAGCTCGAGAACGCGCTGCTCAACCTGTGCATCAATGCGCGCGACGCCATGCCCGAGGGCGGCAAGCTCGTGATCGAGACGGCCAACCGCTGGGTCGACCTGCGCACCGCGCAGGAGCGCGACATGCCGATGGGGCAGTACGTGTCGCTCACCGTCAGCGACAACGGCGTGGGCATGGCGCCCGAAGTGGTGGCGCGGGCGTTCGACCCCTTCTTCACGACCAAGCCGATCGGCATGGGCACCGGGCTTGGGCTGTCGATGATCTATGGCTTCGCGAAGCAGTCGGGCGGCCAGGTGCGCATCTATTCCGAGGTCGGCAAGGGCACCTCGGTGAGCATCTATCTGCCGCGCCACGATGCGCAGGAAGAAGCCGCCAGCGAGCCGGCCGAACTCACGCTCGCGCCGCGCGCCGACCAGGGCGACACCGTGCTCGTGGTCGACGACGAGCCCGCGCTGCGGATGATCATCGTCGAGGTGATGCGCGGCCTGGGCTACGCCACGCTCGAGGCCGGCGACGGCGCGGGCGCGCTGCGCATCCTGCAGACGCCGCGCCAGCGCATCGACCTGCTCGTGACCGACGTGGGCCTGCCCGGCGGCATGAACGGGCGGCAGGTGGCCGATGCGGCACGCAGCGCACGGCCCGGCCTCAAGGTGCTGTTCATCACCGGCTATGCGGAGAACGCGGTGCTGAGCCACGGCCACCTCGAGCGCGGCATGCACGTGATGACCAAGCCTTTCGAGATGGACGTGCTCGCACGCCGCGTGAAGGCGCTGATCGAGGCAGGCTAGGGCCTATCGCTGCGCGGCGATCGGCTCGAGCCCGGTCTTCGCGATGACGGGCGCCGCCGCGGGCGCCTGCAGGTAGCGGATCAGCTGGCGCGCGGCCTCGGGTTGCGCCGAAGCCGTGGCGATGCCGGCCGAGAACACCGTCACGCGCTGCACTTCGGCGGGCAGCGGCCCGATGTAGTCGATGCCGGCGATCGGCAGCAGCTCGCTCACCTGCTGCAGCCCGAGCGCCGCATCGCCGCGCGCTACCACGGTGCCCACGCGCTCGCTGAGGATGCGCTTGCTCTTGGGCTTGACCTGGTCTTCGATGCCGAGCTTCTTGAGCAGCTCGGTCTCGTAGTAGGTGCCGCTCGCGCTGGCCGAATAGGCGATCGACGGCGCGGCCAGCAGCGTGCGCTTGAGCGCCTCGACCGAGCTGATGTCGGGCTTGGGCGCACCCTTGCGCACCGCGAAGCCGATCGACGAGCGCACCAGGTCGACCTGGCTGCCCGGCACCACCTTGCCGGCCGCCACCAGCGCGTCGAGCGCGGGCCGCGCGAGGATCACCACGTCGGCGGGCTCGTTGCGCGCGAGCCGGCTCGGGATCGAATCGCTGGCATTGCCCATCGAGGCGCCGTAGGCCGTCTTCACCGTGCTGCCGCTCGCACGCTCGAAGCCGGGGCGCAGTTCGTTGTAGGCCGCGGTGAAGCCGCCCGAGGTCATCACGTGCAGGTCGGCGCCGGCCGTCGGCGGCGGGTTGCTGCCGAAGCTGCCGCAACCGGCCAGCACGGCGGCAGCGGCGAACAGGGCGGCGCGGCGGGTGAAGCGATGGATCCCGGTGAGGGGGCCCGGGTCGGGGCGGGTGCGGAACGTCATGGCGCATGTCTCCAAGGTGTTGTGCTCGGCCCATCTTAGGAAGCGAGGCTGTCAATCACCCTTCAGCGGCCTCGGGGTAATCACCGAGGTCGTTGCCAATCGGTCAGGCGAGGTGTCCGCTTGCAAGCGCCGCGGCGGCCGCGCGGGTTTCCACCCCGAGCTTCTCGAAGATGTGCTCGAGGTGCTTGTTGACCGTTCGCGGGCTGGTGCCGAGGATCTCGCCGATGTCGCGGTTGGTCTTGCCCTTGGCGAGCCACGACAGCACCTCGGTCTCGCGTGGCGTGAGGGCTGCTTCGGCCAGGCGCGTGGCCGGGCCTTCGCGCTGGATGGCGAACAGCAGCATGGTCTCGCCGAGCGCGGCCGCACCCAGGTTGCGCACCGACAGGCGCATGGCCGTGGCGGTGCCGATGGCGATCGACGCGCCCGGCGCCAACGCGGGCTCGACCGACGCAGGCAGGCGGCCCGGCGCCACTGGGTCTTCGAGCGCATGCAGCCACAGCGCGGCCTGCGGCGAGCGCCACGCGATGCGCCCGCGCGTGTCGACGAACACCACGCCCATGCCCGCCACGTCGACCGCATCGCGCGCCATGCGCGTGATGCGGGCGTTGCGCGTGTGGGTGTGCAGGCGCGCCATCACTTCCTGCGCGCGGATCGGCTTCACCACGTAGTCGACGCCGCCGCACTCGAAGCCTTCGACGACGTGCGCGGTTTCCGACAGCCCCGTCATGAACAGCACCGGAATGTGCGCGAGCGCCGCGTTGGCCTTGATGCGCCGGCAGGTCTCGAAGCCCGACAGGCCGGGCATGAGGCCGTCGAGCAAGATCGCGTCGGGCACCACCAGCTCGAGCCGCTGCAAGGCGGACTCGCCGTCGGCGGCCACCAGCACGGTGTAGCCGCTGGCCTCGAGCGTGTCGCACAGCATGCCGAGGCTGCTGGGGGCGTCGTCGACCACCAGCACGACGGGACGTTCGGACAAGGTGTCAGGAGGAGGCGAGGGTGGTGTCTGCATCTTCTGCCAGTGCGTTGCGGAGCGTGTCGAGTTCGAAGCGCGTGACCATGCCGCGCAGCCAGGTGCAGGTGGCCGCCGCATCGGGCGAGGCCGCGGCCAGCCGGTCGAGCGCGGTGTGCAGGCCGCGCACATGGCCCATCTGCACCAGGCGCATCAGGTCGGCGCGGTCGTCTTCGCCGAGCACGAGCAGGGGCGGGCGTGCCGGCGTCGTGTCGGGGTCGGCCGATGGCGGCATGGCATCGCCGGTTGCGAGCCATTCGAGGCCGAGGTGCCGCTCCAGCGTGGCGATGAGTTCCGACTCGATCACCGGCTTGCCCACGAAGGCCTGGCAGCCCGCGGTGCGCAGCCGGTCGGCCTGGTTCTCGAACATGTTGGCCGAGACGATGATGATCGGCAGCTCGGTGAAGCCCGAGGCCCGCACCGAGCGCGCGGTCTGCCAGCCATCCATGTCGTCCATCGTCAGGTCGAGCAGGATGGCCGAGGGCAGCTCTTCGCGCAGGCTGTCGAGGCACTCGGTGCCGCTGGCCGCCTCGCGCACCGTGAAGCCCAGCGGCGCGAGCATGCCGGCGAGCATCTGGCGCTGCACCGGCTGGTCGTCCACCACCAGCAGCGTGCGGCGCTCGCCCAGATAGCCCGACACCGGCTGGCGTGAGCCCGCCTGCGGGCCAGGGTCGGAAACCTCACGCAGGTACACGCGCACGCTGAAGGTGCTGCCTGCCGACGAGGTGGCCGCCAGCTTGAGCTCGCCACCCATGAGCGACGTGAGCAGCCCGGTGATCGTCAGGCCCAACCCGGTACCCGGCTCGCCGCGCCGGCGCCCCGCGGCGCCGCGCTCGAAGGGCAAGAAGATGCGCTGGTGGTCTTGCGGCGCCACGCCGATGCCGGTGTCGACCACGTCGAAGCGCAGCACCTCGCGCCGCGCATCGACATGCAGCGTGACGGTGCCGCTGTCGGTGAAGCGAACGGCGTTGGTCAGCAGGTTGATGAGGATCTGCCGCAGCCACTTCGCGTCGGCATGCACCCACGGCGGCAGCCGCCCGGAATGCGTGTAGACGAACGCGAGGCCCTTGGCCTCGGCCTGCGGCCGCACCATCTGCACCACCTGGTCGAGAAAGGCGGGCAGCGCGAGCGGCGAGGGCTCCAATTGCAGCCGCCCTGCCTCGATGCGTGCGAGATCGAGCAGGCCGTCGATGAGGCCCAGCATGTGCTCGCCGCTGCGGTGGATGGTCTGCACCGCCTCGCGCGGCGGCATGGCCACGTCGCCGCCCTTGAGCAGGATCTGCGAGTAGCCCAGGATGCTGTTGAGCGGCGTGCGCAGCTCGTGTGTCATGCCGGCCACGTAGCGCGTCTTGGCCTGGTTGGCGGCCTCGGCGGCTTCCTTGGCGGTCTGCAGCGCGGCGTCGGTGCGGCGGTGCGCCTCGATCTCAAGCGCGAGCAGGTTGTTGTGGCGGTTCGATTCCTCTTGCGCCATCTGCCGGCTCTCGCTGCCCAGCACCACCCACCATGCGGCCACCGCGGCGATCACCGAGAGCAGCGCGAACACCTTGAGAAAGGCCGTCGCCATCGCCGAGTCGACGGTGCCGGCGATGGCCTCCTGCGCGTAGACCACACCCACCACCGTGGCGAGCAGCGCAACCAGCGAGGTGGCGACCAGCAGGTAGTGCGCCACGCGGAAGTTGAGCCGCGCCGACAGCGCCGGCGGCAGCAGCGCCTGCAGCCAGCCGCTCATCTGCTCGGCCGCGCGCGAGTTGGTCTTGCAGCGGTCGTGGCAGCGCGATTCGAGCGTGCAGCACAGCGAGCAGATCGGCGCGCTGTAGGCCGGGCAGTGCGCCATGTCTTCCGACTCGAAGCTGTTGTCGCACACCGAGCACATCACGCTCTGGCCCGGCGTCCAGCGGTCGATGTCGGTGCGCGCCAGGTAGTAGCGCCCGCGTGTCTTCCAGGCCAGCAGCGGCGACACGAGCATGGCCGTGGCGAGTGCGATGAAGGGCGAGAAGGCCCGCGCCCATTGACCCAGCGCGCCCGAGTAGGCCAGCATGGCCAGTGCCGCAGCCACCAGCATCGCGACCAGGCCCACGGGGTTGATGTCGTACAGGTGCGCGCGCTTGAACTCGATGGTCTTCGGGCTCCAGCCCAGCGGCTTGTTGATGACCAGGTCGGCCACCAGCGCGCCGACCCAGGCGATGGCAATGTTGCTGTAGAAGCCCAGCACGTGCTCCAGCGCGGCGAACACGCCCAGCGCCATCAGCAGGATCGCGATGGCCACGTTGAACACCAGCCACACCACGCGCCCGGGGTGGCTGTGCGTGAGGCGCGCGAAGAAGTTCGACCACGCCAGCGAGCCCGCATAGGCATTGGTGAGGTTGATCTTCATCTGAGAGACGACCACGAACAGCACCGTGATGCCCAGCACCCAGGCCGGGTCGCGCAGCACGTACGAAAAGCCCGTCAGGTACATCTGCGTGGGCTCGATCGCATGCCTGGCCGGAATCTCGTGCTGCAGCGCGAGGAACGCGAGGAACGCGCCGCCCATCATCTTGAGCATGCCCGGCACGATCCAGCCCGGCCCGGCGACCAGCACGGCCGTCCACCAGCGCCCGCGGTTGGCGGCGGTCTTCTCGGGCAAGAAGCGCAGGTAGTCGACCTGCTCGCCGATCTGCACCACGAGCGAGAAAGCCACCGTGGCCGCTGCGCCGAACATCAGCGGATCGAAGCCGCTGCTGTCGGAGGTGCGGCCCACGAGCCCGGTGAAGTCGGCGTACAGCTCGGGCTTCTTCACCATCACCGCGATGAAGGGACAGACGAACAGCACGATCCAGATCGGCTGCGTCCACAGCTGCAGCCCCGAGATGAGCGTGATGCCGCGTGCCACCAGTGGAATGATCACGATCGACGACACCAGGTACAGCAGCCACAGCGGCCAGTCGAGGTACATCTGCAGCGCCAGCGCGAGGATGGCGGCCTCGAGTGCGAAGAAGATGAAGGTGAAGCTCGCGTAGATGAGCGAGGTGAGCGTCGAGCCCAGGTAGCCGAAGCCCGCGCCGCGCGTGAGCAGGTCCATGTCGACGCCGTGGCGCGCGGCGTAGTACGAGATGGGCAGGCCCGTGAGGAAGGTGATCAGCCCCACCATCAGGATCGCCCACAGCGCGTTCGAGAAACCGTAGCTCAACGCGATGGCGCCGCCGATGGCCTCCAGCGCCAGGAACGAGGTGGCCCCGAAGGCCGCGTTGGCGACGCGGAACTCGGACCACTTGCGAAAGCTGCGCGGCGTGTAGCGCAGCGCGTAGTCCTCCAGCGTCTCGTTCGCGACCCAGGCGTTGTAGTCGCGGCGGATGCGGAAGATCTTCTGTCCGGAGACGGATGTCATGGCGGGTTCTCGCGGCAGCGGCGGTGGCATTCGGCAGCCAGAGCAAGAAGCGCTCCGGATGCCTTTTCGGCGCAGTCCGATCTGCGAGTCTGCGGGCGGCGAGGGTGATCGCCGCTACGTTGAATGACGTATTCGCGACGCTGCGGGTGAATCCTAAAGTTGCAGCCATGGTGCTCGAGGCACCGTCCGATGCACTGCGATGGTGCGCGGCCATTCTTTCTTCAACCCGCTGGAGTTTCCCGATGTCGCGTGAATTCGATCCCTCCCTCGATGCCCTGGCGCTGGGCCGCCGCCGCCTGCTGCAGGGCGCCGCCGCGTTGCCCATGGTGGGCCTGAGTGGGCTGAGCTTCGCCCAGGGCCAGTTCCCCACGGCCAAGGTCAACACCACCAAGCTCGCGGTGACCGACACGGAGGTGACGGTGGGCCAGCTGCATTCGTCCACCGGCACGATGGCGATCTCCGAAACCGGGTCGATCCAGGCCGAGCAGCTCGCGATCGACCAGATCAATGCGATGGGCGGCATCCTCGGGCGCAAGATCAAGGTCATCAAGGAAGACGGTGCCTCCGACTGGCCCACCTTCGCGGAGAAGTCGAAGAAGCTGCTGGTCAACGACAAGGTCGCGGCCGTGTTCGGCTGCTGGACCAGCGCCTCGCGCAAGGCCGTGCTGCCGGTGTTCGAGAAAGAGAACGGCCTCTTGTACTACCCGACCTTCTACGAGGGCCTGGAGCAGAGCAAGAACGTGATCTACACGGGCCAGGAAGCCACCCAGCAGATCATCTGGGGCCTGGACTGGGGCGCCAAGGAGAAGAAGGCCAAGACCTTCTTCCTGGTCGGCTCCGACTACATCTGGCCGCGCACCTCGATGAAGATCGCGCGCAAGCACATCGAGAACTTCCAGAAGGGCTCCGTCAAGGGCGAGGAGTACTACCCGCTGGGCCACACCAACTTCAACTCGCTGATCAACAAGATCAAGGTCGCCAAGCCCGACTGCATCTTCGCGGCGGTGGTGGGCGGCTCGAACGTGGCCTTCTACAAGCAGCTCAAGGCGGCGGGCATCACCGGCGACAAGCAGTTCCTGCTGACGCTGGCCGTGACCGAGGACGAAATGACCGGCGTGGGCGGCGAGAACTTCGCGGGCTTCTATTCGTCGATGAAGTACTTCCAATCGCTCGACAACGAGAACAACAAGAAGTTCGTCGCGGCCTTCAAGGCCAAGTACGGCAAGGACGCGGTGATCGGCGACGTCACCCAGGCGGGCTACCTCGGCCCGTGGCTCTGGAAGGCGGCGGTCGAGAAGGCCGGCAGCTTCGACATCGACAAGGTGGTCGCGGGTTCCCCGGGCATCGAATTGAAATCCGCGCCCGAGGGCTACGTGAAGCTCGACGCGAACCACCACCTGTGGAGCAAGGCGCGCATTGGGCAGGGGCAACTGGATGGCTCGTTCAAGGTGGTGGCGGAGTCGGCCGAACTGATCAAGCCGGATCCGTTCCCGAAGGGTTACCAGTAAACCGGCCGTAGGCCCTCACCCCAACCCTCTCCCGCAAGCGGGAGAGGGAGCAACTCCAACATTCCGGATTTCCCGCCATGACGCTGTCTGACATGTGGAACATCGGCCTGATGCAGGGTTTCGCGGGCTTGAGCCTGTTCGCGGTGCTGCTGCTCATGGGCCTCGGGCTCGCGATCATCTTCGGCCAGATGGGCGTCATCAACATGGCGCATGGCGAGTTCATGACCATCGGCGCCTACTCAGTCTTCCTGGCCGCGCAGCTGACCGAGCGGCTCGCGCCGGCCTTCATGCCGTACTACTTCCCGATCTCGATCGGGCTGGCCTTCGTGTTCGCCTTCATCGCGGGATGGCTGGTGGAGTGGGCGCTGATCCGGCACCTGTACAAGCGGCCGCTCGACACGCTGCTGGCCACCTGGGGCGTGAGCCTGGGGCTGCAGCAGATTTTTCGCACCTTCATCGGGCCGAAGGAAGTGAGCCCGACGTTGCCGGACTGGCTCATGGGTTCGTGGACGCCGCACGAAGGGCTCGACATTCCGATCAACGGCCTGTTCGTGCTGGTGCTCACCGCGCTGGTCACGGGCGGCGTGCTGCTCGCGCTGCACCGCAGCCGCTGGGGCCTGCGCGTGCGCGCCACGGTGGCCAATCGCACCATGGCCAACGCCACCGGCATCGACACCCGCCGGACCGACCGTCTGACCTTTGCGATCGGCTGCGGCGTGGCCGGCGTGGCCGGCGCGGCCTTCACCACCATCGGCTCGACCGGGCCGACCTCGGGCTCGCTCTACATCGTCGATGCCTTCCTGGTCGTCACCTTCGGCGGTGCCGCCAGCCTGCTGGGCACGGTCGTCTCGGCCTTCGGCATCGCGCAGACGCAGTCGATCTCGGAATTCTTCATGACCGGCTCGATGGCCAAGGTGCTGACGCTGTCGCTGATCGTGCTCATCCTGATGATGCGGCCCCAGGGCTTGTTCGCCGTCAAGGTGCGTCGCTGATTCCCGCTTCTTCCCGGAGAACCTCTCGATGAATATCCTCAAGGCCGCGGTCCGGCGCTACCAGCTCGGCAGCCTGCTGCTGCTCGTGCTGCTGCTCGCGGTGGTGCTGCCGCTCACGCTCGACATCTTCCGCCTCAACCTCGTGGGCAAGTACCTGACCTACGCCTTCGTCGCGGTTGGCCTGGTGATGGTGTGGGGCTACGGCGGCGTGCTGAGCCTGGGGCAGGGCGTGTTCTTCGGCATCGGCGGCTATGCGATGGCGATGTTCCTCAAGCTCGAAGCGTCCGACCCCGTCACGACCAAAATCCAGTCGACGCCCGGCATTCCCGACTTCATGGACTGGAACCAGATCACCGAGCTGCCTTTGCTCTGGCTGCCGTTCAAGAGCCTGCCGCTGAGCCTGGCGCTGGTGGTGCTGGCGCCGATGGCGCTGGCCTGGCTCGTGAGCTTCGCGATGTTCAAGCGGCGCGTGGGCGGCGTGTACTTCGCGATCATCACGCAGGCGGTGGCGCTGATCCTCACCGTGCTCATCATCGGCCAGCAGGGCTACACCGGCGGCGTGAACGGCATGACCGACCTGAAGACCCTGCTGGGATGGGACACGCGCACCGATAGCGCGAAATACATCCTCTACTACGTCTGCGTCGCGCTGCTGGTGGCGAGCATCGTGCTGTGCCGCTGGATCCAGACCAGCAAGCTGGGCACGCTGCTGCTCGCCATTCGCGACAAGGAAGACCGCGTGCGCTTCTCGGGCTACGACGTGTCGAACTTCAAGGTCTTCACCTTCTGCCTGGCGGCGGGGTTGTCGGGCATCGGCGGCGCGCTGTTCGCGCTGCAGGTGGGCTTCATGTCGCCGAGCTTCGTGGGCATCGTGCCGTCGATCGAGATGGTGATCTTCTGCGCCGTGGGCGGTCGCATGAGCCTGGTGGGCGCGGTATACGGCGCGCTGCTGGTGAATGCCGGCAAGACGCTGTTCTCCGAAAGTTTCCCGGACCTGTGGCTGTTCCTGATGGCGGGGCTCTTCATCGGCGTGACCATGGCGTTCCCGATGGGCCTCGCGGGGCTGTGGGACGAGAAGATCCGGCCCTGGTGGAAGGAGCGCCGCCAGGCGCTGCGCGATGCGGCGGTGAAGCCGCCCGCCGCCGTGCCTGCGGGCACCCCGCCAACCGCCACGCCAACGGCCACGCCCGACCCGCGGCTGCCCGACGGCGTCGGCAGCCAGCGCGCCTGAACCCGGAGCACCGCACCATGAGCAACACCGACTTCGCCCTCGCGGTGGAAGACCTGAGCGTGTCCTTCGACGGCTTCAAGGCCATCGACGACCTGACGCTCTACATCGATCGCAACGAGCTGCGCGTGATCATCGGCCCGAACGGGGCCGGCAAGACGACGCTGCTCGACCTGATCTGCGGCAAGACGCGCGCGAGCGCGGGCAGCATCAAGTTCAAGAACACCGAGCTCACCAAGATGGCGGAGCACAAGCGGGTGCGGCTGGGCATCGGGCGCAAGTTCCAGACGCCCTCGATCTACGAGAACCTCAGCGTGTTCCAGAACCTGGAGGTGTCGTTTCCGAAAGGCCGCTCGGTGTTCGGCGCGCTGGCTTTCAAGTGCGACGACGAGGTGAAGTCGAAGGTCCAGGCCGTGGCCGAAGACATCGGCCTGGCCGACAAGCTGCGCACCGAGGCGGGCCTCTTGAGCCATGGTCAGAAGCAGTGGCTCGAGATCGGCATGTTGCTGATGCAGGAGCCCGAACTGCTGATGCTCGACGAGCCCATCGCCGGCATGAGCGCGCGCGAACGCGAGCTCACGGCCGACCTGCTCAAGCGCATCTGCCAGAACCGCGCCGTGATCGTCATCGAGCACGACATGGCCTTCGTGAAGCAGATCGCGCACAAGGTCACCGTGATGCACCAGGGAAAGATCCTTGCCGAAGGGCCGATGGAGAAGGTGCAGGCCGACCCGAAAGTCATCGACGTCTACCTGGGGCACTGAACCATGAGCACCATCATGCTGAAGGTCGAAGACCTGCACGTCGCCTACGGGCAGAGCGAGGCGCTGCACGGCCTCTCGTTCGACGGCCATGCGAACGAAACCATCGCCATCATGGGCCGCAACGGCATGGGCAAGACCACGCTGTTCAAGAGCCTCATGGGCATCCTGCCGCTGAAGAGCGGGCGCATCGAAGTGGCGGGGCAGGACGTGTCGCGCGAGGAGAGCTTCAGGCGCGTGGCCAAGGGCATCGCCTACGTGCCGCAGGGACGGATGATCTTCCCGACGCTGACGGTCGAAGAGAACATCCAGACCGGTCTGGAGAACTCGAAGACCCGGCGCATCCCCGAAGAAATCTACGCGCTGTTCCCGGTGCTGTGGGACATGAAGACCCGCAAGGGTGGCAACCTTTCGGGCGGCCAGCAGCAGCAGCTTGCCATTGCGCGCGCGCTGGTCACCGATCCCAAGGTGCTGCTGCTCGACGAGCCCACCGAAGGCATCCAGCCTTCGATCATCAAGGACATCGCGAAGGCGCTCAACGAGATTCGCAAGCTGCGCGGCATCACGATAGTCGTCTCCGAGCAGGTGCTGAGCTTTGCCATGGACGTGGCCGACCGCCTGTTCGTCATCGAAGGCGGCCGCCTCGTGCACGAGACCGCGCGCGACAAGACCGACGTCGACCGCATCAAGGCCTATCTCTCCGTTTAACCACCACCCACCAGGAGCCACTGCACATGACGGACACGCTGATCAAGGTCGACCTGACCAAGCCGCCCACCGAGAACGAGTTGATCCACAACCGCTGGCATCCCGACATTCCGATGGCCTGCTGGGTGAATCCGGGCGACGACTTCATCCTGGAGACCTTCGACTGGACCGGCGGCTTCATCAAGAACAACGACAGCGCCGACGACGTGCGCGACATCGACCTGAGCACGGTGCACTACCTCTCGGGTCCGGTGGGCGTGAAGGGCGCCGAGCCCGGCGACCTGCTGGTGGTCGACCTGCTCGACATCGGCGCCAAGCCGGACAGCCTCTGGGGCTTCAACGGCTTTTTCTCGAAGAAGAACGGCGGCGGCTTCCTGACCGATCACTTTCCCGAGGCGCAGAAATCGATCTGGGATTTCAAGGGCATGTTCACGAGCTCGCGCCACATCCCGGGCGTGAACTTCGCGGGCCTGATCCACCCCGGCCTCATCGGCTGCCTGCCCGACAAGCCGATGCTCGACATGTGGAACGAGCGCGAGAACGCGCTCATCGCCACCGACCCGGACCGCGTGCCCGGCCTCGCGAACCCGCCCTTCGCGGGCACCGCGCACATGGGCAAGATGACCGGCGAAGCGCGCGCCAAGGCCGCGGCCGAAGGCGCACGCACCGTGCCGCCGCGCGAGCATGGCGGCAACTGCGACATCAAGGACCTCTCGCGCGGCGCGAAGGTGTTCTTCCCCGTCTACGTCGACGGCGCAGGCCTCAGCGTGGGCGACCTTCACTTCAGCCAGGGCGACGGCGAGATCACCTTCTGCGGCGCAATCGAGATGGCGGGCTGGGTGCACATGAAGGTCACACTCATCAAGGGCGGCATGGCCAAGTACGGCATCAAGAACCCGATCTTCAAGCCGAGCCCGATCACGCCGCAGTACAACGACTACCTGATCTTCGAAGGCATCTCGGTCGACGAGAGCGGCAAGCAGCACTACCTCGACGTGAACGTGGCCTACCGGCAGGCCTGCCTCAACGCCATCGAGTACCTGAAGAAGTTCGGCTACTCGGGCGCACAGGCCTACTCGATCCTCGGCACCGCGCCGGTGCAGGGCCACATCAGCGGCGTGGTCGACGTGCCCAACTCGTGCGCCACTCTCTGGCTGCCCACGGGCATCTTCGACTTCGACATCAACCCGAGCGCCGCCGGGCCAATGAAGGCGATCGACGGCAGCATCCAGATGCCGCTCTCGCACGACCTGCGCTGAGGACGACGCGACCATGCCGACCTACGACTACGCCTGCGCGCAGTGCGGTGGCTTCGAGGCGCTGCGCCCCTCGGCGCTGCGCGACGACCCGGCCTGCTGCCCCGCCTGCGGCGACGCCTCGCCGCGCGTGCTCTCGGCCGCGCCGCGGCTGGCGCTGATGGGGGCCGACGCGCGCCATGCGATGGCCACCAACGAGCGCGCGCGGCACGAGCCGGGCAGCTCGCGCGACTACGCGCGCTTCAAGCATCCGGCGGGCTGCGGCTGCTGTTCGGGGGCCTCCCGGCGCAGCGCGACGGTGATCGCGCCGAACGGCGCCAAGTCGGCGCCGGCCAAGCGGCCCTGGATGATTTCGCACTGAGCAGCAGCAGCAGCAGAGGCCGCGGCGCGCGATTGTTTCGATCCCGTGAACGCCGCGATTCCTTTCGCCGCGGTTTTTCAGGGGCCTTCAGGTTCAAACTTCATTTCATCGACCAACCCATTGAAGGAGATTGAAATGAATGCCTCGAAAGTCCTCGCCGCTGCTGCCCTCTCGCTCCTGGCTGCTGCCGGTGCACATGCAGAAACCTATGACGGTGTGCACACCGTGAACTCCACCCTGTCGCGTGCCGAAGTCGCCTCGCAGGCCGTGGCTGCGGCGCGTGCCGGCAACGAATACGGCGAAGCCGCCAGCGCCGGTGCGCAGCGCTTCAACTCGACCGCCGACCGCTCGGTGGTGCAGGCCGAAGCCGTTGCCAAGGCGCACGACCCGCTCGCGAGCCTGGATCGCCGCGCGTTCTTCCGCGACGAAGTGCCGCAAGCGTACAAGAAGCCCAGCGTGTCTTTCACGCGCCAGGCCGGCCTGTAAGCCACTCGCGCGGCCACCCGCGAACAACGCCCTCCAGCCCTCCGGCCGGAGGGCGTTTGCCGTTCAGTCGACCTTGACCTTGGCGTTCTTGACGATCTCGGCGTACTTCTTCAGGTCGGCCTGGATCTGCTGCGAGAACGTGGCGGGCGTGTTGCCCGAGGCCGTGATGCCGAGCGACGCGAGCCGCTCCTTCACCTCGGGCGAATGGACCACCGCGTGCAGTTCGCGCTGCAGCCGGTCGACGATGGCCTGGGGCGTCTTCTTCGGCGCGAGCACGCCGATCCAAGAACTCGATTCGAAACCGGGCACGCCCGACTCGGCCACCGTGGGCACGTCGGGCAGCGAGGCGAGGCGTTCCCGGCTCGACACCGCGATCGCGCGGACCTGGCCGCGCTGCACGAACGGGTAGGCGCCGGCCACGGCCGTGTAGAGCATCGGCAGGGTGCCGCCGACCACGTCGGTCAGCGACTGGCCGCCGCCCTTGTAGGGCACGTGCACGAAGTTCGCGCCGGTGCGCAGCTTCAACAGTTCGCCCGCGAGGTGCGGCGTACTGCCGGTGCCGGCGCTGCCGTAGGAGACACCGCCCGGATGGGTCTTCGAATAGGTCACGAGTTCGCCGAAGGTCTTCGGCGGCACCGACGGATGCACGACGATGATCAGCACGGCGTCGCCGATCTTGCTGACCGGCGCGAAGTCGCGCACGGTGTCGAACGGGATCTTCGAGAACACATGCGGATTGATGACCAGCGTGCCGTCGAAGCCGAGCAGCAGCGTGTAGCCGTCGGGCGCGGCCTCGGCGACCATTTGCGTGCCGATGTTGCCCGACGCGCCGGGGCGGTTGTCGACCACCACGGTCTGGCCCAGGCGCGCGCCGAGCTTCTCGGCCACCACGCGCGCGCCAGTGTCGGTCACGCCGCCGGGCGTGAAGGGCACGACGAGGCGGATCGGCTTGCTCGGATAGTCCTGTTGCGCGGCGGCGCCCGTGGCCGCGACAACGGCGGTGAGCGCGACGGCGCAAAGCCGCGCCAGCGATCGGCGGCGGATGGGACCCGTGAGGTTCTGCGGGATGGTCATCTGTCTGTCTCCTTGTTTGTCTGTCTGTTTGCTTCTTCGTCTTCGCGCGATCGGCGGGCTCAACGCGCCCATCGCCTGTCGAATGCCCACACGTCCTCGAAACCGATGCGGCGGCAGAACTCGTCGAAGTCGAACAGGGCGGTGTCCGGCGCCTGGCTCGTGCCGTGGGCCTTCAGGTGCTGCAGCGCGCGCGCCATCGCGGCGGCGGCCGCCAGGCTGGTCATCGAAGGGTAGATCGCGAGCGCGAAGCCGATCTGGCGCAGCGTTTCGACGGGCAACATGGGCGTCTTCCCGCCATCGGCCATGTTGGCGAGCATCGGCGCATCGAAGGCCTCGCAGGCGCGGCGCATCTCGTCCTCCGACTGCGGCGCTTCGAAGAACAGGATGTCGGCGCCCGCGCGCGCATAGGCTTCGAGCCGGCGCAGCGCTTCGTCCACGCCGAGCTCGGCCCGCGCATCGGTGCGCGCGACGATGAGGAAGTTCTTCTTGTCCTCGCGCGCTTCGGCCGCCACGCGGATCTTGTCGACCATCTCCTGCACCGGCACGCAGCGCTTGTTGGGCGTGTGGCCGCACTTCTTCGGAAACACCTGGTCCTCGAGCTGGATTGCGGTGACGCCGGCGGCTTCGTAGCCGCGCACCGTGTGGTGCACGTTGAGCAGGCCGCCGTAGCCGGTGTCGGCGTCGGCGATGACCGCCGCGCCGCCGCTGCTGCGCACCAGCGTGGCCATGCGGTCGAGCATCTGCGTGTAGGTGGCAATGCCGGCGTCGGGCAGCCCGAGGTGCGAGGCCGTGAGCCAGAAGCCCGAGCCGTAGACCACGTCGAAGCCGACCTTCGTCGCCATGGTCGCGGCGATCATGTCCTGCAGGCCCGGGGCGACGACGAACTCGCCGCGGTCGAGCTTCTCGCGGAGGAGGGGGTTGGCCATGGTGCCGGTCACTCCGCCGTGATGCCGCCGCGCTGCGCGACCGCGGTCCACTTGCGCGTCTCGGCGGCAAGGAAGCTGCGGAACTCGGCAGGCGGCGTCAGCGTCATGTGCGCGCCCTGGTCTTCCATCTGCTTCATCACGGCCGGATCGGCCGCGACCTTCTTCAGGTCGCGGTTGATGTGCGCCACGACCGGATCGGGCAGCCCGGCCGGACCGAAGAGGCCGTACCAGCTCAGCGATTCGACGCTTTCGAGGCCGGCTTCCTTGAAGGTCATCGCGTCGGGAAAGAGCGCCATGCGCTTGTTGTCGGCCACGGCCACCACGCGCAGCGCACCCGAGCGCACGTGCGGCAAGGCGGTGAGCACGCTCGTCACGCCCATCGGCAGATGGCCGCCGATGATGTCGACCATGATCGGCGCGCCGCCCTTGTAGGGCACGCCGGTGGTCTGCAGCTTGCCGGCCTGGCGGATCAGCTCGCCGGTGAGCCGGGTCTGGCCTTCGGAATAGCCCACGCCGAGCGGCTCCTTGCGCGCGGCGTCGAGCACGTCGCGCAGCGTCTTGTAGGGGCCATTGGCGCGCACCACGAGCACCGAGGGCGAACTCGCGATGTTGGTGATGGGCGTGAACGCGCGATCGGTGTCGTAGGGAAGGTTCTTCATCAGCACCGGGTTCACGGCATGCGAGCCGACCACCAGCAGCAGCGTGTGGCCGTCGGCTGGCGCGCGAGCGACGGTGGCCGAGCCGATCACGCCGTTGGCGCCGGTGCGGTTGTCGACCACCACCGAATGGCCCCAGAGCGCCGAGAGGCGCTGCGCCATCAGCCGGCCGACGATGTCGGTGCCGCCGCCGGCCGAGTAGGGCACCACGAGCGTGACGGCCTTGGTGGGGAACGCGGGCGCCTGGGCCCACGCGCCGGGGCCCGCGGCCATGGCGGCGAGCGCGGCCAGCGCGGTGCGCCGGGTGGTGCAGAAGGACTTGGATCGTTGGCTTGTCATGTCGTTGTGTGTCTCCGTGGTGTCTTCATCAGGCATTCGCCTTGTCGCGCTGCCGGCGCAGCCAGGCGATCGAACGGCCGCCGAGCGGGCGCTGCAGCCGGTCCTCGGCGAAATCGATCGCGTCGAGCAGGCCGTCGAGCGCAATGCCGGTGGCGAAGCCGCTGCGTTCGGCCATCAGCACCAGGTCCTCGGTCGCCAGGTTGCCGGCCGCGCCGGGCGCGAACGGGCAGCCGCCGATGCCGCCCACGCTCGCGTCGAAGCGCCGCACGCCGGCCTCGAGCGCGGCCCAGGCATTGGCCACCGCCATGCCGCGCGTGTCGTGCAGGTGCACCGCGAGGCGGTCGATCGGAAGCGTGTCGGCCAGCGCAGCGAAGCGCGCCTTCACCATGCCCGGCGAGGCCGAGCCGATGGTGTCGGCGATCACGATCTCGCCGGCGCCGGCCGCGTGCATGCGCGCAGCCAGACGCAGCAACTCGGCGAGCGGCGTCTCGCCCTCGAACGGGCAATCGAAGGCCACCGCCACGTAGGCGCGCGTGCGCAGGCCGAGCGCCTGCGCGGCGGCGAGCGTCTGCTCGCTGACCTCGGTCGCCTGGGCCAGGCCCATGTTGATGTTCTTGTGGTTCATCGTCTCGGTGGCCGAGAGCACGACCGCGATCTCGGCCGCGCCGGCCGCATGCGCGCGCTCGAGGCCCTTGAGGTTGGGCACCAGCACGGAGGTCCGCAGCGTCGGCAGCGCGCCCCGCAGCATGGGCAGCAGCGTGCCCGCGTCGGCCATCTGCGGCACGGCCTTGGGCGAGACGAAGCTCGTGGCCTCGACGCTCTGCACGCCGGCCGCGGCGAGCCGGCGCACCAGTTCGAGCTTGTCGGCCGCGGCCAGGTGCACCGGCTGGTTCTGCAGCCCGTCGCGCGGCGCGACGTCGGTGATGTGGATCTGTTCCATCGCGTGTCTCCGGTGCCGTCAGGCGATCGTGCCGGCGCGGCGCAGCGCCTCGAGCTTCTCGGCCGGGTAGCCCGCCAGCGCGCCGAGCACCTGCTGCGTGTGCTCGCCGAGCCGCGGCGGGCTGCCGTAGGCCATCGGCGCGGCCGCCGAGAGCTTGATCGGGTTGCCCGGCATGCGCACGCGCTCGCCGTTGGCCAGGGGTACCTCGACCACCATGTCGCGCGCCACCACCTGCGCATCGCCGAGCGCCTGCGCAAAGTTGTTGACCGGCCCGCACGGAATGCGCGCCGCCTGCAGGCGCTCGAGCCAGTGAGCGGTGGGCTGCTTCTTCAGTTCGCCCGCGATCAGCGCGTCGATCTCGGCCTTGGCCGCGAAGCGCACCGGCTGCTGGCGGTAGGCTGGGTCGCGCAGCGCGGGCAGGTCGATGAACTCGACGAAGCGCTCGAAGAACGCATCGCCGATGCACGCGACGATGATGTGGCCGTCGGCGGTCGGGTAACTGTTGTAGGGCACATGCACGAAGTGGCCGTTGCCGATGCCCGCCGGAACGTGACCCGACATCAGGTGCATGGTCGCCATGTAGTTGAGCAGCGAGATCTGGGCGTCGAGCATCGAGATGTCCACATGCTGGCCGCGCCCGGTGCGCTCGCGCTCGGCCAGCGCCGCGAGCACGCCCATGGCACCGAACATGCCGCCGCCGAGGTCGCCGATCGGGATGCCGCTGCGCGTCGGTCCGCTCTCGGGCGTGCCGGTGATCGACATGCCGCCGCCCATCGCCTGCACCACCTGGTCGAACGCGGGGCGCTGTGTCTCGGGGCCGGTCTGGCCGAAACCGGTGACCGAGCAGGTCACGATGCGCGGATTGACGCGCGCGAGCGCGGCATGGTCGATGCCGAGCCGTTCGGTGACGCCGACGCTGAAGTTGTCGAACACCACGTCGGCGCTGCGCACCAGGTCGAGGAACACCGCCTTGCCGTCGGCGCTCTTGAGGTCGATGCAGACGCTCTGCTTGTTGCGGTTGAGCGTGAGGTAGTAGGCGCCCATGCCGCCGCGCGCGTAGTCGGGGTCGTGCTCCAGCAGCCGGCGCGTGCCTTCGCCGCTGCCCGGCGGCTCGACCTTGATGGTGCGTGCGCCCAGGTCGGCCAGCAGCATGGTGCCGTACGGACCCGAGAGCATGTGCGTCAGGTCGAGCACGGTGATGTGTTCGAGTGCCAAGTCGTGTGTCTCCTGAAAGCACAGGTGTTGCATGCGACGTGCCAGTGCCGCTGCTCGAATGCAAGTCGTTGATTCATAAGGAGAAGCCAGGCGAAACTGAGCGCTTTCCCTGAGTTGCGTGAAACACCGAAGAGACTCCCGTGTGTTTCAATGCGACGGATCATGGAACACGCACCGACCCCCGCCTCCTCTGCCCGCCGCGGCCTTCCGCGGCTGTGCTTCATGAGCTACCGGCAGATCCGCGAGTTCGCGCTGCCCGTGGTGGCCGAGTTCGTCGGCCGGGCCGACATCGAGGTGGTCGACGGCACCTTCGGCGATGCGCTCGCCACCGCGCGCGACCGCATCGAGCGCGGGCTCGTCGATGCCTTCGTGAGCGCCGGTTCGAACGCCAGCATCCTGCGCGCGGGGCTCGAGGCGCCGGTCGCGACGATCCAGCTCGGCGGCTTCGACCTGATGCAGGCGCTCATCAAGGCGCGGCGCATCTCGAGCCGCGTCGGCGTGGTGATGTACGGCCAGACCATCCCCGAACTCGACGAGGTGAAGGACCTGCTGAACATCGAGGTCAGCCAGTACGCCTACCAGACGCCCGACGATGCGCGCCAGCGCTTCGAGATGCTGCGGCGCGCCGGCTTCGACGTGATCGTGGGTTCGAGCCTCGTGGTCGAGCTTGCCGAGCAGGCCGGGCTGCACGGCCTGCTGGCCTATTCGCTCGCGAGCATCCGCAACGGCTTCGAGGACGCGCTCGAGCTCGCGCGCGTGGCGCGGCTCGAGGCCGGGCGCTACGAGCAGCTGAACGGCGTGCTGCACAACCTGCAGGAAGCGGTGCTCGCGGTCGATCGCGACAACTGCATCATCGCGGCCAATCCGCCGATGCAGCAGCTGCTCGGGCGCGGTTCGGCGCGGCTCCTGGGCCGCTCGCTCGACGCGGCGCAGCCCGAGCTCTCGCTGCAGGCCACGCTCGAAAGCGGCCTCGAGGAACGCGCGCTGGTGCAGCGCTTCGCGCAGCGCGACTGGGTCGTCAACCGCACGCCGATCCGCGAGCACGGCGAGATCGTCGGCGCCGCGCTCACGCTGTACGACGCGCGCGCGATCCAGCAGGCCGACACCAGCTTGCGCATGCAGCACGGCCGGCGCCAGAGCGCGGCGCGCCACCGCTTCGACAGCCTGATCGGGCAGAGCCCCGCGTTCCTGCGCGCGGTGCGGACCGCGCAGCGCTTCGCGGGCAACGACCTCACGGTGCTGATCGCGGGCGAGAGCGGCGCCGGCAAGGAGCTGTTCGCGCAGGCGATCCACAACGGCAGCGCGCGGGCCGGGCGGCCGTTCGTCGCGATCAACTGCGCGGCCTTTCCCGAGGCACTGCTCGAGAGCGAGCTGTTCGGCTACGAGGAGGGCGCCTTCACGGGCTCGCGCCGCGGCGGCAAGCGCGGGCTGTTCGAGACCGCGCACACGGGCACGCTGTTCCTCGACGAGATCGGCGACATGCCGCTGCACCTGCAGACGCGGCTGCTGCGCGTGCTGCAGGAGCGCGAGATCACGCGCCTCGGCGCCACGGCGCCGATTCCGGTCGACGTGCGCGTGATCGCCGCCACCCACCAGCCGCTGGACCAGATGATCCGCGAGCGCCGCTTCCGGCAGGACCTGTACTACCGCATCAACACGCTGCGGCTCGGGCTGCCGGCGCTGCGCGAACGCCCCGAAGACGTGGCGCTGCTGGCCGAAGCGCTGCTCGGCGGCTGCCTGCGGCGCCTCGGCGTCGCGTTCGATGCGCGGCGCGCGCTCGCGCCGCTGCGGGCACGCCTCGAAGCCCACGCCTGGCCCGGCAACGTGCGCGAGCTGGAGAACCTCTGCGAGCGCCTCGCGGTCTTCCTCTCGCAGTTCGAGCGCCTCGAGGCGGTGTGCTGGGACGAGCTGCCGCACGAATGCCCCGAGATCTTCGCGGCGGACCCGCTGCCCGCGGCAGCAGCGGGTGGCGCAGACGCGTCGCCCCGCGCGCGGCTCGCCGAGGTGCTGGCCGCGCACGGCGGCCATCGGCGCAATGCCGCACGCGAACTCGGCGTGAGCCGCTCCACCTTGTGGCGCTGGCTGCGCGAGGGCGGCGCGCAGGACGACTGAGACAGTGCCGTATCACTCGCCCGCGAGCACGAAGCGCTTGCGGATGCCGCCCGCGGCCGAAGGCGCGACCCACAGGTCGAACTCGCCGGGCTCGACCACCGGCTTCATGTCGCGGCCCATGAAAGCCAGGTCGGCGGCGGCGAGCCTGAACTCGACCGCCTTCGACTCGCCCGCCGCGAGGCGCACCTTGCGGAAGGCCTTGAGCTCGCGCACCGGCCGCGTCACGCTGGCCGCGCGCTTGGCGATGTAGAGCTGCACCACTTCCTCGGTCTCGCGCCGGCCGGTGTTGGTGACCGTGGCCCGCACGTCGAGCGCGCCGCCGGGCGCCACGCGCTCGCTGCCGAGCGCCACGCCGTCGTAGCGCACCGGCGCATAGCCCATGCCCCAGCCGAAGGGAAAGAGCGCCTGGTTGGTGGTGTCGAGGTAGCGGGTGCGAAAGGCCATCTGCGCATCGTTGTCGGGCAGCGGCCGGCCGGTGCGCTTGTGGGCGTAGTAGAACGGCACCTGCCCGGCGGTCTGCGGAAAGCTCACGGGCAGCCGGCCCGAGGGGTTGAAGTCGCCGAACACCACGTCGGCGATCGCGTGGCCGGTCTGCACACCGAGGAACCATGTCACCAGGATCGCGCGCGCATTGCGCACCGCGCCCCTGAGCGCCATCGCGCGGCCGTTGCTCAGCAGCACGACCACCGGCTTGCCGGTGGCGGCCACGGCTTCGGCCAGGTCCTGCTGCGCCTGCGGCAGGCCGATGTCGGTGCGCGAGCGCGACTCGCCCGACATGCGCTCGCTCTCGCCGACGGCCAGCACCACCACGTCGGCGGCGCGTGCTGCGGCCACCGCCGCCTCGATGCCGCCCGCGAGGGCGGTGTCGACGTTCGAGCCGCGCACCACCGTGAGCGAGGCCGGATCGCCGAGCGCGGCGCGCAGGCCGTCGTCGATGCCCACGGGCGCGGCTTGGCCCGGGAACAGGCTCCAGGCGCCGAGCAGGTCCTGCGTGCCCGAGGCGAAAGGCCCGACCAGCGCGATCTTCTGGCCGGCCTTCTGCAGCGGCAGCAGCTCGCCTTCGTTCTTGAGCAGCACCACCGAGCGGCGCGCACTCTCGCGCGCGAGTGCGAGCGTGGCCGGGTCCGACGGGCGCTCGGCGGCAGGCGGGCCCTCGAGCCCGCGGAACGGATGTTCGAACAGCCCAAGCTTGTGCTTCACGCGCAGCACGCGCCGCACCGCATCGTCGAGCCGCGCCATCGGCACCTCGCCCGAGGCGACGAGGCCCGGCAGTTCGCGCATGTACAGGCCGCTCTGCATGCTGACGTCGGTGCCGGCGAGAAAGGCCTGCTTCGCGGCCTCGCGACCGCTGGCGGCGTAGCCGTGCGCGATCAGTTCCTCGTCGGCCGTGTAGTCCGACACCACGAAGCCCTGGAACTGCCATTCGCGGTGCAGCACGCCGGTGAGAAGGGCGGGGTTGGCGATCGACGGAATGCCCGAGATCTCGTTGAAGGCGCTCATCATCGACAGCGCCCCCGCGTCCACCGCGGCCTTGAACGGCGGCAGGTAGACCTCGCGCAGCGTGCGCTCGGAGATGTCGGTGGTGTTGTAGTCGAGCCCGCCCTCGGCCGCGCCGTAGGCCGCGAAGTGCTTGGGCGTGGCCAGCAGCGCGTCGCCGCGCGAGAGGTCGGGCCCCTGGAAGCCGCGCACCCGCGCGGCCGCGAACAGGCTGCCGAGGTACGGGTCTTCGCCGATGCCCTCGATGCCGCGGCCCCAGCGCGCATCGCGCGCGATGTCGAGCATCGGTGCGAAGGTCCAGCGGAAGCCGTCGGCGCTGGCCTCGACCGCCGCCGCACGCGCCGTGCGCTCGGCCAGCTCGGGCTCCCAGCTCGCGGTCTCGGCCAGCGGCATCGGGAAGATGGTGCGAAAGCCGTGGATCACGTCGGCGCCGTACAGGAGCGGAATGCCGAGCCGCGACTCGCGCACCGCCACCTGCTGCAGCCGCAGCTTGCGTGCGAGCCCTTCGTTGTTGAACAGCCCCGTGACGCGGCCCGCGCGCACCTCGTCGATCTCGACCTGCGCATTGCGCTGGTTCGCGGCCGGGTTGCCCGGGATGTTGGTGTCGGCCGGGCCGTAGAGGCTCAGCTGGCCGACCTTTTCCTCCACCGTCATGCGCGCGATCAGCGCTTCGGTGCGCGCATCGGCCTGGGCCTCGGGCGGCGGCGGCGCGCCCGTGGTGCAAGCGGTGAGAAGAAGAGAGGAGGAGAGGAGGAGGGCGTGAAGGCAGATGCGCATTGCCCCCATTTTTAAACGATTACAAAGCAGGCCCCGGATCGCCGGACGCTACGAAGTGTTTCTCCCTCCCCTCCGGGGGAGGGTTGGGGTGGGGGCAAGCAGCGTGCGCGAAGTGCCGCTGCGTCTCAACCCGCCCGGTTCAACAACTCCCGCCCCTCGACCCAGCGCCCCAGGTTGTCGAGGAACATCGCCGCCACGCGCGCCTCGTTGCCGTCCGAATGGCCCGCCGTGTGCGGCGTCACGATCACGTTGGGCAGTGCCCACAGCGGCGACGCGGGCGGCAGCGGCTCTTCGGCGAACACGTCGAGGAAGGCGCCGCCCAGCGCGCCGCCCGCGAGCGCCTCGATCAGCGCGGGCTCGTCGACCACCTCGCCGCGCGCCACGTTCACCACGCAGGCGCCGCGCGGCAGCAGCGCGAGCGCCCGTGCATCGACGAGCCCGCGCGTGCGGTCGCTCAGCGGGCAGGCCAGCACCAGCCAGTCGGCGCGGGGCAGCACGGCATGCAGTTGCTCGTAGCGCACGCTGTCTTCGGCGGGCGCGCCTGCGGCCGCGTCGCTGCCGCGCACCGCCACCACGCGCAGGCCCAGCGCGGCGAGCAGGGTGCCCAGTCCGCGGCCGATCGGGCCCCAGCCGACCAGCACCGCGGTCTGGCCCGCAAGGTCGCGCGGCAGCGCGTCGCCGGCCATGAGCGGTTCCCACGCATGCCGGCGCTGCGCTTCCATCAGTTGCGGAAAGCGCCGCGCGAGCATCAAGAGACCGGCCAGCGCGCTTTGCACCACCACGCCCGCATTGGCGCCCGAGGAGGTCGTCACCTCGACGCCGCGCGCGCGCAGCTCGCCATACACCGGCCGGTCGGCACCGGCCGAATGCGCATGCACCCAGCGCAGCGAGGACGCGGCGCGCAAGGCATCGTGGAAGGCCTGCGTGTGCGGCTGCAGCCGGTGCTTGGTCGACAGGCCCGTGACGTCGCGCGAGACGAAGGCCACGTCGGCGTCCTCGCCCGGGCCGACGATCGCATGCGGCCGCCCGCCGAGCGCCGTGGCCAGTCTGGCGGCGGTCTGCGCCGCAGCGCCGGGCGACATCAGGATGCGCAGCGGCGGCGTCACTCGGCCACGGCGCCCGACTCGCGCACGATCGTCTTCCACTTCTCGTACTCGCTGCGCGTGAACGTGCCGAACTGCTCGGGCGATCCGCCGATCGGGTCGGCCCCTTCGCGGATCATCTGCGCCTCGAGCGGCGGCAGCACCTCGTTGACCGACTTGTTGAGCAGCGCGACCACCGCCGGCGGCGTGCCCTTGGGCGCGAAGAAGCCGAACCACGAACCGGCCGAGAAGTCGGGAAAGCCCTTCTCGGCCACCGTGGGCACGTCGGGCAGCGAGCGCGAGCGCGTCGGGCTGCTGACCGCGAGCGCGCGCAGCTTGCCGCCCTTGATGTGCGAGATCACCGAGGGAATCGTCGCGAACATGACCTGCACGCGCCCGCCGAGCAGGTCGTTGAGCGCGGTCGCGCCCTTGTAGGGCACGTGCAGCGTCTCGGCGCCTGCGCGCTTGCTGAGCATGAAGCTCGACAGGTGCGACGAGGTGCCGATGCCGGTCGAGCCGTAGTTGAGCTTGCCAGGGTTGGCCTTGGCATAGGCCAGGAACTCCTCGAGCGTCTTCGCGGGCACGTCGGGATGGACCACGAGCACGTTCGGCACGTCGGCGATCTGGACCACGGGCACGAGGTCGGTGAGCGGGTCGTAGGGCAGCTTCTTGTAGAGGGTCTGGTTCACCGCCATCGGGCCGACCGAATTGACGATGAGCGTGTAGCCGTCGGCCGGCGCGCGCACCACGAACTCGGTGCCGATGTTGCCGCCCCCGCCGGGCTTGTTGTCGATGACGAAGGGCTGCTTGAGCTTCTCGCCGAGCTTCTGCGCCACGGCGCGCGCGAGGATGTCGGTGGTGCCGCCGGCGGTGAAGGCCACGACCACGCGCACGGGCTTGTTCGGGTAGTCGTTTGCTTGCGCGGCGGCAGGGCGCGGGGCCTGGAGGCCGGTCGCCAGCAGGAGCAGCGCGGCGAGGCCGGCGATGGCTGCGCCGCGGCGGCGCGGGAGGGCGAGGGGGTGTGCGGTCATTGTCTTTGTCTCCGTTGTGTTGTTGTGTCAGTCGCGAAAGCCCGGATCCATGCGGTCGAGCTTTCGCAGCAGCGCGGGCCATTCCATGAGGCCGTAAGGCCGGCGTGTGCCAGGCTGGTAGTTGTTCCAGGTCTCTTCGAGCACGTGCGGCGGCACGGACCGCAGCGGCGTGTTGCACGACATCGCGCCGATCTGCGCGCGGCAGGCCAGCTCGAGCCGGTGCATCCAGTTGAAGGCCTCGCCGACGCTGCAGCCCACCACGAGTGCGCCGTGGTTGCGGAAGATCACGGCCTCGCGGTCGCCGAGGTCAGCGAGCAGCGACGCCTGCTCCGCCTTGTCGAGCACCACGCCCTGGTAGTCGTGGTAGCCGATCTTCAAAAAGCGCATCGCGGTCTGCGTGAGCGGCAGCAGGCCGCATTCGAGCGAGGACACGGCCATCGAAGCCCAGCTGTGCGTGTGGATCACGCAGGCCACCTCGGGCCGCGCGGCGTGTACTGCGCTGTGGATCACGTAGCCGGCCTTGTTGATGCCGTAGTCGAGCGCACCGAAGTCGGGCTTGGCGAGGATCTCGCCGCTCGCATCGACCTTGATGAGGCTCGAGGCGGTGATCTCCTCGTACATCATTCCGTACGGATTGATGAGGAAGGCGCCGGGCTCGCCGGGCACGTGCGACGAGATGTGGTTGGCCATCATGTCGGACATGCCGTAGAGATCGACCAGCCGGTAGCAGGCCGCGAGGTCGACGCGGGCCTGCCATTCGGCTTCGGAGCAGCGGCCTTTCATGGAAGGGATCTGGAGCACGCCGGGAGCGTTCATCGTGGGGTTCCTTGCGACGGGTTCATGAAAGAGAGAAAAAAGGGGGGGCGGTCAGTCGGCACCGAGCTGCAGGCGGTTCGGCAGGCGCTTCTCGATCGCGAACTTCAGCAGCGCCGCCGAGCGGAAGATGCCGTGCGCGAACTTGCCGTAGGGCAGCGTAAGGAACAGCGCCATCACCACGCCCAGATGCACGGCGAGTAGCAACGCCATGAAGCCCGTGTCGCGCCAGGCGAGCAGCGCCAGGCCGGTGAGGCTGGTGAGCAGCAGCAGCGCGATGAAGCCGCGGTCCATCGGCCGCTGTGCCACGTCGCCATGCGCGGCGTCGCGCCGCAGGTTCATCCACAGCAGGCCGACCGGACCGATCACCAGGCCGATGCCGCCCGCGGTGCCCAGCAGCACCGGCAGGCTCGTGAGCGCATAGGGCGCGGGCAGGCCGAGCAGGTAGTGGTAGAGCGTGGCCACGCTGGTGGAGGCGAAGCACAGCATAAAGCCGTAGAAGGTGAAGTGATGGAAGCGCCGGCGCCAGAGCGTGAAGCGGTCGTCTTCGTTGTTGCAGCCCTCGCCATGGCCGCCGCCCAGGTACCTGAGGCGCAGCACGTCGTGCGCGGCCTCCGCCCCCGCGGCGGCGCGCACACCCGCCACCGACGGCGCGTCGCGCACGTCGTTGGCGGGTGACACTTCGCGCCAGAAGCGCCGCGTGCCCATGGCCAGCGCAAACACCACGAACAGGAACACCGCGCCGAACAGGCCCGCCAGGAAGTTGTGCGGAAAGATCGCGTAGAAGTTGCCCGCGAGCGGCTCGTGCAGCAGCGAGCCCGACATGGCCACCGCCAGCACGAGGAACAGCGCCAACCCGCCCGCGAGCGCCAGCGCCACAGTGAGGCCCGCGCGGCGGTAGAGCGCGCCCATGGCGGACGGCCAGGCGTAGTCGTGGTAGGTCTGCATGCGCACCTGCGCCATGGCCTGCGGCACATTGACGGCAAATTCGTGCGGCGGTGCGTACTGGCAGGCGTGCAGGCAGGCGCCGCAGTTGTGGCAGAGGTTGGCGAGGTAGTGCGTGTCGGCCTTGCCGAACTCGAGTCGCCGCGTCATGGCCGGGAACACGGCGCAGAAGCCTTCGCAGTAGCGGCAGGCATTGCAGATCTGCAGGATGCGCGCGACCTCGGCCTCGCTCGCGGCCAGCGGCAGGGCGGGGCGGATCGGGATCACGCGCGGCGATGCGCTGCCGACACCGTCGGCATCCGCACGCGCACGCGCGACCAGGTCAGTGAGCTGCTGCAAGGCGGGCCTCCGGATTCTTGTTGGACAGTGCGCCTGCCGCTTTCGCCGCCTGCATGCCGGCGATGCGGCCGAAGGCCGTGCCGATGCTCATGCCGACGCCGGCCGTGTAGCCCTGGCCGAGCACGTTGCCGGCCATCATCTCGCCGGCCACGAACAGGTTGGGGCTCGGGCGGCCGCCGAAGCGCACCGCCGCGGTCTCGTCGACCTTCAGGCCGAGGTAGGTGAACGTGATGCCGGGGCGCAGCGGGTAGGCGTAGAACGGCGCGGTGTCGAGCGGGCGCGCCCAATGCGTCTTGGCGGGCGCGATCCCTTCGGTGCGGCAGTCGTCGAGCGCGGTGTGGTCGAAGCGGCCCGGGCGGCAGGCGGCGTTGTAGTCCTCCACGGTGCGCACGAAGGCGGCTTCGTCGAGGCCGATCTTGCGCGCCAGTTCGCCGAGCGTGGCGGCCTGCGTGCCTTCGAACACGGGCGGCATGAAGCGGCCCACCGCCTTCTGGTCGATGACCGACCAGGCGATCTGGCCCGGCTGCTGCGCCACCAGGCGGCCCCAGATCGCATAGCGCTTGGGCCAGAAGTCCTCGCCCTCGTCGTAGAAGCGCCGCGCCTCGCGGTTGACCACCACGCCGAGCGAGACGCAGTCGATGCGCGTGCAGATGCCGCCGTCGTAGAGCGGTGCGCGCGCATCGATCGCCACCATGTGGCCCTGCGACGGGTCGCCGATGCTGTCGGCGCCAGCCTCGATCATGTGCCGCAGCAGCACGCCCTGGTTGAAGCGGGTGCCGCGGATCAGGAAGTTGTCGGCCGGCCATTCGCCAAGCGCGTTCTGGCCCCAGGCCTCGCGCAGCCATTCGCGGTTCGACTCGAAGCCGCCGGCCGCGAGCACGCAGCTCTTCGCGGCGATGCGCTCGCCGGCCTCGGTGCGCACCGCCACGAAGCGCTCGCCGTCGCGCTCGACCGAGGCCACGGGCGTGTCGTAGCGGACCTGCACGCCGAGCCTTTCGGCGCTGCGGTAGTAGGCATTGACGAGCGCCTTGCCGCCGCCCATGAAGAAGGCATTGGTGCGTGCGACATGCAGTGCGCCCGACAGCGGCGGCTGGAAGTGCACGCCGTGGCGGCGCATCCAGTCGCGGCAGTTCGACGAGGCGCGGATCACCAGCCGCGCGAGGTGCTCGTCGGTGAGGCCGCCGGTCACCTTCAGCAGGTCCTGCCAGTATTCCTCTTCGGGATAGGCATCGACCAGCACGTCCTGCGGCACATCGTGCATACAGCGCAGGTTGCGCGTGTGCTGCGAATTGCCGCCGCGCCATGCCTTCGGCGAGGCCTCAAGCAGCAGCACCGAGGCGCCGGCCTCGCGCGCCATCAGCGCGGCGCAGAGCGCGGCATTGCCTCCGCCTACCACCAGTACGTCGATCAAATCGTGGGTCTCCTTGGAATGCGTGCACTCTAAGGAGCGCGGCCTTCATGCGAAAGGCCGCATCGGACAACGGGTGTTCAGTTCTTGTGAAGGGTGGCGCCGGCCCAGTGCCCGGCGCGAACGAGGTCGCGCGTGGTCTCGGCCAGCACCACGCGCGCTGCCAGCGCGGCCGGCGACAGCTCGTCGTCGGACAGGCTCACCAGCAGGTTGTGGCGGCCCACGTGCGCATCGGCGATCTGCGTGCGTTGCAGGTCGCCCTGGTCGTGGCGCGCGGTGGCGGCGCCGGGCTGGATGGTCGCGCCGTGGCCGGCGCGCACCGCGTCCATCAGCAGCGCCAGCCCGTCGACCTCGGCGACGATGTTCGGCGCGATGCGCGCACGCGCAAATGCCGCCATCAGCGTGGCGCGCAGGCCGTGGCTGCCGCTCGGCAGGATCAGCGGCAGCCCGGCCAGCTGCGACAGCCGCACCTTCGCGCCGGTGGGGCGCTGCGGGAGACCGGGGGCGGCGATCACGAAGAGCTTTTCTTCGAGCAGCGGCAGCACGCTCCAGCGCCGCGGCGTCTCGGTCTGGAACAGCACCGCCAGGTCGAGCTGGCGCGCATGCAGCATGGTCGTGAGGTGGCCCGAAAGCGCCTCGACCATGTGCAGCCGCACGTCGGGGTAGCGTTCGCGCATCGCGCGCATCAGCGGCACGCCGAGCACCGAAGCGGTGGTGGGCGCGAGGCCCACGCTCACGTGGCCCGAAAGGCGCGCCTGCTGCGCGGCGCGCACCGCATCGTCGGCATGCCGCAGCGTGAGCTGGGCCTGTTGCAGAAAGGCGAGGCCGGCGTCGGTCGGCACCACGCCGGTCGAGCTGCGCTGCAGCAGGCGGGTGGACAGCTCGCTTTCGAGCCGGCTGATCTGCTGGCTCAGCGCCGAGGTGACCACGCCGAGCTCGACCGCGGCGCGGCCCATGCTCCGGAGTTCGCAGACCTTGACGAAGTAGCGTAGTTGCCTCAGTTCCATGCGCGGATCATCGCGCAGGCGCGACCGCGGGCTCCCGGCGCCGCAGCAGCAGCCAGCCGAACAGCGGTGCCGTGACGTACATCACCACCGAGTAGATCGCGGCCGGCAGCGCGAGCGCGAAGCTGCCGAGCACGCTCACCGCGACGAAGATGGCAAGCGTGGAGTTGTGGATGCCGATCTCGTAGCCGATGGCGGTGGCGAGCGGCTTGTCCAGGCCCGCGGCGCGGCTCAGGTAGTAGCCCGCGAGCAGGCTCAGCAGGTTGAACAGCAGCACCGGCAGACCGATCTCGGCGAAGGTGCCCGTGAGGGTCTTCCACTCGTTCGCGATCGCGAGCACCGTGACCACGGCGAGCACGGCCGCGCTGAAGATCTTGGTGGGCTTTTCCATCCGCGCCGCGAAGCCGGGCCGGCGCGCCGCCACGACCATGCCGACGGCCACGGGCAGCAGCACGATAGCGATCACCTCGACCAGCTTGCGCGTCTGCAGCGGCACCACCTGGCCGCCCTGCGCGAAATGCCCGATCGCCCAGTTCGCGATCAGCGGCAGCGTGACGATCGACAGCAGCGTGTTCACGGCCGTGAGCGAGATATTCATCGCCACGTTGCCGCCGAACAGATGCGAGAACAGGTTGGCCGAGATGCCGCCGGGCGAGGCCGCGAGCAGCATGAGGCCGACCGCGAACACGGGCGGGAGCCCGAAGGCCGCGATGATCCCCCAGCAGGCGAGCGGCAGGCCGACGACCTGCAGCGCCAGCGCGATGAGCACGGCTTTCGGGTGCTTGAACAGACGCCGGAAGTCGTCGAGCGAGAGCGACAGCCCGAGCCCGAACATCACGAGCGCGAGCGCGCCGAACAGGAAGCGGGTCACGATGAGGGTGGCATCCATGGCTCGTTGTCTCCTCGATGGTTCTTGTGGTCGAAAAAAATGGCCGCCGGCACCTGTCGCGCAGGGTTCGGCAGCCTTGAAAACCGGGGCCGCGGTGCGGCGGCTACTTAGTGTTTGTAGCCGGGATCGATGCGGTCGAGCTTGCGGATCAGCGCCGGCCAGACGAACTGCCCGCCGATGCCGCCGGTCTGCACCTTCATGGCATGGCCCACGCCTTCGACGATGCGCGGGTTCACCTGCGTGAGCTCGCCGCCGCCGGCCTGGGCCGCAATCTGGATCTGGCAGGTGTTCTCGAAGGTGTACATCGACAGGAACGCGTCGGCGATGGTCTTGCCGCAGGTGAGCAGGCCGTGGTTGCGCAGCACGAGGAAATTGGCGTTGCCGAGGGCGGCCTGCAGGCGCGGCTTCTCGTCGTCGCGGAAGGCCACGCCCTCGTAGTCGTGGTAGGCGAGCGAGGCCAGCACGAAGGTCGATTGCTGGCTGATCGGCAGCACGCCGTTCTTCTGCGCGCTCACGGCGATGCCGGCGCGCGTGTGCGTGTGCAGCACGCACTGGATGTCCTCGCGCGCGGCATGCACCGCGCTGTGGATCACGAAGCCCGCCGGGTTCACGGGGTAGGGCGAATCGATGACCTTGTTGCACTGCCGGTCGACCTTGACGAGGCTGGACGCGGTGATCTCGTCGAACATGAGGCCGTAAGGATTGATGAGAAAGTGGTGCTCGGGGCCGGGCACGCGCGCGCTGATGTGCGTGAAGACGAGATCGCTCCAGCCGTGCAGTGCCACGAGGCGGTAGCAGGCGGCGAGGTCGACGCGCAGCTGCCATTCCTCGGGGGAGACTTGCTGCTGGACTTCGGAGGGGGTGGTGGGGGTCATGGAAGGGATCTTCTTGGAGTGGAAATCGGGTTGGTTCCGCGTGCGTCAAACCGCCGCGGTCTCCTTGAGCGCCGCCTTGTAGATGCTCTGCTTCGGCTGCGCCATCAGGCGCCGCAACATGGGTTCGAACTCGCCGATGGGCAGCGTCTCGGCCTTGGGGTCGAACGCGGGGTTGTCGTAGAGCGCGCAGAACTCGGCCGTGCGCTCGTAGTGCGGATGGTCCTTGAAGCCGTCGCGCATGTCGCGGTCGAGCCCGATGTGGTGGAAGAAGTAGTGGCCCTGGAAGATGCCGTGGTGCTGCACCATCCAGAGGTTGGCTTCGCTCACGAAGGGCTTGAGGATCGCCGCGGCAATGTCGGGGTGGTTGAAGCTGCCGAGCGTGTCGCCGATGTCGTGCAGCAGCGCGCAGACCACGTACTCCTCGTCGCGGCCGCCGCGTAAAGCGCGGGTCGCGGTCTGCAGCGAGTGGGTGTAGCGGTCGACCGGAAAGCCGCCGTAGTCGCCTTCGAGGATCTGCAGGTGGCGGACGATGCGCGCGGGCAGGTCGCCCGCGAACTGCCTGAACTCACCGCCGATCAGCTGCCAGTCTTCGGCGGTGCTGTCCTGCATGCTCGTGAATGTTGCGCGTTCGCCCATGGTGTGGTCTCCATCGTGTCGTGTCGTGAGGTGGCGGCCACTGTAGACCCGCACTTGACCATCAACTGTCAAGAATTTGACAATGCAAGGCCCTGGTAAACCCCGCCCCGAGGCTTTCGCCCGCGTCCCATGCCCGCATCCAAGCCGCGCCTTTCCGCCGCGCACCGCGCCGCGGTGGAGCGCAACCCGTGGTTCATGAGCCTGCCGCGCGGCCAGCGCGAGACGCTGCTGGCGGCGGGGGAACTCATCCACGTGCGACGCGGCGCGATGGTGTTCCGCCAGGGCGATCCGGTCCATGCCGCGGGCGGCGGCTTCTACGGGCTGCTGGCGGGCACGATCAAGATCTCGTCGCTGCGGCGCGACGGCCGCGAGGCGATCCTGGCCGTGCTCGAGCCCGGCAACTGGTTCGGCGAGATCACGCTGATCGACGGCTCGCCGCGCACGCACGATGCGACCGCCCTCGAGGCGCTCGACCTGCTGGTGGTGCCGCCCGAGGCCTTTGCCGAGCAGATGCGCGACGTGGTGTTCGCCGCCGCGATGGCAGCGCTGTTGGCCGCGCGCGTGCGCATGCTCTACGGCCTGACCGAGGATGCGACGCTGCGCAGCCTGCGCGCGCGGGTGGCGCACCGGCTGCTGGTGCTGGCGCGCGGCGATGCCACGCAGTCGGTGCAACTGCGGCGCGAACTGATGCTGTCGCAGGAGGCGCTGGCGATGATGCTCGGCGTGACGCGCCAGACACTCTCGAAAGAGCTCAATGCGCTGGCCGCGACCGGTGCCGTCGTGCTGGGCTACGGCCGCATCGCGCTCGCGTCACCCGAGTCGCTTCAGGCGCTGGTGAGCGCCGGGTAGGTCGCCGGTTAGCCCTCAGCGCAGCACGCGCCCGTCGGCCGAGATGCTGATGAGGTCGATGCTGCGCGAGGGATCGCGCAGGCCCGGGCGCAGGTTGATGCGGAAGCCACCCACGTCGTAGTCGGTCATGGCGGTCATGGTTTTCTGCAGGCTCATGCTCGTGAAGCCGCGGCCCGCGCGGCGCAGCGCCTCGCCCGCGACCTTGACTGCGATGAACCCCTCGAGGCCTTCGTACGAAGGCGTCTGGTCGGAGTTGTCGAGCACGGTGCGGTATTCCTTGACGATCGGAATGGCCGACGGGCGCGGCGAAGGCACCACCTGCGAGATCACGATCCCGCCCATGTCCTTGCCGAGTTCCGCATAGAGCGGGTCGATGCCGACGATCGAGAAGGCCAGGAAGGTGCTGCTGTAGCCGCTCTTGCGCAGCTTGCGGATCGCGCTGGCCGTGGTGCCCGAGAGCGAGACCAGCACGATGGCCTGCGGCTTCTGCTCGAGCACCGCCTTCAGCGGGCCATCGAGCGCGTCGCCGCCGCCCGGGGGCACCATCGCCGTCGCGACCAGCGGTTCCATCTTGCGCTCGGCCAGCGCCTGCTGCACGGCGGTGCGGCCGGCATGGCCCATGGCGTTGTCGTCGCCGACCAGCGCGATGCGGGTCTGCCCCACGGTGGCGCATTGCCGCACGATCTTCAGCGCCTCGTCGATCATGCCGGGGCGAACGTGGAACACATGGGGATGGTCCGCACCGCGCAGCACGTCGGAGGCCGCGAACGGGGCGAACAGCAGGCTGCCGTGCTGCGTGGCGATCTTGGCGGCCGCGGTGCTGCCTGCGGTGCCGACGAAGCCGAACAGCATGTCGGCCTTTTCCTTGGCGAGCAGCGTCTGGGCATTGCGGGCGGCGCGGGTTTCGTCGTAGCCGTCGTCGAGCTGAATCAGCTTGAGTTGCAGGCCGCTTCCGGCGTGGCGCTCGTTGAAATCGTTCACGCCGAGCCGGCTGCCCGCCGCAAACGCGAGGCCGATCTCGCTCGCGTCGCCCGTGAGCGGCACCGACTGGCCGAGCACCACGACCCGGTCGCCGGCCGGGCGGCTCGATTGGCCGATGGCCGGCAGTGCCGTGCCGCTGCCCAGCAGCAGTGCGCCGCATGCCTTGCCCAACCACTGTCTGCGCGTGTTCTGCATGGATTCCCCCTGATGGTGAGTTGTAAGTAAAAGTGTAGCAATTTGGATGCCTGCCGCATAGGCGGCGTGCGAGGTGCTGACACCTACAACGAAGGGGAAGGGCGCGCGCCCGTTGCGCGCGGGTGCCTCAGGCGCGCTCGAACACCAGGTCCCAGACGCCGTGGCCGAGCTTGAGCCCGCGGTTCTCGAACTTGGTCAGTGGCCGGTACGACGGCTTGGGTGCGTAGCCTTCGTCGGCCGTGTTGCGCAGCAGCGGCTCGGCGGACAGCACCTCGAGCATCTGCTCGGCGTAGGGCTGCCAGTCGGTGGCGCAGTGGATGTAGCCGCCGGGGCGCAGGTGCTGGGCGAGCTTCTTCACGAACTCGGGCTGGATCAGCCGGCGCTTGTTGTGCCGCTTCTTGTGCCACGGGTCGGGAAAGAACACATGCACGCCCGCGAGCGAGGCGGGCTGCAGCATGTGGTCGAGCACGTCCACCGCGTCGTGCGCGCAGATGCGGATGTTGGTGAGCGACTGTTCCCCGATGCGCTTGAGCAGTGCGCCGACGCCGGGCTCGTGCACCTCGCAGCACAGGAAATTGGTCTCGGGCAGCACCGTGGCGATGTGCGCCGTGGCCTCGCCCATGCCGAAGCCGATCTCGAGCACGGTCGGTGCGGCGCGGTCGCCGAAAGCGGCCGTCAGGTCGAGCGGCTCGGGCTGGTAGGGCAGCAGGAACAGCGGGCCCAGTTCGGCAAAGGCGCGGGCCTGGCCGTCGGTGGTGCGGCCGGCGCGCTTGACGAAGCTCTTGAGGCGGCGGTGCAGCGGATGCGGCAGATCGCTGGCCGGAGTGCCGGCCGGATCGTCTGCGGAAGGGGAATCGGGTGGCACGGTGTCGGAAGGGTTCATGTGGCCCGCGGATTGTAGAGATCGCGCCATTCGCCGACCCAGCCGGCCAGCGCCTCGGCGCAGTTGCCCGTTGCCGCGCCCAGGCCGAGCACGCGCGCGGCGGCGTCGAGCGCGGCGAGGGCGGCTGCGGGCGTGGCGGTGTCAATGGGGCGCGCGCCGTTCTGCTTGGAGAGCTTCTCGCCGTTGGCACCACGCACCAGCGGCGTGTGCAGGTACCCCGGCGTGGGCAGGGCGAGCGAGCGCTGCAGCAGGATCTGGCGCGCGGTGTTGTCGGCCAGGTCTTCGCCGCGCACCACGTCGGTGACGCCCTGGTCCGCATCGTCGACCACCACCGCGAGCTGGTAGGCCCAGGGCCCGTCGGCGCGGCGCAGCACGAAGTCGCCGACCTCGCGCGCGACGTCCTGGCGCTGCGCCCCGAGGCGCCGGTCGGTCCAGTGGAGTTCGCCGGTTGCGAGCGATGCCTGCTCGAACTTCGTGGTGCCGAAGCGCCAGGCGCGTGCCGGCTTGCCGTGCAGGCCGTCGCGGCAGGTGCCGGGGTACACGCGCTCGCCGTGGCGCTCGTGGCGCTGGCCGAGGCGCGCGAGTGCGCTGTCGATGTCCTTGCGCGAGCAGCCGCAGGGGTAGGCCAGGCCGAGCGAGCGCAGCCTCGCGAGCGCCGCGTCGTAGAGCGCAACGCGCTGCGTCTGCCAGACCGGCGTTGCGTCGGGCACGAGGGCGCAGTCGGCCAGCTGCCGCAGGATGTGTTCGCCCATGCCGGGCAGGCAGCGTTCGGTGTCGGCGTCCTCGATGCGGATCAGCCAGCGCGCCTGCGGTCCGCGCGCGCGCACGTCGAGCCAGCTTGCGAGCGCGGCCACCAGCGAACCGGCATGCAGCGCACCGGTCGGCGAAGGCGCGAAGCGGCCGGTCGCATGCATCGCGCCCTCGTCAGATCACCGCCAGCGCGAGCGACAGGCCGGACAGGAAAGCGTCTTCGACCCGGTGCCCGATGCACCAGTCGCCCGCCACGCCGATGCGTGCCTTGGCGTCCCAGAGGTGGCTCTTGCCGACCGGCACCTGGGTCTGGGCTTCGGTCCAGCAGCGCGCCTGGGCGTGGGTGGGCGCGGCATGGATGCCGGTGATCTCGGAGAAGGCGCGCAGCAGCTTGGCCTGCACGCGTGCGGCATCGTCGCGCAGGTGCTCCTGCGACCAGGCGGCGCTGGCCTGCAGCGTCCAGCGTTCGATGCGCTCGCGGCCGGGCTTGGACGACTCGCGCGCGAGCCAGGCTACGCGGTGATGGGTGCTGCGCGCGGCATTCCATTGCGGCCCCAGGTGCGACATGGTGGGCTGGTTGGCCTGCGGGAAGGCGATCATCAGCGTCCAGCACGGCGCGATGCGCACGGGCTCGATCTTCTGGCTGATGGTGGCCGAGAGCCTGCCGTCCCCGAGCAGCACGCGTGCGCGTTGCGGCGGCACCGCGAGCAGCACGGCATCGAAGCCCGAATACACATGCTGCGAATCGTCGGCACCCGCGGTACGCAGTTGCCAGCGCTTGGCATCGAGCGCATCGGGCTCGATCTGCGTGACCTGCGTGCCGGCGACCAGCCGGTCGCCGAGCGGTGCGGCCCAGTGGCCCACCAGCGCGTCCATGCCGGGCTGCGCGACCCAGTGCGACTCGTGGCCCGGCAGTGCGGCCTCGGCCACGCGGCCGTGCGCGTCGAGCACGCGCACGAGATTGGCGCTCCAGGGCCGGCAGAGGCCCGGCGTGGGTTCGAGTGCGAGCGCAAAGCGCGGGTCGCGCACGGTGAAGTACTGCGCGCCGCTGTCGAAGCGGCCGTAGGCGGTGTCCACGCTGGCCATGCGCCCGCCCGGTGCGGCCTCGCGCTCGAACACCGTGACGCGGTGGCCGGCCTGCATCAGCGTGCGCGCGCAGGCAACGCCCGCCATGCCGGCGCCGATGACGGCGTAGTGGCGCGGCGCGGCGGGGGCTCGGCGGCGTTCGGCGGCGGGCTTGGGGTTGGCGCGAGTGGTCATGTGGACTCTTTTCTTTTGCAGGGAAGACGATGGATGTAGACGCACTCTACAACGGTCGAAGCGGCGTGCTTCTTCAGCGGCCGCGGTGGCGTTCGAGCAGCGCGCGCCGCGTGGCTTCGTGCTCGAACTGCGCGAGCCACCATTCGAGCGCGCGGCCCGGGCCGCCCGCGCTCGGCACGCGCCAGGCGCAGTGCATGGTGGCGAGCGGCGGCTGGCGCTCGGTGCGGCGCTCGACCAGGTGGCCGGCCTCGATGTAGGGCCGCGCCATCGGCTCGGGCAGGAAGCCGCCGCCCAGGCCATGCAACTGCGCGGCCAGCTTGGCCTGCAGCGTGGGCACAGTCAGCACGTCCTGGCCGCCGACGAGGTTGACCGTCATGCTCGGGCCGGAGCGCACCGAGTCGGCCGCGGCCACCGCGCGGTACTGCCGCAGCACCGCATCGCTGAGCGGCTCGTCGAGCCGGGCCAGCGGATGGTGCGGCGCAACCGCGTAGACGAAGCGCAGCTCGCCGATCGGACGGCTGCGGATGCCGGTGGCGGTGAAGGCGAGGCTCGCGGCGTCGAGCACGGCGCCGATGGCCAGGTCGGCCTCGCCGCTCGTGAGCGCCTCGATGGTGCCGAGCAGCGTCTCGTCGCGCAGCTTGAGCCGCGTCGGCGGATCGAGCGCGAAGAAGGCGGTCGCCAGGTCGAGCAGCGGATCGCGTGCGATCGCGCCGTCGACCGCGATCGTGAGCATCGGCTCCCAGCCGGTGGCGACGCGCTTCACGCGGTTGGCGACGGCATCGATCTCGCCGAGCAACCGCGCGGCTTCACGCAGCAGCTCGGCGCCGGCCGCGGTGAGCCGGGCTTGGCGGGCGCTGCGGTCGAACAGCAGCACGTCGAGCGCGTCTTCGATCTGCCGCACGCGGTAGCTCAGCGCGCTGGGCACGAGGTCGAGCGAGCGCGCCGCGGCCGCGAAGCTGCCGGTGCTCGCCACGGTCTGCAGCATGGCGAGCGCATCGGGGGTCAGTACGTCTCTGGCATTCGGCATGGTTTTCGAAGCGTTTCGATCATTCAAAAAATTTGAATGATGCCATCAAAACACGGCGCTTTTCACTTGTGAGTGAAGGCCTAAAGTTCATCTCATCCGCTGCGCATCCGGCGCGGCATGCAAGCAAGACGGCCCGGCGCCCACGACGGGTGCGGCCGTCAAAAGGAGATCGACGATGTTGAAGATTCGCAAATCCCAGGAACGCGGTCATGCCGACCATGGCTGGCTGCGCTCGTTCCACAGCTTTTCGTTCGCGGGCTACTACGACCCGGCCTACATGGGCTTCGGCAACCTGCGCGTGATCAACGAGGACCGCGTCGCCGCAGGCGCCGGCTTCGGCACCCACGGCCACAAGGACATGGAGATCATCAGCTACGTGCTGTCGGGAGAGTTGGCGCACAAGGACAGCATGGGCAACGTGGAATCCATTCCGCCAGGCGACGTGCAGCGCATGAGCGCGGGCCGTGGCGTGATGCACAGCGAGTTCAACCACAAGGCCGACGAGACCACGCACTTTCTGCAGATCTGGATCGAGCCGAACGTACGCGGCATCGCGCCGGGCTACGAGCAGAAGAAGTTCGCCGACGCCGAGAAGCGCGGCACGCTGCGCCTCGTGGCTTCGCCCGACGGGGCCGAGGGTTCGGTCACGGTGCATGCCGATGCGCGCCTGATGGCCGGCCTGTTCGACGGTGCCGAGACCGCCAGCCTGGCGCTCGACCCGGCGCGCAAGAGCTATGTGCACCTGGTGCGCGGCGAGCTCGAGGTCAACGGCCAGAAGCTCGCGGGCGGCGACGCCGCGATGCTCGAAGGCGAGACGCAGCTGACGCTCGGCGCCGGCAAGGACGCCGAGGTGCTGGTGTTCGACCTGGCCGCCTGATTTCCCCTTCAGCCGGGCGCATGCCGCCCGGCTTTTTCTTTCTCTCGTCTATTCATTCCAACCATTCCCGAGGAGTTTTCCATGACCACCGCTTCCATTTCGCTGAACACCGCCGCCAACCCCAACGCCGCACAGGACACGCTCGCGCTCGTGGGCCGCATCCTGATCGCGCTGCTGTTCGTGCCCGCGGGCTTTGCCAAGCTCACCGGCTTTGCCGGCACCGTGGGCTACATCGCCTCGGTGGGCGCGCCGCTGCCGCAGGTGGGCGCGGTGATCGCGATCCTCGTGGAACTCGGTGTGGGCCTGATGCTGCTCGTGGGCTACAAGACGCGCCTCGCAGCGATCGTGCTCGCGGTGTTCACGCTCGTCGCCACGGTGATGTTCCACAACTACTGGAGCATGCCGGTCGACAAGGCTTTCGTGAACCAGCTGATGTTCTTCAAGAACGTGGCCGTCGTGGGCGGCCTGCTCGCGATCGCCGCCTTCGGTGGCGGCCGCTTCGGCATCGACAGGAAGTAAGCTTCCTCATCGATCCGCAACCAACCGACATCCAGGAGAAGCACTCATGGCCGACATCGTCGTTGTCTTCCATTCCGGCTACGGCCACACCCAGCGCGTGGCCCAGGCCGTGGCCGATGGCGCCGGCGCGCAACTGCTCGCGATCGACGCCGACGGCAACTTGCCCGAGGGCGGCTGGGAAATGCTCGCCGCGGCCGACGCGATCATCTTCGGCTCGCCCACCTACATGGGCAACGTGAGCTGGCAGTTCAAGAAATTCGCCGATGCGTCGTCGAAGGTCTGGTTCACGCAGGGCTGGAAGGACAAGCTCTTCGCGGGCTTCACCAACAGCGCGACGATGAACGGCGACAAGGTCACCACGATGGCCTACCTGTGGACGCTCGCGATGCAGCACAGCGGCATCTGGGTCAGCATGGGCATCATGCCGACCAACAACAAGGCCGCGACGCGCGACTCGACCAACTACGTCGGCGGCTACGGCGGCCTGCTCACGCAGTCGCCCTCGGATGCGAGCCCGGCCGAGATCCCCAAGGGCGACCTCGACACCGCGCGCGCCTTCGGCGAACGCATTGCCACGGTGGCAAGATCGCGCGCCTGAACCCCGCAGACCCATGGAGAACACGATGACCGATGCCACGCCCGCCACCCGACTGCTTCAACCGCACGACAAGGACCTGGGGGGCGGCTTCAACGTGCGGCGCCTGCTGCCCGCGGCGGTGCGCCGATCCGTAGGCCCCTTCGTGTTCTTCGACCATTTCGGGCCGGCCACCGAACAGCCCGGCAATGCGCACGACGTGCGCCCGCATCCGCACATCGGGCTGGCCACGGTCACCTACCTGTTCGAGGGCGCGATGATGCACCGCGACAGCATCGGCAGCGTGCAGGAGATCCTGCCGGGCGCCATCAACTGGATGACGGCAGGCCGCGGCATCGTGCATTCGGAGCGCAAGCCCGAGCGCCTGCTGGCCGAGCACTACGTCAACCACGGCCTGCAGCTCTGGGCCGCGCTGCCGCAGGCGCATGAAGAGGTCGAAGCGAGCTTCGACCACACGGCCGCCGACGCGATTCCGGCCGTGGTCGAGCAGGGCGTGGGCGTGCGGGTGCTGGTGGGCGAGGCCTTCGGTGCGCGCTCGCCGGTGCGCACCTTCTCGCAAACGGTGTACCTCGACATCGCGCTGCCCGCGGGTGCTAGCTTCGACCTGCCGGCGCTCGCACCCGAGCTCGCGGTGTACCCGATCGACGGCGATATCGGCGTCGACGGCAACGCGGTGCCGGCGCACACCATGGCCGTGCTGGCCGAGGGGCAGGGCGCGCGCCTCACGGCGCCCGTGACGGCGCCGGTGCGCCTGGTGGTCATCGGTGGCGAGCCGCTCGACGGGCCGCGTTACATCACCTGGAATTTCGTATCGAGCCGGCGTGAGCGCATCCTGCAGGCCGGCGAAGATTGGGCGGCGCAGCGCATGGGGCATGTGGCGGGGGAGACGGAGTTCATTCCGTTGCCGGGCAAGCCGTTTGGGGTGCGGGAGCCGGATGTGGGGACTACGCCGGTCTGATCTTTTGCTTGGCGGTTGTTTTTTGGACGTTTTGTTCGGGGCGCGTGCCCAGGCCACCGGGTACTCCCCTCCGCGAATGTCCCCCGCCTTCGGCTCCTCCTTTATTTCGCTGCGGGGAGCACCCGGTACCCTGGGCACAGGGCACGCTCGTGGTGCAGCGGCGATCAACCACCGCTCTGTGCACGATCACGCCGATGGGGTGCCTTGCGCAGCGAAATAAAGGAGGAGCCCGAAGGGCGGGGGACATTCGCGGAGCAAGGTACCCCGTCGGCGTGATCGCGCCCCGAACAGCAGCGCGCGCTAAGTCTTGATCCCGAGGTCCGGGTCTTCCGACGCTCGCGCCGAGGCCTTGTTGGACCGTGCGCTCAGGTCGGGCGCCAGTGCCTCGCGGCCGTCGAACACGAAGCAGTCGCCGCTGTAGTGCGCACCGCCCACGAGCTCGAAGTACTTGAGGATGCCGCCTTCGAGTTGCAGCACATTCTCGACGCCTTCCTCGCGCATCAGGATGGCGGCCTTTTCGCAGCGGATGCCGCCGGTGCAGAAGCTCACGATGGTCTTGCCGGCGAGGTCTGCCCGGTGTTCGCGCAGTGCGGGCGGAAACTCGGTAAACTTTCCGATGCGCCAGTCGATCGCGCCTTCGAAGCTGCCGTGGTCGACTTCGAAGGCATTGCGGGTGTCGAGCAGCGCGATCTCGCGGCCTTGGTCGTCGTGGCCCTGGTCGAGCCAGCGCTTGAGCGTGGGCGCATCGACACCGGGCGCGCGGCCGGCCGCGGGCTGGATCGCGGAGTGGTCCATGCGGATGATCTCGCGCTTCAGCTTGACGAGCATGCGGCGAAACGGCTGGGCGGCCGACCAGCTTTCCTTGGTTTCGAGGTCGGAGAAGCGCGCATCCGCGCGCAGGTGGGCCACGAAGGCGCGCACCGCGTCGGCGGTGCCCGCAAGAAACAGGTTGATGCCCTCAGGCGCCAGCAGGATGGTGCCCATGAGGCCGAGCGCCCGGGTGCGTTCGCGCAGGTCCTCGCGCAGCGCAGGGGCGTCGTCGATGGCCACGAACTTGTAGGCCGCGATATTCAGAATCTCTTGTTGCACGGGGTCCGATTGTAGGTGTCGCGCCCCGGGCGGCCGGCTTCGAGGGTATGCCAACCCACATCGTGGAGCCTGCGCTTTCTACAATGGGTGGATGTTCGTTCACCTGCGCCTGCACACCGAGTTTTCCGTCGTCGACGGGACCATCCGAATCGACGAAGTCGTCAAGGCCGCCGCCGGCGACAGCCAGCCGGCGCTCGCGATCACCGACCTCAACAACCTGTTCGGGGCCATCAAGTTCTACAAGCAGGGGCGCGGCAAGGGCGTCAAGCCGATCATCGGCGCCGAAGTCTTCGTCGAGGGCCTCGGCAAGGAGCCCGGCGCACTCACCCGCATCGTGCTGCTGGTGCAGAACATGGAAGGCTACCTGCACCTGTGCGAACTGCTGGCGCGCGCCTGGACGCAGAACGTCGGCCGCGGCCAGTCGCAGGCGGCCTGCAAGCTCGAATGGCTGCAGGAACTGCAGGGCGGGCTGATCGCGCTCTCGGGCGCGCAGGCGGGCCCGCTCGGCCAGCCGCTGCTGCAGGGGCAGCACGAACGCGCGGCCGAACTGGCGCTGCAACTCGCGGGCATCTTCCCGCACCGCTTCTACATCGAGCTGCAGCGCGCCGGCCGCCCCGAGGACGAGCCGCACGTGATCGCGGCCGTGGAGCTCGCGGCCCGGCTGCGGCTGCCGGTGGTGGCCACGCACCCGGTGCAGTTCGCCGAGCGGCAGGACTACGAGGCGCACGAGGCGCGCGTGTGCATCTCGGAGGGCGAGATCCTCGGCAATCCGCGCCGCGTGCGCAAGTTCACCCCCGAGCAGTATTTCAAGTCGGCGGCCGAGATGGAAGCGCTCTTCGCCGACGTGCCGAGCGCGCTCGCCAACACGGTCGAGATCGCCAAGCGCTGCAACCTCACGCTGGTGCTCGGCAAGCCGCAGCTGCCCGACTTTCCGACGCCGTTCATCAGCGACGGCGTGCGCATGCCGATCGACGAGTTCTTCCGGCAGGAATCCTTCGTGGGGCTCGAGGAGCGCCTCGCGCACCTCTACCCCGATGCCGCGAAGCGCGAGGCCGAGCGCGCACGCTACGTGGAACGGCTCGAGTTCGAGATCAACACGATCCTGAAGATGGGCTTCCCGGGCTACTTCCTGATCGTGGGCGACTTCATCAAGTGGGCCAAGAACAACGGCTGCCCGGTGGGACCGGGCCGGGGCTCGGGCGCCGGTTCGCTGGTGGCCTATGCGTTGAAGATCACTGACCTCGATCCGCTCGAATACAAGCTGCTGTTCGAGCGCTTCCTGAACCCGGAACGCGTGTCGATGCCCGACTTCGACATCGACTTCTGCCAGGGCAACCGCGACCGCGTGATCGACTACGTGAAGGACAAGTACGGCCGCGACGCGGTGAGCCAGATCGCGACCTTCGGCACCATGGCCGCGCGCGCTGCGATCCGCGACGTGGGCCGCGTGATGGACATGAGCTACATGTTCTGCGACGGCATCAGCAAGCTCATTCCCAACAAGCCGGGCAAGCCCGTCACGCTGCAGTACCCGCCCGCCGACCTGTCGGAAGACGACAAGGAGAAGTACGCGATCGCGGCCGAGCCGCAGCTCGCGCAGCGCATCGAGCGCGAGGAAGAGGTCAGGTCGCTGGTCGAGATGGCGCAGAAGCTCGAGGGCATGACGCGCAATATCGGCATGCACGCGGGCGGCGTGCTGATCGCGCCGGGCAAGCTCACCGACTTCTGCCCGCTCTACCAGCAGCCCGGCAGCGACTCGGCCGTGAGCCAGTACGACAAGGACGACGTGGAGGCCATCGGCCTCGTGAAGTTCGACTTCCTGGGCCTCGCGACGCTCACGATCCTCGAGATCGCGAAGGATTTCATCGCGAGCCGCCACAAGGGCCAGGAAAACTTCGCCTACGAGAACATTCGGCTCGACGACCGCGAGACCTACAAGCTTTTCTCCGAGGGCAAGACCGAGGCGGTGTTCCAGTTCGAAAGCCGCGGCATGCAGGGCATGCTGAAGGACGCGCGGCCGACGCGGCTCGAGGACCTGATCGCGCTCAACGCGCTGTACCGTCCGGGCCCGATGGACCTGATCCCGAGCTTCGTGGCGCGCAAGCACGGCCGCGAAGACGTCGAGTACCCGCACCCGGCCGTGGCCGAGATGCTCTCCGAGACCTACGGGATCATGGTCTACCAGGAGCAGGTGATGCAGACCGCGCAGATCCTGGGCGGCTACTCGCTCGGCGGCGCGGACCTGCTGCGCCGCGCCATGGGCAAGAAGAAGCTCGAGGAGATGGCCGAGCACCGCGAGAAGTTCCGCGCGGGCGCGCTCGCCACGCACGGCATCCCGCAGGACAAAGCCGACGAGATCTTCGACTTGATGGAGAAGTTCGCGGGCTACGGCTTCAACAAGTCGCATGCTGCGGCGTACTCGCTGCTCGCGTACCACACGGGTTGGCTCAAGGTCCATTACACGGCCGAGTTCTTCTGCGCCAACATGACCGTGGAAATGGACAACACCGACAAGCTCAAGGTGCTGTTCGAGGACGCGCAGAAGAACTTCGGCATCAGCTTCGAGCCGCCGGACGTGAACCGCGGCAACTACCGCTTCGAGCCGGTGACCGACAAGGTGATCCGCTACGGGCTCGGCGCGGTCAAGGGCACGGGCCAGCTCGCGGTCGAGGCGCTGGTGCGCGCACGCGAGGAGGGCGGCCCGTTCAAGAGCCTGTACGACTTCTGCGTGCGCATCGACCGCCAGCGCATCAACAAGCGCACGGTCGAGGCGCTGATCAAGGCCGGCGCGTTCGACGCGATCCAGCAGAACCGCGCGTCGCTCGTCGCCTCGCTCGACCGCGCTTTCGAATTCTCGGCCGCCACCGAGGCGAACGCGGCGCAGGTCGACATCTTCGGCGACTGCGAGCACGGCTCGGCCACCGCCGAGCCCGAGCTCGTCGATGCCACGCCCTGGGGCGTGAAGGAGCGGCTGACATTCGAGAAGACGGCCGTCGGCTTCTACCTGTCGGGCCATCTGTTCGACGAGGTGGCGCACGAGGTGCGGCGCTTCTGCAAGCGCGAGATCGGCGACCTGATGGACACGCGCGAGCAGCAGGTGATCGCGGGCATCGTGAGCGACCTGCGCGTCATCAACGGCCAGCGCGGCCGGCTCGCGATCTTCAAGCTCGACGACAAGTCCGATTCGATCGAGGCCACCGCCGACGAGGCGCTGATCAATGCCAACCGCAACACGCTGAAGGACGACGAGCTCGTGATCGTGAGCGGCCGGCTGCAGCCGGGCCGCGGCGGCTTCGAGGCACGCTTCCAGGTGCAGCAGGTCTGGGACCTGGCCGCGGCGCGCTGCCGCTTCGGCAAGTTCCTGCGTGTGGCCGTGAACGGCAAGGCGCCCGACATCGCGCGCCTCGTGAAAGACTTTCCGCCGCGCACCGAGTCAAGCGAGCACGGCGATCTGGTGCAGGGCCTGCCGGTGCGCCTGTCGATGGCGCGCGGCGGCGCACAGGTCGAACTGCAGCTCGGCGAGCGGGCCAAGTTCTTTCCCACCGATGCCGCGCTCGCGAGCTGGACGGCGCAGGCGGAAGCCGGCAAGGCCTCGGTCGTCTACGAATGACACGAATGACATCGTTCAACAAGGAGTAACACCGCCATGACGCTTGCAGCCAAACTGAAGAAAACCACGTTCGCCCTCGGCCTGGCGGTCGCGCTGGCGCCGGCCCTGGCCCAATACAGCGGCCCGAGCAGCGTGCAGGCCATGACGGTCAAGCAGTTGCTGGACACCGGCAAGGACGACCAGCATGCAACACTGCGCGGCTTCATCGTCTCGCACGATGGCGGCGAGCACTACACCTTCGCCGACGACAGCGGCCGCATGAAGGTCGAGATCGACGCCAAGCACTTTCCGCCGGGCGTGAAGATCGACGACAAGGTGCGCGTCGAGATCTCGGGCGAGTTCGACAAGGACATGGTCGGCAACAAGGCCGAGCTCGACGTCAAGCGCCTGAGCGTGGCGCGCTGAGCGTCGGCGCGGGCGCTGCTGCGCCGATGTCGCCGCTTCGGCGCAGCGCCAGTTCGACCTGCTCGATCACCGTGCCGGGCGTGTGCAGCCAATCCTTCGCGAGCACCTGCACCACCTGCCATCCGAAGGCACCGAGCACGCGCGGGCGCGAGACATAGCGCTCGAGCACGTCGCGGTTCTCGTCGTGCGCCGCGCTGTCGACCAATATGCCCAGCGCATAGTGGCTGGCGCCGGGGGCGCGCAGCGCCAGGTCGCAGCGAAAGCGCGACTGGCCCACCTTTTCATCGACCGTGTGGCCGCGCGCGCGCAGCGCCGCCGCGAGCTGCAGCGCGATCTCGTCGGCGCGTGCATGCGGCGCGCCGCCCGTGCGCGCCAGCGGGTTCATCGCCTCGAGCACGCGGCGCGCGGTGGCCGCATCGCCGCGTGACAGGCATTCGGCATAGCGCAGGAACTGCTTGAGCGCAGCGGCACCTTCGTTGTGGTCGTTGGTGATGGCGTCGTGGCGAATGGTCGAGACCACCGCCATGTGGTGGCGCGCGCGGCTGAAGATCACGTTGAGGCGCTTCTCGCCGCCGCGCTGGTTGATCGGGCCGAAGTTCATCAGCATGCGTCCCTCGGCATTCGGGCCGTAGCAGATGCTGAGGATGATGATGTCGCGTTCGTCGCCTTGCACGTTCTCGAGGTTCTTGATGAAGAGGCCGCAGAACTGGTCGTCCTCCTCGCGAACGTACTCGGCCTCGAGCCGCGCGGCGAACTCGGCGTCCGCGGCGCCGAGCGCATCGAGTTCGGCCTCGATCTCGCCCTGCTGCGCTTCGGAAAACGCAACGATGCCGAGGCTGCGCCCGGTCTCGCGCCGGAGCAGCTCGCGCACCAGTTGCGCGATGTGCCGGGCCTCGCCGTTGTTGCGGCGCTGCGTGTAGACGGCATCGGCCACACGGTGGAAGCTGATCGCACGCGAGAGCAGGGCGTCGGCCTGCGCGGCGACCGATGCCTCGGAGGGGCTTCGCGACTGCACCACGATCTCGGCCTGTTCGGCCGGCGGAAGGCTGCGATCGGGCACCGTGTAGAGCTTGCCCGCGTAGAAAGCCGCATTCGAGAAGCCGATGAGCGACTCGTACCGGCTGCGGTAGTGCCAGGCGAGCAGCGTGGCGGGCAGGTTGCGCGCGCCCTGGTTCAGCAGGCTGTCGGCGTCGAGCACCACGGCGACGCGGTCGCCTTCGTCCTCGTCCTCGACCGACACGGTCTCGTCTTCGGCATCACGCCCCGACGAGAAGAAGTTCGTCGGCGGCAGCTGCATCTCGTCGCCGACCACGATGATCTGCGGTGCGCGGTAGAGCGCCGGCACAGCCTCTTCGACGGGGATCTGGCTGGCCTCGTCGAAGATGACCACATCGAACAGGTCGGCGGCGAGCGGCAGCGTGTCGGACACCGAGAGCGGGCTCATGAGCCAGATCGGCTTCATGTCGCGCACCACCTGGCCCGTGTCGCCGGAAGCGAGTTCGCGGATCGCCTTATAGCGCATGGTCTTGCCGAACTCGTGCTCGAGTTCGCGGCGGCCCGCGCTGTAGCGCTTCTTGAACTGCTTGCCCTCGGCGTCGAGCTGGCTGGCAGGCAGGGCGCTTTTCTTCACATGGTCGCGAAAGCGCTGGCGTACCGCGGCCGCGAGGGTGCGCGCATTGCGGTCGAGCCATTGGCTTTCGCCCTCGGCCAGGCGTTGCGCATGGCGCGCGAGCACGCTGCCGTCGAAGCGCGGCAGCCAGCGTTCGGTGCGGTACACGCGCTCCAGACCCTCGTGCGCCACGGCGTACTCGATGGCCTGGGGCGGCAGCGGCAGGGTGCGCAGTGCCCGGGCCACCGCCGGGTCGGCATCGGCCAGCTCCTGCAGTGGTGCCAGCACGCCGGGCAGGGCATCGGCCTGGTCGCGCAGCGTGCGGGCCAGCGCTTCGAGCGCGGCCATTGGCTGTGTGGCGGGCGCGTCGAGCAGTTCGTGCCAGAGGGTGTCGAGCGCGTCGGTGCGCTCGCCGAGCGCGGCCAACTGCTCGACGGTGCCGCGGGCCGCGGGGTCGCTGCGCAGGAAGGCCCGGAATTCCGCGCGCGCGCCGGGGTCGGCTGCCCCCGCCTGGCGCAGGCCGTCGAGCTGCTGCACGAAGGCATCGGCATCGGTGCAGCCGTAGGTCGATTCGATCTGGGCGGCCTGCTTCGCAACCGCCGCGCGTGCGGCATGTTCCGCCAGAAGCTGCTCGAGCAGCAGGCTCGGCTGCGGTCGCACGGCATGGGCGGCGAAGTCATAGCGCTTCTTCAGCTCGCCCGAAAGCCGCCACCACGAGGGCTGGAGCCAGCGCCACACAGAACCCTGCTGGGCCCTGGCTTGGGCAAGGCCGGCTTCGGTGTCGGCGCTCGAGAGCTTGTCGCGCCAGTGGCCGGTGCGCTGCAGGGCATCGTCGAGCGCCTGCAGCAGCGTTCTTCGCAGCGCCATGGCCTCGGCCAGTGCGAGGCTTTCGGGGCGCGCAGCATCGAGCAGGGCGAGTTGTCCGCGCGCGGCCAGCGCCGTAACACGGCGCGCGTCGGCCACCACGTGCAGCACGTCGCGCCAACTGGCGCCTGCATCGCCGAGCGGAGACCATGCCGCGGCCAGCGCGTCGCGGTGCGCGCCGGCCTGGTCGGCGGCACGTTCGCAGAGTTCGACCAGCCGGGCGAGCGGACGCTCGTGGCGCAGCAACCCCGGTGCGAGCTGCGCGAACGGATGCCGCGCGAGGCAGTCCACGCCGAGGCTTTCGGTCACGGCCAGGTGCAGGCGGGCGATGAGCCCGGCGTTGCTTTGCCAGGCGGCGAAGGCGGGCAGGGCCTCGGCCTGCAGCGGCGTGAGCGCCGGATCATGCGGCTTGAGCACGGCCAGTCGCGCGATCAGCGTGCGCACCGCCAGCGCCAGGTGCGCGGGCACGTCGCGCATCGCGGTGTCGAAGCGCTGCAGCGCCTGCAGGTCGGCGCCCATCGCATCGATCAGCTGGCTGCGCTCGCGCGTCTCAGCCTCGAGTTCTTCAGGCGCCGCGAGCCAGTGCTCGTAGGTCTGGCGCAGATTCTGCACGAAGGCCTTCTTGTCGGCCTGCGAGTCGTGGATCATGCAGCAGAGTTCGTCCAGCCCCTGCTGCCGCAGGCGGTGGAACACCACGTCGATGGCAGCGCGTTTCTCGCAGACGAAGAGCACGCGGCGGCCGCGCCCCACGTAGTCGGCAATGAGGTTGGTGATGGTCTGCGACTTCCCGGTGCCCGGCGGCCCCTGGATGATGTAGCTGGTGCCGGTGCGGGCGAGCGCCACGGCGGCGGTCTGGGTCGCATCGGCCTGCACCACGGGCCACTGTTCGGCAAGGGGCAGTGGCGCGGGCGGTGCCGACTCGACCTGCCGCGGCTGCAGCGAGAACACGCGGTCGAAGGCATCGCTCGCCAGCTCGGTCTCTGCGAGCGCGGCATAGTCGCGCACCAGCGACATCTTGCGATGGTTGAAGTTGCCGAGCGTCACCGCGGTGAGGTCGACGTCCCACTGGTACGGGTTGCCGGTATTGCCGCGCACCGAGAAGGTGGCGTGCTCGGCCTCGGCCTCGGCGGCGGTCGGCGCCATCTGCGGCGCACGCGGCATCGGTCGTGCGCCGAGGGCCTCGCCGATCGGCAGCGGCACCCGCCGCACCGCGGCATGGAAGCGCTGCAGGCCGAGCGGCCGGAAGTCGTCTCGCGCGTAGCTGAAACCCTGCGCGGCCGCCGGCTGCGCGCCGGCCCCACTGCGCACGCGCGTACGGCGCTTGAACTGTTCGAGGCGCTGGCGGGCGCGCTGGTGCAGCAGGTCGATCTCGGGTTGCCGCAGCAGCCGCAACTGCACGGCGGGTTCGCTGGCGGCGATCTGCGCGGCGAGCGCTGCGTGGAACTGCGCGATGGAGGTCTCGCGCAGGTCGACCGCATCGGGCAGCACGATGCCGTAGAGCTGGCGCAGGTGGTGCCGCAGCGTCGGGTTGACCTGGGCTTCGCTCGAAGCGGCCTCGAGCAGGTACTGGTCCTTGACGCCTTTCTTGCGCGCGAGCTCGACCGGCAGCATCAGCAGCGGCGAGGCGATGCGCTCGGCCGCGTCTTCCTTGAGGTTGTGCCAGTGCAGGAACGCGACGACCAGCGACAGCTGCGACAGGCCGTACTCGGCGCGGTCGCGCCGCGCCTCCTGCAGGATGCGGTCGAGCGCGGCGGGCAGGTAGGGCTGGTCCTCGAAGCGCAACCAGCGCGCGAGAGGCACCGGGTCGCAGCTGGCGACGTCGGCGGCGAAGCGGCCGTCCCAGACGCAGAGCTGGTCGACGCGGATGTTCTGGACGTCGACCACCAGCGGCACGCTCGCGAGCGTGAGGTTCACATGCGCCTGGCTGGGCTTGAAATGCAGCAGGCGGTTGCGGCGCGAAAGATCGAACAGCCGGTCGCGCAGATGCAACCGGATCGCCTGGCGGCGCTGCACCGCGGTGTCGGTGGCGGGCGCGATGCGATCGAGGCCCAGGTCGAGTGGCTGATCGCGGTAGGTCTCGAGACGGCGGATCACCGAGGGCAGGTCGCGCGCACGCGCATGCCGGTCGAGCGCGGTCATCTCGGTGATGACGGCCGCCACGACGGGGTGCAGCCGCTTGTTGAGGGCAAACAGGTTGCCGCGGTGCTCGACGAAGCGGCCCAACTCGTCGGCCAGCGTGAAGTCGAGTCCGCAGGCGAGGCTGGCGAGCACCTGGCCCAGGCAGAGGATGTCGCTCAGCGCGTCGTGGTGCCCGAAGCGCAGCTCCCAGGCGGTGTAGCCGGGCAGGTAGACCGGGCGAGTCGGCAAGGCATCGGGCGCGGCATCGGCCATGAGCGCGAGGTTCTCGACCGCCAGGCCTTCGCCCGCATCGACGGTGACGCGGTGCTCGCCCACCACGCGCAGCACCGAGGCGGCGGGCTGTTCGAGTGCCGCAATGGCCTCGCGCGCGTGGCGTGGCGCGGTGCCCTCGGGCCGCGCGAGCGCCAGGGCCGGTGCATCGTCGACGCGGTAGGCCATGGCGCTGCCGACCGCGGCGACCTTGCCCTGCTCGTGCAGCGCGGCCACCTCGCGCAGCAGCGGCAGCACAACGTTCAGCACGTCGTCGGTCTGCAGGCCGCCGTGGGCATCGGCGGTGTCGAGCAGCTGCAGCAGCGGTGGTGGTGCTGGTGGTGCGATCGGCGCGTTCATGCGCTGGCTCCCAGGCCCGATTGCTGCGCCGCGGCCTGGCCGAGCAGCGTGGTGGCGTCGCGCTTCACGCGGGCCAGGCTGCGCTTGGGCAGGCGCAGGTCCTTCAGCACGCGCTGATCGAGCGCTTCGGCGCAGCCCAGGCCCTCGGCCAGGCCCAGCGCGGCGGCGAGGGCGACATCGTCCAGGTCGGGGTCGGCCGCGATGAAGTCGAGCAGCACGGTAGCGAGGTAGTCGTGCATTCCCGCGGGCGCTGGCTCCGGCGGCGGGAGCGGGCGGTCGGGCGCTGCGAAGCTCGGGAAGAAACTTCTGGCATGGGCCAGCATCGCGGCCGATTGCAGGAAGGGATGCGCCAGCAGCCGGGCGATGGTTTCGCGCGTGAGTGCTTCTGCGCGTTGCTGGCCGAGCATGTCGAGCGCGCGGAAGTCCAGCGGACCTTCGAGCGTGCGCGCCAGCCAGTCGTTCGCATCGGGCTCGCGTTCGGTCCACAGCCGCAGCGCCCGCGCCCGCACGAACACCTCGGGATGGCTGGTGCCGCGCATCTGGAGCATCCCGGGCGCGGCCCAGATCTCATCGGCCTGCCGCAGGTAGCTCGCGGCATTCACCTGTGCTAGGCCGGTCTGTACCTTCACCAGCGCAGCGACGGCCGGCTCGAGCGCGCCGCATGCGATGCAGGCGCCGCGGTCGGCAAAGGCCTCGGTGTAGAGGGCATAGCGGCGCGCCGAGTGCAGGTGGCTGGCGTCGGCCCGCGCATCGGCCGCGGCAGCCTGCAGCAGCCGGTCGACGACGTGGTACTTGCCGCCGTCGTGTTCCCACAGCAGGTGGTGCGCGAGCTCGTGGCCGAGCACGGCCTGGAGTTCGGCGCCTTGCAGGCGTTCGAGCAGCGGCCCCGACAGCACGATGTGCGCCTCGCCCGGCAGGAAGTACAGCGTGGCGTTCATCGCACCGTCGCCACCCTGGTAGAGGGTGATGCGGGCTGCAGCGCCCAGGCGCCCGGCCGCCAGGCTGCAATCGGCGTGCAGCGCCGGATGGGCCTCGGCATCGAGCCGGTACGAACTGCGCAGCAGTTCGGCGCGAACCGCGGCGGCGTGCTCTTCGCGCGCCTCGGCGGACGCGGCCCATCGCCAGGCGTCGGGCTCGTGCATCTGGAGGTGGGCGGCAAGCGCCTGCTGGTAGGGCAGCGGCGCCAGGTCGTCGAGGCCAATGGCCGGGAAGGGGAGCATGTCGGCGGCAACCAAACAAAATGTTGCCAGAGATACTAATCGAGCGCTGCGCGGGCAGCCCACAAGGGCCGCCCGGCAGGCATGCGGCTCAGCGCTTGGGCCGCAACGTGACGATCAGCCGCGACGGCACGGTGCCGTCGACGTCGCGCGGCAGCTTCTCGGTCTTCTGCAGTGCACGCAGCGCGGCTTCGTCCCAGTTCGGCAGGCCGCTGCTCTTCACGAGTGACGGTGTGCCGACGATCGTGCCATCGGGCGCGAGGCGCACGTCGAATTCGGCGCCGGGGTTGCCGTTGATCAGGTCGGCCTCGGGGAACACCACGTTGGGCCGGACGGCCGCAGCCACCTTGCCTCCATAACTGCCCGAAGGGCCGGACGAGCGCGCGGCATTGCCCTCGCCGCCGCTGCCCGCCATGCTCTGCATGCGCTTGAGTGTGGCGGCGCGGTCGGCGGCCGCCTGCGCGGTGGCCTTGGCCTCGGCTTCCTTCTTCTTGGCGGCTGCCGCCGCTTCGGCTTCCTTCTTCTTGGCCGCAGCAGCCTCGGCTTCCTTCTTCTTCGCTTCGGCCAGCTTCTTTTCCTGCTGTTGCTCCTGCTGCTCTTCCTTCTTGCGCTCGGCCTCGAGCCGCTCGGCGCGCTCGCGCGCTTCCTGCTCTTTCTTTTCTTGCGCGGCCTTGCGCTCGGCTTCGAGTTTTTTCTGCCGCTGCTCGCGCGCCAGTTCTTCCTGGCGCTCGCGTTCCTTCTGCTCCTTGAGCTTTTTCTCGCGTTCGAGCGCGATGTCGGGCTCCTTCGGCGGCGGGGGCGCGGGTTCCGGCGGCCGCACGGCGCGGGGCGGCGGGGGTGGTGGCGGCGGTGGGGGTTCGGGCGCGGGGGTTGGCGCCGGCGCGGGCGGCGGCGGTGTGGGCGCCACGGCACGCGGCGCGGCCTGCTGCACGGTCGAAGACCACAGCTCGGCGTCGACGGCGGCGTCTGCCGTTTCGCGGCGCCAGCTCACGCCCCAGGTCAGCGCGGCGATCAGGAGCGCATGCGCGACGAGCGCCAGCAGCACCGCGCGCGGCGTGCCGCGCTGCGGCGGGGGTGCGAATTCAGGGCGGTCCAGCGCGAGCGACATGCCTTATTTGCCGCCCGTTGTGGTGACCGACAGACCCACGCGCTCGATGCCGCTGCGCTTGAGCTGGTTCATCGCCTTCACGACGGTCTCGTACTTGACGGACTTGTCGGCGCTGATCACCACCGGGCGCTGGTCGTCGCCGCCCTGGGCCGCCTTGGCTGCATCGCCGATCTGGGTCATGGGGATGGACGTGCCGCCGCTGCCGGTGGACGGGTCCTTCTTGATCTGCACTTCGTCGTCGCTCTTGATGACGATCTCGATCGGCTTGTCGGGCTGCTTGTTGGCGCGGTCGACCGAAGGCAGGTTGATCACGCTCGGCGTGATGAGCGGTGCGGTGACCATGAAGATGATCAGCAGCACCAGCATCACGTCGATGAACGGGACCATGTTGATCTCGTTGATCGTCCGGCGGCCTCGGCCTCGGGATGAAACGGCGGGCATGGGCTTGTCTCCTCCGCTCAGCGGTTGGCGGCCGCCGCCGACGTGGCCGTTGCCGCACCGGGGTTGGCTGACAGGTTGCGCTGCAGGATGTTGGAGAACTCTTCGATGTAGGTCTCGAGGGCGATGGCGATCTTGTCGATTTCGCGCGCGAAGCGGTTGTAGCCGACCACCGCGGGAATCGCCGCGAACAGGCCGATGGCGGTGGCCACCAGCGCTTCGGCAATGCCGGGCGCCACGCTGGCGAGCGTGACCTGCGCGAGCGCGGCCAGGCCGGTGAAGGCATGCATGATCCCCCAGACCGTGCCGAAGAGACCGACGTAGGGCGAGACCGAACCGACGGTGGCCAGGAACGACAGGTTCTGTTCGGCCGCGTCGAGCTCGCGCTGGAAGCTCGCGCGCATGGCGCGGCGGGCGCCGTCGAGCAGCGTGGGGGCGTCGCTCACGTGGCGTTCGCGCAGCTTCTGGTACTCGCGCATGCCCGAGGCGAAGATGCGCTCCATGGGGCCGGAGAACTTGGCGTTCTGCGCGGCCGAGGCGAACAGCTCGTTGAGGCTGGTGCCCGACCAGAACTCGCGCTCGAATTCATCGTTGAGCGCGCGCATGCGGCGCAGCGCGAAGTACTTGCGGATGATCGCGGCCCAGCTGGCGATCGAGACGATCACGAGCAGCAGCACGACCAGTTGGACCACGATGCTCGCTTGGAGCAGGAGATTGACGATGGAGAGATCTTGGTTCATGGCTTGAAAGGTTGAGTCATGGAGCCGCGCGGCGCTCGAGGGTTCCCGCGATTTCGGCCGGGATGCGCGCGGGGCGCAGTGTGGAAGCGTCCACCCAGCCGATGCGGATGGTGCCCTCGCACAGCAGCACGGGGTCGGCCGCGTCGGTCCGCGTTTGCTCTGTTTTTGATAGCACTCGCTGTCCGATTATGAGCGATGCAGTGCCGGATTGTCGAAGTTCGGCTGTCACCAGCAGTTCGTCGTCGAGCCGCGAGGGGCGGTGGTATTTGAGTTGCGTCTCGCTCACCACGAACTGGCCGCCGGTGCGCTCGCGCAGCGCGCGCTGTTCGATGCCGAGCGAGCGCAGCCATTCGGTGCGCGCGCGTTCCATGAACTTGAGGTAGTTGGCATAGAACACGATGCCGCCGGCGTCGGTGTCTTCCCAGTAGACGCGGATCGGAAATGCAAAGCTCATCGCGAGATCATGGTCCCGAGGCGCTCGATGGATTCCTGCAGGTGCGCCATCGAGCTGGCCGTCGAAAAGCGCACAAAGCGCGAGGTTTCCGCGCTGCCGAAGTCGCGCCCGGGCGTCACGGCGACATGGGCCCGCTTCATGGTCTCGAAGGCGAAATCCCAGCTGCCCGAGATGCCGAGCTTCTCGGCGATGCGGGTGCAGTCGGCCCAGGCGTAGAAGGCGCCGTCGGGCACCACCGGCACGTCGAGGCCGAGTGCGTTCAACTGCGGAATGAACCAGTCGCGCCGGGCCTTGAACTCGGCGCGGCGGCGTTCGTATTCGGCGATGCTGGCGTCCTCGAAGCAGGCGAGGGCGGCGTACTGCGACACCGTGCTCGCGCAGATGAAGAGGTTCTGCGCCAGGCGCTCGACCACCGGCACCAGCGCCTCGGGCACCACCAGCCAGCCGAGCCGCCAGCCGGTCATGTTGAAGTACTTGCTGAAGCTGTTGATGCTGATGACGTTGTCGTCGATCGCCAGCGCCGTCTGTCCGAATTGCGCGTCGTACGACAGCCCCAGGTAGATCTCGTCGATCAGCGTGATGCCGCCGCGCTGCGACACCACTTCGTGGATGCGGCGCAGCTCGTCCGGCGCGATGGAGGTGCCGGTCGGGTTGGAGGGCGAGGCCAGCAGCACGCCGCGCGTGTTGGCGGACCAGGCGGCCTCGACCTTGGCGGCCGTGAGCTGGAAGCGCTCGGCCGCCGTGGTCGGCACCAGCACGGCCTTGCCGTCCGCCGCGCTCACGAAATGCCGGTTGCACGGATAGCTCGGGTCGGGCATCAGGATCTCGTCGCCCGCATCGATCAGCGCCAGGCAGGCGAGCTGCAGCGCGGCCGAGGCGCCGGCCGTCACCACGATGCGCCGCGCCGGCACGTCGACGCCGAAGCGCTGGGCATACCAACCGCTGATGCGCTCGCGCAGTGCGTCGAGGCCGGTGGCCTGGGTGTATTGCGTGGCGCCGGCGCGCACCGCGCGCGCTGCGGCCTCCTGCACCAGCGGCGGCGCAGTGAAGTCGGGCTCGCCGATGTTCAGGAAGATCATCGGCCGCTCGGTGTGCGCCACCTCGCGCGCGAGCACGCCGGCCGCCTTGGCGACCTCCATCACATAGAAGGGTTCGATGCGCTGGGCGCGCGCCGAGATCCTCATTGCACCCCCAGGCTACGGCGCTGCGCGCCTTCGGGCGGCCGGGCGGCGCTCCTCACGGCCGGGCCTTGCCGATCGCGCGGTCGGCCTCGACTTCGGTGGCGCGCAGCTGCGGCGCCAGCCCGTTGAGCACGGCATTGACGTACTTGTGGCCGTCGGTGCCGCCGAACTCCTTGGCGAGCTCGATGCATTCGTTGAGCACCACGCGCCACGGCACGTCGAGGCAGTGCTGGAACTCGTAGACGCCGATCCACATCACGGCGTGTTCGACCGGCGAGATCTCCTCGAACTTGCGGTCGAGCAGCGGCCGGATCAGCGCATCGAGCTGTTCGGCGTTCTCGATCGAACCGTGCAGCAGCGCGTCGTAGTGCGCGGCGTCGGCCTTGTGGAAGCCCGCAAGATCGCGCGTGAAGTGGTCGATGTCGGAAGCGTCGTTGCGGCCCACCAGGTGCTGGTAGAGCGCCTGCAGCGCGAACTCGCGCGCGCGGCTGCGGTTCGACTTGGCCGAGGCCTTGCGCACGCCGGTGCTCGTGAGGCCGGTGCGCAGCTGCCGTGCGGGGCGCGGCTTGGCGCCGGTGGTCTTGGGGGTGTCGTCGGTCATTGGAGGGCGGCCAGCAGCTGCGCCATTTCGACCGCCACGCGGGCCGCGTCGCGGCCCTTGTCGGTCTGGCGCGCCACAGCCTGCTCGAGGTTCTCGGTGGTCAGGATCGCGTTGGCGATGGGAAGGCGATGGTCGAGCGCGACGCGGCTCACGCTCGCGCCCGATTCGTTGGCCACCAGTTCGAAGTGGTAGGTCTCGCCGCGAATGATGCAGCCCAGCGCCACCAGTGCGTGGTAGCCGCCGCGCCGGGCCATGGCCTGCAGCGCCACGGGTACTTCGAGCGCGCCGGGCACGTTCACGTGGTGGATGTCGTCCGCAGCCACGCCGAGCGCCTCGAGCTCCGCGAGGCAGGCGGCGGCGAGCGCGTCGGTGATGTCGGCGTTGAAACGCGCCTGCACGATGCCGATGCGCAGTCCTTTTCCGTCGAGCGGCTTCGCATCCGCTCCCTTGTTTGCACCTTGCATGTCGGTTTGTCTTTTGTTGTCTTCAGTCTTTGGAAAGGTAGCCGGCGATCTCGAGGCCGTAGCCCGCAGCCATGCTCGGCATGCGGCGCGGCGTGCCGAGCAGGTTCATTTTGTGCACGCCGCATTCGCGCAGGATCTGCGCGCCGATGCCGTAGCTGCGCAGGTCCATGCGGCCGCGTTCGGGCGCCTGCGCCGGGCGCGCGGTGCCGTCGAACTGCGCGAGCAGCTCGGCGCCGGTCTCGCCGCAGTTCAGCAGCACCGCCACGCCCTTGCCCTCGCCGGCGATGTGCGCGAGGCTGGCGTCGAGGCTCCAGGAATGCAGCGAACGGTTGATCTCGAGCGCATCGAGCACCGAGAGCGGCTCGTGCACGCGCACCGACACCGTCTCGTCGGGCGTCCACTGGCCGCGCACCAGCGCCAGGTGCACGCCGCGGCTCGGCTTGTCGGTGAAGGCATGGGCGGTGAAGCTGCCCCAGGCGGTCTGGATCTCGCGGCAGCCGACCTTCTCGACCAGCGACTCGGTGCGGCTGCGGTGCTCGATGAGCGCGGCAATGGTGCCGATCTTGAGCCCGTGTTCGGCCGCGAAGACCTGCAGGTCCGGCAGCCGGGCCATGGTGCCGTCTTCGTTCATCACCTCGCAGATCACCGAGGCCGGCGAGCAGCCGGCCATGGCCGCGAGGTCGCAGCCGGCTTCGGTATGGCCCGCGCGCATCAGCACGCCGCCGTCGACCGCCTGCAGCGGGAAGATGTGGCCGGGCTGCACCAGGTCGCTCGCCACCGCATCGCGGGCCACGGCGGCCTGCACGGTGCGCGCGCGGTCGGCCGCCGAGATGCCGGTGGTCACGCCTTCGGCCGCCTCGATCGACACGGTGAACGCGGTCGAATGCTTGGCGCCGTTGCGCGACACCATGGGCGGCAGCTGCAGCCGCTCGCACATCTCGCGCGACAGCGTGAGGCAGATCAGCCCGCGTGCATGGCGTGCCATGAAGTTGATGGCGTCGGGCGTGATGTGGTCGGCGGCGATGACGATGTCGCCTTCGTTCTCGCGGTCTTCCTCGTCGACGAGGATCACCATGCGGCCCGCGGCGAGCTCGGCAACGATCTCCTCGACCGGGGAGATCGGCGCGGGAGCCCGCGTACTGCGGGGGGCGCCGATCGGCGTGACGGAGGCGTTCATTCGGCGGTGTCCTTGGAATACGTGGGGGTGGACGCGGTGGAGGGCACCGCCAGCACGCCGGCCTGGAGCATGCGCTCCACGTAGCGCGCCACGGTGTCGATTTCGAGGTTGACCTTGGCGCCGGCCTGGAGGCTGCCGAGCGATGTGTTCTCGACGGTGTGCGGGATCAGGTTGATGCTGATCTCGGCGCCGTCGGCCATGTCGGCCACGCTGTTGACCGTGAGGCTCACGCCATTGACGGTGATCGAGCCTTTGTAGGCCAGGAAGCGTGCCAAGGCGGGCGGCGCGACCACGCGCAGCTCCCAGCTCTCGCCGACGGGCGCGAAGCGGCTCACGGTGCCGATGCCGTCCACGTGGCCCGACACGATATGGCCGCCGAGGCGGTCGCTTGCGCGCAGGGCCTTCTCGAGGTTGAGCCGCGCGTCAGGTTCGGTGAGCCCGGCGGTCTTGTCGAGCGATTCGGCAGAAATGTCGATGGTGAACTGCCGCGCGGCCGCATCGAGGCTGGTCACGGTCATGCAGGCCCCGTTGAGGGCGATGCTGTCGCCGAGGCCGACGTCGTCGAGGTAGCCGTCGGGCGCCGCGATGGCGAGTCGTTTGCCGTGGGAGGAGGAGGGGCCGAGGTCGTGGATGGCGGCGATGCGCCCCACGCCGGTGATGATTCCGGTGAACATCTGTGTATTTTCGCAGACATCCCGGGCTTCCCGGGCCGCGGCGCCCATCCGGCGCTAGAAAGTATCCCGTCCCGCGACGCGGGCGACGATCCGCAGGTCGGGCCCGATCCGGTCGAACTGCCTGAAATCGAGCGGCAGCGCGCCCGACAGCTCGGCCAGCGGCCCGCCCGCATGCATGCCCGAGGCGATCTCCAGGCCGTCGCCCAGCAGCTTGGGCGCGAGATAGATCAGCAACTCGTCGACCAGCCCTTCGCGCAGCAGCGATCCGTTGAGTTTGTGGCCGGCCTCGACGTGCAGTTCGTTGACCTCGCGCTGCGCGAGGTCGTGCAGCATCGCCGCCAGATCGACCTTGCCCTGGGCATTGGGCAGGCAGGTGACGGTGGCGCCGCGCGCTTCGAGGGCCGCCGCCCTGGTCTCGTCGCGCGCCGCGGCATAGATCCAGACGGCGCGGCCCGGCATGAAGAGGCGCGCCGCGGGCGGCGTCTGCAGATGGCTGTCGATCACCACCAGGTGCGGCTGGCGCGTGGTTGCCACCAGCCGCACGTCGAGCCGAGGGTCGTCCTCGAGCACCGTGCCGACGCCGGTCAGCACCGCGCTGGCGCGCGCCCGCCATGCGTGGCCGTCGGTGCGTGCCGGCTCGGCGGTGATCCACTGGCTCACGCCATTGCGCAGGGCGGTCTTGCCGTCGAGCGACGCCGCGGCCTTGAGCCGCACCCACGGCGTCTTGCGGACCATGCGGCTGAAGAAGCCGATATTGAGTTCGCGCGCCTCGTCCGCGCCGGGCCCGACCTCGACGGTCACGCCAGCGGCGCGCAGCCGGTCGAAGCCCTGGCCGGCGACCAGCGGGTTTGGATCGGCCATCGACGCCACGACCCGGCCGATGCCCGCGGCGATCAGCGCATCGCAGCAGGGCCCGGTGCGGCCGTGGTGGGCGCAGGGTTCGAGCGTGACGAAGGCGGTGGCACCCGCGACCGAATGGCCGCGTGCCGCGGCGTCGCGCAGCGCCATGACTTCGGCATGCGGGCCGCCGACCCGCTGGGTGCGGCCTTCGCCGATGACGGCGCCGGCAGCGTTGACGATGACGCAGCCGACGCGGGGGTTGGGGTCGGTTTCGGGGCCGGCGCTGCGGGCGAGTTCCAGGGCTTGAGCCATGAATCTCGCAATGTCTTTTTCAGATGTCATCGATTTATTTGAACTCGAATTTGCTGCTCAATTTATAGCAATTGTTTCCGCTTGCCATTGATCTGCCGACGGATGCCGCTCGTCTCTTGATTGAATGTCTTTGGAAATTCGGTGAATAGAATTTCTGAAAACAGAGCTCAGGGAGGAGCGTCCACGCCAAAGCGTTTTCATCGCTGCGCGTGAGCGGAAAGACATGCTGAAAGACGGATTCTGCGCGCCGATTCGGACGCAATCCTGCCGACGCGCAAAGGCGGAGGGATTTACGCTCGTCGAGGTGATGGTCGTCATCGTGCTGGCGGCCATCCTGATGGCCTTGGCGCTGCCCAGCTTCAGCGGCCTCATGGAGCGGTTCCGCGTCGAAGGCGTGGCCGCGGCGCTCACGGCGAGCATGATCCATGCGCGCTCCGAGGCAGTCCGGCGGGGGCAGACGGTCACGATCCAGCCGCGCGAAGGGTGCTCCGGCAAGGACTGGAGTTGCGGGTGGGACACGGTGGCCGGAAAAGACGCCACGCAGGAGACGCTGCGGCGGCAGGACCCCGACAGCCGCGTGACGGTCATAAAGAGCAGCGCCGGCTCCCTGACCTTCGATGCCATGGGCCATTCGAGCCTCGCGGGCTTTGGTGTCCATCCAGTGGGAAATGACGCATCGCCCAACGCCGTAGCCCTGTGCGTATCGACGGGTGGACGCATCCAACGGAAGAAGGGGGTCGTCAAATGCGCCCAGCCATAACGCGCCAGCCGCCAGGCGCCCAGGCGGGCTTTTCGCTGCTCGAGGCGCTGGTGGCCATTCTCGTGCTCTCGTTCGGACTTTTGGCGCTGGCGGGCGTCCAGCTGCGAACGCTGACCGACAGCGTGGGCGCCAGCAACCAGAACGTCGCCGTGCTCTTGGCCGGCAGCATGGCCGATCGGATCCGTGCGAACCCTTCGATGGGCGCTGCATCGAGCAGTCCGTATCTGGCCGACTGGCATGTCGGCGCCACCGCACCGACCCCTTCGTGCGCAGGAGCCTCCGCCAGTTGCACTGCGGCCCAACTCGCTGCGCACGATCTTTGGGACTGGAAACACCGCGTGGCGAGCTCGCTGCCGGGTGGGCAGGCCGATGTGCAGAGCCGCAAGGGGATGGGTGGCTTGCTGTTCGTGCACGTCGCCTGGGACGAGCCCGGCGCACTCTATCCGATCGACTCCGATCCGGCTTGGAACTGCCTGCTTGGCAAATCCTGCCTGGAAGTCGCCGTTGCGCTGCCATGACCATGGACGGCACAAACCGCTCCGATCGCTGGCATCAGGCCGGCCTCACGCTCGTCGAAATCCTCGTGGCGCTGATCATCGGCATGCTGGTGGTGCTGGCCGCCACCGCCAGCATGCTGGGCACGCACCGCACCGCCTTGACGGGGAGCGACGTCAACGAGCTGCACCAGTCGTCGGCCTTGGCCTTCAGGTTGCTCGGGCAACAGATTCGCCAAGCGGGCTATGTCCCGATCGATGAACGAGGGCCGAGGTTCCGCTTCAAACACAACGATCCCACCGGTCTTTCAAGCGAGCCCGCGTTTTTTGCAATCAAAGGGACGGAGGCGGCGAGCGCGTCGGAGAGCGACACGCTGAAGGTCGGCTATGCGCCGAGCCCCGACCATTTCGAGGATTGTCTCGGACAGGGCGCCAAAGGCTACAACGCCGCAGACCCGACGAGCCCTTCCAACGTGCGTTTGGTCACCAGCGAGTTCTCGGTCCGCGGCGGTGCCTTGCGCTGCGAGGGCAGCGGCAGACTCGGGACCCCGCAGCCGATCATCATCGGCGTCGAGCGATTCGACGTGCAGTACGGCGTCGCCGGCACGGACGGACACCAGGTGGCGCGCTACGTGACCGCCGCAAACGCCGCCGATTTCAAGCAAGTGCGCACCGTGCGCGTGTGCCTGCAACTCGCCGGCACGTCCACGAGCAATACGGAGGGCAGTTACACCGACTGCGATGGTGCTTCGAAGTCCAGCAACGACGGCAAATTGCGTCGCGTCTACACGGCGGTCTTTGCACTGCGGAACCCATGAGCACCTTCCTGGCGCATTGCCCGCCGCTGGCAGCCTCGCGCCCGGCACAGCGCGGCTTCTCGCTCTTCAGCGTGCTCGTGATGCTGCTGCTGTCCGCATTGCTGGCGATTGGCGGCGCGAGGATGGCGCAACTGCTCGAAGCGACGGCAGGCAACCAGCGCGAGCACCAGCGCGCGTTCGAGGCAGCAGAAGCCGCACTCGTCGATGCGCAGCGCGACATCCAGGGCTTTGCCTTCGATGCCGCGACGCAGACCTACCAGCGGTGCGCGGGATCTACACCGTGCCGGCAGGCCGGGGTGCACCGGATCTACCCCGATCCAACGGGCGCAGTTTTCACCAGCTACTCGGACGTCGGCCTGAACAGTTGCAAGGACGGCATCTGTTATTTCGAAGGCGCCGTGAGCGCCGCATCGGGCAGCGAGGCATTCGAATTCTGGAAGCGCACGGCGTACGCGGACAAGTTCGCGAAGTATGGGCAATTCACGGGAGCCCCGACCGGTGGCAATCAAGCCCTGGCCAACGCTGGCTACTGGGTCGAGGCCATCCAGCGCAAGGGCCAACCGCTGTACCGGATCACCACGTTTTCGACTGGCACGCGCACCGCGAGCAAGGCCGGCGGCACGCACGTGTCGCTGCAGGTGTCCTTCGACCCGGACGCGATCCGGCCGCTCCATTGAACATGCTGAGGGGAGAACAATGAAGATCCGATGGATTGCCAAGCGCGTGGTGCTGTGCGGCAGCCTGGCGCTCGTGCCGTTCGGCTCCGACGCCGAGCCTCATGCGCTGGCGCAGGCGCCACACAATGCCGCGTTCAAGGAGCCGCCGCCCAATGTGATCGTGTCGGTCGACAATTCCGAGAGCATGGAATGGTCGTCCGAGATTTCGGAGGGTAGCGAGGCGTCGGAAAACGGCGCGCTGTCTCGGCTCGAGGCACTGAGAAGCGCTGTCAAGGCCAACTTCTCGGCGCTCAGGGTCCCAGAGGGAAGCATCCGCCTGGCCTGGCAGGCCATGAATAGAAGTACAAAGACCGACGACGAAAAGAACTGTGTCGGTTTCTCCGGCGACACCTCGTTCGGCGACTACCGGGCTAGCGCATGCACATTCGGTGGCACGCCCCATGCCAACCTGATGCACCCCCTCGACACAAAGCATCGCAAGAACTTCTTCGACTGGATCGACGCGCTGGTCCCGAGGGGCGGAACCGGGTCCCATGGCATGATGACGCGCGCCGGCGAATACATGAAGGCCGAAGGTGCGCTGAGCCCGTATTCGGACGACCCAGGGAAGCCGACTGCCACCCGCTCAACCTGCCGGAGATCGTTCCACATCTTCATGACCGATGGCGAGTACACCATGTTCGGATTCAATCCGAGCCCGGCCGGCCTCGGCATGCCAGCCGTGGGCAATGCGGATGGAACGCCCCGGGTGCTGCCCGACGGCGTGAACTACATGCCGCGCGCGCCATACGAAGACGGCGTCGGCGCACTCAACAACCCGGCGGATTGGATTGATCTCGGGGGCGGACGCTGGAAGCCGCCCGCCGCATACCGGCCCACGCTGGCCGATCTCGCATTCCACTATTGGGCGACCGATCTGCAGCCCAACATGGCGAACGATCTCGTGGTGCCGGCATCGATCGTCGGCGAGGGGGGCGCGGCCACTCCCGACGCCTACTGGGATCCCAAGAACAACCCGGCCCGTTGGCAGCACCTGACGACGCATGCGATCGGCTTCGGTTCTGCCGCTTCGTGGACTCGATCGCCGACCTTCTCGCCGGACAGTGCGCAGCCCACCTACAGCGGCGACTATGCCAAGCTGGTCGACGGCAGCTTGGAATGGCCCGATCCATTCGGCGGCCTCAGCTGGAACCGCTGGGCCGACTTCGGCTACGGCTTCGGCTACGAGTACAAGGTGGACGAAGCCGAAGCACCCGTCGTGCGCATGGACCTCTGGCATGCAGCCCTCAACAGCCGCGGCACGTTCACGCCGGCCACGAACAGCACCGCGCTCAGCAATGCATTCGATGCCATCCTGAGGGGCATCCTGCGCAATCGGACCGCCCCCCTGACGTCGATCGCGGCCAACGCGTCGAAGCTCTCGACCGGCAAGGCGGTCTACCTGGCCGGCTACGACACGGCCGATTGGTCGGGCAGGCTGAGCTCGCGGTTGATCGACGAGGCGGGCAAGCCCAATGAAATACCTCATTGGTCCGCGCACGAACTGCTCGATGCACGCATGGCCAAGGACGGCGCCGCCGATACCGACCGCGAGGTCCTGAGCTTCTCGCGCACGCCGGTTGCCAGCGGTGTGCCATTCCGATGGGCCAGCCTGAGCGAATCCCAAAAAGCGGCCCTTTCTCCAGGTACCGGCACCGCGGCCGAGCGGCAGGCACGCGGCGAAGCGGTGCTCGCGTTCCTGCGCGGCGATCGAAGCAACGAAGCCCCGACGGGCCTGAAATTGCGCGCGCGCACGCATGTGCTCGGCGATATCGTCGGGTCGAGCGTCTGGTATGCGGGGCAGCCGGCAAGCGGCTTCACCCACGACGCCTACGCGGCATTCGCGAAGGCCGAGCGCACACCGATGCTCTACGTGGGTGCGAACGACGGCATGTTGCATGCCTTCGATGCCGGCACGGGCCAGGAGATGTTCGCCTATGTGCCCGAAGGGCTTTTCGGTACGCCTGCAGCACCGCTTCTCAAGCGGCTCAGCGAAAGCACCTACGGGCACCGGTACTACGTGAACGGGAGCCCGTTCGTCGCGGACATCGCCATGACTGAACCCGCCACGGCAGCGACGGCCGCCCAATGGAGGTCGTACCTCGTGGGCACGTTGGGTGCAGGCGGCAGGGGGTACTTCGTGCTCGATGTCACCAAACCCGCGGACGTCACCGAAGCCAACGTCGCAACCAAAGTGGTGTTCGACACGACGGCGCTCGCCGACGATGACCTCGGCCACCAGTTCCAGCAGCCCGTGCGCGATTCGTTCTCCGGCCGTGCCCTGCAGATCGCGCCGCTCAACAACGGCCGCAAGGCCCTGATACTCGGCAACGGCTACAACAGCGTGAGCGAAAAGGCGGCGTTGTGGATCCAGTACCTCGACGGAGACAAGTCAGTGCAGAAGATCTTCGCACCGCCCGCGCAGGCAGATGGCACCGGCAACGGCCTGTCGGCCCCGCTTCCGGTCGACCGCAACAACGACGGAACGGTCGATTTCGTCTACGCCGGCGATCTGCTCGGCAATCTTTGGCGCTTCGACCTGAGTGGCAGCGACAGCACCAAGTGGAAGGCCACCCTCGGTTCGGCGGCATCCACATCGGAGCTGGATGACAAGCCCTTGTTCGTCGCCGGCGATCAGCAGCCGATCACGGCCGCGCCGCTGGTGGCCGATCATCCGTTCGGCGGCTATATGGTGATGGTCGGCACCGGCCGGCTCTTTTCTGTCGGCGACGAGAACATCGCTGCCACTCAATACGTGTATGGCGTTTGGGACCGCGCGGACGGCGGCGCGGGCACCGCAGCCCTTGCAGACTTGGTCGCGCAGACGGTCGATGAGGCGACCGTGATGCATGACGGCGTCAGATACCGCACTGCATCAAGCAACGATGTGCGCTATGGAGAAGCGGATGGCAAGCGAGGCTGGTATCTGGCGTTGCCGATGTCCAAGGAGCGGGTTCTCTACAGCGGGATTGCGTTGAACAGCAACGTCGGCCTGTTCTCGAGCACGATACCGGGAAGGGCAAGCGACACGAACATGTGTGCGGTAGGTACGAGCAACGACGGCTGGACCATGGGCATCGACTTTTTCAGCGGTGTAGCCCCCGAGGGGATCGTCTACAACGACCTGTCCGCGGCTGACAGTTACCTTGGTTTCGACAACAACTCAGGCGGTGATCCTCTCGTGGTCTACGGTGAAGGCGGCAAGAGGCAAATCCGGAACTCCGATGATGGTTCGGGTTCGGGTTCGGGTTCAGGTTCGGATCCGGATCCGGGTCCCAATGAAGTCTTGCCCCCAACTCATGTCGGCCGCTTCGGCTGGCGCAACCTGATCTCATCCAACTGACGGTGGAGCGACCCGAGCCATGAACGCCTCTCTCGCCTCGCAGCAGCCGCAAGGACGCCCTAGCCAAACCGGCTTCACCCTCATCGAACTCATGATCGTCGTGGCGGTGATCGCCATCCTCGCGGCCATCGCCTACCCGAGCTATTCGCGCTACGTGCTGCGCGCCAAACGCGCCGATGCGAAGCAGCAACTGCTGCAGGCTGCGCAATGGACCGAACGCTACATGACAGCAAACGGCAGCTATCCGCCTTCCACAGTGCCGCTGCCCTCGGGCCTCGGGCAGTCGCCATCGTCCGGCACAGCAAGCTACAACATCAGCTACACCGCACGAACCGCCACCACCTACACGCTGCAGGCCGTGCCGCAGGGCGCCTCGACCAGTGACGAATGCGGCACGCTCACTGTCAATCACCAGGGCGTGAAACTCGCCGGGGCGAGGACCGAGGCTTCAAGCGACGTGGTGCAGTCGTGCTGGAACCGCTGATCCGGCATGGCGGCTGATGCCGCTCTCACGCCCAGCCTCTCAAATGTCCCGCAGCAGCTGCCTGAACTCGTCCACGTCCTCGAAGCTGCGGTACACCGAGGCAAAGCGCACGTAGGCGACCTTGTCGAGCTTCTTGAGTTCGCGCATCACGAGTTCGCCGACCTTGGTCGAATCGATCTCGCGCAGGCCACTCGCGAGCAGCTTCTGCTCGATGCGCAGCAGGGCGTTGTCGATCTGCTCGATGCTGACCGGCCGCTTGCGCAGCGCGAGCATCATCGAGGCCCGTACCTTGGAAGAGTCGAAATCGGCGCGGCTGCCGTCCTTCTTGACGACGACCGGAAAGTTGACGTCCGGCCGCTCGTAGGTGGTGAAGCGCTTGTCGCAGGCACTGCACTGGCGGCGCCTGCGCACGAAGTCGGCGTCTTCCGAAACGCGGGTCTCGACGACCTGCGTTTCCAGATGACCGCAAAAAGGGCATTTCATGCGGCCACGTCGTCCTGGCGGGTGATGATGATGGCGGTCAGCGGTAGACCGGGAAGCGGCTGGTCAGCGCATGGACCTTGGCGCGCACCGCGTCGATGTGGGCCGTGTCGCGCGGGTTCTCGAGCACGTCGGCCACCAGGTTCGCGGTGAGGCGAGCCTCCTCGTCCTTGAAGCCGCGCGTGGTCATGGCGGGGGTGCCGATGCGCACGCCGCTTGTCACCATCGGCTTCTCGGGGTCGTTGGGGATCGCGTTCTTGTTGATCGTCATGTGGGCGGCGCCCAGCACGGCTTCGGCTTCCTTGCCGGTGATGCCCTTGGCGCGCAGGTCGACGAGCATCACGTGGCTCTCGGTGCGGCCGCTCACGATGCGCAGGCCGCGCGCAGTGAGCGTTTCGGCCACGATGCGCGCGTTGGTGACCACCTGCTGCTGGTACGCCTTGAACTCGGGCGCCATCGCTTCCTTGAATGCCACCGCCTTGGCGGCGATCACGTGCATCAGCGGGCCGCCCTGCAGGCCGGGGAAGATGGCGCTGTTGATGGCCTTTTCGTGCTGCGCCTTCATCAGGATGATGCCGCCGCGCGGGCCGCGCAGGCTCTTGTGGGTGGTGGAGGTCACCACGTCGGCATGGGGCACGGGGTTGGGGTACACGCCCGCGGCCACGAGGCCGGCGTAGTGGGCGATGTCGACCATGAAGATCGCGCCCACGTCCTTGGCCACCTTGGCGAAGCGCTCGAAGTCGATGCGCAGCGAATAGGCCGAGGCACCCGCGATGATGAGCTTGGGCATGTGCTCGTGCGCCTTGCGCTCCATCGCGTCGTAGTCGATTTCTTCCTTGTCGTCCAGGCCGTAGCTCACCACGTTGAACCACTTGCCGCTCATGTTGAGCGGCATGCCGTGGGTGAGGTGGCCGCCTTCGGCCAGGCTCATGCCCATGATGGTGTCGCCGGGCTTGAGGAAGGCGAGCATCACGGCCTCGTTGGCCGAGGCGCCGCAATGCGGCTGCACGTTGGCGGCGTCGGCACCGAAGATCTGCTTGATGCGGTCGATGGCCAGCTGCTCGGCCACGTCGACGTGCTCGCAGCCGCCGTAGTAGCGCTTGCCCGGGTAGCCTTCGGCGTATTTGTTGGTGAGCTGCGAGCCCTGGGCGGCCATGACGGCCGGCGAAGCGTAGTTCTCGCTCGCGATCAGTTCGATGTGGTGTTCTTGGCGAGCGTTCTCGGCCTGGATGGCGGCCCAGATCTCGGGGTCGGTCTGTTCGACCAGAATGTTGCGTTGGTACATGGCAGTCCTTTGAAGACGAGGTCCTTGTTCTTCAACCAAACAAGGGCTGCCCAGGCGAACGGCTGAACGCCTGTATCGGATGCCAGGCGGCACGCTTCCCAGTGGTATTCCACGTCAGCGCGGGGCACCGGTGAGGATGCTGCGCCTATCGCCAGTCGCGTACGGCGCCAAGTGTAGCGCACCCGGCGTTTTCGCCGATGCCGAAGCGGTCAGGAAACGCCGAAGAGCAGCGCGACCTTCTGGCTGTCTGCTGCCGCGGGGTCTGCGGGCTGTTCGGTCTTGGGCGGCGCCGCGACCGGGATGGCCTGCGCCCGCACGACCGGCGGCGCGACGATGGTCGGGAGGCTGCGGCCATTGGCCACCTGCAGCAGCCGGTCACGCTCGGCGAGCACCTTGCTGGCGTAGCCGCCGTCATCGTCGAGGTTGGCGGCACCAACGTAGTGGCGCAGGCCGCCTTCGACGGAACCGGCGCGCGCGATGCACTCCTGCAGCACCTTCACGCCCACGCGCATGTTCGTCACGGGGTCGAAGGCGGTGAGCGTGCCGCCCGCGCTTTGGTACTTTTCGCCATGCACGCGCGTCATGACCTGCATCAGCCCCTGCGCGCCCACATGGCTCTGGGCGAAGGGATTGAAGCTCGATTCGATCGCCATGATGGCGAGGATCAGCGTCGGGTCGAGCTTGGTGCGGTTGCCCAGGTGATAGGCCTCGGCGACCAGGACGCTCAGCGGCTCGGGCGCCACGCGGTACTTCTTGCTGAGCCAGAAGGCGACCGCGGCCTGCTGCTTGGGCAGGTCGTCGGGGCTCGCGGCCGTGGTGCGCACGATCGCGGAGGCATCGAGGTCGGTGGCTTCGGGTGGCGGTTTGCGCGACTGCAACCAGCCCATGAGCTGTTCCTCGCCGGTCTGGCGCAGGTCGGGTCGTGCCGCCAGCGCGAGCACCGCGAACACGATGGCCAGCCCGACCAGTGCGAACCCGTTGTGGGTGATCTCAAAAAAGCCGTCTGCCACGTCGGACAGAAAAGTCCGTAGCCCTCGGGCTGTGGCATCAAACGCCTTGTTCATCGCTCTTCCTTTCTATGCGGCACCTGTTCTCAGCGCCTGGGGCGATGAAAGGGAGGCGGCGGCGCTTGATTGGTACGAACCAGGCTCCGCGCGAGGAGGGAAGATGAGGGTGGGAGCGCGGCGGCCTGATCAAGCCGGGAAATTCGGCGGCGGATTCAGGAACGTCCTGCTGTATGGACAGCCAGGAGCAGGCGGGATTCTATCGTGGCTAAATACTCGGTCAAGCATATGAACTACTGTTCTTATGCTATTACAAGTTTAAACAATCCCTTGGTGAAAACCCTGATAAAGAAGCGTTGCTTTGGCCGGGCGAGACGCCTAATCTGGACCTGCCTGATTTGTCAGGCGGCTTTCCGAAGTCGAACGGCCCTGGTGCAAGTTGGGGTTCGAACGGCGGAGGATCCAAGGCGGCAATCTCTTGCTGCCAGTTCGGCAGGAACCATTTGTCTTTCTGTCGCGCGAAAAGATGGCATGGGTCTTAAGCCCGCCATCAAGCCCGGTAACAAGACATAACGTCGCGTTGCCGGGCTTTCTTGCTTCTGGCCCGGCGCTTCTTTGCGGCACACTCCCGCGATGGATGCAGCTTCGCTCAAACAAAACAAATGGTTGCGGCGCGGGATCGTCGCCTTGCTGGTTCTGCTGGGGCTTTGGGCCGTTGCGTGGCTCGCGGTGCCGCCAATCGCCAAGAGCCAGCTCCAGAAGATCGCGAGCGAGAAGCTGGGCCGTCAGGTCACCGTTGGCAAGATCGACTTCAAGCCCTGGACGCTCGAAGTCGCGCTGAACGACCTGCGCATTGCCACGGCGGATGGCAGCCGGCCGCAGGTGGCGATCAAGCGCATCTATGCCGACGCGGAGCTGCAGTCGATCATCCGTCTGGCGCCGGTGATCGACACCGTCACGGTCGAAGCACCGGCCATCCTGCTCACGCACCTTGCGGACGGCCGCTACGACATCGACGACATCCTCCAGAAGCTTGCGGCGGGCCCGCCGCCCGACCCCGACGCGGAGCCCGCGCGCTTCGCGATCTACAACATCTCTATTACCGACGGTGCGGTGGACTTCGACGATCAGACGGTCAAGCGCAAGCATGAGCTGCGCGATTTCGTTCTCAAGGTGCCGTTCCTGAGCAACCTGGCCTCCCAGCGCGACGTCAACACCGAACCCAAGCTCGCTTTCGTGCTCAACGGCAGCCAGTTCGATTCGGCCGCGCTCACCACGCCGTTCGCCGAAAGCCGCAAGACCGACGCCCATGTTCAATTCAAGGGGCTCGACCTGGTGCCGTACCTGGGCTACATCCCGTCCGGCCTGCCCGTGCAATTGCAGGCAGGCAGCCTCGACGCCGACCTGAAGATCGATTTCGCGCGCGCCGCGACGGCCGGACTCAAGATCACGGGCACGGTCGAAGCCCACGGCGCCAAGCTCGGCGATGCGCGGGGACGCGACCTGCTGGCCTTCGATTCGCTCAAGCTCGCGCTGGCCGACGTGCGTCCGCTCGAATCGGTGTTCCATCTGAGCGAAGTGGCGCTGGCGGGCCCGCAGCTCGCGGTCGCCCGCGACGCGCAGGGCCGGCTCAATCTGCTCGCAACCGATCCCGCGGGTGGCGCGCCCGAGAAGGTGGCGACTGTGCCGGCCCCGGCGGCGAGCGCGCCTGTCGGCAAGGCGCCCCCGAAACCGAAGCTCAGGGTCCAGGTCGACAAGGTGGCGCTGAGCGGCGGCCGAATCGGCTGGCGCGACGAGACCGTGCAGCCTGCGGCAGCCATCCAGGCCACGGCGCTCGGCATCGAGCTTGCCGGCGTCACATGGCCGATGGAAAAGCCGGCCCAGTTCAGCGGCAGCACGGCGGTGGCCGGCGCCACGCTCAAGTTCAAGGGCGATGCGACCGACAAGGCCGCGAATGTGCAGACCGAGGTCGAGGCCTTGCCGCTGTCGCTTGCGGCGCCGTACCTCGCGCAAAGCCTGGAGCCCACGCTCGACGGCAAGCTCAGCGGGCAGATCGACGTGGCATGGGCCGCGCCCGAGCTCAAGTTCAAGGCGCGGCGCCTGGCGGCCGACGGCCTTGCGCTCACGCAACAGAAGACCGCGCTCGCGAGCGTGGGCCGCTTCGAACTGGTCGATGCCGAGGTCGACATGACCCGGCACACGCTGAACATCGCCTCGTTCACGGCCACCAATCCCAAGGTTCGCGTGGAGCGCGACAGCGAGAGCCGCTGGATGTTCGAGCGCTGGCTCAAGGCGCCCGCGGGCGGCGCTGCTGGCGCGCCGGCCAAGGTGGCTGCGCCCAAGCCCGCCAACAGCGGGCCCGGCGCGGCGCCGGCTGGCGCCAACACCAAGCCCTGGGCGCTGACTATCGGCACCCTGGCGGTCGACAACGGCACGCTCTCCTATGCCGACAAGGCCAGCGGCACGCCCGTTGCGGTCGAGATCACCGCCTTCAAGCTGCAGGCACAGAAGCTTGCGCCCGAGACAGCCGCCAAGTCGCCGCTCGAGGTGTCCGGGCGCATCGGTTCGGGACGCCGGGCCGATCCGGGCCGTTTCGACTACAAGGGCCATGTCGTGCTCAAGCCGCTGGCCGCCGAAGGCCGGCTCGAAGTGGGTTCGTTCCCGGCGCACGCGTTCAAGGCGTACTACGCCGATGCGCTGAACGTCGATATCCGCCGGGCCTTCGTGAGCTACCGCGGCACCGTGAGCTACGCCAGCGCGCCAGCCGGCATGAGCCTCAAGCTGGCGGGCGACACCGCGCTCGACGATTTCCGTGCCAACAGCGTCTCGCTGACACAGTCCCCGGGCTTCGACCGCAACAACAACCAGCTGCTGAGTTGGAAGACCTTGAGCCTGCGGGGATTGCAGGTCGGCCTGGCGCCCAAGGCCGCACCCACCGTCGATGTGCGCGAGACCACGCTCACCGACTTCTTCGCCCGGGTCATCGTCGATCCGAACGGCCAGCTGAACCTGTTGAGCCTCACCAAGAAGGGCGAGGCCGAGGCGAACGCCGCGACTGCGGCCACGGCCGAAACCCGCGCCCGCCGCAGCCCGGGTGGCACCACGACCACGACCCGCGGCCCTACCCAGCAGCAGCAGCGCGCCGGCGGCGCGCCGGTGTCGGCCGAAGCCATGGTGGGCGGCAGCCCCGCGCCGACGCCGGCCCCGGCCCCCGCGCCCGCGCCCGCAGTCACCGCGCAGGCCGAGACCGACACCGGGCCCAAGCCGGTCATCAACTTCGGCCCGATGAGCCTGGTGAATGGCAAGATCGACTTCACCGACCTGTTCGTCAAGCCCAATTACTCGGCCGACCTGAGCGAGCTGACCGGCCGGCTCAGCGCCTTCTCGTCCGATCCGCCGAAGGGCGAGGGCGGACGCCCCGCGCTCGCCGATCTCGAACTGCGGGGCAAGGCGCAGCAGACGGCCGCGCTCGAGATCACCGGCAAGCTCAACCCGCTCGCCAAGCCGCTCGAGCTCGACATCACTGCCAAGATGCGCGATCTCGACCTGGCACCGCTGTCACCGTACTCGGTGCGCTATGCCGGCCACGGCATCGAGCGCGGCAAGATGAGCATGGACGTCAACTACAAGGTGGCGCCCGACGGCCAGCTCACGGCTGCCAACAAGCTGGTGCTCAACCAGCTGCAGTTCGGCGACGCAGTGGAAGGTGCGCCGAACAGCCTGCCGGTACGGCTCGCAGTGGCCCTGCTGGCCGACCGCAACGGCGTGATCGACGTCGACCTGCCGCTCAGGGGCTCGCTCAACGATCCGCAGTTCAGCATCGGCCCGCTGATCTTCAAGGCTGTGGTCAATCTCATCGTCAAGGCGGTGACCTCGCCGTTCAGCCTGCTGACCGGCGGGCTGGGCGGCGGCAGCGGCGAATCGAGCACCGTTGCCTTCGAACCCGGCAGCGCCGTGCTCAGCGACAGCGCCAGGCAAAGCCTGGACAAGGTGGCCAAGGCGCTGACCGAGCGCCCCACGCTGCAGATGACGGTGGTCGGCACCGCGAGCCTGGAGCGCGAACGCGACGCCTACCAGCGCCAGCGCCTGCGCCAGCTCGCCCAGGCCGAGAAGCGACGCATCGCGGTGCGCGGCGGGCAGGCGGGCACCGAGGTGCCGCCGGTCACCGAGGCCGAATATCCTGAACTGCTGACCGCCGTCTACAAGCGTGCCGACATCACCAAGCCACGCAACATGGTCGGCCTGACCCGGGACCTTCCGGTCAAGGAGATGGAAAACCTGCTGCTGTCGAGCATCCCGGTCGACGAGGAGTCGATCCGGCAACTCGCCGTGGAACGCGGCGCCGTGGTGCGCGATTACCTGCTGGCACAGAAGCTTGCGAGCGAGCGGCTGTTCCTCGGCGCAGTCAAAACCAAGGCGGGCGGTGCCGACTGGAAGCCGGGTGCCGAACTCGATCTGGCCATGAAATAGAAACAATACGATGCTGCTCGGCCGGTTGGTTTCGGTCGCGGCTACCCCATATGCGGGCAGCGCGCCACGATTCCAGCGTCTTTTAGCCTCTGTTGCCCCGCGGAATTCAACGACGCGCCCCCAAGTGGGTGAAAATGTCGCGTGCGCCGGCCTTTGCCGGCGCCTTCGCTTTCTCTCTTCAGACAACGATTCGCGCAAGTGACCTCTACTTCTTCCAAGCCCAACGACCTCCAAGCCCTCGACACGCTCACCGGCGGCGCCTTCACCGCGCCGACTTCCGGCGAGCGCGCCGCGCGCATCCGCGAATGGCTCGCGGGCAATCCCGCGCCCGAGCAGATGCAAGAGGTCTTCAAGGAGCTGAGCGGCCGCGACAAGGGCGCGGCGCGCCTGCTGCGCGAAAAGCTCGACGAGCTCAAGCGCGCCAAGGGCCAGGAGGCCATCGCGGCCGAATGGGCGCAAAAAGCAGAAGCGCTGCTGGCCCAGCCCAAGCTCAACATCGCCGATGCACTGGCCTGGCAGCGCGATGCCGCCAAGGCGGGCGCGCCCCTGTCGCGCGAACCGCTCGCCGGGTTCAAGGTGCAACTCGCCGACCGCGTGAAGGGCATCGAAGACCTGCAGCATCGCGCGCAGGTGCATCGTGAGGCCGCGGTGCTGCTCGCCCAGCGCTTCGAGGTGCTGTCGACCAAGGGCTGGCAGGACGCCCAGGCGGCCGAGGAGTCGCTGCGCAACGACGTGGCCCATTGGCAGCAGCAGGCAGGCGAGATCACGGCCGACGCCAACTGGAACAGCCTCGACGCGCGCTTCGCGCCGCAGCTCGAATCGTCGAAGGCCCAGTTGCTCGTGGTGTCCGACGCGTTCCACGCGGCACTGGCCCAGGCGCAGGCCGCGGCGGTCGACGCTTCCGCACCGCTGCCGCCGGTGCCCGTGTGGGCCGACGAACTTCGCGCCGCCCGCGGCGAGGTGGTGGCGCCCAAGGCGGCGCCTGCCAAGCCCGCGGCACCCAAGGTCGATCCGGCCGTGCGTGCGGCCGCCCAGGAGGCCGTGCAGGCTGCGCTCGTCAAGCTCGAGCAGGAAACTGCCGAAGGCCACGGCAAGGCCAGCGCCGGTGCTGCCGCCGCGTTGCGCGCGGTGCTCAAGGAGCACGGCAAGCTGGTCGATGCGCCGCTCGAAGCCCGCGTGCATGCGGCGCTGGTGGCGGCTGGCGAACTCGAAGGCTGGCAGCGCTGGAGCGCCGACAAGGTGCGCGAAGACCTTGTCGCCAAGGCCGAGGGTCTGCTCAAGCGGCCCGAAGGCCAGGCGCTCGGCGGCCGCAAGATGCAGGAAACCCTGCGCTCGCTGCGCGACCAGTGGAAGCAGGCCGACCAGGGCGGCGTGCCCAACCATGCGCTCTGGAAGCGCTTCGACGAAGCCTGCAACGAAGCCCACAAGGTGGTCGAAGCCTGGCTCGAAAAGGTGCGCGCCGATGCGGCCGAACACCGTGCCCACCGCGTCGCCCTGATCGAAGAGGTGCGTGCCTGGGCAGCAGCCAATGCCGAACCCACCGACCTGAAGGCGCACAACCGCGCGCTTCATCAGTTCGCCGACCGCTGGCGCGATGGCGGGCATGTTGGCGAGAAAGTCTTCGCCGAACTGCAGCCGCAGTGGAACGAGGCCTTCGGTGCGGCGCGTGCGCCGATCGAGGCGGCCCAGAAGGCCAGCATCGACCGGCGCCAGGCCATGATCGCCGAAGCCGCCGAGCTGGGTGCCCAGCCCATGCTGCGCATCGATGCCGTCAAGGCGCTGCAGCAGCGCTGGCAGGCCGAAGCCCAGAGCGTGCCGCTCGACCGCCGCCACGAGCAGAAGCTCTGGGATGCGTTCCGCGCGCCGATCGACGAAGCCTTCAACCGCAAGACCGCCGAGCGCGAAAAGGCCTCCTCCGCGATGAGCGAGCACGACCGCCACGTGCTCGATGCTTCCAAGGCGCTCGACGCGGCCAATGCCGACGGCGACGCCCAGAAGATCCGCGCTGCCATCGCGCGTCTCGAAGCCGCGCTGCGCGGTGAGGCGCCGCCGCCGGCACCCGCGCCGGCACCGGCCGCGAAGCCCGCAGCCGCAGCGCCCGCCGACGGTCCGTCGGTCGGTGCCACCGAACAGGTGGCGCCCGGTCAGGCCGCGGCCGAGTTCGGCGAAAGCGCCGAGCAGACGCCCGCGCCCAGCGATGCAGAGGCCCAGCCCGGCACGCCGGCTGCAGACGCACCCGCCGACGGCGCCGACCTCGTTGCACCCGCCGACGGGGCCGACAGTTCCGCGCGCGCCGACAGCGAAGCGCGCGAAGAAGGCGCCGAGCCCGCCGGTTCCGAAGAAGCCAAGGCGCCACCGAAGCCAGCGCCCAAGCCGGTCGTGGCAATGCGCGGCGACGACCGCCCCAGCAGCCGCAAGAACGAGGCGGCTGCGCCCGCAGGCCGCGGCGCCGGCGGCCGGTTTGGCGACCGTCGCGATGGCGGCCGGCCAGGCCCCGGTGGTCCGGGACGCCCGGGCGACCGCGGCGCCCCGCCGCGCGGCGATGCTCGTGGCGACCGCGGCGCGCCGGGCGGACGTTTCGGCGACCGTCCGCCGCGCTTCGAGGACCGCGGCCCGCGGCTCGGCGATGCGGCGTTCCGCGCCCAGCGCGAAGCGCTCGAGCGCGCCGAGCTGTCGCTGCGCAAGCTCGCGGCGCAGGCCCACGGCGAAGCGCTGACGCAGGTGCTCGGCGCCTGGGAGCAGCGCGACGCCTCGCGCCTGCCGAGCGTCCAGGAACTCGGGCGCGCGGTGTCACCTGCGGTGCGCAGCGGCTGGTCGCAGGCCGTGGGCTCGCCGCCCAAGGCGGCAGCCGACGAAGCGTCCGAAGCGCTGCTGCGCCTCGAGATGGCGGCCGAAGTGCCGACTCCCGCCGAGCAGCTCGACGCGCGCCGCGCGCTTCAGCTCAAGCTGCTGACCAAGCGGGGCGATCCCGCGCCGGCACAGACCTGGGGCCAGGACGCCGGCAAGGTGCTGGCCGCGCCGCACGACCCTGCGATCGCGCGCCGGCTGCAGAATGCCCTCAAGGCTCTGTTGCGGAAGTAGGCCGCGCCGCGCCTGAAGGCTGAGAAAAAGCGCCCGCGACGGGCGCTTTTTCTTTTGCGTGATGCAGGGCGCTCAGGCGCTATGGCGGCCGAAGAACGCGTCGAAGATCGTGAGCACCGCCGGAAAGTCACGGCCGAAATTTGCGCGGTTCACGAAGTAGGCTTCGCACGCGACTGCGAAGAACTCGCTGATCGAGGTGGCTGCATAGTCGTCAAGCCACGGCGGCTCGGCGCCAAAGCGTTCGGCAAGGATGGTTTTCTCGCGAAAATCCTCGTAGGCCGGCTGCAATACGGCGAGCCAGGCGGCGCGGGCCTCGCGCGGGCTGCGCTTGCCACCGAAACCGGGCGGCAGCGGCGGGCAGCCGTCGGCGTCGCCGCCGCGCATGTCGATCTTGTGCGCGAACTCGTGGATCACGACGTTGTAGCCGCCGTCGCGCGTGATGCCGCTGGCCAGCACGTCTTGCCAACTCAGCATCACCGGCCCGCGGTCCATGGCCTCGCCGGCGACCACCTCGTCGTACTCGTGCACCACCTGTGCCTCGTCGACCACCTTGCGGCGCGCGACCACCTCCGACGGATGCACCACGATGCCGACGAAATCGTCGTACCAGTCGAGCCCGCCCTTGAGGTGAAGCACCGGCAGCACCGCCTGTGCGGCGATCGCGAGCGCGACCTCGTCGGTGATCACGAAGCCTTGCGTCCCATGGAATTCCTTGTCGCGCAGGAACTCGGCCGTGAAGGCGCGCAGCCGCTCCTGGTCGGCCGCAGGCAGTTCGCGCAAGAACGCATAGCGCGCGAGCGTGGCCTGCCACGCGGCATCGGGGATCGGGGGCAGGGCGCGCAACCGGCGCAGCCACTTGAACATCGGCTAGCGCAGGTCGACGCGTTGCGCGCCCGCTGCTGAAAGGCAAAGCAGCTGCGCGCGCGGCGGATGCGCCGCGACGTCCCAGTCGCTGAGCACCATGCGTCGCAGGCCCTCGCCCAGATCATGATCGGCAGGCCGGTGCGTGTGGCCGTGCACCAGCGTGCGCGCGCGGGCTTGCTGCAGCCATTCGCGCGCGGCGCCCGCGTCCACGTCGGCCCAGAGCGCCGCAGGATCGCGCTTGCGGTCCTCGCTTTGCGCGCGCATCGACCGCGCAAGCGCCCGCCGCTCGGCCAGCGGCCGCGCAAGGAAGGCGGCCTGCCATTCGGGCGTGCGCACCTGGGCGCGAAAGCGCAGGTAATCGGTGTCGTCGAGGCACAGCGCATCGCCATGGCTCAGCAGCCATCGCTCGCCGTGCAGCACCAGCACCGTCGGATCGTCGAGCAGCGTGAAGCCGCATTGCGCAGCGAGCGCCGGACCGATGAGGAAGTCGCGATTGCCGTGCATCACATACACCGGCAGCCGCTCGGCCGTGCGGCGCAGCAGCTCGGCGCAATCGGCCTCGAAGCCGGGCAGGGCGGCGCAGTCGTCGCCGACCCACACCTCGAAGAGGTCGCCGAGGATGATCAGCGCGTCGGCCGGCGTGGTCTCGAGGTAACCGCGCCACGCTTCGAAGGTGGCAGGCTCGCCGGCCTGCAGGTGCAGGTCGGAGAGCAGGTCGACAGTGCGCCAGGCGGGCGGGGCGATGAGCTCCTTGAACGCCGGGTTCGCCGCCATGCCCATGCCGTGTGCCCGCTTGTTTCTTGCGTTATTCCGAGACGAGCACGGCCTTCTCGATCACCACGTCCTCGAGCGGCACGTCGTCGTGGAAGCCCTTGCGGCCCGTCTTCACGGCCTTGATCTTGTCGACCACGTCGGTGCCGCCGGTGACCTTGCCGAACACCGCATAGCCCCAGCCTTGGGCCGACGGTGCGGTGTGGTTCAGGAAACCGTTGTCGGCGATGTTGATGAAGAATTGGGCGGTGGCCGAGTGCGGCGCGCTCGTGCGGGCCATGGCCACGGTGTAGTTGTCGTTCTTGAGGCCGTTGTTGGCCTCGTTCTCGATCTCGGCGCCCGTGGGCTTCTGCTTCATGCCGGGCTCGAAGCCGCCGCCTTGCACCATGAAGCCCGGGATCACGCGGTGGAACACCGTGTTGTCGTAATGGCCGTTCTTCACGTAGTTGACGAAGTTCTCGGCCGACTTCGGCGCCTTGGCGCTGTCAAGCTCGAGGGTGATCACGCCATAGTTCTTGATGTGCAGTTCGACTTTGGGATTGGTCATGGGGATTCCTTCTTTCTTCGGATGCTTGGAAATTACTTCGCCAGCAGCGTGGCCGACTTGATGATGATCGGTTCGAGCGGCACGTTCTGCATGCCGCCCTTGTTACCGGTTTGTACGGTGCGGATCTTGTCGACCACGTCGGTGCCGCCCACCACCTTGCCGAACACGGCGTAGCCATGGCCGTCGGGATTGGGGGCATTGAGCGAGTCGTTGTTCTTCACGTTGATGAAGAACTGCGAGGTGGCCGAATTGGGGTTGCCGGTGCGCGCCATTGCGATGGTGTAGCGATCGTTCTTCAGGCCGTTGGAGGCCTCGAGCGGGATCGCCGCGCGTGTTGGCTTTTGTTGCATCTCGGGCGTGAAGCCGCCGCCCTGGATCATGAAGCCGTCGATCACGCGATGGAACACGGTGCCGTCGTAATGCTTGTCCTTGACGTACTGCAGGAAGTTCTCGACGGTCTTGGGCGACTTGGCCGGATCGACCTCGAGCACGATGTCGCCGGCCGTGGTGGCGAGCTTCACGCGCGGAGCAGCCTGCTGCGCGTGAGTGGCACCGGCGAAGGCCATCGCTGCGGCGAGCACAAGGGCGCCGCGGCGGCTGAAGCGAACGGACAGGGAAAAGGCTTGGACGTTCAAGGAAGGCTCCATGGACAAAAGATGGGGGCGCGAATCGGGATCAGCAACGCGGGCGCGCTGCAATCTGCACGCTACTTGCTCACGCGGCCGACCGGCTTGCGGGCCTCGGGCGGTGCAGCCGGCAGCGCTGCGGCCTCGGCTTCGGCCTTCGGCGTGAAGATCTGGCGGATCAGCGCCAGCTTCGGCGCGACGCTGGTGGTGGTGCTCGCGAACTGCTGCGCGCGGACGTACTCCTGCGCTGCAAGGCGTGCATAGACGTCGCCGAGGTTCTCGTGCGCCGTGGCGTAGTTCGGGTTGAGCCTGAGCGCCTGTTCGAGCGCGGCCCGCGCCTGGTCGAACTTGCTCTGCGCGGCATAGAGCGCGGCGAGGTTGTTGTAGGGCTCGGGCAGTTCGGGGAAATCTTGCGTGAGTTGCGTGAACGCGGCGATCGCCTCGTTCTGCTTCTTCTGCTCAGTGAGGATCACGCCGCGCAGAAAGCGCATCTGCGGATCGCGCGGCTTGCCGGCGATGTAGGCGTCGGCCTTGGCCAGCGCCTCGCTCGACTTGCCCTGCCGCAGCAGCTGGTTCACGTCGTCGTAGTCGTTGGCGTGCGCGGCAACGCTGCACAGCCCGATGAGCAATGCGAAGGCGATGGCGGTGAGTCTGGAGAACGCGACGTGCTTCATGAAGCCTCGGGGCAGGGTTGGGGAACGCGGGCCTCGAAAACACCCGGCATGCACACGGCAGGCAGCCGTTTATACTGCGAGTCATTGTAGCCGAGGGGCCATCTCCATCCCCTTGCAGCCACTGCCCCGCCACCCCTGAATACCCCGTCGCTCGCCCGTGCCGTGCGTGCGCGAAGCGACGCTTTTCGAACCTCATGAGTCTGCGCATCTACAACACGCTCTCGCGTGAACTGGAGGAGTTCTCCCCATTGCAACCGGGCCAGGTGCGCATGTACGTGTGCGGCATGACGGTCTACGATCTCTGCCACATCGGACACGCCCGCATGATGATGGCGTTCGACGTGGTGCAGCGCTGGCTGCGCGCGAGCGACTATGCCGTGACCTATGTGCGCAACATCACCGACATCGACGACAAGATCATCGCCCGCGCGGTCCAGCGCGGCATGTCCATTCGCGCACTGACCGACGAGGTCATCGCGGCCATGCACCAGGACATCGGCGCGCTTCGCATCGAGCCGCCCACCATCGAGCCGCGCGCCACCGAATACGTGCCTCAGATGGTCGGCATCATCGAAAGGCTGGAGCAGAAGGGCTTGGCCTATCGTTCCGACAACGGCGACGTGAACTACGCGGTGCGCAAGTTCCCGGGCTACGGCAAGCTCTCGGGCAAGTCGCTCGACGAACTGCACGCGGGCGAACGCGTCGCGGTGCTCGACGGCAAGCAGGATCCGCTCGATTTCGTGTTGTGGAAGTCGGCCAAGCCGAGCGAGCCCGACGATGCCAAGTGGGAAAGCCCTTTTGGCATGGGCCGCCCAGGTTGGCACATCGAGTGCTCGGCCATGAGCTGCGCCACGCTCGGCGAGACCTTCGACATCCACGGCGGCGGTGCGGACCTGCAGTTTCCGCACCACGAGAACGAAATCGCGCAGAGCGAAGGCGCCCATGGCAAGCCGCTCGCGCGCTTCTGGGTGCACAACGGCTTTGTTCGCGTCGACAACGAGAAGATGTCCAAGAGCCTTGGCAACTTCTTCACGATCCGCGAAGTGCTGCAGAAGTACGACGCCGAAAGCCTGCGCTTCTTCCTCGTGCGCACGCATTACCGCAGCGCGCTCAACTACAGCGATGCGCATCTGGACGACGCGCGCAACTCGCTCAAGCGGCTGTACACCGCCCTCGATCTGGTGGTGCCTGCCACCGTTGCTATCGACTGGACGCAGCCCCACGCGGCGCGATTCAAGGCGGCGATGGACGAGGATTTCGGCACCCCCGAGGCCATCGCCGTGCTGTTCGAGCTGGCCGGCGAGGTCAACCGCACGAAGTCCGCCGAGACCGCCGGCCTCCTCAAGGCGCTGGCCGGTACATTGGGGCTGATGCAAGGCGATCCGAAAGCGTTTCTCCAGGCGGGCACCACGCTCGACGAAGCCACCATCCAGTCGCTGATCGACGCCCGTGCCGCCGCCAAGGCCGCGAAGAACTTCGTTGAAGCCGACCGCATCCGCAACGACCTTCTCGCGCAGGGCATCGTGCTCAAGGATTCGCCGACCGGCACCACCTGGGCCGCCGCGCAGTGAACGGAACCACCAATCCCATGCCTGCGTCCAGGAAGTCGGCACCGGTACAGATCTACACGCCCGACTACTGGGAAGAGGCGTGCAAGCACCTGGCCAAGAAGGACCGGGTGATGAAGCGCCTGATCCCGAAGTTCGGCGACGCCTGCCTCGAGTCGCGCGGCGATGCGTTCACCACGCTCGCGCGCAGCATCGTCGGCCAGCAGATCTCCGTGAAGGCCGCGCAGTCGGTCTGGGATCGCTTCGCCGCATTGCCGCGCAAGCTGACGCCGGCCAACGTGCTCAAGGTCAAGGTCGACGACATGCGCGCGGCGGGGCTCTCGGCGCGCAAGATCGAATACCTGGTCGACCTCGCGATCCACTTCGATTCGGGCGCGGTGCACGTCGACGCCTGGAAGGACATGTCGGACGAGCTCATCGTCGACGAGCTCGTGGCGATCCGCGGCATCAGCCGCTGGACCGCCGAGATGTTCCTGATCTTCCACCTGATGCGCCCCAACGTGCTGCCGGTCGACGACCTGGGCCTGCTCAACGGCATCAGCGTGAACTACTTTTCGGGCGATCCCGTGAGCCGCAGCGACGCCCGTGACGTCGCCGTGGCCTGGGCGCCTTTTTGCAGCGTGGCGACTTGGTATATTTGGCGATCGCTGGATCCCGTGCCAGTCGCGTATTGAACAACAGGAGAAGACGTTGGCAAAACGAACCTTCCTCGACTTCGAGCAGCCCATCGCGGAGCTCGAAACCAAGATCGAAGAACTGCGCTATGTACAGACCGAATCCGCGGTCGATATCTCCGAAGAAATCGACCAGCTCGGCAAGAAGAGCCAGCAACTCACCAAGGACATCTACAGCGACCTGACGCCCTGGCAGATCACCAAGATCGCACGGCATCAGGAGCGGCCCTACACGCTCGACTACGTCAACGAGATTTTTACCGACTTCGTCGAACTGCACGGCGACCGGCATTTCTCCGACGACCTGTCGATCGTGGGCGGGCTCGCGCGCTTCAACGGCACGCCCTGCATGGTGCTCGGCCACCAGAAGGGCCGCGACACCAAGGAGCGCACGGCGCGCAACTTCGGCATGAGCAAGCCCGAGGGCTACCGCAAGGCGCTGCGCCTCATGAAGACGGCCGAGAAGTTCAAGCTGCCGGTCTTCACCTTCGTCGACACGCCCGGCGCCTACCCCGGCATCGATGCCGAGGAGCGCGGCCAGTCCGAAGCGATCGGCCGCAACATCTACGAGATGGCGCAGCTCGAAGTGCCGATCATCGTCACCATCATCGGCGAAGGCGGCTCGGGCGGCGCGCTCGCCATCTCGGTGGGCGACCAGGTCCTGATGCTGCAGTACTCGGTCTATTCGGTGATCAGCCCCGAAGGCTGCGCATCGATCCTCTGGAAGACCAGCGACAAGGCGCAGGAAGCCGCCGATGCGCTTGGCATCACCGCGCACCGGCTCAAGGCCCTCGGCCTCGTCGACAAGATCGTCAACGAGCCGGTCGGCGGGGCGCACCGCGACCACCGCCAGATGGCTGCCTTCCTGAAGCGCGCGCTCAACGATGCGTTCCGCCAGGTCAGCGACCTGAAGCCGAAGGAACTGCTCGATCGTCGCTATGACCGCCTGCAAAGCTACGGGCGCTACAACGACACCAAGGCCGACGCCGGCAGGTAGATAGTCCCGGCTACCCACCGCCTCATGAACGAAGCCTTCGAACGCGCCATGGCCGCGTTCGAGCCGGCGCACCTGCCGCTGGCGGTGGGCTTCAGCGGCGGTGCCGACTCGACCGCGCTGCTCGCAGCCTGTGCCTCCGCCTGGCCGGGCCAGGTAGTCGCCTTCCACGTGCATCACGGGCTGCAGGCCGCGGCCGACGAATTCGAGCGGCATTGCGCAGCCATTTGCGAACGCCTCGGCGTGCCGCTCGAAGTGCGCCGCGTCGATGCGCGGCATGCGAGCGGCGACAGCCCCGAAGACAGCGCGCGCCGTGCCCGCTATGCGGCCTTCGCGGCCATGGCGCAAGAGGCGGCGGCGCCGGGCCCGGTCCGCGCGCTGGCGCTCGGCCACCATGCCGACGACCAGGTTGAGACCCTGCTGCTCGCGCTGTCGCGAGGCGCGGGGCTTCCGGGCCTGGCAGCAATGCCTGCACGCGCGCAGCGCCACGGCCTCGACATCCACAGGCCGCTGCTGACGGTGCCCGGTGCGGACATCCGCGCGTGGCTCCGAGGCGTCGATCTGCCCTGGATAGAAGACCCGACCAACGGCGACGAGCGCTATACGCGCAACCGCATCCGCGCCGTGCTGCTGCCGGCGCTCGAGCAGGCCTTTCCGCAGTTCCGCAGCACCTTCGCGCGCAGCATCGGCCATGCCGCGCAGGCGCAGCGACTGCTCGGCGACCTGGCCGCGCAGGACCAGGCCGCGGCGGGAGACCCGCCCCGCATTGCGGGCCTGCAGGCGCTGCCGCGTGCACGCCAGGCCAACCTGCTGCGGCACTGGCTGCTGCAGGCGCATGGCGCCACGCCGAGCGCGGCGCAGCTCGACCAGTTGCTCGACCAGGTTCGCGCCTGCACCACGCGCGGCCACCGGATCCACCTCAAGGTGGGCACGGGCTTCGTCGAGCGGCGGGACGACCGGCTGCATTGGTACAATTTCGGGCCCTCGCCCAAGGCTTCGCGCTGACGGCTTGCAGGGCGCATGCCCGCACACCGGCACAGGCCGGGGCGGGGCGGCTCCTTCCTTTTCTCTGAATTCACCCATGGCATTGATCGTTCACAAATACGGCGGTACGTCGATGGGCTCGACCGAGCGCATCAAGAATGTCGCCAAGCGCGTCGCCAAGTGGGCGCGCGCCGGCCACCAGATGATCGTGGTCCCGAGTGCCATGAGCGGCGAAACCAATCGCCTGCTCGGCCTGGCCAAGGAACTGGCCCCGAGCAAACCGGGCGATGCCCACGGCCGCGAGCTCGACATGCTGGCCGCCACCGGCGAGCAGGCCTCGTCCGCGCTGCTGGCCATCGCGCTGCAGGCGGAAGGGGTCGAGGCCGTGAGCTACGCGGGCTGGCAGGTGTCGGTGCGCACCGACAACTCGTACACCAAGGCCCGCATCGAAAGCATCGATGACGCACGGGTGCGCGCCGACCTCGATGCCGGCAAGGTCGTCGTGATCACCGGCTTCCAGGGCGTGGACGACGCGGGCAACATCACCACGTTGGGCCGCGGCGGCAGCGACACCTCGGCCGTGGCCGTGGCAGCCGCTATGAAGGCCAACGAGTGCCTGATCTACACCGACGTGGACGGCGTCTACACCACCGATCCGCGCGTCGAGCCCGATGCGCGCCGCCTCACGACAGTGAGCTTCGAGGAGATGCTCGAGATGGCGAGCCTGGGCTCCAAGGTGCTGCAGATCCGCTCGGTGGAGTTCGCCGGCAAGTACAAGGTCCCGCTGCGCGTGCTCTCGAGCTTCACGCCCTGGGACATCGACATCAATGAAGAAGCCAAGTCAGGCACGCTGATCACTTTCGAGGAAGACGAAAACATGGAACAAGCCGTCGTATCCGGCATCGCTTTCAACCGCGACGAAGCCAAGATCTCGGTGCTCGGCGTGCCCGACAAGCCGGGCATCGCGTACCACATCCTCGGGGCCGTGGCGGACGCCAACATCGAGGTCGACGTGATCATCCAGAACCTGAGCAAGGATGGGCGCACCGACTTCAGCTTCACCGTGCATCGCAACGACTACGCGAAGACCATCGACCTGCTGCAGGCCAAGGTCATGCCCTCGCTGGGCGCCACCGAGATCGTCGGCGACACCAAGATCTGCAAGGTCAGCATCGTGGGCATCGGCATGCGCAGCCACGTCGGCGTGGCGAGCAAGATGTTCCGCGTGCTGAGCGAAGAGGGCATCAACATCCAGATGATCTCGACCAGCGAGATCAAGACCTCGGTCGTGATCGACGAGAAATACATGGAACTTGCAGTCCGCGCACTGCATAAAGCCTTCGATCTCGATCAACCGGCCGCCTGATGGTGGCATAATCTCGGCTTCTTTCAGGAACTGTGACCGAGTGGCCGAAGGTGCTCCCCTGCTAAGGGAGTATGGGGTGTAGAGCCTCATCGAGGGTTCGAATCCCTCCGGTTCCGCCAGCTAGCAAAAACGCCCCTCACGGGGCGTTTTTCATTTGTTCTTCCGTTTGCTTCCCGACCTGATTCCTGCCGCGCACGGGATCTGCTCCGTGCGTCGGAAATTGATTTTCGAACGGTCGAGCTATTTCCTGGAAAATCAACTTGGCAACTGCATGCAAATCGCCCATTGCCATTGAGCGGTATTAATTCGCGCTTTCACACGATTTCGAAACCGGGTGCGCGATTTCCACATACGGGGTGCGCATTTTTTGCGGACTGCGTCGATATGTTTCTTTAGATTCCCTCTCAAGGTCAAATTCCGTTAACGCTTGAATTCACGGCAGGTGCCACGTGGCGGAATTGACCGAACCACGTTCGCTCGCAGGAGCGACCGGTCCATTGATCAGTGTGAGGGGTGGTCGTTTTGCAAATCGCAGTCCTAGATCCGTTGCTTCGTTCCAGAGAAATTGCGCGCCGTGCCATTTGCAGGCTTGGGCACACGCCAATAATTTTTACCAATGTAGAAGACCTGCAAAAGCAAAGCGCGGTCGCGGCTGAATTCGAGGCCTTGCTGCTGGCTTGTCCCAGAGATCCGGCCGTATTCCAGCCGCTCATTGCGCAGGCCCGTGAAAGCCTGGGTCGGCATTTCCCGCTGGTTCTCAGCGCGTGCAAGAGCCAGTTCCGGGTGATTTCGGTTCTTCATACCGATTCGGCCTCCACAGTGGTTCATGCGCCATCTTCGTTCGAGGACAGCTACCGCACGCTCGAGGCCTACCTGCAGCGCCGCAAGGTGCCGATCGCCGAGCGCGTCATGCAGTGGGGTGACTACCGTTTCGTCCTGCATCAGGACAAGGCGGAGCGCGCCGGCGACGAGGTCAAGCTGCGCCCGCTCGAGTTCGACCTGGCCGTGGCCTTCTTCCGCAACATGAACCGCCCGCTGTCGCGCGAATGGCTCTTCAGGCACGTCTGGGGCCGGAACGACAACGATCATCCGGTCTCGCGATCGCTGGACGTCAGCGTGTCGGGCCTGCGCCGCAAGCTCGGGCTGCATGCCCGCTCGAAGGGACCATGCCTGCAGGCGATCTGGGGGCAGGGCTATCAGCTCAGCGAGATGGCCGAGCCCTACGAGGTCCCGAGCCGGCTCGGCTTCTGAGTCCTCGCGGCCGGCGGTGACACTGTGTCCCGCTCCTGGGACATCGCCGGCCTTCTGAAAGCCGCGCGCGGCGGCGCGCCCCTGTGGCCGCAAGGGCGGAACAGCCCTTGCTATGACCAGCGAGTCCATGACCTCGCCTCATCGCCCGCCGCCGCCCATGACCACCGCCGAACTCGCCTTCGCACCCCGCGTCCGTGAAGGCATGCGCACCGTCGGTGTGAGTGCGCCGGGCCGGTTGCACCTCGGCTTCCTCGACCCCTCCGGTTCGCTCGGACGCGCCTTCGGCAGCCTGGGCCTGGTGATCGAAGGCTTCACGACCGAGATCGAACTGTCGGCATCCCCTTCGGCATCGGACCGGCTGCTGGCCGATACCTCTGCCGGCGAGGCGGAGCTGGTGCGTGCCGCCGAATGCATCGCGCAGCTGAAGCAGCGCACGGGCCGCCATTCGCCGCTGTCGCTGCGCCTTCGCGATGTGCTGCCGGTGCATGCGGGCTTCGGCTCCGGCACGCAGCTGGCGGCTGCGATCGGCCGGGCCTTTGCGGCATGGCACGGGCTCGACCTGGACACCGCCACGCTCGCGCATTGGCTCGGCCGCGGCCGGCGCTCGGGCATCGGCATTGCCGGCTTCGACCTGGGCGGCCTGCTGCTCGACGGCGGGCCCGCCAGCGACGGATGGCCCGCGCCCCTTTTGTCGCGGATCCGCTTTCCCGAAGACTGGCGCATCGTCGTGGTCCAGGATCCTTCGCACCGCGGCCTTTCGGGCGGGGCCGAGAAAAAAGCAATCGCTTCGCTGCCGCCGCTGACACAGGCGGCTGCCGCCGAGATCTGCCACCAGGTGCTGATGCGCGTGCTGCCCGGCGCCGCGAGCGCCGAATTCGCGCCGTTCGCCGCCGGGGTCAACCGCATGCAGCAACTGCTCGGCGGGCACTTCGCGCCCGCGCAGGGCGGTGTCTTCACGAGCGCGCCGGTGGGGCGGCTGATGCACTGGTTCGCGGATGCGAGCCGCGGCCACGAGGCGGCGATCGGCCAGAGTTCCTGGGGCCCGACAGGCTTCGCGATCGTGCCGTCGCAGGTCCGGGCCGAGATGCTCGTCGCCGCCGCGCAAGCCGCCGGCCAGGCCGATCCGCGGCTCGTGATCCGCATCGTTTCGGGCCGCAATCCCGGTGCCGTCGTGCACGAGTGCGCCGGTGGGCCCGCCGGCCGCTGAACGCCTTTCAGACTCCCGTCTTCCACACCCAACCACCACAGGCCACCATGGAACGTCCCCGCATCCTCCACATGTTCACGCCGGGCCGGCAGATGAGCCCGTTCGACATCAACATGGCGGCCGACGCCGGTTACCAGATCATCGTGCCGTACTGCGAGGTCGGGCTCGATCGCATCGCGGGCCTGACACAGGACACGATCTTCTCGCGCGGCCCCAAGGGCGTGGCGCGCACCGGCATCTTCATCGGAGGGCGCGATGCGCAGCTCGCGGCCGACATGCTCGAGCGTGCGCAGACATCGATGGTCAAGCCCTTCGTGGTCTCGCTGATGGCCGATCCGAGCGGCGCCTACACCACGGCCGCGGCCATGGTGGCTTGCGTCGAAGCAGCGCTCCGGCACCACCACGGCCAGAGCCTCGAGGGGCAGCGCGTGGTCGTGCTCGGCGGCACCGGACCGGTGGGCCGCGTGGCGGGCGTGATCGCCGCGCAGGCCGGCGCCAAGGCGTACCTGTCGAGCCGCAACGGCATCGATGCGGCGCAGGAGGCCGCGGACGAAACCGGCCGGCGCTTCGGCGTGACGCTGCACGGCCTCTCGGGTGGCGACCCCGACGCCGTGCGCCGCTCCATCGCCGAGGCCGACGTGCTGCTCGCCTGCGCCGCCGCTGGTGTGCAGGTGGTGTCGCCCGACGCGCTGGCCGCTGCCACGCGGCTCAAGGTCGCGGCCGACGTGAATGCCGTGCCGCCCGAAGGCATTGCGGGCGTCGGCGTGATGGACGATGGCAAGCCGCTCGCGGGCACCGAGGCCGTCGGCATCGGCGCGCTCGCGGTGGGCAACGTCAAGTACCAGACCCAGCACCGCCTGCTGGTGCAGATGTGCGAGGCCGACAAGGCCCAGGTGCAGAGCTTTCCCGAGGCCTTCGCGGTGGCGCGCGCCTTTCTCGCGGAGCAGGCGGCGGCAAAGAAGACCGCCTGACGCACCGCACCCCATGCAGACCCTTGCCGTTGCCGCCATCTCCGCGCGCGCCATGGCCGAGGCCGCGGCGGAGGAGGGCTTCGACGTGGTCGCGCTCGATCTCTTCGGCGATCTCGACACGCGCCGCGCCGCGCCGCGCTGGCTGCCCATCGGCGCGGCCGGCAGCCTGCGCATCGAATCCGCGCGCGTGATGGACGCCTTGCGCCTGTTGGCCGAAGGTCGCGCACATGGCGAGCCGGTGCTGGGCTGGGTGGCCGGCAGCGGCTTCGAGGGCGAACCCGCATTGCTCGCGCAGGCCGCGGCCGTGCTGCCGCTGATCGGCACCGCGCCATCGGCGGTGCGCCGCGTGCGCGACCCGGCGCGGTTCTTCGGCTTCCTTGCGGCCGAGGGCATCGACCATCCGCCGGTGGCCTTCGTGCCGCCCGCGGACCCTGCGGGATGGCTGATGAAGGATGCGCACGGCTGTGGCGGCTGGCATGTGCAGCGCGCGCCGTGGGACGACGACGACGATGGCGGCATTCCCGTGCCCGCGCAGCGCTACTTCCAGCGCGAGATGCCGGGCCTGCCGATGTCGGCGACCTTCATTGCCAACGGCTGCGATGTCCACGTGCTCGGCTTCAACCTGCTCGAGGTGCGCCGCATCGGCACGCGGCCCTTCGTGTTCTGCGGCGCCACCGGGCCCGTGCCGATGCCCGACGCGATGGCGCAGCGCATCGCCTCGATCGCGCGCGCAGTGACCCTGGCCTTCGAACTGCGCGGCCTCTGCAGCCTCGATTTCATGCGCGACGGCGACGCCCTCGGCGTGCTCGAAGTCAACCCGCGGCCCCCCGCGACCATGAGCCTCTACCGCGACGCGCTCGGCAGCACAGGCGTGATGCAGGCGCACCTTCGCGCCTGCATGGACGGCGCGCTTCCGCCGCAGGCGCCTTCATCGCCGAAGGACGTGCAGGGCTTCGAGATCGTGTTCGCGCGGCGTTCGCTCGCACTCGACCCGGCGATGGCCGAACGCCTTGCCGCATGGCCCGGCATCCACGACCTGCCGGGTGCCGGCCAGCGCTTCGATGCCGGCGATCCCTTGTGCACCCTGGCCGCGCGCGGCGACAGCGCGCAGCAGGTGCGTGCCCGACTCTGCGACGGCCGGGAGCGGCTGCTTCGATCCCTGGAGACACCATGAACCCCTCGACATCCACGCCACCCCTCAGCGTCAACCGGCTCGCGCGCCCGCTCGTCGAGCGCCTGCTGGCCGATGCCGATGCGATCGGCCTGCACGTGCGGCGCGACGACAGCGGTGCGTGCATCGTCGACGCCGGCATCGAGGCGCCCGGCAGCGTCGAAGCGGGCCTGCGCATCGGCGAGATCTGCATGGGCGGGCTCGGCCACGTGAACCTGCGCAGCAGCAGCAGTGCCGGCACCGAAGGCTGGCCCAGCTGGATCGAGGTGCGCAGCTCGCAGCCCGTGCTCGCCTGCCTCGGCAGCCAGTACGCAGGCTGGAGCCTCGCGGCCAGCAAGGAAGAGACCGGCGGCAAGAAGTTCTTCTCGCTCGGCTCCGGTCCCGCGCGCGCGCTGGCGGCGAAGGAGAAGCTCTTCGAGACGCTCGGCTACCGCGACCAGGCGGACGCCGGCGTGCTGGTGCTCGAAGTCGACCGCGCGCCGCCGAAGGTCGTCATCGACAAGCTGCTGCGCGACTGCCACCTGGCCGCCGAAGCGCTGACGCTGATCCTCACGCCCACGCGCAGCCTCGCCGGCACCACGCAGATCGTCGCGCGCGTGATCGAGGTGGCCCTGCACAAGGCGCACGAGCTGGGCTTTGCGCTCGATCACATCGTCGAGGGTGCCGGCACCGCACCACTGCCATCGCCGACCGCCGATGGCGTCGAGGCGATGGGCCGCACCAACGACGCCATCCTCTACGGCGGCCGCGTGCACCTTGCCGTGCGCGGCGACGATGCGGCCGCGCGCGAACTGGCCCGTGCATTGCCGTCGCGCAATTCGCGCGACCATGGCCGCTCGTTCGCAGAGATCTTCAAGGAGGCCGGCCACGACTTCTACAAGATCGACGGCGCACTGTTCGCGCCGGCCGAGGTGTGGGTCAGCAACATCGACAGCGGCAACACCTGGCACGGCGGCGCAACCGACATGGCCCTGCTGCAGCGCCTCTGGCTGCAGGAGGCCTGACGCCATGGCGATTCGCGTGGCGATCATGACCGACGAAACCGGCTGGCACACGCGCCAGTTGCAGGCCGCGCTGCGCGCGCGCGGCGCGGTAGGGCGCTGCGTCGATCTCGCCGACTGCCATGTCGACACCACCGCGGCATGGCATGGCCTCGTCATCCCGGGGCATGGGCGCGAGTTGCCCGATGCGGTGCTGGTGCGCGGCATCGCTGGCGGCAGCTTCGAGCAGGTCACCAAGCGCCTCGGCGTGCTGCATGCGCTGCGCGAGCTCGGCGTGCCGGTCTACAACGACGCGCGCGCCATCGAGCGCTCGGTCGACAAGTCGATGACCAGCCTGCTGCTGCATGCGGCGCGCATTCCCGCGCCCGCCACCTGGGCCACCGAGTCGGTGGCCCAGGCCCGCCGCATCGTGATGCGCGAGACGGCGGCCGGGCATGCGCTGGTGCTCAAGCCGCTCTTCGGCTCGCAGGGCAAGGACCTGCAGCTGGTGGGCGAAGTCGACGGCGTGCAGCACGCAATGCCCGACATCGGCGCGCGCTACGCGGGCCTGGCCTACCTGCAGCGCTTCGTGCCGCCCGTGGCCTCGCCCGGCTTCGACTGGCGCGTGATGGTGGTGGGCGCGCGTGCGGTCACCGCGATGCGCCGCGTCAGTGCGCACTGGATCCACAACGTCGCGCAGGGCGCGCGCTGCGAGCCGGCCGTGCTCGACCCGGCGCTCGCACGGCTCGCCGAAGGCGCGGCCCGCGCGCTCGACATGGACTACGCGGGCGTCGACCTCATTGCCGCCGCGAGCGGGCCGCCGATCCAGGTGCTCGAGGTCAACGGCGTTGCGGCCTGGCAGGGCCTGCAGCGGGTCACGGGCTTCAACATCGCGCGCGCCATCGTCGACGACCTCATCGACCGCAAGCTCGCGCAGGCCGGCCGCCTCCCGGAGCGCGAGCGCCGCGCCGGATGATGGCGGCGAACGCCCGGCAGGCGGCGGTCGACCGCGCACGTGCCTGCTTCGTGCGGGCCTGCTGGCTCGACGTGGCGGTGCGCAAGCCCGGCAATGTGAGCCAGGCTTCGCCGGGCCATCGCATGCAGGCATCGATGTTTCTCGCGAGCGCTGCGGCTGCCGCCGGTCCGCTGTTCGAACCCGGCCGGCGCGTGGGCGAGCGCATCGAGGGCGCAGTGGCCGCCACCTGGGCCGCGGCGGGCTGCAACACCAACCTCGGCATCGTGCTGCTGTGCGCGCCGATCGCCGCGGCGGTGGCGCAGCATCCGCTCGCCACCACGCCGGCGGCGCTGCGCGACGCCGTCGAATCGGTGCTGGCGACGCTCGACATCGACGATGCCGCAGCGGCCTACCGCGCCATCGCGCAGGCCAACCCGGGCGGCCTGGGCACCGCACCGGCCGAAGACGTGCACCAGGCGCCCGGCATCGGCCTGCGCGACGCCATGGCGCTGGCGGCGGAGCGCGACCTGATCGCGCGACAGTACCGCGACGGCTTTGCCGACCTGTTCGCGCTGGCCTTCGAGGCGCCGGTCGATGCGGCGGGGGCGGCCGTTGCAACCGGCGCGGCCGGCGGTGAGGCCCCGCCCGATGCCGCCACCGTCGCCTCCGTGCAACGACTCTTCCTCGCCTGCCTGGGCTCTTTTCCCGATTCACACATTGTTCGAAAACACGGCGAGCGCGTGGCACAGTCTGTCATGACGGCGGCGCAGGCCTGGCGCGAGTGTGCCGCCGCGGGCGCGGTGCTCGATGCCGATCCGGCTTTCGCCGCCTGGGACGAATCGCTCAAGGCCGCTGGCGTCAACCCGGGCACGAGCGCCGATTTCACCGTGGCTGCGCTGCTGCTTGCGGGCTGGGTCCGCGCATGCGAGGGCGGATGGCACGGATCGTGATACCCATGGCTTTGCGCTGGTCTTCACGGCCGGTGTCGCACTGACTCCCAATCACCTTGGACCTCTTAGAGGAGACTCGAAACCATGGCAAAAATCGATCGACTGATGGTGGGCGAATCGCTCGTCGGCGAGGGCAACGAAGTCGCCCACATCGACCTGATCATCGGACCCCGCGGCAGCGCCGCCGAGAGCGCCTTCGCGCACGCGTTGACCAACAACAAGGACGGCTTCACGTCGCTGCTCGCCGTTGTCGCGCCCAACCTGCTGACCAAGCCGGCCACGGTGATGTTCAACAAGGTGACCATCAAGGGCGCCAAGCAGGCGGTGCAGATGTTCGGGCCCGCGCAGCGCGCCGTGGCACTGGCCGTGGCCGACAGTGTGGAAGACGGCACCATCCCCATGGCCGAGGCCGACAACCTCTTCATCTGCGTGGGCGTGTTCATCCATTGGCTCGCCGACGACGACAAGAAGATCCAGGACTACAACTACCAGGCCACGCGCGAGGCTCTCCAGCGTGCGGTCACCGGCTCGCCGACCGCGGCCGAGGTGGTGGACAAGAAGGGCACCACGGCGCATCCGTTCGCCGCGCACCTCTGAAGCAGCCGACACACGACGATGCAGCCGGCGCGTTCAGCGCGCCGGCCTTTCGCATGGCCGGGCGGTGCGGCTCAGCGCTTCCCTGGCACCATGCCGCTCGCAAGAAACTTCAGCACCGTCGCACCATGGCCCGGCTTGGCCGAGCGGTGCGTGGCGGCGTCGCGTTCGATCTGCACGCCCACCGTCTGCACGTCGTCGAACTTGCGCGGCTTCACCACCTTCACGCGGACCCAGCGCGCACCGAACTCGTCGATGAGGATGTCGGCGATGGCCTCTGCAAAGGCCTCGAGCAGCTGCAGCCGGTGTTCCGCCATGAGCCGGTGCAGCCGCTCGCGCACCACGCCGTAGTCGATGGTGTCGGCGATGCTGTCGGTGTCACAGGCGCGCGCACGCGGCACGCCGGCATGCACGTCGATCACCAGCGGCTGCGGATCGTGCAGCTCCGAATCGTGGATGCCGATCACCGTCTGCGCGGCGAAGCCTTCGATGAAGATCAGGTCCATCGGTGCCGAAGCGGGCGGGTCGATGGAAGGACGCTGCAAGGTGTTGATCAAGTGGTGTCTCCGTGCGTTCGTCGAATGTGTTTGAAAGTGTGTCTGGCGGTGATCCAATTCACCCCAGGCGCGTGGCATCACCGCAAAATGCAGGCCAGAGCGCGGACCCACCCTCACAAGAATGGGCCGGACAAGGAGACACAATGAAAAGCGCCGGAGACATCCGATGACATTGACGCTGCGACAGGTCGACACGCACGCCGACCGTGTGCTCGACGTGGTGAGGCGAGGGTTTCACGAAGAGGGCAACGACCTCGTCACCCGCTCCTGGAGCCGATGCCTCAACCAGTACCAGCTCGACCCCGGCCGACCGCGCGAGCCCGTGGTCATTGCATCGTCCGCGCTGCAGAGCCGGCGCAACCAGCATGCCGACGTGATCGAATGCGCGCGCTACGAGATGACCACGCTCTACCAGCAGCTCGCCGATCCGGAATCGGCCGTGGTGTTGACCGACACCGACGGCGTGATCGTGCACATGGTGTCTTCGCCCGAGTTCGCCGCCGAGGCCGAGCCCATGGGCTTGCGCGCCGGCGGCATGTGGGGCGAGGCTCAGGCCGGCACCAACGGCATGGGCACCTGCCTCGCGGCGGCGCATCCGATCTCGGTGCGGCGCGAAGAGCATTTCTTCAGTCACTTCACCCAGCTCACCTGCTCGGCCGTGCCGGTGTTCGATCCCTCGGGCGAGATCATCGCGGTGCTCGACGTGACGAGCCGCTCGAGCCTCATGCAGCAGCATGTGCTGGTACTGCTCGGAATGACGGCGCGCATGATCGAGAACCGCCTCATCGACAAGCGCTTCTCGAGCGCGCATCCGCTGCACTTCCACAGCCGGCCCGAGTTCGTCTACACGCTGCACGAAGGCAAGCTCGCGGTCGGCGACGACGGGCGCATCCTTGCGGCCAATCGCAGCGCGCTGTTCCAGCTCGGGCTGCAGTCGATGGACGAAATCCGCACGCAGCGCATCGACGACCTGTTCCAGACCTCGCTCGAAGACATCGTCCAGCGCAGTCTTTCTTCTTCGTTCCATCCGGTGGTGGCCTACCGCGCCAATGCCGCGCTGCGCTTCTTCGCGGTGGCGCGGCGGCCGGCCTCCGATGCCGCCACGCCCCCGCGTGCACACGCCGTGGCGACGCCGGGCACACCCGAGGCGGCCGCTGAAGCGTTCCGCGCGCCGCTGCGCCCGGGTGCCGCGGCGCGCAGCGCACCGGTACGCACCTTCAAGGACGCGCGGCTCGTGGCCCACCTCGACACCGCGCGCCGCGTGGTCGCGCGCAGCACGCCCGTGCTGCTGTGCGGCGAGACCGGCTCGGGCAAGGAGGTGTTCGCGCGCGCGATCCACGAGACCAGCCCGCATGCCCAGGGCGCATTCGTCGCGGTCAATTGCGCGAGCTTGCCCGAGACGCTGATCGAATCCGAACTTTTCGGCTACAAGGCCGGCGCCTTCACCGGCGCGCAACGCAGTGGCCGGCGCGGCAAGATCCTGCAGGCCGATGGCGGCACGCTGTTTCTCGACGAGATCGCCGACATGCCGCTCGAACTGCAGGCGCGGCTTTTGCGCGTGCTCGACGAACGCCAGGTCACGCCGCTCGGCACCGAAGACACCCATGCGGTCGACTTCCAGCTCGTCAGCGCAAGCCACCAGCACCTGCCGACGCTGGTGCGCGAAGGGCGCTTCCGCGAAGACCTCTACTACCGACTGGCCGGCATCGAGCTCGACCTGCCGCCGCTGCGCGACCGCAGCGACAAGCACGACCTGATCCTCGACGTGCTGAAGGACGAGGCCGGCGGCGACTGCCGGCTCGGCGACGACGCCGAGCGCCTGCTCATGGCGTATGCCTGGCCCGGCAACCTGCGGCAGTTGCGGCATGTGCTGCGCAGCGCCGCCGCGCTGGCCGATGGCAAGAGGATCACGCGCGAGCACCTGCCGTCGCTGCTCGCGCGGCCCGCGCCATCGCCGTTGCATCCGGCGTCGCATGCGGCGCTGCCCGCCATGGGCGCCCCGGTCGATCCCGATGCCGTGGCCGACGCGCCGGCCGTCAAACTGAATCCGATCCAGGCCAACGAACGGCAGGTGCTGTTGCAAATGCTCGAGCAGCACCGCTGGAACGTGAGCAACGTCGCCAAGGCGCTCGATGTCAGCCGCAACACCCTGTACCGAAAACTCCACAAGCTGCACATCGAGATCTCCGCAGCCGAGTGAGCAAGCGCCGGCGGCGCCGCGCTCGCGCTTCGCGTGGTGCATCACCGGCTCAGGCCATTTCCTCGAGGAATCGCTCGCCATCGCGGCGCGGCTGCCTTCGGTCGACCTGTTCCTCTCGGCCGCCGCCGAGGAGGTGCTCCCCATCTACAAGCTGCCGATCGACGCACTCAAGCCGCGCTTTCGCATCTTCCGCGACAAGACCGCGAGCGGCGTGCCGGTGGGCATGCTCTACGACGAGGACTACCACACCGTGGTCGTCGCGCCGGCCACGAGCAACACGGTGGCCAAGTGCGCATTCGGCATCAGCGACTCGCTGCCGACCAACATGTTCGCGCAGGCCGGCAAGCTCGGCATTCCTGGCATCGTGTTTGCATGCGACACCGAACCGGTGGTGGTGACGAAGTCGCCGCACGACTGGGTCACGCTGCGTCCGCGGCGCATCGAGCTCGACAACGTGGAGCGCCTGCGCAGCATCGACTTCTGCCGCGTGGTCGCGTCGCCGGCCGAACTGGAGACTGCGCTCGACAAGCGCCTGAAGGAACTCTCTCTCGCATGGAACACATCGTCTTCCTGACCGGGCGCCTTGCCCAAGCCAGCCTCGAAAGGGTGCTGGGCGGCATCGAGGCGGCACCGTTCACATGGGAAGTGCGGGAGATCGGCTTGCAGGTGGCCGCGCTCATGACGGCCGACATGATCCGCCGCCGCGTGCCGGCACCGGTGGTCAGCCCCTGCGAAGGCGAGGGCGCGGTACCCCGGCGCGCCGACCGCATCATGGTGCCGGGCCGCTGCCGCGGCGACGTCGACGCGCTCGGCCTTCACTACGGCGTGCCCGTGGAGCGCGGCCCGCAGGAACTGAAGGACCTGCCGCGCCACTTCAACCGCAGCGCGCGCGCGGTCACGCTCGATGCCTACGAGGTCGCGATCTTTGCCGAGATCGTCGATGCGCCGCGGCTTTCGGTGGCGCAGATCGTCGAGCGTGCGCATGGCCTCGCGGCCGATGGCGCGAACGTCATCGACCTCGGCTGCCTGCCCGAGACGCGCTTCGACCACCTGGCCGAGAGCGTGCAGTCGCTCAAGGCCGAGGGCTTCGCGGTCAGCGTGGATTCGAGCGACAGCGCCGAGCTGCTCTGCGGTGGGCGCGCCGGCGCCGACTACCTGCTGAGCCTCACGCTCGACAGCCTCTGGATCGCCGACGAGGTGGCGTCCACGCCGGTGCTCATTCCGCGCGTGCCGGCCGACGAGGCCTCGCTGCACGAGGCGGTGCGCCGCATGCAGCGCAGCGGCCGCGCGTTCCTGGCCGATTCGATCCTCGACCCGATTCCCTTCGGGCTCACCGCGTCGATCGTCCGCTATCACCGGCTGCGCGAATGCTTTCCCGATGCGCCGATTATGCTCGGCGTGGGCAACCTCACCGAACTCACCGAGGCCGACACCAGCGGCATCAATGCGGTGCTGTTCGGCATCGCCGCCGAGCTGAAGGTGTCGGCCGTGCTCACCACGCAAGTGAGCCCGCATGCGCGGCGCGCGGTGAAGGAGGCCGACTGGGCGCGCCGCATCATGCATGCCGCCGTGCGCCACGGCATGCTGCCCAAGGGGATGGGCGATGCGCTGATGACCGTGCATGCGAAGCATCCGTTTCCCGACTCGCCCGAGGAGATCGGCGAGATCGCCGCGCAGGTGCGCGACCCGAACTTCCGCGTGCAGGTCTCGCCGCTCGGGCTGCATGTCTACAACCGCGACGGCCTGCGGCTGGGGCAGGGCGCTTTCGAGCTCTGGCCGCAGCTCGGGCTGCAGCACGATGCCGACCACGCCTTCTACATGGGCGTGGAGCTCGCGCGCGCCGAAATCGCCTGGCAGCTCGGCAAGCGCTACGTCCAGGACCAGCCGCTCGACTGGGGCTGCGCGGCCCCGCGCGCCGCCGAAGACCTCTCGCGCTGGTGCGCGCCCGGCACGACCATGAAGAACGCCAGGCACGCCGAGTCGGCCACACCCCCGCCATGAACGACCAGATCTTCGAAGCCGTGGTCACCACCGTTGCGCCCGGCGGCAAGCCGCACGTCGCGCCGATGGGCGTGCGCTACCGCGGCGACGGCATCCTGCTGATGCCCTTCAAGCCCTCGACCACGCACGACAACATCGTGGCAACCGGCCATGCGGTGCTCAACATCGTCTGCGACACGCGCGTGTTCGCAGGCTGCGTGACCGGGCGCAAGCAGTGGCCGACCCAGCCCGCCGAACGCATCGAAGGCGTGCGGCTCGCATGCGCGCTGCGCCACGTCGAGCTCGAGCTCGCCGAGCAGCGCGACGATGCCCAGCGCCCCGTGCTGCGCATGGTGCCCGTGCACGAGGCCACGCATGCGCCGTTCGCGGGCTTCAACCGCGCGCAGGCCGCGGTGATCGAAGGCGCGGTGCTCGTGAGCCGGCTGCACATGCTGCCCCCCGACAAAGTGGAGACCGAAATGAACTACCTGCAGATCGCCATCGACAAGACCGCCGGCCCCGAGGAACACGAGGCTTGGACGTGGCTGCGCGCCGCCGTCGCGCGGCACCGCAACGCGACCCCGGAGCGTGCTTCGTGACGCGCATGCTCGTGAGCGTGCGCAGCGTCGACGAGGCGCTGCTCGCGGCGCGCGGCGGCGCCGACTTCATCGACCTGAAGGAGCCGCGCGAAGGGGCGCTCGGCGGCCTGCCCGTGGCCACCATTGGCGCCATCGTCGCCGCATTGCGTGCGCACGGCATTGGCCTGCCCGTGAGCGCCACGATCGGCGACCTGCCGATGCATGCGCTCGACCGCATCCTGGCGCAGGTCGATGCGGTGGGCGCCTGCGGCGTCGACTACGTGAAGGTCGGCGTGGAACGCGGTGCCGGCGCGCCCGCGCTGCTCGATGCGCTCGCGGCCTGCGGGCGTCCCGTGGTGCCGGTCTTCATCGCCGACCACGGCATCGATGCCGGCCTGGTCGCGCACGCCTGCCGCCTCGGTTTTCCGGCGCTCATGGCCGACACCGCCGACAAGCTCGCGGGCAGCCTGTTCGACGCGGTGCCGAAGGCGCAACTGCGCGGCCTGCTCGACCAGGCGCGCGCGGCCGGCAAGCTGGGCGGGCTGGCGGGGGCGCTGCGCCTGGCGCACCTGCCGTTGCTGCGTGCGCTCGCGCCCGACTTCGCGGGCTTTCGCAGCGCCGTCTGCGAGGGCGCGCGCCACAGCGCGCTGAGCCCGCCGCGCCTCGCCAAGCTCGCGGCGCTGCTGCGCGAAGAGGCCGCTGTCGCGCCCGCCTGATCGGTGCGCTTCAGGGCGGCGAGGAGAAAACCGCCTCGCCCAGCAGCAGCGCACGCATCGTCGCGAGCTGGTTCTTGTGCAGCAGCGTGATCGGGAACGCCGCATCGCCCGCGTGTTCGGCGAACTGCGGATCGACCACCCCGGCCTCGCCGAGTTCGCCGAGCGTCATCTGCGGATCGATGGTGCACGACTTGACCAGCACCAGCTGTTCGGCATTGAGGTGCTTCGCGAGGTCGAGCGCGATGGTGTCGGAGGTGGCGTCCCAGCTGGTGCGCCCGTCCGGCCGGTCGCGCCGCAGTTCGAGCGGCAGCCACAGCGCGGTCTTGCCCTGGCGCAGCAACTGCGGGATCTCGGTCTTGCGTGCGGTGAGCTGCAGCGCCGGGTTCAGCGCATGCAATTGGTAGGCGGTCTGCGCCATCGCGAGCACCGCCATGTTGTGCGCCGCGAGGTCGTTGAACTGCCAGTGCGCCTGCACGCGCCGCACCTCGTCGGCGAAACTGCCGCCGCCGCAGACCACCGTCACGCGGCCGCCGCCGAGCTGCGCCAGAAGGTCGAGCCATTCCGGCAGCAGCGGGTCGGCACAGAGGCTGCCGCCGATCTTGACCACCCACATCAGTCGTGCTCCCTTTCGAACAGCGCCGCCACCGCGACGCTCGGCGCGCAGACCTGCGCCCAGGCGGCGGTGCCCTCGGCCGCGCCGTGCGACAGGATCGCGACCTCGCCGCCATAGGCCGCATGGCGGCGCGGCGCACAACCGGCCGCATCGGCCGCGGCAACGAGTTCGGGCACCAGGAACGCGCCGCAGCCCGCGCTCACGATCACGGCCTCGCGTGCGAGCGCATGCCCGGCCAGTACGCCGCGCAGCTGCGCGCCGATGGCCGCGACCTGGGCCGCCCGCCAGGCGCGTGCGAGGGCGAGCCATTCGTCGGCCGATGCATCGCGTTCGTCCAGGCCCACCATGCGGGCGAGGCGCTGGCGCGTGGCCGCAGGGCTCTTGGCCGCGTTGTCCGCACTTGGATGCAGGTCGTGCGCGGCATCGAGCTCGCCGGTGAGCCGGTAGACGTCGGCCGTGGTGGCGAAGAACTCGTTCATCACATGGCGACCCTGGCCGCGCCATTCGATGCGCTGCGCCAGCGCGCACAGGGGTGTGCGCACCACGCCGTGGTAGGCCAGCTCGCCGGTCACCAGCCGGTCGGCATCGCTGCGGCTTGCGGTCTGCACGCGGCCCTGGCCGAAGGCGATCAGGTCGGTGGTCGTGCTGCCGATGTCGACCAGCACGCCCTCGGCGAAAACCAGCGCCGCATGCCGCGCGGTCGCGAGCCAGTTGGCCGAGGCGATCCGTTCCCAGTGGCGCGGGACCTCGGCGGCGCCGCACCAGCCCGCGTCGCCGGCGAAGAAGCGCAGTGCGACGGGCGGCACCGGCAGCGCGGCCGCGAGCGCCGTGGCGATGCCGCGCACGCCGGCTTCGCGGGTGGGAAAGAGATCGACCATCTCGCCCGTCATCGTCACCGCATGGCGCGCGCTGCCGAGCGCCGGCCAGCGCTGCTGCGCGGCCTGCAGCGCGCGCGCCAGGTGGTCGAGGCCCTGCCAGAGCGGGCAGGCCCATTGCGCCACGTCGGCGACGAGGCCGCCCTGCAGCAGGCACGCCTTGACGTGCGCGCCGCCGATGTCCCAGCCGATGGTGGTTCGTTCAGGCGTGGGCACGCGCCGCTTCCCGTTGCGTGAGATGTTCCTGCTGCGCACCGTCGACCGGCAGCCGGTCGGCCAGGATCTCGGCCGCGAGGTTGCGGCCCAGTGCCGCCGACAGCCCGACGTAGGCGCAGGTGACGCGCGGATTGACTTCGATCACCACCGGTCCGTGCTGCGGATGCCAGACCAGGTCGATGCCCGCAAAGCCGCGCAGGCCCCCGATGGCGTGCGCGACCCGCGCGGCCAGTGCGGCCAGCGCGCCGCGGCGCAGATCGTCGGGGCCCACCGCGGCAACGCGCACACCGTCGAAGGACAGTCTCCCGTGCGCATCGAGCGAAATGCACTGGCGGTTGATGCTCAGCATTTCGGCATTGTGCGCCGTGCACAGCAGCGAGAGGCTCAGCGCCTTGCCCTCGATCCAGGGCTCGAGCGTCGCGGCGGCGCCGGCGTCGCGGCGGCGGGCCGCGTCCGCCAGCGCATCGGCATGGCGCGTGTGCACCTGCGTGCCCACGCCGCCCGCGCCATCGTCGGGCTTGACCACCCAGCGTTCGATGAACGGCGCCCGCGCGAAGGCGAGCGGCGTGGTGATGCCGTGGGCCTGCAGGTGCGCGAGCGTGGCGCTCTTGCGTGCGGCGAGCGCAATGGCCGCGCCGCTGCAGCCGAGCCAGCGCGCCGCGTCCACCGTGCGCTCGAAGCGCGCGAGCAGGCCGTCGGTCTCGGGCGCCACGAGCCAGACCCGGTCGTGCAGCCGTTGCTGGCGCGCCACGAAGTCGAAGGGCGACTCGCCGACGTGCGGCCGCACGGGCGCTGCGCCGGCGGGCAGGGTGCGGCCGGTGTCGCCGCTCGCGGCGGACACCGAACAGTCGCCCGCGCGCAGCAGGTCGGCCACCATCGCGTCGCGCATCGACAGGCCCAGCGGCAGCAGTTCGTCGGCGGCTGCGTCGTCACCGAGGTCGCGCGCGCCGCCGCCGCTGAGATACTCGTACACGAACACGCGTTGTCGTTTGGTCATCGCTTTTCCATCCACTTTCCGGACGTTCTTCCATGACCACCGAGCTGAACCTGATTCCCGTCGTCGATCTGCTGCAGGGCCAGGTGGTCCGTGCGGTGCGCGGCGACCGCAAGGCCTACCGTCCGATCGTCTCGGCGCTGTGCGCCAGCAGCGATCCGGTGACCGTGGCGCGCATCCTCTGCGACCACTGCGCGGCGCATTCGCTCTACGTGGCCGACCTCGATGCGCTGCAGGGCGGCGCGGTGCAGGTCGCCGTGCTGTCCGAACTGCTGCGTGCGCTGCCCGGCGTCGCGCTCTGGCTCGATGCGGGTCTGGCGGACGCGGCGGCCGGCGAGGCGCTGCGCGCGCAGTTCGGTGCCGACGCCGAACGCGTGGTGCTGGTGTTCGGCAGCGAGTCGCTGCGATCGCGGGAAGCGCTCGAACGCTGCTTTGCGGACACGGCTTCGAACGAGAAAGAAGAAGAAGGGCCCGGCGCCGTGCTGTCGCTCGACCGGCGCGACGGCCGCCGCCTCGATGCCGCGGGCTGTTGGGACGCGGTGGACCTGTGGCCGCAGCGGCTCATCGTGATGACGCTCGAACGCGTGGGTTCGGGCGCCGGCCCCGACCTCGACACCTTGCAAGCGGTGCGTGCCCTGGCGCCCGGCGCGACCGTGATCGGCGCCGGCGGCATCCGCAGCCCCGACGACCTGGCGCGCGCCGCTGCCGCGGGCGCCGACGCCTGGCTCGTCGCGAGCGCGCTGCACGACCTGCAGCTGCCGCGCGTGCGGCGCTGAACTGCTGCGCGGGCCGGCGGGGCGGTCGGAGGGCGTGAGGCGGCGTCGCATGCGGACGCCAGCACACACGAACCGTGCCATCCCCGGGGCGACGCGGCTGTGCCGAAATTGACCGTCCGCAGGGGGTGGCTACCGCCAAAAGCGCAACACTTTGTCTCGCAACTGTGTCCCATGCGGCCCGCAAGCCGCCTGCGCCGCGGGAAGGGGGTCAATGGCACATCGCTTGCGTGGCTCGCTGTCCATGGAAGCACCCGACACCGCTGCCGCCCCCTGGACCTGTCCGTTCTGCCCGCTGCTGTGCGACGGTTTCGGCGTGGAATCCGGCCCGGCGGGCACGCCGATGAAGCTGGCCGGCAGCGACTGCCCGCGCGCGCACCGCGCGCTTGCCCATTTCGACAGGAGCGCCGCCGCCGCTGAGCCGCAGGCGGGTGGCCACGCCTGCGACCTCGACACGGCCATCGCTGCCGCCGCCGCGCTGCTCGCGTCCAGCCGGCAGCCGCTCTTCGGCGGCCTCGGCACCGACGTCGCGGGTGCCCGGGCCCTTTACGCGCTGGCGGCGGAAACCGGCGCGATCTGCGATCCGGCGGGCGGACCGGCGCTGATGCACGGGCTGCGCGCGCTGCAGGACCGCGGCGGCTTCGGCACCACGTTGGCCGAAGTGCGCACGCGCGCCGACCTGATCGTCTGCATGACCGAGGACCCAGCGGCCAACCATCCGGAGTTCTTCCGCCGCGCGGGCCTGGGCGAACGCGAGGGGCTGCGCATCGAGGCCCTGCCTTGGCATGGCGATCTGTTCGAGACCGTGGCGCTGCTCGCGGCGCTGGTCGCGGGCCGCGTGCGCGCCGACGATGCGCGCGTGCCCCCCGGCCTGGCCGCGCTTTCCAAGGCGCTGCAGGCCGCGCATTACGCGGTGCTGGTGTACGAGCCGGCCCGCCTGCCGGCACAGGGCGCGCTGGTCATCGAGGCGATCCAGCGCATCGTCGCCACGCTGAACCGAATCACCCGCGCGGCCGCGCTGTCGCTGGGCGGCGGCGACGGCGCCGCCACCGTGAACCAGGTGTTCGCCTGGCTGTCGGGCCTGCCGCTGCGTTCGCGCGCGGGGCCCGCGGGCCTCGAGCACGAGCCGCTCGCCTTCGATGCCGCGCGCCTGCTGGCCGAGGGCACCGTCGACACGCTGCTGTGGGTGTCGAGCTATGGCCCCGAACCGGCGCCGCCGCCGGTCGACATGCCCTGCATCGTGCTCGGCCATCCGCGCATGCGCGAGGCGCTGAATGCGCGCGTGCGGGTGTTCATTCCGGTCTCGACGCCCGGCATCGGATCGGCGGGCCACCTGTTCCGCACCGACGGCTCGGTGCTGCTGCCGCTACGCGCGCTGTACGACGACGGCCTGCCCGGCGTGGCCGAGGTGCTGCGGCGCATGGCGCAGGCGGTGCGCATGCTGAAGAAGGAGCGCGTGCAATGACGGCCACGCTGCGGCTGCGTGGCGGCCGCGTCATCGACCCGGCGAACGGCTGCGACGAAGTGCGCGACCTGTACGTGCGCGACGGCCGGATGGTCACGCTCCTGCCCGGCGAAACCGCGACCGAGGAGATCGACATCTCGGGCTGCATCGCGATGGCCGGCGGCATCGACATGCACACCCACATCGGTGGCGGCAAGGTCAACCTGGCGCGCATGCTGCTGCCCGAGGACCACCGCGCCAACGCCAATCCGTTCGCGCTGCCCGACAACCTGCTCGAGATGGCCTCGTGCGGCCAGTGCGCGCCCGGCACGCTCGCCACCGGCTACCGCTACATCGAGATGGGCTACACGGCCGCGTTCGAGCCCGCGATGATGGCCTGCAACGCGCGCCACACGCACATGGAGATGGGCGACATACCGATCCTCGACCACGGGGCGTACGTGATGCTCGGCAACGACGAGCTGTTCCTGCGCATGCTGGCCGAGGGCTGGGACTTCGAGCGCATCCGCGACTACGCGGGCTGGACCATCAATGCCAGCAAGGCCATGGGCATCAAGGTGGTGAACCCGGGCGGCATCTCGGCCTTCAAGTTCAACCAGCGCAAGCTCGACGTCGACGAGAACCACGTGCACTGGCAGGTCACGCCGCGGCAGGTGGTGCACACGCTCGCGCGCGCTCTCGGCGAACTCGGCGTGCCGCATCCGCTGCACATCCACGGCAGCAACCTCGGCGTGGCGGGCAACATCCAGTCGACGCTCGACACCATCGCCGCGCTCGAAGGCCTGCCCGCGCACCTCACCCACATCCAGTTCCATGCCTACGGCACCGAAGGGCCGAAGAAGTTCTCGTCGGCCGCGCTGCAGCTCGCAGAGGCGGTCAACGCCAATCCCAACATCAGCATCGACGTGGGCCAGATCATGTTCGGCCAGACCGTCACGGCCTCGGGCGACACCATGCGCCAGCATGCGCAGTCGGGCCTGGCCGATCCGCGCAAGTGGATCGGGGCCGACATCGAATGCGAGGCCGGCTGTGGCGTGGTGCCGTTCCGCTACCGCGAGCAGAGCTACGTGAACGCGCTGCAGTGGGTTATCGGGCTCGAGATCTTCCTGCTCGCGAGCGACCCGTGGCGCGTGGTGCTCACCACCGACCACCCGAACGGCGGGCCGTTCACGAGCTATCCGCACCTGATCCGGCTGCTGATGGACCGCGGCTTTCGCGAGGCGCAGCTCGCGAAACTGCATCCCGAGGTGGCAGCCGAGGCGGCGCTGCGTTCGATCGCACGCGAGCTCTCGCTCTACGAGATCGCGATCATGACCCGCGCCGGCCCCGCGCGCCTGCTCGGCCTGCATGACCGCGGGCACCTGGGCGCGGGCGCGGCGGCCGACATCGCGGTGTACCGCGACGAGGCCGACCGCGAAGCCATGTTCGCCACGCCGGCCTACGTGTTCAAGGACGGCGTGCTGGTCTCGCGCGCCGGGCGCATCACCGCGGTGCCGGTGGGCGGCACGCACTTCGTCGCGCCCGACTATGACCGTGGCATCGAGAAGCGGCTGCGCCGGCACCTGGCGGCGCAAGGCGCGGTCAACTTCGACCACCTGGCGATCGACCACGACGAGCTGTGCCAGTGCTGCAACGGCGGACGCCTGCTGCCGGCCGCCTGTTTCCAGGCGGCGCCATGACGGCGCAGGCGGCGCGCGTGCAGCGCAACGGCGTGGCGGTCGACGCCACCTTCGCCGAGGCTTTTCCGATGAAGGCCACGCGCATCCTCGTCACCGCGCACACGCTCGAATGGGCGCGCTGCGCGGCGGTCTCGGCCACGGGTTTCGCCACCTCGGTGATCGCCTGCGGCTGCGAGGCGGGCATCGAGCGCGAACTCGGCGCCGACGAGACGCCCGATGGCCGGCCCGGCGTGAGCGTGCTGATGTTCGCGATGTCGGGCAAGGAGCTCGCCAAGCAGCTCGAGCGCCGTGTCGGCCAGTGCGTGCTGACCTGCCCGACGACCGCGGTCTTCGCCGGGCTGCCGCGGGTGGCGGGCGGCGACGTGGCGGCGCTCGGCAAGAACCTGCGCTTCTTCGGCGACGGCTGGCAGATCTCGAAGGTGATCGACGGCGTGCGCTACTGGCGCGTGCCCGTGATGGACGGCGAATTCGTGGCGCAGGAGGACACGCCGGTGGTCAAGGCCGTGGGCGGCGGCAACCTGCTGCTGCTCGCGCGCGACACCGACGGCGCGCTCGCCGCCGCCGAGGCCGCCGTGGCCGCGATGAAGCGGCTGCCGAACGTGGTGATGCCGTTTCCCGGCGGCGTGGTGCGGTCGGGCTCGAAGGTCGGCAGCCGCTATGCCAAGCTCGGCGCCTCGACCAACGACGCCTTCTGCCCGAGCCTGGTCGGGCTGGTCGCGCACAGCGAGCTGGCCGGCGAGGATGGCCTCGCGGGCGAGGTCGGCTGCGTGATGGAGATCGTGATCGACGGCCTGTCCGAAGCCGACGTGGCCGCGGCCATGCGCGTCGGCATGGAGGCCGGCATCGCCCTCGGGCCCGCGGGCGGGCTGCTGCGCATCTCGGCCGGCAACTACGGCGGCAAGCTCGGGCCGTTCCATTTCCATCTGCATGCGCTGCTTGCGGCGGAGGATGCGCAATGACCGGATGGCGATTCAGCCTGCGGCAGACGCCCACCGTGCGCGTCGACCTGCGCGGCATCGTGCCCGATGCGCTGGCGGGGCTGTCGGCTGCAGAGGTCGGCCGGCTCGCCGTCGGCCATGGCAATGCGACGCTGCCGCTGGCCGAGCTGTTCGACATCGCGCCAGGCGAGGAGGAGGGCGAATTGCGCTTCGAAGGCGACCTCGACCGCTTCGACCGCATCGGCTGGCAGATGGCCGAAGGGCGCATCCGCGTGGACGGCCATGCGGGCCACTATGCGGGCGGCTGCATGCGCGGCGGCACGCTGCGCATCGAAGGGAATGCCGGGTTGCTGGCCGGCTGCGAAATGGCCGGCGGCCGGCTCGAGGTGGCCGGCAACGTCGGCGACTTTGCCGTCAGCACCTTGCCCGGCAGCATGGACGGCATGCGCGGCGGCACCCTCGTGGTCCACGGCAATGCCGGCGAACGCTTCGGCGACCGCATGCGGCGCGGCACCGCGGTGGTCCACGGCCATGCGGGTGGCTTCCTGGGCTCGCGCATGGTGGCGGGCACGATCGCGCTCGGCGGCCATGCGGGCGCGCATGCGGGCTACGGCATGCGCCGCGGCAGCATCGTCTTCGCCGAGGGCGCCGCGGCGCTGCCCGACGGCCTGGCCATGGCGCCCACCTTCGTGCCGAACCCGACCGCCACGCCGGTCTTCTGGGCGTTGCTGGCGCGCGCGCTCGCGCGCCACGGCGGACGCTTCGGCGACCTGCCGGCGCGCCGCATGGTGCGCCACCTCGGCGACCTGTCGGCCGACGGCAAGGGCGAGCTCATCGTCTGCCGGTGAGAATCCAGGGCTCACTGGAGTTGACCGTGGATTCTTCCTTCGCACTGCTCGACGACTGCGGCTCGACGCCCGACCGCCCCACGAGCCGGCTGTACACCCGCTTCGTGCGCGCGCATCGCGCTGTCGACGCGGCCGACCTCGACGCCGCATGGGCGCGCGTGGATGCCGACCTGCGCCAGGGGCTGCATGCGGTGCTGCTGGCCGACTACGAATGGGGCGCCAGGCTGCTGCAGGCGGGCGAGCGGCGGCTTGCGCCCGGCGATGGCGCGGCGCTGCGCGTGCTGATGTTCCGCGACTGCACGCGGCTTTCGGCCGGCGAGGCCGGCGCCTGGCTCGACCGATGCGAGCCCGACAGCGCCGCCGCCGCGCAGCCCGCGGGCGTGATGAACCTGCAGCCCGGCATCGGCGAGGCGGAATTCACCGCCGCCATCGCGCGCATCCATGCCGCCATTGCCGCGGGCGAGACCTACCAGGTCAACTTCACCTACCGGCTGGACGGCCAGGCCTACGGCTCGCCCGTGGCGCTGTACCGCCGCCTGCGCGAGCGTCAGCCGGTGGCGTACGGCGCGCTGATCGCGCTGCCCGAGGACGGCGAGATCACGCATGTGCTCTCGTGCTCGCCCGAACTGTTCCTGCGCCACGCGCGCGGCGTGCTCACCGCGCGCCCGATGAAGGGCACCGCCGCGCGCGCCGACGCCCCCGAAGCCGACAGCGAAACGGCGCGCCGGCTCGCGGCCGATGCGAAGAACCGCGCCGAGAACGTGATGATCGTCGACCTGCTGCGCAACGACATCGGCCGCGTGGCCTGCATCGGCTCGGTGAAGGTGCCCGCGCTGTTCGCGGTCGAGCCCTATGCCACGGTGTTCCAGATGACCTCGACCGTCGAGGCGCTGCTGCGCCCCGGCGTCGGCATGCCCGAGCTGCTGCGCGCCGCGTTTCCCTGCGGCTCGATCACCGGCGCGCCGAAGCACCGCACCATGGACTGGATCGCCGAGCTCGAAGGCACGCCGCGCGGCCTCTATTGCGGCGCCATTGGCTGGGTCGATGCGCCGGCCGAAGGCGAGGCGCTCGGCGATTTCTGCCTTTCGGTGGCGATCCGCACGCTCACGCTCGGCGCGCCCGAGCGGGGCCTGCGGCCGCTGCGGCTCGGTGTCGGCGCGGGCATCGTGCAGGACAGCCGCGCGGCCGACGAGTTCGAGGAATGCCGGCTCAAGGCGCGCTTCCTCACCGCACTCGACCCCGGCTTCGAGCTGTTCGAGACCATGCTGGCCACGCCGGGCGAGGGCATCCGCTACCTCGAGCGGCATCTGGCGCGGCTGGCGCGCAGCGCCCAGGCGCTCGGCTTCGCGTTCGACCGCGCGGCCGCGCTGCAGGCGCTGCGCGACGCACTGCCCGCGCTCGCGCCGGGCCAGCCGTCGCGGCTGCGCCTGGCGCTCGCGCACGGCGGGCGCATCGGCATCACGCATTCACCGCTGCCGCCACTGCCGCCCGGCGCGGTGAAGCTCGTGATCGCCGAAGCGCGGCTGCCCGATGCGAACCCGCTGGCGGCGCACAAGACCACCTGGCGCCAGCACTACGACGCGGGCGTGCGCGCCGCCGAGCAGGCCGGTGCGTTCGACAGCCTGTTCTTCACGGCCGATGGGCGGCTCGCCGAAGGCGGGCGCAGCACGCTGTTCGCGCGCATCGACGGACGCTGGTGCACGCCGCCCGTGGCCGACGGTGCCTTGCCGGGCGTGATGCGCGGCGTGCTGATGGAGGACTCGATCTGGCTCGCCGAGGAGCGCAGCCTCTCGCTCGACGACCTGCGCGCGGCGCAGAAGCTCGTGGTGTGCAATGCGCTGCGCGGCGTGCTGCCGGCGCAGCTGCTGTTGCTGCCGGCCGAGGCGCCGGCGGCATTGTTGCCGCCACGGCAGCCTTCGACCGCCTGAACAGGCCGCGCGCATGCAGCTCGCGCTGTTCGACCTCGACCACACGCTGATCCCGTTCGACAGCGGCATGGCCTGGACGCGCTTCCTGATCGCGCGCGGGGCGCTGCCCGCGGATGCCGAGGCGGTCTACCTGGGCTACTGCCAGCAGTACGTCGACGGCACCCTCGACATCCGCGAACTGCACCGCGCCAGCGTCGCGCCGCTGGCGCGCTTCGGCATGGCCACGCTGCGGCAGTGGGCCGACGAATTCGAGCGCGAGGTCGCGCCGCGCGTGCCCGGGCAGATGCGCGCGCTCGTGCGGGAACACCAGCAGGCCGGCCACCTTTGTGCGATCGTGACCGCTACCACGCGCTTCATCGCCGAGCCCTTCGGCCGCGTGTTCGGCGTGGCCGACGTGCTCGCCACGCGCTCGCTCGTGATCGGCGACACGCTCGACGGCGGCATCGACGGCGATCCGTGCTTCGGCATCCACAAGCTGGCGCACGTGGCGCACTGGCTCGAGGCGCGCGGCACGCGGCTCGATGCGCTCGAACGCTCGTGGTTCTATTCCGATTCGGCGAGCGACCTGCCGCTGCTCGAGGCGGTGACCGACCCGGTCGCGGTGGCGCCCGATGCGCGGCTGCGGGCGCGGGCGGTGCAGGCGGGGTGGAAGATGATCGAGCGCGCTTGAGCGCACCTGAGAGCGCCGGCCTACACCTGGATCAACCCCCACCGCAGCGCCACCCACGTCAGCTCCGCCTGGTTGGCGGCGCCGAGCTTCTGCTTGATGCGGTAGAGGTGCGAGCCCACGGTGCTCAGCGACAGGTTCAGCGTGCCCGCGATCTGCGCCACCGTCATGCCGCGCGCGAGCTGGATGAAGACCGAGAACTCGCGCTCGCTCAGCAGGTCGGCCGGATTGGCTTCGCCCTCGATCTGCGCGGTGGCGAGTGCCTGCGCGGTGCTGGCGTCGATGTAGCGCTCGCCGCGCGCCACCGCCCGGACCGCGGCGATCAGCGCGTCGGGCGCGCTGCGCTTGGCGAGGTAGCCGAGCGCGCCGGCGCGCAGCACGCGGCGCGGATGGATCGTGTCCTCGTGTGCCGACAGGGCCAGCACGCGCGCCTTCGGGTCGTGCGCCAGCAGGCGCCGTACGGCCTCGAGCCCGCCCATGCCGGGCATCGACAGGTCCATCACGACGAGGTCGGGCTGCACCTGCGGATAGTCCTGGCAGGCCTGCTCACCGGTGTCGGCTTCGGCCGCCACCTCGATCTGCGCGTCGGCCAGCAGCATGCGAAAACCCATGCGCACCAGCGCATGGTCGTCCACCAGCATCACGCGGATGGGAGGTTCGGTCGTCGATGTCATGGGTTCTCCGGGGCGGCGCCCGCCAGCGGCAGGCGCACCGTGAGTTGGGCGCCGCGCGGCACGGCGGGTTCGAGGCGCAGTTCGCCGCCGAGGCTTTCGATGCGCTCGGCGAGCCAGCGCAGGCCGTAGTGTCCGCTGCTGGTCTCCTGGGCCGCGCCGGCGGCACCGAGGCCGCGGCCGTCGTCGCTGAGCGTGAGCGTCACGGTGCTGCCGGTGCCGGCGAGCGCGAGCACGATCCGGCGTGCCTCGCCATGCCGCAGTGCGTTGGTGATGCCTTCCTGCGCGGCGCGGTAGAGCACGAGCGCGGTGTCGGTGCCGAGCGGGGTGCGGCCGAGGTCGAGGCCGAGCTGCCATTCGACCTCCACCCCCGCGTGGCTGTTGCGCGTGCGCTCCACCAGGTCTTCCAGCGCGGCCACCAGGCCGAAGCGGTCGAGCACCAGCGGCGTGAGGCGCGGGATCATGCCGTGCATCGCGGTGTAGAGCCGCGCCGATTCGTCGGCGATGAGCCGTGCCGCCTGCTCGGCCTGCGGATCGTGCGACTGCATGCGCTGCGCGATCGACAGCGCCATGCTGCGCATCGCGGTGACCGACTGGCCGAGCTCGTCGTGCAGCTCGCGCGCGATCAGGCGGCGTTCTTCCTCGATCTTCTGGTCGACCCAGCGGCCCAGCTCGCGGCTTTCGAGCAGGCGGCTCTCGGCGCGCACCGCGCGGCGCTCGGTCTCGATGCGCTGCTGCAGCATGCCGACCATGCGGTTGAAGGCGGCGCCGATCGCCGCGGCCTCGGTGCCGGGCAGGGCGCGCAGCGCCACGTCGAAGCGCCCGCTCTCGAGCTGGTTGAGCGCATCGACGATGTCGGCGAACGGACGCGTCGCGCGCCCCACCACCCAGAACACGGCCGCATTGACCACCGCCAGCAGCCCGAGCGCGCTGAGCAGCAGCAGCACCGCATCGTCCCAGGCGTCGAGCACCGCGCGCGAGGCGTTGGAGCGCACCACCAGCTTGCCGTCGGGAAAGGCGATCGACATCTGCTTGGGCGACGGCGACACCAGCCTGGCGAACCAGCCGGGCGCGTCGCGGCCCGCCTTGTAGGGCGAATCGGGCGAGCTGTAGAGCACGCGCGCCTCGGCGTCGAGCAGCGTGATGTCGTTCGAGCGCACCCGGCCCACGCCCTGCAGGAAGGCCAGCATGGCCGGCGTGCCCTGCGCCGCGTAGAGCCATGCGGTGCGGTTGAGCAGCTGGGCGGCCACGCGGTTGGCGGCCACCACTTCTTCCTGGATCGACTCGCGCATGCTGCGCAGCTGCAGCGCGAGCATGGCCGCGAGCGACAGCAGCGCCAGCAGGCTGACGATGAGGTTGATCTTCAGGCGCAGCGTCATGACGTACTCGCGTCGCCGAAGCGCCCATGCCTTGCATAGCCGTCGAGTGCGGCGACCATCGCCCGCACCATGGCCGGGTGCGCGGGATCGTGGCCGGCAGCCGCGTCGACCCACTGCAGCCGGCTGTGCGCGATGCGCCCGTGCACCGTCTGCGCGCCTTGCGGCGGGCACACGCGGTCGCCCTGCGAATGCAGCAGCAGCGTGGGCACGTGGGGCAGCGCATGCAGGCGTTCGAGCAGCGGCGGCGCATCGTCGAGCCAGCAGCGGTGCAGCAGGTAATGGCTCTGCACGCGGTAGCGGTCCACGAGCGCGTCGAGCATGGTGCCGGTGGGCGCGGTGTCGTCGGGCGCGGCCTGCGGATCACCGGCGAGCGCACGCTCCCAGCGCCACCATGCGAGCGCGAGCCGGCGCGCCGTGTCGGCATCGCCATCGGCCGCGAGCCCGCGCGCCAGGAAGCCCAGCATGTCGCCGCGTTGCTCCGGCGGCGCCTCGGCGGCGAAGCGTTCCCATGCGTCGGGCGCGCGGCGCGCGGCGTCCTGGAAGAAGTTGTCGATGTCGCCGGCGCGCGGCAGGAACACCGCGCGCAAGAGCAGTGCGGCCACGGCCTCGGGCTCGGCCAGCGCATGGGCGAGCGCCAGCGTCGCGCCCCACGAGCCGCCCACCACCAGCCAGCGGGGCACGCCGAGCTGCGCACGCACGCTGCGCAGGTCGTCGAGCAGGTCGGCCGTCCGGTTGTGCAAGGTCGCGCCGCGCGGCCGGCTGCGGCCGGCGCCGCGCTGGTCGATGGAGATCACATGGAAGCGCGAGGGATCGAAGAAACGACGCAGCAGCGGCGAGCTGCCCGAGCCCGGTCCACCATGCAGCACCACGGCGCAAAGACCTGCCGGATCGCCGCTTTGCTCGACATGCAGGACATGGCCGTGCGACACCGGCAATGCGTGGGTGCGCCAGGGCGGAGTTTCGTTGTACAGGCCGGTGGGAAGCACCGGGGCATGGTACGGGAAACCTAGGCCGATGGCTGCGCGGCCGTGTCCTGCCGGCCCGGCGGCGCGAAGCAGACGGCGGTCCAGCCTGCATCGACCTTGAAGGGCTGCTCGCTCGAATAGATCCGGAATGCGCCGGCTGGCGACACGCCGCCCACGAGCCACCAGTCCTTGCCGGGCTTGCCCATGCGCTCGCTGAACGCGGCCCAGCCGTAGGCCTTGGTGAGGTTCGTCGCCTGGATGGTCCAGCCCTCTTGCAGCCGCGCCTCGAGCGCCGCGTAGGTGGCGCCCTCATGGAAGGCGAGGTAGCCGCGCTGCTGCAGCGACAGCGCACCCGCGGCCTGTCCCTGTCCGCGGCCGACGGCGAGCTGGAAGGTGCGGTGGTGCCCCATCCGGTGGCCCTGCGCCTTGCACACCAGCGCGTTGTACGAGTCGTTCTCGGTGGCGCACAGCAGGTAGCTCAGGTGCTGCACCTCGAGCGCCTCTTCGGCCTGCTCCGACAGAAATTCGCCATAGAACACCTCGATGCCGCGCATGCGCGCGAGCTTGAGGGCTTCGTAATGGCGGTCGACCACCAGCACCTCGATCTGCAGGCGCTGCAGCGTCTGCGCCAGCGCGCAGGTCCAGGGCGATGCGCCGACGATCAGCAGGCCCGAGTCGCCGCGCGCAGCCAGCCCGAGCCGGCGCGCGATGCGCCCGAGGCTCAGGCCGTGGCAGAGCACGGTGGCCATCACGATCAGGAAGGTGGTCGGCAGCAGCTTCGCCGCGTCGGCATAGCCGGCCTTGACCAGGGCGGGCCCGAAGATGCCGGCCGTGGCCACGGCCACGATGCCGCGCGGTGCGATCCAGGCCAGCAGCAGGCGGTCTTCCCGGCGCATCGGCGCACCCAGCGTGGAGAGCCCGATCGCGAGCGGGCGCACCACGAACAGCACGGCAAGCACGAAGGCCACCATGCGCCAGTCGATCAGTGCGAGCTGCCCCGGCTCGAGCTGGCTCGGGATCACGATGAACAGCACCGACAGCAGCACCACCGTGAGGTTCTCCTTGAAGTGCTGGAGCGACTCGCGCTCGACCAATTCCATGTTGCCGATCACCAGGCCCATGACGGTCACGGTCAGCAGCCCCGCCTCGTGCTGCACGAGGTTGCTGGCCCAGTAGGCGGCCAGCACCAGCACCATGAGGATGGGCGCCTTCAGGTGCTCGGGCGCGCCGCCGCGCCGGTACAGCCAGCCGATGAGCCAGCCGCCGAGCCCGCCCAGCACCAGGGCCACCGCCACGGCGGCGCCGAGCGCCAGCAGCGTGGTCGACAGCCCGCCGCCCGACACCGTGAAGTACTGAAAAGCCAGCACCGCCATCAGCACGCCGATCGGGTCGTTGACGATGCCCTCCCACTTGAGCAGCGCGGCCGATTCCTTGTTGAGGCGCGCCTGCCGCAACAGCGGCAGGATCACCGTGGGTCCGGTCACGACGAGGATGGCGGCCAGCACGATCGCCACCGGCCAGCTCAGCCCGCCGATGTAGTGCGCGGCCACGCCGCCGAACAGCCACGCCAGCGGCGGCGCCACCACCGTGAGCCGGCCGATGCCATGGCCCACGCGTTTGAACTCGCTGATCTTCAGGTCCATGCCGCCTTCGAACAGGATGATCGCGACGCCCAGGCCGATCAGTTCGCTGAGTTGCTCGCCCTCGATGCTGGGCCGGACCACGCCGGCGATCGGGCCGAGCACGAGGCCGACGGCGATGAGCACGACGATCGCGGGAAGGCGGATCTGGGCGGCCAGCCACTGGCTCGCGAGGCCGGCGCAGAGGATGGTGAGGAGCAGGGAGGCGGTGTGCACGTTCGGGGATATCGAATTGTTCAAAGGCGCTGCCGCGTGCCGCGCAGCAGGCGCGGAGCCTACAGGGGAAACCCTGAGTTTCTGGGCGCTGCGGCCATGCCGATGGCGCCGGTGTGTGCAATGTGCACGCTTTCATGAAAATCATGAACTCCGAATCATGATTTCACGGCTGGGTCTGATGCGCCCATCGGTTCACTATGGGCGGTGGAACCACGCGGTTCCCGCAGCCGCCGTCCGGCGCTGCTGTGCCACTTCAGAAGGAGACACCGCATGAAATGGGAAACACCGACGGCCACCGATTTCCGCTTCGGCTTCGAGATCACGATGTACGTCAGCGCTAGGTAAGGACGCCCCCCGAAGCGCCTGCGGCGCCTCCCCCCCAGGGGGGCGCACCCGGTGGCCCGGCGGAGCCGGTTCCACGGGTGCCCTGGGATGGGCCGTGGGGGTTTGCGGGCCGTGCCTTTTTTCGACCCGCCCTGTTTTTTCGGGGCGGGTTGTTGGTTCGATTCATCTCTTTTCTTTCTACCGATGCGCATCACCGTCCTGGGTTCGGCCGCGGGTGGCGGCTTTCCGCAGTGGAACTGCAACTGCCCCAATTGCGCGGGTGTGCGTGCGGGCACGGTGCGGGCCAAGGCGCGCACGCAGTCGTCGATCTTCGTGCGGCCCGATGCGGGCGCGGACGGGGTGCTGTTCAATGCATCGCCCGACATCCTCGAGCAGATCCGCAGCAGTCCGGTGTTGCAGCCGGCGCGTGCGCTGCGCGACACGGCCATCGCGGGGGTGGTGCTGATCGACGGGCAGGTCGACCACGCGACGGGGCTGTTCATGCTGCGCGAGCGCGGCACGCCGCTGCCGCTGTGGTGCACCGATCCGGTGGCCGAGGACCTGAGCCGGGGCAACCCGGTGCTGAACGTGCTGTCGCACTACTGCGGCGTGGCGCGCCATGCGGTGCCGCTCGACGGCAATGCGTTCGAAGTGCCCGGGGTGCCGGGGCTGTCGTTCCGCGCGATCGCGCTCACGGGCAAGGCCGCGCCGTATTCGCCGCACCGCGATCATCCGGTGGCCGGCGACAACATCGGCGTGACCGTCCTCGACCGGCAGAGCGGGCGCAGCCTGTTCTATGCGCCGGGCCTGGGCGCGATCACGCCGCCGGTGTTCGATGCGATGTCGAACGCCGATGCGGTGATGGTGGACGGCACCTTCTGGACCGACGACGAGATGGTCCGGCTCGGCGTCAGCGGCAAGCGCGCGTGCGAGATCGGGCACCTGCCGCAGTCGGGCGAGGGCGGAATGATCGAATGGCTCTCGCGCCTGCCGGCCACCACCGCGCGGCGCATGCTGATCCACATCAACAACACCAATCCGATCCTCGACGAGGACTCGGCCGCGCATGCCGCGCTGCGGCGCGCAGGGATCGAAGCCTGCGAAGACGGCATGCAGATCCAGCTCTGAAACCGGAAGCCCACCTCCATGCACGCCGACAGGATCCAGGACCCGTCCCGCCCGACCACCCACCACGGCGCGGAAAGCGCACCCGCCTGGTCGCGCGATGACTTCGAGGCCCGGCTGCGCGAGCGCGGCCGCAGCTACCACATCCACCATCCGTTCAACGTGATGCTCAACAGCGGGCGCGCTTCGCCCGAGCAGATCCGCGGCTGGGTGGCGAACCGCTTCTATTACCAGATCGCGATCCCGATCAAGGACGCCGCGGTGCTGTCGAACTGCCCCGACCAGGCGGTGCGGCGCGGCTGGGTGCAGCGCATCCTCGACCACGACGGCTTCGAGCTCGGCGGCATCCGCGACGAAGGCGGCATCGAGGCCTGGCTGCGCCTGGCCGAGGCCGTGGGCCTCTCGCGCGACGAGGTGCGCGACCTGCGGCATGTGGTGCCGGCGGTGCGCTTCGCGGTCGATGCGTACGTCAACTTCGCGCGCCGCGCGCCCTGGCAGGAGGCGGTGTGCTCATCGCTGACCGAGCTGTTCGCGCCCGAGATCCACAAGCAGCGCCTCGCGACCTGGCCCGAGCACTATGCGTGGATCGAGCCCGAGGGGCTCGGCTACTTCCGCAACCGCGTGAGCCAGGCGCGCCGCGACGTGGAACAGGGCCTCGCGATCACGCTCGACCACTTCGACACGCGTGCGCTGCAGGAGCGCGCGCTCGAGGTGCTGCAGTTCAAGCTCGACATCCTCTGGGCCATGAACGACGCGATGGCGACGCGCTACGGGGTGGGTGGGCAATGAGCGCTGCACCGGGCCGCCCCAAGCAAGCTCGCTCCCGCTTGGCGGGAAGGCGCGCAGCGCCAAGGGTGCACCAATGACCGGCGCCGCTCAAATGCAGCTCACGCCCGAGAGCCGGCCGCGTGTCGGCCCGGGCTTTCGCCTGCAGTGGGAGCCAGCCCAGGACTGCCACGTGCTGCTCTATCCCGAAGGCATGGTCAAGCTCAATGGCAGCGCCGGCGAGATCATGAAGCGCTGCGACGGCGAGCGCAGCATCGCGGCCATCGTGGCCGAACTCGAAGGCGCGTTCGGCACCACCGGGCTCGAACCGCAGGTGCGCGGCTTCGTCGAGATGGCGGCGCAGCAGAACTGGTTGCGCTGGGACGGCAACGCATGACCACGCACGCGCCGCCGCGCCCCGGCCCGCCGCTCTGGCTGCTGGCCGAGCTGACCTACCGCTGCCCGCTGCACTGCGTGTTCTGCTTCAACCCGGTCGACTTCGCCGCGCGCGCGGACGAGCTGTCGACCGACGACTGGTTGCGCGTGCTGCGCCAGGGCCGCGAGCTCGGTGCGGTGCAGTGCGGCCTCTCGGGCGGCGAGCCGCTGCTGCGCGACGACCTGGAGCTCATCGTGGCCGAGGCGCGGCGCCTGGGCTACTACACCAACCTGCTGACCTCGGGCGTCGGCCTGACGCCGCAGCGGGCCGCGGCGCTGAAGCAGGCGGGGCTCGACCATGTGCAGCTCTCGTTCCAGGATTCGACCCGCGAGATGAACGATTTCCTCTCGCACACCAAGACCTTCGAACTCAAGAACCGGGTCGCGAAGACCATCAAGGACCAGGGCTGGCCGATGGTGCTCAACGTGGTGATCCACCGCATGAACATCGACCACATCGACCGCATCATCGAGATGGCGCACGAGATGGGCGCCGAATACCTCGAGCTCGCCAACACGCAGTACTACTCGTGGGCTTTTCTCAACCGCGACCAGCTGCTGCCCACGCACGAACAGCTGCGCCATGCCGAGCAGGTGACCGACGCCTGGCGCGCACGGCTCGGCGAGCGCATGCGCATCTTCTTCGTCGCGCCCGACTACCATGAGGGCAAGCCCAAGAAATGCGTCAACGGCTGGGGCAGCATGTTCCTCACCGTGGCGCCCGACGGCACGGCGCTGCCATGCCACACCGCGCGGATGCTGCCCGGCCTCGAGTTCCCGAACGTCAAGGCGCATGGCCTGCGCGAGATCTGGTTCGATTCGGAAGGCTTCAACCGCTACCGCGGCACCGGCTGGATGAAAGAGCCCTGCGCGAGCTGCGACCAGCGCGAGCAGGACCTTGGCGGCTGCCGCTGCCAGGCCTTTCTGCTGGCGCAGGACCCGGCGGCCGCGGACCCGGTGTGCGCCAAGAGTCCCGAGCACCATCGCGTGGCGGAGGCCGTGGAACGCGCGGCGGCGCGCGACCCGGCCGCGCCGGTCGAGCATCCGCTGGTGTTCCGCGACCCGGCCAACTCGCGCCGCTTGGCCGCAGCTACGCCGCCGGCCTGAAGCCTGCAGCGGGCACGGCGGCGCGTCGGCGCATGCGCCTTGCGCGCAGCCAGCCGAAGTCCGGCGCGAAGCGCCAGGCGAGCAGCAGCAACGCGAGCGAGGCCGGGATCCAGCGCAGGTCGACCTCGGCCGGCAGCATCTGGGCGAAGCGGCGGTCGAGCATCGCGGTCTTCAGCGCATCGGGTGCGGTCAGGCGCTGGTAGTTCACGCCCATCAGTTCGGCCAGGCCGCGCAGGTGGTCCTGCCGCAGTTGCGACAGGTGCTCGAGGTTGCGCTGGCTGCCGATGGCGCTGCCCTGGACCACGTCCTCGGGCTGCCAGAAGCCCGCGGGTTCGCCGTTGCTGCCGGTCTTCGGAATGGGGGCGGGCACGTCGCCCCCCACGCCGATCAGCCAACCCTTGACTTCGCCGGGCCGGATGTCGGTCATCGGCGGGGTTTCGTTCACGCGCAGCGGCGGCGATTCCTGCCCGTCGCTGATGAACACGAAGCCGGTCTCGGGCCCGATGCTCTTCGCGCCGCGCAGCGCCCATGTCACGCCCTTGCTGACGTTGCTCGCGTTGGCCCAGCGCATGCGCGCATCGATGCGCTCGAGCGAGGCCAGCAGTTCCTCGTAGTGGCTGCAGACCTCGACCGGCGCGAGGATCACGACCGAGCGGTAGTCCGCGAAGATGCTCCAGCCGATCTTCGAGCCGCAGGGCAGCGCGCCTAGCACCTCGCGCATGGCCGCGCGCGCGAGCGTGAGGCGGCTGACCGCGACCCGGTCGAGCTCGACGTCCTCCACGTTCATGCTCTGCGTGATGTCGAAGCTCACGAGCCAGTTGAACACCGGGCGCTGCAGCTGCACGCGCGGCGGCCAGGCCGCGAGCGCGAGCAGCAGCAGGGCCAGCGCCAGCAGCGCATTGCCCGCGCCCGGTCGGCGCCATGCCGCGGTGCGCGGCGCGGCCTTCATCACGGCAGGTCTCCGGCCACGAAGCCCGGCACGCGCACGCGGCGCTGCTCGTGCGCCTGCTGCTGCTCGGCCGAGAAGACCTCATGCTCCTCGGGCGCGAGCCGCAGCGCGCGCTCGAGGTTGTAGCGCGCATCCCAGTCGGCGGGGTCGGCGCGCAGCAGGTCGCGCAGCCGCTGCTTGCCGAGCTCGAACAGCGGCAGTGCGCCGGTCTGCTGCGCCAGGCCCTGGCGCAGGTACATGTTGCCGAGGTTGAAGAGCGCCTGTCGCGCCACCGTATCGCGCTGGCCCGCCTGCACCAGGCCCGCATAGCCCTTCTGCGCCGCGTCGTGGGCGCCGGCCTTCGACAGCGCGAGCGCGCGGGCGAGCTGCACCTCGCGCGGTGCCGACAACGGCGCGGGCGCGGTGTCCGGCCCCACGGGCGCGGACGCGACGCGTGCGACCTCGGCGTTGAGTTGCATCGTCTCGCGCAGCCGCAGCCCGCGCTCCAGCGCCACGCCGACGCAGCACAGCCCGAGCGCGCCGAACAGCAGGTGCACGGTGCGGCGCTTCATGGCTGCGTCCGCCAGGCTTGCAGCTGCAGGGCGCGGCAGGCAAGCAGCCCGGCGCAGCACAGCATCGCCGCGATGTAGAACAGCGCGGCATGGTCGCGCCGCGGCACGCGTTCGAACAGGGTCAGCGGAAAGTTCTGCTGGCGGTCGATCTCGGCCATGGCGGCGGCCATGGCATTGGAGTCGTCGACCTGGTAGAGCCGGTACGGCGTGGCCAGCGTCTTGAAGAACTCGTGCAGCGCCAGTTCTTCGCCGAGGCCGTAGTCCGACTTCGTCTCGGTCACCAGGTTCGGCGAGTTGGGGCCGCTGCGCACATAGATCCAGTAGAGCCCGACCTTCTCGCGTGCGAGGCCCGCATGGACGCGCTGGCGCGTCGGCTCGTCGAGCCGGGCGCCGCCGTCGGACACCACCAGGATCACCCGGCTGCCCGCATAGCTGCGGTGCTCGAACTCCTCGATCGCGGCGAGCAGCGCTGCGCCCATGCGCGTCTCGGGCAGCCCGCGGCCGATGGCGCTGGCGTCGAGCGCGGCCTGCACCGTGTCGGTCTTCTGCGTGAAGGGCACCACCGCCACCGGCACCGTGCTGAAGGTCATGAAGGCGAAGCGGTTGTCGGGCCGCTTGGCGACGAATTCGCTCAGCAGGTCGCGCACCACCTTGGCCTTGGGCTCGCGCGACATGCGGCCCGCCGTCTGCAGGCCGTTGGTGTGGATCACCGCGTCCATGCTGCTGCTGCGGTCCATCAGGATCAGGATCTCGGCGCCGCGGCCGGTGCGTTCGACTTGCGCGCCCGACTGCCCGGGGCTCGCAAGGCCGATCACGGTGCAGGCCATCGCGCCGACCGCGAACGCGCGCCACAGGAAGCCCACCGCGCGGCCGACGCGGTCGGCGGGCAGCCAGGCCAGGGAGGAGAAGTCGAGCGTGTCGCTGCGCCGCCGCAGCAGCGGCAGCAAGGCGAGCGGCAGCAGCGCGAGCATCCAGGGTTGGGCGAGGTCGAAGCGCATCTTCTCAGTGCCGGTGGCGTTTTTCCGCGCTGCGCAGCGCACGGCAGAGCGGCCGCAGCGGATAGGGGCTGGCAGCCTGCGCGGCGCCCGCCGTGCTTTCGGCGAAGAAGCGGCGCGTCGATTCGCGGTAGAAATCTTCGAGCCGCGGCTGCAGCGGCCGCAGGTAAGGTGCATCGGCCAGCAGCTGCGGCAGGCTGGCGCCGTGCACCACGCGGCCGGCACTGGCATTCAGTGCGCGGTGCAGCACGCGCCAGGCTTCGGGGCTGGCCGGGTCCCGGATGCGCCTGAGCTCGCGCCAGGCATGCGCGAACGGAAGCCGGTCGGCCTCGCGCCGGTTGCGCCAGGCCCACCAGGCGAACCATGCCAGCAGCACGGCCGCGAGCGCCGCGAGTGCGAGCCTCAGCTGCTGCGCGAGCCCATGGGTGGGCACCGCGGCCACCGGCCGGTCGGGCTGCAGCGGCAGCAGCGCGCCCTGGCCAAAGGTCTCGGGCGGCGTCAGCGGTCCGACGCTGACCGGCCATGCGGGCAGCACGAGCGGCGGACCCTCGGCAGTGGCGATGTCGAGCGCCGGCAGCGAGAGCGCGGTCAGCGTGCGCGGCGCGTTGATGAGCTGGTAGTCGACCGCGAGCCAGCGCTGCCCGCGCGCATCGGTCTCGATGCGCGCGGGCCTGCGTTCGAACCAGAGGTCGACGCGCGCGGCGCCCGGCAGCGCGGCGGGCGCCACGCCGGGCGCGAGCAGCAAGCGCTGCGTGAGCACGTCGCCGAGCACATGGCCGAAGCTGCGCGGCTGGGCAACCGTGGTCGCGTCCGCGCTCGCCGGCATGGCGGCGGCCAGCGCCAGCACCGCCGCAGCTGTCCGGTTCACGCCGCCACCTCCATGAAGTAGCGCGTGAGCGCCTCGGCATCGAAGCGGCCATGCAGCAGAAAGGGCGGCATGCCGCGTGCCTCGAACAGCGCCGTCAGCTCGGCGCGGCGCGCGGACACTGCGTCGCGCCAGCGCGTGCGCAGCGACTCGCGCATCCACAGGCTGCGCCGCGCGCCGGTCTCGGCGTCGCTCAGCGCGAGCAGCGCGCGGGCGTCGGGCGGTTCTGTCTCGGCCGGGTCCCAGACCACCAGCGGCACCACGCAGGCGGGGGCGAACTGCCCGAGCAGTTCGCCGAGCGCGCCGACCGGCCAATGAAAATCCGATGCGAGAAACACGAGCCCGCCACGCCCGACCAACCGCTCGGTCGCACGCGCCAGTCCCGCGAGCGTGCGGTCGTCGCCGCGCTGCGGTGCCTCGGCGGTGCGGCACTCGCGCAGCATGCGCGCCATCAGGCTGCCGTTGCCGCGGCTGTGGCGCACGGGCACGAACAGGTCTTCGCGCGCGCGCTGGTCGTCGAAGGCCAGCAGGCCCACGCTGTCGCCGGCGCGAAAGGCGCTGTAGCCCAGCGCCTCGACCAGGTCGGCCACCACGTCGAGCTTGCGACGCGCGGCGCCGAAGTGCATCGATGCCGAGACATCGACCACCACGTGCACGGGAATCGCCACGCGCAGCCGGTGGATGCGCACCAGCCAGTCGCCGCGGCCATCGCGCACGCTGGCGCGCAGGTCGATGCGGCGCGGGTCGGGATGGTCGAACAGGCGCCGGTGCGACGCGAACTCCTGCCCGCTGCCCTGGCTGACCCCGCGCTGCGCACCCGGGCGCCAGCCGCCGAAGCGGCGCGGCAGCCGGTAGTGGAATTCGTCGACGTGTTCCATGGCATCGACTGCTCAGGGTGCGGCGATCTTGTCCATGATCTGGGCGACGAGCGCCTCGGAGAGCTCGGCGCGCCGCAGTTCATAGACCGGCGTGAAGAACACCCGGTGCCCGAGCACCGCGGGCAGCACCGCGGCCAGATCGGCCGGCTCCAGGTGAGAGCGGCCTTCGAGCCAGGCCACCGTGCGCGCCGCGCGCAGCAGCGCGCTCATGCCGCGCGGGCTGGCGCCGGCGAGGATCAGCCGGTCCATGTCCACGCCGTCGAGCCGGATGCCGAACTTCTGCGGCGACTCGGTCGCCTCCCACACGTCGAGCACGTAGCGCTCGATCGTCTCGCTCGCGCGCACGCTGCGCTGCACCTGCGCGGCAATGGCGTTGAGCCGGTCCCAGGGCAGGATGCCAGGCGCCACCTTGTCGATCAGGCCCTCGGTGTCGTGGTAGGCGGTGTCGAACACCAGCGACTTGCGGATGCCGCGGTCGGCGGGCTTGGGCATGTTGAGCTCGAACATGAAGCGGTCGCGCGCGGCCGAGGCGAGCTCGAAGGTTTCCTCGCGCTCGACCTTGTTGCGGTCGGCGAACACCGTCATGTGCGGAAAGCTGTATTCGCGGTCGAAAGCCGAGACGGTGCGCTCGGCCATCGCGCGCAGCAGCAGCGACTGCACCTGGGGCCGCGCGCGGTTGATCTCGTTGAAGAAGAAGGTCACCAGCCGCTCGCCGTGGCGCAGCAGCGGTCCGGGGTCGATGCGCGGACGTCCCTGGGCATCGACGTAGGTGTGATAGACCAGGTCGCCCGGCATCAGGTCGACCGTGCCCTCGACACGCTCGAAGTCGCCGCCCACGGTGCGCGAGAAGGCGCGCAGCACCGTGGTCTTGCCCACGCCCACGTCGCCTTCGAGCAGCACGTGGCCGCGCGCGAACAGCGCCACGTTGATGAGCCGGATGATCTGCGCCTGGCCGATGACGGCCTTTGCGACCTCGGTTTCGACCCGCAGCGCCAGCTGGCGCCACTCTTCGAGTTGTTCGTCGGAGCCCATGGTGTCGGTGTGTTGTGCGGTGTCGTGGGTGTCGTGGGTGTCGTGGGGGCGGCTACTTGGCTTTCATCGTCTTCAGGAGGTTCGCGTCGACGCGGCGGTGCGCGCCATGGCGGACGGGCCGGGCATCGGTTCGGCCTGCTGGCTCAGCGCGCGCTGACAGGGCCGATGAAGCAGCCCTGCTTGACCTTGGCCTGCAGCGCGCGGTAGCGCTTGATCTCGGTCTGCAGTTTTTCGGCGTCGCGGATGTAGCCGCCGCGTTCGCCGCCGATGGTGGTGGCCTTGGTGGCGGTGCTGAGCTCGATGTAGTCGGCGTGCTTGAGCTCGCTGGCGAGCGCGTCGAGCGCGCAGGAACACTTGCTCGTCATCTCGAAGACGCCGACGCCGGGGTGCGCCGCGATGCATTCCTGCACGTAGAGCACGCGGTCCAGCGTGGGATAGTCGTTCGCCTGCGCGGGGCCGCGCGCGAACGCGGGCAGCCCGCCGGCAAGGCCGCAGAGCAGGCCGAAGGCGAGAAGGTGGCGGATGGTTCCTGGCATGGGGTTCCCTGTGTCCCTAACGTGAAGGCGCTTTCGCGCCCTCGATGAGCAGTTCCTCGACGATCAGCGGCCTGGCCGCCGGGCTGTCGCCGGGAATGGTGGTGCGGATGCCGTGGACGCCGCCGGGCACCGCGTCGGACAGCGTGAAGCGGTAGTGCTTGGTGGCGAACTTCTCGTACTTCGGCCGGTTCGGGTCGTCGAGGAACGGGCTGAACGCGATCTCCTTGCCGCGCACGGTGCGGCCCTGGTAGCGCAGCGACACGTCGCGCACCTCGGCGCCCTTGTAGATCGCCATGCGGATGCGCTTGCGGAAGTGCAGCTCGGAGCCGCCCGTGAGGCGCTTCATCTCGCGCACGTCGTGCTCCAGAAAGTAGAGGATCACCGGGTTGCCCTCGGCCGCGGCCACGTCGGCCACCTGCGCCTTGCGCGCGCCGCTGAGGAACACGCCCTTCGTATCGCAGCAGCCGCGGCCGTCGGCGCGGCTGCTCAGCGCCACGGTCACGCTGTCGGAAAAGGGCTCTTCGAGGCTGCCGCTCCTGCCGAACGCGTAGCGCAGCAGCATCGGCGCCTGCAGGCCGCGCAGCTGTGGCGTCATGAACAGCAGCCGCTCAGCCGGCGAATAGTCGTGCTTATTTGGCTGGGCCCGCGAGGCGAGCGGCAATACGGCGAGCAGCAGCGCGCAGAGCGGGGCGGCGATGGCGGGGCGCATGGAGGGACGGCTCAGTTGGTGGGCGCCCCGTACGATGCATCGACGAGCGGAACGCCGTACTCCTTCAGGATCGCCTGGATCTCGGGCGCCTTCGATTCGATCAGGCCCTCGATCTGCTGCTTCCATTCGCGCTCGCCGTAGCGCACGCCCATGGCCATCTGGTAGTCGAGGCGGATGCCTTTCTCGGACTTGAGCGGCACCACCACGAGCGCCGGGTTCTTGACGCGGCGCGCGAAGAAGCCCGCGATCGGGCCCCAGACCACGACCGCGTCGAGCTTGCCCTGGGCCAGGTCGCGCTCCACGATCTCGCCCGGGTACTGTGCGGGGTCGGCGCTCATGAGCTTGTACGGCACTGCCTGTTCGAGCAGGCCGTGGCGGTTGAGCCACTGCGAGGCCGGCGAGCGGTCGTAGATGCCGATGCGCAGCGACTTGAGCCGGGCCGGATCGAGCTTGAGGAAGTCCTCGCCCGAGGCCACGTTGTCCATGCCCTTGCCCTTGGGAAAGACCAGCGCGTAGGTCGAGCGGTAGTAGGGCTTGGTGACCGAGACCTCGTCGAGCCCGACGGGCACGCCCATCACGATGTCGCAGGGGTAGTCCTGCCCCGGCAGCTTGAAGCGCAGCGTGTTGCGGAAGAACGCGAGCCGCTGCGGGAACGAGTAGTAGGTGACCGGCAGCCCGAGCGCCTTGCCGAACAGCTCGGCGATGCGGTTCTCGATGCCCTCGGCCTTGTCGTTCGAGAATGGCAGGTTGTTCGGGTCCTGGCAGACGCGCAGCGCCTTGCGCGGCGGCGCTTCCTGCGCGGCCGTGCCGAGTGCGGCGAGGCAGCAGGCCACGCCCACCAGCGCCGCACGCACCCCGGCGGCGGTCATTTGGCTTCTTCCACCCGGGCGCGCGTGATCGCGCCGTCGGAACGGCCCTTGAGGTAGGCGTAGAGCTGGTTGATGTTCTCCATCACCGCGGGGTTGTTGCCGAAGCTCTGCATCCCCTTGTCGAGCCGCCCGTCGCGCACGACCTTGATGAACTCATCCTTCTTCAGCGTCTTCAGGCTGTTGATCAGCGACGGACCCACCATGCCCTCCTGGTTCGGCCCGTGGCAGCGGTCGCAGGCCGCCGACCGCCAGGTGCGGAAACCCTTCATGGTCTCGGGATCGACCTTGTACCCGTCCGTGACCTTGTACGGCACCGGGTCCGCGGCCGCCATGGCCAGGGTGCAGGCCACGCCGGCCAGAACGACGAGGGAAGGCAACAACATTGACTGACGAAATTTCATGCTCCAGGCTCTCCATGACATCAAAAACTAAAACGGCCCAACCCAGGAACGAAAGCGACCCAACCCAGGGCACCCGCGGAACGGGCTTTGCCCGGCCGCTGGGTGCGCCCCCCAGTGGGGGGAGGCGCCGCAGGCGCTTCGGGGGGCGTCCTTACTTCGGCAACGCGAAGACGGTCAGCGACCCGCCGAGCTCGGTGTACTGCGCCAGCTCCTTGTAGCCGCCCACCGCACCCAGGCCCTCGGTGCTCTTCTCGGGATCGATGCCCGCGGCCATGCCGATGCCGGCCCAGCCACCGATACCCGAGAACACGCCGATGTACTGCTTGCCCTTGTGCTCGTAGGTGAACACGTTGCCGATGATCCCGGACGGCGTCTTGAACTTGAACAGTTCCTTGTTGATGTCCTTGGCGTCCACGCACTTCAGGTAGCCCTCGAGCGTGCCGTAGCACGAGAGGCCGCCCGCAGTGTTGAGCGAACCGCTCCACACCGAGAACTTCTCGGCCTTGGTCTGCACGATCTTGCCGGTGCCCGCATCCCAGGCGATGAAGTTGCCCATGCCGCCATGGCTGCCCGGCGTGGGGTACATCGAGAGCGTGGCGCCGACGTACGGCTGGCCCGCGGTGTATTCGACCTTGAACGGCTCGTAGTCCATGCAGACGTGGTTCGTCGGCACGTAGAACAGCTTGGTGTTGGGGTCGTAGGAGGCCGGCTGCTGGTCCTTGCTGCCGAGCGCCGCGGGGCAGATGCCCTTGGTGTTGACGTCGGGCCCGTTCTGCGCGGTCGAGTACTTGGCCACCACCTGCGGCCGGCCGGTCTTCATGTCGACGTGCGTGGCCCAGTTGACCTTGGGGTCGTACTTCTCGGCCACCAGCAGTGCGCCGGTCACGCGGTCGAGCGTGTAGGCGAAGCCGTTGCGGTCGAAGTGCACCAGCGCCTTGGTCGGCTTGCCCTTCACGTTGATGTCCGCGAGGATCATCTCGTTGACCCCGTCGAAGTCCCACTCGTCGAACGGCGTCATCTGGTAGACCCAGTTGGCCTTGCCGGTGTCGACGTCGCGCGAGAAGATGCTCATCGACCACTTGTTGTCGCCGGGGCGCTGCGAGGGGTTCCAGGTCGACGGGTTGCCGGTGCCGTAGTAGACGGCATTGGTCGCCTTGTCGTAGCTGTACCAGCCCCAGGTGGTGCCGCCGCCGATCTTCCACTGGTCGCCCTTCCAGGTCTTGAGCGACGAGTCCTTGCCCACGGGCGCGAGCTTGCCGTCGGTCCAGGTCATGGTCTTGTCCGGGTCCATCATCATCTCGGCGTCGGGGCCGGTGCTGAAGGCCTTCCACGCCAGCTTGCCGTCGCTGATGTTGTAGGCCGCCAGGAAGCCGCGCACGCCGAACTCGCCGCCGCTGATGCCGGTGATGACCTTGTCCTTGAAGACGTGCGGCGCATTGGTGTTGGTGGCGCCGACCTTCGGATCGCCGTTCTTCACCGTCCATGCGACCTTGCCCGTCTTGGCGTCGAGCGCCAGCAGCGTGGTGTCGGCCTGCTGCAGGAAGACCTTGCCCTCGGCATAGGCCAGCCCGCGGTTCACCGTGTCGCAGCACATCACGGCGATCACCGACTGGTCCTGTTTGGGTTCGTACTTCCAGAGGATCTTCTGCGTCTCGATGTCGAGCGCATAGACCTTGTTGGGGAACGGCGAGTGCAGGTACATCGTTCCGTCGACCACCAGGGGCGAACCCTCGTGACCGCGCAGCACGCCGGTGGAGAAGGTCCACGCGACCTGCATCTTGCCCACGTTGGCCTTGGTGATCTGGTTCAACTTGCTGTATCGCTGGTTGAACATGTCGCCCGCTTGCGTGGCCCAGTTCTTGGAATTGGCGATGTTCTTCTCGACGTCGGCATTGGCGAACGCCAAGGCCGGAAGCGCCAACATCGCGACGCCGATGTGCCGTACGAGACGGCCGGCGGTCTGCCTGGAAAACTTCATATATGTCTCCTCACATCTCAGGTGGGTTTTGAACACGATCATTCGGCGGCAGCCTGCTGATCTTTCGATCGCTCTGGCGAAGGCAGCGGACCGCAACATCCATGCCCGGCGCGGCCAGCCGTGCAGGCGCAGGCGTGCAGCGTCGCGGGATGCTGCGCAGCGTGCATCGAACCTAGGGAAATCCCGAGCGTCGGAGACCTCGAATGCGGGCGCAGGCGTCCGGATGGCTGTGCAGTTTTGACGCAAAGTGTCTCGCGCAAAGCACGGATGTCGAGCACCACGGCGCGCCCGACGGCACTCTGGAGGCCCTGGCAGGGGCAAATGAGCCAGAACGCCTCAAGTGAAAACCCTTGCGCGCGGAGGCACGAAATTTGCGCTTGATAGAGCGAGACGTCCAACGACATCGAAGCCCTGAACCGACCGCCCAGACTGCACCTGCCTCCATGCTGCGAACCATCGACCTCACCAAGCGCTATGGCACGCGCACGGCGTTGCAGTCGCTGTCGCTGCATTTGCCGGCGGGGCAGTTCGTCGCGCTGCTCGGGCCCAATGGCGCGGGCAAGTCGACGCTGTTCCAGGTGCTGACGGGCATGTTCGCGGCCGACGAGGGCGAGGTCGAGGTGGCCGGCCACTCGCTGCGCCGCGCGGCCAGTGCTGCGCTGCGGCACATCGGCGTGGTGTTCCAGCAGATGTCGCTCGACCTCGACCTCAGCATCCGCCGCAACCTGCTGTTCCAGGCCGACCTGCATGGCCTGCCGCGCCGGCTCGCGCAGCAGCGCATCGCCGCGGCCTGCGAGCGGCTCTCGATCGATGCCGACCTCGACCGCAAGGTGCGCGAGCTCTCGGGCGGCAACCGGCGCAAGGTCGAGCTCGCGCGCGCGGGGTTGCACCAGCCGGCCGTGCTGCTGATGGACGAGGCCACGGTCGGGCTCGACCCCAAGTCGCGCCAGGACCTGCTGGCCGCGCTGCGCGCGGACGTGCGCGAGCGCGGCGTCTGCGTGCTGTGGGCCACGCACCGCGTCGACGAGGCCGAGCAGGCCGACCGCGTGCTCGTGCTGCACAAGGGCGCGCTGCTCGCGGACGGCACCCCCGGCGACGTGACCCGGCAGCTCGGCGGCGACAGCCTCGAGGCAGGGTTCATCGCACGCACTTCGTAGACAGACAAGAACCAAGAACCGCAACCCACAAATAAATGGAGACATCGACATGCCGCAACGCTCTTTGCCGACCCTCGGCGCCGTGGTCCTGCTCGCTCTCGGCTGCCTCGGCGGCGCAGCCCGGGCGCAGCAGGGCACGGCCTACGTGTCGAGCGAGAAGGACAACGCGCTCACGCTGATCGACCTCGCGACGCTGACCGTGAAGGGCACCATCGCCACCTGCAAGCGCGCGCGGCACATCCAGCTCACGCCCGAGCGGCAGCTCATGGTGGCGTGCACAGACTCCAACCAGGCCGACCTGATCGACCCCGCGAGCGGCAAGTCGCTGCGGCGCATTCCGCTCGGCGACGAGCCCGAGGCCTTCGACCTGTCGCCCGACGGCAAGGTGATCTACGTCTCGAACGAGGACGCGGGCGAGGCCAGCTTCATCGATGCGGCTTCGGGCAAGAAGCTCAATTCGGTGAAGGTGGGCGCCGAGCCCGAGGGCGTGAAGGTCAGTGCCGACGGCAAGACGCTCTACGTGACTTCGGAAGTCGCTAGCCTGGTGCACGTGATCGACACCGCAAGCGGCAAGGTGCTGAAGAACATCAAGGCCGGCAAGCGCCCGCGCCGCATGGCGATCACGCCCGACGGCAAGGAGCTGTGGGTCACCAACGAGCTCGGCGCCAGCGTCAGCATCGTCTCGACCGCCACCCACGAGGTGATCGACACGCTCAAGTTCGAAGTGAAAGGCGCGCGCGCCGAGGACATCACGCCCGTCGGCATCCAGATGACCGCCGACGGCAAGCGTGCCTTCGTCGGCCTGGGCCGCGCCAATCACGTGGCCTTCGTCGACGTGCCCGCGCGCAAAGTGACGGGGCTGGTGCTGGTCGGAAAGCGCGCCTGGAACGTCACGCTCGACAAGGCGCAGGCACGGCTCTACGTGGTCAACGGGCTCAGCGACGACATCACCGTGGTCGACGTGGCCGGCGCCAAGGCACTCAAGAGCGTGCCGGTCGGCCGCGTGCCCTACGGCTTGGTGATCGTCGAATGACGATGCGCCCGGCAGTGCTTTCGTGCCTGGCGCTGGCGCTGGGTGCCGCTGCTGCGCTGCCGCCGGCGGGTGCGGCGGTGCTCAAGGCGACGCTGATCGTGCCCGACGACGACCGGCGCCTGGAGCGCTCGCGGCTCGAGCGCGCCTACCTCGGCCATCCGGGCGGGCCGTTGTCCGACGGGCTCGAGGTGGCGCTCGAGGAAACGAAGTTCGAGCTCGAGGCCGCGGGTGCCGAGGTGGCGCTCGCGAGCGCGCCGGCCGCATCGCTCGAGGCCGCGCGCGCCGCGGCGGTGGCGGCCGAGAAGGGCGGCGCCGCGGTGCTGCTGACCGACCTGCCGACCGACTGGACCCTGGCCGTGGCCGATGCGGTGAAGCTGCCGGTGCTGAACCTCGGTGACGCGGCCGACCGGCTGCGCCAGCAGGACTGCCGGGCCCGGCTCTTCCACCTGCTGCCGAGCGAGCGCATGCGCGCCGATGCGCTGGCGCAGACGCTGGTGTCGCGCAAATGGAGCAAGTTGCTGCTGCTCGTGGGCGGCAGCCCGCAGGACGCCGCGCGCGCGGCCACCGCGCAGGCGGCGATCAAGCGCTATGGCCTGCAGCTGGTGGCGAGCAAGCCATACAAGCTCTCGGCCGATCCGCGCGAACGCGACCTGGCCAATCCGCTGCTGCTCACCGCGGGCAGCAGCTACGACGCGGTGTGGGTGGTCGACAGCGACGGCGAATTCGCACGCGCGCTGCCGTACCGCACGGTGCTGCCGCGGCCCGTGGTCGGCGACGCCGGGCTGGTGGCGCTGGCCTGGCATGCACAGTTCGAGCGCTATGGCGCGCCGCAGGTGTCGCGGCGCTTCGCCAAGGCGGCCAAGCGGCCGATGACCGCACACGACTGGGCCGCATGGATGGCCGGCAAGGCGCTGGCGGCCGCCGCCGTTGCCGCGCCCAAGGGACCGAACGCGGCCTGGGCCCAGGCCTTCGCGAAGAGCAGCCTCGACGGCTCCAAGGGCACCACGCTCGGCTTTCGGGCCTGGGACGGCCAGCTGCGCCAGCCGATGCTGCTGACCGACGGGCAGGGCGTGATCGCCACCGCGCCGGCCGAGGGCGTGCTGCATCCGCGCAACGTGCTCGACACGTTGGGCGCCGATGCGCCGGAAAAGTTATGTCCGGTGGCGCGCTGATGAAGGCCGCATCCGGCACCGACGCGCAGCCCGCCGCACCGGCGCCGCGCCGCGGGCTGGCGCATGCGCTGCAGGCGATGCGCGCCATCGTGCTGCGCGAGCTCTACAAGTTCTCGCAGCAGACCGGCCGCCTGGTGTCGGCGCTGGTGCGGCCGCTGCTGTGGCTCGCGGTGTTCGCGGCGGGCTTTCGCAACGTGTTCGGCGTGGCGATCGTCGAGCCCTACGACACCTACATCCCGTACGACGTCTACATCGTGCCGGGGCTGGTCGGCATGGTGCTGCTGTTCAACGGCATGCAGTCGTCGCTCGCCATGGTCTACGACCGCGAGATGGGGCTGATGCGGCTGCTGCTCACCGCGCCGCTGCCGCGGCCCTGGCTGCTGTTCTCCAAGCTCTGCGCCACCGCGCTGCTGTCGGTGCTGCAGGCGCTGGTCTTCGTGGCGGTGGCGGCCGCCATCGGCACCGAGCTGCCGCTGCTGTCGGCCTCAGCCCTGCATGCGCTGCTCGCGCTGGCGGCCGGTGCGCTGATGCTCGGCGCGCTCGGGCTGCTGCTGTCGGTGCACATCAAGCAGCTCGAGAACTTCGCCGGGACGATGAATTTCGTGATCTTCCCGATGTACTTCCTCTCGACCGCGCTCTATCCGCTGTGGAAGCTGCAGGAGTCGGGCGCCGAGTGGGTCTACCAATTGGCGCGCTTCAATCCCTTCACCTACGCGGTCGAGTGGGTGCGCTTTGCGCTCTACGGCAAAGACCCGGGCCTGGCGCCGTACGTGGTGCTGGGCTGCCTGGTGGTGTTCTTCGGCCTGGCCTGCTGGGGCTACGACCCGCAGCGCGGCTTCGGCGGGCTGGCCAAGCGCGGGGGCGGCACATGAGACGCCGCGCGCTGTTGCAGGCGGGCGCCGCGCTCGCATCGGGGGCTGCGCTGCCGGCGCGGGCCTCGACCGAGCCGTTTCCCTCGCGGCCCGTGACGCTCTGGGTGCCCTGGCCCGCGGGCGGCGCCACCGACATCTCGCTGCGCGTGCTGGCCGACGTGGCCGCGGTGCCGCTCGGCCAGCCGGTGCTGACCGAGAACCGCGGCGGCGCGGGCGGCACGCTGGCCATGCCGGTGCTGCAGCAGGCGCGGCCCGACGGCTACACCATCGCGCAGATGCCGCAGCCGGTGTTCCGCGCGCCGCATGTGCAGAAGGTGCTGTGGGACCCGATCCGCGACGTGACGCCGATCGTCCAGGTGTCGAGCGTGACCTTCGGCATGCTGGTCGCGGCCGCGAGCCCGGTGCAATCGCTGGAGGACATGTTCGCGTTCGCACGCGCGCGGCCGGGCGAGCTGACCATCGCCACCAACGGCATCGGCACCACGCCGCACATGGTGCTCGAGGCGCTGTTCACCGCGCGCGGCCTGCGCTACATCCACGTGCCGTACAAGGGCACGTCCGAGCAGCTGAATGCAATCGCGGGCGGCCAGGTGATGGCCGGCGTCAATTCGACCGGCTTCGGGCCGGCGGTCGATTCGGGGTCGCTGCGGCTGCTGGCGATCTTCTCGGGCGAGCGCTCCAGGCGCTGGCCGCAGGTGCCGGTGCTGCGCGAGCTCGGCTTCGACATCGTGGCCAAGTCGCCGTTTGGGCTGGCCGGCCCGCGCGGGCTGCCGCGCCACGTGGTCGAGGTGCTGCACGACGCCTTCAAGAAGGCGATGTTCGATCCGCGCTTCAAGGACGAGATCGCCAAGTACGACCAGGAGGTCGACTACCTGGGCCCCGAGGCCTACGCGCAGTCGTGCCGCGAAATCTATGCGCAGGAGCGCGCCAACGTGGAGAAGCTGGGGCTCACGCGTACCGGGACTTGAAAGGGAGGGCTCATGAGCGGATCGAACAAAAAGACAACCAGCCGCAGGTTGATCGGCTGGGCAGTGGCCGCAGCGGCCTGCCCGCTGACCGGCCAGGCGCAACAGGCCGCGACGCAGCCGGGCAACCTGCCGACCGTGGAGGTGGTCGGCACCACGCCCGTGCCGGGCATCGAGGTGCCGCGGGACCAGGTGCCGTCGAACGTGCAGACCGCGAGCGACCGCGACCTGCGCCGCGCGCAGAGCCTGAACCTGCCGGAATTCATGGCCACGCAGTTGCCGAGCGTGAACGTCAACGAGGTCCAGGGCAACCCGTACCAGGCCGACGTGAACTACCGCGGCTTCAGCGCGAGCCCGGTGCTCGGGACGCCGCAGGGCCTGTCGGTGTACCAGGACGGCGTTCGCATCAACGAGCCCTTCGGCGACGTGGTCAACTGGGACCTGATCCCGCGCGCCGCGATCTCGAGCATCACGCTGCTGCCCGGCTCCAACCCGCTGTTCGGGCTCAACACACTGGGCGGCGCGCTGTCGCTGACGACCAAGCGCGGCGACACCCATCCGGGCACCGGCTTCGAGCTGCAGGCCGGCTCCTTCGGCCGCGTGAGCACCGAGCTCACGCATGGCCGCAAGCTTAGCGAGACCGGGCACCTGTTCCTGGCCTTCGGCGGGCTCAACGAGGACGGCTGGCGCCACCATTCGCCCTCGCGCGTGCGGCAGCTCTTCGCCAAGGTGGGCAACGACAGCGGCGGGTTCTCGTGGGACCTGAGCTACAGCCATGGCGACAACCGGCTCGTGGGCAACGGGCTGCTGCCCGAATCGATGCTGCTGCGCGACCGCCGGCAGGTCTACACCCGGCCCGACCGCACCGACAACCGCATGTCGATGCTCACGCTCAATGCGAGCTACCGCGTGAGCGACGTGCAGACGATCGCGATGACGGCCTACGCGCGGCACTCGCAGTACGGCACCCTCAACGGCGACCTGAACGACGACTTCGAGCCGCCCGAGAACGACGACACCGGCGTGGAGAACCGCACCTTCACGCGCCAGCGCGGCGAGGGCGTGGCGCTGCAGACCACCTTCACGACGGGCATCCACCAGCTCACGGTCGGCGCCTCGGTGGACCGCGCGCGCACGCGCTTCCTGCAGACCGAGTCCGAGGGCTTCCTCGACGCCACGCGCGCGGTGGTGCCGCTCGAGGAGGCCGAGCCCGATGCGATGATCTCGGGCCGAAGCCGCACCGCGAGCATGTACGTGTCGGACCTGATCGCGCTGCGCCCCGACCTGCAGCTGAGCCTCTCGGGCCGCTACAACGACACGCGCGTCTCGACGCGCGACGGCGGACGCGCCTTCCTCGGACTGGACACGAAGCTCGACGGCGAGGGCCGCTACCGCAAGTTCAATCCCGCCATCGGCCTGACCTGGCAGGCCACGCCCTCGCTCACGGCCTACGGCGGTTGGAGCCAGGGCAGCCGCGCGCCGAGCCCGATCGAGCTCGGTTGCTCCGACCCGGAGAACGCCTGCGTGCTGCCGAACGCGCTGCAGGCCGACCCGCCGCTCAAGCAGGTGGTGTCGCAGACCTTCGAGACCGGCCTGCGCGGCACGCTGGCGCCGGGCCTGCGCTGGAATGCGTCGGTCTTTCGCACCGTCAACAAGGACGACCTGCTGTTCATCAGCAGCGGCCTCTCGCGCGGCTACTTCAGCAACTTCGGCCGCACGCTGCGCCAGGGCGTCGAACTGGGCCTGTCGCAGCAGACGGAGAGCGTCGACTGGTCGCTGTCGTACAGCTACCTGCGCGCGCGCTACGGCGGTCCGGCCTGCCTCGTGTCCGAGGCGAACAGCAGCGCCGAGGCCAGCCCGGCATGCACCGGCGAGGGCGAGATCGCGCTGCGCCGCGGCGACCGGCTGCCGGGCCTGCCCGCGCATGCGCTCAAGTTCAACGTCGACTGGCGCGTCACGCCCGCGTGGACGCTCGGCGCGCAGTACCGCGCGTATTCGAGCCAGACCGTGCGCGGCAACGAGAACGGGTTGCACACCCCCGACGGCGTCGACTTCAGCGGCAGCGGCCGCATCGGCGGCTATGCCTTGCTCGACCTGACGACGCGCTGGAAGCTGGGCCGCAACGTGGAGCTCTTCGCCAAGGTGGCGAACGTGTTCGACCGGCGCTATGCGACCGCGGGGCAGCTGGGGCACAACGCGCTCGACGCGGCGGGTGCGGTCGCAGCGCCGGACGAGTGGCGCAACGCGCAGTTCGTGGGGCCGGGGGCGCCGCGTTCGGTGTGGGTGGGGGTGCGGGTGCAGCTGGGGGTTTGAAGGGCCCGCCTCAGGTCCGCCGCACAGCGCGCTTGCGTGTCGGCGCACGCCCCGTGGGCATCGGCCCGAGCTGCGCATCGATCTGCGCCTGCCCGTTCGCGCGCAGGTAGTCCTCGAAGGCCAGCGCCACCTGGGGCAGCTGGCGTGAGGCGAGGTGCATCACGTACCAGTCGCGCACGACCGGATTGCCCGGCACCGGCAGCACGGCGAGCAGGCCGGCGTTCATCTCGAGCACGCAGGTGTGCATCGACAGGAACGCGATGCCGAAGCCCGCGGCGCACATCTGCTTGATCGCCTCGTTGCTCGACAGCTCCGAGCCGATGCGAAACGGCAGCCCCTGGTCCTTGAACAGCCGCTCGACGGTGGTGCGCGTGCCTGAGCCGCGCTCGCGCACCAGCATGCGCGTGTCCGACAGCATGGCGAGGCTGGGCTTGGCCACCGTCATCAGCGGATGGCCCGGCGCCGCGAGAAAGGCCATCGGATGCCGGGCGAAGGCGCTCGACGCGGTCTTCAGTTCGGCCGGCGGTCGGCCCATGATGGCGAGGTCGATCTCCTGTCCCGCGAGCATGCGCACGATCTCGTCGCGGTTGCCGACCTGCAGCTTGACCTTGACCTTCGGATGCTCGCGCGCGAAGTTGACCAGGATCGGCGGCAGCAGGTATTCGGCCGTGGTGATGGCCCCCACGCGCAGCGTGCCCGAGAACACGCCCTGCAGCATGGCCATCTCGTCGCCGGCCTCGCGCCACAGCTCGAGGATGCGGCCCGCGTAGCCGGCCAGCAACTCGCCCGCCTCGGTGAGCCGGATGCCGCGCCCGGTGCGCTGCAGCAGCGGCGTGCCGGCCGACTCCTCGAGCGTGCCGATCTGGATCGATACCGCAGGCTGCGTGAGGTGCATCTCGTCGGCGGCGAGCGACACGCTGCCGAGCCGCGCCACGGCATGGAAGGTGGCGAGCTGCCGAAAGCTCGCGTGTTTGGTGAGGGGCATGCACGTGATATTAGGTTTGGCAAATGTGAATGTCAAAAGATTTGATTTTTCTTAATCGTTGACGCGGCCTACATTCACTTCACCAAAGACGCATCCGCAGCAGCAGAACCAACCTTCATCCAAGAGGAACGCCATGGGCAACATGAACGAGGCCATCCAGATCACCGACGCGAAGAAGCGCTATTCGGCCGGCGTGCTCAAGTACGCGCAGATGGGCTACTGGGACGGTGACTACGTGCCGAAGGACACCGACATCCTCGCGCTCTTCCGCATCACGCCGCAGGAGGGGGTGGACGCCATCGAGGCGGCCGCCGCGGTGGCCGGCGAGTCGTCGACCGCGACCTGGACCGTGGTGTGGACCGACCGGCTCACGGCTTGCGACATGTACCGCGCCAAGGCCTACAAGGTCGAGCCGGTGCCGAACAACCCGGGGCAGTACTTCTGCTACGTGGCCTACGACCTCTCGCTCTTCGAAGAGGGCTCGATCACGAACGTGACGGCGTCGATCATCGGCAACGTCTTCAGCTTCAAGCCGCTGAAGGCCGCACGGCTCGAGGACATGAAGTTCCCGGTGGCCTACATCAAGACCTTCGCGGGGCCGCCGACGGGCATCGTGGTGGAGCGCGAGCGGCTCGACAAGTTCGGCCGTCCGCTGCTCGGCGCCACCACCAAGCCGAAGCTCGGGCTCTCGGCCCGCAACTACGGCCGCGTGGTGTACGAGGGCCTGCGCGGCGGGCTCGACTTCATGAAGGACGACGAGAACATCAACTCGCAACCCTTCATGCACTGGCGCGACCGCTTCCTGTTCGTGATGGACGCGGTCAACAAGGCCAGCGCCGCGACCGGCGAGGTCAAGGGCAGCTACCTCAACGTCACGGCCGGCACCATGGAAGAGATGTACCGGCGCGCGCAGTTCGCCAAGGAGCTCGGCTCGGTGATCGTGATGGTGGACCTGGTGATCGGCTACACGGCGATCCAGTCGATGAGCAACTGGTGCCGCCAGAACGACATGATCCTGCACCTGCATCGCGCGGGCCACGGCACCTACACGCGGCAGAAGAACCACGGCGTGAGCTTCCGGGTCATCGCCAAGTGGATGCGCATGGCCGGCGTGGACCACATCCATGCGGGCACGGCAGTGGGCAAGCTCGAGGGCGACCCGATGACGGTGCAGGGCTACTACAACGTCTGCCGCGACACGCACACCAAGGTCGACCTGCCGCGCGGCATCTACTTCGACCAGGACTGGGGCGCGCTGCGCAAGGTGATGCCGGTGGCCTCGGGCGGCATCCACGCGGGCCAGATGCACCAGCTGCTCGACCTGTTCGGCGACGACGTGGTGCTGCAGTTCGGCGGCGGCACGATCGGGCATCCGCAGGGCATCCAGGCCGGGGCCACCGCCAACCGCGTGGCGCTCGAGGCGATGGTGCTGGCGCGCAACGAAGGCCGCGACATCGCCAACGAGGGGCCGCAGATCCTGCGCGATGCGGCCAAGTGGTGCACGCCGCTCGCGGCGGCGCTCGACACCTGGGGCGAGATCACCTTCAACTACGCCTCGACCGACACCTCCGACTACGTGCCGACGCCGTCGGTGTCCTGAGCTTTCGCCGTTTCCACCCAAGGAGCAACGCCATGCGCATCACCCAAGGCACCTTTTCCTTCCTGCCCGACCTCAGCGACGAGCAGATCCGCCGCCAGGTCGCCTACTGCCTCGACAAGGGCTGGGCCATCGGCCTCGAATACACCGACGATCCGCACCCGCGCAACACCTTCTGGGAGATGTTCGGCAACCCGATGTTCGACATCCAGGATGCGGCCGGCGTGATGCTCGAGCTTGCCGCCTGCCGCAAGACATTTCCCCAGCAGTACATCCGCGTGACGGCCTTCGACTCGACGCACGGCACCGAGTCGGTCGTGATGTCCTTCATCGTCAACCGGCCGGCCCACGAGCCGGGCTTCCGGCTGATCCGCACCGAGGAGGCGGGCCGCACGCTGCGCTACAGCATCGAAAGCTACGCGGCGCAGCAGCGCCCCGAAGGCAGCCGCTACACCGGCGGTTGAGCAGAAGAAAAAGAAAAGAAAGGCCGGCCGCCATGGACGCCACCGAATCCCCGCCCGCCACGGCATCGCCGGCTGCGCCGAAGGAACTCTTCGCGTCGTCGGGCGTGAAGGCGCTGCTCGACCAGCTCGACGCCGAGCTGGTCGGCCTGGCACCCGTCAAGGGTCGCATCCGCGACGTGGCGGCGCTGCTGCTGATCGACCGCCTGCGCGCGGCCGAGGGGCTGCAGTCGCAGCCGCCTTCGCTGCACATGTGCTTCACCGGCAACCCCGGCACCGGCAAGACCACCGTGGCCATGCGCATGGCCGAGGTGCTCAAGCAGCTGGGCTACGTGCGCAAGGGCCACCTGGTGGCGGTCACGCGCGACGACCTGGTGGGGCAGTTCATCGGCCACACGGCCCCCAAGACGCGGGAAGTGATCAAGAAGGCGATGGGCGGCGTGCTCTTCATCGACGAGGCCTACTACCTCTACCGGCCCGAGAACGAGCGCGACTACGGCCAGGAGTCGATCGAGATCCTGCTGCAGGTGATGGAGAACCAGCGCGACGACCTGGTGGTGATCCTCGCGGGCTACAAGGACCGCATGGACACCTTCTTCGGCAGCAACCCGGGGATGGCCTCGCGCATTGCGCACCACATCGACTTTCCGGACTACAGCGAGGCCGAGCTGATGCAGATCGCCGAGCTGATGCTCACGCGGCTCAGCTATCGCTTCGACGGCGAGGCGTCGTCGGCCTTCGCGCGCTACGTGCAGCTGCGCCGCGGGCAGCCGCACTTCGCCAATGCGCGGTCGATCCGCAATGCGCTCGATCGCATCCGGCTGCGCCAGGCCACGCGCCTGTTCGCCAGCGAGGCGGTGCTGACGCGCGAGCAGCTCTGCACGCTGCAGGCCTCGGACATCCTTGCAAGCCGCGTGTTCGGTGCGCCCGCGGGGCCGGCACGCATCGAAGGAGCACCCTTATGACCATCATCGAAGCCCTCGTGTTCGACGTCGACGGCACGCTGGCCGACACCGAGGACGTGCACCGCATGGCCTTCAACCTGGCCTTCGACCAACTCGGCCTGGGCTGGCACTGGGAACAGGCCGAGTACCGCCGGCTGCTCGCGATCACGGGCGGCAAGGAGCGGCTCAAGGGCTACATCGACGGGCTGCCCGGCGTCGGCGCGGCCGAGAAGAAGTGCCTGTGCGAGCAGGTGCCCGCCATCCATGCCGTGAAGACGCGGCACTACACCGGCATTGCACGGCGCGGCGGCATCGGCCTGCGCCCCGGCGTGCCACGCTTCCTGCGCGAGGCACAGGCGGCGGGCCTGCGGCTGGCCATCGCGAGCACCACCTCGGCGGTCAACATCGATGCGCTGCTGCAGTCGACGCTCGGCAGTTGCGGGCTCTCGATGTTCGACGTGATCGCCTGCGGCGACCAGGTGCGCGCGAAGAAGCCGGCTTCCGACATCTACCTGCTGGCGCTCGAGACGCTGGGCGTGCCGCCCGAGCGCGCGATCGCGATCGAGGACTCGGTCAACGGGCTGCGTTCCGCGCTCGGCGCGGGCCTGTGGACGCTGGTCACGCCGACCTTCTGGACCGAGGGCAGCGACTTCGCCGGTGCCGGACTGGTGCTCCCCGGGCTCGGCGATCCCGACGAGCCGCTCGCCGACGAACCGGGCGGGCAATTGCGCTCGGCCGCATGGCTCGGCGTCGACGAACTGCTGCGCATCGCGACCGCACGGCCGCCGCCCAACGCCGTGCAGGCGTTGTACCAAGCCGGCGGATGACATGAACAGCCAATCTGTACCGAATCTGACAATCGGGCCGCTGCGGCGCGAGGACATCGATGCCGTCGCCTTCGACCTCGACGGCACGCTGGTCGATAGCGCACCCGACATCCGGCGCGCCCTCAACCTCGCGCTCGAGGAGGCCGGGCTGGCGCGCTTCGATCTCGACACGGTGCGCGCCTGGATCGGCGACGGCCCCGATGCGCTGGTCCGCGCGGCGCTGGTGCGGCAGGGACTCGGGGGCGACGCGGCGCTGCACGCGCGGCTCAGGACCACCTTCGACGCCGCCACGCTCGCGGCGCCGCTGGCCTGCGGCCATGTGTTCGAAGGCATCGCCGGGCTCGTCGCGGGGCTGCGCCGCACGCTGCCGATGGCGGTGGTCACCAACAAACCGACCCGGCTGGCACGCGCCGTGCTGGACGCCGCTGGCCTGCTGCCCGCGATGGCGTGGGTGCATGGCGCCGACACGGCCGCGGCGCGCAAGCCTGCGCCCGTGCTGCTGCAGGCCGCGGCGTGCCAGCTCGGCGTGTCGCCCGCGCGGCTGCTGATGGTGGGCGACGGCGCGGCCGACCTGCTGGCCGCGCATGCCGCCGGCGCGCCCGCGGCGCTGGTTGCCTGGGGCTACGGCGGCCATGCGGCCGGCGAGGCGATCGCGGCGGCCACGCTGCCGTGCTGGCGCATCGCGACGCCGCAGCAGTTGCTGCTCGCGCTGACGCTGCGCACCGGGCGCCATCGCGAGGATGAAGAAGAGCGCACGACGAGTCGATGACCGATCCAACCAGGAGACGAACATGCCCATCGCCGGCAAGGCCACGCTGACGCAATACATCATCGAGGAACGGCGCCGGCATCCCGGCGCGACGGGCGCGCTCAACGCGCTCATCACCGATGTCTCGCTCGCCTGCAAGGCGATCTCGCGCAAGGTCGCGCTCGGCGCCCTGGGCGACCTGCTCGGCAGCGCGAGCACGCACAACGTCCAGGGCGAGGAGCAGAAGACGCTCGACGTGCTGAGCAACGAGATGTTCCTGCGCGCCAACGAATGGGGCGGCCATGTCGCCGGCATGGTGTCGGAGGAGATGGAGGCGCCCTACGTGCCGCCGCCGCAGTACCCGCGCGGCAAGTACCTGCTGCTGTTCGATCCGCTCGACGGCTCGTCGAACATCGACGTCAACGTGGCGGTGGGCAGCATCTTCTCGATCCTGCGCGCACCCACGCCCGAGGCGGACGCCAGGCCGGAGGACTTCCTGCAGCCCGGCACGGCGCAGGTCGGCGCCGGCTACGCGATCTACGGCCCCTCGACGATGCTGGTGCTGACGCTCGGCAACGGCACGCATGCGTTCACGCTCGATCCGCAGCTCGGCGAATGGGTGCTGAGCCATCCGAACCTGCGCATTCCGCAGCAGACGCGCGAGTTCGCGATCAATGCCTCGAACAGCCGCTTCTGGGAGCCGGCCGTGAAGCGCTATGTCGACGAGGCCCTGGCGGGCAGGGAAGGGCCGCGCGGCGTGGACTTCAACATGCGCTGGATCGCGTCGCTGGTGGCCGAAACGCACCGCATCCTGATGCGCGGAGGCGTCTTCATGTACCCGCGCGACAGCAAGGAGTCGGGCCGCGCGGGGCGCCTGCGGCTGCTCTACGAGGCGAATCCGATTTCGTTCCTGGTCGAGCAGGCCGGCGGCATGGCGAGCACAGGGCGCAGGCGGCTGATGGATGTCGCGCCCGACTCGATCCACCAGCGCATCGGGCTGGTCTTCGGTTCGTCGGAAGAGGTGGCGCGCGTGGAGGCTTACCACAACGACGAGCCGCAGGACAACTACCAGGCGCCGCTCTTCGGCAAGCGCGGCCTGTTCGCGACCGCGGCCTGAACGCCGCCTGATCTCTTCACTTCCGGGGCCACCATGTCAGCCAAGCATCCCATCGTTGCCATCACCGGCTCGTCCGGCGCGGGCACCACCTCCGTCACGCGGACCTTCGAGAACATCTTCCGGCGCGAGCGCATCCAGGCAGCGATCGTGGAGGGCGACAGCTTCCACCGCCATGATCGCCAATCGATGAAGGCCGCGATGGCCGAGGCCGAAGCCGCGGGCAACCGCAACTTCAGCCACTTCGGCGAGGACGCGAACCTGTTCGCCGAACTCGAGGCGCTGTTCCGCGACTATGCCGAGGCCGGCGTCGGGCAGAGCCGCAAGTACCTGCACGATGCGCAGGAGGCCGCGCCATTCGCGCAGGAGCCCGGCACCTTCACGCCCTGGCAGACGCTGCCGCCCAGCGAGCTGCTGTTCTACGAGGGTCTGCATGGCGGCGTGACCACCGAGAAGGTTGACATTGCACGGCACGTCGACCTGCTGATCGGCGTGGTGCCGGTGATCAACCTCGAATGGATCCAGAAGCTGCACCGCGACAAGCACACGCGCGGCTATTCGACCGAAGCCGTGACCGACGTGATCCTGCGCCGCATGCACGAGTACGTGCACTACATCTGCCCGCAGTTCACGCGCACGCACATCAACTTCCAGCGCGTGCCGGTGGTCGACACCTCCGACCCGTTCATCGCGCGCACCATCCCGAGCCCGGACGAGAGCCTGGTGGTGATCCGCTTCGCGAACCCCGCGGGGTTCGACTTTCCGTACCTGCTGAGCATGCTGCACGACTCGTTCATGTCGCGCGCCAACACCCTCGTGGTGCCGGGCGGAAAGATGGAGCTCGCGATGCAGCTCATCTTCACGCCGATGATCCTGCGCCTCATGGAGCGGCGCAGGAAGGCCTCTGCCATCTAGCACCTGCCTTAGGACCACCGCATGACGACAACGACAGACACCCTCGAACTGCGCACCGCGTGCGCCAATGCCATCCGCGTGCTCGCGATGGACGCCGTGCAGGCGGCCAACTCGGGCCACCCCGGCATGCCGATGGGCATGGCCGACATTGCCGAGGCGCTATGGCGGCATCGGCTGCGGCACGATCCCGCCGACCCGGCCTGGCTCAACCGCGACCGCTTCGTGGTGTCGAACGGCCACGGCTCGATGCTGCTCTTTGCGCTGCTGCACCTGAGCGGCTATGCGCTGCCGATGGACGAACTGCGGCGCTTTCGGCAGCTGCACTCGCGCACACCGGGGCATCCCGAGTTCGGCCTTACGCCGGGCGTGGAGACCACCACCGGACCGCTGGGGCAGGGCATCGCCAACGCGGTCGGCATGGCGCTGGCCGAGAAGCTGCTCGCCAACGAGTTCAACCGGCCCGGGCACGACGTGATCGACCACCGGACCTACGTCTTTCTCGGCGACGGCTGCCTGATGGAAGGCATCAGCCACGAGGCCTGCTCGCTCGCGGGCACCTGGCGGCTGCACAAGCTGGTGGCCTTCTACGACGACAACGGCATCTCGATCGACGGCGACGTGAAGGGCTGGTTCGGCGACGACACGCCGGGCCGCTTCGAGGCCTATGGCTGGACCGTGCTGCGCGGCGTCGACGGCCACGATGCCGCGGCGCTCGACGCGGCGATCGCCAAGGCCACCGCGGCCGACCGGCCCGTGCTGGTGTGCTGCCGCACACGCATCGGCCACGGGTCGCCGAACCGCGCGGGCACCGCGAAGGCGCACGGCGAGGCGCTCGGCGAGGCCGAGATCGCGCTCACGCGCGAGGCGCTCGGCTGGCAGGCCGCGCCCTTCGAGGTACCGCCGAAGATTGCCGAGGCCTGGTCGGCGCGCGAATGGGGTGGGGCCCTGCGCCGCGCGTGGGACGCGCGCTTTGCGGCCTACGCCGAGGAACATCCGGCACTCGCGCGCGAGCTGCTGCGGCGCCACCGCGGCGCGGAACCGCTGACGCCAGAAGCCGAGGCCGCGCTGGCCGCGGCGGTGTCTGGCGCCGAACAGCGCCGCGCGGCCGTTGCCACGCGCAAGGCCTCGCAGCAGGTGCTCGACGAGATCGGCCCGGCCATGCCCGAGCTGATCGGCGGTTCGGCCGACCTCACCGGCTCGAACCTCACCGACTGGAAGGGCCATCGCGCGCTCAAGGGCGACGGCACCGGCAACCACGTGCACTACGGTGTGCGCGAGTTCGGCATGGCGGCGATCATGAACGGGCTCGCGCTGCATGGCGGCTTCCGCCCCTTCGGCGGCACCTTCCTGGCCTTTTCGGACTACGCGCGCAACGGCGTTCGGATGTCGGCGCTGATGAAGCTGCCCGTGGTCTACGTCTTCACGCACGACTCCATCGGCCTCGGCGAGGACGGCCCCACGCACCAGCCGGTGGAGCATGCCTCCAGCCTGCGGCTGATCCCGGGCGTCGACGTCTGGCGGCCGGCTGACGCCACCGAGACCGCGGTGGCCTGGCGCGAGGCGCTGCGGCGCAGCGACGGGCCGAGCTGCCTCCTGTTGACGCGGCAGGCGCTGCCGCATGCGGGCGAGGGCGACGTGCCGCGCACCGAGGCGATGGCCCGTGGCGCCTATGTGCTGCGGCAGCCAGACGATGAGCGCATCGCGCTGCTCGCGAGCGGCTCCGAAGTGGCCGTGGCGCTGGCCGCCGCGGCGCTGCTCGCGCAGGACGGCATCGCGGCGCGCGTGGTCTCGGTGCCGTGCATGGACCTGTTCGAGCGCCAGGACATGGCCTGGCGCCGCGCTGTGGTGCCGCGCCACCTGCCGCGGCTCGCGGTCGAGGCCGGCAGCACCGGGCTGTGGTGGAAGTTCGTCGGCGAGCACGGCGACGTGGTCGGCCTCGACCGCTTCGGCGAATCGGCGCCGGCCGGCGAGCTCTTCAAGCTCTTCGGGCTGACCGCCGAGGTGGTGGCCGAGCGCGCGCGGCGGCTGCTCGCCGCGGCCGACACCGATGCCGCGCGGGCCGACGCGGCTCAGGCCGCCTGAATTCATCCACCACTTTCACCCAGGAGCTTCCCATGGCCATGATCTCGCTGCGCCGCTTGCTCGACCATGCGGCCGAGCACCGCTACGGCGTGCCCGCATTCAACGTCAACAACATGGAGCAGATCCAGGCCATCATGCAGGCCGCCAGCAAGACCGACAGCCCGGTCATCCTGCAGGCCTCGGCGGGCGCGCGCAAGTACGCGGGCGAGCCCTTTCTGCGCAAGATGGTCGAGGCCGCGGTCGAGACGTACCCCGCGATCCCGGTCGTGCTGCACCAGGACCACGGCGCAAGCCCGGCGGTCTGCATTCAGGCCATCCGCTCGGGCTTCACGAGCGTCATGATGGACGGCTCGCTGATGGAAGACGCGAAGACGCCCGCCAGCTACGACTACAACGTCGACGTGACGCGGCGCGTGGTCGAGATGGCGCATGCCGTCGGCGTCTCGGTCGAGGGCGAGCTGGGCTGCCTCGGCTCGCTCGAGTCGGGCCTGGCGGGCGAGGAGGACGGCAGCGGCGCCGAGGGCGTGCTCTCGCACGCGCAGCTGCTGACCGACCCGCAGCAGGCGGCCGACTTCGTGGCGCGCACCGGCGTCGATGCGCTCGCGATCGCCATCGGCACCTCGCACGGCGCCTACAAGTTCAGCCGCAAGCCAACCGGCGACATCCTCGCGATCGAGCGCATCCGCGAGATCCATGCGCGCATCCCGAACACGCACCTCGTGATGCACGGCTCGTCCTCGGTTCCGCAGCAATGGCTGGCCGTGATCCGCGACTTCGGCGGCGAGATCCGCGAGACCTACGGCGTGCCGGTCGAGGAGATCCAGGAAGGCATCCGCCACGGCGTGCGCAAGGTCAACATCGACACCGACATTCGGCTCGCGATGACCGGCGCGATGCGGCGCGCGATGGGCAGCGACCGCGGCGAGTTCGATCCGCGCAAGTTCCTGAAGGACGCGACCGCCGCGGCGCGCGATCTGTGCATCGAGCGCTTCGAGGCGTTCGGGGCGGCGGGGATGGCGGGGAAGATGGCGGCGGCCGCGCCGTAGCAAGAGGGCGCCCGCTCAGGCACTGCCGCCGGTGCGCTCAGGCCCCACCAGCCGCTGCAGCAACGGCTGCCGCGCCAGCACCGCCTCGCGCGTGCCCGCGTCGATCACCTGGCCGGCTTCCATCACCACCACGGTGTCGAAGCGGTCGAGCAGGCTGAGGCGGTGGATCGATGCGATCACGCAGGCGTCGGGAAAGGCGCGGGCGATGCGCTCGAGCACCTTCGCCTCGGTGGCTGCGTCGAGCGCGCTCGTGGGCTCGTCGAGCAGCAGCAGCGAACTGCCGCGGGCCGCGAGCACGCCGCGCGCGAGGCAAAGGCGCTGGCGCTGCCCGCCCGAGAGATTGAAACCACGCTCGGACACGGGGCTGTCGAGGTCGCCGTGGCTGGCCGCGAGCACCTCGTCGAAGGCGCTCACGCGCAGCGCGGCATGCAGTGCCTCGTCGTCGATAGGCTGGCCGAACGAGAGGTTCTCGCGCACGCTGGCCTCGAACACCTCGGTCTCCTGCGGAATCAGCGTGGCGATGTGGCGCAGCTGCGGCCAGTCGGCCGGCTGGCCGTCGATGGCCAGTGTGCCGCCGTGCGGCGCGTACAGGCCCGCGAGCACGCGCAGCAGCGTGCTCTTGCCGCCGCCGCTCGGGCCGACCAGCGCAATGCGTTCGCCACGCCGCAGCGCGAGCGCCACGTCGCGCAGGCCGCCGCGCGGCGGCGCGGCGTCGGCGGAGGCGGCCGCCTCAGCCATCTCAGGCGTATTGCGCGGCGCGTAGTGCCACTGCAGGCTGGAGACCTCGAGGCGCTGCCATGCGGCATCTGGCGCGATGCGCTCGGGCGCGGGCACCTCGCCGGGCGGCTCCTGGTCGAGCGGGCGGCCGGGCGCCTGCCAGATCGGATCGGCGCTGCCGTAGTCGGTGTGCATGCGCGCGAAGAAGCTGAAGTTGGCCGCCACCGAGGTCACGACGCCGGCGGCCTGCTGCGCGTACTGGTAGATCATGAACACCGCGCCGAGCATCACGGCCTGTCCCGGCGTGCGCGCCTGCCAGACGTAGACCACCACCAGTCCCCAGGTGAGCGCGAGGCCCATCATGTCGACGGCGAACCACTTGCCCTCGTTGAGCACCACGGTGCGCCGAAGCGGCACCGACACCGCTTCCATGCGTCGGCGCAGCAGCAGCCGCGAGGCGCCCTGCAGGCGCAGCCCGATCACGGTCGAGGCGTTGCCGAGAAAGTCGAGCAGCGCGGCCACGTAGCGGCGGTCGGCATCGTTCTCGGTGCGCGCAAGGCGCATCAGCGCCTGGTCGATGCGCAGGATCACGATCGCGATCAGCACATAGCCCGCGAGCGCGGTGACGCCGCTGGTGCGCGACAGCAGGGCGAGCGCCACGAGCGGCCCGACGAAGTTGACCGCATTGGTGAGCCAGATGAACTGGTTCTGCGCGAAGTCGGCGAGCGCGCGGCTCGCCTGGTGCACGCGGTGCTGCAGTTCGCCCGAATGGTGGCTGTCGTGCCAGGCCAGCGGCGCGGCGGCGATGCGTGCATAAAGCCGGTCGGCCAGCGCCTCGCGCACCTTCACGCCCACGTTGCGCTCGAGGATGCGGCCCGGCCCGTGCAGGGCCCACGCGCCGATGTAGACGCCCGCGAGCGTCGCGATCCAGCGTCCGGCGGTGGCGAATTCGTTGCGCTGAAGGGCGTTGATTGCCTGGCCCGCGAGGTAGGGCAGCGCGAGCCGGATCAGCTGCGAGGTGCCGAGCAGCGCGGTCGCGCCCAGCAGCTGCGCCCGCGCGCCCGCGGCGAAATGCCACAGCGCCGCATAGAGCTCGCGGATCGCCTGGCCGGGAGAAGTGGAAGGAGAGGCGGAGGGGGTGCCGGTGTTCTTCTTCATGCTGCCTGGGCCCACCGAGGGGCAAGTGTTAGCAAATAGCACTCATCACTTTGCCGTCGCGACTTTGCGACAAAACATAGGTAAAGGTAACGATGTGTATGGTTAAATCGCCCCCAACAATCGCGAAGAGGACGAGGGATTCCATGAAGCTGCTGTTGAGCATGGTGTGCGCCGTGGTCGCGCTGGCGGGGTGCGCCAGCGCGCCGCCGACGCCCACCGAACCCGGCACCGGGTCCGGTTTGTCGTATGTGCCCAAGGTGGCGATGGAAGGCGTCGACCATGCCCGCTACGACAGCGACGTGGCCGACTGCCGCGGCGCCGCGACGCGGATCACGGCACGCAGCGAGTCGGGCGACGCCATGTGGCTCGCGCTGGGCCTGGGCCTGATCACGGTGCATGGCCAGGGCATCGTGGCCGCGGCCTCGTACACGGGCATCTCCGCCGCGGCGATCGACATGTCGTACCGCCCGAACGCGGCAGTGATCGCCGAGCATCAGCAGACGGCGATCGTGCACTGCATGGCCAAGCGCGGCTACCGCAACCTCGATCCGCACGTGCGCGACTCGTTCTATGGCCATGCCTTCAACCCCGAAGTGGTGCTCGCCCCGCGCCGCACGGGCGTCGACACCTACAACGCCGAAGTGGTCGCGAAGGCCGGGCGCTGCAGCGTCCAGCCGCGCGCCGAGCTGACGGCCAAGGGCCCCGGCTACGAGGCGTACAACGTGCCGTGCTCGAACGGCGCCACCTGGGCGGTGCGCTGCGAATTCGGCCAATGCCGCGTGCTCGGGCAATCGCCGGTGCGGCGCTCCTGAGGCTGCGGCCCGGCATCCCGCTCACTGGATGACCAGGCCCTGCAGCGCGGGATCGGCGGGCGGCGTTTCGAACTTCATCTGCCGCAGCGTCTTCATCAGGAGCCGCGCGATCATCAGGTTGCGGTGCCGCTTGCTGTTGGCCGGCACCACGTGCCAGGGCGCATGGTCCGTCGACGTGGCGCGCAGCGCGCGTTCGTAGGCCTGCTGGTAGGCGTCCCACTTGGCGCGCACCTCGAGGTCGCCCATGCTGAACTTCCATTGCTTGCCGGGCGTGTCGATGCGTGCCTGCAGCCGCTCGCGCTGCTCATCCTTGTCGATGTGCAGCATGCACTTGACGATCACGGTGCCGGTCTCGGTCAGCAGGCGCTCGAAGTCGTTGATCTGGGCATAGCGCCGGCGGGCCTCGGCCTTGTCGATCCAGCCCTCGACCACGGGCACGAGCACGTCTTCGTAGTGGCTGCGGTTCCAGACCGCGATCTCGCCGTTGCGCGGCACCACCGCATGGCAGCGCCAGAGATAGTCGCGTGCGCGCTCGTCCTCGCTGGGTGCCTTGAAGGCGCTGACGCGCACCCCGAGCGGCGAGGTGCGCGAGAACACCCAGCGCACGGTGCCGTCCTTGCCGCTGGTGTCCATGCCCTGCAGCACCAGCAGCAGCTTGCGCCGGCCTTCGGCATGCAGCAGGTTCTGCATTTCGTCGAGCTCGACGGCCAGTGCGTCGATTTCCGCGCGCTGGGTTGCCTCGTCGCCGTCCAGGAACGGCGCGTCGCGAGGGTCGATGCCGGAAAGTCGGAAATCGCTGTCGACGCGGAATTTCTTCAGGCTGGGCATGGGCCGGCTCCGTGGGGGAAAAGGAAAGGAGCGTAAGCGATCGGCTGGTCGGTCAGCCGGCCGCCGCGCGAGGACACCCCGTTCAGCGCCCGCTGTCGTCCGGGTCGATCGAGGCGCTCCAGCGGCTGTCCCATTCGGCATGCTTGGCGGCGCCGTCGAGATCGCGCCGGTCGCGCTTGGTCGGCCGGCCCTGCGCAATGGCCAGGGCGGGCTCGCTGCCCATGCGGCGCTGCTCGCGCATCTGCACCTGGGCGGCGATGCTTTCCGGCGTTTCTTCGTACAACTGCTGAGCGACCGGCGCGGGCCCGCGCTGGCCGCTCAGCCCGCGCACCACCACGCTGCGCGTGAGCGGCCCCATGCGCAGGGCCACGGTGTCGCCCGCCTTGACCTCGCGCGAGGCCTTGGCGACGTCGCCATTCACTTGCACCCGGTTCTTGCCGATTTCGTCCGCGGCCAGCGAGCGCGTCTTGAAGAAGCGGGCGGCCCAGAGCCATTTGTCGATGCGCAGGCGATCCATAACGTCAGGAATTTTGGTGGTGCAAAGGCAGCCGCACGACAGCGTCCAGCCCGACCCCTTGTGCGGCATTGTCCTGCGGGCGGCGGTTGTCCAGGTCGATGCGCCCGCCGAGCGCCAGAACGATCTCGCGGCAGATCGCGAGGCCCAGGCCCGAGCCGGTGGCGCTGTCGCCGGTGGAGAAGGGCGCGAACAGCCGCTGGCGCAGCTCGGGCGAAATGCCCGGGCCTTCGTCGCGCACGGCCAGCACCGCCTCGGCGCCCTCCACGCGGACGCTGATCGACAGCGCACCGCCGGTCGGGCTCTGCTTGATGGCGTTGTGCAGCAGGTTGCGCGTGAGCTCCTGCAGCATCCAGCGGTGCGCCCGCACCACGACCGGCCGCGCGTCGATCGCCAGCTCGAAGTCGAGCGCCTTGTCCGCGATCAGCGGTGAGAGGTCGAGCGCGATCTGCCGCGCCACCTCGCCAAGCTCGAGCGGCACCGATTCGGGCTGCTGGCGCAACTGCTCGACCTTGGCGAGCGACAGCATCTGGTTGGCGAGCACGGTGGCGCGTTCGACGGTCTGGCTGATCTCGCCCAGGGCCTGCTCGGGCGGCACGTCGCCGCGGCGCGCGGACTGCACCTGCGCCTTGAGCACCGCGAGCGGCGTGCGCAGCTGGTGGGCGCTGTCGCGCACGAAGCGCTTCTGGTGGTCGAGCAGGCGCTGCAGCCGTCCCATCACCTCGGTGGTGGCGTCGATGAGCGGGCGCAGCTCGCGCGGCGCATCGGGCGCGTCGATCGGCGAGAGGTCGTCGGCGGCGCGCTTCTCGATGGCCTCGCCGAGCTGCCGCACGGGCCGCGTGGCGCGCTGCACCACGAGCACCGTCACGAAGGCGATCACGCCCAGCAGCAGCAGTTGGCGCCAGAGCATGTCGACGAGCAGCTTGCGCACCAGCGTCTCGCGCAGCTCCAGGGTCTCGGCCACCTGCACCACGGCCATGCCGCGACCGCGCGCGCTCGCCACGGGCTGCAGCAGCACGGCCACGCGCACCGGCTGGTCGCGAAAGCGCGCGTCGTAGAAGTCGACCAGCGCTGCATAGGCGCCGCGGTCGGGGATGCGGCCGCGCCAGAACGGCAGCTCGGCGAAGCCCGAGACCATTTCCCCGTCGAGCGCCGAGACGCGGTAGAAGAGCCGGCTCTTGTTGTCCGCCTCGAAGGCCTCGAGCGCGGAGTAGGGCACGATCGCGCGCAGCCGCGCGGCCTCGTCGTAGCCCTCGACGTCGAGCTGCTCGCCGATGGTCTTGGCCGACGCGAGCAGCGTGCGGTCGTAGGCGGTGGTGGCCGCCGCCAGGCTCTGGCGGTACAGGCTCACGCTGTTGATCACGACGAACAGTGCCACCGGCGCGAGGATGCCGAACAGCAGCCGCGCGCGCAGCGACAGGGCCTTCTTCATGGCGTGGGTTCTGCCCGCAGCAGGTAGCCGAGCCCGCGCAGCGTCATCAGCGCGGTGCCGGTGCCCGCGAGCTTCTTGCGCAGGCGATACACCACCACTTCGATCGCTTCGTAGTGCACGTCGGCCTCGCCTGGGAACACGAGCTCGAAGAGCCGCTCCTTGGTGACGGCGTGGCCGGGTTTCATCATCAGCGCCTTGAGCAGCGACAGCTCGCGCGGCGTGAGCTCGAGCACGTCGCCGCGGTGGTAGATGGCGCCGCTCTCGGGCTCGTAGCGCAGGCCGCCGACCTCTTGCGGATTCAGCGCCGGGTCCGGGTCGGCGTTCTGGTGGCGCCGGCGCAGCGCCCGGAGGCGCGCCTCCAGCTCGTCGAGGTCGAAGGGCTTGGGCAGGTAGTCGTCGGCGCCGGCATTCAGGCCGAGGATGCGGTCGCCCACGGTGCCGCGCGCGGTGAGCAGCAGCACGGGCGTGCGCAGCCCGCTCGCGCGGGCCTGGGCCAGCACCTGGAGGCCGTCGAGGTTGGGCAGGCTCAGGTCGAGCGCCACCACGTCGGGCTCGAGCGCGCGCCACTGTTCGAGCGCCAGCGCGCCGTCGCCGCAGATGCGCACGTCGATCCGGCTGCGTGCGAGGGCACGTTGCAGCGTGACCTGCATCGAGGGATCGTCTTCGATCAGCAACAGCTTCATGGGGGAGCGGGGCGCGCAGGCGGTTCGGTGTTTTCCCCAGTCCGTTGGACAGCCAACTGACAGCGGGGCGGCGCATGATAGCGGCTCGGACCCGAGCCAGGGTTTCTTTCGTTCCCAGGAGACAACAACGATGCGTCGCGATACCTTTCTGAAGTCATTGGCCGCACTGGCCGCCGTGGGTGCACTGCCGCTGTCGGCACGCGCCGCCGCCAACGTCAAGATGATGATTCCGGCCAACCCGGGCGGTGGCTGGGACACCACGGGCCGCGCGCTGGGCAAGGCCCTGACCGACGCCAAGCTGGCAGACACCGTCACCTACGACAACAAGGGCGGCGCCGCGGGCGCGCTGGGCCTGGCCCAGTTCGTGAACGGCTCCAAGGGCGATCCGAACGCGCTCATGGTCATGGGCTCGGTGATGCTCGGCGGCATCATCACCGGCAAGCCGCCGGTGAACCTTTCGCAGGCCACGCCCATCGCCCGCATGACCACCGAATACAACGTGTTCGTGCTGCCCGCCAACTCGCCCTTCAAGACCATGAAGGACGTCGTCGACCAGCTCAAGAAGGACCCTGGCAGCGTCAAGTGGGGCGGCGGTTCGCGCGGCTCCACCGAGCACATCGCCGCGGCCATGATCGCGCAGAAGGTCGGTGCCGATCCCTCCAAGATCAACTACGTGGCTTTCCGCGGCGGCGGCGAGGCCACCGCGGCCATCCTGGGCGGCAACGTCACGGTCGGCGGCAGCGGCTACAGCGAGTTCGCCGAGTACATCGCCGCCGGCAAGATGCGCGCCATCGCGGTTACGTCGGCGCAACGCCTGCCGGGCATCAACGTGCCCACGCTCAAGGAGCAGGGCATCGACGTGGAGATCGGCAACTGGCGCGGCGTGTACGGCGCGCCAGGCATCAACGCCGAGCAGCGCAAGGCACTGACCGACATGGTGCTGGCCGTGCTCAAGAGCCCGTCGTGGAACGAGGCGCTCAAGAAGAACGACTGGACCCCGGCCGTGATCTCGGGCGAAGCCTTCGCCAAGTTCGTCGACGACGACTTCGCGAGCCTGCGCGCGATCATGACCAAGTCCGGAATGATCTGACCGAGCCCACCCCCGAAGCGGCTCACTTCGTGTAGCCGCCTCTCCCTGCGCTGACTGCGGGAGCAAGAAAAATGACAACTCCGAATTCCCCGGCCCCGCCGCAGCCCGCGGCCCCCTGGCCGCAAACCGTGGTCGGTGTCGGCGTGCTGCTGACCGGCCTGGCGCTGGGCTTCGGCGCCATCGGCATTTCCTCCGAAGCCGGATACGGTGGCGTCGGCCCCAACTTCCTGCCCTGGCTGGTGTCGGTCGCGCTCACGCTCTGCGGTGCGTGGATCCTCTGGGAAGCGCGCACCGGCGGCTTCCGCGAGCTCGATGCGCCCTCGGGCGCCGGACATGCCTACTGGCCCGGCTTCGTCTGGGTGTCGGCGGGCCTGCTGCTGAATGCGGCGCTGATCACCACGCTCGGCTTCATCGTGAGCTGCACGCTGTGCTACCTGCTGGCCGTGCAGGGCCTGCGCCGCGCGGGCGGCCAGCCGGCGGCGAACCGGCCGCGCACCTGGGCGATCGACGTCCTGACCGGCCTTTTGATCTCGGCGCCGGTTTTCTGGATGTTCACCAAGTTCCTGGCGATCAACCTGCCGGGCCTGACCGCCACCGGGTGGCTCTGACCGAGGCCTGACATGGAAATTTTCGACGCACTCATGGCGGGCTTCGGCGCCGCGATCACGCCCGTCAACCTCCTCTGGTGCCTCGTGGGCTGCGCCCTGGGCACCGCCGTGGGCGTGCTGCCGGGCATCGGCCCCGCAGTGGCCGTCGCGATGCTGCTGCCGATCACAGGCAAGGTCGACATCACGGCCTCGATGATCTTCTTCTCGGGCATCTACTACGGCGCGATGTACGGCGGCTCGACCACGTCGATCCTGCTCAACACGCCCGGCGAGACCGCGAGCATGGTCACCGCGATGGAAGGCAACAAGATGGCCAAGAGCGGGCGCGCGGGCGCCGCGCTCGCCACGGCCGCCATCGGCTCGTTCGTGGCGGGCACCATCGCCACCGTGATCGTCACGCTGTTCGCGCCCTTCGTGGCCGAGTTCGCGGTCAAGCTCGGTCCGCCCGAGTACTTCCTGTTGATGATGCTGGCCTTCACCACCGTGAGCGCGGTGCTCGGCAAGAGCACGCTGCGCGGCATGACGGCGCTGTTCGTTGGCCTGGCGGCCGGCTGCGTCGGGCTCGACCAGATCTCGGGCCAGGGCCGCTATGTCGGCGGCATTCCCGAACTGCTCGACGGCATCGAGATCGTGCTGGTGGCGGTCGGGCTGTTCGCGGTGGCCGAGGTGCTGTATGCGGTGCTCTACGAAGGCCGCGTGGTCGAGGGCCAGAACAAGCTCAGTCGCGTGCACATGACCGCGCGCGACTGGAAGCGCTCGATCCCCGCATGGCTGCGCGGCACGGCCATCGGCGCGCCGTTCGGCTGCATCCCGGCAGGGGGCACCGAAATTCCGACCTTCTTGAGCTACGCCACAGAGAAGAAGCTCGCGAAGGACGCCGAAGCCAAGGCCGAGTTCGGCACCAAGGGCGCGATCGAAGGCGTGGCCGGCCCCGAAGCCGCGAACAACGCCACCGTGACGGCTGCGCTGATCCCGCTGCTCACGCTCGGCATTCCCACGTCGAACACCACCGCCATTTTGCTCGGCGCATTCCAGAACTACGGCATCCAGCCCGGCCCGCAGCTGTTCACCACCTCGGCCGCGCTGGTGTGGGCGTTGATCGCCTCGCTCTACATCGGCAACGTGATGCTGCTGGTGCTGAACCTGCCGATGGTCGGGCTCTGGGTGAAGCTGCTCAAGATCCCGAAGCCGCAGCTCTACGCCGGCATCCTGATCTTCGCCACGGTGGGCGCCTACGGCATGCGCCAGAGCGCGTTCGACCTGTTCCTGCTGTACGGCATCGGCCTGCTGGGCGTGGTGATGCGGCGCTTCGACTTCCCGACCGCGCCGGTCGTGGTGGGCATGATCCTCGGGCCGCTCGCCGAGGCGCAGATGCGCAATGCGCTGTCGATCGGGGAGGGGAGCGCTGCGGTGTTCTTCCAGCGGCCGATGTCGATCGCGCTGGTGGCCATCATCGTGGCGGTGCTGGTGTTGCCGCGGGTGGCCAAGCGGATGAGTGATCGGAAGAAATTGGCTTTAGGGGCTGGTTGATTCTTTGGGATTGTTTGCTTTTCGGGGCCGGGGCGAGACCCGGCCCCGGAAAAGAATCAGGAAGAAGAAGCCGGCCGACTCACCAAATCCTCATCACCATGCGGATCCGCCGGCAGGCCGCGCAGCTTGCGCACCGTCCGCCGAATCCACTGCTCGATGTCGTCCACATAAGTGAACACAGCCGGCACCACCAGCAGGCTCAGCACCGTCGAGGTGATCAACCCGCCGATCACCGCCATCGCCATCGGCGAGCGGAAGCTCGAATCGGCCGCGCTCAGCCCCAGCGCGATCGGCAGCATCCCCGCGCCCATCGCGAGCGTGGTCATGATGATGGGCCGCGCGCGCTTGTGGCAGGCGTCGCGCAGGGCGTCCCAGCGGCTCATGCCATGGTCGCGGCGCGCCACGATGGCGTATTCCACCAGCAGGATCGAGTTCTTCGTCGCAATGCCCATGAGCATGATCAGGCCGATCAGCGACGGCATCGACAGCGCCTTCTGCCCGATCAGCAGGCCGACGAAGGCACCGCCCAACGCGAGCGGCAGCGCGCACAGGATGGTCACCGGGTGCAGGAAGTCCTTGAACAGCAGCACCAGCACGATGTAGATGCACAGCACGCCGGTGAGCATCGCGAGGCCGAAGCTTGCGAACAGTTCGGTCATCACCTCGGCGTCGCCGATCTCGGTCACGCGCACGCCCGGGGGCAGCTTCTGGATCGAGGGCAGGGAGGTGACGGCGGTCTTCGCATCGCCGAGGCCGACGCCCGAAAGCTCGATCTCGAAGTTCACGTTGCGCGAGCGGTCGTAGCGGTCGATGACCGCCGGGCCGCCCTCCATCGTGAGCGAGGCCACCTGGCTCAGCATGACGGGTCCCTTCGAGCCGGGCACCGTGAGGCGGCCGATCAGGTCCAGGTCCTGGCGCGCGGAGTCTTCGAGTTTGACGACGATCGGCACCTGCCGCTGCGCGAGGTTGAGCTTGGCGAGCGCCTGGTCGTAGTCGCCGAGCGTGGCCACGCGCAGGGTCTCGGCAATGGCCGAGCTCGTGACGCCGAGGTCGGCGGCGCGCGCGAAGTCGGGGCGCACGGCGATCTCGGGCCGGATCAGGCTCGCGGTCGAGGTGATGTTGCCGAGGCCCGGCACGGTGCGCAGTTCCTTTTCGACCGCACTGGCGGCGGTGGCCAGCGCGGCGGGATCTTCGCCGGTGAGCGCGAGGATGTACTTCTCGCCCGAGCCGCCGAGGCCCACGGTGCTGCGCACGCCCGGCAGGGTCTGCAGCGCCTCGCGTATCTGGTTCTCGATCACCTGCTTGCGCGGCCGCTCGCCGCGGTCGTCGAGCTTGATCGTGAGCGTGGCCTTGCGCGTCTCGGGCGTGCCGAAGCCTGCGAACGGGTCGCCGCCCGCGCTGCCGCCCGCCACCGTGGTGTAGACGCTCTTCACATGCGGGATCTGCATCACGCGCTGTCGCGTTTCCTCGGCCGCGGCCGAGGTCTGCGCCAGCGTCGAGCCGGGTGCAAGCGACAGGTAGACCTGCGTCTGCGAGTTGTCGTCGGGCGGGATGAAGCCGGTCTTCAGGAGCGGGATCATGGCGAGCGAGCCGAAGAAGAACAGCGTCGCGAAGACCATGGTCTTGAAGCGGTGGTGCGTGCTCCATTCCACCGCGCGCATGTAGGCCTTGAGCCAGCCCGGCTCCTTCTCTTCACCGACGATCGGCTTGAGGATGTAGGCCGCCATCATCGGCGTGAGCACGCGCGCCACCACGAGCGACGCGAACACCGCGAGCGACGCGGTCCAGCCGAACTGCTTGAAGAACTTGCCCGCCACCCCGCTCATGAAGGCCGTGGGCAGGAACACCGCGATCAGCGTGAAGGTGGTGGCGATCACCGCGAGGCCGATCTCGTCGGCCGCCTCCATGGCCGCCTCGTAGGGCGACTTCCCCATGCGCAGGTGCCGCACGATGTTCTCCACCTCGACGATGGCATCGTCCACCAATATGCCCACCACCAGCGAGAGCGCGAGCAGCGAGATCACGTTGACCGAGAAGCCCAGCAGGTGCATGCCGATGAAGGCCGGGATCACCGACATCGGCAGTGCCACGGCCGAGACGAAGGTGGCGCGCCAGTCGCGCAAGAAGAGCCACACCACCACCACCGCGAGGATGGCGCCCTCGTACAGCAGGTGCAGCGAGCCGTCGTACTCTTCCTCGACCGGGTCGACGAAGTTGAAGGCTTCGGTCAGCTCGAGGTCGGGGCGCTGCGCGCGCATTTCGGCCAGCGCCTGCTGGACCGCGCGGCCCACCTCGACCTCGCTCGCGCCGCGGCTGCGGGCCACTTCGAAGCCGACCACCGGCTTGCCGTTGAGCAGCGCGGCCGCGCGCGGCTCGGCGATGGTGTCGCTGATGCGCGCCACCTGGTCGAGCCGGACGCGGCGGCCGTCCGACAGCGCGATCTGCATGTCGGCGAGCTGGTCGGCCGAGTCCACGGTGGCCAGCGTGCGCACCGGCTGCTCGCTGCCGCCCAGGTCGATGCGCCCGCCCGCGCTTTCGGTCTGCACCTGCCGCAGCTGGCGCGAGATGTCGGCTGCCGTCGCGCCAAGCGCCTGCAGCTTGGCGGGATCGAGGTCGACGTGCACTTGCCGCGTGACGCCGCCCACGCGGTTGACCGCGCCCACGCCGGGCTGCGCAAGCAGCTTCTTGGTGATGTCGTTGTCGACGAACCAGCTCAGTGCCTCGAGGTCCATGCGCGATGAGGCGATGGTGAAGGCGAGCACTGGCTGGGCCGCGAAGTCGAGCTTGGTGACGACCGGGTCGCGCACGTCGGCGGGCAGGTCGGAGCGCACCTTCTGCACCGCCGAGCGCACGTCGTCCACCGCTTCCTGCACCGGCTTTTCGAGGCGAAACTCGATGATCAGCGTGACGGCGCCGTCCTGCACCTTGGTGGTGATGTGCTTCAGGCCCTGGATGGTGGCGATGGAGTTCTCGAGCTTGCGCGCGACGTCGTTCTCAAGCTGCGAAGGTGCCGCACCGGGCAGCGCCGCCGAGACCGTGACGGTCGGCAGGTCGATATCCGGAAAGTTCTGCACCTTCATCGCATTGAACGACAGCAGCCCGCCGAAGGTGAGCAGCACGAACAGCATCACCGCCGGGATCGGGTTGCGGATGGACCATGCGGAAACGTTCATGGGCGTGCCTTGGTGGTGTTGGCCGGGGCAGAGGCCGGGGCCGACGGCGGCGCGGCGTCGACGACCCGCACGAGGTCGCCGTCATTCAGGAAGCCGGCACCCTGCACCACGACCTGGGCCCCTTCGGGCAGCGCGTTCGTGATCTCCACGCGCTCGCCGACGCGCCGGCCGGTCTGCACCTTGAGTTGCCTCACGCGGTTGTCGGGCTGCAGGACGAACAGGTTGTTGAAGCCGTCGCGCGGCACGATGGCGGCCTGCGGCACGGTCGGCGCGGTGCTGCGGCCGAGTTCGAATTCGCCGCGCGCGAACATGCCGGCCTTGATGCCGGTGTTCTGCTGCACGTTGGGCAGATCGACGTAGACCAGCGCCGCGCGGGTCTGCGGATCGACCGTGGGCGCGATGCTGCGCACCTTGCCGCGCACCTGCGCGCCGCTCGCGCCGACGACGAACACCGGCATGCCCACGGCAATGCGGCTGAGCTCGGCCGAGGTGACCTCGGCACGCCATTCGAGTCGGCCCTGGCGGATCAGCCGGAACAGCTCGGTGCCGGCGCCCACCACGCTGCCCACGGTGGCGGAGCGCGACGAGATCACGCCGTCGTCCGGCGCCAGCACCTGCGTATTGCGGCCACGCACCTGCTGCGCATTGAGCACCGCCTCGGCGGCCTCGACGCGCGCGCTGGCGGTCTGGGCACTGGTCTGGTACTGGTTGATCTGCTGTTGGCTCATCGCGCCGGTGGCCTGCAGCGTGCGGGCGCGGGCGGCGTTGGCGGCGGCATCGGCGGCCGTGGCCTTCGCCTCGGCCAGCGAGGCGCGCGCCTGCGCGATGTCGGCCTGCACCGTCTCGGGCGAGAAGACCGCGAGCACCTGGCCCTTCTTGACCATGTCGCCCACGTTCACGCGCACTTCGGCCAGCCGGAGGCCGTTCGATTCGGAACCGACCAGCGCCTCCTGCCAGGCGGCGACGTTGCCGTTGGCCGAGAGCGTGAGCGCGAGTTCGGTGGGCTCGGGCTTGGTGACGGTGACCGTCAGCGTCGGCCGGGCGGCCGGTGCCGCGGCGGCATCCTTGGCCTTGCCGGCGTCGTCGGCCGGTTTGCGCATGAGCCACACGGCCGCGGCAATGAGGATCAGGAGCGCCAGCAGTGCGATGGCGAGGGTGGAACGCTTGATTCTTTTCATGGCGACGTCGCGACCTTGCCGGCCGGGTTGGAAGTCAGTGATGAAGGTGCCTCGGGGCGGCGCCAGCCGCCGCCCATCGAGCGGTAGAGCGACACCCAGGCTTCGGTGCGCTCGCGTTGCAGCGACACGCGCGCCGTCTGGGCGGCAAACAGCGTGCGGCGCGAATCCTCGAGTTCGAACAGGCTCGCCAGGCCGCTCTGGTAGCGCGCCTGCGTGGCATTGAACGAGGCCTGGTAGTTCTGTACAGCGGCATCGGCATCGGTCGCGCGGGCGTCGGTGCTGTCGAGGTTGACGAGCGCCTCCTCGACCTCGCGCACGGCCTGCCGCACATTCGCGCGGTAGAGCGCCACGGCTTCGGTGTAGCGCGCCTTCGCGGCCTCGGCGTTGGCCCGGCGCGTGCCGCCGTCGAACAGTGGCACGCTGAGCGCGACCGGCCCGATGGTCCAGGTGTCGAGCGATTCGCGGAAACCGCTGGTGCGGATCTGCAGGCGCCCGATCGACCCCGTGAGCGACAGCCGCGGATAGCGCGCGGCCTCGGCCGAGCCCACGTCGGCGCTCGCGGCGGCCACGCCCAGTTCGGCGGCATAGACGTCGGGGCGCTGCGACAGCGCCTCGGCCGGCACACTCGCGACGCTGCCCACGGCCGGCAGCGGACGCTGCGACGGCGCGGCGGCGAGCTTCTGCGCGAGCGTGGGCTCGTCGATTCCGCTGAGCGCGACCAGCGCCTTGCGCTGCACTGCGCACAGCGCACGCTGCTGCGTGAGCCGGCCCGAGGCGTCGGAGGCGCTGGCACGCGCCAGCGCGGCATCGGCCGGTGCAGTGAAGCCCGCGCGCGCCGACAGGTCGGTGAGCCGCGCCGTCTCGCCACGCGATTGGGCGTCGGATTCGGCCACGCGCAGCTGCTGCTGGCAGGCACGCTCGGCGAAATAGGCGTTGGCGGTTTCGGCGGCCACGGCCACACGCGCTTCGTGCCATTTGGCATCGGCGCTTTCCTTGCGCCGCTGGGCGGCGTCGCGGTCGGCGCGCAGCCGGCCGAACAGGTCGATCTCCCATTGCGACTGCAGGCCGGCCTGCAGCGTGGTGAGCGGTGCCATGGCCGCGGCACCGGCCCCGGAAGCGCCCGCCGCGCTGCCCGACGCGGCGCCCGCGCCGCTGGAGCCGAGCGACGAGCCCGAGACGCCGCGGCTCGCCGATAGCGAACCATCGAGGTTGGGTAAGAGCGCCGCGCCGGCCGCTACGCGGGTCGAGCGCGCCTCGGCCACGCGCGCCGCTGCGCTCGCCACGTTCGGGCTCGCGGCCTCGGCCGCGGCGATGAGTTCGTCGAGCAGCGGATCATCGAGCTGGCGCCACCACTCGGCCAGCGATGCGAGCGAGCCGCCGTGCGGCAGCGGCGCATGCCATTGCGCCGGCAGCGGCGCCTCGACCGCGGCGGGCGGGCGCGCGAAGCCGCAGCCCGCGAGCAGCACCGGCACGCAGACGGCGGCGGCAATGGATCGAAGTCGTTTTCTCATTTTTTCTTTCTCCCGGATCGGACGGCAGTGGCAGGGGGCTTCGCGGCGGTGTTCTTGCGGCGCAGGACCTCAAGCTCGACGAGCGCGATCGCGTAGCCCGTCAGGCGCTCGGCCCAGGCGTCGACGCTGCGCGGCGTGTTGAGCAGCGACGGGCGGATCGCATCGACCAGGTCCTGGCTCACGAACAGCTGCATCGCGAGGCCGGTGATCGCGAAGGTGAGGCGGTGCACGTCGTCGTCGGGCCGCACAAGGCCGAGATGGCGGCACAGCACGCCCGCGATCGCCTGGTGCGGCGCCTTGATGTCGCGCTCCATCTCCTTGGCCCACTGGCTCGTGGGTTCGAGCATTTCGCGCAGGTGCAGCTGAATGCACTGGCGCACGATCTCGCCCTGCTTGAGCGGCTCGATCATGCGGCTGTAATAGATGCGCAGCGCCTCCTCGATTGGAAGGCCAGGCTCCGCATACAGCGACACGAAGTCGCCGGCGTTGCCGCCCATCGGTTCGCCGAAGGTGGCGGCATAAAGCCCGGCCTTGTCGCCGAAGTAGTAGCTGATGGCCGAAATGTTGACGCCGGCCGAGCGTGCGATCTCCCGCGTGGAGGTCTTGGCGTAGCCCTTGGCGGCGAACAGCGCGAGGGCGGCGTAGAGCAGGCGCTGACGCGCTTCGACGCCGTCGCTGCGCGGCGCACGCGCGGAGGAAATGACCTGAAGGGCGGTGGCGCTCATACGCCGGATTAAACCACGAAGAAAATCAAACGTTTGATTTACTTAAGGAATGTTGAGCGCTTTGTCGCTACCATGCCGACCATGTCCGCCGCTCCGCCCGTTGCCGCACCTCCCGCCTTGCCGCTCGATGCCGAGGGCATTCTCGCGCTGGCCGCGCGTTCGATGTTTCATCTGTTTTCGAGCATCAGCCAGGGCATGTTCCTGGTCGACCGGAGCGGGCGCATCGTCTGGGTCAACGAAGGCTATCGTCGCTTCCTGCCGGCGCTGGGCTTTTCGTCCATCGACCAGTTCCTCGGGCACATGGTCGAGGACGTGATTCCCAACACGCAGATGCGGCGCGTGCTCGAGACCGGCGAACCGATCCTGGTGGACCTGCTCACCAACAAGGCGGGCACTTTCGTCGTGAGCCGCATCCCGCTGCGCGAGGAAAGCGGGCGTGGCGCGGGTGAGGTGATCGGTGCCATCGGCATCGTGCTGTTCGACCAGCCCGAGACCACGCTGCAGCCGCTCATCAGCAAGTTCGCCTTGCTGCAGCGCGACCTCGACGACGCGCGGCGCGAGCTTGCGAGCCAGCGCAACAACCCGCTCTTCCAGCATGCGGCCGACGGGCAGCGGCGTTCCAAGCACACCTTCGCGAGTTTCATCGGCAGCAGTCCGGCGGCGGTCGAGGTCAAGCGCCATGCGCGCCGCGCGGCGCAGTCCGCGAGCCCGGTGCTGCTGCTGGGTGAGACCGGCACCGGCAAGGAACTGCTCGCGCATGCGGTGCATGCGGCGTCGTCGCGCGCCAGGGGGCCCTTCGTCAGCCTCAACATCGCGGCCGTGCCGGACACGCTGCTCGAAGCCGAATTCTTCGGCGTGGCGCCCGGTGCCTTCACCGGCGCGGACAAGCGCGGCCGGGAGGGCAAGTTCAAGCTCGCCGACGGCGGCAGTCTGTTCCTCGACGAGATCGGCGACATGCCGCTCGGCCTGCAGGCCAAGCTGCTGCGCGCGCTGCAGGAGGGCGAGATCGAGCCGCTGGGTTCGAACAAGCTCGTGCCCTTCGACGCGCGCGTGATCGCCGCCACCTCGCGCGACCTGCCCGAGCTCGTGCGGCGCGGCCAGTTCCGCGAAGACCTGTATTACCGCCTCAACGTGCTGCCGCTGCGCGTGCCGCCGCTGCGCGAGCGGCGCAGCGACATTCCCGCGCTGGTCGAGGCGCTCGGCGAAGACATGGCGCTGCGCAGCGGCGAGGCGCCGCCCGAGCTCACGCCCGAGGCGCTCGCGCTGCTCGCGGGCCAGCACTGGCGCGGCAACATCCGCGAACTGCGCAACGTGCTCGAGCAGGTGACGATGCGCAGCGACTCGCAGCGCATCGACGCCGCGCAGCTCGAACGCATCCTGCGCGAGGCCGGGCTGGAGCAGATCGCGTCGCCGGCCACGCTGCAGAGTGCCCACCATGTCGACGAACGGGCGGCGCTGCTGAGGCCGCTGGCGCAGCAGGTGGCCGAACTCGAACGGAAAGCAATCGCAGCCGCGCTGGCATCGACCGGCGGCAACAAGCTCGCCACCTCGCGGCTGCTCGGCATTTCGCGCGCGACCTTGTACGAGCGCATGACGAACCCGCCCTGAAGCGGGCGCGACCCTCCGCGAAAACCCTGACTGGCGCCCAGACAACTGTCTGAATATCAGGCATATCAAGTGTCTTGAAATCAGTCGAATGTGCCTCTCCACGCTCGGGCCGCATTGCAGATCAACGACTTAGCGGTTGGCACGAACTGTGCAATATTCAGTCACCTTTCAAGGAGACAAGAATGAACCGCCGCCACCACCTCATCGCCCTGGCCACCCTGGCCGCCTGCACCGCCGCCGCACCCTCGTGGGCCCAGTCCAACGAGATCCGCATCGCGCACATCTACAGCAAGACCGGGCCGCTCGAGGCCTACGGCAAGCAGACCCAGACCGGTTTCATGATGGGCCTGGACTACGCCACCGGCGGCACGATGGCGGTCAACGGCAAGAAGCTCGTGGTGCTCGAGAAGGACGACCAGGGCAAGCCCGACCTCGGCAAGTCGCTGCTGGCGGCCGCCTATTCGGACGACAAGGCCGCGCTGGCCGTGGGGCCGACCGCCTCGGGCGTGGCGCTCGCGATGCTGCCCGTTGCCGAGGAATACAAGAAGATCCTGATCGTCGAGCCGGCGGTGGCCGACTCGATCACCGGCGACAAGTGGAACAAGTACATCTTCCGCACCGGCCGCAATTCGAGCCAGGACGCGATCTCGAACGCCGTGGCCGTGGACAAGGCCGGCGTCACGGTGGCCACGCTCGCGCAGGACAACGCCTTCGGCCGCGACGGCGTCAAGGCGTTCGGTGCCGCGCTCAAGAAGGCGAAGCTGGCGCACGAGGAGTACCTGCCACCCGCGACCACCGACTTCACGGCCGGCGCGCAGCGCCTGATCGACAAGCTCAAGGACCAGCCGGGCCGCAAGATCATCTGGATCGTCTGGGCCGGTGCGGGCAACCCGTTCAAGATCGTCGACCTCGACCTGAAGCGCTACGGCATCGAGATCGCCACCGGCGGCAACATCCTGCCGGCGATGGCGGCCTACAAGAACCTGCCGGGCATGGAAGGCGCGGCGTACTACTACTTCGGCATTCCGAAGAACCCGGTCAACGAGGCGCTGGTGTCGGCGCACTACAAGGAATTCAAGGCACCGCCCGACTTCTTCACGGCCGGTGGCTTCTCGGCCGCGATGGCGGTGGTCACGGCGCTCAAGAAGACCGGCGGCGACACCGGCACGAACAAGCTCATCAACGCCATGGAAGGCATGAGCTTCGACACGCCCAAGGGCAAGATGACCTTCCGCAAGGAAGACCACCAGGCGATGCAGTCGATGTACCACTTCAAGATCAAGGCCGACCCGGCGTTCGCCTGGGGCGTGCCCGAGCTGGTGCGCGAGATCAAGCCTGAAGAGATGGACATCCCGATCAAGAACAAGCGCTGAGCGATGCTCGAGACGCGCGACCTGACCATCCGCTTCGGCGGGCACGTGGCCGTGAACGGCGTGAGCTGCAGCTTCGCGCCCGGCACGCTGACGGCCATCGTCGGCCCGAACGGCGCGGGCAAGACCACGTACTTCAACCTGATCTCGGGCCAGCTCAAGGCAAGCGGGGGCACGGTGTCGCTCGACGGCCAGGCGCTCGCCGGCCTGTCGCCCTCGGCACGCACGCGCGCCGGGCTGGGGCGGGCGTTCCAGCTCACCAACCTGTTTCCGAACCTCACGGTGCGCGAGAACGTGCGCCTCGCGGTGCAGGCCACGCGCGACGGCGCGCACCGGCGCGGTCTCAATCTCTGGAGCATCTGGAGCGACCATCGTGCGCTGACCGACCGCGCCGAGCAGATCCTGGCCGACGTGGCGCTGGCGCCACGCGCGCAGGACACGGTGGCGAGCCTGCCGCACGGCGACCAGCGCAAGCTCGAAGTGGCGCTCCTGATCGCGCTCGAACCCAAGGTGTTCATGTTCGACGAACCCACGGCCGGCATGAACGCGGCCGAGGCGCCGGTCATCCTCGACCTGATCCGCCGGCTCAAGCAGGACCGGACCAAAACCATCCTGCTCGTCGAGCACAAGATGGACGTGGTGCGCGAACTGGCCGACCGGATCATCGTGCTGCACAACGGCACGCTGGTGGCCGACGGCGAGCCGGCCGAGGTGATCGCTTCGCCGATCGTGCAAGAAGCTTATCTGGGCGTCGCGAAGGAGCCCGCCGCATGACCATTCCGAATCTCCTGACGCTCGAAGGCGTGCACACGCACATCGGGGCGTACCACATCCTGCACGGCGTCGACCTGGCCGTGCCGCGCGGGCAGCTCACGATGCTGCTGGGCCGCAACGGCGCGGGCAAGACCACCACGCTGCGGACCATCATGGGCCTGTGGCAGGCGTCCGAGGGCAGGGTGCGCTTCGGCGAGCGTGACATCGGCGCGATGCGCACGCCGCAGATCGCCGAGCTCGGCATTGCCTACGTGCCGGAGACCATGGGCATCTTCTCCGACCTCACGGTGAAGGAGAACATGCTGCTCGCCGCACGCAGCGCGAAGAACGCGCAGCAGATCGACGACACGCGGCTGCAGTGGATCTTCAGGCTCTTTCCCGCGGTGGAAAAGTTCTGGAACCATCCGGCCGGCAAGCTCTCGGGCGGGCAGAAGCAGATGCTGGCGGTGGCGCGCGCCATCGTCGAGCCGCGCGAGCTGCTGATCGTGGACGAGCCGAGCAAGGGCCTTGCGCCGGCCATCATCAACAACATGATCGAGGCCTTCGGCGAGCTCAAGCGGAGCGGCGTCACGATCCTGCTGGTGGAACAGAACATCCACTTCGCGCAGCGCCTGGGCGACACCGTCGCGGTGATGGACAACGGGCGCGTGGTGCACAGCGGCGCGATGGCCGACTTTTCCGCCGATGCGCAGCTGCAGCAATCTCTCCTGGGCCTTGCGCTATGAAACTCGAACTCGACTGGAAGCCGCTGCTTCTCGCCCCGGTGCTGGCGCTGGTGGCGCTGCCGCTCACGGGCTCGTTCTCGACCTGGCTCACGCTCACGGTGGCGGGCCTCGCGATGGGCATGATCATCTTCATCATCGCCTCGGGCCTCACGCTGGTGTTCGGGCTGATGGACGTGCTCAACTTCGGCCATGGCGTGTTCATCGCGCTCGGCGCGTTCGTGGCGAGCAGCGTGCTCGGCCTCATGGGCGACTGGACCGGCTCGCAGGAGCTCTGGCGCAACCTCGTGGCGGTGTTCCCGGCCATGCTCGTGGCCATGGCGGCCGCGGGCGTGGTGGGGTTGGCGTTCGAGCGCTTCATCGTTCGCCCGGTGTATGGCCAGCACCTCAAGCAGATCCTCATCACGATGGGCGGCATGATCATCGGCGAGGAACTCATCAAGGTGATCTGGGGCCCGGCGCAGGTGCCGCTGCCGCTGCCCGAGGCGCTGCGCGGCTCGCTCTTCGTGGGCGAGGCGGCCATCAGCAAGTACCGGCTGCTCGCGGTCGCGGTGGGCGTGGTGGTGTTCGGCGTGTTGGCGTGGACGCTCGGGCGCACCAAGATCGGCCTCTTGATTCGTGCCGGCGTGCAGGACCGCGAGATGGTCGAGTCGCTCGGCTACCGCATCGGCCGGCTCTTCGTGGGCGTGTTCGTCGCGGGCAGCGCGCTCGCAGGGCTCGGCGGCGTGATGTGGGGGTTGTTCCAGCAGAACCTCGTGCCGCAGATGGGTGCGCAGGTCAACGTGCTGATCTTCATTGTGATCATCATCGGCGGGCTCGGCTCGACCGGCGGGGCGCTGCTCGGCGCCTTGCTCGTGGGGCTCATGACCAACTACGTCGGTTTCCTCCTGCCTGCGCTGACGCAGTTCGCGAGCATCTTCCTGATGGTGGCGGTGCTGCTGTGGCGCCCGCAGGGCGTGTACCCGGTGGTGAACCGTTGAGAAGAAAAAGAAGAACAACAACGAGACCGCCATGTTCCTGAAACGACTCCTTTCCAACGACATGCCCCGAAGCCGCCTGCTGGCGCTGCTGCTGGTGGCGTTGTTCATCGCGCTGGCGTTCGCGCCGTTCATCTTCCCGGGCGTGAAGGCGCTCAGCGTCGCGGCCAAGATCCTGGTGTTCGTGGTGCTGGTGGCGAGCTTCGACCTGCTGCTGGGCTACACGGGCATCGTGAGCTTCGCGCACACGATGTTCTTCGGCATCGGCGCCTACGGCATCGCGATCTCGGCCTCGCGGCTCGGGTCGACCTGGGGCGCGATGCTCACGGGCATCGGCGCGGCGCTCGCGGTCTCGCTGGCGCTCTCGCTGGCGATCGGGCTGTTCTCGCTGCGGGTGCGCGCGATCTTCTTCGCGATGATCACGCTCGCCGTGGCCTCGGCGTTCCAGACGCTGGCGTCGCAGCTCTCCGAGTTCACGGGCGGCGAGGACGGCCTCACCTTCAGGCTGCCCGAGCTGCTCTCGCCGAGCTTCGAGTTCGCGGAAGAACCTTTCCTCGGCGTTTCGCTCGACGGCCGGCTGCTGTGCTACTACCTGCTGTTCGTGGCGGCCGTGGTGCTGGTGCTCGCGCTGCTGCGCATCGTCAATTCACCGTTCGGCCGTGTGCTGCAGGCGATCCGCGAGAACGAGTTCCGTGCCGAGGCCATCGGCTACCGCGTGGTGGTCTACCGCACCACGGCCGCGGTGCTGTCGGCGCTCTTCGCCACGCTGGCAGGCGCCATGCTTGCGATCTGGTTGCGCTACAACGGGCCCGACACCTCGCTGAGCTTCGAGATCATGATCGACGTGCTGCTGATCGTGGTGATCGGCGGCATGGGCACCATCTATGGCGCGGCGATCGGCGCGGTGCTGTTCGTGGTGGCGCAAAGCTACCTGCAGGACCTGCTGCGCATCGGCAGTGAGGCCGCGAGCGGCCTGCCGTGGTTGGCCGCGCTGCTGTCGCCCGACCGCTGGCTGCTGTGGCTCGGCGTGCTGTTCGTGCTGTCGGTGTACTACTTTCCGACCGGCATCGTCGGCAGGCTCCGGGCGAGGGCCGCGCGATGATGAATGCACGGTCGCACTATGCGCAGCTCGCGGGCCTCGAGGTGCACTGGCTCGAATGGGGCGAAGCCGAGGCGCCCGCGGTCATCGCCTGGCACGGCCTCGCGCGCACCTGCCGCGACATGGACGAACTGGCACAGCACTTTGCCGCGCACGGCTTCCGCGTGATCTGTCCCGACACGATCGGCCGCGGCCTGAGCCAGTGGAGCGGGCGGCCCGACGAGGAATACAAGCTCTCGTTCTATGCCCGCATTGCCAACGCGCTGTGCGACGCGCTGGGGCTCGAACGCGTGCACTGGGTCGGCACCTCGATGGGCGGCGCCATCGGCACGGTCTGCGCATCGGGCCTGTTCGAGCCGCGCATGAAGGCGCGCATCGCGAGCCTCACGCTCAACGACAACGCGCCCGAGCTCGCGCAGCCGGCCATCGAGCGCATCCGCGCCTATGCGGGCCAGCCGCCGGCATTCGGCACCGTCGCCGAACTCGAGGCCTTCTTCCGCACCGTCTACAAGCCGTACGGCTGGCTCAGCGATGCGCAGTGGCGCCGCCTGACCGAGAGCTCCACGCGCCGCCTGCCCGATGGCCGCGTGACGCCGCACTACGACCCGGCGATGGTCCGCCAGTTCAGCGCCCAGGCCGACGACTACCTGATCTGGCCGCACTACGACGCGATCGACGTGCCGGTGCTGTGCCTGCGCGGCGCCGAGTCGGACCTGGTGCTGCCCGAGGTGACCGAGCGCATGCAGCGCCGCGGTCCCGGCGCGCTGGGGCTGTTGAAGGTGGTTGAAATAAAGGGGTGCGGCCACGCGCCCGCGCTCAACGTGCCCGAACAACTGGGGCTCGTCGAAGGGTTTATCCGCGCCGCGACCCGCTGAGTCTGTGTCGGCCGGAGAATCGCCGCCGATCACAACCCACGAGGACTGCACACCATGGCGCTTTCGATGTACGACCTGTCCGTTCCGGTTTTCTCGCGCGGACTCGGCCAGCTCACCCACCTGCTCGACAAGAGCCTGGCCCACGCCGGGGCCCACGACATCGACCCGCAGACGCTCGTCGATGCCCGGCTCGCGCCGGACATGCTCACGCTCGCGGGCCAGGTGCAGCGCGCGAGCGATGCCTCGAAGCTCGGTGTGGCGCGCATCGCGGGCATCACGGCGCCGAGCTTTGCCGACGAGGAGACAACGTACGACGAACTGCTCGCGCGCATCGCGAAGACGCAGGCGTTTCTTGCCACCGTGGACCGCGCGCTGATCGACGGCCACGAGGATCGGGCCGTGACCATCAAGGCGCGTGAAGGCGAGGCGCATTTCACGGCCGAGCGCTACCTGCTGCAGTTCGCGCTGCCCAACTTCTTCTTCCACCTGACCACGGCCTACGGCGTGCTGCGCCACGGGGGCATGCCGATCGGCAAGATGGACTATCTCGGCAGGTTCTGACCCTCGGCCGCGGACCGTGTGGGCCAGCCTGCGAGGTTGCGCTCAGCGATGCCCGCGAGCGCTTCGATCCACGCGGGGCTGTCGTTGAGGCAGGGGATGTAGCTGAAGGTCTCGCCGCCCGCATGCAGGAAGGCCTCGCGGCCCTCCATGGCGATCTCTTCGAGTGTTTCGAGGCAGTCCGCCGGAAAGCCGGGGCACACCACGTCGACGCGCTTCACGCCGCTGGCGCCGAGTTCGCGCAGCGTCGGCTCGGTGTAGGGCTCGAGCCATTTGGCACGGCCGAAGCGCGACTGGAAGGTCACGCGGTAGCGCCCCTCCGGAAGGCCGAGCCGCGCAGCCAGCAGGCGCGCGGTCGTGAGGCAGTGCGACTGGTAGGGATCGCCGAGCGCGATGTTGCGCGCCGGGATGCCGTGGAAGCTCATGAGCAGCACTTCGCCGCGGCCCTCGGCCAGCCAGTGCTGCTCGATGCCGAGCGCGAGCGCCTCGATATAGGCGGGGTCGTCGTGGTACGCATTGACGAAGCGGAACTCGGGAATGCGGCGCTGCCCGCGGCTCCAGTCGGCCACGGCATCGAGCACGCTCGCGGTGGTGGTGGCCGAATACTGCGGGTAGGCCTGCAGCACCAGCACGCGCGCCACGCCTGCGGCCTGCAGTGCGTCGAGCCTTGACGCGATCGACGGGTTCGCATAGCGCATGGCGTCGTGCACGGCCACGCTGTGACCTTGGTCGCCGAGCCGCCCCGCGAGCAGCGCGGCCTGCTTCTGCGTCCACACCTTCAGGGGCGAGCCTTCGGGCATCCAGATGCTCGCGTACTTGGCGGCCGATTTGGCGGGCCGCACGCGCAGGATGATGCCGTGCAGGATCGGCGCCCACAGCAGCCGCGGAATCTCGACCACGCGCGGGTCGCCGAGAAATTCCGCCAGGTAAGGTCGCACGGCGGCCGCGGTGGGGGCATCGGGCGAGCCGAGATTGCACCAGAGCACGGCGGTGCGCGAAGGGATGGAGGCGTGGTTCCCAGGGTCTTGAGGCATGCGATATTCTCGGGCATGACCACCGCCTCCAAGGCGCTCGCGAGCGTCGAACCCCTCGACGTCCAGCGCATTTCCGCCATCTCGCTCGACCTCGACGACACCCTTTGGCCGATCTGGCCGACCATCGAGCGCGCCGAGGCGGTGCTGCATCAGTGGCTGCTGCGCGAGGCGCCCAAGACGGCCTCGCTGCTATTGACGCCGGGCTTGCTGCGCGAACTGCGCGAAGCCACCGCCAAGGAGCGCTCGGACCTGGCGCACGATCTCAGCGCGCTGCGCCGCGAATCGATCCGCGCCGCGTTGAAGCAGGCCGGCGAAGACCCGGCGCTGGCCGATCCTGCCTTCGATGCCTTCTTCGCCGAACGCCAGCGCGTGACGCTCTACGAGGATGCGCTGCCGGCGCTGCGGTGGCTCAGCGAGCGCTATCCGCTGGTGGCGATCTCGAACGGCAATGCCGACATCCACCAGACCGGCGTCGGCCGCTGGTTCCGCACCGCGTTCAACGCCCGCGCCTTCGGCAGCGGCAAGCCGCATGCGCCGATCTTTCGTGCCGCGGCGGCCTCGGTCGGGCTGCTGCCGAAGGACGTGCTGCACGTGGGCGACGATGCCGAACTCGACGTGGTAGGCGCGCTCAACGCGGGGATGCAGGCGGCGTGGCTGGTGCGCGACGAGCGTCCTTGGGTGCATGGCGCAAGGCCGCAGCTGATCGTGCCGAACCTGCACGCGCTGTGCGTGGCGCTCGGCGCGTAAGCGCTCTAACTGAATACGGGGCGAAAGAAGCTGCGCTCGTAGCTCAGGATGCAGCGGGTTTCCTCTGCGTAGCGGAAAGCGGCCTGGCATTCGGCGTCCTGCATCGAGTCGGCGCGGTATTGCTCGTAAGTGGCCAGGCTCGGAAAACTGAACATCGCGAGCGCCACGTTGTTCGCGCCTTCCGAAGGCAGGAAGTAGCCGTGGTGGCGGCCGCCGAACTTCTCGACCAGCGGGATCCACAGCTTGCCGTACTGCTCGAATTCCTTCAGCTTGTACGGATCGACGATGTAGCGCAGGTAGCAGGTGACCATGGTGGTTTGCGTCGTGGAGAGAGAGGTGGGGTCAGTCCAGCCCGAACTGTGCCCGCAGCGCGTCGCAGAACGCCTCGGTGCCGCCGAGCGAGAAGGTGACCGTGTCGAGCCCGGGCGCTTCGCGGGTCTGCTGCAGGTCGAAGTCCCAGGCTGCGCCGTCGTCCAGTGCGCCGCGCGCATCGGGAAACGTGTCATCCGCCCAGGCCAGCACCTGCGCCACCTCGGCGAGCACTTCGGCAGTCTTGTCGGGCGCGGTGGTGGCCATGGCGTCGAAAGTGCCGTGGCCTTCGGTGTCTTCGCTGTAGTCGAAATCGAGGTAGCGCAGTGGCGTCATGGGGTCACAGCTTTTCAAGTGCCTTGGCGGCGGCCAGCCCGCTGCGGACTGCGCCTTCGAGCGTAGCAGGGTAGGGGCCTTCGGTGTAGTCGCCGCAGGCCTGCAGGCCCGGTGCGATGCGCATCGGTGGCCGCGCGAGCGCGGGGGTGCAGGCGAAGGTGGCGCGCTTTTCGACCACGGTCTGCACGATCTGCAGTCCCGTCTGGCCGAGCTGCGCGGCCGCCTGCGCGAGCACCTGCGGCTCGAGCACGTCGCGCGGTGCCTCGTTGGCGCTCACGACGAAGGCCAGCACGCCGGCGGGTCCGCCGAGCTGGCCGCGGTCGAACACGAACTGCGCGGGCGCCGTGGCGGGATCGCTGCGCAGCGCGAGCATCGGTGCCGCGAGCGGCGCAGCGCCGCGCACGTAGACCGTGGCGATGGCCTCGAAGCGCAGGCCCTCGGTGGTGTCGCACCAGTGCCCGGCCGGTTCGCCGCTGGCGCGCACGAGCCGCGCGGTGTCCCAGGGCGCGCAGGCGAGCACGACTTCGTCGAAGGTGGCGTCGTCGACGCGCCACGCGCCGGCGTCGCGCGCGATGGTGCGCACGCGCGCGCCGATGCGCAGCGTGGCGCCATGCGCGGCGAGCCAGCCGAGCGCCGCATCGGGAAAGAGCGCGCCGAGATCGACGCGCGGCAGCAGCAGGTCGGCGCCGCCGCGGCCGCTGAAGAGCGCGTCGTGCAGCACGCGCAGGAACACCGCGCCGCTCGACTGGTCGACGGGGGTGTTGAGCGCGGACACGCACAGCGGCGCGATCAGCTCTTCCATCACGCGCGGCGTCAGGCCGTCGCAGAGCGCGGCCACGGAAGTGTCGGGGTGGCAGCGGAAGCCCGCGAGGCGCCAGCGCAGCGCGGTGCGCAGCAGGGCGGTCTTGTCGCGCCAGTGCCAGCCGCGCGCCATGGCAATGCCCGCCAGCAGGTCCAGCGGCGCGGGCAGCGACGGCAGCGCAAGGCCGCCGCCGTCGGCAAAGCGAAGCGACAGCGGCGTGCGATGCAATGCTTGTTCGGGATCGACGCCGACCATGCGCATCGCGTCGAGCGTGGCGCCGTAGGCGCCGATCAGGATGTGCTGGCCGTTGTCGAGCGCCATGCCTTCCAGGCGCTCGACCCGGCGAGCGCGGCCGCCGGCCATGGCCGCTGCCTCGAACAGCGTAGCGGCATGGCCGGCGCGCGTGGCCTCGATCGCGCAGGCCAGGCCGGCCCAGCCCGCGCCGACGACGGCGATCCTCATGAGGGCATCACACCCGGCCCAGCGCCTGGACTTTCCACGCGAGCCAGAACTTGCGCACCGGCGTGAGGCTCACGCGCTGGTGCAGCACCTGGAAGTCGTCGCGCTCGATCTCGCGCAGCAGCGTGCGGTAGATGCTCGCCATCATGAGCCCGGGCTTCTGTGCGCGGCGGTCGGCCACGGGCAGCAGCGCGAGCGCCTCGTCGTACGCCGCGTGCGCGCGTTCGGCCTGGAACCTCATCAGCGCCACGAAGCGCTCGGAATGCACGCGGTTCAGGATCTCGTGCGCCTTGACGTCGAACTTCTGCAGCTCGTTGACCGGCAGGTAGATGCGCCCGCGGATCGCGTCCTCGCCAACGTCGCGGATGATGTTGGTGAGCTGCAGCGCGAGGCCGAGCCGGTGCGCATAGGCGGTGGTGCCGGGATCGCTCTGGCCGAAGATGCGCGCGGCGACTTCGCCCACCACGCCGGCCACGAGATGGCAGTAGCGCGCGAGGCCCGGAAAGTCGAGGTAGCGGGTCTGGTCGAGGTCCATCTGGCAGCCGTCGATCACCTCGTTGAGCCGGGCCGCCTCGATGCCGTAGGCGGCGGCATGCGGCATCAGCGCCTGCATCACCGGATGGCGCGGCGTGCCCGCGAACGACTGCGCCACCTCGGTGCGCCACCAGGCCAGCTTGGTGGCGGCCACGCCGGGATCGCTGACCTCGTCGACCACGTCGTCGATCTCGCGGCAGAAGGCATAGAAGGCCGTGATCGCAGCGCGGCGCGACTTGGGAAGAAACAGGAACGCGTAATAGAAACTGCTGCCCGAGGCGGCGGCCTTGTCCTGGACGTACTGCTCGGGGTTCATCGGTGGGGCGCTTTCATGGGCGGCCATTGTCTCCGCATCCGGAGCGCGCGCCATGCCAGCACGGGGGCGTCGGCCTTGCCGATGGTCGGGCGCTGCGAGAAGGTGTCGAAGCCCAGGTCCTCGATCTTGTCGAGGATGCGCAGGCCGCCCTGCACCACGAAGCGCAGTTCCCAGCCCGCGCGTCCCGGCAGCCGGTGCACCAGCGGCGCGCCCTGCAGCATCAGCTCGCGTGCCCAGGCGCATTCGACGGCGACCAGGTTGATCGCCTCCTGCGGCGGCGGTGCATCGGCCAGCGGCAGGAAGGCCTTGAACTGCTCGCGCGCGAGGCTGCGGCGCGCGCAGTCGCCGAGAGGGAAATAGAAGCGGCCGCGCGGCAGGTCGACGCTCGGGTCCTGCCAGAAATTGATGAGTTGCAGCGCGCTGCAGACCGCGTCGCTCCGCGCGAGCGAGGCCGCGTCGTGCACGCCGTACAAATGCAGCAGCAGCCGGCCGATGGGGTTCGCCGAGCGGCGGCAGTAGTCGAGCAGCTCGGCGCGGTCGGCGTAGCTGCCGCCGTCGCGGGTCTTCTCGATGTCCTGCATGAAGGCGCTCAGCAGGTCGGCGAGCAGCGCCTCGGGCAGGCCGAATGCCGCGATGCTGTGGGCCAGCGGGCCGAACACTTCGGGCCAGCGCGAAGCGGCAAGCGGGCTCGAAGGCCGTGCGGCGGCGATGGCGAGTTCCGCGCGGTAGGCGCGCAGGTCGGCCAGCCGCTCTGCGGGCGAGGCGTCGCCTTCGTCGGCGATGTCGTCGGCGGTGCGCGCGAAGTGGTAGATCGCTGCGATCGGCGCGCGCAGATGCGGCGGACACAGCCACGAAGCCACCGGGAAATTCTCGTAGTGGTCGGGCGGGGGGGCGAGGGCGGAAGGTTCGGACACGCGGCGATTGTCCGCGAGCCGCATGGCGGTTTTCGGTACCCCTTCGTGGCGATTGACAGTGCCGGACGATTCCCCTAGATTACTAACCAGTGGGTCAGTAATGGCCCGGTTCGATCTTCTCCTGGGTGTCTCATGACCGCCTCCTCCGGCCTTCCTCCTCTTGTGCGCAGTGCTGCCTGGCTGCTGCTTCCCGCGTTGATCCTGGCCGGCTGCTCGCGGCCGGAGCCCGCCGAGGAGCCCGTGCGGGCGGTCAAGGTGGTGACCGTCGGTGCCAGCGACTTCGAGACGCAGCCGGAGTATTCGGGCGAGGTGCGCGCGCGCGTCGAATCGCGCCTCGGGTTTCGCGTGGCGGGCAAGATCACGCGGCGCCAGGCCGAGCTCGGCCAGCATGTGCAGGCGGGCCAGGCGCTGGCCCAGCTCGATCCGCAGGACTATCGGCTCGCGGCCGATGCGGCTCGCGCGCAACTGGCGGCGGCGCAGACGAACCGCGATCTCGCCGCGGCCGATCTCAAGCGCTACCGTGAATTGCGCGCGCAGAACTTCATCAGCGGTGCCGAGCTCGAGCGCCGCGAATCGACCTGGAAGTCCGCGCAGGCGCAGTTCGAGCAGGCGCAGGCCCAGCTCGCCTCGCAGGGCAACCAGGCCAGCTACACCACGCTGGTGGCCGACGTGGCCGGCGTCGTCACGGCGATCGAGGCCGAGCCCGGGCAGGTGGTGCAGGCCGGCACGCCGGTGGTGCGCATCGCGCAGGACGGCGCGCGCGACGTGGTGTTCGCGGTGCCGGAGGACCGCGCCGGGCTGATCAAGCCCGGTTCGCCGGTGACGGTGCGCGGCTGGTCGGGCGGCAGCGAGTTCGAGGGCCAGGTGCGCGAGGTGGCCGCCAGCGCGGACGCGGTCACGCGCACCTACGCGGTCAAGGTGGCGATCGACGCGGCCGCGTCGCCGCCGCTCGGCGCCACGGTCTATGCGCGTCCGCAGGCGCTGGCGCGCACGGGCACGCCGGTCATCAAGTTGCCGACCAGCGCGCTGCGCCAGGAAGGCAAGGGCAGCGCGGTCTGGGTGCTCGACCGGCAGGCCATGACGGTGCGCTCGCAGCCGGTGCAGGTGGCCACGGCCGACGGCAACGAGGCCGTGATCGGCGGCGGGCTGACCCCGGGCATGACGGTGGTGGCCGCGGGCGTGCATGTGCTCTCGCCCGGGCAGAAGGTCACGATCTACCAGTCGAAGGAGGAGGCCGCCGCGCTCGCCAATGCCAACGCGACGGCGCAGCAGCCACCGGTGCCCGTCGCGGCGACGAAGAAGGAAGCCGCAGCGGGTGCCGCCAAATGACGCAGCCCGCGGCCACCCCCGACGCTCCCAAGCCCACCGGCTTCAATCTCTCGAAATGGGCGCTCGACCACGCGCCGCTCACGCGCTACCTGATGGTGGTGCTGATGGTGCTTGGCGCCTTTGCGTACTTCCAGCTCGGCCAGGACGAGGACCCGCCGTTCACCTTCCGTGCGATGGTGGTGCGCACCTACTGGCCCGGCGCGACCGCGCAGCAGGTGGCCGAGCAGGTGACCGACAAGCTCGAGCGCACGCTGCAGGAGGCGCCCTACGCCGACAAGATCCGCAGCTATTCGAAGCCCGGCGAGTCGCAGATCATCTTCCAGATCAAGGATTCGTCGGAGGCCTCCGAGGTCGCGAACGTCTGGTACACGGTGCGCAAGAAGATCGGCGACATGCGCGCGACGCTGCCGCCGGGCGTGCAGGGTCCGTTCTTCAATGACGAGTTCGGTGACGTCTATGGCGTGATCTACGCGCTCGAGAGCGAAGGCTTCAGCTACGCCGAGCTCAAGACCATGGCCGACGACGTGCGCCAGCAGTTGCTGCGCGTGCCGGACGTGGCCAAGGTCGAGCAGTTCGGCGTGCAGGACGAGAAGGTCTACATCGAGGTCTCGCAGAAGCGCCTGGCGCAGCTCGGGCTCGACTTCAACGTGGTGCTGCAGCAGCTCGGGTCGCAGAACGCGGTCGAGAGCGCGGGCGCGATCCAGTCGCCGCTCGACGTGGTGCAGGTGCGCGTGGGCGGGCAGTTCACGAGCGTCGAGCAGTTGCGCGAGATGCCGATCCGCGGGAGCTCGGGCAGCCAGCTGCGGCTCGGCGACATCGCCGAGATTCGCCGCGGCTACGTCGATCCGCCGGCCGTCAAGGTGCGCCACCAAGGCAAGGAGGTGATCGCGCTCGGTGTCTCGATGGCCAAGGGCGGCGACATCATCGCGCTCGGCGAGGCGCTGCGCGCCACCGCTGTGCAGATCGACCGGCAGCTGCCGGCCGGCGTCAAGCTCGCGCAGGTGCAGGACCAGCCGGTGGCAGTGGCCAACTCGGTCAACGAGTTCGTCGGCGTGTTGATCGAGGCTGTGGCCATCGTGCTCGCGGTCAGCATCATCGCGCTCGGCCTGCACAAGGGCGGGCGCTTCGGCTGGTACATCGACATGCGCCCGGGGCTGGTGGTGGCGATCACGATCCCGCTGGTGCTGGCCGTGACCTTCCTGGCCATGGACTACTTCGGCATCGGGCTGCACAAGATATCGCTCGGCTCGCTGATCATCGCGCTCGGGCTCCTGGTGGACGACGCGATCATCGCGGTCGAGATGATGGTGCGGAAGATGGAGGAGGGCTACGACAAGGTGCGCGCCGCGACCTTCGCCTACGACATCACCGCCAAGCCGATGCTGACCGGCACGCTGATCACGGCCGCCGGCTTCCTGCCGATCGGCCTGGCGAAGTCGGTGACGGGCGAATACACCTTCGCGATCTTCGCGGTCACGGTGATCGCGCTGGTGCTGTCGTGGATCGTCTCGGTGTACTTCGTGCCGTACCTGGGCACGCTGCTGCTCAAGGTGAAGCCGCACGATCCGGATGCGCCACCCCACGAGCTGTTCGACACGCCGTTCTACAACCGCTTCCGGCGCGCCGTGGACTGGTGCGTGCAGCATCGCTGGCTGACCATCGGCGCGACGGTGCTGATCTTCGCGCTCGGCATCGTGGGCATGGGCCGGGTACAGCAGCAGTTCTTCCCCGATTCGAGCCGTCCCGAGATCCTTGTGGACATCTGGTTTCCCGAAGGCACCTCGTTCGCCGCCAACGAGGAGGTGGCCAAGCGCGTCGAACAGCGCATGATGAAGGAAGAGGGCGTGAAGACGGTCAGCACCTGGGTCGGCTCGGGCGTGCCGCGCTTCTACCTGCCGCTGGACCAGGTGTTTCCGCAAAGCAACGTGTCGCAATTCATCGTGCTGGCCAGCGACCTGAAGGTGCGCGAGCGCCTGCGCATGTCGCTGCCGACGATGCTGGCGCAGGAGTTTCCCGAGGTGCGCGGGCGCGTCAAGCTGCTGCCCAACGGCCCACCGGTGGCGTACCCGGTGCAGTTTCGCGTGATCGGCAATGACCCGGCCGAACTGCGTGCGCGCGCCGACGAAGTCAAGACCGTGTTGCAGGCGAACGCCAACATGCGCGGCGTGAACGACAACTGGAACGAATCGGTCAAGGTGATCCGCCTCGAGATCGACCAGGCCAAGGCGCGTGCGCTCGGCGTGACCAGCCAGGCCATCGCCCAGGCGTCGCGGGTCATGTTCTCGGGTACCACGGTGGGCCAGTACCGCGAGAACGACCTGCTGATCGACATCGTGCTGCGCCAGGCGGCCGACGAGCGCCAGGCGATCTCGGACATCGGCAATGCCTACCTGCCCACGTCCTCGGGGCGTTCGATTCCGCTCACGCAGATCGCGCGGCCGGTGTTCACCTGGGAGCCCGGCGTGATGTGGCGCGAGAACCGGAACTACGCGATCACCGTGCAGGGCGACGTGGTCGAGGGCCTGCAGGGCGCCACCGTGACCGAGCAGCTGCTGCCCGAGCTGCGCCGGATCGAGGCCGGCTGGCACGCCGCTGGCCACGGCAGCTACCGCATCGAGGTGGCGGGCGCGGTCGAGGAAAGCAGCAAGGGCTCGGACTCGATCGTGGTGGGCGTGCCGATCATGCTATTCCTGGTGTTCACGCTGCTGATGCTGCAGCTGCACAGCTTCAGCCGCTCGCTGCTGGTGTTCATCACCGGCCCGATGGGCATCGCGGGCGTGGCCGGTGCGCTGCTGCTGCTGAACCGGCCCTTCGGTTTCGTGGCGCTGCTGGGCGTGATCGCGCTGATGGGCATGATCCAGCGCAACGCGGTGATCCTGATCGACCAGATCGAGCATGACCGCGCGGCCGGGGTGCCGGCCTGGAACGCGATCGTCGAGTCGGCCGTGCGGCGTCTGCGGCCGATCGTGCTGACCGCGGCGGCGGCGGTGCTGGCGATGATCCCGCTCTCGCGCAGCGTGTTTTGGGGCCCCATGGCGGTGGCGATCATGGGCGGCCTAATCGTGGGCACCGTATTGACCCTGCTGACGCTGCCGGCAATGTACGCCGCCGCATTCCGTGTCAAGCGGGCGCCAGAACAGGCTCCGATTAGCGTTTAAAATGCGCGGTTGACCGATTTCAGGCGGACGGTCTTTGGGTCTCGGTATGCCGGGGCACCAGGGCCGTCCGCCTTTGCATTCACCTGAAAAATTTGGCAAGCGCGGGTGGCGAAATTGGTAGACGCACCAGGTTTAGGTCCTGACGTTCGCAAGAACGTGCCGGTTCGAGTCCGGCCCCGCGCACCAGCCACACCCTCACAAGGAAGACACCATGACCGTGACCGTTGAAACTCTCGAGAAGCTCGAACGCAAGATCACGCTGACCCTTCCGGTCGGCACCATCCAGTCGGAAGTCGATTCGCGCCTCAAGAAGCTCGCGCGCACCGTCAAGATGGACGGCTTCCGTCCGGGCAAGGTGCCGATGAACGTCGTGGCCCAGCGCTACGGCTACTCGGTGCACTACGAGGTCATGAACGACAAGGTCGGCGAAGCCTTCTCGCAGGCCGCGAACGAAGCCAAGCTGCGCGTGGCCGGCCAGCCCCGCATCACCGAGAAGGAAGAGGCGCCCGAGGGCCAACTGGCCTTCGACGCGGTGTTCGAGGTGTTCCCCGAAGTCAAGATCAACGACCTGGCGAATGCCGAAGTCGAGAAGCTCTCGGCCGAAGTGGGCGACGACGCCATCGACAAGACGCTCGAGATCCTGCGCAAGCAGCGCCGCACCTTCGCGCAGCGCGCCCAGGATGCCGTGGCCGAGGACAACGATCGCGTGACGGTCGATTTCGAGGGCAAGATCGACGGCGAGCCGTTCCAGGGCGGCAAGGCCGAAGACTTCCAGTTCGTCGTCGGCGAAGGCCAGATGCTGAAGGAATTCGAAGACGCGGTGCGCGGTATGAAGTCGGGCGACAGCCGCACCTTCCCGCTCTCGTTCCCGGCCGACTACCACGGCAAGGACGTGGCCGGCAAGCAGGCCGACTTCATGGTTACCGTGAAGAAGATCGAGGCCTCGCACCTGCCCGAAGTCAACGAGCAGCTCGCCAAGTCGCTCGGCATTCCCGAAGCCACTGTTGAGGGCCTGCGCGCCGACATCAAGAAGAACCTCGAGCGCGAGGTGAAGTTCCGCCTGCTGGCACGCAACAAGAACGCGGTGATGGACGCGCTGGTCGCCAATGCCGAGCTCGACCTGCCGAACGCCAGCGTGCAGTCGGAAGTGAACCGCATGATCGAAGGCGCGCGCGCCGAGCTCAAGCAGCGCGGCATCAAGGACGCCGACAAGGCCCCGATCCCCGAGGAAGTGTTCCGCCCGCAGGCCGAGCGCCGCGTGCGCCTGGGCCTGGTGGTGGCCGAGCTGGTGCGTGCCAACGACCTGCAGGCCAAGCCCGAGCAGATCAAGGCCCACGTCGACGAACTGGCCGCGAGCTACGAAAAGCCCGCCGACGTCGTGCGCTGGTACTTCAGCGACAACAACCGCCTGGCCGAGGTCGAGGCGGTCGTGATCGAGAACAACGTGACCGACTTCGTGCTCGGCAAGGCCAAGGTCACGGAAAAGTCGGTGACGTTCGACGAGCTGATGGCGCAGCAGGGCTGATCCCGGCACCGCACGCATGATGGCGAATGGGGCTTGTGCTTTGCGGCACGAGCCCCATTTCACTCAAGCGTACAGTCACATTCGAACAGCGAACGAACCCTTTTTCCCGGAGCATATTCATGAGCGCACAGGGCATCCAGAATCTCGGCATGATCCCGATGGTCGTCGAGCAGTCGGGCCGCGGCGAGCGGTCGTACGACATCTATTCGCGCCTCCTCAAGGAGCGCATCGTCTTCCTGGTGGGCGAGGTGAACGACCAGACCGCCAACCTCGTGGTGGCGCAGCTGCTGTTCCTCGAGAGCGAGAACCCGGACAAGGACATTTCGTTCTACATCAACTCGCCGGGCGGCAGCGTGAGCGCCGGCATGGCGATCTACGACACCATGCAGTTCATCAAGCCTGACGTTTCCACCATGTGCATCGGCTTCGCGGCCAGCATGGGCGCCTTCCTGCTCGCAGCCGGCGAGAAGGGCAAGCGCTTCTCGCTGCCGAATTCGAAGGTCATGATCCACCAGGTGCTCGGCGGCGCGCGTGGCCAGGCGACCGACATCGAGATCCACGCCCGCGACATCCTGCGCACCAAGGACCAGATGAACCGCATCCTGGCCGAGCGCACGGGCCAGCCGCTCGAAAAAGTCAAGACCGACACCGAGCGCGACTATTTCCTCACGGCCGACGAGGCCAAGGATTACGGCCTGGTCGACCAGGTCATTGCAAAACGCGGTTGAATCCGGCCGCGGCGCCGCATGCGCCAAAAGGCAAAAACGGCGTTTTCCCCACGGGAAACGCCGTTTTTGTTTAGTTATCATTGTCCCTACCCCGTTAACGAGGCATCTGTCCATGGCCGAGAAAAAAGGCTCTTCCAGCGAAAAAACGCTTTACTGCTCGTTCTGCGGCAAGAGCCAGCACGAGGTCAAGAAGCTGATCGCGGGCCCTTCGGTCTTCATTTGCGACGAGTGCATCGACCTCTGCAACGAGATCATCCGCGACGAACTCCCCGCCGGCGAGGAATCGCGCGAGGGGCGCAGCGACCTGCCGACGCCGCTGGAGATCAAGACCAACCTCGACAACTACGTGATCGGCCAGGAGCCGGCCAAGCGCATGCTGTCGGTGGCCGTCTACAACCACTACAAGCGCCTGCGCCACAAGGAAAAGGCCAAGGGCGAGGACGTCGAACTCAGCAAGAGCAACATCCTCTTGATCGGCCCGACCGGTTCGGGCAAGACGCTGCTCGCGCAGACGCTCGCGCGCATGCTCGACGTGCCGTTCGTCATGGCCGACGCCACCACGCTGACCGAAGCCGGCTACGTGGGCGAAGACGTCGAGAACATCATCCAGAAGCTGCTGCAGAGCTGCAACTACGAAGTCGAGCGCGCCCAGCGCGGCATCGTCTACATCGATGAGATCGACAAGATCTCGCGCAAGTCGGACAACCCGTCGATCACGCGCGACGTGTCGGGCGAGGGCGTGCAGCAGGCGCTGCTGAAGCTCATCGAAGGCACCATGGCCAGCGTGCCGCCGCAGGGCGGCCGCAAGCATCCGAACCAGGACTTCCTGCAGATCGACACGACGAACATCCTGTTCATCTGCGGCGGCGCCTTCGCCGGCCTCGAGAAGGTCATCGAAGCGCGCACCGAAGCCTCGGGCATCGGTTTCGGTGCCTCGGTCAAGAGCAAGGCCCAGCGCAGCGTCACCGAGGTGTTCCGCGAGGTCGAGCCCGAGGACCTGATCAAGTTCGGCCTGATCCCCGAGCTTGTGGGCCGCATGCCCGTGGTGGCCTCGCTGGCCGAGCTCAGCGAAGACGCCCTGGTGCAGATCCTGACCGAGCCGAAGAACGCCGTCGTCAAGCAGTTCACCAAGCTGCTGCAGATGGAGGGCGTCGACCTCGAGATTCGGCCGGCGGCGCTCAAGGCCATCGCGCGCAAGGCGCTGGCCCGCAAGACCGGTGCGCGCGGGCTGCGGTCGATCCTCGAACAGTCGCTGATCGACACGATGTTCGAACTGCCGAATGCCACCAACGTCGACAAGGTTGTGGTCGAAGAATCCACAATCGATGAAAACAAGCCGCCGCTGCTCGTGTATCGCGAGGCGGCCAAGAAGGCCTGAGTGAGCGCAGCGCCGGCCCTTCCTTTCGGCAAGGCTGCCGGCGCCTTCGGCAAAGACCGGGTGCGCGGGCTTGAAATGCCCGCACACCCATCCATCTTTGCCTGATCAAACAAAGGATTTTCATGTCCGGTCATACCCCCCTGCCAGCCGAAGCGATCGACCTGCCGCTGCTGCCGCTGCGCGACGTCGTCGTGTTCCCCCACATGGTGATCCCGCTGTTCGTGGGACGCCCGAAGAGCATCAAGGCGCTCGAGCTGGCGATGGAAGCCGAACGCCGCATCATGCTGGTGGCCCAGAAGGCCGCCGCCAAGGACGAGCCCTCGGTCGAGGACATGTTCGAGGTGGGCTGCGTCTCGACCATCCTGCAGATGCTGAAGCTGCCCGACGGCACCGTGAAGGTGCTGGTCGAAGGCCAGCAGCGCGCGAGCGTGAACCGCATCGACGACGGCGAGACCCACTTCACGGCCAACGTGACGCCGCTGGCGGCGACCGAGGGCGGCGAGAAGGGCACCGAGGTCGAGGCGCTGCGTCGCGCGGTGATGCAGCAGTTCGATCAGTACGTGAAGCTCAACAAGAAGATCCCGCCCGAGATCCTGACCTCGATCTCCAGCATCGACGATCCGGGCCGCCTGGCCGACACCATTGCCGCGCACCTGCCGCTCAAGCTCGACAACAAGCAGGCTGTGCTCGATCTCGACGACGTGAAGGCACGGCTCGAGAACCTGTTCGGCCAGCTCGAGCGCGAGGTCGACATCCTCAACGTCGACAAGAAGATCCGCGGCCGCGTGAAGCGCCAGATGGAGAAGAACCAGCGCGACTTCTACCTCAACGAGCAGGTCAAGGCGATCCAGAAGGAGCTCGGCGAAGGCGAGGAGGGCGCGGACATCGAGGAGATCGAGAAGAAGATCAAGCTCGCCAAGATGCCCAAGGAAGCGCTCAAGAAGGCCGAGGGCGAGCTCAAGAAGCTCAAGCTGATGTCGCCCATGTCGGCCGAGGCCACCGTGGTGCGCAACTACATCGACGTGCTGGTCAGCCTGCCGTGGAGCAAGCGGACCAAGATCAAGCACGACCTCGCCAATGCCGAGGCGGTGCTCAACGCCGACCACTACGGCCTCGAGAAGGTCAAGGACCGCATCCTCGAGTACCTCGCGGTGCAGCAGCGCGTGGACAAGGTCAAGGCGCCGATCCTGTGCCTGGTGGGGCCGCCGGGCGTGGGCAAGACCTCGCTCGGGCAGTCGATCGCGAAGGCGACGGGCCGCAAGTACACCCGCATGGCGCTCGGCGGCATGCGTGACGAGGCCGAGATCCGCGGCCATCGCCGCACCTACATCGGCGCGCTGCCGGGCAAGGTGCTGCAGGGCCTGGGCAAGATCGGCACGCGCAATCCGCTGTTCCTGCTCGACGAGATCGACAAGCTCGGCACCGACTTCCGCGGCGACCCGTCGAGCGCGCTGCTCGAGGTGCTCGACCCCGAGCAGAACCACACCTTCGGCGACCACTACGTCGAGGTCGACTTCGACCTCTCCGACGTGATGTTCGTCGCCACGTCGAATTCGATGAACATCCCGCCGGCGCTGCTCGACCGGATGGAAGTCATCCGCCTCTCGGGCTACACCGAGGACGAGAAGACCAACATCGCGCTCAAGTACCTGCTGCCCAAGCAGATGACGAACAACGGCGTGAAGGAAGAGGAACTGCTCGTCACCGAAGAGGCCGTGCGCGACATCGTGCGCTACTACACCCGCGAGGCGGGCGTGCGTTCACTCGAGCGCGAGCTGTCGAAGATCTGCCGCAAGGTGGTCAAGAGCCTGCTGCTCAAGCAGCTCACGCCCAAGGTCGTGGTCGACGGCACCAACCTCAACGATTTTCTCGGCGTGCGCAAGTACAGCTTCGGCTTGGCCGAGAAGCAGAGCCAGGTCGGCCAGGTGGTCGGCCTTGCATGGACCGAGGTCGGCGGCGACCTGCTAACGATCGAGGCGGTCACGATGCCCGGCAAGGGCGTGATCAGCCGCACGGGTTCGCTCGGCGACGTGATGAAGGAGTCGGTCGAGGCCGCGCGCACCGTGGTGCGCAGCCGCTCGCGCCGCCTGGGCATCAAGGACGAGATGTTCGAGAAGCGCGACATCCACATCCACGTGCCCGACGGCGCCACGCCCAAGGACGGCCCGAGCGCCGGTGCCGCGATGACGACGGCCTTCGTGTCGGCGCTCACGGGCATTCCGGTGCGCAGCGACGTCGCGATGACCGGCGAGATCACGCTGCGCGGCGAGGTCACGGCCATCGGCGGCCTCAAGGAAAAGCTGCTGGCCGCACTGCGCGGCGGCATCAAGACCGTGCTGATCCCCGAGGAGAACGCCAAGGACCTGCAGGACATTCCCGAGAACGTGAAGAACGGCCTCGAGATCGTGCCGGTGAAGTGGATCGACAAGGTGCTCGAGATCGCGCTCGAGAAGATGCCCGAGCCCCTGTCCGACGAGGAAGTCGCGGCCTCGGCCGCGGCCGTGGCCGAGCTCGCCAAGCAGCGCGAAGGGCGTGCCTCCGAGGGCTCGGTCAAACATTGAGCGGTGGAGCTTGCCGGGCCTCGAAAAAGTGTTCTATAATTCGAGGCTCGAAACGCGGGAATAGCTCAGTTGGTAGAGCGCAACCTTGCCAAGGTTGAGGTCGAGAGTTCGAGACTCTTTTCCCGCTCCAGTTTTGAAAAAGGGAAGCGCTGCTTCCCTTTTTTTCGCAAGTTCGATTTCGTTTTCAGCGTGGCGCGATAGCAAAGCGGTTATGCAACGGATTGCAAATCCGTGTAGCCCGGTTCGACTCCGGGTCGCGCCTCCATCCTCTCTGGTCAGTTTGATCCACCCGCACAGAAAATCGCCCCGCCAACCTGCGTTGCCGGGGCTCGTTTCGTTTGGGTTATCGTCGATGTCCAACCCGAGGCCCGGATGGTGAAATTGGTAGACACATCGGACTTAAAATCCGCCGCTTCCTTAATCGGGGCATACGGGTTCGACCCCCGTTCCGGGCACCATATCTAGACAAGGGAGCACACAATGCCTCGTTACAACGCTCCATTCGAAATCCATGTTCACGGCGACGTGCCGCTCAGGTCCGACGTCAGCTTCGACCAGATCCAGGAAGCGCTCAAGCCGCTGTGGGTCTATGCGGGTGCCAAGTCGCTGGCCGACGGTGCCACGAGCAGCTACGAAGAAGAGCCTGGCATCCGCTTCGAGCAGAAGGAGCACATGCTCCAGATGTGCTGGACCGTGACGGGTGACGAAGACTTCCGCCAGTCGCTCGACGAAATGTGCATGGCGCTGAACGAACTGTCCGAGCGCGGTGCCGCGATCGAGGTCACGTTCTACGACACCGACTTCGACGAGGAAGAGGGCGACCCCGACGAAGAGTCGCGCGACGACTTCCTGATGCTGTTCGTCGGCCCGAACCCGGCGGCGATCATGCAGGTGCAGCGCGACCTGCTGGTCGAAGACGTGGTCAACCTCATGGAGCGGCATTTCGACGGCGCCGAACTCGGCGGCGTAGTGGCCGAGATCGACCGCCTGTTCAGCGACCGCTTCGACGCGCTCGTCAACTCGCTCGAGATCGGCAAGCGCCCGCGGGGCACCGGCGGCAGCGGCAGCGGCGGCGGCCATGGCGGCGGTCGCCGACCACGCCACCTGCACTGACACGCGAGCGTCCGCAGCACGGGCGCAACACGCCTGCCATGCGGCGCGCGCAAGATGATCGCCGCATGACCGCTTCTCGCAAACTCTTTCCTTCCAGCGCCCTCAACGCCGGCGTGCGCAAGCGCGAGGTTTTCGGCTGGGCGATGTACGACTTTGCGAATTCGGGCTACACGACCGTCGTGATCACGGCCGTGTTCGCGGCCTACTTCGTGGGCGGCATCGCGAAGGGCGCGCCATGGGCACCGTTCGCCTGGACCGTGGCGCTCAGCATCTCGTACGCCATCGTGATGCTCACCATGCCCGCGATCGGCGCCTGGGCCGACCTGCATGGAGCCAAGAAGCGGCTGCTGGCGATGGCCACCACGGGCTGCGTGATCGCCACGGCGGCGCTGGCGCTGTCGCCGCGCTTCTCGGGCGCCACGGGTGTTGCCGTGGCCATGGCGCTGGTCATCGTGTCGAACACCTTCTATTCGTATGGCGAGTCGCTCACGGGCGCCTTCCTGCCCGAGCTCGCCACGGCCGAGGGCATGGGCAAGGTCAGCGGATGGGGCTGGGCCTTCGGCTACATCGGCGGCATGCTGGTGCTCGGCCTGTGCCTGGCCTACGTGCTCTCGGCGCAGGCCCGAGGGCTCGCCGCGGCGCACTTCGTGCCGGTGACGATGCTCATCACCGCGGCCATCTATGGCGCGGCGGCTTGCGTCACCTTTGCGCTGCTGCCCGAACGCGCCAAGCCGCGTCTGCGCAGCGCCGCGCAGCCCAACGCCTGGCAGCAACTGCGCGCCACCTTCCGCGAGGCGCGCGCCTACCGCGACTTCATGACACTGCTGGCCTGCACCGTCTGCTACCAGGGCGGCGTGGCCGTGGCCATCACGCTGGCCGCGATCTATGCCGAGCAGGTGATCGGTTTCGTGGCGAGCGAGACGATGGTGCTGATCTTCGTGCTCAACCTCGCGGCCGCGGTGGGCGCCTTCGGCTTCGGCTACGTCCAGGACCGCGTCGGCCACAAGCTCGCGCTGGCCGGCACGCTGGTGGCGTGGATCGCGGTCTGCGTGATCGCTGCCGCGGCCGGCAGCAAGGGCGCCTTCTGGTGGGCCGCGACGATTGCGGGGCTGGCGATGGGGTCGAGCCAGTCGGCCGGCCGCGCCATGACGGGCTACCTGGCGCCGCCGGCGCAACTGGCCGAGTTCTTTGGCCTCTGGTCCTTTGCCACGCGGCTCGCGAGCATCGTGGGGCCGCTGATGTTCGGTGCGATCACCTGGGCCACGGGCGGCAACCAGCGTGTTGCGATCCTGTCGACCGCCGTGCTGTTCGTCGCGGGCCTGCTGCTGCTATGGCCGATCGACATGCGGCGCGGCCGTGAGGCCGCGCTGCGAGGTCGGACGTAGTCCTCAGGAGCCGCCGAACAGGCTGCCGTTGGTCAGCGGCCAGCCGGCGCCGGCCTGCGATTTCCAGTTCGCCGTGTTCTTCACGTTGGCCGCGAAGGTCGCGATGTCGGTGGGCGTCGGCGAGGCAGGGAGCATCGGACCGTCGTAGAGCACGTCGAATTTGTCCGCAAAGTGGATCGCGGCACCCGTGCTGCTCAATTCCGCGGGAATGCTGCCGGCACCCGTGGCCGGGCCCACCGTGATGCTGGCCAGGTAGGCGCCCGCGCCACCGATCGCGCCGGCCGCGCCGTCGCCCAGGTTCGCGACCGTGCCGCCGACGAAGGCGTAGACCGTCTCGTTGGTGCCGTTGAGGCCACCGCCCGCGCCCTGCGTGGTGCCGACGTCCGCGATCGGGTTGGTGTTCTTGACGTCAGGCTGGATGGTCACGATGGTGCCCACCGCGAGGTCGCGGTCCGCGGTCCAGACATAGGCGCTCTCGTTGGTCAGGCCCTCGAATTCCTTGTCGGCGGTGCGATCGCGGTCGGTGAACACGATGCGCGTGCCAGCCTTCATCGGCTTGAGCAGCACGAAGGCGAAGGCGTCGGTCTTGTCCGCGTTCAGGCCCAGAAACAGGATGTCGCCGGCACCGAACGGGGGCGGTGCGCTGGTGGTGAAGGCGATGGTGCTCGTGTCGGCGACGCCCGCGAATGCGTTGCCTTTGGCATCGACGATCGCGTTGGCATCCACCGTCATGTAGTAGCCGGTGGACGCGCTCAGTGGCTCGGTGGGCGTGAACGTCAGCACGTTGAAGGCGCGTTTCACGCGCGCGGCCGGGCTCGCGGCCGAGAAGGTCTCGACCACGCTGCCGTCGGCCTTATGCAGAACGATGTTGCCCGCACCGAGACGCACGCCCTCGTTGAAGTTCAGCGTGATCGTCGCGTTCACGCCCACGCTGCCATCGTCTGCCTTGGGCGAGGCACCCTTGAGCACCGGCGGCGCGGTGTCGACCCAGGGCTGGCCCAGGCGCACGACGAAGCCGTCGAATTTCTGGTCGGCGGGCGCAAGGTCCTTCGACACCTCGGTCTGGCCCGGCCATACCGTGTCGCCGTTGTCGAGCAGCAGTTGCACTTCGGTGCCGGCGGCAACAGGGCCGGGCACCTCGACGATCGACTCGAAGCTGCCGCCCGTCGCCTTGCGCAGGGCGCCGAGGTCGTTCGACAGCTCCACGGGCGCTTCGCCTGCGCGGCCGCTCCAGGCAAACAGCGCGAAGTTGCGATCGACGAGCGCGCTCGCCGGGCCTGCGGGGCCGGCGACGATCAGGTAGCGGCCGTCGCTGCCCTTGTCGATCGACCGGATGCCGCGGCCGCCGAGATCGATCTCGATCGGCGCGCCGAAGCTCGCCTGCGTCGCGGTGCCGGCCACCAGCGCCACGTAATTTTCCAGCGGAACGATCAGCGCATGGGTGCGCAGCGAGGCGTCGGTCTGCGGCGCGCGAAAGCCCAGCCACAGCGCACTGTCGCCCGGTGCGGCGGCCATGCCCTCGATGGAGAAGCCATTGGCCTGCTCGGGAACGACGCCGTCCCCGGCCGACGCTGCGAAGCCGAAACGGTCGGCGCCCAGGCCGTGCAGGTTGCCGGCATCCCAGGCCACGAGCTGGCTTTCAAGTTGCGAGAACTGGCCGACGTAGCTGAAGGTGGTGGCGGCACCGGTGCCGCTGAGCTTCACCGCGAAGAGGTGCGAACGGTCGGATGCGTCGTCGCCGTCCTTCTTGTTGCTGTTCGAGCCCGTGAAGTACAGCGTGTCGCCGACGCGCGTGCCGGCTTCGAGGTCGAGTTCCTTCGTGAGTTGGGGGCCATGGGTTTCATAGCTCCATTCCTGGACCGCGGCGCCACCCGCGCGCGGATAGACGCGCAGCACGTTGGCTTCGTCGTCCGCTACGAGCATGTAGCCGCCGGGCAATGCAATGGCGGTGGAGGCATCGGATGAGCCTTCGGTCGTGTCGGCCTTCGGCGTCAATCGGGCCTCGGAGACCAGTTGCGGCTCGGTCGCCGCGGGCGGTGGTTCGGTCGCAGGTGGCGTGGTGGCCACGGGCGGCACGATCGGCGGAAAGAACACAGCGCCGCCGTCGTTGCCGCCGCCGCATGCGGCCAGCAGGAGGCCGAGAACGCTGGCGAGCAGCAAAGGCTTGAAGGGAATGGCGGCTGCGTGTGGCTTCTTGGGGTTGTTCATGGCGCGCGGTGTGGCAAGCAAGCAAACCGCGGATCGTGCTGCTTTCGTATGACAGCGCCGTGAAGCAGCCGGCCGCTGCTGCGCGCCGCTCAGGGCACCGGATCGCGCAGCGACTTTGGCACGCGGTAGCGCTCGCCGTCGTAGCGCAGCGTCAGCGTGTCCAAGCGCGCGGGCAGGGCCACGAGGGTGCAGTTCTGGTCATCGTCGCGCCACAGCGCGCGGCTGCGGGTTCGCGTGCGTGAGAGTTGCAGGTCGTGCCAGCCGTTGCTTGTCGACGGAGCGACCGAGAGCATGGTGCGCAGCTTCTCGAAGCGGCCGCTGCAGCTCTGGTCCCACTCGCCGCTGTCGTGGTCGAGTTCGATCTCGGGCAGCACCTGGCGCAGCTTGCTGCCCTGCTGCACGTAGAGGCGCAGTGTCTCGATCGCGGTCGAGTTGCCCGGCGTGGTGCCGCGGTAGCGCACGCGCAGGCCGAAGGCACGCGTGTCGCTCGAGAGCACGTAGCGCGAGGTGTCGATGCGGATGTCCTGGATCGCAGTCGCACTGTCCTCGTCGAGTGCCTCTGGCTGGCGGATGCGCGCGACCACGGTGTCGCGATCGGTGTTGCCGTTGTCGGGGCGCTGGATCAGCAGCAGTTCGAGATCGAAGACCTTCGCGCCCGAGCTGCTGACCTCTTGCGGCACCGGCAGCACCACGATGCTGCGTCCCGGAAATGCGGGCCACGGCTTGCAAGCCGCGAGGCGCTCATCGAGCGATCGGTCGGGGTAGAGCTTGGCATGCATGCGCTCGGCCAGCCCGCTCTCGCACGCCGCGTGCGTGGCGCCGGCGGCGAGACCCAGCAGCAGTAACAGGGCGCGGCGCAGGCCGGAACGTAGCATCATCTGCGCGGCTTCATGCGGCCGCCGCCACCGGCGGCAGCGGCAACCAATGCATGGCCGCCATTTCAAGCGCGGCCGGGTCGCCACTGCCCGCGAGCACCAGGGCGCCTTCGCTTATTTCGGCAAGTTGCCCGAGCGAGGCCAGCACGCGGCGCGTCTGCTGAGCCACCGGGGCGCCGGTGTCGATGAAGCGCAGCGACGGCGGCGCATGGCGCTGCAGTTCGTGCCGCACGAGCGGATAGTGGGTGCAGCCGAGCACCACGGTGTCGGTCTCGCCGGGCGCATCGCCGAACGGGCCGGCCTCGGCCATGTAGCGCGCGCAGAGCGCCGCGATGCCCGCGCCGTCGAAACCCTCGATGGCCTTCACGAGCCCGTCGCAGGGCACCGCGCGGACCGTTGCCGTGGCCGCGAACGTGTCGCGCAGTGCCGCGTACCGGCTGCTTGCGAGCGTTCCGCGCGTGGCCAGCACCGAGATGCGGCCCGTGCGGCTCGCGGCCACCGCCGGCTTGAGCGCGGGCTCCAGGCCCACGATCGGCAATGCCGGATGTTCGGCGCGCAGCAGGTGGATGGCCGCGGTCGTGGCGGTATTGCAGGCCACCACGAGCGCCTTGATGCCGTGGTCTCGCACCAATTGCCCGGCCACCGCGCGCGAGCGCTCGATCACGTAGGCGTCGCCGCGCTCGCCGTAGGGGGCATAGGCCGCGTCCGAGAAATAGACGAAGCGTTCGTGCGGCAGTTCGGCGCGCAGCGCGGCGAGCACGCTGAGCCCGCCGACACCGCTGTCGAAGACGCCGACAGGGTTCAAGCTCAGGCTTCTTCCATCATGATGGTCTTGAACTCGCCGCTGGCGATGCGCTTCTGCCACTCGGCGGGGCCGGTGATGTGCGCGCTGGTGCCACCGGCGTCGACCGCCACCGTCACGGGCATGTCGACCACGTCGAATTCGTAGATGGCTTCCATGCCGAGGTCTTCGAAGCCGACCACCTTTGCGGTCTTGATCGCCTTGCTCACGAGGTAGGCAGCGCCGCCCACGGCCATGAGGTAGGCGCTCTTGTGCTTCTTGATGGCCTCGATCGCGACCGGGCCGCGCTCGGCCTTGCCGATCATCGCGATCAGGCCGGTCTGGGCCAGCATCATCTCGGTGAAGCCGTCCATGCGGGTGGCGGTGGTGGGGCCGGCGGGGCCCACGGCCTCATCGCCGACGGGATCGACCGGGCCGACGTAGTAGATGACGCGGTTCGTGAAATCGACGGGCAGCTTCTCGCCCTTGGCGAGCATGCCCTGGATGCGCTTGTGCGCGGCGTCGCGACCGGTGAGCATCTTGCCGTTGAGCAGCAGCGTGTCGCCGGGCTTCCAGCTGGCCACTTCGGCGGGCGTGAGGCGGTCGAGGTCGACGCGCTTGCTCTTCTTCTCGTCGGGTGCCCAGTTCACGTCGGGCCAGAGGTCGAGCGAGGGCGGATCGAGGTAGACCGCACCGCTGCCGTCCATCACGAAGTGCGCATGCCGCGTGGCCGCGCAGTTGGGGATCATCGCCACAGGCTTGCTCGCGGCGTGCGTCGGGTACATCTTGATCTTGATGTCGAGCACAGTGGCCAGGCCGCCCAGGCCCTGCGCGCCGATGCCGAGTGCGTTGACCTTCTCGTACAGCTCGAGGCGCAGTTCCTCGACCTTCGACAGCGGCTCCTTGCGCGCGGCCTTGGCCTGCAGTTCGTGCATGTCGAGGTCGTCCATCAGGCTTTCCTTGGCCATCAGCGCGGCCTTCTCGGCCGTGCCGCCGATGCCGATACCGAGCATGCCGGGCGGGCACCAGCCGGCGCCCATGGTCGGCACCGTCTTGAGCACCCAGTCGACCACGCTGTCGCCGGGGTTCAGCATCACGAGCTTGCTCTTGTTCTCGCTGCCGCCGCCCTTGGCCGCGACGGTGACCTCGACCGTGTTGCCGGGCACGATCTCGGTGAAGATCACCGCGGGCGTGTTGTCCTTGGTGTTCTTGCGGTCGAACTGCGGGTCGGCCACCACCGAAGCGCGCAGCGTGTTGTCGGGATGGTTGTAGCCGCGGCGCACGCCTTCGTTGACGGCGTCCTCGAGCGAGCCGGTGAAGCCGCCCCAGCGCACGTCCATGCCCACCTTGAGGAACACGTTGACGATGCCGGTGTCCTGGCAGATCGGGCGATGGCCGACCGCGCTCATCTTGCTGTTGGTGAGGATCTGCGCGATCGCGTCCTTGGCGGCGGGGCTCTGCTCGCGCTCGTAGGCCTTGGCCAGGTGGGCGATGTAGTCGGCAGGGTGGTAGTAGCTGATGTACTGCAGCGCGGCGCTGATCGATTCGATCAGGTCGGCCTGCTGGATCGTGGTCGTCATGGTGGGGGTGTCTTTTTTGGATGTGGAAACGCCCCCCGATTATCTCAGCCGCCGCCGCCGGCCGCCGCGCGCGCCTCGGCAATCCAGCCGTCGAACAGCTGCTGGTGCGCCCGGATCCAGCCGTCGGCATGGCGCGCCACGTCCTCGGCCGTGCTGGCGCCCTGGCTCATTCGCAGGTTCTGGGCGTTGATGTCGCTGATAGGCAGCTTCATGATCTCGAACAGCCGGGCGGCGGCCGGGTTCTTCTCTGCGAATTCGCGGTTGGCGACGATGCGCTCCTCGTTCGCCAGGAAGCCGTAGTTCTTGCCGTTCGGCTGCCGGGTGTCGACGCCGTCGCCGCCTTGTGAGGACGAGGAGGGCACCTGCAGCCACACCACGTCGGAACCCGGGCGCAGTACGGCGCTCACCCAGTAGGGCGTCCAGGTGTAGTAGAGGACCGGCTTGTCCTGCTTGAAGCGCGCGATGGTGTCGGCCATCAGCGCCGCATAGCTGCCCTGCTTGTGCGTGACGGTGTCGCGCAGCTGGTGGGCCGTCAGGTGGTTCTCGATGGCGAGTTCGCAGCCCCAGCCGGGGTTGCAGCCGGTGAGGTCGGCCTTGCCGTCGCCGTCGGCGTCGAACAGCTTCGCGATCGCCGGGTCCTTGAGTTGGCCGATGTCGTGGATGCCGTACTGCTCGGCCGTCTTGCGGTCGATGAGGTAGCCCTGGACCGCGCCCTCCGAGTACACGCCCTTGCGCCACAGCTTGGCATCGCCGCCGCTGTTCTCGTAGAAGTCGGCATGCAGCCGGCTCCAGTGGTGGGCCATGAAGGTGGCATCGCCGTTGGCGATGGCCAGGTGCTCGGTGGCGGGTTCGAGGTCGCGCATCGGCTCGACGGTGTAGCCGAGCCGCTCGAGCCCGCGCATCACAAGCAGGGTCTGGAAAGCCTCTTCGGCGAGCGAGCTCTTGAGCGGCTGCACGGTCACGCCGGCGCCGGGCAGGTCGGCGCTGGCCTGCGCGGCCAGTCCGAAGGCCGCGAAGGCCAGGGCCAGCAGGCCGCGTGCAATGAAGCCGGCGGTGCGTGGCTTGTCGTGGTGGTTCTTCATGCGTATTGTTTCCTTCTTCGTCATTGCGCCTGCGCCGAGAGTGCCGGCACCGGTTCGGCTGCCGGGCGGCCCGGGGCCACGGCGCGCTGCAGCAGGCGCAGCGCGAAGCCCGCCGGTCCCGTGTGCCACCAGCGGCGGCCCGCGGCGCGGCGCGACTGGCCCATGGCCTGGGTCAGCCGGTCGAGCGAGATGGCCAGCAGCACGATGCCCAGCCCGCCGACGGTCGCCAGGCCCATGTCGAGCCGACCGATGCCGCGCAGCACCATCTGGCCCAGCCCGCCGACCGCGATCATCGAGGCGATCACCACCATCGACAGCGACAGCATCAGCGCCTGGTTGATGCCGGCCATGATCGACGGCATGGCCAGCGGCAACTGCACCTTCACGAGCATCTGCCAGGGCGAGGCGCCGTAGGCGCGCGCCGCCTCGATCAGGTCGGGCCGCACCTGGCGCAGGCCCAGGTTGGTCAGGCGCACCAGCGGCGCGAGCGCGAAGACGATCGTCACGATCACGCCCGGCACGTTGCCGATGCCGAACAGCATGACCACCGGCACCAGGTACACGAAGGCGGGCGTGGTCTGCATCGCGTCGAGCACCGGGCGCATCACGCGCTGGGCTCGGTCGCTGCTTGCCAGCAGCACGCCGAGCGGCAGCCCGACCAGCATGCAGAACACCAGCGAGGTCAGCACCAGCGACAGGGTCACCATGGCCTCCGGCCAGATGCCGAGCATGGCCACCAGCAGCAGCGACACGGCCGTGCCGATGGCGATCGCGCGGCCCGCGAACTGCCAGGCGAGCAGGCCGACGAGCGCGATCATCGCGAGCGGCGGCAGCCCGTTCAGCAGGCCCTGCACGCCGTCGAGCGTGCTGTCGATCGGCAGCCGCACGGTCTGGAAGAAGGGCCGGAAATGCGTGACCACCCAGCCCAGGCCCTGGTTGATCCAGGCTTCGACGGGCAGCGAGCCGTCCCACAGCCGGTGCAGCGCGAAGCCGCCGGCGGCGGGGTCGACGGCGGTTGCGGCCTGGGCTGCGGGGGCATCGAGCCAGGCGCTCGCGGCCGAGGTGTCGGGCGCGGCGGAAAGCGCCTCCCACGGGTCGGTGTAGGCGGGCGCAGCGGCGGTGTCGGCCGGGGCGGAAGGCATGGCGTTCTCGTTCATCGGTTCGGTTTTCTCCGGAAGTTCGGGATCAGTGCGGTTCGGCGGCCAGCGCGGGGGCGGCGTGGGGCGCGGCGGGTTCGATCGGCGGCGTGTCGCGGTCGAGGAATCTCAGCAGCGTGGTCTTGCTGATCGCGCCGCAGAAGCGGCCGTCGCCCGCCACCACCGGCAGCGCGCATGGCGCCTGCGCAAGCAGGCCGATGAGCCCGGCGACCGGCGCCTCGGCATCGATCGTCGGAAGGCCCGCGAGAAAGGCATGCTGCAGGCCGAGCGGACCCGCACGGCCGTCGAGCGCGGTGCGCAGCGTGTCGGCCGAGACCACGCCGAGGAAGCGCCTGCCCGGATTCACCACATAGGCGAAGTCGCGGTCCTGGTCCTCGAGCAGCTGCAGTGCCGCGCGCGCACCGCGCTCCGGGTGCTCGCTCACCACCGTGAGCGACTTGCGCGCGATGTCGGCCGCCTTGAAGACCGCCGCGGCGTCCACGCCGCGCACGAAGCTGCGCACGTAGTCGTCGGCGGGGCTGCGCAGGATCTCGTCGGGCGTGCCGACCTGGATCACATGGCCGTCCTTCATGATCGCGATGCGGTCGCCGATGCGCATCGCTTCGTCGAGGTCGTGCGAGATGAAGACGATGGTGCGGCGCTTTTCCTGCTGCAGCCGCAGCAGCTCCGACTGCATCTCGGTGCGGATGATCGGGTCGAGCGCCGAGAAGGCCTCATCCATCAGCAGGATCGACGGGTCCGATGCCAGCGCACGCGCCAGGCCCACGCGCTGCTGCATGCCGCCCGAGAGCTCGTCGGGGTAGCTGTCGCCCCAGCCCGCGAGGCCCACCTGCGCGAGCGCCTGGTCGGCCTGCGCGAGGCGCTCCTTCTTGCTGGTGCCGGAAAGCTCGAGGCCGAAGGCGGTGTTCTCGCGCACCGTCATGTGCGGCATCAGCGCGAACGACTGGAACACCATGCTGATGTCCTTGCGGCGCAGCGCGCGCAGCCTGGCGTCGGAGTGCTCGTTGATGTCGGCGCCGTCGATCACGATGCGCCCTGCGGTCGGCTCGATCAGCCGGTTCAGCAGCCGCACCAGCGTCGACTTGCCCGAGCCCGACAGGCCCATGATCACGAAGAGCTCGCCGGCCTGGATCTCGAAGGTGGCGTCGAACACGCCGATCGACTGGCCCGTGCGGGCGAGGATCTCCTTCTTGCTCAGCCCTTGGCGGACCAGTTCGAGCGCGTCTTCGGGCGCGTCCCCGAAAACCTTGAAGACATGGTCGATGAGAATTCCCTTGGCCATACGGCGGAGCTCCTTGTGCGAAGGTTGGACACAGTGCCGCCCGCAGGCGGCAGCGCCACGCCATTCAGCCGGGGAGGACTGGGCAAACCAATGGCAACGCGAAGAAGCGCGCCATCGGCCGCAAGTGCAGGACGTGGCATCGGGGCCGGAGCGAAGCCCGGCCGGTTCGCCGGGCGGGCCCGGCGAAAGATCCATGCACCGCGACGGGAATCAAGGTTCCGCGAGTAGTGCAGGAGCAACCAACATGACTTGTTGGTCGACTGAAGCCCAAAATTATAACTTTTGCGTATGACGCGGGTCAACCCGGGGTCTATCGTGACGCAGTTCACGGCCCGGAAAAGCCCAGGCAAATGCGAGCTATTCCTATTCGCCGATACTCGGCACCGCGCCCGGCGAGCGGCGCCATTTCTTCACGACTGCGGAGCTTCCTTCATGACCACACCCCCCAAGACCCGTGCCGAGCGCGACACCTTCGGCCCGATCGACGTGCCGGCCGACAAGCTGTGGGGCGCGCAGACGCAGCGCTCGCTGCAGAACTTCGACATCTCGGGCGAGCGGCAGCCGCGCGAGATCATCAAGGCGCTGGCCCAGGTGAAGCGCGCCTCGGCCGTGGTCAACCATGCGCTCGGCCTGCAGGACGAGAAGAAGACCGGCGCCATCGTGGCGGCGGCCGACGAAGTCATCGCCGGCGGGCACGCCGACGAGTTCCCGCTGGTGGTGTGGCAGACCGGTTCGGGCACGCAGACGAACATGAACGTCAACGAGGTGCTGGCCAACCGCGCCAGCGAACTGCTCGGCGGCGAGCGCGGCGAAGCGCGCCTGGTGCATCCCAACGACGACGTGAACCGTAGCCAGTCGAGCAACGACGTGTTTCCCACCGCGATGCACGTGGCGGCGGTCGAGGCGATCACGCAGCGGCTGCTGCCGGCGATTGCCAAGCTGCGCGGCACGCTGGAGCAGAAATCGAAGGATTTCGCCGACATCGTGAAGATCGGCCGCACCCACCTGCAGGACGCGACGCCGCTCACGCTCGGCCAGGAGTTCTCTGGCTACGTGGCGCAGCTTGCGCACGGCGAAGCGCATGTGCGCGCCGCGCTGCCGCACCTGTGCGAACTGGCGCTTGGCGGCACGGCCGTGGGCACCGGCCTCAATGCGCCCAAGGGCTACGCCGAGCAGGTGGCGGCCGAACTCGCGAAGCTCACCGGGCTGCCGTTCGTCACGGCGCCGAACAAGTTCGAGGCCATGGCCAGCGTCGACGCGCTGGTGCACGCGCACGGCGCGCTCAAGACGCTGGCCGCAAGCATGACCAAGATCGCCAACGACGTGCGCTGGCTCGCGAGCGGCCCGCGCAGCGGCATCGGCGAACTGAGCATTCCCGAGAACGAGCCCGGCTCGTCGATCATGCCCGGCAAGGTCAACCCGACGCAGAGCGAGGCCGTCACGATGCTCGCGGCCCAGGTGTTCGGCAACGACGTCGCCATCAACATCGGCGGCGCCTCGGGCAACTTCGAGCTCAACGTGTTCCGCCCGATGGTGGCGCACAACTTCCTGCAGAGCGTGCGCCTCCTGGCCGACGGCATGGTGAGCTTCAACGACCACTGTGCCGTGGGCATCGAGCCCAATCGCGAGCGCATCACCGAGCTCGTGCAGCGTTCGCTGATGCTCGTGACCGCGCTCAACACGCACATCGGCTACGACAAGGCCGCCTTCATCGCAAAGAAGGCGCACAAGGAGGGCAGCAGCCTGCGCGAGGCGGCCATCGCATCGGGACACCTCACGGCCGAGCAGTTCGACCAGTGGGTGGTGCCGGAGAACATGACGGGGCGTTGAGGGGTCAATACCCGACCGTGTAGCGCTCGCGCGCGTGCGCCGGCTTCTCGAGCTCGTCGATGAACGCGATCGCGTAGTCCTCGAAGCTGATCCAGCTGCGGCCTTCTGCGCTCACAAGCAGGTCGTCCTTGCCGAGGCGGAACTTGCCGGTGCGCTCGCCTTCGACGAACTCCGCTGAGGGCGAAAGGAAGGTCCAGTCGAGCTCCTTTTCGTTGCGCAGCACCTCGAGGAACACGCCGCCGGCCGAGGCCTCGGCGCGGTACGCGTCGGGGAAGTCCGGGGTGTCGATCACCTTCAGGCCCGGTGCCGCGAACAGGCTGCCGGCACCACCGACCACGAGCAGCCGCTTCACGCCCGCACGCTTGACCGGCGCGATGATCGCGGCCGGCGGCACGGTGGCGAAGTGGGCCGCGCTGAACACGACGTCGTGGCCGGCCACGGATTTTTCGAGTGCCGCGGCATCGAGCACGTCGAGGTCGATCGCCTTGACGTTTGCACGGCCCGCGAGCTTGGCGCTGGCCTTGCGCGCGATGGCCGTCACGGTGTGGCCGCGGCGGAGCGCCTCTTCGAGAAGGCGGCCGCCGGCGCGTCCGGTGGCGCCGATGATGGCGATGTGGCTCATGGATGACTCCTGGATGTGGATGATGCAGCGCATCTTAGGTTTCTGGTTTCGAAAGAAATACCCCGAAATTCGCGCTTGTTTGTTCCTAGAATCGTGCGAATGGACCGTTTGATCGCGATGCGGGTGTTTGTGGCTGTGGTGGACTCGGGCAGCCTCTCGGCCGCGGCCGAAAAGCTCGACTTTTCGCGCCCGGTGGTCACGCGCTATGTGGCGGAGCTCGAGCAATGGACCGGCGCGCGGCTGCTGCACCGGACCACGCGCCGCCTGAGCCTGACCGCGGCCGGCGAGGAGTTGCTGCCGCGCTGCCGCCAGATGCTCGAACTCGCGGGCGACATGCAGGCCGCGGTGCGCCACCCGGCCGAAGCGCCGCGCGGGCAGCTGCGCATCACGACCAGCACCTCGTTCGCGCAGGCGCAGCTGGCCGACGCAGTGGCCGACTACGTGCGGCTCCATCCAGGCGTGGCGGTCGACCTGGTGCTGCTCGACCGGGCGGTGAACCTGGTCGACGAACGCATCGACCTGGCGATCCGCGTGGCCGCCGAGATCGACCCGAACCTGATCGCACGCCGCCTCACCGACTGCCGCTCGGTGGTCTGCGCCTCGCCCGCGTACCTGGCGGCCAAGGGCCGCCCGCTGGCAGTGGAAGAACTGGCGCAGCGCAACTGCCTCACGCACTCGTATTTCGGGCGCAGCCTGTGGAACTTCACGCGCAAGGGCAGCAGCGGCGAGCCCGTGTCAGTGGCGGTCGCGGGCAACGTCTCGGCCAACGATGCGGCCAGCCTGATGTGCCTGGCGCGAGCGGGCGCGGGCATCGCGATGCTGCCGACCTACCTGGCCGCGCCGCTGTTGCAGCGCGGAGAACTGGTGCGGCTGTTCGACGACGTCGAGCCGCAGGTGGTGGGCATGTATGCGGTCTACGCCTCGCGCAAGCACATGCCGGCCACGCTGCGCACCATGCTCGACTTCCTGGCCGGGCGCTTCACCGAAGTGCCCGCGTGGGACCTTCTCAACGCGGGCTGATCGAAGAAGGGAAGGCGGTCAATGGCGGTTGCCGCTGTTGTGCGGCGCCGGGCCCATCAGGCGGTCGGTGTAGGCAATGGCCATGGCCGAGAGCAGGAACGCGAGGTGGATCACCGTTTGCGCGATCAGCACGCGGTCGGTGTAGTTGTCGGCGTTGATGAAGGTCTTCAGCAGGTGGATCGAGCTGATGCCGATGATGGCGGTCGCCAGCTTGACCTTGAGCACCGAGGCATTCACATGGCTGAGCCACTCGGGCTGGTCGCGATGGCCCTCGAGGTCCATGCGGCTCACGAAGGTTTCGTAGCCGCCGACGATCACCATGATCAGCAGGTTCGAGATCATCACCACGTCGATCAATGCCAGCACCACCAGCATGATCACGGTTTCGTTGAGCGACGTGACCGGCGCGGCGGTCTTGTAGCCGATGCTCGTGATCAGCGCCTGGAGAGCGTCCTTGCTTCCGAAGGCGGCTTCCACGAGATGCAGCAGCTCGACGAGGAAGTGCACCACGTAGACGGCCTGCGCGATGATCAGCCCCAGGTAGAGCGGCAGCTGCAGCCATCGGCTCGCGAAGATCAGCTTGGGCAGGGGCCGCAGCGGCGAGCTCCGGCGCGGCGTGGTCGGGGGATCGAAGGATTCGGGTGCGGACATCGGAAGGCCGGAAGGGAACGATCGCGGATTCTAGGGTGTCCGGGTGGCCGACTCGTATTAACCCTGAGAACTAACATCGGACCTGGCCCACCCGTCAGTGACCCGTAAGTGGCCCCGTCGACATTACGGCCGCACCCATTCAGGAGACAAGACAATGAGCAGCAGCAGCAGTGCATCGAAGAACATCGAGTCCGTTCTGGTGGAAAACCGCGTGTTCCCGCCCGACGCCCGCGCCACCGACGGCGCCCGCGTGGCCGGCATGGCCGCCTACGAGGCGCTGTGCAAGGAAGCCGAGCAGGACTTCGACGGCTTCTGGCGCCGCCAGGCCGAGAGCCACCTGAACTGGAGCAAGCCTTTCACCCGCACGCTCGACGAGTCGAACGCGCCGTTCTACCAGTGGTTCGGCGACGGCGAACTCAACGCCAGCGCGAACTGCCTCGACCGGCACATCGGCACGCCGGTCGAGAACAAGACCGCGATCGTCTTCGAGGCCGACGACGGCAGCGTGACCCGCGTGAGCTACAAGGAACTGCTCGCGCGCGTGAGCCAGTTCGCCAATGCGCTGAAGGCCGCCGGCATCCAGAAGGGCGACCGCGTCATCATCTACATGCCGATGACCGTCGAGGGCGTGATCGCCATGCAGGCCTGCGCACGCATCGGCGCCACGCACAGCGTGGTGTTCGGCGGCTTCTCGGCCAAGGCGCTGCAGGAGCGCATCATCGACGCCGGCGCGGTCGCCGTGATCACCGCCAACTACCAGCTGCGCGGCGGCAAGGAGCTGCCGCTCAAGGCCATCGTCGACGACGGCATCGCGCTCGGCGGCTGCGAATCGATCAAGAACGTCTTCGTGTACGAGCGCACGCCGAGCGCATGGAACCGCGTCGAAGGCCGCGACAAGAGCTTTGCCGAAGCGCTGCAGGGCCAGAGCACCGAGTGCGCACCGGTGCCGGTGAATGCCGAGCATCCGCTCTTCATCCTTTACACCTCAGGCTCGACCGGAAAGCCCAAGGGCGTGCAGCATGCCACCGGCGGCTACCTGCTGTGGGCGAAGATGACGATGGAGTGGACCTTCGACATCCGCCCCGAGGACGTCTTCTGGTGCACCGCCGACATCGGCTGGATCACCGGCCACACCTACGTGGCCTACGGCCCGCTCGCCGCCGGTGCCACCCAGGTGGTGTTCGAGGGGGTTCCCACCTTTCCGCATGCGGGCCGCTTCTGGCAGATGATCGAGAAGCACAAGGTGTCGATCTTCTACACCGCGCCCACTGCGATCCGCTCGCTCATCAAGGCCGCCGAAAGCGACGAGAAGGTGCACCCGAAGAACTGGGATCTCTCGAGCCTGCGCCTGCTCGGTTCGGTGGGCGAGCCCATCAACCCCGAAGCCTGGATGTGGTACCACCGCCATATCGGCGGCGAGCGCTGCCCGATCGTCGACACCTTCTGGCAGACCGAAACGGGCGGCCACGTGATCACACCGCTGCCCGGCGCCACGCCGCTGGTGCCGGGCTCGTGCACCTTGCCGCTGCCGGGCATCATGGCCGCCATCGTCGACGAGACCGGCAAGGACCTGCCGAATGGTGCGGGCGGCATGCTGGTCATCAAGCGGCCCTGGCCGTCGATGATCCGCACCATCTGGAACGATCCCGAGCGCTTCAAGAAGAGCTATTTTCCCGAGGAGATGGGCGGCACGATCTATCTTGCGGGCGACGGCGCGGTGCGCAGCGCCGACCGCGGCTATTTCCGCATCACTGGGCGCATCGACGACGTGCTCAACGTTTCGGGCCACCGCCTGGGCACGATGGAGATCGAGTCGGCGCTGGTGTCCAAGACCGACCTCGTGGCCGAAGCCGCCGTGGTCGGCCGGCCCGACGACGTGACGGGCGAAGCGGTCTGCGCCTTCGTGGTGCTCAAGCGCCCGCGACCGACCGGCGAAGAGGCCAAGCAGATCGCCAACGAACTGCGCAACTGGGTGGCCAAGGAGATCGGGCCGATCGCCAAGCCGAAGGACATCCGCTTCGGCGAGAACCTGCCGAAGACCCGCAGCGGCAAGATCATGCGGCGCCTGCTGCGCAGCATCGCGAAGGGCGAGGCGATCACGCAGGACACGTCCACGCTCGAAAATCCGGCGATTCTGGAACAGTTGTCACAGATCAACTGAATTTCTGTTTGTAGGACGTAGGCTTTAGTGGGGAGCGGGGCCGATCGCGGCCCCTGGCCTGAGGTACAACCGGCGAGTCGTCTCGCGCCGCCCCGGCGCCAGACGGGTTCCAACCTGTTCGATCCATTCCAAGGAGGCGCCAAATGGGCGTGAGATCTGCTTTCCTCTTCGTCATCCTGCTCTTGATTGCGGCACTGGCCGCGCTCAACTGGTACACCCTGGCGGCACCCGTTGAGATGTCGCTGGGCTTCATGACGGTGTCTGCGCCGCTCGGGCTCATCATGCTGGGACTCACGGCCGCGCTGGGCGTGTTCTCGCTGGTTTACGTGCTGTACCTGCACAGTTCGGTGCTGATGGACGCCAAGCGCCACAACCGTGAAATGCAGGTGCAGCGCGACCTCGCCGACAAGGCCGAGGCCTCGCGCTTCACCGAACTGCGCAACTTCCTGGCGGCGCAGGAAAACAAGCACATGACGCAGAACGCCGACAACCATGCCGCGCTCCTCGCGCGCCTCGGTCAGGTCGAGACCGTGATCCGCCAGCGCTCGGAACAGTCCGAGAACATCGTGGCGGCGCACATCGGTCAACTCGAAGACCGCATCGAGCGCCGGCCGCCCCCGACAGACATCGATCCGCGCGTCTGACCGCAGGCCGCCGCGCGCCGGCGGCGCTTCGGCGCGGTGCTACTTCGTCGCCAGCACCCAGGCGGCCAGCTTCTTGGCGTCGGCTTCGCTGACCTGGTTGTTGGCCGGCATCGGCACCGGTCCCCAGACGCCGGAACCGCCCTTGATGATCTTCGTGGCGAGCATGTCGACCGCACCGGCATTGCCCTTGTACTTGGCCGCAATATCCTTGAAGGAAGGGCCGAGCACCTTGCGCTCGACGGCATGGCAGCTCATGCAGTTCTTGGACGTGGCCAGCGCAAGGTCTGCGAAGGCCGGCGCGGCCAGGCCCAGGCCCAGGAGCGCAAAGGACAGGAGTCTTTTCATGGGGGGTAATTGTTAATGGCTGGGGTACATTCGATGCAACGCGATTGTAGGTAGCGCCGTGGACCGGCGACCGGAAGCGTTGCCGACAAACCGAAGGGGTTCGCGATGTGGTTTTTGGTGCTGGGGCTCGCAGGCGTGGCCCTCAAGTATTTCGAGATCGGCATGGTGGCCGAGTGGAGCTGGTGGCTCGTGCTGTTGCCCTTTGCCATGGCTGCGGCGTGGTGGGCCTGGGCTGATTGGTCGGGCTACACCAAGCGCAAGGTCGTCGAGCGCGAAGAAAAGCGCAAGCAGACGCGCATCGACCGGCAGCGCAGCAACATGGGGCTGCCGAGCAGCAAGGCCGGCCAGCGGCCGCGGCGCTGAGGCGCACGCGGCGGGTGGCGCAGGCACTGCCTGCGCCCTGAGGCCGATCAGAACTTGTCGAGCACCGCGCCCGAGCTCGCACTCGAGGCGTTGAACGCGAACTTGGCCTGCACGCCGCGCGTGTAGCGCGGTGCCGGCGGCTGCCAGCCTTCGCGGCGCTTGGCGAGTTCGGCTTCGGGCACGTTGAGCTCGAGCTTGAGTTCGTGCGCGTCGATGGTGATCGAGTCGCCCTCGTTCACGAACGCGATCGTGCCGCCGGCCGCGGCTTCAGGTGCCACGTGGCCGACGACCATGCCCCAGGTGCCACCCGAGAAGCGGCCGTCGGTGATCAGGCCCACGCTTTCGCCGAGGCCGGCACCGATCAGCGCACCCGTGGGCGCGAGCATCTCCGGCATGCCCGGGCCGCCCTTGGGGCCGAGGTAGCGCAGCACCATGACGTCGCCGGCCTTGATCTTGCCGTCGAGGATCGCCTGCAGCGCCGACTGCTCGTCGTCGAACACGCGCGCCGGGCCGGTGATGACCGGGTTCTTGAGGCCCGTGATCTTGGCGACGGCGCCTTCGGGCGAGAGGTTGCCCTTGAGGATGGCCAGGTGGCCTTCGGCGTACATCGGCTTGTCGATCGGGCGGATCACGTCCTGGTCGGCGCGCGGTTGGTCGGGCACGTCCTGCAGCACCTCGGCGATGGTCTTGCCGGTGATCGTCATGCAGTCGCCATGCAGCAAGCCGGCGTTGAGCAGCACCTTCATCACCTGCGGAATGCCGCCGGCCTGGTGCAGGTCGACCGCGAGGTACTTGCCGCTGGGCTTCAGGTCGCAGATGACCGGCACCTTCTTGCGCATGCGCTCGAAGTCGTCGATCGTCCAGTCGACTTCGGCCGTGTGCGCGATCGCGAGGAAGTGCAGCACCGCGTTGGTCGAGCCGCCGGTGGCCATGATCACGGCCACCGCGTTCTCGATGGCCTTCTTGGTCACGATGTCGCGCGGCTTCAGGTCTTTCTTGATCGCCTCGATCAGCACCGTGGCCGATTCCTTGGCCGAGTTCTGCTTCTCGTCGTGCGGGTTGGCCATGGTGGACGAGTAGGGCAGCGACATGCCCAGCGCCTCGAAGGCGCTCGACATGGTGTTGGCGGTGTACATGCCGCCGCACGAGCCGGTGCCGGGGATGGCGCGCTTTTCGATTTCGTTCAGGTCCTCGTCGCTCATGTTGCCGGCGGCGTTCTGGCCCACGGCCTCGAACACGCTGACGATGTTCAGGTCCTGGCCCTTGTAGCGGCCCGGCAGGATGGTGCCGCCGTAGACGTAGATGGCGGGCACGTTGGCGCGCAGCATGCCCATCATGCCGCCGGGCATGTTCTTGTCGCAGCCGCCGACCACGAGCACGCCGTCCATCCACTGGCCGCCGACGCAGGTCTCGATGCAGTCGGAAATGACCTCGCGGCTGACCAGCGAGTACTTCATGCCTTCGGTGCCCATGGCCATGCCGTCGGAGATGGTGGGCGTGCCGAACACCTGCGCGTTCCCGCCCGCTTCCTCGATGCCGGCGATGGCGGCGTCGGCCAGTTTCTGCAGGCCCGAGTTGCACGGCGTGATGGTGCTGTGGCCGTTGGCCACGCCCACCATCGGCTTCTTGAAGTCGGCCTCTTCATAGCCCATGGCGTAGAACATCGAGCGGTTGGGCGCCCGGCTCTTGCCTTCGACGATGTTGGCGCTGCGGCGGTTGATCTGGATCGGCTTGGTGTCCATGGTGCGTGTCTCTTCTATCGTGAGGAAAGCGCGTGGGGAGCGCAGGGGAAGGCTCAAGTATCCGACTTCTCACTGATTGCTTCCAATCCATTGTCGACCTTGCATTGATATGCTCGGCATATGAAAGAGCAACTGATCGACCTGCGTGCATGGCGCCAGTTCGTCGCCGTCGCCGAAGAACTGCATTTCGGCCGCGCTGCCGAGCGCCTGCACATGACGCAGCCGCCGGTCACGCAGGCCATTGCCCAGCTCGAAAAGACGCTCGGCGTCGTGCTCTTCGACCGCACGCGGCGGCGCGTGGCGCTCACGCCGGCCGGCGAGGCGCTCTTGCCCGATGTGCGCGAGCTGCTGGCGCGCGCGCAGGCGCTGCCTGCCCGTGCGCGGGCAGCGGCGGCCGGGCAGGTGGGGCGGGTGCGCATTGCGTTCGTCTCGACGATCGGCTTCGAGAAGCTGCCGGCCTGGGTGCGCGAATTCCGCGTGCTGTGTCCCGAAGTGGCGCTCGAGCTCGTCGAGGCCACGGGCGATGTGCAGCGCGAGGCGCTGGCCCGCGGCGAGATCGATGCCGGGCTGATGCTGCACTCGCCGGGCGCCGCGCCGCCGGGGCTGGAAAGGCTCGCGGTCGAGGAGGAATCGCTGGTGCTGGCCATGCCTGCGCAGCATCGGCTCGCGCGTGCCAAGCCGTTGCCGCTGGCCGAGGTGCTGGCCGAGCCGCTAGTGATCTTCCCGCGGCGGATCGTGCCTTCGCTGCACGATGCGATCCTGGGCCTCTATCACGCGGCAGGCCTCGCGCCGCAGGTTGCCCAGGAGGCCATCCAGATGCAGACCATCGTCAACCTCGTTTCGGGCGGCATCGGCATGGCCTGGGTGCCGCACAGCGTCATGCAGTTCCGGCGCGCGGGTGTCGTCTACCGACAGGCGCACGAGTTGAAGGCCGTAGGCCGCGCGCGCCTGGCGCTGCCCGCCTGCGAGACGAGCCTGGCCTGGCCCGCGCGGGCGGCACATCCCGCGCTCCAGCGCTTCATCGCTTTCGTGCGCGAGCGCACGCTGAAGACCGGTTGAGCTTTCCAGACCGGGCAGGACGCCCGGGTTCAGCGGGCACAATCCGCGCATGCTCATGTATCCACAGATCAACCCTGTCGCCCTGCAACTCGGGCCGATCGCCATCCACTGGTACGGCCTGACCTACCTGGCGGCCTTCGCGCTGTTCTACTTTCTCGGCACGCGGCGCCTGCGGCACGAGCCGTACCGTTCGCTGGCCGGCACGGCCGCCTGGCAGCGAAAGGACGTGGAAGACATTCTTTTTCTCGGCGTGATGGGCGTCATCGTCGGCGGGCGGCTCGGCTACTGCCTGTTCTACAAGCCCGGGTTCTATCTTTCGAATCCGCTCGAGATCCTCTACGTGTGGCAGGGCGGCATGGCCTTCCATGGCGGCTTGCTGGGCGTGATCGGCGCCATGCTGTGGTACGCGCACTCGCGCGGCCGGCCGTTCTGGCAGGTGATGGATTTCGTGGCGCCCTGCGTGCCGACCGGCCTGGCGGCGGGACGCGTGGGCAACTTCATCAACGGCGAACTTTGGGGCCGCTTCAGCAGCCCCGACCTGCCGTGGGGCATGGTGTTTCCGCAGAGCGGCTCGATGCTGCCGCGCCATCCCTCGCAGGTCTACCAGTTCCTGCTCGAAGGGCTGCTGCTGTTCATTGTCATGTGGCTGTATGCGCGCAAGGAGCGCAAGCAGGGGCAGGTGGCGGCGGTGTTCATGATCGGGTATGGCGTGTTCCGCTTCATTGCCGAGTACTTCCGCGAGCCCGACGATTTTCTCGGCCTGCGCGCGCTCGACCTGAGCCAGGGGCAGTGGCTCAGCGTGCCGATGGTGCTGTTCGGCATCGGCCTGTGGCTCTGGGCCGCGCGGCGGCCCCAGCCTGCACGGGCTTGAGGCCCGGACGCAGCCAGATCAAGCAAGGGTAAGCCCGAGCGCCAAAAAGCGCGCGCGGTGCTTGCGCCTGAGCGGACAGCGGGCCACAATTACGCGTAATTATGAGAAATTACACGTAAACGCCGGCGCCATCGCGACGCAAAGCACCCCACCCATGCGCCTTGTTCCCAACTCCCTGCACGACGAAGTCGCCGCCACGCTGCGCGAGCAGATCTTCGCCGGCGCACTGGCGCCCGGCAGCTTCCTCGACGAGGCCGCGCTGTGCGAGAAGCTCTCCATCTCGCGCACACCGCTGCGCGAAGCGCTCAAGGTGCTCACGGCGGAAGGGCTGCTGCGCCACGAGCCGCGGCGCGGCTGCTTCGTGCGCGAGGTCACCGAGCGCGACCTTGATGAGATCTTCCCCGTCATTGCGTTGCTCGAAGGCCGCTGCGCCTACGAAGCCGCGCGCAATGCGAGCGATGCGGAACTGAGCGAGCTCGACGTGCTGCACGAGCGGCTGGTGCGCCACGCCAGGGCGAAGCGCATCAACGACTACTACGCCACCAACCACCTGATCCACGAGGCGATCATCCAGCTGGCCGACAACAAGTGGCTCGCGCAGGTGATCGGCGACCTGCGCAAGATCCTCAAGCTCGCGCGGCTCCAGCAGCTGCATGCGCCGGGCCGGCTCGAACAGAGCCTGTCGGAGCACCTGGCCGTGTTCGCGGCGCTGAAGGCGCGCGACAGCGAAGGCGCCGACGCGGCCATGCGCACGCACCTGACGCGGCAGCGCGAGGCCCTGCGCGAGGTGGCGCGGCAACAGAAATCCAGGGTGATGTCATGAAGAACGACGCGGGCCGGGCCATTCCCGCAGCCCCCAGCAGCATTGGAGTTTGTCGATGAGTGCGACCGAATGGTTCCAGGCGCGGCTGCGCACTGGCGAGAAGTCCGGCAGCAAGGTGCCGGTGGCCCCCGCGGGCGCAACCCGCAACGCCCCCAAGACGGCGGCGAAGCCGAGCGAGCGCACCACGGCCGAGCGCCTGCAGGCCACGCTGCGCAAGGCCGACGAGGCGCTGTCGCCCCGAACGCTGCGCCGCGTGCTGACCGCGCTGCAGGCCGTGATCGATCCGCGCGTGAGCGAGGTCGAGGGGGGCCGCCGCGCGCATGCGATTGCGCGCGAATATGCCACCGCCACGCCCGAGGAGCGGCGCGACTACTGGGCGCTCATGAGCGAGCATTTCGCGGCCGATCCGCAGAAGCTCAAGGCCGCGCGCGACCAGCACCAGGCCGCGGTGGGCACGCCCGACGAGGGCCAGGCCGAGCTCCGGCTGCGCCGGGCGCTGGTGTCGCCGCGCATGCGCCTGTTGCAGCGCTTCGCAGCCGAGCCCGAGGGCATGCGCTTCCTGGTCGACCTGCGCGCCGAGCTGCTGCCGTTCCTCAAGTCGGACAAGCGGCTGCTGGCGCTCGATGCCGAGATGGAGCACCTGTTCTCGACCTGGTTCGACGTGGCCTTCCTCGAGCTGCGCCGCATCGACTGGAACTCGCCGGCTTCGCTCATCGAGAAGCTGATCCGCTACGAGGCGGTGCACGACATCAAGAGCTGGACCGACGTGAAGAACCGGCTCGACGACAGCGATCGCCGCTGCTATGGCTTCTTTCACCCGCGGCTGCCCAACGAGCCGCTGATCTTCGTCGAGGTGGCGCTGGTCGACCGCATCAGCGACGGCATCACGCCGCTGCTCGACGAGACCGCGGTGCCGATCCAGCCGGCGAAGGCCACGACGGCGATCTTCTATTCGATCAGCAACACCCAGACCGGCCTGCGTGGCGTGAGCTTCGGCGATTCGCTGATCAAGCGTGTGGTCGAGACGCTGCAGGAAGAGCTTCCGCGCCTGAAGACCTTTGCCACGCTGTCGCCGATTCCGGGTTTCCGCGCCTGGCTTGCAAAGAACGCATCGACCCTGCTGCCACGCCTCGACGAGAAGCGCGAAGCCGAGCTCGGCCGCCTCGTGGGATCGCTGCCCCCGACCGCCGAGCGGCTGCTGGCGGCGGTGGATGCTGCCGCCCCGGAGCTGGACGCCAAGTCGCCGCTGCGCCAATGGCTGCTGCAGGCCGCGGCCGAATACCTCGGCCACACGCTGGTCGACGGCACGCCGGTCGATCCGGTGGCGCGGTTCCATCTCGGCAACGGCGCACGGGTCGAGCGGCTCAACTGGGCCGGCGATCCGTCGCCCAAGGGGCTGAAACAGTCCTATGGTCTGATGGTCAATTACCTCTACGATCTCAAGCGGATCGACAAGCACCGTGCTTGGCTGGCCGACGGCAAGGTGGCAGTTTCGGGAGACGTTGAAAGCCTGTTCTTCAAAAAAGGCTGAGTTCTGAAAGAAGAAAGTCCGGCGCGCGAGGCGCCGGCGGCCGCATGGCGCGGCAATCCACAACGACAGGAGATGACAGATGACTCAGAGTTTTCAACGACGCGACGTGCTGCGGCTGGCTGCGGCCGGTGCTGCCGTGCTGTGCGGCACCGGCGCGCGGGCGCAGGCCGGAGGCTGGCCCAACAGGCCGGTGAACATGGTCGTGCCGTTCCCGGCCGGCGGCGGCACCGACGCGTTCGCTCGGCCGCTTTCGGCCCAGTTCGCGAAGGTGGCCGGGCAGACGCTGGTCGTCGACAACCGCGGCGGTGCCGGCGGTACGGTCGGGGCCAGCATCGCGGCCAAGGCGCAGGGTGACGGCTACACGCTCTTCATGGGCGCGGTGCACCACGCTATCGCGCCCTCGATCTACCCGCGGCTCGACTACGACCTCGAGAAGGACTTCGTGCCGCTGATGCTGCTGGCCAACGTGCCGCAGGTGGTGGTGGTCAACCCGCGCCGCGTCACCGCCAACACGCTCCAGGAGTTCGTGGCGGCCGCCAAGCGCAATCCCGGCAAGCTCAATTACGGCTCGGCGGGCGCGGGCACCTCGCACCACCTCGCGGGCGAACTTTTCAAGCTGCAGACCGGCACCTTCATCACCCACATTCCGTACCGTGGCGCGGGCCCGGCGCTGTCGGACCTGATCGCCGGCAATGTCGACCTGATGTTCGACGGCCTCGGTTCGTCGGCCCAACACATCAAGGGCGGCCGCATCAAGGCACTGATGGTGGCAGGCGCCAAGCGCAACCCCGCGTTCCCCGACGTGCCCTGCGCCGCCGAGGTCGGTCTGCCCGACTACACCGTGACCACCTGGTACGGGCTCTGGGCGCCCAAGGGCACGCCGGCCGACGTGCAGGCACGCATCGTCGACGACATGAAGAAGGCGCTCGCGACCGATGAGCTCAAGGCGATCTGGACCCAGAACGGCGCCGAGATCCCCAATCTGACCATGGCCGCGTACGGTGGTTTCGTGAACTCCGAGATCAAGCGCTGGGCCACCGTGGTGAAGGCGTCGGGCGCCAAGCTCGAGTGATGGCAGAGGCCACGGCGGCGACGACGGCTTTGTGCCGCGAGGCCGCCGTGACCGATCCGCCGGGCAGCGGGAAGGCATCGGTGCCTTCGTCGCCCGGCGCCCACCGAATTTCCGACGACGTACCTGCACCATGAAGACGAAAGCCAACCCCAACCTGTTCGCCGCCCTGCGCGCGGCCTTTCCCGCCGACCTCGACGCCATTGCCGTCGAAACCGACAACGGGCTGTTCTATTCGTGGCGCGACCTCGACCGCGCGAGCGCGATGATCGCCAACCTGCTCGACGCACTTGGCCTGGAGGAGGGCGCCCGCATCGCGGTGCAGGTCGAGAAGTCGGTCGAGGCCATGATCCTGTACCTCGCCACGCTGCGCGCGGGCTATGTGTTCCTGCCGCTCAACACCGCCTACCAGAGCGCCGAGATCGAATACTTCATCGGCAACGCCGAGCCCGCCGTGGTGGTGTGCACCAGCCGCAACGCCGCCTGGGTCGGGCCGATCGCCAATGCCGCCGGCACGCATCATGTGTTCACGCTCGACGACGACCGGACCGGCACGCTGCTCGAGATCGCTGCCCAGTGCAGCGACCAGCACACCGCCGCGCACCGGAACGCGGACGACCTGGCTGCGATCCTCTACACCAGCGGGACCACCGGCCGCAGCAAGGGCGCCATGCTCACGCACGGCAACCTGCTGTCGAACGCCGAAGTGCTCAAGGACTACTGGGGCTGGACCCGCGGCGACGTGCTGATCCACGCGCTGCCGATCTTCCATGTGCATGGTCTCTTCGTCGCGCTGCACGGCGCGCTGCTCAATGGCAGCAAGATGATCTGGCTTGCGAAGTTCGATCCGAAGCGCGTGGTCGAGAAGCTGCCTGAGGCCACGGTGTTCATGGGCGTGCCCACGCTCTACGTGCGGCTGCTCGCCGAACCCGGGCTCACGCGCGAGGCGGTGCGCAACATGCGGCTTTTCGTGGCCGGCTCGGCACCGCTCCTGATCGAGACCTTCGACGAATGGCGCGAGCGCACGGGCTACACGATCCTCGAGCGCTACGGCATGAGCGAGACGATCATGCTCGCGTCCAACCCCTACACCCCGGCGCAGGGCGAACGCCGCGGAGGCACCGTCGGGTTCGCGCTGCCGGGCGTGCAGCTGCGCGTGCGCGCCGATGCGGGGCGCGACTGCACCACCGACGAGATCGGCAACATCGAGGTCAGCGGCCCGAACGTGTTCGCGGGCTACTGGCGCATGCCGGAGAAAACCAAGGAAGAGTTCACCCCCGACGGCTTCTTCAAGACCGGCGATGTCGGCAAGATCGACGGCCGCGGCTACATCACGATCGTCGGGCGCAGCAAGGACCTGATCATCAGCGGCGGCTACAACGTCTATCCGGCCGAAATCGAGGGCTACATCAACGAACTGCCGGGCGTGGCCGAGAGCGCGGTGGTCGGCGTGCCGCACCCCGACTTCGGCGAAGTGGGCGTGGCGATCGTCACCGCCAAGCCGGGCGCGGTGCTCGACGCCGACGCGATCGTGGCCGAGCTCAAGGCGAAGCTCGCGAACTTCAAGATTCCGAAGCGCTGCTTCGTCGTGGGCGAATTGCCGCGCAATGCGATGGGGAAGGTGCAGAAGGCGTTGTTGCGGGAGCAGCACAAGGGGTTGTTCGCCTAAGAGGCGGTTGGCAGCGGCATACGCCGCCGCTCGACTACTTGCCCCGCTTCGTCATCCCCTGCAGCAGCGCATGCCCCTGCAGCCGCTGCTGCAGCCGCTGCTTCCACGCCGCAGGCAACGCTGACGTCTCGATCATCTCGGGCCAGGCGCTGCGCGCGCGGCGCGCGGTTTCGGCCACCACCCGCCGCGCCAGCGGCTCGTGCACGCCGGCCGAGCCGCAGAACGCGCGGATGTTCGCCGGCGTGAACAGCGCCGTTCGCCGCGGCGTGCGGGCATCGGGCAGCAGCGGCAGTGCGTGGCCCTCGACGCCTTGCAGCGCCGCGTAGGCGACGATGTCGTAGGCCGGCGCCAGCCGGGGCGCCACGCCGTCGGGGTAGAGCACGCCGAAATTCTTCAGGTGGGCGTCGGGATTGCCGAGCAGGTCGTTCACCGCAAGGCGGCGCAGCAGTTCGAACACGGCCTCTTCACCCATTGACGGAAAGGCGCGCATCGCGAGCGCCATGTCGAGGTAGCTGGCGCTGTACTTGTGCATCGGATCGATCGCGAGCACCTGCGCGAAATCCTCGAAGTGGATGCGGCGCGCGCCCTCGCGGTCGAAGCGGGTCACCGCAAGGAATTCGGGCTCGTCGGGCAGCGCGTAGCTGTGCTCGGCCGAAATGGCCGACAGCGGCGCGAGTTCGGCATGGCAGACCTCGACACCCGCGACGCCCGCCAGCTGCAGCGAGAGCATTTCGAGCTGCGGCATGTGCGGGCGCCCGGCCATGGGCAGCTTGGCGATCACGCGCGTGCTGGCACCCGCCCGGGTGCGCGCCACGTAGCGCCCGCCCTGGCGCCGCAGCCCGAGCTTGGGCTGCACGCCCGAAACGGAGATGCCCTGCGGCAAAGGCAGTTCGACCACCGACATTTCGAGCGCGTCCTGGTCCTGCGTGATGAGCCGCTGCAGCGTGCCGCGGTCGACCGCAACGGGCCGGGCGCTCACGGCGCCGGGCAGGTCGCCGCCGCAGGCAGCCAGCAACTCGAAATGGTCGTTTTCGCGGCAGCCGCGCAATTGCGCGATGTGGCTGCGCAGCACGCCCTCGGGCAGCAGGTTCTGGAAGAAGGGCGGCAACTGCCCGCCCTGTGCATTGAACAGCGGGTTCTTCACGTCGCTCCACAGCGCGGCCTGGGCCGAGGGATCGCTGGCCACCATCGACAGCGACAGCACTTCGGGCGGCGGGTCGGCGACGAGTTCGGGCTCGGCCACGAAGCGGCACAGGTCGGCGTACTGGAACAGCTTGCCGAAACGGCGGGCGCCCAGCGAGATCTCCAGGATCTTGACGTTCACGGCGAGCGCTTCCTTGCCGGCCCGGACGGTGTGGGCGGCGCAACCGCCCGCCCCACCGCGCTGCCGATGCGCGTGGGCACCGGCCGGTAACCGGCGTCGGCTTCGGCCTGCCCGCCAAACCCCTTCGGCGCGAGCTGCAGTTCGAGCCCCAAGGCATCGACCAGCGCCAGCAAGGACGACATCTGCGGGTTGCCCGCCAGGCTCAGTGCATTGCGGACCGACCGCTCGGTCAGGCCCGAGCGCTGCGCGATCTGCGCATGGGTCAGGCCCGTGGCGTCGCGGCGGGCGGCGAGGGCGGTGATTAGCTCCTGTTTGGTCACGGAAAGATATTACCGCAAATCGCTATTTCGGAAACATATTTCCGCTATTCATCTAACGCGGCACCAGCGTGAAGAACGGCATGACCACGCCCATGACCCAGTTCTGCCCAAAATCGAGCGCCGCCCGCCGGTACTTCTCGTCGGCCTGGGCTGCCAGCAGGTCGAGCCGGGCCACCACCTTCGAGAGTTCGCGGTCGGCAACGAGGTTGCGTCCGCGCTCGCTGATCTCGGTGGCCAGCAGCAGCGGCTGGCCATCGGGGCCGGTCTTGGAGGCGATCAGCCAGAGCGATATCTCGAAGTTGCGCGCCGCGCGGTAGCTGTTCTCGGCATTGACGCCGTCGAGCATCGTCTGCTCCCAGGTATCGCCGTTGGCCTGCTTGAGCATGGTGGCCCAGCCGACCACCAGTGCCGCCACCCGGTCGCCCTGGTAGCCCTGCGGGCCGGTGTCGAAGGCCATGCGGATGGCGTCGATGCCGGTGGCGCCGCGCAGTTCGGGCAAGGCGGACTCGCTGGTGCCCACCGCATCCCAGGCGCGCTGGATGGCGGCCTCGATGCTGGCGGCCGACTTGCGCCATTCGCGCGGATTGCGGCGGTAAAGGGTGATCTGCACGCGCCGGATCGACTGCAGGTTGTCGCGCAGCGAGAGGTTGGCAATGCGGTTGGCGCTCGACTGCAGCCATTCCTGGTTGCCATAGGGCTGGGCCCGCTCGGTCGAACGAACGGCGGCGCAGCCGCCGAGGCCCAACAGGGAGGCCGCACCGGCGAGCAGGCAGGCGCGGCGCCCGGCAGAGGGGGGAAACAACAAGGAATCGCTCATGCCCCTGACGTTATCATCCACGGCTGGTGCGGCGGCCTGCCTGGAGCGGCAGGCCCGTGCAAAGTTCCTTACAAATCAACACCTTGGCGCTTTGCCAAGCCAGGCCGACAAGTCGTGCGTCTCAATTCCATCAAGCTCTCGGGCTTCAAGTCGTTCGCCGAACCCACCAACTTCCTGCTGCCGGGCCAACTGGTCGGCGTGGTCGGGCCCAATGGCTGCGGCAAGTCGAACATCATGGATGCGGTGCGCTGGGTGCTCGGCGAGTCGCGCGCGTCGGAGCTGCGCGGCGAGTCGATGCAGGACGTGATCTTCAACGGCACGACCACGCGCAAGCAGGCGAGCCGCTCGAGCGTGGAACTGGTGTTCGACAACGCCGACCACCGCGCGGGCGGGCAGTGGAACCAGTTCAGCGAAATCGCGGTGCGGCGCGTGCTCACGCGCGACGGCACCAGCAGCTACTTCATCAACAACCAGCCGGTGCGCCGGCGCGACGTGCAGGACGTGTTCCTGGGCACCGGCCTCGGGCCGCGCGCCTACGCGATCATCGGGCAGGGCACGATCAGCCGGATCATCGAATCCAAGCCCGAGGAACTGCGGCTGTTCCTCGAAGAAGCCGCGGGCGTCTCCAAGTACAAGGAGCGCCGGCGCGAAACCGAGAACCGGCTCGGCGACACGCGCGAGAACCTCACGCGGGTCGAAGACATCCTGCGTGAACTCAATGCGAACCTCGAGAAGCTCGAGAAGCAGGCCGAGGTGGCGGCACGCTACAACACGCTGCAGGGCGACGCCACGAAGAAGCAGCACCAGCTGTGGTTCCTCAAGCGCAGCGAAAGCGACGCCGACCAGGCCAAGATCAAGGCCGACGCGGAAAAGGCGATCAACGACCTCGAATCGCGCACGGCCGACCTGCGCCGCGTCGAATCCGAGCTCGAGACGGTGCGCCAGGCCCACTACGCGGCCGGCGACCAGGTCAACCAGGCACAGGGCAAGCTCTACGAGGCGAGCGCCGAGGTCGGGCGCCTCGAGGGCGAGATCCGCTTCGTGGTCGAGGGCCGCCAGCGCGTGGAGCAGCGGCTGGTCCAGCTGCGCGAACAGATCGGCCAGTGGGACACCCGCCGCACCGATGCCGAAGCCGAGATCGAGACGCTGGCCGGCCAGGGCGTGGACGCCGAGGAACAGGCCGTGCTGCTGGCTGCCCAGCTCGAGGAGCACGACGCCCGCATGCCTGAGCTCGAGGAAGCGCAGCAGCGCGCGCAGGACCAGGCCAATGGACAACGCGCCGCCGTGGTGCAGGTGCAGCAGCAGATCCAGGTGTTGGCCGCCGACCAGCGCAACATCGAGGACCAGACACGGCAGCTCACGCTGCGCGGCGAGCGCCTGCGTGCCGACCAGAACGCGCTGGCCGCGCCCGACGAAGCCCGCCTGCAGGCGATGCAGGAGGACCATGCGGCCGCACAGGAAGCCGCGAGCGAGGCCGAAGCCCGGCTGCACGAACTGCAGGAATCGGTGCCCCAGCTCGACGACGACCGCCGCGCGAAGCAGCAGGCCGTCAATACCGAAGGCGCGCGCCATGCCGAGCTGTCGGCGCGGCTCGAGGCGCTGCGTGCGCTGCAGGAGCGCGTCAAGACCGACGGCAAGCTCGCGCCCTGGCTCGCCAAGCACGGCCTCGAAGGCATGCAGGGCCTCTGGAGCCGCATCCACATCGAGCAGGGCTGGGAGAACGCGCTCGAGGCCGCGTTGCGCGAACGGCTGGGCGCGCTCGAAGTCAGTCGGCTCGACATGGTGCGCGCCTTCGGCAACGATGCTCCGCCGGCCAAGCTGGCGTTCTACAGCCCGCCACCCGCCGGTGCGCCGCCGGACGCGGGCGGCAGCGCGCTGACGCGCCTGTCGAGCCTGCTGCGGCTCAACGATGCGGGGCTGCAGGCCCTCATGACCGACTGGCTGCGCGGCTGCTACACCGCCCAGAGCTTCGAAGAGGCGCTCGCGCAGCGCGGCACGCTGCAGCCCGGCGAGGTCATCTACGTGCAAAGCGGCCATGCCGTGTACTCGCACAGCGTGAACCTCTATGCGCCCGATTCCGAGCAGGCCGGCCTGCTCGCGCGTCAGCAGGAAATGGAGAACCTCGAGCGCCAGCTGCGCGCGCAGACGCTCATCAACGAAGAGGCGCGCACCGCGCTGGTCCGTGCCGAAGCCGCCTATGCCGACGCGGCCCAGCGCCTCGTGAGTGCGCGCCGCGAAGCGGCCGAGACGCAATCGCGCGCGCACGGGCTGCAGGTCGAGACGCTGCGCATGACGCAGCTGGCCGAGCAGACGCGCGCCCGCAGCGAGCAGCTCGCCACCGACCTGGCCGAGGTCGACGCGCAGCTCGAGGAACTGCAGGAGAAGCGCATTGCCGCCGAAGGCCGCTTCGAAGAGCTCGACATGCAGCTCGCCGATGCGCAGGAGCGCCATGCCCAGCTCGACGAGCGCGTGATCGAGGCCGGCCGCGCGCTGACCGCGAGCCGCGAGCAGCACCGCAGCCTCGAACGCCGGGCGCAGGAGGCCACTTTCTCGCAGCGCACGCTCGAAGCGCGCCGCGGCGAACTGAACCGCGCGATCGAAACCGCCGCGCAGCAGGTCGTCGCGCTCACCGACGAGGACGAGCGCGCGCGGGCCGAACTCGGCCGCCTGTCCGACGCGGCCGCCCAGGCTGGCTTGCAGGATGCGCTGGCGCTCAAGCTCGAGCGCGAGGCCTCCCTCGGCGCGGCGCGCAGCCAGTACGACGACCTCACGATGAAGCTGCGCGCGAGCGACGAGCGCCGGCTGCAGCTCGAACGCGAACTCGATCCGCTGCGCCAGCGCATCACCGAATTCCAGCTCAAGGAACAGGCCGCACGCCTGGGCGTCGAACAGTACCAGCAACTGCTCGACGATGCCGGCGCCGACCTCGAGGCGGTGGCGCAGTCGATCGAGGTCGACAAGGTTCGCCTCACGGGGCTGCAGGGCGAGATCGATCGCCTGAACCGCGAAGTCGCGGCGCTCGGCGCGGTCAACCTCGCGGCGCTCGACGAGCTCACCGTGGCGCGCGAGCGCAAGACCTTCCTCGATGCGCAGTCGGCCGACCTGAACGAAGCCATCAGTACGCTGGAAGACGCCATCCGCAAGATCGACGCCGAGACGCGTGACCTGCTCGGCGGCACCTTCAAGATCGTCAACGAGCACTTCAGCCGCATGTTCCCCGAGCTGTTCGGCGGCGGCAATGCGCGGCTCGTGATGACGGGCGACGAGATCCTCGATGCCGGCGTGCAGGTGCTCGCGCAACCTCCCGGCAAGAAGAACCAGACCATCCACCTGCTCTCGGGCGGCGAGAAGGCGCTCACCGCCATCGCGCTGGTGTTCGCGATCTTCCAGCTCAACCCGGCGCCGTTCTGCCTGCTCGACGAGGTCGACGCGCCGCTCGACGACGCGAACACCGAGCGCTATGCCAAACTCGTGACCGCCATGAGCCGCGAAACCCAGTTCCTCTTCATCAGCCACAACAAGATCGCCATGGAAATGGCCGAACAGCTGATCGGCGTGACGATGCAGGAGCAGGGCGTCTCGCGCATCGTCGCGGTCGACATGGAATCGGCCGTGTCGATGGTCGAGGCTGCTTGAGCCGGGCAGCGCATGAGCAATCTCACTCTCGCCCTGGCCATCCTCGGTGGCCTCGTCCTCGCGGCCGTTGTGGCCTACAACACCCTCACCTCGCGGCGCCATGCGCCGCGTCAGCCCGACGCGGCCGGCGACGGTGATTCTTCTGGTGCGGAACAACGGCGCGCATCCTCGGCCGACGGCCTGGAGCCGGTGCTGCACACCGATCCGCACTCGGCACCGGGCCACGAGCGCCACGAGCCGCTGTTCGATCCCGACCTGCCCGCGCCGACGCCCAACCAGCTGCCCGCGGCCGAGCGCCGCGGCGGGCTGGATCCGCTCATCGACGTGATCGCCTCGGTGTCGCTCGAAGGCCTGGCCTCGGGCGATGCGGCGATTGCCGCCATGCCGCCGACGCGCCGTGCCGGCAGCAAGCCCGTGGCCATCGAGGGCCAGAACGAGCACACGGGCCAATGGGAGCCCCCCGTGGCGGGCCAGCGCTACAGCGCGTTCCAGGTCGGTGTGCAATTGGCCAACCGCACCGGGGCGCTCAACGAGATCGAATACTCCGAATTCGTCGTCAAGGCGCAGGCCTTTGCCGATGCGGTGAACGGGGCGCTCGAGATCCCCGAGATGCTTGACGAGGTGGCGCGCGCGCGCGAGCTCGACCAGTTCGCCAGCGCGCACGACGCGCAACTCGGCTTCGTGCTGCGGGCGCTGCATGCGGCATGGAGCCCCGGCTACGTGCAGCAGAACGCGGCGCGGCTGGGCTTCGTGGCCGGCATCATCCCGGGCCGCATGGTGCTGCCCACGAGCGAGGCCGGGCTGCCGCCCATTCTCGGGCTCTCGTTCGACACCCAGGCCGCGCTGGCAGACGACCCCGCGCAATCGGCGATCCGCGAGCTCAGCCTGAGCCTGGACGTGCCGCAGGTCGACCGCGCCGAGCAGCCGTTCCAGCGCATGCGCGACGCCGCCGCCACGCTCGCGCGCGAGATGGACGGCGTGGTGACCGACAGCGACGGCCAGTTGCTGCGCGAAGAAACCATGGACGTGATCGGCGCCGACCTCGAGCAGCTCTACGACACGCTGGAGTCGCGCGATCTCGCCGCCGGCTCGCCGCTGGCGCGGCGCCTCTTCAGCTGATTCCCGGAAGGCATCCCATGACGACGCGCGACGAAGCGGCACGCGAAGCCGCCGCACTGAGCGAGCAGCTCCACCGCCACGCCCATCTGTACTACGTGCTCGACGCGCCCGAGCTGCCCGACGCCGAATACGACCGCATGTTCCAGCGGCTGCAGGCCATCGAGGCCGAGTTTCCCGATCTGCGCACGCCCGATTCGCCCACCCAGCGCGTTGGCGGCGGCGTGCTCGAGGGCTTTGCCAAGGTGCGCCACAGGGTGCCGATGCTCTCGATCCGCACCGAGACCGACATCAGCCCCGGCGGCGCGAGCGCGTTCGATGCGCGCGTGCGCCGCGAACTGGGCCTGGCCGAGGATGCGCCGCAGGTCGCGTACGTCTGCGAACTCAAGTTCGACGGGCTTGCCATGAACCTGCGCTACGAGCACGGCGTGCTGGTGCAGGCCGCGACCCGCGGCGACGGCGAAGTCGGCGAAGAGGTGACGCAGAACATCCGCACCGTGCGCGAGATCCCGCTGCGCCTGCAGGGCGATGCACCGCCGGTGGTCGAGGTGCGCGGCGAGGTCTACATGAAACGCGCCGACTTCGAGGCGCTCAACGAGCGCCAGCGCGAGAAGATCGCGGCCGGCCAGAAGAACGAGAAGGTGTTCGTCAATCCGCGCAATGCCGCGGCCGGTGCGGTGCGCCAGCTCGATCCGGCCATCGCCGCGGCCCGGCCGCTGAGCTTCTTTGCCTATGGCCTCGGCGAAGTCACCCCGGCCGGCGAGGGCGGGCCCGAATTCGAGACCCAGTTCGACTGGCTGCAGCAGTTCCACGCCTGGGGCTTCCCGGTGGCGACGCAGACCGCGCGCGCGCGCGGTGCGATCGAGCTCATCGCCTTCCACGAGAACATCGGCCGCCAGCGCGATGCCTTGCCCTACGACATCGACGGCGTCGTCTACAAGGTCGACAGCATCGCGTTGCAGCGACAGCTCGGCTTCGTCTCGCGCGAGCCGCGCTGGGCGGTGGCGCACAAGTACCCGGCGCAGGAGCAGATGACCGAAGTGCTTGGCATCGAGGTGCAGGTGGGGCGCACCGGCAAGCTCACGCCGGTGGCCAAGCTCGCGCCGGTGTTCGTCGGCGGCGTGACCGTGACCAATGCCACGCTGCACAACGAGGACGAGGCCCGCCGCAAGGACGTGCGCGTGGGCGACAAGGTCATCGTGCGCCGCGCCGGCGACGTGATTCCCGAGGTGGTTGGCGTGGTGCCCGAGAGCCTCGCCCGGCCCGAGGGCGAGCGCGGGCCGCTCTTCACCATGCCGCACAAGTGCCCCGTGTGCGGATCGGAGGCGATGCGCGAGGAGGGCGAGGTCGACTATCGCTGCTCCGGCGGGCTCTTCTGCGCCGCGCAGCGCAAGGAGGCCATCCTGCACTTCGCGGCGCGCCGCGCGGTCGACGTCGACGGGCTCGGCGACAAGCTGGTCGAACAGCTGGTGGACGCCAACCTGATCCGCACCTTGCCCGACCTCTACCGGCTCGGTTTCACGACGCTCTCCGGACTCGACCGCATGGCCGAGAAATCGGCCGCCAACCTCGTTGCCGCGCTTGAAGCATCGAAGAAGACCACGCTGCCGCGCTTCCTGTTCGGGCTGGGCATCCGCCACGTGGGCGAAAGCACCGCGAAGGACCTGGCCAAGCACTTCGGCAAGTTCGACGCGATCATGGACGCGAGCGAAGAACAGCTGCTCGAGGTCAACGACGTCGGTCCGGTCGTTGCGCAAAGCCTGCGCACTTTCTTCGACCAGCCCCACAACCGCGAGGTGGTCGAGCAATTGCGCGCGTGCGGCCTGACCTGGGAAGAGGGCGAGCCCGCGGCGCGCGCCCCGAAGCCGCTGGCGGGCCTGACCTTCGTGATCACCGGCACCCTTCCTACGCTCAGCCGTGACGAAGCGAAGGACAAACTGGACGCTGCAGGTGCAAAAGTGGCCGGTTCGGTCAGTAAGAAGACGAGCTACCTCGTGGCCGGCGAAGAGGCCGGCAGCAAGCTCGACAAGGCGCGCGAGATCGGTGTCGAAGTGATCGACGAGGCGCGTATGCTGGAGTTTCTTGCCCACGGGGTTCCAGCCGCCGGCGCGTAGCCCGCGAGGCGGGTTACCGCCAGTTACGCCACTTCATACCTGCGCAGTCATCAGGAACTACAAGGTGGCGTTGAACACCAAAGGCTGACTAAGGAGCCACTATGCAAAGAAAACGTGCTTTCGGCATTGCCGCCCTCGTCGGCGGCATCGCGCTGCTGGGTGGCTGTGCTGCAGTGCCCGGCGACCCGTACTACTCGGGCGGCGGCTACTACTCCGACGGGCCCTACTACGGCGATCCGGTCGTGGTGCCGGCACCGGTCTACATCCAGGGCGGTGGCTACTACGACGGTGGCCGTCGCTACTATGACCGCCGCCAGTACGACCGTCCGCACTACCCCGGCGTTCGTCCTGGGTACCCCGGTGTCCGTCCGGGCTACCAGGGCGGCGGGCGTCCGGGCTGGGACGGTGGTGGTGGTGGTCGTCCGCCGCCGGTGGTGGGCAGCGGCGGTGGTCGGCCAGGCGTGTCGCCGGTGCCGGCGTACCGTACGCCGCCGCCCACCAGCCGCTCGCGGCTGTACACCTCGCCCGACAGCAAAGCCCCGGGCCAGCAAACGCCTCCCTGAGCGGCGACACGGGGTTCGCGAAGGCCCGCACGATAATCGCGCCATGGCCATTCGCGACATCCTCAAAATGGGCGACCCGCGGCTGCTGCGCATCGCGCAGCCCGTGACCGCCTTCGACACCGACGAACTGCACTTGCTGGTGCGCGACATGTTCGAGACGATGGCGGCGGTCCATGGTGCGGGTCTCGCGGCACCGCAGATCGGCGTCGACCAGCAGCTCGTGATCTTCGGCACCGACATCGTCAACCCGCGCTACCCCGACGCGCCGCCCGTGCCGCGCACCGTGCTGCTGAACCCGGTGATCACGCCGGTCGGCGACGAGGAGGAAGAGGGCTGGGAAGGCTGCCTCTCGGTGCCGGGCCTGCGCGGCGTGGTGCCGCGCTTCTCGAACATCCGCTACACCGGCTTCGATCCCTACGGCGATCCGATCGACCGCGTGGCGAGCGGCTTCCACGCGCGCGTGGTGCAGCACGAAGTGGATCACCTGCTCGGCAAGCTCTACCCGATGCGGGTGCGCGATTTCTCGCGCTTCGGCTACACCGATGTGCTGTTTCCGGGGCTGGACGCTGCCGACGACGACTGAGCCCGACGGGCAAAAAAAAGCCGGCTTGTCGCCGGCTGCAGCTTCAGTTGTATTTGCCGCCGAGCCCGAAGCGACCCCCGCCGAACAGCGCGATGGCGATCGCCGAGAACAGGAACATCCCCTGCAGTTCGAGTGCCCAGCCGCCTTGTCCGTTGAGGGCGCCCAGGTCCTTCATGTGCGCGAGCCAGATCGCGACCACCATGTTGAGCGCGACGACCAGCGCGGCCGGCCGCGTGAACAGACCGACGATCAGCAGCACGGGCGCGAGGATCTCGCCGACGTAGACCAGGTAGGCCATGGCGGCCGGCAGGCCATGCGACGCGAGCATGCCGCCGATGCCGTCGACGCCCTTGCCGACCTTCGCGATGCCGTGCAGCAGGATGAGAATGCCGAGTGCGACGCGCAGAACGAGCTTGCCGGTGTCATCGGATTTGGTCATGTGCAGATTCCAGGTGAAGTTGTGAGAGGCCTCTATGTTAGTGAATGCCGCGGGCAAACCGAAGCCCATCGCATCCGGCATATGCATCCAACCGGCCGTTCTTTGGCAAGCCGCCGCGCCGCCCCGTACACTGGCTTTTGCTTACTGTTGAGGAGAACACACCAATGAAAAGCCGATTCCGTCCCGCACTCGCCCTTGCCGCATCCGTCGCCATGCTCGCCGCCGCCGCGCCGGCCCTTGCCGGCAAGACCCTCGATGCCGTCAAGCAGCGCGGCACCCTGAAGTGCGGCGTGACCAACGGCGTGGCGGGCTTCTCCGCGCCCGACACGCAGGGCAACTGGTCGGGCCTGGACGTCGACACCTGCCGGGCCATCGCCGCGGCGGTGCTCGGCGACGGCAAGAAGGTCGACTTCGTGCCGCTCAATTCGCAGCAGCGCTTCTCGGCCCTGCAGGCCGGCGAGATCGACATCCTCGCGCGCAACACCACCTGGACGCTCACGCGCGATGCCTCGCTGGGCTTCAACTTCTCCACCATCACCTACTACGACGGCCAGGGCTTCCTGGTGCCGAAGAAGCTCAAGGTGACGAGCGCCAAGCAGCTCAAGAACGCGACCATCTGCACGCAGTCGGGCACCACCAACGAGAAGAACGTGTCCGACTACTTCCGCGCGCAGAACATTCCGGTCAAGACCGTCGTGTTCGAAAGCTTCGAGGCCTCGTTCAAGGCCTTCTTCTCGGGACGCTGCCAGGCCTTCACCACCGACGCCTCGGCGCTCGCCGGCCTGCGCAACAAGGAGGCGCAGAACCCCGACGACTACCTGATCCTGCCCGAGCTGATCTCCAAGGAGCCGCTCGCGCCGCTGGTGCGCCGCGGCGACGACGAGTGGTTCGCGATCACCAAGTGGGTGCCCAATGCGCTCATCGAGGCCGAAGAGTACGGCGTCACGCAGGCCAACGTCGACCAGCTCAAGGCCGACAGCAAAGACCCGGCGCAGCAGCGCCTCGTCGGCACCGGCGAAGACCTGGGCAAGCTGCTCGGCCTCGACAAGGAATGGTCGTACCGCGCGATCAAGGCCGTGGGCAACTACGGCGAGATGTTCGAGCGCAACGTCGGGCCCAAGTCGGTGCTGAAGCTGCCGCGCGGCGCCAACAACCTCTGGAGCAAAGGCGGCCTGATCTACGCACCCCCGGTGCGATGAGCGGGCGGCCATCGCGCCGTGGCGTCTGGCTGGCCTGGGGCGTCCAGGCGCTGCTGGTGCTGGCCGTGCTGGCCGGTGCCGCCTGGGTGATGAACCATGCGCTCGAGGTGCTGCGCGCACGCGGCGTGCGCTCGGGCTTCGACTTCCTGGCCGATCCCGCGGGCTTTCCCATCAGTGAAGGCTGGCTCGATTTCGACGCGAGCCAGCCGTCGTGGCGGGCCTTTCTCGCGGGCCTCGTCAACACGGTGCGCGCGGCCGTGCCCGCGGCCATCTTCTCGGTCGTGCTCGGCACGCTGATCGGCATCGGCCGGCTCGCGCCGCACGTGCTGCTGCGCGGCATCTGCACCGCCTACGTCGAGCTGCTGCGCAACGTGCCGCTGCTCGTGCAGTTGCTGATGCTGGCCTTCGCCATCGCCAACCTGCTGCCCGACCCGACCGAGCCGGTGCGCCTGCTGCCGGGTGTCTGGCTCAGCAAAGGCGGCCTGAACGTGCCCTGGCCCGCGGCGGGCGAGGGCGGCGGTTGGTGGCCCACGCACCTCGAATGGCCCGAGGTCGGGAATTTCGGCGTCTTCGGCGGCGCAGCGCTGAGCCCCGAGTACGTGACCATCGTCGCCGGCCTGTCGCTGTACTCGGCGGCCTTCGTCGCTGAGATCGTGCGCGCGGGCATCCTTTCCGTTTCCCAGGGCCAGGTGCTGGCCGGGCAGGCGCTGGGCCTCGGCGCGGTGCAGCAGTTGCGTATCGTGATCCTGCCGCAGGCGCTGCGGGTGATCGTGCCGTCGCTGACCAACCAGCTGCTGAGCCTGACCAAGAACTCGTCGCTCGCGGTGGCGGTGGGCTATCCGGAGCTGGTGTCGGTGGCCAACACCACCATCGGCTCCAACGGACGCGCTTTCGAGTGCATCGCGATCATCATGGCGGTGTACCTGCTGCTGTCGCTCGTGATCTCGCTCGTCATGAACCGCTACAACGCGCGCGTCGCACTGCGGGGCTGGCAATGAGGCACCCCGCGTCGCCCGTCGCCTGGCGCAGCGAACTCTGGGGTTCGCCGCTGCGCGCGCTGGCCACGGTGGCGCTGCTCGCCCTGCTCGCGTGGGGCAGCTGGCTGGCCATCGACTGGGGTGTGCTGCACGCGGTGTTCAGGCCCGACGCCGACGCCTGCCGCGCACTGCAGCACGGCGCCTGCTGGGGCGTGGTGGCCGAGAAGTGGCGCCCGATGCTGTTCGGCCGCTTCCCCTACGAGGCGCAATGGCGTCCGGCCATCGCGGTGGTGCTGCTGTCGGCCGTCACCGTGCTCAGTGCCTGGCCGCGCACCTGGCGCTGGTGGCTGGCGCCGCTCTGGCTGCTGTCGCTGGGGTTGTTCGTGCTGCTGATGCGCGGCGGCGTCATGGGCCTCGACCCCGTGCCGACCAGCCGCTGGGGTGGTCTGCCGCTGACGATAGGGCTGGCCGTGGTGGGCCTCGCGCTGGCCTTTCCGCTCGCGCTGCTGCTGGCGCTCGGGCGTCGTTCGCACTGGCCGGTGTTGCGCACGCTGAGCGCGAGCTACATCGAGCTGGTGCGCGGCGTGCCGCTGATCTCGGTGTTGTTCATGGCGTCGTTCCTGCTGCCGCTGCTGTGGCCCGCGGGTTGGCAGCCCGACGTGCTGGTGCGCGTGCTCGCGGGCCTGGCGCTGTTCGTCGCGGCCTACATGGCCGAGATCATTCGCGGCGGCCTGCAAGCCGTGCCGCGCGGGCAGACCGACGCCGCCATGGCGCTGGGCTTCGGCCGCTGGCCGGTGCAGCGCGATATCGTGCTGCCGCAGGCGCTGCGGCTCGTGGTGCCCGCACTGACCAACAACGTGGTCGGCACGCTGAAGGACACCTCGCTGGTCACCGTGGTCGGGCTGTTCGAGCTGACCGGCGCGCTGGGCCTCGCGCTCGGCGGCGACCCGACCTGGCGGCCGTTCTATCTCGAGGGCTATCTGTTCATCGCCGCGATCTACTGGGTGCTGTGCTTCGGGCTCTCGCGCTACAGCGCGTGGCTCGAGGTGCGCCTCGGCCAGGGCCGGCGCTGACGGGCGGGGGCGCGGCTTTTCAGCCCGCCAGCGCCTTGTCGACGAGCTGCTGCGCCTCTTCGAGGATGCGGCCCAGGTGCTCTGGCCCCTTGAAGCTCTCGCCGTAGATCTTGTAGATGTCCTCGGTGCCCGAGGGCCGCGCCGCGAACCAGCCGTTCTCGGTCACCACCTTCAGGCCGCCGATGGCCGCGCCGTTGCCGGGCGCATGGCTCAGCACCTGCTCGATCTTCTCGCCTGCGAGCTCGGTGGATTTCACCTGTTCGGGCGAGAGGCCCGAGAGCTTCTTCTTCTGCGCCACCGTGGCTGCCGCATCCACGCGATTGGCCACCGGCCGGCCGAGCGCCTCGGCGAGTTCGGCAAAGCGCTCGCCGGGGTCGCGGCCGGTGCGCGCGGCAATCTCGGCCGAGAGCAGTGCCGGCACGATGCCGTCCTTGTCGGTGGTCCAGACCGAGCCGTCGCGCCGCAGGAAGGTGGCGCCCGCGCTCTCTTCGCCGCCGAAGCCGAGCGACGCATCGACCAGCCCGTCGACGAACCACTTGAAGCCCACCGGCACCTCGTACAGCGAGCGGCCCAGCCGGGCGGCCACACGGTCGATCATGCGGCTGCTGACCACCGTCTTGCCCACCGCCGCCTGCGCCGGCCACTGCGGCCGGTGCGTGAACAGGTAGTCGACCATCACGGCGAGGTAGTTGTTGGGCTGCAGCAGCCCGGCGCTGCGCGTGACGATGCCATGGCGGTCATGGTCGGTGTCGCAGGCAAAGGCGATGCCGAAGCGCTCCTTGAGGCCGATCAGCTGGTGCATGGCATCGGGCGACGACGGGTCCATGCGGATGCGGCCGTCCCAGTCGAGCGACATGAAGCGGAAGGTCGGGTCGACCTCCTCGCGCAGCACGTGCAGGCGTTCGAGCTTGTAGCGCTCGGCGATCGCGGGCCAGTAGCGCACGCCCGCGCCGCCGAGCGGATCGACGCCGAGCTCGATCGGCACGCCGCGGATCGCGTCCATGTCGAGCACCTGCGCGAGGTCTTCGACATAGGTATTGAGGTAGTCGTGGCGGTGCGTGGTCGACGCACGCAGCGCGCGCTCGAGCGGCATGCGCTTCACGCCTTCAAGGCCGTTCGCGAGAAAGCCGTTGGCCGCGGCCTCGACCGCCGAGGTGATGTCGCTGCCCGCGGGGCCGCCATGGGGCGGGTTGTACTTGAAGCCGCCGCTTTCGGGCGGGTTGTGCGACGGCGTGATGACGATGCCGTCGGCGAGCCCGGTGGTGCGCCCGCGGTTGTAGCGCAGGATTGCGTGCGACACCGCCGGCGTCGGCGTGTACTCGTCATCCTGCGAGAGCATCAGCTCGATGCCGTTGGCCGCGAGCACTTCCACCGCGCTGTCGAAGGCGGGCGTGGAAAGCGCATGCGTGTCGATGCCGAGGAACAGCGGGCCGTCGATGCCTTGCTTCTTGCGATGGTCGGCAATGGCCTGGCTGATCGCGAGCACATGCCATTCGTTGAACCCGTTGTCGAAGGACGAACCGCGATGCCCCGAGGTGCCGAAGGCCACGCGCTGCGCGGGCACCGAGGGGTCGGGCCGGTGGCTGAAATAGGCGGCCACGAGGCGGGGCACGTTCACCAGCAGATCGCTAGTGGCCGGTTGGCCGGGGAGGGCGGCGGCACGGGGCGCCTTGGAAGCAGGACTCATCTTTGGGTTCTCGGGCTCGGGGAATTTCGAAGAAAAGGCACGACGACGGCCGGCGCAGCATACGCCGCGGCCCGGCCAACCCAGGGTTCTAATATGATTTCGCGGTGCTCGCCGGTGTCAAGGTGTTGCGAGTCCCATGCGAACGTAAGCGGCTGCCGCACGTCGCATCCCATCGATTGCGTTTTTCAACCACTGACTTTTGTCGCTCCAACCACCACCCTCTCCAGCGCTGGACCTGTACGACGGAGGTTTCAAGCGCCTCCCGCCCGACGAGGTGCTCCGCCCGTTGATCACCGGCTGGGCGCGCGAGGGCAAGCGTTGCACCGTGGTGTGCTTCATCGACCTCGACCGTTTTGCCGAAATCAACCGGCGCCTCGGCATGGCCGGCGGCAATGCGGCGCTCGAAGAGGCGCACCGCCGCGTCCGGTCGCAGATGCCGCGCGAAGGCGTGCTCGCGCGCCTGAACGGCGACGAATTCGCCGCGGTGTTCGCGGCCCTCGGCAGCCCGCAGTGCCACCAGGTGCTCGAACGCATGCTCGCCGAGCTGGCCAAGCCCTGGAAGTGGGGCGGCCACACCGTCGATCTGCAAGGCAGCCTCGGTGCGCGGCTGCTCGATGCCGACGGGCCGGCACCCGAACTGGCGCTGCGCCAGGCGAGCCATGCCGCCTATCTTGCCAAGCGTGCCGGGGACGGCCGCGTGCATTACTTCGATGCGCCGCAGGCCCGCGTCGACGAGCAGCTGGTAAAGGCGCGCCGACGCATCCAGGAAGGCCTGGAGGGCGATGAATTCTTCCTTTGCTACCAGCCCAAGGTCGACATGCAGCGCGGTGTCATGGTCGGCGTCGAGGCGCTCATCCGCTGGCAGCATCCCGAGCGCGGCCTGTTGCAGCCCGGGCAGTTCGTGCCGCTCACCGAAGGCGACGAGCTTGCCGAGCGCATGGGCGACTGGGTGATCGGCGCGGCGCTGCGGCAAGCCTACGAATGGCGTTCGGCGGGCCTGCGCACCGCCATCAGCGTGAACGTGAGCCCGCAGCACATGATGCGCTGGGATTTCGTCGATCGCCTGGCGCAACAGCTGGCGCGTTTTCCGCGCCTTGGCGCCGGCACGCTCGAGCTCGAGATCCTGGAGACCACCGCGATCAGCAAGTTCTCGGTGGTGGCGCACTTCGTCGAGGCCTGCAAGGACCTGGGCGTGCCCGTGGCCATCGACGATTTCGGCACCGGCTATTCGTCGCTGACCTACCTGCGCCAGCTGCCCGTGTCGTCGGTCAAGATCGACCAGTCCTTCATTCGCGGCATGCTCGAGAACGAGCAGGACAGGGCGATCGTGCAGGGCATCCTGGCGCTGCTGAAGGCGCTGGACCGCACCGCGGTGGCCGAGGGCGTGGAGACGCTCGCGCACGGCGAAGCGCTGCTCGCCATGGGCTGCACGCTCGCCCAGGGCTACGGCATCGCGATGCCGCTGGCGGCCGGCGAGATACCGCGCTGGGTGAAGGACTTCGAGCGCGTGCCGCTCTGGGGGCCGCACCAGCACCGCACGCAGGCGGTGCCGGGGCCGTCGCCCGGACGCTGAGCGCTGCGTGCCCCTCGCTTCAGAGCAGCGGCGTGTAGGGCGAGGTCAGCGGACGCAGCGTGGTGCCGCTCGGTACGCCCAGCGTGCTGGCGCCATCGAACAGGTAGCGCAGGTAGACGCTTCCGGTGAACTGCCGGTAGTCCTGCGCATTGCTCAGCCCGACCGAGCCACCGAGGAACATGCGCGGCGCGAGCTGGTACTCGAGCACCGCTGCCAGGTTGTAGGCGAGGCCGGTCTTCGAGGTCTTCGGATAGGCGCCCGTGTAGATGGCGTTGCTCAGCCCGAGCCTGAAAGCCTCGGCGGCGGCCTGGCCGGCGGCGCTGTTGCGGCTGCTGTCGGTCGGGAAGTAGGGCGCCTGTTTCTGCGTGAACGACTGGATGCCGAGCGACGCATTGACGCGCCACGACAGCCGGTCGTTGCGTCCGCTCCAGTCCACCGGCAGCGACAGGGCCACGAAGCTCTGCGGGCTGAAGTAGCCGCCATGCCCGAACGTGTAGTAGCTCAGGTTCTTCTCGTAGCCCATGAGCCCGACGTTCAGGCCGAGCGTGAGCTTGTTGGAAGGGCGGTCGAGCAGGTGGATGTAGGCGCCGCCGCCGGTCTCGAAGCGCGAATTGCTCGCCACGTTCTTGCCCGCGATCCCGTGCAGCGCACCGTAGCCGTAGAAGCCGTAGGTGCCGTCGTCGTAGCCGATGTCGCCGCGCACGCCGGTGGCGACCACGCCGCCCCAGCGCTCGCCGGTGCGCTCGTCCTTGGCACCCGCGAACGACAGCAGGCTGTCGGTGACGGGACGCCGGGACAGGTCGGCCTTGTATGACCAGGCATCGCCGAAATTGCCCTTGAAGGTCGCGTTGCCGATGATGTTCACTTCCTGGAAGCCCAGCGGCGTGGTGCCGATGCTCGCGCCGAAGTTCTTGCCTTCGTAGCCCACGCTCAGGCCGATGCCGGCCGCGTTCTGCTGGCCCGGCGAGGTGCCGCTGCCGAGCGCGGTGAAGGCGGGGCCGGGGCCGCCGCCGAAGCGGCTGGCGCTGGCGTAGTCGCCCGCGGGCGAGCCCGCGTCGAGCACCGTGGGCGTCACGCCGACGACGATCTTGCCGTCGCCCACCGGGAAGCGCGCCTCGATCGGGATCTCGAAATCGGTCAGGCGGCTCAGGCCGGGTTCGCCTGCGCGGTTGCGCAGCACGGTGCCGGCGGTCAGGCTGACCGAACGTTCGGATTCGATCTCGCGCAGGGCCGCAGCGGCCGAATCGGCTGGCGGCTGCTGGGCGCGCAGCGGTGCATTCCAGCTGGGTGAGGACGTGGGCGCCTGTGCATACACGGGTGCGACCGGCGCGGCGCCCGGTACGGGATAGGACTGCAGCGGCTGCGGGATGTAGGCCGGTGCCTGCTGTGGCGCGGCGTTTGCCGCGGGCGTCCGCGTGTTCCTCGCGCCCGCGGGCTCGCTGCCTCGGCGGCGGCGTGCGCCCGGCGCCTCTGCGGCCGGATGCGCGGCCGTGGGCCATGGCACCGCGCCGGACGCTGCGGCCACGGGATAGGGCTGGCCCGGCGGATTGAAGTTCGCGGGCGCAGCAGGGTAGGCCGCGGCATACGCCACCGGCTGCATCCCTGGTTGCATTCCCGGCTGCGCGAACGGATTGCCGCCACCGCCGGCGACTGGCAGCGGCAGGGCCGCGCTCGGCGCGCCGCCCGTCATGCCGGCGAACGGATTCGAAGGCGGCAGGCCACCCGGTGCGCCCGGCCCCATGCCGGGACCTGCGGCCAGGCGGCTTTCGGCCTGCACCGCGGCGCGCAGGTATTGCTCGGCCTTGCGGCTGTCGCCTGCATTGCGGTAGATGCGGCCGGCCGCGGTCAGCACGCGCGCCTCGTCTGGCGCCTGCTTGAGCGCGGCCATCACGTAGCTTTCGGCGTCGCCATGCTCGCGCAGCGCGCTCGCGCTCGCGGCGGCCGCCAACAGGGTGTCGAGGTCGGTGGGACTACGCTGCAGCACGCGCTGGTAGAGCGCCAGCGCCTGTTTCTCGTCGCGTGCGGCCGCATAGAGGCGCGCCAGCGCGGCCAGCACCTTCGGATCTTCGGGCCGCTCGGCCAGCACCGGGGCCACGGCGTTGTAGGCCGCTTCCAGGTTGCCGGCCTCGCGCAGCGCATCGGTCTGGCGCAGCGCATAGGCCACGCGCAGGCTGTCGAAATCGGCACGCTGTGCGGCGGTCATCTGCGTGCCCTGCAACTGCCGAAGCACGGCCGACAGCTCGATGTCCTGCCGCGTCTTGAGCAGCACCGATGCATAGAGCAGCCGGTCTCCCGTGCCGGGCACGGGGGTGCGCGCGAGCAGCTGGCGGCTCATGGCCAAGGCGCGCGGGGCATCGCCGACGTCGGCGTAGGCGCCTGCGAGCTGGCCCCAGATCTCGGCCGGCATGTCGTTGCTGAGCGAAGCCTCGGCCTGGCCGAGTACCTGGCGCGCGGCCGCGGCCTGGCCCTGTCGCGCCAGAGCCTGCGCGCGCTCGGCCTGCGACTGCGCCCAGAGCCGGCGCTGCAGTGCGGCCATCTCGCGCGTGCGCGACGCAGCGGGTATGCGCTCGAGGTACTGGATGCCATTGGCGGCATCGCCGATTTCCGAGGCGAGCAGGGCGCTCGCGAACAGGGCGTCGGGCATGTCGGGCTGCGACATCAGGAGCCCCTCCATCACGCCGCGCGCCTCGGACACGAGGCCCTGGCGGCGGTACATGTTGGCAAGGTCGAGCCGCACCCACGGGCTGTTCGGCGCGGCGAGCATCGCATCTTCGAGCGTGCGCTGCGCGCCGGCTGCGTCGCCGGCATCGGCCTGCTGTTTCGCGCGCGCACGCGCCTGCTCGACCTGGATGTCGCGCAGGCTGCCGAGCTGGGCGGCCTGCTCGGGCGTGAGGCGGCGCGAGAGTTCGAGCGCTTCGTCGGCGCGCCCCTGCCGGCTCAGCACCGCGACCAGCCCGCGCAAGGCCTGGGGGTCCGAGGGCTTGCTTTCGAGCACGCGCCGGTAGCCCTGTTCGGCCTGCGGCAGGTCACCCGCGGCAGTGCGAACGTCGGCCAATGCGATCTGGCCCACGCTCTCGCGCGCATCGATGCGCACCGCGCGCTCGAGCAGCGACTGCGCACCGCGCAGGTCGTTCTTTTCGCGTGCTGTGCGCGCCTGTCCGACGAGGTTCCAGTAGGTCGCGCTCTGCAGCGCCGAGTTCCATTTGCTGTTGCCGCCGCGCGCGGCCTGTTCCAGCAGTTGCTGTGCTTCGGCAAAGCGCTCCTGGCGCAGCCGCACGAGGCCCAGGCCGCCGAGCGCTTCCGCATCGTCGGCCTTGTTGCGCAGCGCCTGCTGGAAGCGCGCTTCAGCGGTCGCGGCATCGCCGCGGTCGAGCGCGCGGTAGCCTTCGCCCAGCGGTACGCCGGGCGAGGAAGCGGCGGTCGTGCGTCCGGCCTCCAGCGCCTCGAGCCGAGCAGCGACGGCGGCGTCTTTCTCGTTGCCGGCCAGGAAGTCCCGGTACAGCGGAATGTCGGGCGCGCGCGCGTCCAGCCAGATCAGGGCCTGGCGCCAGCTCGCGCGCGCGGCCGCGCCCACGGCGGGCAGCTTGGCGAGTTCCGCCAGGCTGCGGATGCCTTCGCGGCGCGTGCTCTCACTGTAGGTGCGGAGCTGCGCGAGGGCGAGCTTGTAGCTGGCGTTCTCGGGGAAGTCGCGCACCAGCTGCTCGATGCCGCGTCGGCCTTCGTCGGCGCCCTGCGGGGTGCTGCTGAGCACCTGGTAGTACTCGAGCGCGAGCGACGGCGGCGGCGGCCGGTTGTCGAACTGGTCGCGGTAGAGCTGGACCGCCTCGGCGGCACGGCCGGCGCGCGCCGCGGCGCGTGCGCGCTGCAGCAGGCTGCCCTGGCCCGGGTTCTGCGCCTGCTGTTGCAGGCGTGCAATGCGCGGATCGTTCGGTGCGGCAGTGCGCAGCCTGGCGATCCAGCTGCGCGCGGGCTCGGCGTTGCCGCGCGAGAGCTCGACCTGCGCCATGCCGTGGAGGGCATCGGGCGACTGCGGATCGATGGTCAAGAGCTTGCGCCAGCTCTGCTCCGCCAGGTCGGCGCGGCCTTGCGCCAGCCAGTAGGCACCCTGCTCGACCAGCGCGGAAGCGGCGTCCGCCTGGGCGTGTGCCTGCGGGGCGGCGCCCAGTGCACCGAGCATGCCGAGGCAGGCGAGCCACGGCGCGGAACGGGCGAAGCCGCGCGGGCCACGGTGCCGAAGCGGTTGCCGCGGCGTCTTCATGCCGCGCGGGGGGATCGACATAGCAGTCTCCATTGGGTTTGCAGCTGGCCGTTGGGGCCGAACTGGTAGCGCCCGTCGAGCCAGGCCTGGCCGAAGAGCAGCAGCATCTGTTCGTAGTAGGGCAGCACCGAGGTCGCGGTGCCGCCGGGCGGCGCCTCGGCGCGCGAGTTCGGCAACCGGGCCACTTCGGCGGCGAGCGCCTGGTCCATGCCCTGCGCCTTCAGGTAGGGCAGCAGCGCGCCGGCAAAGCCCAGCGGGCCCACGCCGCGCCCGGCGCCCGTTGCGGTGTCGACCTGTTCCGGCATCGGCTGCCGCTCGGCGAGCAGCCGCTTCGGGCCTTCGAGGCTGCGCAGCAGCGCGCGGCGGTCGGGCGATTGCTCGGACACCATGCCGGCCCAAAGGTAGACGCGGATCGCGTCGTAGCTGCCGACGGGGCCTTTTTCGGGGTCGGCCACGAAGGCGTTTTTGTCTTCCGACCAGGCGCACCAGTCTGGCGAGAAACCGCGCGGCGCCGTGGCGGCAATCAGCCGCAGCGTGTTGTCGGCCACCTCGCGCCACGGCCCCTGGGTGTCGATCTGCTCGAAGTAGCGCAACAGCTGCAGCGGCATGTAGCTCGGGTTGAGCCGCCATGCCGGACCGCTGGCCACCGCGCGCGACCATGGCAGCAGCATGCGCCCGAGGCCGGGCAGCGCAATCACCTCTTCGCGTGCCACCAGCGCCAGCAAGCGCCGGCCGAGCGTGCCGTAGCGCGGCTCGTTCCAGAGCCGGCCGGCTTCGACCAGGGCGTAGGCGATCCAGAGGTCGGCGTCGGAGGCCGGGTTCTTGTCGAGCACGCCCCAGCTGCCGTCGGATGCACGGCCCCATTGCCATGCCGGCAGGTTCTTCGCGAGGCTGCCGTCCGCGAGGTTGGCTTCGGCCCAGGCGAGCACCCGCGCGAACAGCGGCCGGTCGTTGTGCACCAGTGCGAGGAACATCGCGTACGACTGGCTCTCGGAGGTCGAATGCTGCTGCGGCGTGTGGAAGTCGACCACGCGGCCGTCGCGCTGGACATGGCGGGCCACGAAAGCAGCCCAGTCCGCCGCCGGGTGGCAGGTGGCGGGCGAGGGCGCAGACCGGGCCTGCGCGCGCGCCGCGCCGGCCCAGGCCAGAGCCGAGCCGGCCGCCGCGGCCATCAGCAGGCGGCGCCTCCCGTCCGAGGCGGGATGCGGATGCGAGGTGGGATTCGGGTTTTTCATCATGGCTGCTGCCTCCATTCGCGCATCGTGGGCCGCGTCACTCCAGGCGCCTGCGGGCGCGGATCTGCAAGCTCGCGTAGGCCACCGCGGCGCCCACGAGCGCCAGCAGCACGATCAGCCCGGCCAAGAGCAGCGGGCTGCGCGAGAGGTTCCATTGCACCCAAGCCACCGGTGGCAGGCGGCCGACATAGTAGGTCTCGCTGCCCAGCACGCTGTTCACCTGGGCGTCGCGCACGATGGTCATGCTGCCCTGCACGCGCTTGAGCAGGTCGGGTGTCATCAGCGCGTTGAGCAGCGCGTCCTTCGAGCTGCCGTCGGCAATCGCTGCGACCACGCTGCGGCCGTTGCGAAGCGGCGATTCGAAACCGGCCAGCACCGCGTCGCGGCCGTCGTCGCTCACCGCGATCTGCATCGTGCCCGGCAGGTCTTCGCGGGTGCGCGCGCCGATGACGAAGTCGACGGCGGTGTCGATCCAGCGCGACAGCGCGAACTGCGGCGCACTGCCGTTGCCTGCCGGCGCGTCGGCCACGCGCTTGAGCGGCATGCGCTCGGCCCACTGGGCGAACAGCGGCTGGTTGCGCAGGCTGCCGATCACCAGCAGGTCCTTGTCGGCCCATTTCGACACCTCGGCCGAGCGCCCGACGCTGACGCGCAAGGCCGGGTAGCCGGTCGCATGGCCGATCTGCCCCATCAGGCCGAGGTAGGTCTCGGTGTCGGCGGGATCGGCCTGGTCGGGCAGGATCACAGCGGTTTCCGACAGGTCGGCCATGCGCGAGAATGGAAAACCGCCATTGGCATAGGCGGCGAGTTCGGGCATTGCGATGTAGTGCGGCAAGCCCGATACGTCGATCGTCGAGGTCGGATCGATCGCGCCGCGCACGTTGTCGAGCTGCGGGATGCAGCGGCCCGCCACCGGCTCGAAGTAGTAATGAAGCCGCAGCTGGCTGCGCGCGCCCATGGCCAGCGGCGGCAGCATCATGTCCTTGCGTTCGGCCAGCGTGCCGTCGGGCATGAGCTTGACGGCCAGCTGGTTGTACCAGCGGTCGCTCGTTGGATTGGCCGCGCGCAATGGCAGCGCGCCGATGAAGTTCTCGTTGACGTTGATGTTCAGCGTCGACTGGTCCGGCCGCACGCGCGGCGTGTAGCGGTAGCGCAGTTCGAGCGGAATGCCGCGGCTGCGCCAGGTGAAGAGGTCAGGCGGCAACTGCAGGTTCACGCGCACCACGTCGGGGTTGTATCCGGCCACCGAGAGACCGGCGGCGGTGGCGAGTTCGCCCAATTGCAGCGGCCGGTCGCTCGGCACCCAGCGCGGGGCGTCGTAGGGTTTGCGGAGCGGCGGTTCCTGGAACGCGGTGATCGCACTCGTGGCGCCCGAGAGCGCGCGGCTGTTGAGCGCCAGCGCGGCGGCAGCGGCGCGCAGTTCGGCGGCGTCGCGCCCCATCACCAGCAGCAGCTTGGCGGTCGGCTCCTGCGGATGATCGACCACCGCCAGTGCCGGCCCCTGGATCGCGGGCAGCACCAGGCCGGGCAGGCTGGTGTCGGGCGTGGCGAACACCACCGCATGGCCGCCGGGCAGCTGTCCGCGCGAGACGGGGAACACGGCACCGCGGTAGTCGGCGAGCGCGCCGAACCACGACGAGACCACGCCCGCCGCCTCGAGCAGCGGCCCCGACTCGGCGGTGCCGAACACGAAGGGAATGCGCGCGCGCCGCACGTCGCGCCGGTCGAAGAAGGGCTGCGGCAGCGTCGCGAGGTCGTTGGCGAGCTTCAGCGGCGCCACGTTGAGCTTGAGCGTGCTCGATGCATCGATGCGCGCCCAGAGGCTCGTGTGCGCCGGGTCTTCGCATTCGCGCGTGTAGTGGCCCACCAGCTCGACGTTGATGCGGTTGAACTCGGTGATCAGCCGCCGGTCGATGGGGATGTCGGCGCTCTGCGGCCGGCCGGCCTCGGCGCGGTTCACCGCCAGTGTGGCGACCAGCACGTCGTTCACCGTCACCTTCAGGTGCGACAGCTCGGGGATCAGCGCGGGTGAGTAGGCGTAGTTGAGACGCAGCGAGGCGGCAGTGACCAGCTCGTCGGCGCGCACGTTGAACGGAATGCCGACGGTGCCGCTGATGCCGCGCAGCTGGATCGCGTAGTCGATGCCGAGCTGCGTCAGGTTGAGCTCGCGCACCGTGCCGCCGGCACCCGCCTGGATGGCGAGCGGCGCGACGGCGCCCGCGGCGCCGGCCTGCTGCTGGGGCGGGATCGCGAGCGTCGGCACGGCCGCCGGTGCGATGCCCGGCGCGGCCGGAGCGCCTTGCGCCCGGGCTTGGCCGGCCGTGGCTGCCGCGGCGAGCGCCAGCGCGCCCAGCAGGAGCGCGCCCGGCGTTCTCGCGGCAACACGGGGAATGGATGGCGCCTGGCGCGGCGGTGTCAGGGGGCTCGTCACGCAGGTTCCTTCTTCGGCCCGGCAGTGCGCTTGGAAGGGCGCAGTCGAGACGCGGTGGCACGGTAGTAATGGGAAAACATGTCTTTGAAGCCGACGCCGCTGATGCGCACGAGGTGGCCGAGCACGCGGTGGATGCCCACGCGCGGGTGATTGCCCCAGCGCGCGGCCCAGATGTCCGCGCGTGCGGTCGTGCACTGCACCAGCGCGCGCTCCTGCGCGAAGCTCAGCGGTGCGAAGCGCAGGCCGACGCGGCGCCCCCTGCTGAAGCGCACGGTGGCCGGGAAGCGCGATTCGGCGTCGCCGCGGTAGAGCGCCACCTCCACCGGCTCGTCGATCTCGAGCGGCACCTCGGCCGGCAGGTCCAGCCCGAGGCCACCGGTCGAGAAGTCGTAGGTGGTGCAGCGCATCGAATGGCCGTTCGGGAAGTAGAGCGCGGCCGGCACCTCGAGCGTGACCCGGTGCGCGCTGCGGACCTGGCGCGACTCGTTGGCCGCCGCCACGCAGGCGCCCAGGATCATGAGGTTGTAGACCGTCCATGCCAGGTTGAGCCACACGGTGCCGATGTTCTGCGGATCCACCCAGGTGAGGCGCCAAAGGCCGAGTCCGACGCCGATGAAGTTCAGCGCCAGCAGCACCAGGCTGGCCTTGGCGATCGAGGTGTCGAAGTACTCTTCGCGGATCAGGCCGCCCTTGGCCGTCACGTTGAAGCTGCCGAGCTTCGGGTTGATCAGCGCCACCAGCGTCGGCCTGAAGATGTACCAGGCCAGCACCGCCTCGTAGACCTCGTTCCAGAGCAGGTAGCGGAAGCGCCCCTGGATCCGGCTGTTCGTGAGGTTGGCGTGCAGGATGTGCGGCAGCGCGAAGGCGAAGATCATCGACGCGGACGCATGGATCACGCTGGCGCCGAAGTACAGGTAGGCCAGCGGCGCCGTCAGGTAGATGAGCCGCGGCAGCCCGTACAGGAAGTGCAGCATCGCGTTCAGGTAGCACAGGCGCTGCGCCCAGTGCAGGCCGCGCCCGAACAGTGGGTTGTCGACGCGGAAGATCTGCGCCATGCCGCGCGCCCAGCGGATGCGCTGGCCCACGTGGCCCGACAGGCTTTCGGTGGCCAGCCCCGCGGCCTGCGGTAGCGCGAGGTAGGCGGTGTTCCAGCCGCGCCGGTGCAGCTTGAGCGCGGTGTGGGCGTCTTCGGTCACGGTCTCGACGGCGATGCCGCCGACTTCCTCCACGGCGCTGCGGCGCAGCACCGCGCAGGAGCCGCAGAAGAAGCTGGCATTCCACAGGTCGTTGCCGTCCTGGATCAGGCCGTAGAACAGTTCGCCCTCGTTGGGCACGGTGCCGAAGGTGTCGAGGTTGCGCTCGAACGGATCGGCCGAGAAGAAATAGTGCGGCAGCTGCACCATCGCAAGCTTCGGGTCGCGGCCGAACCAGCCCAGCGCGATCTGCATGAACGAGCGCGTGGGAATGTGGTCGCAGTCGAAGATCGCGACGTACTCGCCGCTGGTGTTCTTGAGCGCGGCATTGATGTTGCCGGCCTTCGCATGGCGGTTGTCGTCGCGCGTGACGTGGGTCACGCCCACGGCCTCGCAGAATTCGCGGAACTCCGGGCGCCGGCCGTCGTCGAGCACGAAGATCTTCAGCTTGTCGCGCGGCCAGTCGATCGACTGCGCGGCCAGCACCGTGGGCCGCACCACCGAGAGCGGCTCGTTGTAGGTCGGGATGAACAGGTCGATCGTCGGCCAAAGGGCCGGGTCGTCCGGCAGCGGCACCGGCTTGCGCCCGAGCGGCCACGCCGTCTGCACGTACCCCAGCAGCAGCACGACGAAGGCATAGAGTTCGGCCGCCAGCAGGCCCACGCCGAGCACCAGGTCGAGCGGGTTGTCCATGTACATCGTCTCGGTCAGGCGCCAGTAGGTGTAGCGCGAGGAGACGATCACCGACAGCAGCATCATGACCAGCCCTGCGAAGTGGCCGCGGAAGCGGTTCACGAACAGCGCGACCGCGAAGATGCCGACCGAGAGCACCAGCTGCTGCTCGAAGGTCATCGGCGCGATGATCAGCGCCGGCAGGGCCGCGAGCAGGATCAGCCAGCCCGCCAGGCGCACCGGCCACAGTCGCAGGAAGGCGGGGGCAGGGCGGGGCGGGTGTTCATCGCCGGGTGCGGGGGAAGGTGAGGGGCGGTTCATCGAAGGGGGTCCATCCGCCGGTCGGTGGCGATGCGTGCCAGCAGCCGGTCGCTGCAGACGGCGAAGTCGTGTGCCGCCTGGCTCAGCGGCGCGTAGCGGTGCACCGGCAGCGCCGAGGCCAGCGCCTCCGACACCGATTCGTCCTGGTGCAGAACGCCCAGCAGCTGCGACTGCAGGCGCGCGCGAAGCATTTCGAGCACGTCATGGTTCAACCGCCGGCTCGGCGCCACCTGGTTGACCACATAGGCGCTGCCGCCGAAATCGGCGCGGGGGAGGCAGTATTTCTCGATCATCCGCTCGACGATCGGGAGCGTGGCAAACGAGCCGGCGTCGGCCAGCACGGCCACCACGCAGAAGTTCGCCGCGCGCAGCGCCTGCTGCATGTAGACCGTGGCGCCGGGCGGCGTGTCGATCACGACCAGTGCATCGTCGGGCAGCGCGAAGCGCGCGAGCGTCTCGCCGAGCCAGCCGGGATGGCGCGCGAGCTGCTGCTCCAGCCCGATCTGCTGCTCGTCGTCGACCGTGCCGAAGGGCAGCACCACCGTGCCGCCGTGGCCCGGGCGCATGGCCTGTGTCCAGGGCAACTGGCCCGACGCGGCCTCGGCCAGGCCGTCGACGCAGGCGTGGGGATCGGTGGCGAGATGGAAGCGCAGCGCGTTCTGCGGATCGAGGTCGATCGCCAGCACCGGGCGGCCACGCTGCGCGAGTTCGGCGCTGAGGTTGGCCGCGACCGTCGTCTTGCCTACACCGCCCTTGGATGAAACGACGGGGATGACGACCATGCTCACGTCGGCCTGCGCCAGCGTGACATGGGACCGGGCGCGGGCTCGGTGCGCTGGGGGGCGGCGAGCCGCGCAAAGAGCGCTTGCAGCTCGGTGGGGCGCTGAAGGTCCGCCGGGGACGCCGAGCTTGCCGCAGGCATGGCGGGAGACGGAAATATCGTCGGCGCCACCGGTGCCGGTGCAGCCTGAACCGGCACCGGTGCCGGTGCGGCAGGCGGTGGCTCTGCCGCCCGCTCGATCGGTGCGCCCGAGAGCAGCGGCCATGCGGCACGTCCGTCGGCGCCGGTCGGTTCGGGCGGTGCGAACTCCTTGTAGTTCTGCGAGTCGCCGCCGAATTTGCGGAACAGGCCGGCCACGTCCTCAGCAGAGGGGTTGTCGGTGCTCATGCCGAAAACCTCGAGAGCCGCAGTTCGATCACTGCGGCGGGCTGTGCGGCGACCGGCTGTGCCCGCACGCGCAGCGAAGCGGGCATGCGCTGGTTGCCCAGCCAGTTCTGGTAGGCGCCTTCGAGGAACCCGGTGGTCCATGCGCTGGCGTCCGCGCCGAAGGCCATGGCCAGCGGACTGCAGGCATGCCGGATGACGAGCGCATCCGGCTCTTCGCGCAGCGTGCTGTAGCCCCAGTCGATGCCATCCCAACGGCTGTTGAACTGCGCTTCGAGTTCACTCAGGGTGTCGCAGGGCGGCACCGGGAGCGTACGCGCCACGCTTTCGCCGATGCGGAAGAACAGTTGATGGAGGTCCTCGGGCGGAAGCCCGGCGCTCAGTTCGGCCGCCAGACCCCGGTTGAATGCCAGCCATTGCGGGCTGCACGCCCTGCGTTCGAAGTGATCCAGAACCTCATTCATTGCTTCCATGTCGGCACATTCTCTTGGATGCGTTATCGATTGACAATCATTTGGACGCTTCGTATGAATTTGGAAACAAGTTCAAAAATCCAGGCGCTCTGCGGCGAAACGTGTACGCATGCGCGGGCCGCGCGGATTCATCGGGAGCCGATCGGAAGCAGGAAATTTCCGGCCCGTGCCCCGGGTGGAAGGCACGAGGTGGCGGGACCAAGCCGGCCGGTCAGTGGCGCAGGCTGGCGCGGCGGCCGCGCTTCACCGCGTACATGGCGGCGTCCGCCTGCCGCAATGCGTCTTCCGCGCCGGTGCTGCGCGGGTCGACGGCCACCGCGCCGACGCTCGCGCCCCCATAGTTCAGCACGACATGGCCGAGCCGGAAGTCGCCCGCGGTAGCCGCGGCCACGCGGCCGCCGAACGCGAGCGCCGTCGCCTGCGCATCGGGTTCCTCGCGTGCCGGCCCCGGAGAGGCCACGACGAACTCGTCGCCGCCCAGGCGGGCCAGCAGATCGCCGGCGCGCAGGCTGTCCTGCAGCCGCCGGGCCATGGCCACGAGAAACTCGTCGCCGGCCTCGTGCCCGTGCAGATCGTTCACCGACTTGAAGCCGTCGAGATCCACGAAGGCGACCAGCACGCCGCGGCCGTCGCGTTCGGCCTGGGCCAGCATGCGGCGCAGTTCGTCGAGGAACGCGCGCCGGTTCGGCAGGTTTGTGAGCGCGTCGGTCGCGGCGCGGGCGGCGAGTTCGGCGTTGGCTTCGGTGAGGCGCTGCAGCAATTGCTCGCGTTCCACATGCTGCCCGATCAGCCGTGCGAACAGGCCCAGCACATTGGACGCATTGGGCGGCAGCGGCCGGCTCTCGGCGCTCGCGGCGCACAGGGTGCCGTAGAGACCGCCACTGTCGGTGCGCACGGGCGTGCTCACATAAGTCTGGATGCCGAGCTGGCGGGCGGCATCGGAGTCGCCCCAGCATTCGGCCACGTTGTCGGTGTAGACGCGGCCCTCGTCGAGCGCGCGCTTGCACAGCGTGTCTCCCCAGGGCACCGCCAGCCCCTCGGGAATCTGCATCTGCCGCACGTTGCGGGCATACAGGATGTGCTGCAGGCCTTGCGCCGAATCGATGCGGGTCAGGTAGGTCGACTCGAGGCCGGTCACCGCCTCGAGCATCTCGAGCATGGGGCGCGTCAGGTCTTCAAGCGTCCGGGCGGACGAGACGGAGGTCGAGAGCTGGCTCAGCAGTGGGTCCATGAGCCGCATTCTGCCGGGCAGGCCTCAGGCTTCCAGCGCGACCATGAGCTCGGTCTCGATCGCGAGCTGCGTCTTCTGGCCCTGCAGTTCGGGGCCGCTGATCAGAAAGGTGTCTTCCACGCGTTCGCCGAGTGTCGTGATCTTGGCGAGCTGCAGGTTCAGGTGGTGGCGAGCGAGCACGCGCGCCACCGAGTAGAGCAACCCCGCGCGGTCGCTGGCCGAGATGTTGAGCAGCCAGCGCTGCGCCTTGTCGTCGGGCAGCAGGCTGATGCGCGGCTTGATCGGGAAGCTGCGCACGCGCCGCGACACCCGTCCCACGCTCGGCGCCGGGAGCTCGCCGGCCTGGGTGAGCGTCTGGCCGAGGCCGGCTTCGACCATGTTGATCAGGTCGCGGTAGTGATCGGGCACGAAGGTGGTCACGATCTGGAAGGTGTCGAGCGCGTAGCCGTTCGTCGTGGTGTGGACCTTGGCATCGAGGATGCTGAACGACGACTGGTCGAAATAGCCGCAGATGCGTGCGAACAGGTCGGGCTGGTCGGGCGTGTAGACCACCACCTGCAGGCCTTCGCCCACCGGCGAGAGCCGCGCCCGCACGATCGGCGGCGCCTTCGGGTCGACCGGCACCTTGGCCGGCGGCACGAAGCGCGACAGCTGCTTGGCATGCCAGGCGATCTCGCTGGCGTCGTGGCGCATGAAGTAGCGCACGTCGAGCGTTTCCCACAGCGCCTTGTGCGCCTCGAACGGCTGCGCATGCAGCGCGAGCCGCACCAGCGCCTCGCGCTTGCGCGATTCGACCTCCGCGTCGGGGTCGGGCATGCGCCCGCCCAGCGCGCGCAGGGTGTAGCGGTAGAGGTCTTCGAGCAGCTTGCCCTTCCAGGCATTCCACACGCGCGGCGAAGTGCCGCGGATGTCGGCCACCGTCAGCAGGTAGAGCGCCGTGAGGTAGCGCTCGTTGCCCACGCGTTTGGCGAAGGCGCCGATCACGTCCGGGTCGCCCAGGTCCTGCTTCTGCGCCACCTGGCTCATGACGAGGTGCTCGGCCACGAGAAACTCGATCAGCTTCGCGTCTTCGCGCGCAATGCCGTGCTGGCGGCAGAAGCGCTGCACGTCGCGGGCACCAAGCGTCGAATGGTCGCCACCGCGACCCTTGGCGATGTCATGGAACAGCGCCGCCACGTACAGGATCCAGGGCTTGTCCCAGCCCGCCGCCAGCTGCGAGCAGAACGGGTACTCGTGCGCATGCTCGGCGATGAAGAAGCGCCGCACGTTGCGCAGCACCATCAGGATGTGCTGGTCGACCGTGTACACATGGAACAGGTCGTGCTGCATCTGCCCCACGATGCTGCGGAACACCCGCAGGTAGCGCCCCAGCACCGAGGTCTGGTTCATCAGCCTGAACGCATGCGTGATGCCGTAGGGCTGCTGCAGGATGCGCATGAAGGTCTGGTGGTTCGCCGGATCGTTGCGGAACCGGCTGTCCATGACGTGGCGCGCGTTGTAGAGCGCGCGCAGCGTGCGCGCCGACAGGCCCTTCACGCCGATGGTCTTCTGGTAGAGCAGGAAGGTCTCGAGCACGGCGTGCGGCTCGCGCTCGTAGAGGTCGTCGCTCGCGATCTCGATCAGGCCCGCGCGCTCGTAGAAGCGCTCGTTGATCGGCGTGTGCTGCTCGTCGGCCGGCTGCAGCCGCTCGGCGATGTTCAGCAGCAGGATCTGGTTGAGCTGCGACACCGCCTTGGCCGCCCAGTAGTAGCGCCGCATCAGGGCCTCGCTCGCCTTGCGCTGCGACACGCCTTCGTAGCCGAAAGTGGCCGCCACGGCGGTCTGCAGGTCGAACACCAGCCGGTCCTCGCGCCGGTTGGCGATCACGTGCAGCCGCGCGCGGATCAGCGAGAGCAGGGCTTCGTTGCGCTTGATCTGCTGCGCCTCGAACGGGGTCGCCAGGCCGTTCTTGGCAAGGTCGTCCCAGCGGCTGCCGAAACCCGCGGCCCGGGTCATCCAGAGGATGGTCTGCAGGTCGCGCAGGCCGCCTGGCGATTCCTTGCAGTTGGGCTCGAGCGCGTAGGGCGTGTTGTCGTACTTCTGGTGCCGATGGCGCATTTCCTGTGACTTGGCCATGAAGAACGCCTGCGGATTGATGGCCTCGGCGAAGCGGCCGCAGAAGGTGGTGAAGAGCTTCCGGTCGCCGGTGACGAGCCGCGCCTCGAGCAGCGAGGTCTGGACCGTGACGTCCTTCTCGGCCTCGGCCAGGCATTCGTCGAGCGTGCGCACGCTCGAGCCGATCTCGAGGCCCGCGTCCCAGCAGTGGCCGATGAAGGCCTCGATGCGCGCCGGCTCGACGCCGCCGTCCTGCCCGTCGGGCGGCAGCAGCAGCAGCACGTCGACGTCCGAATACGGAAACAGCTCCCCGCGGCCGAAGCCGCCGACCGCGACCAGCGCCAGCGCGTTGCCGAAGCCGGCCTCGTTCCAGAGCGTGCAGAGCGTGCGGTCGGCCAGGGCCGACAGCTGCCGCAGCACGGCATGCACGCTGCGCGTCGGCGCGCGTGCGAAGCGCAGGGTGTCGAAGAGCGCCAGCTTCCTGGCGCGGTAGTTCTCGCGCAGCGTGGCAACGTCGAGCTTGGCGGGTTCGATCACGGCCGGGGCGCTGGGGTGTCAGGTTTTGGTGGCGGTGACGAACGAAGGCAGGGGCGGGCTGCCTTCGGACAGCGTCAGCACCTCGTAGCCGGTCTCGGTAACCAGCACCGTGTGCTCCCATTGCGCCGACAGCGAACGGTCGCGCGTGACGATGGTCCAGCCGTCGTACTGGCCGCCCTTGAAGTCTTCCTTCACCTCGCGACGGCCGGCGTTGATCATCGGTTCGATCGTGAAGATCATGCCGGGCTTGAGTTCTTCGAGGGTGCCGGGGCGGCCGTAGTGCAGCACCTGTGGTTCCTCGTGGAAGCGCTGGCCGACGCCGTGGCCGCAGAATTCGCGCACCACCGAGAAGCCGTGCCCTTCGGCAAACTTCTGGATCGCATGGCCGATGTCGCCGAGGTGGGCACCGGGGCGCACCTGCAGGATGCCGTGCCACATCGCCTCGAAGGTGAGCGAGCACAGGCGCTTGGCTGCGATGGACGCGTCGCCGATGACGAACATGCGGCTGTTGTCGCCGAACCAGCCGTCCTTGATGACGGTGACGTCGATGTTCATGATGTCGCCCTTCTTCAAGGGCTTCTCATTGGGAATGCCGTGGCAGACCACGTGGTTCACCGAGGTGCAGAGCGACTTCGGGAAGGGCACGCTGCTCGCGCCCATGTAGCCCACCGTGGCCGAGGTGGTGCCCTGCCGGGCCATGTACTCGGCGGCCAGCCGGTCGATTTCGTTCGTGGTGACGCCGGGCTTGATGAAGGGGGTGAGGTAGTCCAGCACCTCGGAGGCCAGGCGGCAGGCGACGCGCATGGCTTCGATGCCCGCCGCGTCTTTATAGGTAATGCTCATGGCCCGAATTATCCCATTCAGTGAATCAGCCTGCCCCCAACGCGGGGCACTTCGTGTCCCCGCTGCCCCCCGAGGGGGGCGACCAACTTGGGGCGGCCCGGCGTTGGCCTAAAATTCCGGGTTAACGCGGATGACCCCAGTCAGCGGCCGTCCGCCTCGATCCTGACCTCCAACGCGGCCCTCGAGGCCACCATTCGACCGTGACGCAGCCCGCACCCCAAGCCCTTCCCGTCGTAACCATGTTCGAGGGCGGCAGCGCACTCAGCGATTTCCGCGCGCGGCAGCTGCTGCCGAAGCTGGCGGCCATCGAGCCGCGCATCGAGGGCATCTCGGCGCGCTTCGTGCACCTGGTGGTGACCGACGCGGCGCTCGACGCGGCGGCCCGCGAGCGCTTTGCGGCGCTGCTGACCTACGGCGAACCCTTCGAGGCGCCCACGGCCAAAGCGAGCGCCTCGGTGGTCGTCACGCCGCGCCTGGGCACGGTCTCGCCCTGGGCTTCCAAGGCCACCGACATCGCCCACAACTGCGGCCTGGCGCTGCGCCGCGTCGAACGGGTCACGCAATACCACCTGAAGCTCAAGGCACCGCTGATCGGCAAGGCCCCGGTGCTCGATGGCGATGCGCTCGCTGCCGTGGCCGGGGCGCTGCACGACCGCATGACCGAATCGGTGCTCGCCACCGTCGAGCAGGCGGCGAGCCTGTTCAGCGAACTGCCGGCCCAGCCGATGGCGCTGGTCGACGTGCAGGGCGGCGGCCGCGCGGCGCTGGTGGCGGCCAACACCGGCTTCGGGCTCGCGCTGGCCGAGGACGAGATCGACTACCTCGTCGAGGCCTTCACGCGGCTCGAGCGCAACCCGAGCGACGTCGAGCTGATGATGTTCGCCCAGGCCAACAGCGAGCACTGCCGCCACAAGATCTTCAACGCCGACTTCACCATCGACGGCGTGGCGCAGCCGCAAAGCCTGTTCTCGATGATCCGGCATACCGAGCGGCAGAATCCGCAGCACACCGTGGTGGCCTACGCGGACAACGCCTCGATCATGGAAGGCTCGACCATCGAGCGCTTCGTGCCCGAACCGGGCTCGCAGAACTACAGCAAGGACAGCGCGCTGAGCCACGTGCTGATGAAGGTCGAGACGCACAACCACCCGACCGCCATCTCCCCGTTCCCGGGCGCCTCGACCGGCGCCGGCGGCGAAATCCGCGACGAGGGTGCCACCGGCCGCGGCTCCAAGCCCAAGGCGGGCCTGACCGGCTTCACCGTGTCGAAGCTCTGGCCCGAAGCGGGCCACTACGGCAAGCCCGAGCACATCGCGAGCCCGCTGCAGATCATGACCGAGGGCCCGCTCGGCGGTGCCGCGTTCAACAACGAATTCGGCCGGCCCAACCTGCTCGGCTATTTCCGCGAGTACGAGCAGGCGGTGGCCAGCGACGTCGACACCGTGCAGCGCGGCTACCACAAGCCAATCATGATCGCGGGCGGCCTCGGCAGCATCGACGCCACGCAAACCAAGAAGATCCTGTTCCCGGCCGGCTCGCTGTTGATCCAGCTCGGCGGCCCCGGCATGCGCATCGGCATGGGCGGCAGCGCCGCGAGTTCGATGGCGACCGGCGCCAACGCGGCCGAGCTCGACTTCGACTCGGTGCAGCGCGGCAACCCGGAGATCGAGCGCCGAGCGCAGGAGGTCATCAACCACTGCTGGCAGCAGGGCGCCGCGAATCCGATCCTGGCGATCCACGACGTCGGCGCGGGTGGCCTGAGCAATGCGTTTCCCGAGCTCACCAACGACGCCGGCCGCGGCGCGCGCTTCGACCTGCGCGCCGTGCCGCTCGAAGAGTCGGGCATGGCGCCCAAGGAAATCTGGTGCAACGAGAGCCAGGAGCGCTATGTGCTGGCGATCGCGCCCGAGTCGCTCGAACAGTTCAAGGCCTTCTGCGAGCGCGAGCGCTGCCCGTTCGCGGTGGTCGGCGTCGCGACGGAAGAGCGCCAACTGCTGGTGGCCGATGAAGGGGCAGCCGTGCAACCGGTCGACATGCCGATGGACGTGCTGCTCGGCAAGCCGCCGAAGATGCACCGCGACGTGAAGACCGTTGCCCGCACTTTTCAGCCGCTCGAGCTCACGGGCGTCGACCTGCAGAAGGCCGCGATCGACGTGCTCTCGCACCCGACCGTGGCGTCCAAGCGCTTCCTCATCACCATCGGCGACCGCACCGTCGGCGGATTGAGCCACCGCGACCAGATGGTCGGCCCGTGGCAGGTGCCCGTGGCCGACTGCGCGGTGACGCTGGCCGACTACAAGGGGTTTGCGGGCGAGGCCATGAGCATGGGCGAGCGCACGCCGCTGGCCGCGCTCGATGCGCCGGCCTCGGGCCGCATGGCCGTGGCCGAGGCCATCACCAACCTGCTGGCCGCGCCGATCGAGCTGTCGCGGGTCAAGCTGTCGGCCAACTGGATGGCGGCCTGCGGCGAGCCCGGCGAGGACGCCGCGCTGTACGAGACCGTGAAGGCGGTGGGCCTCGAGCTGTGCCCGGCGCTGGGCGTGTCGATCCCGGTCGGCAAGGATTCGCTGTCGATGGGCACGCAATGGAACGACGGCGCCGAGGCCAGGAAAGTCACCTCGCCCGTGAGCCTGATCGTGACCGCCTTCGCCACGCTCGAGGACGTGCGCGGCACGCTCACGCCGCAGCTCGATGCCGAAGAGCCCGACACCACGCTGGTGCTGATCGACCTCGGTCGCGGCCAGCACCGCATGGCCGGCAGCATCCTCGCGCAGACGCTGGGCCAGACTGGCGACCGGGTGCCCGACCTCGACGATCCGGCGCAGCTCGTCGCGCTGGTCAAGGCCGTGAACGCGCTGCGTGCCGAGGGCAAGATTCTCGCGATGCACGACCGCAGCGACGGCGGGCTGTTCGCCACCGCCTGCGAGATGGCCTTTGCCGGCCACGTCGGCGTGGCGCTCAACGTCGACATGCTGGTCACCGAAGGCGACGGCATCTCCGACAGCCGCATGGAGACGGGCGACGCCAAGAACTGGGCGCAGCAGGTCAGCGCGCGGCGCGAGGAGCTCACGCTCAAGGCGCTCTTCAACGAGGAACTCGGCATGGTGCTGCAGGTGCGCACCGCCGAGCGCAACGACGTGATGCAGGTGCTGCGCGCCCATGGCCTCAGCGCCCACAGCCATTTCGTCGGCAAGACCCGGCCTGCGAGCTCGCCGATCGAGGCCGGCAAGGGCAAGCTCGAGATCTGGCGCGATGCCAAGCCGGTGTTCAGCGCCACGCTGCACGACCTGCACCAGGTGTGGGATGCAGTGAGCTGGAAGATCGCGCGCGAACGCGACAACCCGGCCTGCGCCGATGCCGAGCATGCCGCGGCCGGCGATCCCACCGACCCCGGCCTGCATGTCTTTCTCCCTCTCCCTCCGGGAGAGGGCAGGGGTGAGGACGGCGGCGCCAGCGCTCCCGCCATCCTCCGTTCGCGCCCCAAGGTCGCGATCCTGCGCGAGCAGGGCGTCAACTCGCACGTCGAGATGGCCTATGCCTTCACCGAAGCCGGCTTCGATGCCTTCGACGTGCACATGACCGACCTGCAGTCGGGCCGGGCCGACCTGTCACAGTTCAAGGGCGTGGTCGCCTGCGGCGGCTTCAGCTACGGCGACACGCTCGGCGCGGGCATCGGCTGGGCGCGCAGCATCACCTTCAATCCGCGGCTCGCCGAGCAGTTCAAGGCCTTCTTCGGCCGCGCCGACACCTTCGGCCTGGGCGTGTGCAACGGCTGTCAGATGTTTGCCGAGCTGGCCGACATCATCCCGGGCGCCGAGGCCTGGCCGCGCTTCACCACCAACCAGAGCGAGCGCTTCGAGGCGCGGCTGTCGATGGTCGAGGTGCTCGAATCGCCGAGCCTCTTCTTCGCGGGCATGGCCGGCGCCCGCCTGCCGATCGCGGTGGCCCACGGCGAGGGCTATGCCAACTTCAAGCATCGCGGCGATGCAGGCAAGGCCATCGCGGCCATGCGCTTCGTCGACAACCACGGCCAGCCGACCGAGCGCTACCCGTTCAACCCGAACGGCAGCGCGGGCGGCCTCACCTCGGTGACCACGCCCGACGGCCGCTTCACGGCCGTGATGCCGCACCCCGAGCGCGTGTTCCGCAACATCCAGATGAGCTGGACCTCGGGCGACCGCAGTGCGCAGAGCCCGTGGATGGATATCTGGCGCAATGCGCGGCGCTGGGTGGGCTGAGGTGCAGGGAAGGGCGCAGCCCTTTTCCGCATCCCCATAAAAAAACGGCCTCGCGGCCGTTTTTTTGTTGTCGAAGGATCCGAGGCTTACTCGATCTTCGCCTTCGCGCGCAGTTCTTCCTGGTACTTCTGCAGGCGCTGCTGCTGCAGCTGCTGCGTGATTTGCGGCTTCACTTCTTCGATCGTCGGCAACTGGGCCTGGCGGATGTCGTCGATGCGGATGATGTGGTAGCCGAACTGGGTCTTCACGGGCGCGGCCGTAGTCTCGCCCTTCTTGAGCTTGATCATGGCTTCCGAGAACTCGGGCACGAAGCTCGCAGGGTTGGCCCAGTCGAGGTCGCCGCCGTTGGCGCCCGATCCCGGGTCCTTGCTCTGCTTCTTGGCGATGTCCTCGAACTTGCCGCCCTTCTTGAGGTCGGCCAGGATCTTCTTGGCCTGGTCTTCGTTCTCGACCAGGATGTGGCGCGCCTTGAACTCCTTGCCGCCGTTGGCCGCGACGAACTTGTCGTACTCGGCCTTCACATCGGCGTCGGACACCGCATTGGTCTTGCGGTAGTTCTCGAACAGCGCGCGGATCATGATGGCTTGGCGGGCCAGTTCGAGCTGGTTCTTGTAGTCGTCGGTGGCGTCGAGGCCCTGCTTCTGCGCTTCCTGCATGAAGACTTCGCGCGCGACGATCTCTTCGCGCAGCTGGCTCTGCATTTCGGGGGTGACGGGGCGGCCGGCGGCAGCCAGCTGCTGGGCCAGCACGTCCATGCGCGCCTTGGGCACCGGCTTGCCGTTGACGATGGCTGCGTTCTGCGCCACTGCTGCCATGGGAATGGCACCGATCAGCGCTGCGGCCGCGAGGGCCTGCAAGAGTTGTTTTTTCATGGAGTGAGTATCAGCTGGAGGGGAAGTGCGCTCGAACGGCAGAACGGGCGCGTGAAGAAAAAGTGCGGCGTGAGGGACCGGGAAAGACGACTCAAAGCACTTCGATGGCGATGGCGTGCAGGCCCTGCGCGATGAAAATCTGGAGGGCATCATACACAAGGCGATGGCGCGCCACCCGGGGCTTTCCTTCGAAGCGCGGGGAGGCGATGCGAACCCGGAAATGGCTGCCGCGGCCCTCGGCGTTGGCGCCTGCGTGGCCCGCGTGAGCGGCGCTTTCGTCGATGACCTCGAGCACGGTGGGGTCGAGCGCCTTGCGCAGCGCTGCCTCGAGCTCATGGACGGTCGGCGGCGGGTGGCCGTTTGCGGTGGCGTTCGCGGCGTTCATGCGGCGGGCTTGTCGTCGTTCTTGAGATGCGGCGAGATGTAGAGCCCCTGCGCCACCAGGAAGACCAACGGGAAGATGTAGCCCCAGAGCTTGAACTCGACCCAGGCCTCGGTGCTGAAGTAGGCCGCCACGTAGCCGTTGACCACCGCCATGAAGAGGCAGTAGCCGATCCACGCCACGTTCAGGCGCTGCCAGATGTTGTCGGGCAGCTGCAGTTGCGCGCCCAGCAGCATCTTGAGGAAGTTCTTGCGCAGCGCCCAGAGCGCCACCGCGAGCGCGATCGCCATGGCGCCGTAGAGCACCGTCGGCTTCCACTTGATGAAGCGGTCGTCGTGCAGCACCAGCGTCAGCGTGCCGAACAGCAGGATCAGCACCAGCGTGGCCTTCTGCATCGCCTGCAGCTTGCGCTCCATGGCGTAGATGACGGCCATCTGCACCACCGTGGCGGCCATCAGCACGCCGGTGGCCGTGTAGATGTCGCCCAGCTTGTAGGCACCGAAGAACAGCAGGATCGGAAAGAAGTCGAGCAGCAGTTTCATTATTTCTTCTGGAAATCGAGCGACGCCGAATTCATGCAGTAGCGCAGGCCGGTTTCGGTGGGGCCGTCGGGAAACACATGGCCCAGGTGGGCGCCGCACTGGGCGCACAGGTTCTCGGTGCGCACCATGCCGTGCGAACGGTCGACGATGTTGCGGATCGCGCCGGGCACGGCCGCTTCCGAAAAGCTGGGCCAGCCGCAGCCGGCGTCGAACTTGGTCGTCGACTCGAACAGCTTCGCGCCGCAGCAGATGCAGTGGTAGGTGCCGTCGTCCCAATGCGCCTCGTACTTGCCGGTGAAGGGGCGTTCGGTGGCCGCATGGCGCGTGACCTCGAAGGCCGCGGGCTCGGCGCCCTTTTCAGCGAGCAGGGCTTTCCATTCGGCGTCGGTCTTGTCGGTGGGAGTGGTCATGATGAACAGCTGATCTCGATCGTGGAGGCCCAGTCGGGCGGGAACCCGGCGTAGTCGTCGAAGCCGGGATGTTCGTCAAATGGGGTCTCAAGCAGGCTCAGCAAGGTGGCCACGCCCGAGAAGTCCTTCTGTGCTGCCGCTTCGATGGCCTGCTGGCCCAGGTGGTTCCTGAGCACGAACTTGGGGTTCGCCTGCAGCATCGAATCGGCCGCCGCCGGCCCGGCGTTCTGCCCGTGCCGCTCCCGAAAGGATAGCATCCAGGCGTCGAAGCCCGCGCGGTCGAGGAACAGGTCGCGCACCGGCTCGGCATTGCCGTCGGCCATGGCCTGCGACAGCCGGCGCCAGAAGATCGTGTAGTCGACCTTTTCCGCGGCCAGCAGCTTCAGCACGCCCTCGATCAGCGCGCGGTCGTCGCCGACCGGCGCGCCGAGGCCGAGCTTGGCGCTCATGCGCTGCTCGAACGCGGCCGGGAACACCGTCTTGTACGAGGCGAGCGCGGCCACCGCGGTCTCTTCGTCGCCGATCAGCGGCAACAGCGCCTGGGCGAGGCAGAACAGGTTCCAGTACGCCACGTTGGGCTGCTGGTTGAAGGCGTAGCGGCCTTCGGTGTCGCTGTGGTTGCAGATGTGGCGCGGATCGAAGCCGTCGAGAAACTGGAACGGCCCGTAGTCGATGGTGAGCCCGAGGATGCTCATGTTGTCGGTGTTCATCACGCCATGGCAGAAGCCCACGGCCTGCCATTGCGCAAGCAGCGCGGCGGTGCGCTCGCTCACGGCCTCGAGGAAGGCCGCATAGGCGTTGCCGCCGAAGCGGTCGGTGCCGCGGCAGGCCGGGTAGTAGCGGTCGATCACGTAGTCGGCCAGCGCGCGCAGCGCATCGTGCTGCTGGTTGGCGGCAAAGTGTTCGAAGTGGCCGAAGCGGATGAAGCTCGGCGCCACGCGGGTCACCACGGCGGCGGTCTCGATCTCTTCACGGCGCACGCGCGCATCGGAGCCGGTGACGCACAAGGCCCGCGTGGTGGGAATGCCCAGCGCGTGCATCGCCTCGCTGCAGAGGAACTCGCGGATGCTCGAACGCAGCACCGCGCGGCCGTCGCCCATGCGCGAGTAGGGCGTGCGCCCGGCGCCCTTGAACTGGACTTCGAGCCCACCCGCGGTTTCGCCGAGCATGATCGCCCGGCCGTCGCCGAGCTGGCCGGCCCACACGCCGAACTGGTGGCCGCTGTACACCGTGGCGAACGGTGCCGTGCCGGCCACCGGGATGTTGCCGGTCAGCGCCTCGAGCGCCGCGTCGGTGCGCCAGCCGTCGGGCAGTCCGAGCTCGCGCGCAACGCGCTCGCTGTGGCCGACCCAGTACGGCGGCGTCGGGGACACCAGCGGCGTGGGCTGCAGGGCGGTGAAGAAGCGCGGCCCCAGCGTGGCAAAACCAGGCACCCATGTCAGGCCCAGGTCGGCGGCGTCGGCGGAGGAGGAGGCGAGTGTGTCGGTGCTGCCGGTCACACCGGCAGGCTGGCTCGTGGGCGTCATCCACGGATTGTCCGGCAGAGTGCGAGACCCCTTGCCCCGGGGGGCCTCAGCATGCGGCGCGTCCTACCTTTCGGTAGACAGGCCGCGCATGTGACAGCCGCGTGTCCGCGCAGTGCGGGTTTCTGGCATTGTGCGAACGCACAAAGATTGCGTGAATCGCCCTCATGTTCGAAACCGCTGAAATCGCTGAAAGAAGGAGCCTGTAGATGCTGGGTTTGATGCAAGACCAACCGCTTTTGATCTCGTCGCTGATCGAGTTCGCCGAGCGCCACCATGGTGACGCCGAGATCGTCTCGCGCCGGGTCGAAGGCGATGTCCACCGGAGTTCGTGGAGCCAGATCGCATCGCGCGCCCGGCAGGTCGCCAACGCGCTCGACGGCGAGCAGCTGCTCTTCAGCGACCGGGTCGCGACCCTGGCCTGGAACGGCTACCGCCACCTCGAGCTGTACTACGGCGTGAGCGGCACGGGGCGGGTGCTGCACACCATCAATCCGCGCCTGCATCCCGACCAGATCGCCTGGATCGCCAACCATGCCGAAGACCAGATCCTCTGCTTCGACCTGAGCTTCCTGCCGCTGGTGCAGGCGGTGCATGCCAAGTGCAGCACCGTGCGCAAGTGGGTCGCGCTGTGCGACGCCGACAGGCTGCCGGCCGACAGCGGCATCCCGGGCCTCGTGAGCTACGAGGACTGGATCGCCGGGCATTCGAACGACTACGACTGGCCGAGCTTCGACGAGAACTCGGCCTCGAGCATGTGCTACACGAGCGGCACGACGGGCAACCCGAAGGCCGCGCTCTACAGCCACCGGTCGACGCTGCTGCACGCCTACGCCGCGGCGCTGCCCGACGTGATGCGCATCTCGGCGCGCGATGCGGTGCTGCCCGTGGTGCCGATGTTCCACGTCAACGCCTGGGGCATTCCGTATTCGGCCGCGCTCGTCGGCGCCAAGATCGTGTTCCCCGGCCCGGCGCTCGACGGCAAGTCGGTGTTCGAACTTATCGAGTCCGAAGGCGTCACCTTTGCCGCCGGCGTGCCGACGGTGTGGCAGATGATGCTCGGCCACATGCAGGCCAACGACCTGAAGTTCTCGACCCTCGAGCGCACCGTGATCGGCGGCTCGGCCTGCCCGCCGGCCATGATCCGTGCGTTCCAGGACCTCTACAAGGTCGAGGTGCTGCATGCCTGGGGCATGACCGAGATGAGCCCGCTCGGCACGCTGTGCACGCTCAAGAACAAGCACCTCGCCATGCCGGCCGAGGCGCAGGTCGCCATTCGCCAGAAGCAGGGCCGCGCGATCTTCGGCGTCGACATGAAGATCGTCGACGGCAACGGCAAGGAGCTGCCCTGGGACGGCAAGGCCTTCGGCGACCTGCTCGTCAAGGGCCCTTGGGTTGTCAAGGAATACTTCAAGGGCGAGGGCGGCGATCCGCTGGTGCCTGATGCGCAGGGTCGCGGCTGGTTCCCGACCGGCGACGTCGCCACCATCGATCCTGACGGCTTCCTGCAGATCACCGACCGCAGCAAGGACGTGATCAAGTCGGGCGGCGAATGGATCAGTTCGATCGAGATCGAGAACATCGCCGTCGCGCATCCGGCCGTGGCCATGGCCGCCTGCATTGGTGTGGCGCACCCCAAGTGGGACGAGCGGCCGATCATCGCGGTCGTCAAGAAGCCCAACACCGAGGTCACGCGCGAGGAGCTGCTCGGTTTCTACGAAGGCAAGACCGCCAAGTGGCAGGTTCCCGACGACGTGGTGTTCGTCGAGGCGATTCCGATCGGTGCCACCGGCAAGATCCTCAAGACCCGGCTGCGCGAAATGTTGAAGGACTACAAGCTGCCTATGGGTTGAGCGCACAGGTGTCGCGCGTGCGATAGCGGGGCCGCGTTTGCGGCCCGGCTTGCGGGCATTCCCTGTGCGGCGGCGAAAAGCGCGCTTGTACCCTGCGGCCTCACCCCAACGGAGACCTTGTCATGCATCCTGCGATCCACTCAGCCGCCTCCTGCGCCATCCTGTTCGCCGCGACAGCCGCGTTCGCCCAAAAGGGCGAGACCGTGAAGGTCGCCTGGCTCGATCCGCTCTCCGGCCTCATGGCGGCGGTGGGGACCAACCAGCTCAAGACCACGCAGCTGCTCGTCGAGGAATTCAACAAGAAGAACGCGTCGGGCGTGAAGTTCGAGCTGATCGCCATCGACAACAAGCTGAGCCCGCAGGAAACCACCGCCGCGCTGCGCTCGGCCATGGACCAGGGGGCGCGCTACGTGCTGCAGGGCAACGGCTCCGGCCCCGCGCTCGCGATCATGGATGCGATCGAGAAGAACAACGCCCGCAACCCCGGCAAGGAGATGGTCTACATCAACTACGCGGCCGTCGACCCCGACCTGACCAACAGCAAGTGCAGCTACTGGCACTTCCGGCTTGACGCCGACACCTCCATGAAGATGGAGGCGCTGACCACCTTCATGAAGGAGCAGCCGGACATCAAGAAGGTCTACATCCTCGGGCAGAACTATTCGCACGGCCAGCAGGTCTCGAAGTTCGCCAAGGAAGGCCTCAAGGCCAAGCGCCCCGACATCGAGATCGTCGGCGACGACCTGCATCCGCTCGCGCAGGTGCGCGACTTCTCGCCCTACATCGCCAAGATCAAGGCCTCGGGCGCCGACTCGGTCATCACCGGCAACTGGGGCTCCGACCTGGCACTGCTTCTCAAGTCGGCCAACGACTCGGGCCTGAACATCAAGTTCTTCACCTACTACGCCTACGGCACCGGTGCGCCGACCGCCATGGGCGCCGGCTCCGACGGCCGGGTCTACGCGGTCGGCTATGGCCACTACAACATGGGCGGCGAGATCCAGCGACTGATGGGCGAGTTCAAGAAGAAGATGGGCGACGACATGGTGCAGACCTCGATCTATACCGCGTTCGCGATGCTCGACACTGCCTTCGCGAAGGCCCGCACGACGGATCCCGTGAAGGTCGCGGCCACGATGGAAGGCATGAAGTTCAAGAGCTTCAACGGCGAGGTCGAGATGCGCAAGGCCGACCACCAGCTGCAGCAGGGGCTCTTCATCACCCGCTGGCAGAAGGCCGGCGGCAAGTTCCCCTACGACGCCGAGAACACGGGCTACACGCTGGCGCCGGTGAAGCACTACGAAGCCTACGTCGCGAGCACGCCCACCACCTGCGAGATGAAGCGTCCCTGACGGTGCGCAAACCTCGGTTCTACCCGTGGGTAGGAAAAGCCTACCCGCCGGTAGCATCCGCGGTTTTTTCAGTGTCGCCTGTGCGATAGAAACGGACCCCGTGGCCGGCTTCTTACGGGCATTCCCTGAGGGGAGGGGCCCTAAACGCTTGTACGCTCGTGCAGCTTTCAAAACGGTTTGACCAGGAGATATAGATCGTGAAATTCGCTCTGAAATTCGCTACTGCAGCCATCCTCACCGCCGCCGCCACCGGCGCCCTGGCCCAGAAGGGCGAAACCGTGAAGATCGCCTGGCTCGATCCGCTGTCGGGCCTCATGGCCGCGGTGGGCACCAACCAGCTCAAGACCTTCCAGTTCCTCGCCGAGGAGTTCAACAAGAAGAACGCCGCCGGCGTGAAGTTCGAGATCATCGGCATCGACAACAAGCTGAGCCCGCAGGAAACCACCGCCGCGCTGCGCTCGGCCATGGACCAGGGCGCGCGCTACGTGGTGCAAGGCAATGGCTCCGGCCCGGCGCTCGCGATCATGGATGCGCTCGAAAAGCACAACGCCCGCAACCCCGGCAAGGAGATGGTCTACATCAACTACGCGGCCGTCGACCCCGACCTGACCAACAGCAAGTGCAGCTACTGGCACTTTCGGCTCGACGCCGACACCTCCATGAAGATGGAAGCGCTGACCACCTTCATGAAGGAGCAGCCCGAGATCAAGAAGGTCTACCTGCTCAACCAGAACTACTCGCACGGCCAGCAGGTCTCGAAGTTCGCCAAGGACAACCTCAAGACCAAGCGCCCCGACGTCGAGATCGTCGGCGACGACCTGCATCCGCTTGCGCAGGTGCGCGACTTCTCGCCGTACATCGCCAAGATCAAGGCCTCGGGCGCCGACTCGGTCATCACCGGCAACTGGGGCTCCGACCTGGCGCTGCTCATCAAGGCGGCCAACGACTCGGGCCTGAACGTCAAGTTCTACACCTACTACGCTGTCACCAACGGCACGCCCACCGCCATGGGCGCGGCCTCGGACGGCAAGGTCTACCAGGTGGGCTACAGCCACTACAACGCGCCGGGCCCGGTCCAGCCGCTGATGAACGAGTTCAAGAAGAAGTTCAACGACGACATGTACACCACGGCCGTCTACACGGTGTACGCCATGCTCAGCGAAGCCTTCGTGCGCAGCAAGTCGACCGATCCGGTCAAGGTGGCCGCCGCGATGGAAGGCATGAAGTTCAAGAGCTTCAACGGCGACGTCGAGATGCGCAAGGCCGACCACCAGCTGCAGCAGGGCCTGTGGATCACGCGCTGGCAGAAGGCCGACGCCAAGAACCCGTACAGCCCCGAGAACACCGGCTACACGCTGGCACCGGTCAAGTTCTACGAGGCCTACGTGGCGAGCACGCCCACCACGTGCCAGATGAAGCGTCCGACCTCCTGATCGAACGCTGAGCGGTCGAGGCCCGACGTCACCACTCGGGCCTTTTTCTTTTCTACTGTTGCGAAAGACCGATGAACGTCGAATTCTTTGCCATCTCGCTGCTCAACGGCGTCAGCTACGGGCTGCTGCTGTTCATGCTGAGTTCCGGCCTGACGCTGATCTTCAGCATGATGGGCGTGCTGAACTTCGCGCATGCGAGCTTCTACATGCTGGGCGCGTACATCGCCTACACCCTGTCCAACATCGTCGGCTTCTGGCCCGCACTGTTCCTGGCGCCGCTGCTGGTGGGCGCGATGGGCGCGGCCTTCGAGCGCTACAGCCTGCGCCGGGTGCACAAGTTCGGTCACGTGCCCGAACTGCTCGTGACCTTCGGGCTGTCGTACCTGATCCTCGAGCTCGTGCAGCTGGCCTGGGGCCGCTCGACCGTGCCGTACGGCCTTCCGACGCAGCTGCAAGGCCCCTTGTTCACACTCTACGGCACCCAGTTCCCCAAGTCGCGTTCGTTCATCATGCTGGTGGCGGTGCTGATGCTCATCTCGGTGTGGCTGCTGCTCACGCGCACGCGCATCGGCCTCGTGATCCAGGCGGCGCTCAAGCATCCCGAAATGGTCGAGGCGCTGGGCCACAACGTGCCACGCGTCTTCATGCTGGTGTTCGGCGGCGGCGCTGCACTCGCGGGCCTCGCGGGCGTGGTCGGCGGCAACACCTACGTCACCGAACCCGCCATGGCCGCTTCGGTCGGCTCGATCATCTTCGTGGTCGTGGTCGTGGGCGGCATGGGCTCGCTGGCCGGGGCCTTCCTCGCGTCGCTTTTGATCGGCATCGTCCAGACCTTCGCGGTCGCGATGGACCAGTCGTTCGCGGGCGGCCTCCAGATGCTCGGCGTCAACGTGACCGACCAGACCTTCGGCTACGAGCTGCTCAAGCTGACAATCTCGCAGGTTGCGCCCATCCTGCCGTACCTGTTCCTGGTGCTGATCCTCATCTTCAGGCCCAAGGGCCTGCTCGGCACCCGGGAGGACTGACGCATGACCGCCACCACCACGTCCACCACCACGCGCTACTACCGCTTCAAGCCCTGGAACATCGGGCGCTATCTGATCTGGTCGCTGTTCGCGATCGCGCTCATCGTCCTGCCGCATCTGTTCAAGAGCAGCCTGGCGCTCACCATGCTTTCGCAGATGGGTTATCTCATCATCATCTGCCTGAGCTACAACATCCTGCTGGGGCAGGGCGGCATGCTGAGCTTCGGCCACGCGGTCTATGTCGGGCTGGGCTCGTTCATCGCGATCCACGCAATGAACCTGGCCGGCGAAGGCAAGATCCCGGTGCCGCTGGTGTTGATCCCGCTCGTGGGCGGGCTGGCCGGCATGTTCTTCGCGATCCTGCTGGGCTTCGTCACCACCAAGAAGTCGGGCACGACCTTCGCGATGATCACGCTGGGCATCGGTGAGCTCGTGGCCGCCATGGCGCTGATGTTCCCGAGCTTCTTCGGCGGCGAGGGTGGCATCACCACCAACCGCGTCTACGGCGCGGGCTTCTTCGGCTTCAAGTTCGGTCCCCAGATCCAGGTCTACTACCTGATCGCGGCGTACTGCTTCATCTGCACGGCACTGATGTACGCCTTCACGGGCACGCCGCTCGGCCGCATGCTGAACGCGGTGCGCGACAACCCCGAGCGCGTGGAGTTCATCGGCTACAACACGCAGCGCGTGCGCTACATCGCGTTCATCATCGCCGGCTTCTTCGCCGGCATCGGTGGCGGGCTGGCGTCGATCAACTTCGAGATCGTGAACGCGGCCGACAGCCTGAGCGCGATCCGCTCGGGCGGCTACCTGCTGTTCACCTTCCTCGGTGGCGCGGTGTTCTTCTTCGGGCCGATCATCGGTGCCGTGCTGCTGGTCTTCGCCTCGATCCTGCTGTCGGAACTCTCGAAGGCGTGGCAGCTGTACTTCGGCCTGGTGTTCGTGTTCATGGTGATGTTCGCGCCGGGCGGCATTGCGAGCCTGGTGATGATGAACCTGCGCGTGGCCAAGTTCGGCAAGTTCGACCGCCTCTGGCTGCTCTACATCGCACTGGCCTTGGCGCTGGTGCCGGTGGTGGTGGGCGCCGCGGCGCTGATCGAGATGATCTATCACATCCAGCTCAATTCGGCGCTCGGGCCCGAGCTGCGGTTCTTCGGCACCACGCTCGACACCTCGGGCATGGCGAGCTGGCTCGGTGCCGCGGCCATCCTGGCGATCGGCCTTGCCGCGCTCGAGGTGGCGCGCCGACGTTTCGTGCGCGTTTGGGGCAAGGCGCAAGAAGAGATCGAAGCAGAAATCAAGCGTCGGGAGGCGGCGTAAATGAGCGCGCAATATGCATTGGAACTGAAGGCGCTGCGCAAGGCCTTCGGCAAGACAGAGATCATCCGCGGCGTGGACCTGGCCGTGAAGGCCGGCGAGCGCATCGCGATCATCGGCCCGAACGGTGCGGGCAAGTCGACGCTGTTCAACCTGATCAGCGGGCGGCTCGCGCCATCGAGCGGCGAGGTGCTGCTGAACGGCCGGCGCATCGACGGCAAGAAGCCGTATGAGATCAACCGGCTCGGCCTGTCGCGCAGCTTCCAGATCACCAACATCTTCCCGAAGCTCAGCGTGTTCGAGAACCTGCGCTGCGGCGTGCTGTGGAGCCTCGGCTACCGCTACACGTTCCTGCGCTTCCTGTCGAATCTCCACGATGCCAACGCTCGCACCGAGGAGCTGCTGCGCCAGATCGGCCTCGAACGCAAGCGCGACGTGCAGGCGGTGAACCTCACCTATGCCGAGCAGCGGGCGCTCGAGATCGGCGTGACCATCGCGGGCGGCGCCAGCGTGATCCTGCTCGACGAGCCCACGGCTGGCATGAGCAAGACCGAGACCGCGCATTTCATTTCGCTCATCAAGCACGTCACCACCGGCAAGACGCTGCTCACCGTGGAGCACGACATGGGCGTGGTGTTCGGGCTGGCCGACAAGATCGCGGTGGTGGTGTATGGCGAGGTGCTCGCCTTCGACACCCCCGACGCCGTGCGTGCGAACGCGCGCGTGCAGGAGGCCTACCTGGGCTCCACCATCGCCGATGCGCAGGCGGGACACTGACACCGGACATCATGCTGAAGCTTCACGACATCCACGCCTACTACGGCAAGAGCCATGTGCTGCATGGCGTTTCGTTCCACGTCGGCCCGGGCGAGATCGTGGCCCTGCTCGGGCGCAACGGCTCGGGCCGGTCGACCACTGCCAAGGCCATCATGGGCCTGGTGCATGCCGAGGGCACGCTGCGCTGGAGGGACACGGACATCCTGCGCAAAAAGGCCTACGAGATCGCGCACATGGGCATCGGCTACGTGCCCGAGAACCGCGACATCTTCCCGCGGCTCACGGTGCACCAGAACCTGCTGCTGGGGCAGAAGGGCTCGGGCAAGGGCAGCCGCTGGTCGTTCGACGACATGTACGAGATGTTCCCGCGCCTGAAGGAGCGGCAACACACCGAGGCCGGCGTGCTCTCGGGCGGCGAGCAGCAGATGCTCACGCTGTGCCGCACGCTCATGGGCGACCCCGACCTGATCATCATCGACGAGCCCACCGAGGGCCTCGCGCCCAAGATCGTCGAGCTCGTGGCGCAGTACCTCAAGACGCTCAAGGACAAGGGCGTCTCGGTGCTGCTGATCGAGCAGAAGCTCACCATCGCGATGCAGATCTCCGACCGCGCGCTGGTTATGGGCCACGGCAGCATCGTGTTCGACGGCACGCCCGACAGCCTGCGCGCCGATACGTCGATCCGCAAGGAATGGCTGGAAGTCTAGGCTTCTGAGGCGACACAGCGGGACCTCCGTGCTCTTCGCGCAGGTCCCGTTTCCATTTGCGGCTTTCGCCCCTTGTCCCAACAGCGACTGCGTGCCATTGTTGCGCTGCGCCAAAAGCCTAAAATCCCGCGGAAAAGAACACTCGTGCTTTTTCGTACTTTTCTTCTCACACCAAGGAACGCAGCATGACGGCTGAATACAAAGTGCTCGGCGATGTCGCCGTGATCACCATGACCAATCCCCCGGTCAACGGTCTCGGTTTCTCGACCCGCATCGGCATCACCGATGGGCTGTCGAAGGCCAACGCCGACGATGCGGTCAAGGCCATCGTCATCACGGGCGCCGGCAAGGCGTTCTCGGGCGGTGCGGACATCAAGGAATTCGGCACGCCCAAGGCGCTGCAGGAGCCCAACCTGCTGAGCGTGATCCTCGCGCTCGAGGTCTCGCCCAAGCCCGTCGTCGCGGCGATCCATTCGGTGTGCATGGGTGGCGGCCTCGAGCTCGCGCTCGGCTGCCACTACCGCATCGCCGCGCCGGGCACCGGCATTGCGCTGCCCGAGGTCAAGCTGGGCCTGATCCCCGGCGCCGGCGGCACGCAGCGCCTGCCGCGCGTGCTCGGCGTCGAGACCGCGCTCAACATGATCGTGAGCGGCGAGCCGGTGAAGAGCGAGGTGCTCGCCTCGCTGCCGGGCCAGAAGCTGTTCGACCGGCTCTCGGCCTCGCCCGAATCGGTGTTCGAGGAGGCCGTGGCCTTCGCCAAGTCGGTGGCCGGCAAGGAAGGCGAGCTGCCGCTGGTGCGCAACCTGCCGTGCCGTCATCCGCAGGGCGACGCATACTTCCAGTTCACGCGCAACATGGTCGGCGGCATGTCGAAGAACTACCCCGCGCCGCTCAAGTGCATCGACGCGGTGCAGTCGGCCACCAAGATGAAGTTCGACGACGGCATGGCCGAAGAGCGCCGCATCTTCACCGCGCTGATGTTCACGCCCGAGTCGCTGTCGCTGCGCCACCTGTTCATGGCCGAGCGCGCGGCTTCCAAGATTCCCGATGTGCCCGAGGACACGCCCAAGCGCGAGATCAAGTCCGTCGGCGTGATCGGCGCCGGCACCATGGGCGGCGGCATCTCGATGAACTTCCTGAACGCCGGCATCCCGGTGAAGATCCTCGAGATGAAGCAGGAGGCGCTCGACCGCGGCATCGCCACGATCCGCAAGAACTACGAAGGCCAGATCAAGAAGGGCAAGCTCAAGCAGGACAAGTACGACCAGCGCATGGCGCTCTTGAGCACCACGCTGGACTACGCCGACCTGAAGGACTGCGACCTGATCATCGAAGCCGTGTTCGAGGAACTCGGCGTGAAGGAGAAGGTGTTCAAGCAACTCGACGAGGTGGCCAAGAAGGGCGCGATCCTCGCGTCGAACACCTCCACGCTCGACGTCGACAAGATCGCCGCCTTCACCAAGCGGCCGCAGGACGTGGTCGGCATGCACTTCTTCAGCCCGGCCAACGTGATGAAGCTGCTCGAAGTGGTGCGCGGCAAGGAAACCGGCAAGGACGTGCTCGCCACCGTGATGGCGCTCGCCAAGAAGATTCGCAAGACCGCGGTGGTCTCGGGCGTGTGCGACGGCTTCATCGGCAACCGCATGATCGAGCAGTACTCGCGCCAGGCCGGCTTCCTGCTGGACGAAGGCGCCACGCCGCAGCAGGTCGACCGCGCGATCGAGAAATTCGGCTTCGCGATGGGCCCTTTCCGCATGGGCGACCTTGCGGGCAACGACATCGGCTGGGCCATTCGCAAGCGCCGCGCGGTCGAGCATCCCGACATGAAGTACAGCCGCACGGCCGACAAGCTCTGCGAATTGGGCCGTTTCGGCCAGAAGACCGGTGCGGGCTGGTACGACTACAAGCCGGGCAAGCGCGACGCGATCCCCTCGGATCTCGTCAACAAGATGATCGAGGACCACCGCAAGGAACTCGGCGTCACGCCGCGCAAGATCTCCGATGAAGAGATCGTGCAGCGCCTGGTGTATGCGCTCGTCAACGAGGGTGCGCACATCCTCGAGGACGGCATCGCCTCGAAGCCGAGCGACATCGACATGGTGTACCTGACGGGCTACGGCTTCCCGATCTGGCGCGGTGGCCCGATGCACTATGCCTCGCAGGTCGGCCTCTACAACGTGACGGAGACCATGAAGCGCTTCGCCAAGAACCCGCGCGACGACGCTTCCTTCTGGGAGCCTGCGCCGCTGCTCCAGAAGATGGTCGCCGAAGGCAAGTCGTTCGGCTGAGCACACCGCAAGGGAACCTCGACCGCCCATGTTGAAACGCATCTTCCTGGGGCTGCTGCTGGTGCTCGTGGCGCTGGTGGCGGCCGTGGCGGTCAAGGCCTGGACCATGCCGTCGCGCCAACTCGCGGTGGCGCCGGCGCCCAAGCTGTCGATTGACCTGCAGGCCGCTGCCCAGCGGCTCGCGGGCGCGATCCCGATCCGCACCGTGTCGAGCCTTGACGACCCGGCCGCCAGCGGCGCGGAGTTCGACCGGCTGCATGCCTACCTCAAACAGCAGTACCCCAAGGTCCACGCCACGCTGAAGAAGGAAGTGGTGGGCCAGAAGGCGCTGCTCTATACCTGGCCCGGCAGCGATCCCGCGGCCAAGCCGATCGCACTGATGTCGCACCAGGACGTGGTGCCGATCGCCCCCGGCACCGAAAAGGCCTGGAGCGTCGATCCCTTCGGCGGAGAGATCAAGGACGGCTTCGTCTGGGGCCGCGGCACGCTCGACAACAAGGGCAACCTGTTCGCGCAGATGGAGGCCATCGAGCTGCTTCTCGCGAGCGGCTTCCAGCCGAAGCAGACCGTCTATCTGGTGATGGGCGACGACGAGGAGGTGAGCGGCCTGCGCGGCGCGCTGCCGATCGCCGAGCTGCTCAAGTCGCGCGGTGTGCGGCTCGACTGGGTGCTCGACGAAGGCCTGCTGGTGCTCGACGGCGTGCTGCCCGGGCTCTCGCAACCGGCCGCGCTGATCGGCCTGGCCGAAAAGGGCTATGCCACTTTCTTCCTGTCGCTCGACACCGCGCCCGGCCACTCGTCGATGCCGCCGGCCCGCAGCGCCATCGGCCGCCTGAGCGCTGCGCTCGCGCGGCTCGAAGCCCATCCGATGCCCGGCGGCATCCGCGGCGTCGCGGGCGAGATGTTCGGCACGCTCGCGCCCGAGATGAGCGGTATCAACCGCGTGCTGCTGTCGAACCTCTGGCTCACCGAGCCGCTGGTACGCAGCCAGCTCGAAAAAAGCCCGAGCAGCAATGCGATGCTGCGCACCACCACCGCGCTCACCATCGTGCGCGCCGGCAACAAGGACAACGTGCTGCCCGGCCGCGCCGAGGCGGCGGTCAACTTCCGCGTGCTGCCGGGCGACACCCTCGCGAGCGTCGAAGCGCACCTGCGCCGCCAGCTCGGCGACGACGACATCCAGATCAAGCGCTACCCGGGAAACGCCGAGGCCTCGCCGGTCTCGCCGACCGACAGCGCCGGCTACCGGGCGATCGCGCAGGCGGTGCGCGAGTCGTTCCCCGACGCGCTGGTCGCACCGGGCCTCATGACCGCGGCCACCGATTCGCGCCACTTCAGCCTCGTCAGCGACGCCGTGTTCCGCTTCTCGCCCTACCGCATGAAGAGCGAGGACCTCGCGCGCTTCCACGGCAACAACGAACGCCTCGCCATCGCCAACTACGGCGAGATGATCGGCTTCTATCACCAGCTCCTGCGCAACACCAGTGGCGCGCCGGCGCAATGACAATCCGTTTCCATCCCTTCCATCTTCAAAGGACCACACCATGACCAGCGCCGTCATCGTTTCCACCGCCCGCACGCCGCTCGCCAAGAGCTGGAAGGGTGCCTTCAACATGACGCATGGCGCCACGCTCGGCGGCCATGCGGTGCAGCACGCCATTTCGCGCGCCGGCATCGACGCCGGCGAGGTCGATGACGTGGTGATGGGCTGCGCCACGCCCGAGGGCGCCACCGGCTCCAACATCGCGCGCCAGATCGCGCTGCGCGCCGGCTGCCCGATCACCACCTCGGGCATGACGATCAATCGCTTCTGCTCGTCGGGCCTGCAGACCATCGCCACCGCCTCACAGCGCATCATCGCGGGCGAGGGCGAGGTGTACGTGGCCGGCGGCGTCGAGAGCATCTCGTGCGTGCAGAACGAAGCCAACAAGCACATGCTGACCGATCCGTGGCTCACCAAGCACAAGCCCGAGATCTACTGGAACATGCTGCAGACGGCCGAGCAGGTGGCCAAGCGCTACAGCATCGGCCGCGATGCCATGGACGAGTACGGCGCCGCGAGCCAGCAGAGGGCCACCGCCGCGCTCGAGGCCGGCAAGTTCAAGGACGAGATCGCACCGATCACCGTGCTGGCCGGCGTGGCCGACCCCGTGATGGGCCTGCGCACCAAGGAAGTCACGATCGAGAACGACGAAGGCATCCGCCCCGGCACCACCAAGGAAGGCATCAGCGGCATCCGCTCCGCAATGCCCGGCGGCCTGATCTCGGCCGGCAACGCCAGCCAGTTCTCAGACGGCGCGGGCGCTTGCGTGGTGGTCGACGAGAAGTACGCCGAGCGCAAGGGCCTGAAGCCGATCGGCCGCTTCCTCGGCTTTGCCGTGGCCGGCTGCGAGCCCGACGAAATGGGCATTGGCCCCGTCTTCGCGGTGCCCAAGGTGCTGGCCAAGCTCGGCCTCAAGGTCGGCGACATCGACCTGTGGGAACTCAACGAGGCCTTCGCGGTGCAGGTGCTCTACTGCCGCGACAAGCTCGGCATTCCGGCCGACCGCCTGAACGTGAACGGCGGGGCCATCGCCGTGGGCCACCCCTACGGCGTGAGCGGCCAGCGCCTCACGGGCCATGCGCTGATCGAAGGCAAGCGCCGCGGTGCGAAGAAGGTGGTCGTCACGATGTGTATCGGCGGCGGCATGGGTGCCGCGGGCGTGTTCGAGGTGCTGTAAGGGCCCGGACGCCCGGCGCCCATCCAACAAAAAAGCCCTTCGGCGCCGTGCGCGCCGAAGGGCTTTTGTTCGACAGCCGCTTTTTACTTGCCGAGTTCGCTCAGGCTGACCGGCTTGATCTTGCCGCCCTCGACGGTCACCACCACCGGGTCGACGATGGTGGCGCCCACGTTGTCGATGCCGCGGAAGTCGCCCGCGTTGTACTTGGGCGGCAGCTTGGCAAGGGCCTCGCCCAGCTTGGCGCGGATCGCGGTGGCATCCGTGGTCGTGCCGGCCAGCGTCATCGCTGCGGCCAGCGCGTGCGTCAGCGTGTAGTTGTAGGAAGACTCGGTGGTCGGCTGGCGGTCGGCACCGAAGGCCTTGCGGTAGGCGGCAGAGAAGGTCTTGGCGCCTTCGCGCTCGTCGGTGGACACCGGGAGCACACCGACCGAGCCGTTGAGCAGGTCGAGCCCGCCGGTGATCTTGGCCATCTCGTCGACCTTGGCCTGGTCCATCAGGATGAAGCCGCCCTTGAAGCCCAGCTCGCGCGCCTGCTTGGCGACCAGCGCCGTCGGCTCCGACGGGCCGCCGATGAAGAGCACGTCGGGCTTCTCGGCCAGCACGCGGCTCACGCCGCTGTAGAAGTCGGCCGACTTGTTGTACGACATGGGGTTGTTCGACACGATCTCGCCGCCCAGCTTCTTCCAGGCCGGCTCGAACAGCGCCGACCAGGCCTTGGCATAGTCGTGGTCGGCCGGCAGCATGCCGGCCTTCTTGCCGAACTTCTTCATCTCGTACTTCGAGAAGGGCTCGATGTAGCCCACGAAACTCGGCGGGATGCGCACCGTGAGCTTGTTGCCCACCTCGGTGATCTTCGGCGTGCTCGAATAGGCCATCACGATGAACTTCTCGCGCTCGTTGAAGGCCTGCATCGCATAGATACCGCCCGAGTGCGGCACGAACACCGCCGGCACCTTCGACTGCTGCACCAGCCGGCGCGCGTTGATCGCGGATTCGGCCGGCGAGTACTTGTCATCGAGCGCCGCCAGTTCGAGCTTGACCTTCTTGCCCGCGACCGTGAGGCCCGCTTCGTTGATCTCCTTGATGGCCATCTCCATGCCATCGACCACGTTCTTGCCGTAGAGCGCGGCACCGCCGCTGAGCGGGCCGGTGAAGCCGATCTTCACGGTCTCCTGCGCACTGGCGCCCGCGGCGGCGAAGCTCGCGGCCAGTGCAAGGGCCAGCGGCAGGCGTGCGAAGCGGCGGCGGGTAGGGGTAGTGGTCATTGTTGTCTGTCTCCTGGATGGGTTGGTACGCGGAAAGAAAGAGAAGGGGCGTTCAGGCGCCGATGTAGGCCGCTCGCACGGCCTCGTTGTTGAGTAGCGCCTCGCGGTCGCCCTCCAGCGCGATGCGCCCGCGCTCGATCACGTAGGCGCGGTCGGCAATGGCGAGCGCCGAGTAGGCGTTCTGTTCGGCCAGCAGCACCGTGGTGCCGGCCTCGTTGATGCGGCGGATCACGTCGAACACCTGCTTGACCACCAGCGGCGCCAGCCCGAGCGAGGGCTCGTCGAGCAGCAGCACCTTGGGCCGGCCGAGCATTGCGCGGCCGATGGCCACCATCTGCTGCTGGCCGCCCGAGAGCGAGCCGGCGGGGTCGTTCTGCTTCTGCAGCAGCACCGGGAACAGGCTGAACACCTCCTCGAGCGTGCGGGCGATGCCGGCCTTGTCGCGCCGGTGCACGTAGGCGCCGAGCGTCAGGTTCTTCTTCACGGTCATCTCGGGGAACAGCTTGCGCCCCTCGGGGCAGTGCACCAGCCCGGCCTGCACGATCTGCGCCGGCCGCTTGCCGGTCAGGTCGTGCTCGCCCATGCGGATCGATCCGCCCGCGGTCTTGTGGATGCCGCTGGCGGCCAGGAAGATCGAGCTCTTGCCCGCGCCGTTGGCACCCAGCAGCACCACCAGTTCGCCCTGCTCGGCGTGCAGCGAGATGTTGTCGAGCGCGCGGAAGCTGCCGTACTTGAGCGTGACGCCTTCAAACCGCAGCATGGTCGGCTCCCAGGTAGGCCTCGATCACATGCGGATCGCGCCGGACTTCGTCGGCGGTGCCCTCGGCGATCTTCTCGCCGTTGTTGAGCACCACGATCTTGTCGGCCAGCTGCATGATCATGTCCATCTTGTGTTCGATCAGGCACACGGTCTTGCCGTGGCGCACGAGTTTGCGGATCAGGTCGGCGAGGCCCACCGTCTCTTCGGGGTTCACGCCGCCGGCCGGTTCGTCGAGCAGCAGCAGTTCGGGGTCGGTCGCGAGCGCCAGCGCAAAGGCCGTGCGCTTGCGTTCCTCCTGCGTGATGTCCGCGGCGATGCGGTTGGCCACGTGGGCCAGGCCGACGAAATCGAGCGCTTCCATCGCCTTCTGGCGGCACAGCCGCTCCTCCTCGCGCAGGCGGGCCGTGTTGAGCAGCACGTCCCACAGGTTGGCATGGGTGCGCAGGCGATGCCCGACGATCAGGTTGTCGAGCACGGTGGCGTTGTCGAACAGGCTCGTGGTCTGGAAGGTCCTGGCCACGCCGAGCCGGGCGATGCGGTCGGGCCGCATGCCGGTGACGTCCTGGCCCTTGAACACGATGCGCCCCGAGGTCGGCGCATGCGTGCCGGCGATCAGGTTGAAGAAGGTCGTCTTGCCGGCGCCGTTGGGGCCGATGATCGCGGTGATCTGGCCCTCGGCGATGCGCGTCGATACCTGGTCTACGGCGGTGAGGCCGAAGAACTTCTTGGTGAGTGCCTCGACTTCAAGCATGGCCGCGTGCCTCCGCCTTGCCGTCCACGGCCTCGATGCCGCCGGCCGCGCGCGGCGGCGGTGGCGCCACGCGCGCGCGCCGCCGCGCCCTGTGCTTGAGCCAGGTGCCGACGATGCCGCCGGGCAAAAAGATGACCAGCGCGACCAGCACCGGGCCGAACACCAGCATGCGGTAGTCCTGCAGGAACTGCAGGCTCTGCGTCATCCAGGTCACGAGCAGCGTGCCGACCAGCGGCCCCATCAGCGTGCCGATGCCGCCGACCAGCGTGAACATGATCAGGTCGAAGGTCACGACCTCGCTGGCCACGTCCGGCCCGAGAAAGCGCACCTGGCCGGCGTAGAGCGCGCCCGCGAAGCCGGCGTAGATCACCGACAGCACGAACGACAGCGTCTTGGTGCGCATCAGGTCGACGCCCAGCGCCTCGGCCAGCATGTCGCCGTTGCGCACCGCCATGAAGGCGCGCCCGAGCAGCGAGTTGACGATGCGCGACATCAGGAAGGTGCCCAGCACCAGGAAGGCAAGCGCCAGGTAGTACTGCGCGACCGGCGTCTCGAACTGCAGGCTGCCGATGCCGGTAGGCGCCGGAATGCCCATGATCCCCACCGTGCCGTGGGTGAGGCTTTCCCACTTCTCGATCAGCAGGTACATGATGTAGCTCACGCACAGCGTGAAGATCGAGAAGTAGTGGCCCTTCAGGCGCAGCGACAGCAGGCCGACGAAGTAGCCCAGCACGCCGGTCACCACGCCGGCCAGCGCGAAGGCCACCCAGAAGGGCACCGCGTAGTCCGTGGTCAGGATGCCCACGGTGTACGCGCCCACGGCCATGAAGGCGCCGTGCGCCAGGTTGAACTGGCCGGTGTAGCCGGTGATCAGGTTCATGCCCAGCGCGGCGAGCGCCATGATGAAGGCGAGCGACACCACCGAGATGATGTAGGTGTCGCTGGCGAACAGCGGAAAGACCAGCGCCACGGCGAGCAGCGCGAACCAGGGCCAGCGAGCGGCGAACTTGCTCATGTGCGGGCTCCCTTGCCGGTGAACAGGCCCTGCGGCCGGAACGAGAGGATCACCACCAGCAGCACGAAGGCGATGATGTCCTTGTAGTCGGTCGAGAAGTAGAAGCCGCCGAAGGCCTCGGCCATGCCGATGATCAGCCCGCCCACGATGGCGCCCGGAAAGCTGCCCATGCCGCCCAGGATGATGATCACGAAGGCCTTGGTGATCACCAGGTTGCCCATCGCCGGGTAGATCAGGTTGATCGGCGCATAGAGCATGGCCGCCACCGCCGCCAGCGCGCCCGAGATCGCGAACACCAGCAGCGTGACCCGGCCGGCATCGATGCCCACCAGCGCGGCGCCGTCGCGGTTCTGCGCCATGGCGAGGATGGTCGAGCCCAGCACCGTGTGGTTCAAGAACAGGTGCAGCAGGCCCATCAGCAGGAAGGCGCCGGCGATGATCAGCAGGCGCTGCAATGGCGAGGTCAGGCCGAAGATCTCGACGATCTGGCCGTAGGGCGTCTGCATGCGGTGGAACTCCGCACCGAAGAGCGCCTGCACGCCGGCCTCCAGGAAGAGCAGGATGCCGATCGCCGCGATCATGTCGTGCAGCTCGGGCGCGTTGCGCAGCGGATGGAACACCAGCACCTGCGCCAGCATGGCGATGATCGCCACCGTGGCCGCCGCGCCGAGCATCGCGAGCCAGTAGTTCAGGCCCAGCGCCGTCATCAGGTAGTAGCCTGCGAAGGCTCCAGTCATGTAGAAGGCGCCGTGCGCGAAGTTGGGCACATGCAGAATGCCGTAGACCAGCGTCAGTCCCAGCGCCACGAGGCTGTAGACCCCGCCAACGGTCAGGCCGTTCAGCAGCTGCTGAAAGAAGATTTCCATTCTTGTCTTTCCCCTTGTGAGCCTGTCACAGGCCGGTGTGCCAGCGATTGCGGCTGGGCAGCGGAAATTCTGGGTGCGGGCGGCATCTCCGGGCCTTGAGGTTTGCCCCAACTGCGTCACGTGCGCGACTCGCATGCGTAAAGGGCGGCAAGCCCGGCAGCCGACGAACGCCTTGTCATGAAGGAGTCACGGCGCCGGGGACGATTGATTTACATTGAGGCGGCTCCATCGAACCTGCGCACGGCCGCGCCCGCGCGCCGGGACTCTTCCGTACGACGAACTGCCCGCCCACCGACATGACGCTGCGTCCCTCCCTCGACTTCCTGCTGTACGACTGGCTCGACGCCGAATCGCTCAACCAGCGCGAGCGCTTTGCCGACCACTCGCGCGAGACCTTCGACGCGGTGCTCGATACCTGCGAGCGCATCGCGCGCGAGAAGTACGCGCCCGCCAATCGCATCGTCGACACCCAGGAACCGCACTTCGACGGCGAGAAGGTGATCCTCCCGCAGGCCACGCACGACGCGCACCGGGCCTTCGTCCAATCGGGAATGATGAGTGCGGCGCAGGACTACGACATCGGCGGCATGCAGCTGCCCTACACGCTGCAGGCCGCGGCCAACAGCTTCTTCGCCATGGCCTCGGTGAGCATCGGCTCCAACATGCTCACGAGCGGCAATGCCAACCTGCTGATGGTGCACGGCACGCCGATGCAGCAGGAGGTGTTCGCGAAGAACGAGTTCGCCGGCCGCTGGGCCGGCACCATGTGCCTGTCGGAGCCCCAGGCCGGCTCGTCATTAAGCGACGTGGCCACGCGCGCGGTGCCCGATGGCGACGACTTCCGCAGCGACCCGCTCGGTCCGCGCTACCGCCTCACCGGCAACAAGATGTGGATCTCGGCCGGCGACCACGAGCTGACCGAGAACATCGTGCACATCGTGCTCGCGAAGATCCCCGACGAGAACGGCAAGCTGGTGCCGGGCACGCGCGGCATCTCGCTGTTCATCGTGCCCAAGCGCATGGTCGACACCCAGGGCCAGCTCACGGGCCAGCGCAACGACGTCGCGCTCGCGGGCCTGAACCACAAGCTCGGCTGGCGCGGCACCACCAACACGCTGCTGAACTTCGGTGAGGGCAGGTACCCCGTCGACGGCAAGGCCGGTGCGGTCGGCTACCTGGTGGGCGAACCCGGCAAGGGCCTGCACTGCATGTTCCACATGATGAACGAAGCGCGCATCGGCGTCGGCACCGCCGCCACGATGCTCGGCATGGCCGGTTACCAGGCCTCGCTCGAGTACGCCAAGACCCGGCCGCAGGGCCGGCTCGTGAAGAAGCCGGAAAAGCCCGGCACCGCCGTCGTCAAGGACTCGGCCAGTCCGCAGGTGCGCATCATCGAACATGCCGACGTGCGCCGCATGCTGCTCGCGCAGAAGGCGTACTGCGAAGGCGCGCTGGCGCTCGAGCTGTACTGCGCCCGGCTCGTCGACGAGCAGAAGACCGGCGAGGCGCAGGCGGCCGACGACGCCCGGCTGCTGCTGGAGGTGCTCACGCCCATCGCCAAGAGCTGGCCCAGCGAGTGGTGCCTCGAGGCCAATTCGCTCGCCATCCAGGTGCACGGCGGCTACGGCTACACGCGCGACTTTCCGGTCGAGCAGTACTGGCGCGACAACCGCCTGAACATGATCCACGAGGGCACCCACGGCATCCAGGCCGCCGACCTGCTCGGGCGCAAGGTGCTGATGGAGAAGGGCCGGGGCCTGCAGTTGCTGGCCGGCCGCGTCACCGCCACCATCGGTCGCGCGGCCGCGGTGCCGGCGCTGACCGCCCATGCCGAGGCGCTCGGCGCCGCGCTGCAGCGCATCGGCAGCGCGACCGAAGCGGCCTGGGCCACGGGCGACCCGGCCGATGCGCTCGCCAATGCCGTGCCCTACATGCAGGCCTTCGGCCACACCGTGCTGGCCTGGATCTGGCTCGACGTGGCGTGCCGCGCGCTCGAGATCGACGCGCAGAGGGCGAGGGCGGTCACTGCTGGCAAGATCGGGGCCACGGACTATTTCTTCCACTACGAGCTGCCGAAAATAGGCGCCTGGCTCAACGTGGTCGAACGCCGCGACCCCACCTGTACCGCTTTGCCCGAGGACGCTTTCTGACAATGGCCGACGCCACCCCCGACAACCAACCGACTCCGACCCCGACCCCGCAGAACCCGCACGCCCGCCTGGAGAAGTGGATCTGGATCCTGATCTACGGCGGCCTCTTCGCCGTGATCCTCGGCCTTGCCATCGGCCGCACCGAACCGGCGATCGGCTGGTCGATGGGCGTTCCCGGCGCCGTGGCCGCCGTGGTGGGCATCGTGCTCATCTACGTGCGCTCGCGGCTGGACGGCAAGTAAAACGAAAGAAAGAAAGAACGAAAGACCGCCATGCTCAAGCACATCGTGATGTGGAAGTTCAAGGAACATGCCGAAGGTGCCGACAAGGCCACCAACCTGCAGAAGGCCAAGGCGCTGCTCGACGCCTGCGCGAAGCTCTCGCCCGGCACGCTGCGCTTCGAGGTGGCCACGGCCCAGCCCGGGCTCGAGGCCACCTACGACCTGATCCTCTACTCGGAATTCACCGACGCGGCGGCGCTCGCGGCCTATGCCGAGCATCCGCAGCACGTCGCGCTCAAGCCCTTCCTCGGCGCCGTGCGCGAAGAGCGCCAGTGCATGGACTACACCGTCTGACCCCGACCCCCTCGAACGACACCGGAGACCACCCATGACCGCCCGCACCACGCGCCAACTCTTCGACCTCACGGGCAAGACCGCCCTCATCACCGGCGGCTCGCGCGGCCTGGGCCTGCAGATGGCCCACGCGCTCGGCGAGGCCGGCGCGAAGATCATGCTGAGCTCGCGCAAGGCCGACGACCTCGAGCAGGCCGCGTCCGAGCTGCAGGCGGCGGGCATCGATGCGCGCTGGATCGCGGCCGACTGCGCCAAGGAAGAAGACACGCGCCGGCTCGCCGACGAGACGCTCGAGCGCATGGGCGCGATCGACATCCTCGTGAACAACGCGGGTGCGAGCTGGGGCGCACCGGCCGAGAGCCATCCCGTCGAGGCCTGGGACAAGGTGATGAACCTCAACGTGCGCGGCTATTTCATCCTGGCGCAGCAGGTGGCCAACAAGTACATGATCCCGAAGAAGGCCGGCCGCATCATCAACATCGCGTCGATCGCCGGCCTCAACGGCAACCCGCCCGAGATGCAGACGCTGGCCTACAACACCTCGAAGACCGCGGTGATCGGCTTCACGCGCACGCTGGCCGCCGAATGGGGCCGGTACGGCATCAACGTGAATGCGATCTGCCCGGGCTTCTTCATGACCAAGATGGCCGCCGGCCTGATCAAGTCGCTTGGCGAGGAAAAGATGGCCGCGCAGGCGCCGCTCGGCCGGCTGGGCGACGACGAAGACCTCAAGGGGCTGACGCTGCTCTACGCAAGCGATGCCGGCAAGCACATCACGGGCCAGTGGCTCGCGGTGGACGGCGGCGTGAGCGTGGTGCTGGGCGCAGCCTGAACGACATGACCGAACCTACAGACGACATCAACATCCGCTCCTACACGAGCCAGATTCCCTTCGCGCGCCATCTCGGCTTCGAGCTCACGAAGTTCGAGGGCGGCGAATCCGAGATCCGCTACACCGCCAAGCCGGAGCACCTGAACACCTTCGACGTGACCCACGGCGGCGCCTGCATGACGCTGCTCGACATCACCATGGCGGCGGCAGCGCGCAGCGTGTCGCCCGAAAGCGGCGTGGTCACCATCGAGATGAAGACCAGCTTCATGCAGCCCTCGGTCGGCCCGCTGCATGCGCGCGGCACGCTGATCCACCGCACCGCCACGCTGGCCTTCACCGAGGCGAAGATCTACGACGCCCAGGAACGCGTGTGCGCCCATGCCACCGGCACCTTCAAGTACGTGAAGCGCCGGCTGCCCACCGGGCCCGCGAGCGCGAACGAAATGCGTCCGCCTTCCACCGACTGACCTCGATCCCGATCTCGATACCACGGAGACCCTTCCCATGCCCACGAACAAGCAGATCCATCTCGACAACCGCCCCGAGGGCGAAGCCACGGCGAGCAACTTCAAGCTCGTGACCGCCGAAACCCCGGCGCTGGCAGAGAACCAGGTGCTCGTGCGCCATCACTACATGAGCCTCGACCCGTACATGCGTGGGCGCATGAACGATGCCAAGAGCTACGCCCAGCCGCAGCCGCTCGGCCAGGTCATGCAGGGCGGTGCTGCCGGCGAGGTGGTCGAGAGCCGCCATCCCAAGTTTGCCGCGGGCGACAAGGTCGTCGGCTTCGGCGGCTGGCAGGAATACAGCGTGGTCGACGCCTCGCAGCCCGGTGCGCTCAAGAAGGTCGACACCTCGCAGGTGCCGCTGTCGCATTACCTGGGCGCGGTCGGCATGCCGGGCGTCACGGCCTGGTACGGCCTGGTGAAGATCATTGCGCCCAAGGCCGGCGACACGCTGGTGGTCACCGCCGCCAGCGGCGCGGTCGGCAGCGCGTTCGGTGCGCTCGCCAAGGCGCGCGGCTGCCGCGTGGTCGGCATCGCGGGCGGCCCGGACAAGTGCAAGTACGTGACCGACGAGCTCGGCTTCGACGCCTGCATCGACTACCGCCAGCACCCCGACGTCAAGAGCATGGGCGCTGCACTCAAGGAAGCATGCCCCGACGGCATCGACGGCTACTTCGAGAACGTCGGCGGCTACATCTTCGATGCCGTGCTGCTGCGCACCAACGCCTTTGCGCGCGTGGCGCTGTGCGGAATGATCGCGGGCTACGACGGCCAGCCGCTGCCGCTCGCGAACCCGTCGCTGATCCTCATCAACCGCCTGAAGATCGAAGGCTTCATCGTGAGCGAGCACATGGAGGTCTGGCCCGAGGCGCTGGCCGAACTCGGCGGTCTCGTCGCGAGCGGCAAGCTCCGGCCGCGCGAATCGGTGGCCCAGGGCATCGAGTCCGCCCCCGATGCCTTCCTGGGTTTGCTCAAGGGCAAGAATTTCGGCAAGCAGCTGGTCAAGCTGATCTAGCAGCCCGGCCGAACAGGCCGGCGTGTACGGAGGCATTCGAATGAACGCGACACACGAGGTCTTCAACCAGCCCGAGCCGCTGGTGGACTACAACCTGTTCGAAACCAACCAGCCGCTCGCCGATGCGCTGAAGTTCAACGCGCCGCAGCTCGACGTGTCGCCGCTGCAGGCGCTCGGCGCCGAGCTCGGTACCGCTGACATGCAGGCCCATGCGCGGCTCGCCAACACGCACACGCCCGCGCTGCGCACGCACGACCGCTCCGGCCGGCGCATCGACGAGGTCGAGTTCCATCCGAGCTACCACGCGCTGATGACCGCCGCGGTAGGTGCGGGCCTGCACGGCACGCCGTGGCTCGGCGGCTCGGCCTCGCCGCACGTGCTGCGCGGCGCGGGCTTCATGCTCTTCACCGAGCTCGAGCCTTCGGTGCTCTGTCCGATCTCGATGACCTATGCCGCCACGCCCGCATTGCGCGGCAACGCGGCGGTCCATGCGGAATGGGGCGCGAAGCTCGGCAGCCGCGACTACGACCCGGCGCTCGGGTTCGTGAAGGACAAGCCCGGCGTCACCATGGGCATGGGCATGACCGAGAAGCAAGGCGGCTCGGACGTGCGGGCCAACACCACGCAGGCGGCGCGCGACGGCAGCGACGCCTGGGGCGAGCGCTACCGGATCACGGGCCACAAGTGGTTCTTCTCGGCGCCGATGTGCGATGCCTTCCTGGTGCTCGCGCAGGCGCCGGCCGGCCTGACCTGCTTCTTCCTGCCGCGTGTGCTGCCCGACGGCAGTCGCAATGCGCTGCACATCCAGCGCCTGAAAGACAAGCTCGGCAACAAAGCCAATGCGAGTTCCGAGGTCGAGTTCCACGGCGCCACCGCCTGGCTCGTGGGCGAGGAGGGCCGCGGCATTCCGCAGATCCTCGAGATGGGCACCATGACCCGGCTCGACTGCGCGCTCGGCACCAGCGGGCTCATGCGGCAGGCCGTCGCGTTGGCCATCGACCACACGGTGCAGCGCAGCGCCTTCGGCAAGCCGCTGGTCGCGCAGCCGCTCATGAAGAACGTGCTGGCCGACCTGGCGCTCGAGAGCGAGGCCGCCACCGCGCTCGCGCTGCGCCTCGCGCGCGCCTTCGACCGGCAGCACGAGGAACACGAGCGCCTGATGGCGCGGCTGCTCACGCCGGTCGCCAAGTTCTGGATCTGCAAGCGCGGCAGCCACCTGGCGCAGGAGGCGATGGAATGCCTCGGCGGCAACGGCTATGTGGAAGAGGGCGGCCAGGGCACCATGGCGCGCATCTACCGCGAGATGCCGCTCAATTCGATCTGGGAGGGCGCCGGCAACATCATGGCGCTCGACCTGCTGCGCGGCCTGCGCAAGGGCGATGCGGTGGCGGCGCTCGCCGCCGAACTCGCGCCCGCCCGCGGCCAGCAGGGCGCACTCGACCGCCTGGCCGACGCGCTGCCCGCACGCATCGAGGCCATGGCCTCCGAGACCGAGGCGCGCCGCCTGGCACAGGACGTGGCGCTCGCGGTGCAGGCTGCGCTGCTGGTGCAGACCGCGCCGGGCGCCGTGGCCGCGGCGTTCTGCGCCTCGCGGCTCGGCGGCGACTGGGGCCATGCCTTCGGCATGCTGGGCACCGGCACCGATTTCGACGCGATCATCGCGCGCGCGCGTCCGCGCTGAGCGCACCCTGCACCGACACCCGCGGCACGATCCGCACACAAGGAACCCCGATGGCCGAACTCATCCTGCACCACTACAACACCTCGCCCTTCTCCGAGAAGGTCCGGCTCATCCTCGGCGCCAAGAAGCTGCCGTGGAAGTCGGTGCTGATCCCGGCCATCATGCCCAAGCCCGAAGTGGAGACGCTCACCGGCGGCTACCGCAAGACGCCGTTCCTGCAGATCGGCGCCGACATGTACTGCGACACCGCGCTCATCGCCGACGTGCTCGAGCACCTGCAGCCCGAGCCCTCGCTCTACCCCGAGCCAGAGAAGGGCATGTCGCGCATCCTCGCGCAATGGGCCGACAGCACGCTGTTCTGGGCCGCCATGGCCTGGAACATGCAGCCGCGCGGCGTGGCCGAGGTGTTCGCCAAGGCGCCACCCGAAGCGGCCAAGGCCTTCGGCGAGGACCGCGGCAAGATGAGCGCCGGCAACATGACGCGGCTGCGCCCGGCCGATGCCACCAGCGCCTACAAGTCGTACCTGCGCCGCCTGTCCGACATGTTCGACGACAAGCCCTTCCTGCTCGGCGGGGCACCGTGCATCGCCGACTTCTCGGCCTACCACCCCCTCTGGTACACGCGACGCATCGACGCGGTGCGCGGCATCCTCGACCTGACACCCGCGGTGGTCGACTGGATGGACCGCATGGCCGCCATCGGCCATGGCGCTCCCGAGAAGTCCACGGCCGACGAGGCCATCGCCATGGCCAAGGCCGCGATGCCGCACACGCTGCTGACCGACAGCACCTTCCAGGACGACCATGGCATTCCGCTCGGCAGCGCCGTCACCGTGCGCGCCGAGAGCTTCGGCCTCGAGGAAACCCCCGGCACGCTGGTGGCGGCCACGCGCACGCATTACACGCTCGAGCGCAGCAGCGAGCGCGTCGGCACGGTGCATGTGCACTTTCCGCGCATCGGCTATGTGCTGAAGAAGGCCGAGGCCTGAAGGGCAGCGCGGGGTCATCAGCGGGCACCTTCGTGACTGCGCCGGTACGCGTTCCGTATTTCAATAGCGCCTCCAGAGACATTCAACGCAAGAAGGACACCGGCAAATGATTCAGGACTTCAAGGGCAAGACCGCCGTTCTCACCGGTGCGGGTTCGGGCTTCGGCCTCGAATGCGCACGCATCGGCGCCGCACGCGGCATGAACCTCGTGCTGGTCGACGTGCAGCAGGACGCGCTCGACAAGGCCCGCGCCGAGGCCGAGGCTGCCGGCGCGCAGGTGCTCGCGCGCAAGGTCGACGTGTCGGACGCCGCCCAGATGGAGGCCCTGGCCGCCGCCGTGAAGGAGCGCTTCGGCGCGCCGCATTTCGTCTTCAACAATGCCGGCGTGGGCGCGGGCGGCCTGGTGTGGGAGAACACCGTGGCCGACTGGGAGTGGGTGCTCGGCGTCGACCTCTGGGGCGTGATCCACGGCGTGCGCCTGTTCACGCCCATGATGCTCGAGGCCGCCGCGAAGGACCCGGCCTGGCGCGGCCACATCACCAACACCGCCAGCATGGCCGGCCTGCTCACGCCGCCCAACATGGGCATCTACAACGCCGCCAAGGCCGCCGTGGTGAGCCTGACCGAGACGCTCTACCAGGACCTGAACCTCGTGACCGACCAGATCGGCGCCAGCCTGCTGTGCCCGTACTTCGTGCCCACAGGCATCACGACGAGCGAGCGCAACCGCCCCAACGCACCCAAGGACAGCGAGCTCACCAAGAGCCAGCTCATCGGGCAGGCCATGAGCAACAAGGCCGTGAGCAGCGGCAAGATCAGCGCGGCCGAGGTGGCGGCGAAGGTGTTCGACGCCATCAGCGCCAACCAGTTCTACGTGTTCAGCCATCCCAAGGCGCTCGGCAACGTGAAGAGCCGCATGGAGAACATCGTTTCGATCACCAACCCGGCCGATCCCTTCCTCGAGCGGCCCGAGATCGGGCAGAAGCTGCGCGAGCAGTTGCGCGCGGGCTGAACACGCTTCACCTCACGGCGCCTGCAGCGCGCCCACCAGCGCCTCGATGCGCGCGAGCGCCGCGTCCATCGAGCGTGCAAGCTCTTCGTCGCGGTCCTCGGCATGCTCGACCGCCACGCTGTGGACCTCGGTGAGCCCGAGCAGCGCAAGCGGGCTCGCGATGCCGGGCGTCAGCAGGTCACGGTGCGCCTGCCAGCCGCCCGGCCCGTAGCCGCTGCTGCCGCACGATGTCAACAGCACCGTGCTGCGGTGGCGCTCGGCCAGCAGCGGCACGTACGGGTTCTCGCGTTCGCGGTCGTAGTCGAAGGTGGCGCCGATGCGCACCACGTTGTCGATCCATGACTTGAGCGGCGCCGGCATGCCGAAGTTGTACATCGGCACGCCGATCACCAGCACGTCCGCACGGCGGATCTCGTCGATCAGCACATCGCTTTCCGCCAGCACCGCATGCATCCACGCTTCGCGCTGGTCCGCCGGCGTGTAGCCCGCGGCGATCCATTCGCCCGTGATGCTCGCGGGCGGTGCGGCGCCGATGTCGCGATAGATCACGTCGTCGTCCGGGCGTGCCGCGCGCCACACGCTCACGAAGTGGTGGCCGAGCCGGCGCGAATGTGAGCCGTGCACGTGGGTGCCCGACCGCCCGGGACGGGCGCTGGCGTCGAGGTGGAGCAGGGTGGTGGTCATGGTGGTTTTCCGGTCTGAGTGGATGAAGGGAATTCAGCTGTCTCTTGACATGCCTCGCAATCTATCCAAGCATCCGGAGCGCGACAAACGACGATTTCTTTGCACTGCTGAAAAGAAAATTCATCCATGAGCCGATTGCACACACTCCCGCCACTGGCTTCGCTGCGCGCCTTCGAGGCCGCCGCGCGGCACTGCAGCGCCAAGCTCGCCGCGAACGAGCTCTCGGTCACGCCCACGGCCATCAGCCATCAGGTGCGGCAGCTCGAAGAGTCGCTCGGCGTGGCGCTCTTCATCCGCCAGCCGCGCCAGCTGGTGCTGACGGCGCAGGGCCGCGAACTGCAGGCGGTGCTGAGCGATTCGTTCGGCGCCATGGCGCAGGCCGTGGCGCGGCTGCGGGCGCCGCCCGAGCGCAGCGCGATCACCTTGTCGACCACGCCCGCAGTCGCCGCGCGCTGGCTGCTGCCGCGCGTGGGTGCGCTGCGCGCGGCGCACCCACGGCTCGACCTGCGCATCCATGCCTCGCACGACGCGGTGCCGCTCGACGGGCTCACGGCCGATGTCGCCATCCGCTACGGCAAGGGCCAGTGGCCGGGCCTCGTGGCCGAGAAGCTCTTCGACACGGTCTTCGCGCCGGCCTGCAGCCCGGCGCTCAAGCTGCGCCGTCCGGCCGACCTCGTGAAGCACACGCTGCTGCATTTCGCGGTGCCGAACAGCAGGAACCAGCCGGGCACCTGGGCCGCCTGGCAGCAGGTGGCCCAGGTGCCCGGCCTCGACGTGACGGCCGGCCCCGTGTTCTCAGACGAAACCCACACCGTCTCGGCCGCGCTGCAGGGGCAGGGCGTGGCGCTGATGGGCCTGGCACTCATCGCCGACGAGCTGCGCGCGGGCAACCTGGTGCAGCCCTTCGGGCCGGTGCTGCAGGGCTCGCCGTTCTACCTCGTGTGCCCGCAGGCGCGGCGCGACGATCCCAACGTGGCGGCAGTGTTCGAGTGGGTGAAGGGGCTGTCGCCGCTGGACGGCGGCGTGCCCTGAGCGACGGTGGCGACACAATCGCATGCACCGCCGTTTTCGATGTGCCGTTCCCCATGACACCTTTCGCGACTTCTTCCATCCTGCAGATCGACGACCTGCACTTCGCCTACCCCGATCAGCCTGCGCTGGCCAACGGCTGGACCGCCAGCATCGGCGATGGCCTCACGCAGCTGTACGGCGACACCGGCAGCGGCAAGTCGACCTTGCTGCGCGCGCTGGCGGGTGTGCAGCCTGCATCGGGCGGGCAACTGCGCGTGGCCGGCGTAGCGCTCGACGCCGAACCCGAGGCCTATCGGCGCCAGGTCTTCTTCTGCGAGCCGGCGTCGGAAGCCTTCGACCCGCTCGGCGTGCAGGCCTGCACGGCCTTGCTGGGCGAGGGTGACGCGGGTTTCGACCAGGCCGAGTGGCAGCGCCTTGTCGAGGCCTTCTCGCTCGTCCCGCATCTGGACAAGCAGATGTTCATGCTGTCGACCGGTTCCCGCCGCAAGGTCGGCCTGGCTGCCGCGCTCGCATCGGGGCGGCCCGTGGTGCTGCTGGACGATCCGGTCGCCGCGCTCGACGCGCGTTCGATCCACGGCCTGTGGCAGGCGATCGGGCGGCGTGTCGCGCAACCGGGGCGGTCCGTGATCGTGGCCAGCAGCGAGCGCATCACGGCGGTGCCGCTGGCGGCGTGCATCGAACTGCCGCTGGGTTGATCAGCTGGGCGGCGTGGCCATCACGCTCGCTACGGCGTGCCGGACACGCCTTGCATCAGCAGCGTCAGCGCCTTCCGCAGGCTCGCAGCCGACGCCTGCGCCCCCTTGTCGAAGCCCATGCGCACCACGACGAGGTCGTGCGACGGCACGATCAGCGTGGTCTGTCCGCCGGCGCCGAGCATGTAGTAGGCGGTCGCGGGCACCGGCCACGTGCCCGTGGTGTTGAGCCAGAAGAAGCCGCCATAGATCGGCCGCCGGTCGGCAACCCAGGCCGGCGCGGGCGTGCGCACGAAATCGACGAAGCCCTCAGGCAGCAGGCGTTCGCCGTTCCACACGCCGTCCTGCAGGTAGAGGTTGCCGAGCCGCGCCCAGTCGCGCGCCGACATGAAGTCGTAGCCCTGTGCGAGGAAGTTGCCGTAGGGATCGGTCTCGAGCGTCATCGTGCGGATGCCGATCTTGTCGAACAGCGCGCGCTGCGGAAACGACAGGTAGGCCTCGCCGCGCTTCTCGACCGCTAGCCGGATCAGATAGTTCGCGATCACCGGGTCGGTGTTGCGGTAGCGGCCGACCGTGCCCGGCGGCCATTGCTGCGGCCGCGTGGCGGCATAGTCGAACGCATCGATGCGACCGGTATAGAGATAGACGTGGTCGGGGTAGGTGCCGTTGGGGTCGAACTCGGGATCGTCGGGCGCGTTGATGCGCAATCCGCTCGACATCTGCAGGATGTCGGCGATGCGGATCTCCTTGCGCTTGTCGCCGTCGCCCTGCCACTGTGGAATCGGCGCGGGCTGGTCGAGCCGGTATTCGCCCTGGCGGATCAGCAGGCCGAGCAGCGTGGCCGTGACGCTCTTGCCCATCGACCACGATTCGAGCGGCGTGGTCGCACCGACGCCGTTCGCGTAGCGCTCGGCGACGATGCGCCCCTTGTGCGTGACCACGAAGGCCGATGTGTAGGCCTCGGGCAGCGCGAACGCTGCATCCACCGCCTGGCGCACCTTGGCGGCGTCGATGCCGTCCACGGGGCCGCTCGGCAGCACGTTGCCCATCGGCCAGTCCTGCGTCGCGGGATCGGGCAGCGTGCTGATTACGGCGGTCGGCGTGAAGAACACGTCGTCCCGGCCTGGCGGCAGCGTGACGCAGCCCTGGGAGCCGAAGTGACGCGCCACCAGCGTCTTCCCGTTCGGCATCGCGATGCGCACTTCCTTCTTCTCGCGGTCGACCACCGGCGTGCCGACCTTATTGCGTTGCGCATAGGGGCCGGTGAAGTAGCCGACGTTTTCTGCAGCAACGCCCGGGTCGAGGCCAGTGATGAAAGTCGCGGAACACATCGCCTTGGCATAGCCCGAGGTGTGATGCTCGAGCGCATCGCCAGGCGGCGGCACGTAAGGCGTGTTGAGCTCGTAGCCCCTGGCGCGCGCGATCAGCGCTTCGCGCGCTGGCAGCTCGGCCGTCGATGTGCTGGGGGGAGGAAGCACGCCGATGCCGACACCCCCACCCCCGCCCCCACCCCCGCCGCATGCAGCGAGCGCTGCGGCAATCACTGCGCCGGTGGCGACGACAAGAAGGCCGTTGGAAAACCTCGTCATGAATGCTCCTCGCCCCGTGTTGGGCGGCTGAGTCTCGCCAGAACGGCGGCGCAGCGCAAGCGCCGCATGCGGCCGGCCTTCAGGCGCCTGCAGCCGCCTGCGACGCAATCCAGTCCCACACCGCACGGACCGGCGCTTCGTTCTCCCGCCCGTCGGCCACCGCGAGGAAATAGCTGCCGGTGTCGAGCACAGGGCCGAAGGGCTGCACCAGCGCGCCGCTCGCGATCTCTTCGGCTGCGAGCGTGAGGCTCAGCAGCGCCACGCCGTGGCCGCCGAGCGCTGCGAGCATGGCATGCGTCTCGTCGGAGAACGACAGGCCCGGCGACTTCATTGCGCGGCCGCGCGGCGGAGCAATGCCGGCCTCGCGAAACCAGCGCGGCCACACCGCGGGCGCGAGCGCATGCGGCTGCCAGTCGCAGTGGATGAGCTGGTGCTTCGGCAGGTCGGCGACGCGCCGCAGCTTCAGCATCGGGCTGCACAGCGGCGCGTAGCGCTCGCGCATGAGCTCGCGCGCCACCAGCCCGGGCCAATTGCCGCGGCCCGAGCGGATCGCGATGTCGGCATCGCCGCGCGCGAGGTCGACCAGCTTGTCGCCCGCATGCAGGCGCAGCTCGACATCGGGGCATGCCTGGCGAAAGGCCTCCATGCGTGGCAGCACCCAGCGCGCGGCGAAGGCGGTGTTGGTGGTCAGCGTGACGGCCGGCGAGGCTGCGGGCCGGCGCAGCCTGTCGATGCCGGCTTCGAGCAGGTCGAAGCCCATGCGCAGGTCGTCGAAGAGCCGCTCGCCGGCGGGCGTCAGCACCAGCTGCCGCGTGAGGCGCCGGAACAGCGGCTGGCCCAGCAAGTCTTCGAGCGCGCGCACCTGGTGGCTGATGGCCGACGGCGTGACCGACAGCTCCTGCGCGGCGCGCTGGAAGCTCCGGTGCGCGGCAGCGGCTTCGAAGGCGCGCAGCGACAGCAGCGGCGGCAACCGGCGGCCGGGCCGGACAGGTGAGCTGATCTCTTGCATGCGTGGAAAAACGATCGTTTGTGGCGGAGGGGCTTCGTCCCTAGATTCAAGGCCTGCGTCGCCATTGTGGCAGCGTCCCATGCATCAAGGAACCTCATCCATGAAATCCGGCCACCTGAACCTCCTTCACATCGACGCCAGCGCCCGTCCGGGCCGTTCGGGCATCGATCCGCATGGCTCGCACACGCGCCGCCTGTCCGCACGCTTCGTCGAGCGCTGGCAAGCCGTGCGGCCCGGCGACCGCGTCGACTACCTCGACGTGGGGCAGCATCCGCCCGCGCACGTCGATGCGCGCTGGATCCATGCGGCCTTCACGCCGCCCGAGGCACGCGAGCCGTGGATGGCCGAGGTGCTGGCCGAAAGCGACCGGCTCGTGGACCAGCTCGTCGCGGCCGACCTGATCGTGGTCGGCCTGCCGATGTACAACTTCAGTGTGCCCGCGCAGTTCAAGGCCTGGATCGACAACATCGTGCGCGTGGGCCGCACCTTCGGCTTCGACCGGGCGCGCGGTGCCGTGCCGTACTGGCCGATGCTCGCGGACATGGGCAAGCGCATGGTGCTGCTCGGCGCGCGCGGCGACCACGGCTACGACCCCGGCGGGCGCATCGCGCACCTCAACCACACGGAAAGCAGCGTGCGTTCGGTGTTCGGCTACATCGGCGTCACCGACGTGCACGAGGCCGCGGTCGAATGCGACGAGTTCGGCGGCGAGCAGCTGGCGCAGTCGCTCGCCAAGGCCGAAGCCGCGGTCGACCGGCTGGTGGACGAACTCGCGGCGGCGGTCGTGCCGGCACCCGAGCCCGTCGCCGCTTGAGGGCCGAGCCGCTCAGCCCGGCAACTGCTGCACCGCCACCGGGCTGCGCTCGGCGAACTGCCCGTTCCAGTACGGGTAGTAAGGGTAGGGCGGCGGCACCGAGCTGGCCGCGTCGAGGCGTCGGCGCTGGTCGTCGCTGAGCTGCCAGCCGAGCGCACCGAGGTTCTGTTCGAGCTGCGCCTCGTTGCGCGCGCCGATCAGCACGCTCGACACGGTGGGCCGCTGCAGCAGCCAGTTGAGCGCGATCTGCGGCAGCGTCTTGCCGGTTTCCTCGGCCACCTGGTCCATCGCATCGACCACGCGGTACAGGCGCTCGTCGTCGACCGGCGGCGCGAAGCCGGCGGTCTCGTGCAGGCGGCTGCCTTCGGGCAGCGGCTGGCCGCGGCGGACCTTGCCCGTCAACCGGCCCCAGCCCAGCGGGCTCCAGACGATCGCGCCCAGGCCCTGGTCGATGCCCAGCGGCATGAGCTCGAATTCGTAGTCGCGGCCGATGAGCGAGTAGTAGGTCTGGTTGGCCACGAAGCGCTGCAGCCCGAGCCGGTCGGAGGCGGCCAGCGACTTCATGAGCTGCCAACCCGAGAAGTTCGAGGCACCGATGAGCCGCACCTTGCCGGCGCGCACCAGATCGTCGAGGGTGTCGAGCACCATCTCGACCGGCGTCATCGCGTCGAAGGCGTGCAGCTGCAGGATGTCGATGTAGTCGGTGCCGAGCCGCTTGAGCGCGGCCTCGGTCGCGGCGATCAGGTGGTGGCGCGAGGCGCCGACGTCGTTCGGCCCGTCGCCCGCGCGCAGCGAGAGCTTGGTCGAGATGATGGCCTTGTCGCGCCGGCCCTTGAGCGCCGCACCGAGGATCGATTCGGACGCGCCGTTCGAATACACGTCGGCGGTGTCGAACAAGGTGACGCCCGCGCCGAGCGCAAGGTCGACGATGCTGCGCGCACCTTCCACGTCGGTGTTGCCCCAGGCGCTGAAGAGCGGACCCTGGCCGCCGAAGGTGCCGGCGCCGAAGCCGAGTGCGGGCACCTTGAAGCCCGAGCGGCCGAGAAAACGTTGTTCCATGGTGTTGTCTTTCGAGTGGTTGGAAGAGAGAGGAAAAAGGAAAAGGATTCTTCAGGCCCGCGCCGAGGCGCAGTCCGCCGTCGTGCCATCGTTCTCGCGGCGGTCGAGCGCACGGCTCCAGAGCGCGATCGCCAGCCCCGCGAGCGTCAGCAGCGCCGCCACCCAACCAAGCGCGCGCAGCCCCGGCCCGTGGTCGATGACCACGCCGCCGATCCAGGCGCCGAGCGCATTGCCGAGGTTGAAAGCCGCGATGTTGAGGCTCGACGCCAGGTTCTGGCCCGCGCCCGTGGCCTTTTCGAGCACGCGCAATTGCATCGGCGCCACCGTGGCGAACGCGGCGAAGCCGAGCAGACCGACGAACACCACCGCGGCGACCGGCGTGCCGATGGCGAACTGCATGGCGCCGAGCACCGCGGCCAGCGCCACGAGCGTGCCGAGCACCGCGGGCATGGTCGCCCGGTCGGCCAGCCGACCGCCGAGCAGGTTGCCGGCCGCCAGCCCCGCGCCGAACACCAGCAGGATCGGCGACACGGCCGATTCGGCAACGCCCGTCACCTGGGTCAGCAGCGGCTGGATGTAGGTGAACACGACGAACACGCCCGCATAGCCGAGCACCGTCATCGCGAGCCCGAGCAGCACCTGGCCGCGCGCGAGCACCGCGAGTTCGTCGCGCACGCTGGCCGGCGCGGCCTCTGCCTTGACGCGCGGCACGAACAGCGCGAGCACCGCGAAGGCCAGCACGCCGATCAGCGTGACGGCCCAGAAGGTGGCGCGCCAGCCGTGGTGCAGCCCGAGCCAGGCGCCGGCGGGCACGCCGAGCAGCGTGGCGGCCGTGAGGCCGGTGAACATGATCGCGATGGCGGAGGCGCGGCGCTCGGGCGCGACCAGCCCGGTCGCCACCACCGCGCCGACGCCGAAGAAGGTGCCGTGCGCGAGCGAGGTGACCACGCGCGCGGCCATGAGCATCTCGTAGTTCGGCGCCAGCGCACAGGCCAGGTTGCCGAGCGTGAAGATCGCCATCAGCGCGAGCAGCACCGTTTTGCGCGGCAGCCGCCGCGTGGCGATGGTAAGCAGCGGCGCGCCCACGGCGACGCCGAGCGCATAGCCCGAAATCAGCAGGCCGGCGGCCGTGATGGAGACGTGGAGGTCGCTCGAGACCTGCAGCAGCAGGCCCATGATGACGAATTCGGTGGTGCCTATTCCGAAGGCACCGGCGGTGAGGGCGAGAAGGGCGATGGGCATGATGCAGGTACTGTGCGGCCATCTGGCGCTTGTGACTAGAATGCCGCTGCTACACGCACTTGTGAACTGAAGTCACAGAAAGAGCCCGCCATGCCCCGCATCGACGTCAACCGCTCCGGCGAAATGGAAGCTTTCGTGCAAGTGGTCGAGTCAGGTGGCTTCTCGGCCGCCGCGCGGCTGCTCGACATGACGCCCTCGGCCGTGAGCAAGCTGGTGGCACGGCTCGAGCAGCGCCTCGGGGTGCAGCTGGTGCACCGGTCCACCCGCAAGCTGCAGCTCACGCCCGAGGGGCTGCACTTCTACGAGCGCAGCACGCGCGTGCTGGCCGACCTCGAGGAGGCCGAGCGCTGCGCCGCCGCGGGCGCCGCGCCGCGCGGGCGCGTGAGCATCAATGCGAGCGTGTCCTTCGGGCACCACAAGCTGGTGCCGCTGGTGCCGCGCCTGCTCGAGCAGCATCCGCAGATCACGCTCGACATCGCGCTCACCGACCGCATCGTCGACCTGATGGACGAGCGCGCCGACATCGCGATCCGCTGGGGCCAGCTGCCGCCGTCCGACCTGGTGGCGCGGCGCCTGGGCGAGACCAGTCAGTCGATCGTCGCCGCGCCCGCTTACCTGGAACGGTATGGCACGCCGCGCACGCCGCAGGAGCTCGAGGCGCACAACCGCCTGGGCTGGACCTACCGGCGCAACGTGCCCGAATGGCCGCTGCGCGTGGACGGGCGCGCCATCGCGCTGCCGGTGGCCGGCCCGGTGCGCGCGGGCGACGGCGAGACGCTGCGCCAGCTGGCGATTGCGGGCGCGGGCGTGGCGCGCTTGTCGCTGTACCACGTCCAGCACGACATCGACGCGGGCCGGCTGGTGCCGCTGCTCGAAGAGTTCAACCCCGGCGAGGTCGAGCCGATCCATGCGGTCTACATCGGCAAGGCGGGCACGCTGCCGGCGCGGGTGCGCGCGGTGCTCGACTTCCTGGTGGCGAATGCGGGCGTGGGCGGTGGGCGCTACACGCTCAGGCGCAGCGCGCCGATGCCGTCGAATGCCACCGTGACCTGATCGCCGCGCCGGCACGGCAGGATGCCGACCCACGAGCCGGTGGTGACGATGCTGCCGGCCGGCACGGTGCGCCCGTGGCGCGTGAGGTGGCGCAGCCAGGCCGGCAGCAACCAGGCCGGGTCGCCGAGGGGATGCGTGCCTTGGCGCACCACGGGTTCGGCGTTGCCGACGGTGGTTTCGCAGCGCTGCGAGGCCCACTCGACGGCGGCGAAGGGTTTCCATTCGCCGATCGCGAGTGCGCCGTGCACCTGCGAATCGGCAAGGCGCAGCAGTGCGGGCGTGGCGGCCAGGTCCTGCCAGCGCGAATCGACGATCTCGATCGAGACCGCCATGGCATCGACGAGCGCGGTGGCACCGGCGGCATCGAGCGACGCGGCCATGTCCGGCGTGACGTCGCGGCCGAGGCGCAGCGCGATCTCGGCCTCGATGCCGGGCGCATGGAAGTGGATGTCGCCGAAGTCGGCTGGGGCGGTGCGCACGCCGGCGGGTGGCAGCGGCGCATGCGTGAGGGTCGCGCTGCGCGAGGCGCCGCCCGATTTCCAGGCGCGGGGTGCGGCCCCGTCGGCCAACCAGCCGAGCGCTGCGGCGACGGCGTCCTGCACTTCGTAGGCCTCTGTGGCGTTTTCCAGCGCGTCGAGCCAGGGCGTGGCGTCGAGGGTCTTGTTGGATTGACGGGCTTGGATCAGGACTTGGGCGAGGGCTGTTTGCTTGGGGGTCATTCTTTGGATTGTCTTCGGCGTTGTTGGTGTTTTTGTTGTTGTTGTTGTTGTTGTTGTTCGGGGCGCGTGCCCAGGCCACCGGGTACTCCCCTCCGCGAATGTCCCCCGCCTTCGGCTCCTCCTTTATTTCGCTGCGGGGAGCACCCGGTACCCTGGGCACAGGGCACGTTCGTCGTGCATCGCTGATCAACCACCGCTCCGTGCACCGATCACGCCGATGGGGTGCCTTGCGCAGCGAAATAAAGGAGGAGCCCGAAGGGCGGGGGACATTCGCGGAGCAAGGTACCCCGTCGACGGGATCGCGCCATGAACGACCAACTCAGGTGTTGACCTGAACCTTCCCGTCCTTGACGACCTTTGCCCATTTCGTGATCTCGGTCGAGATGAACTGCTTGAACTTTTCCTGCGACCCGCCGCCGTCTTCCGCGCCGTAGGTGTCGAGCTTCTCCTGCACGTCAGGCATCGCGAGCACCGTGTTGACATCGCGGTTGACCTTGTCGGCCACATGCTGCGGCAGCTTGCCCGGCCCCGCGAGGCCGTACCAGGTGGTGGCCTCGAAACCCGCGAAGCCCTGCTCCTGCATCGTCGGTACGTTCGGGTGGCCCTTGGCGCGCCTGGCACGCGTCTGCGCCACGGCCAGCACGCGGCCGCTCTTCACATGCGGCGTGGCCGCGGTCATGGTCTCGAAGCTGTACTGGATCTGTCCGCCCATCAGGTCGGCGAGCAATGGCCCGCTGCCCTTGTAGGGCACGTGCATCGCGTCCACGCCGGCCTGCAGCTTGAACATCTCCAGCGCCAGGTGCTGCGCCGAGCCCGCGCCCGCGGAGCCGAAGCTCACGTTGCCCGGCGACGCCTTGCACAGCGCCACGATGTCCTTGGCCGAGAGCGCCTTCTGCGCCGGGCTCGCGATCAGCAGGTTGGGCGTGACGCCGACCAGCACGATGGGCACGAAGTCGCGCTCCACGCTGTAGCGCAGCTTGGGCTGCAGGCTCGGCGCGAGCGCGTGGCTGTTGATGTGCGCCATGAGCAGCGTGCTGCCGTCGCTGGGCTGCTGCGACACGTACTCGGCCGCCAGCACGCCGGCCACGCCCGCCTTGTTCTCGACCACCACCTGGTGGTTCCACATCGTCCCGAGCTTCTGCGCCACCACGCGCGCCAGCGCATCGGTGCCGCCGCCGGGCGGAAAGCCCACCACGATGCGCACCGGCGCGGTAGGCCACTCCTGCGCAAAAAGCCGCGGCACGCCGAGCGTCGCGGCCGCGGCACCTGCGACCTGAATCAGGGAACGTCTCTGCATCATCTTTGTCTCCGTTGGGGTTGGGTGTCGTCGATGCGTGGCGGCCGCCGCATCGTTCGAGCGATGCGCTGCGGCCGGCCAGGGTCCCTGTGGCGCCGCCGACGCTAGGCGGCCTTCTTCATCGTCTGGGCGGTGGGCGCCGGATGGCTGGCGAAGTGGTCCATCGCGGCCTGCACGCCGCTGCCCGCGAGCTGGATGCCGGTGAGCTTCATGCCCATCTCGACGCCCGCGACCATCGCCACCAGCGTGAGGTCGTTGCTGTCGCCGAGGTGGCCCATGCGGAACATGCGGCCCTTGAGCTTGCCCAGGCCGGTGCCGAGCGACAGGTCGAAGCGCTCGTGGATCAGCCGGCGCAGCACATCGGCATCGACGCCCTCGGGCGTGATCACGCCGGTCAGCACGGGCGAGTACACGGCCGGGTCGGCGCACTGGATCGGCAGGCCCCAGGCATTGACTGCCGCGCGCACGCCGGCGCCCCAGCGCTGGTGGCGCGCGAACACGTTGTCGAGCCCTTCGCCAAGCAGCATGTCGAGTGATTCCGACAGGCCGTAGAGCAGGTTGGTGTTGGGCGTGTAGGGCCAGTAGCCGTCCTTGTTCATGGCCACGATCTCGTCCCAGGCCCAGAACGCGCGCGGCAGCTTCGCAGTCTTGGATGCCTCGAGCGCGCGCGGCGACAGCGCGTTGAAGCTGATGCCCGGCGGCAGCATGAGGCCCTTCTGCGAACCGCTCACGGTCACGTCCACGCCCCATTCGTCGTGCCGGAAGTCGGCGCTCGCGAGGCCCGAGATGCTGTCGACCATCAGCAGCGCCGGGTGGCCCGCCGCATCGATGGCGCGGCGCACCGCGGCGATGTCGGAGGTGACGCCGGTGGAGGTCTCGTTGTGCACCACGCAGACGGCCTTGATCTTCTTCTCCGTGTCCTTGCGCAGGCGCGCCTCGATCAGCTCGGCCTGCACGCCGCGGCGCCAGCTCGGGGCCGCGGGCAGCTGCTCGTCCTTGCCCGACCAGGCGAGGAACTCGGTCGAGACGCCGAGCCGCGTCGCCATCTTCTGCCACAGCGATGCGAAGTGGCCGGTCTCGTACATCAGCACATGGTCGCCCGGGCTCAGCGTGTTGCAGAGCGCGGCCTCCCAGGCGCCGGTGCCCGAGGCGGGATAGATCGCCACCGGATGGCGGGTCTTGAAGATCTGCTGGATGCCGCCCAGCACCTTCAGGCCCAGCACGCCGAACTCGGGGCCGCGATGGTCGATGGTGGGCAGGCTCATGGCCCGCAGGATGCGGTCGGGCACCGGGCTGGGGCCGGGAATCTGGAGGAAGTGGCGGCCGGTGGGATGAATGTCGAGTTGCAGCATGGGCGGTCCTTTCGCCGCCAGTTTTGCATTCAAAATTCAAATTGAAGCCATGGTTTACCCTTAATCGACGGGCTTGTTGCTGTTGTTTTTTGCATTCAAAATGCATTCAAGGGAAACACACATGACCGCAGACATCATCGAGATCTCGCGCCTCGCGCTGCACGACCAGGTCGCTTCGCGCCTGCGCACGATGCTGGTCGAGGGCCACATCGCGCCCGGCGCCAAGCTCAACGAGCGCGAGCTGTGCCTGCAGCTGCGCGTCTCGCGAACGCCGCTGCGCGAGGCCATCAAGCTGCTCGCGGCCGAGGGGCTGGTCGACCTGCTGCCGAACCGCGGGGCGGTGGCCGTCAAGCTCACCGAGGCCGACGTGCTCAACACCTTCGAGGTGCTGGCGATGCTCGAAGGCATGTCGGGCGAGCTCGCGGCCAAGCGCATCACCGAAGAAGAACTTGCCGAGGTGCGCGCGCTGCACTACGAAATGATGGCCTGCTTCGCGCGGCGCGACCTGTCGGGCTACTACCGGCTCAATGCGCGCATCCACACCGCCATCAACGAGGCCGCCGGCAACCCGGTGCTCGCGGGCACCTACCGCTCGATCAATGCCCGCGTGCAGTCGCTGCGCTTTCGCACCAACCAGAACGACGCGAAGTGGAAGCACGCCGTCGAAGAGCACGAGCAGATGATCGCAGCCCTGGCCGCGCGCGACGCGGCCGCAATGCGCCGGGTGCTGGTCTCGCACCTGATGCGCAAGCGCGACACGGTGCTCGAGCTCATGCGCGCCGGCGAAATCTATCCACGAACCATTTCAAGCTGAGACCCTCTTCATGCGCATCGATCCCGCCAGCCACATGCAGCCAGCCGGAACCGTCCTGCCGCCCAACGAGACCTGCGAAGCGCTGGCCCGCCGGCTGCGCGCCGAGACGCAGGGCGAGGTGCTGTTCGACAGCGGCTCGCGCGGCCGCTACGCCACCGACGCCTCGATCTACCAGATCACGCCGGTCGGCGCCTTCGTGCCGACCAACGACACCGACGTCGCCTGCGCGATCGACATCGCGCGCGAGCTGAAGGTGCCGGTGCTCGCGCGCGGCGGCGGCACCAGCCAGTGCGGCCAGACCACCGGCGCCGCGCTGGTGATCGACAACAGCAAGCATTTCCGGCGCGTGCTCGAGCTGAACGTGGAAGAGGGCACCGCCACCGTCGAGCCCGGCCTGGTGCTCGACCACCTGAATGCGCAGCTCAAGCCGCACGGCCTCTGGTACCCGGTGGACGTGTCGACCAGCGCCCAGGCCACGCTCGGCGGCATGGCCGGCAACAACTCCTGCGGTTCGCGCTCGATCGCCTACGGCAACATGGTGCACAACGTGCTGGGCGCGAGCGCCTGGCTGTCGAACGGCGAGCTGGTCGAGTTCGGTCCGCAACGCACGCTCGGTGCACGCGCGGCGGGCATCGCCGAGTTCGTGCACGGGCTCGCGCGACAGCACCACGACGCCATGGCGCAGCACTGGCCCAAGGTGATGCGCCGCGTGGCGGGCTACAACCTCGACATCTTCGACAACCAGAGCGAGCGGCCCTACACCGCCGACGGCAGCGTCAATCTCGCGCACCTGCTGATCGGCGCCGAGGGCACGCTGGCCTACACCAAGAGCCTCAAGCTCCAGCTCGCACCGCTGCCGCGCGCCAAGGTGCTCGGCGTCGTCAACTTTCCGACCTTCCATGCGGCCATGGACGCGGCCCAGCACATCGTGAAGCTCGGCCCCACGGCGGTCGAGCTGGTCGACCGCACGATGATCGAGTTGAGCCTCGCGAACCCGGCCTTCAAGCCCACGGTTGAGACGGCGCTGATCGGCCGGCCCGCGGCGATCCTGCTGGTGGAGTTCGCGGGCGCCGAGAAGGCGCCGCTCTTGCCGCAGCTCGCGCGGCTGGTCGAGCTCATGGGCGACCTGGGCCTGCCCGGCAGCGTGGTCGAGATGCCCGACGAGGCGCGCCAGAAGAACCTGTGGGAAGTGCGCAAGGCCGGCCTCAACATCATGATGAGCCTCAAGGGCGACGGCAAGCCGGTGAGCTTCATCGAGGACTGCGCGGTGCCGCTCGCGCACCTGGCCGAATACACCGTCGCACTCACCGAGGTGTTCGCGCGCCACGGCAGCCGCGGCACCTGGTATGCGCATGCGTCGGTCGGCACGCTGCATGTGCGGCCGATCCTCGACATGCGCGTCGATGGCGCCGCCAAGATGCGCGCGATCGCCGAGGAGGCCGCGGCGCTGGTGCGCAAGTACAAGGGCGCGTTCAGCGGCGAGCATGGCGACGGCCTGTGCCGCGGCGAATGGATCGAGTGGCAGTTCGGCCCGGCGATCAACGAGGCGTTCCGCGCGATCAAGCAGCAGCTCGACCCGATCGGGCTCTTCAACCCCGGCAAGATCGTCGATCCGCCGCGCATGGACGACGGTTCGCTGTTCCGCTTCGCGCCGCCCACGGCGCCCAGGCCCTACCGCCGCATCGAACTCAAGCCGGTGCTCGACTGGTCGGCCTGGAACGTGAACGCCGACCCGGTGACCGAGGAAACCACCGCGCCCGGCACCGGTGGCGACAGCACCGGCGGTTTGGCCAAGGCCGTGGAGATGTGCAACAACAATGGCCATTGCCGCAAGTTCGATGCCGGCACCATGTGCCCGAGCTACCGCGTGACGCGCGACGAGCAGCACCTGACGCGCGGCCGTGCCAACACGCTGCGGCTCGCGCTCTCGGGCCAGCTGGGACCCGACGCCTTCACCAGCGAAGAGATGCACGAGACCATGGACCTGTGCGTTGGCTGCAAGGGCTGCAAGCGCGACTGCCCGACCGGCGTCGACATGGCGAAGATGAAGATCGAGTTTCTCGACCACTACAAGCAGCGCCACGGCCACACGCTCAAGGACCGGCTGGTGGCCCGCATGCCCGACTACGCGCACCGCGCGAGCCGGGTGCCGTGGCTCATGAACCTGCGCAACACGGTGCCCGGCGCGGCCTGGCTCGGCGAGAAACTGCTGGGCTTTTCGGCCCGCCGCTCGCTGCCCGAATGGCGCTCCGACACCTTCTGGCGCGCCAAGGCCGATCTGCACGGCATGTTCGCCAGCCGCGAGGCCGTGCTGTCGGTGCAGGCGAACGGCGGCCGGGCGGCCGTGCTCTTCGTCGACACCTTCAACGGCACCTTCGAAAGCGAGAACGCGCTGGCGGCGGCCCGCGTGCTCAAGGCCGCCGGCTACACGCTGCACACGGTAGAGAAGCGCGGCGGGCACCACTGCTGCGGCCGCACCTTCCTGGCCAGCGGCATGGTGAGCGAGGCCAAGCGCCGTGCAGAAGCACTGATCGACGCGCTCAGGCCGCTGGCCGAGGCCGGCATTCCCATCGTCGGCCTCGAGCCCTCGTGCCTGCTCACGCTGCGCGACGAAGCCCTGGTGATGGGCTTCGGCAAGAAGGCCGAAACCGTGGCGAAGCAGGCGTTGCTGTTCGAGGAGTTCATTGCGCGCGAGCTGAAGGCCGGCCGCTTCAAGCTCGCGCTGTCGCCGGCCACGGCCCCGATCCTGCTGCATGGCCACTGCCACCAGAAGGCCTTCGGCGCGGTGAGCCCGGTGCTCGAGGTGCTGCGGCTCATCCCGGGTGCCGAGCCCGAACTGATCGAAAGCTCGTGCTGCGGCATGGCCGGCAGCTTCGGCTATGAGGCGCGCCACATCGACGTGTCGATGCAGATGGCCGAAGCCAGCCTGCTGCCGGCGATCCGCGCGCGGCCCGACGCCATCGTGGTTGCCGACGGCACGAGCTGCCGGCACCAGATTGCCGACGGCGCGCAGCGCCAGGCAGTGCACGTGGCGGTGCTGCTGGAGCGGCATCTGCTGCTGCCGGACGCGGGGTGAACGACCCGCCCACGCTGCGGCTCGCGTTTGCGCTCTCGATGGGCGCGGCCGTCTCGCTGGGCATCGCGCGCTTCTCGTATGCGCTCTTGCTGCCGCCGATGCGCGACGACCTGGGCTGGACCTATGCGCTGGCGGGCGGCATGAACACGGCCAACGCGGTCGGCTACCTGGTGGGCGCACTCGCCACACCGGCATTGATGCGGCGCTTCGGCACCGTGCGGCTGTTGATGGTGGGCGCCGTGCTCACGAGCCTGTTCATGGCGGGCAGCGGCTTCGTGAGTGCGGCGCCCGCGCTGCTGCTGCAGCGGCTCTTGGCCGGCATCGCGAGCGCCTGGGTCTTCGTGGCCGGCGGGCTGATGGCCGCGCGGCTCGGCGAGGCCGGCTCCGCACGCGGCGGGCTGCTGCTGGGCATCTATTACGGCGGCACCGGCTTCGGCATCGTGCTGTCGGCGCTCTTGGTGCCGCAGGTGCTGCGCGCCGCCGCCGACCAGCCGCACGGCTGGGCCTGGGCGTGGTGGGCGCTGGCGCTGGCCTGTGCGGCGGGCACCGGGCTGCTGGGCTGGGCGGCGCGCGCGATGCCGGTCCGGCCCGCGGCACCCGCAGCGGCTGCATCGCATGCGGGCTCGGGCGGCGAGGCCGCCACGCTGCGCCGCTTCGGCTGGGCGCTCGCGGGCTACGGCATGTTCGGCGTGGGCTACATCGGCTACATGACTTTCGTGATCGCGCTGCTGCGCGAGCAAGGCGCGGGCACCGCGTTCGTGACCCTGTTCTATGCCTTGCTCGGCCTGGCCTGCATCGCGTCCTCGCGGCTCTGGGCCGGGCTTCTGGAGCGCCACCGCGGCGGGCGGCCGCAGGCGCTGCTCAACGGGCTGCTCGGCATCTCGACGCTGTTGCCGGTGCTGAGCGCATCGGCGGCGGTGGCGCTGGCCTCGGGCCTGATGTTCGGCGCGGTGTTCCTGTCGGTGGTGGCCTCGACCACCGCGCTGGTGCGCCACAACCTGCCGCCCGCGCAGTGGGCGCAGGGCATCAGCGCCTTCACGGTCGTGTTCGCGCTCGGCCAGATCGTCGGGCCGACCGTGACGGGCTGGATCGCCGACGGGCCGGGCGGACTCGCGCGCGGCCTCGTGGCGTCGGCGATCGTGCTGTGGGGCGGGGCGCTGCTGGCCGCGCGCCAACGCCCGCTGCGCGAGGGCGGAGAATGGCGCCCATGACCACCGCTGCCATCGACGACACCGCCTTGCCGATCGACGAAGCGAGCGCGCCGGGCTTCGCCGTGTTCGACACGGCGATCGGCGCCTGCGGCATCGCCTGGGGACCGCGCGGGCTCGTCGGCGTGCAACTGCCGCAGGACGACCCCGGCGCCGACGCCACGCGGCGCCGCATGCGTCAGCGCTTTCCCGCGCTGGCCGAGGCCGCACCGCCCGCGAGCGCACAGCGCGCCATCGCGGCGGTGCAAGCGCTGCTCGACGGCACGCACGACGACCTGTGCCACATCGAGCTCGACATGGCCGACGTGTCGGATTTCCATCGCCGCGTCTACGAGATCGCGCGCCGCATTCCGCCGGGCCAGACCCGCACCTACGGCGAGATCGCGGCCGAGCTCGGCGACCTGGGCCTGTCGCGCGCGGTGGGGCAGGCCATGGGCCTCAACCCGTTCGCCCCCGTGGTGCCGTGCCACCGCGTGCTCGCGGCCGGCAACCGACCGGGCGGCTTCTCGGCCGGCGGCGGTGCGCTGACCAAGCTGAAGATGCTCGACATCGAGGGTGCCACGCCGAACGGGACGCTGCCGTTGTTCTGAGCGCCATGCTGTACTGAAAAAAGCCGAACGCGCGGCGACGACCCCACGCCTGCAGCAACCGCCGCGCTTGGCGACAATCGCCGCGATGCGTTCTCGTTCTCCTTCTTCTCCGTTCTTCAAGATGGCTCTGCTGCTGGGCCTGCTGTCCGCCATCGGCCCCTTCGCCATCGACATGTACCTGCCGGCGCTGCCGGCCATCGGCCAGACGCTCGGCGCCGACATCGGTGCGGTGCAGATGAGCCTCACGGCGTTCTTCCTCTCGCTCGGCGCGGGCCAGCTGCTGTTCGGGCCGGTGTCGGACATGGTCGGGCGCAAGCCGCCGCTTTATGCAGGGTTGGCGCTGTTCGCGCTCGCGAGCGTGGGCTGCGCCCTCGCGACCGACATCCAGACGCTGATCGTGCTGCGCCTGCTGCAGGGACTGGGCGCGGCGGCCGGCATGGCGATTCCGCGTGCGGTGGTGCGCGACCTGCACACCGGCACCGACGCCGCGCGGCTCATGTCGCTGCTGATTCTGGTGTTCAGCGTCTCGCCGATCCTCGCGCCGCTCGTGGGCAGCGCGGTGATCGCGGTCGCGGGCTGGCGCGGCGTGTTCTGGGCGGTGACGATCGCCGCCGTGGCGGGCCTCGTGATGACGGCCGCGCAGCTCGAGGAAACACGGCCGCCTTCGCAGCGCGTCGAGAGCAGCATTGGCAGCGCGCTTGCCGCGTACTGGCTGCTGCTGCGCGACCGGCACTATCTCGGCCTGGTGTTCATCGGCGGCTTCGCGATGGCGGGCTTTTTTACCTACCTGGCCAATTCGTCGTTCGTGATGATCGACCACTACGGGCTCTCGCCCACGATGTACAGCGTGGCCTTCGGCGTGAATGCGGCGGCCTTCATCGGCGCCTCGCAGCTCACCGGGCCGCTGGGCGAACGCCATGGCCTCGTGGCGCTGGTGAAGTTCGGCGTGCTGGCGTCGAGCGTCACCATGCTCGCGATGTTCGCCTACTTCGCGGCCGGCGGCGACAGCCTCTGGGTGCTGATCGTGCTGTACTTCATCGCCTCGGGCTTCATGGGCCTGGTGATCCCGACCACCGGCGTGCTGGCGCTCGAGATGCACGGCGCCATCGCCGGCACGGCCTCGGCGCTGCTCGGTACGCTGCAGATGCTGACCGGCGCACTGGCCATGGCCGTGGTGGGTCTGTTCAGCGACGGGCGGCCGCTGCCGATGGTCACCGGCATGGCGACCGGTGCCCTCGTTTCGCTGGTGCTCACCTGGCTCACGCTGGGCCGCGTGCCCTCCGAGCCCGGCCGCAGGGTGCAGGAGGCGTGAGGGGCGCCCCGGGCACGGAAGCACCGGCCGGCGAGGCGCCGCAGGTCGTCGACGGGCTGCCCCAGCCGGCGCGCCGCAACGCGATGCTGGTCATCATCCTCGGCATCATGGTGGCGGTGCTCGACGGCACCATCGTCAACCTCGCGCTGCCGGGCATCGCGCACGAGCTGCAGGCCAGCCCCTCGCATGCGATCTGGGTGGTCAACGCCTACCAGATCGCCACGCTCGTGATGCTGCTGCCGCTGGCCTCGCTCGGCGATCTGGTCGGCTACCGGCGCGTCTACCTGGTGGGCATGGCGGTGTTCACCGTGGCCTCGGTGGGCGCCATGTTCGCGAATTCGCTGGCCACGCTGATCGCGGCGCGCACCTTCCAGGGCCTGGGCGCGGCGGGGATCATGAGCGTGAATGCGGCGCTGGTGCGGCTGGTGTTTCCTGCGGCGCTGCTCGGCCGCGGCATGGCGATCAATTCGATGGTGGTGGCCACGTCTTCTGTGGCGGGGCCGTCGGTCGCAGCGGCGATCCTGTCTGTGGCCTCGTGGCCGTGGCTGTTCGCGCTCAACGTGCCGCTCGGGGTGCTGGTCTTCGCGCTGGGCCTGAAGTCGCTGCCGTTCAACCGCGTGCCGCCTGCGGCGGGGCTGCGTTTTTCGCCGGTCGACGTGGCGCTCAACGTGCTGATGTTCGCGCTGGTGTTCCTCGGCGTCGACCGGCTCGGCGTGCGCGACCCGGCAGCGGCGGGCGGCGGTCCGGCGTGGTCGGCCTGGGCGATCCTGCTGGCCGGCGTGGCGGTGGGCTTCATCTACCTGCGGCGCCAGCGCCGGCTCGCGGTGCCGCTGTTTCCCATCGACCTGCTGCGCATCCCGGTGTTCGCACTGTCGATGGGCACCTCGGTGGCCGCGTTTTGCGCCCAGATGCTGGCCTACATCGCGCTGCCTTTCCTGTTGCTCGACGCCTACGGTCGCAGCCACCTCGAGGCCGGCCTGCTGATCACCGCCTGGCCGCTCGCGATCGTCGCCATGGCGCCGTTCGCGGGGCGGCTGATCGGGCGCTATCCCGACGGGCTGCTCGGCGGCATCGGCCTCGGCCTGCTGGCGCTCGGCCTGGCGCTGCTGGCCGCCTTGCCCGCGGATCCCGGCAACGCCGACATCGCCTGGCGCATGGCGGTCTGCGGCCTGGGCTTCGGCCTGTTCCAGTCGCCGAACAACCACACGATCGTGACCTCGCCGCCCGCGCACCGAAGCGGTGCGGCCAGCGGCATGCTCGGGACCGCGCGGCTCACCGGCCAGACGCTCGGCGCCGTGGTGCTGGCCGGCGTGTTCAGCATCTGGAGCCCGCACGGCGGCCAAGGGCCGGTGGTGGCGCTGGTGCTGGCCGCTTGTTTTGCCGGCGCAGCGGCAGTTTTCAGCAGTCTGCGGCTAAAGACGACGGGGCACGTGGGCTGAATCGGTTAGGGTACGACCCCATGACGGAAGTACCTGAAACCGTGGTGTGCCCGGGCTGCGATGCGGTGTTCCGCCGCGCGCCCCTCGCGCGCCGCGAAGTGTCGTGCTGCGCGCGCTGCGGCACCGAGCTTTACCGCCACCCCGGCGAACTGCAGCGCACCATCCTGCCGCTGACGCTCGCGAGCCTGATCATGTTCGCCATCGCCAACCTGTTTCCGATCGTCGAAATCGAGCTGCAGGGCCTGCGCAGCCAGACCACGCTGGCCGGCGCGGTGGTGGTGCTGAGCAGCGAGGGCATGTCGATCGTGGCGCTGCTGGTGCTCGCGACCACGCTGCTCTTTCCGCTGCTGCAGCTGTGCATCCTGGCCTACCTGCTGGTGCCGCTGCGGCATCAGCGCCGGCCCGCGGGCTTCGCGATGCTGGTGCGCTCCATGCAGATGCTGCGCCCCTGGGGCATGGTCGAGGTGTTCCTGCTCGGCGTGCTGGTGGCGATCGTCAAGCTCTCGAGCATGGCCACCGTTGTGGCCGGGCCGGCGCTCTGGGCCTTCATGGCGCTCACGGTCATGCTCACGGCGGTGCTGTCGTTCAACCCCAACGCCTTCTGGGAAATGACCTTTCGCCCGCCCGGCGAGCCGCGGGAGGAGGGCGCGTGAGGGGGTTCTATCGCGAAGTACCCGACGACAGCGAAGACACGCCGCTCGCGACCGCCGCCTCGATGGGCCTGCTGGCCTGCCCGCACTGCGACGCCGTATGGCGCGACGCGGCCGAAGGCGAGCGCTGCAACCGCTGCGGCACGCATCTGTACCGGCGCAAGCCGCACAGCCTGAGCCGCACCTGGGCCTTCCTGATCGCGGCCTGCATCATGTACATCCCGGCCAACCTGCTGCCGGTGATGATCACGCGTTCGCTGTTCGGCGCGCAGTACGACACCATCCTGAGTGGGGTGATCTACTTCTGGATCTCGGGCTCCTATGGCCTCGCGGCGATCATCTTCATCGCGAGCTTCCTGGTGCCGCTGTTCAAGCTGACGGTGCTGGTCCTGCTGACAGTGCTCGCCCAGCGCGGCAGCGACTGGCGCCGGCCCGAGCGCGCCAAGCTTTATCACATCGTCGAGATCATCGGCCGCTGGTCGATGCTCGACGTGTTCGTCGTCTCGCTGCTGGCAGGCCTGGTGCAGATCCAGGGCTTCGCGGTGATCCACGCGGGCGTGGGCATCGCAGCCTTCGGGTCGGTGGTGGTGCTGACCATGCTGGCCTCGCTGAGCTTCGATCCGCGGCTCACCTGGGACAGCCGGGAGGCGCAGCAGCAGCAGGCCGAACGCGAACGACGTGGACCATCCAGTGACGACAGGGAAGCAGAACCAGCATGAGTGACAGTGACGAAGACCAAGCCAAAGCCAACGACCAACCAGCGCCGCCGGGCCTGCCGCCGCCGCGCGTGGTGCGCCGTCGCGAATGGCTGCCATCGCTGATCTGGCTGATACCGATCGTGGCCGCGCTGGTCGGCGTGATGCTGGTGGTGCGCATCATCATGGAGCGCGGACCCGAGATTGTGCTCACCTTCGAGACCGCCGAAGGCCTCGAGGCCAACAAGACGGCCGTCAAGTACAAGGACGTGCAGATCGGCACCGTGCAGAGCCTGCGGCTCGCGCGCGACCGCTCGCATGTGCGCGTCACAGTGCAGCTCGGCAAGGACGCCGAGAGCTTCACCGCCGAGGACTCGCGCTTCTGGGTCGTGCGGCCGCGGCTCGACACCTCGGGCATCTCGGGGTTGGGCACGCTGCTGTCGGGTGCCTACATCGGTGCCGATGCGGGCGTGTCGGAAGAGACCGCGAGCGAGTTCAAGGGCCTGGAAGACCCGCCCATCGTGACGCGCGACGCCACGGGCCGGCAGTTCCTGTTGCGCGCCACCGACGTGGGTTCGCTCGACGTGGGATCGCCGGTGTATTTCAGGCGCATCAAGGTGGGTCAGGTCGCGGCCTACGAACTCGACGGCGACGGCCGCGGCGTGACGATGCGCGTGTTCGTCAATGCGCCGTACGACAAGTTCGTGGGCGTCAACACCCGCTTCTGGCAGGCGAGTGGCATCGACGCGCAGCTCAGTGCGAGCGGCTTCACGCTGCGCACGCAGTCGCTCGCGACCATCCTGCTCGGCGGCATCGCCTTCAGCGCGCCCGAGGACGCGATGGGGCCGCGCGCCGAGGAGAACGCGGCTTTCGCGCTTGCGAACGACGAGACCGCCGCCATGAAGGAGCCCGACGGGCCGCCGCAGACGCTGCTGATGTACTTCAACCAGTCGCTGCGCGGCCTGACGCCGGGCGCGCCGGTCGACTTCCGCGGTGTGGTGATCGGCGAGGTCAAGTCGATCGGTGTGGAGTTCGACCGCAACGCGCGCGAGTTCCGCATGCCGGTGCTGGTGCAGGTCTACCCCGACCGGCTGCGACGCCGTGCCGGCGAACACGGCACCGAGTCGCGCTTCTCGCAGCAGGAGCGGCTGCGCTTCCTGGCCGAGAAGGGGCTGCGCGCCCAGCTGCGCAACGGCAACCTGCTGACCGGGCAGGTGTACGTGGCGCTCGACTTCTTCCCCAAGGCACCGCCCGCGAAGATCGACCTCGAGAAGAACCCGATCGAGCTCGCCACCATGCCCAACAGCCTCGACGAGATCCAGTCGCAGGTGCAGGAGATTGCGAGCAAGCTCAACAAGGTGCCGTACGAGCAGATCGCGGCCGACCTGCGCACCACGCTGAACACGCTCAACAAGACGCTGACCACGGCCGAGCAGGCGGTGAGCCGCATCAACAACGACGTCACGCCCGAGCTTGCGGCCGCCATGAAGGACGTGCGCAAGACGGTCAACACGGCCGAGCGCACGCTGGCGGACGACTCGCCGCTGCAGCAGGACATGCGCCAGACGCTGCGCGAACTGACGCGCGCCGCGGGCTCGGTGCGCGTGCTGACCGACTACCTCGAGCGCCACCCCGAATCGCTGCTGCGCGGCAAACCGGACGACAAGAAGAAATGATGAAGAACAGCAAACCAAGCCGACCCTTCGCCTCGCGCGCCGCCCTGGCGGCGGCGGTCGCGCTGCTGGCCCTTGCCGGCTGCGCGAGCAACCCCGACAGCTACTACACGCTGGCGAGCCCGGTACCGGCCGCCGAGGCCGCGCCCTCGACACTCGGCACCGCCGCGCCGATCTACGTCGAGCTGGCGCCCGTTGCCGTGCCCGAGCGGCTCGCCCGGCCGCAGATGGTGGTGGGGCGCTCGGCTGGCAGCGTTCAGGTCGACGTGCTCGAGCAGCACCGCTGGGCCTCGTCGTTCGAGAACGAACTGCGCGATGCCCTGGCGAGCGGCATCGCCGACCGGCTCGGCGCCGTCGATGTCACCAAGGGCGGCCGGCCCAATGCACAGCCCGCATGGCGCATCGCGGTGCAGGTGCGCCGCTTCGATGCGGTCGACGGCGGCCGTGTCAACGCGGCCTTCAGCTGGACGCTGCGCCGCTCCGACGAGGCGCGTTCGATGTCGTGCCAGTTCGAAGCGGGCGAGGCGGTCGCCAGCGGCATCGACGCGGTGGCGCAAGGCGCGCAGCGCCTGACCGCGGCCGCCGCGGCGGCGATGGCGCGCAGCGTGAATGCCGCGCGGGCGAATCCGGCGGCTACCGCATGCCCGGCATGACGGCGTAGCGTGGGTACAGCGCCATGGCTCAGATCGGCAAGCCGCCCTGCGACCACGCGCTGATCCTGCACGGTGCCGCCGCGCATGAAGACGCCTGTCCCGAGGCGTCGAAGCCCTGGGTGCTGGCCGCGGCCATCGTCGGTTCGAGCATGGCCTTCATCGACGGCACGGTCGTCAACGTCGCACTGCCGGCGATCCAGGCCGATCTGCGCGCCACCGCGTTCCAGGCGCAGTGGGTGGTCGAGTCCTATGCCTTGCTGCTGGCAGCGCTGCTGCTCGTGGGCGGCGCGCTCGGCGACCGCTTCGGACGGCGCCGCATCTTCGCCGTGGGGGTCGGGATCTTCGCGCTCGCCTCGGTCGGCTGCGCGCTCGCGGGCAGCGTGCAGCAGCTCATCGCGGCGCGCGCGGTGCAGGGTATCGGCGGCGCCTTGCTCGTGCCGGGCAGCCTGGCACTGATCAGCGCCGCGTTTCCCGAAAAGGAACGTGGCCGTGCGATCGGCATCTGGTCCGGCTTCAGCGGCATCACGGCCGCCGCCGGCCCAGTGCTCGGCGGCTTCCTGGTGGACCATTTCTCGTGGACCTGGGCTTTTCTCATCAACGTGCCGATGGCGCTGCTGGTACTGTGGATCGCCTGGCGCCATGTGCCCGAAAGCCGCGGCGCCTCGGCGAGCGGCGGGCTGGACATCACCGGTGCACTGCTCGCGACCGCCGGGCTCGGCGGCATCGTGTACGCCTTCATCGAGGCGCCGACGCAGCACTGGGATTCGCCCATGGTGCTGGCGGCACTGGGCATCGGCCTGGCGGCGAGTGCCGGCTTCGTCCTGGTGGAGCGCAAGGCGCGCACGCCGATGCTGCCGCTCGGCCTGTTTCGCATCGGCAACTTCAGCGGCGCCAACCTGCTGACCCTGCTGCTGTACGCGGCGCTCGGCGGCGGGCTGTATTTCTTTCCGCTCAACCTCATTCAGGTGCAGGGCTACTCGGCCACGGCGGCGGGCGCGGCGCTGCTGCCGTTCATCCTCATCATGTTCGCGCTCTCGGGCTGGGCCGGGCAGCTCGTCGACCGCTTCGGGCCGCGGCTGCCGCTGGTGGTCGGCCCCGCCATTGCCGCAGCGGGCTTTGCGCTGTTCGCGCTGCCCGGCGTCGGTGCGAGCTACTGGCAAGGCTTCTTTCCCGCCGTGGTGGTGCTGGGCTTCGGCATGACGGTGACCGTGGCGCCGCTCACGACCACCGTGATGAATGCGGTCGGCCCCGAGCAGGCGGGGGTGGCCTCGGGCGTCAACAACGCGGTGTCGCGCGCGGCCGCGGTGCTGGCCATTGCGGTGTTCGGCGTGGTCATGGCCTGGGCCTTCGATGCCACCCTGGCCGAGGGGCTGCGCGGCATGGGCGCCTCGGCCGAGGTGTCCGCCTTGCTCGAGGCCGAGCGCAGCAAGCTCGCGGGCGCTGCGCTGCCGCCCGGCATCGACGCCGACACCGCGGCCGCGCTCAGGCGGCTGGTGGCCGAATCCTTCGTCGCGGGCTTTCGCTGGGTGATGCTGCTGAGCGCCGGACTCGCGGTGCTCAGTGCGCTGAGTGCCTGGCGCATGATCGGCGACGCACGCAGCGGCCGCGCTTGACAAGCACGTGTTGGCTGTTGATACTGAACTTGTCGGTTCATCATCAACAGCCCAGGAGATTCCCATGCAGAAGATCGTTCCCTGCCTCTGGTTCGACCGCAACGGCGAAGAAGCGCTGAAGTTCTACAGCGCGATCTTTCCGAACTCGCGGGTGACCGACACGCTGCTCTGGGGCGAGACCAATCCGGAGCGCCAGGGAACGCTGCTGACGGCGACCTTCGAACTCGACGGGCAGTCCTTCATGGTGCTCAATGGCGGGCCGCACTACAAGTTCACCCCGGCGATCTCGATGGCCGTGCATTGCGAGACCCAGGCCGAGGTCGACCACTACTGGGAGAAGCTGCTCGAAGGCGGCGGCCAGCCCGTGCAATGCGGCTGGCTCACCGACCGCTTCGGCGTCTCGTGGCAGACCGTGCCCATGCCGATGATCCGGATGTTCCAGGACAAAGATTCGGCCAAGGCCGCGCGCGCGATGCGGGCCATGATGAAGATGATCAAGCTCGACATCGCCGAGGTGCAGCGCGCCTTCGACGGCGAGTGAGCCGCCGCCGGCGCGGCCCCCGAGCGGCAGGGCGGGGCAGCTACACCAGCCGCGCGATCGCCTTCTTGCGCCACACCAGCCGGTAGTAGGCCGTCTGCAGCAGCAGCATCGCGCCGAAGGTCACCGGGTACGCATACCAGATGCCGTTGAGCCCGATGCGGTCGCTCAGGATCCAGGCCACCGGCACCTCGAGGCCGAGCAGGCAGACGATCGAGATCAGCGTGGGCACGAGCACCGAGCCGCTCGCGCGCATGATGCCCGACAGCGCCGAGGCCATGCCGAAGATCACCAGGCTCCACAGCATGATGTGCAGCAGCGTCTGCGCGATCTCGATCACGGGCGCGCTCGTGATGAAGAAGCCCATGAGGTGGCGCGAGAACAGGTAGCCCAGCAGCACCAGCCCGCCCGTGAGCACCAGGTTCATCAGCATCGCGGTCTTGGCGATGGCGCCGAGCCGGTCGGCCCGGCCCGCGCCGATGGCCTGCGCGCCGAGGATCGATGCGGTGATGGCGATCGAGATGGCCGGGAACTGTACGTACGCCACCACCTGGTTGACCGCGCCGTAGGCCGCCGTCGCGCTCGAGCCGTGGCTGTTGACCAGCGAGAGCAGCACCACCTCGGACAACGCGACCACGATCATCTGCACGCCCGTGGGCACACCGACCTTGAGCACCGCCTTGAGCAGCTTCGGATCGATGCGCATGCTGCGCAGGAAAGCCAGGTCGGGCGCGAGCGGGCTCTTGCGGCGGTGCAGGCGCCAGCCCATCCACAGCGTCGCCAGCACGAAGGCGAGCACGCTGGCCCAGGCCGCGCTGGCCACGCCGAGCTGCGGCAGCCCGCCCCAGCCGCGGATCAGTGCGGGCGTGACGACCAGGCCTGTGGCCGTCGAGATGAGCAGCGTGAGCAGCGGCGTGACCGTGTCGCCGACACCGCGCAGCATGGCGGTGGACAGCAGGAAGACGAACAGCCCCGGCATCGCGATCAGCATGATGCGGGCATAGCTCGTGGCGTCGGCCAGCACGTCGGGCGGCGTGCCCAGCGCGGCGAGCATCGGCGTGGTGAAGGCGCCGCCGAAGACCGCGATCACCAGCCCCATGAGGACGCCGACGGTGAGCGTGGTGCCGGCCACGGCCTTGGCCTTGGCCGCATCGCGTGCGCCCCAGGCCTGGCCGATCAGCACCGAGGCGCCGGCGCCCAGGCCGATGACGAAGGCGATGAAGAAGAACATCACCGGAAAGAAGCTCGACACCGCGGCCAGCGCGCCCACGCCGATCATCTGGCCGATGTAGATGTTGTTGAGCGTGCCCGAGAGCGACTGCAGGATGTTGCTGAGCAGCATCGGCGCCAGGAAGAACAGGAAGGTCTTCCAGAGCGCGCGCGGTGCACCGACGGGTGCCACCGGCGTGCCCTGCAGGCCGCTCGGGTTGGGTGGGGCGTTTTCGTTGTTCTCGTTCATTCTTGGGGCCAGCTCGCGCCGGCCAGTTCGTGCAGATGGGAGCGCAGGTCGTCGGGCCAGCCGGCGAGGTGTGCCTCGAAGCCGGCGCGGTCGCCCGCGAAGAGCGCGCGGGTGGCTTCCTCGAAACCGGGCAGGTTGCCGGCCATGCCGGTCATCACGCCGTAGGCGGCTTCGCGCGCGGCGCGGGCGGCATCGCGTCCGGCATGCACGCGGCGTGCGTCGTCGACCAGCCGGCGCAGCGCGACCGAGGCGCCGCCGGGCTGGCGCGCGAGCCATTCCCACTGGCGCGGCAGCAGCGTGACCTCGCGCGCGACCACACCGAGCTTCGGACGGCCTACGCCGCGCGGTGGCTCGCCGGGCGCGGCGGCCTCGGGCGAGTGCGCGCCATCGCGCAGGTCGAGGTCGACCTGCATGCCGGTGTGGTCGTCGAAAACGAGGCAGGCCGCAGCGTCGCTGCGCGCGCGCAGCGCGGCGATCACATCGGTGCGCGCGCCGCGGGCCACGCGCTGAAACCCGCTGAAGGCCGTGAAGGAGGTCGGCGGGGCGGCCGAAGGATCGAAGGTCTTGGAAGTCATGGCAGCAGAGAAGTAATTTACCCGGGAACAATTTCGCCAAGCGGGCTTTTCGCACAGCGACCGGAAAAACAGCGCGATGGGCGCGGCGGGCATGCGGTCAGGGCTTGCGCTTGGCAGGGCCGTTGTAGCCCCGCTCGCCGTGGCACCCGCATTCCTCGCACCACAGCGCGAACAGCGCTTCGAGTTCCGCCGCGCGGTCGAAAGCGGGATCGTCCCGCTCCTTCACGCGCGCGAGTTCCTCGAAGTGGAAGGCACCGGCACCGAGCGCGTTCCAGTCCTGCTGCAGCGCGCGGTTGGGGTGCTTGCCCTGGTCGAGCTGGAAGCGCTGGCGATTCATCATGCTGGCGAGGTCGAGGCTCGCCAGCAGCAGCACGCGGCCACTCTGGAGATTGCGGATGGCGAACACGCCGGCGGGGCACACCGTTTCCTTGTAGTGGCGCGTGAGGGCGCGCCGGGTTTCGTGTGAGAGCGTCATACCTCAATTTTGCCCGGGTAAAATTTGTTGGTCAATATACCCGGGTAAAAATAAGCCGGGTCGGCGCGGGAATGTCGCTATGGCAAACTTCCGCGCTTCATTCGACCAACGCGACCGGCCCCGCCGATCGCAGCGACAGGGACGCCACTCAGCAATGCAGAAAATCATTCGCCAGCTCGCCGCCGAGATCAAGGTGGGGGAGCATCAGGTGAAGGCCGCCGTCGAGCTGCTCGACGGGGGCGCCACGGTTCCATTCATCGCGCGCTACCGCAAGGAGGTGACCGATGGCCTCGACGACATCCAGCTGCGCGAACTCGAAGCCCGGCTTTCGTACCTGCGCGAGCTCGAGGACCGCCGCGCCGCGGTGATCAAGGCCATCGACGAGCAGGGCAAGCTCACGCCCGAACTGCGCGCCGCGATCGAGCTCGCGCCGACCAAGCAGGAGCTCGAGGACCTGTACCTGCCGTTCAAGCAGAAGCGCCGCACCAAGGGCCAGATCGCGCGCGAGTTCGGCATCGAGCCGCTCGCGGACAAGCTCCTGGCCGATCCGACGCTCGATCCCGCGGCCGAGGCCAAGGCCTTTCTGCAGCCCGCCACCACGCTCGACGACGGCAAGCCCGGCCCCGATTTCTCGACCGTGCCCGCAGTGCTCGACGGCGTGCGCGACATCCTGTCGGAACGCTGGGCCGAGGATGCGGTGCTGGTGCAGCGCCTGCGCGAATGGCTCTGGAACGAAGGCCTGCTCAAGTCGAGCCTGATGGCCGGCAAGGACGAGAACAACCCCGACGTCGCCAAGTTCCGCGACTACTTCGACTACGACGAGCCGATCGGGCGCGTGCCTTCGCACCGTGCGCTCGCGGTGTTCCGTGGCCGCTCGCTCGAGATCCTGGACGCCAAGCTCGCGCTGCCCGTCGAACCCGAACCGGGCAAGCCCAGCGTCGCCGAGGGCCGGATCGCGCTGCACCTGGGTTGGAGCCATGCCGGCCGCCCGGCCGACGACCTGATCCGCAAGTGCGTGGCCTGGGCCTGGCGCGTGAAGCTCGCCCTGTCGACCGAGCGCGACCTGTTCACGCGGCTGCGTGAAGAGGCCGAGAAGGTCGCGATCAAGGTGTTTGCCGACAACCTGCGCGACCTGCTGCTCGCCGCACCCGCCGGCCCGCGCGTGGTGATGGGCCTGGACCCCGGCATCCGCACCGGCGTGAAGGTGGCCGTGGTCGATGCCACCGGCAAGCTGGTCGAGACGGCCACCGTGTTCCCGCACGAGCCGCGCAAGGACTGGGAAGATTCGCTGCACACGCTCGGCAAGCTCTGCGCCAAGCATGGCGTGAACCTGATCGCCATCGGCAACGGCACCGCGAGCCGCGAGACCGACAAGCTGGCGGCCGACCTGATCAAGCTCATCGCCAAGATGGCCGCACAGGCCGGCGCACCCGAGATGACGGTCGAGAAGGTGGTGGTCAGCGAGGCCGGCGCCTCGGTGTATTCGGCGAGCGAATTCGCCTCGCAGGAGATGCCCGACGTGGACGTGAGCCTGCGCGGCGCCGCCAGCATCGCGCGCCGTCTGCAGGACCCGCTGGCCGAGCTGGTCAAGATCGATCCCAAGAGCATCGGCGTGGGCCAGTACCAGCACGACGTGAACCAGAGCGAGCTTGCGCGCACGCTGCAGACGGTGGTGGAGGATTGCGTGAACTCGGTCGGCGTCGACCTCAACACGGCAAGCGTGCCGCTGCTGAGCCGCGTCTCGGGGCTGTCGGGCAGCGTGGCCAAGGCGGTGGTGCGCTGGCGCGAGGCCAACGGCGCGTTCTCCACGCGCAAGCAACTGCTCGACGTGACGGGCTTCGGCCCGAAGGCCTTCGAGCAGAGCGCGGGCTTCTTGCGCATCCGCGGCGGCGCCGACCCGCTCGACATCACCGGCGTGCACCCCGAGACCTATCCGCTGGTCGAGCAGATCATCGTCAAGACCGGCAAGCCCATCGCCGAGCTGATGGGCCGCGCCGACATGCTCAAGACGCTCAAGCCCGAGCTGTTCGCGAACGAGAAGTTCGGCGTCATCACGGTCAAGGACATCCTCGGCGAGCTCGAGAAGCCCGGCCGCGACCCGCGTCCCGACTTCAAGGTGGCGCGCTTCAACGACGGGGTGGACGACATCGCCGACCTCGTCGAGGGCATGATCCTCGAGGGCACCGTGAGCAACGTGGCGCAGTTCGGTGCCTTTGTCGATCTGGGCGTGCACCAGGACGGCCTGGTGCATGTGAGCCAGCTGAGCCACAAGTTCGTGAACGATGCGCGCGAGGTGGTGAAGACCGGCGACATCGTCAAGGTCAAGGTGATGGAAGTGGACGTGGCGCGCAAGCGCATCGGCCTGTCGATGAAGCTCGACGCCGCACCCGCGCGCCGCGACGGCCCGCGCGACAACCGCTTCGAAGGCGCAGGCCGCGGCCAGCAAGGGCCGCGCCGCGACAACGCGCCGCAGCCCGCGGGGCAGATGGCCAGCGCGTTCGCGAAGCTGCAGGGACTGCGCCGGCCCTGAGCCGGCCAGGCGAGGCTACTTCGCTGCCGTGTCGCGGCGCGGCAGCTTCCAGTCGGGCCGCACGAAGTGGCAGGTGTAGCCGTTCGGGAGGCGCTCCAGGTAGTCCTGGTGCTCCGGTTCGGCCTCCCAGAAAGGCCCGGCCGGATCGACTTCGGTGACGACCTTGCCCGGCCACAAGCCCGAGGCATCGACGTCGGCGATGGTTTCCAGCGCCACGGCTTTCTGTTCGGGCGAGGTGAAATAAATCGCGGAGCGGTACGACGTCCCCAGGTCGTTGCCCTGCCGGTTGCGGGTGCTCGGATCGTGGACCTGGAAGAAGAACTCCAGCAGCGCGCGGTAGCTGGTCTGCGCCGGGTCGAACACCACCTCGATGGCTTCGGCATGCGAGCCGTGGTTGCGGTAGGTGGCGTTGGGCACGTCGCCACCGGTATAGCCCACGCGGGTGCGCAGGACACCGGGCATCTTGCGGATCAGGTCCTGCATGCCCCAAAAGCAACCTCCTGCGAGGATGGCGGTTTCTGTTGAACTCATGGTGGTGCTCCTTGAAGGTCCGGCATGCGCACGCGCGCGCGGCCGGAACCTGGATCAGGTGACGCTGGATGCGAGGAATTCAAGCGAGTTCGAAAGGCTGCGTACCAAGGGACGCGAGGCGATGTTGCTAAACTAGTCATCTAACTAGTCTGAAAGATCGCAATGAAGACTTGGCCAGTACAGGACGCGAAGGCGCGTTTCAGTGAATTTCTCGATGCATGCCTCGCCGAAGGGCCGCAAATGGTGACCAAGCGTGGCGCCGAAGCGGCCGTGCTGGTTCCTGCGGCGGAATGGCGGCGGCTGCATGCCACAGCCAGGCCGTCGCTGAAGGACCTGCTGCTCGCGACGGAAGCGCGCACCGATCTCCTCGTGCCGCCGCGCGGTGCCGCGCGCCGGCGCCGGGTCGCATCCATGCGCTGAGGACAGCCATGTACCTGCTCGACACGAACGTCATCTCCGAACTGCGCAGACCCCGCCCGCATGGTGCGGTGCTCGCATGGCTGACGCCGATCGCTGACGCCGACCTGCACCTGTCGGCGGTCACGCTGGGCGAGATCCAGGCCGGCATTGAACTCCCGCGCGAACAGGATTCAGCGAAGGCCGCCGAGATCGAGCAGTGGGCCGCGTTGGTGGCCGCGTCCTACAACGTGCTGCCGATGGATGCCGAAACCTTCAGGCTCTGGGCAAAGCTGATGCATCGCAGTTCGAACACCCTGTACGAGGACGCGATGATCGCCGCCACGGCCAAGCAGCACGCGCTGACCGTCGTGACGCGCAACGTCGGCGACTTCGCGGGTTTCGGTGTCAATGTGCTCGATCCCTTCGCGCAACGATGAAAGCCCTGCGCATCTACGCCGGCCCCGCGGCCCGCAGGCACATCGAACAGCACGGCCTGCGCCCGCATGACGTGCGCACGATCCCCGGCGCGGCGGGCGGGCCCAGGGGGTTGGTGCTCGGGCCGCTGGACCGCTTCATCTTCGGGCGCTGGCTCGCCCGGTCGAGCCAGCCGGTCGACCTGGTGGGCGCATCGATCGGCGCCTGGCGGCTCGCGACGGCCTGCCTGGCCGATCCGCAGCAGGCCTTCGAGCGCTTCGAGCACGACTACGTGCGCCAGGAGTTCGACATCCCGCCGGGGCAGAAGCGGCTCAGTCCGCCCCAGCTCAGCGAACGCTTTGCCGAAAGCCTGACCACGTTCTATGGCGGGCGCATCGGCGAGGTGCTCGGGCATTCGCGCTACCGGCTCCATGTGGTGACCTCGCGCGGGCGCCACATCCTGGGGCGCGAGGGCAGGGCGCGCACGCCCTTCGGCTACCTGGGCGCCTTTGCGACCAACAGCGTCTACCGCAAGGGGCTGGGCGCATGGCTCGAGCGCTGCGTGTTCTCGACGCCGGGCGCTGCGCTGCCTTTCGGCACGCGCGACTTCCGCACCCGCCAGCATGCACTCAGCGAAGCGAACTTCAACCTCGTGCTGCAGGCCTCGTGCGCCATTCCCTTCCTGCTGTCCGCGGTGCACGACATTCCGGGCGCGCCGCGCGGCGCCTACTGGGACGGCGGCATCACCGACTACCACCTGCACCTCGACTACCAGCCGGCGGACGAAGGCATCGTGCTGTACCCGCATTTCCAACGCGCGGTGGTGCCGGGCTGGCTCGACAAGGGCCTGCGCTGGCGCCACCGGGCGACCGGCTTCCTCGACCGCATGGTGGTGCTCGCGCCCGACCCGGCGTGGGTGCGCTCGCTGCCCAACGGCAAGCTGCCCGATCGCAAGGACTTCATTCACTTTGCGCACGACACGCCGGCACGCGTGGCCGCGTGGCACCAGGCCACGCGCGAGGCCCAACGGCTTTCGGACGAGTTCGAGGCCTGGCTCGACGCAGGTGCGGAATGCGTGCGCGACGTGCTGCCGCTCTGAGAAAACCGCGCACGCGCGCGGCGGGCAAACCCTGACCTCGGCGCCGCGGCTGCGCTTCGAGAATGAACGATTCCTTCCGTCAGAGAAAGCCGCCTTCATGTCCTCGATCAGAATCTCGCGCCGCCATTTCACGCTCGCTGCCGCAGCCGCCGCGAGCAGCAGCCTCGCCGTTCCCGCCTTCGCCCAGTCGGCCTGGCCCAACAAGCCGGTCCGCATCGTCGTGCCCTACACGCCGGGAGGTTTCACCGACCAGATGGCGCGGCTGGTGCAAGTGGGGCTGCAGGCCCGGCTCGGGCAACCCGTGCTGATCGACAACAAGCCTGGTGCCAACAGCCTGATCGGCGTCGACGCGGTGGCCAAGGCCGCGCCCGACGGCAGCACCTTCGGCGTGGTGATCGCGGCCTATGCCGCCAACACCACGCTCTATCCCAAGCTGCCCTACGACCCGCAGAAGGACCTCACGGGCGTGTCGCTCATGGGCGTGTCGCCGCTGCTGGCCGCCGTCAACATCGACGCGCCGTTCAAGACCGCGCGCGACCTGATCGCCTATGCGCGCGCCAATCCGGGCAAGGTGAGCTTCGGCTCGTCGGGCAACGGCTCGGCCGCGCACCTGACGACCGAGCTCTGGAAGTCGCTCACGCAGACCTACATGATCCACATCCCGTACCGCGGCGCCACGCCCGCGCTCACCGACCTGATCGGCGGGCAGATCCAGCTCTTCTTCGATGCGCCCACGGGCCTGATCAACCAGGCCAAGGCCGGCAAGGTGCGGCTCATCGGCGTGTCGGGCGACAAGCGCCTGGCCGCGGCGCCCGAGGTGCCGACCTTCATCGAGCAGGGTTTCGCGGGCTTCACCGGCAGCACCTGGGCCGGCATGATCGCGCCCGCTGGCACGCCGCGCGAGATCGTCAAGCGCATGTCCGACGAGGTCTCGCGCATCATCAAGAGCGACGAGACGCGCGCGAAGCTCGATGCCATGGGCACCATTCCCGCAGGCAGCACGCCCGAAGAGTTCGATGCCTTCATTGCGGCCGAGACCACCAAGTGGGCCAAGGTGATCCGCAGCGCGGGCGTGAAGCTCGAATAGCGCCGCCGGACTATGCGGCGAGAACCAGGACCTTGAACTGGCTCGGCACGATCCGCATGCCGACGATGTTGCAGCGGTTCTGCACCGACAGGCTCGTCATGCGCGTGCACGGCGTGCCCTTCAGCAGCACGGTGAAGGCGCCCGTGATATGGCGCGAGGGGCCCATCACCGTCTGCGACACCACGCCCATGAGCACGCCCGCGTTGTCGCCGTTGGTGATCGGCGTCACCGTGGCCATGTTGTGCGCCGGGGTGCCGCCGTAGAGGATGTTCCATGCGTTCGGAATCGCGGTCGGGCCGAGCGCGACATTGGGGTAGGGGATCGGCAGCGCAGGCGGCGTCTTGCAGACGTCGGGGAAAGCGAGGTCCACGCCCATCATCTGTGCATTGGCGAACATGTGTCGTTGCTCCTTCGTTTGCGTGGCGGGTTCAGCCCATGTGGATCTGCTCGGCGTCGACCTTGACCAGCGCCTTGCTGCTGACCAGGGTGTTCTTCGCATGCAGGCGCATCGTCTCCGTAGCCTGCATGTCGATCTGGCCGGCACGCACCTGCTCGACCTCTTCGGTCAGGCGGAAGCTGGAGCGCGTGAGCACGCTGAGCCGGTCGAGCACCGTCTCGAGCGTGCGGCCGACGAAGCGTGCGACCAGCGTCGTCACGCGCACCTCGGCACCGCGGTAGTCCAGGTCGGTCAGCTCGACCTGCGCCTTCTGTGCCTGCAGGTTGAACTCGGTCGCGCGAAGGTCGAGCTGGGTGTCGGCCTGCAGCGCGATGCCGCCGTTGCGTGCGTGCAGCGTCAGGTCGCCGTTCACCACGAGCTGCGAATGGCTTGGATCGGCCTGGGCGACGACCGCGATCAGGTAGAGCTGCTCGCGCTCCGGCCCCGCCACGAGCACGGTGTCGCCGAGGGCCGGCTGCAGCAGGCAGCTCGCCGCGCGCGTGCAGTTCCAGCGTTCGCCGCCGGCCTGCGCGGCGACGCGGTAGCCGTCGCTGCCGAGCGCCTCGGTGACGGTGCCGAGGGCGCTGCCGTTCCAGGCCGTCGAGGGCGTCGCCGGCAGCGGCCGGCGCAGCAGCGCGTGCATCTCGTCGGGCATGGCCTCGGCGGGCGCCGGGCCGGCTTCGGGCTGTCGAGCAGTGCGTGGATTCATGGCGTGGTCTCCTCGGAGGGGCCGGAAGGGCTGGAGCTGGGCGGCAGCGGACGGCCGAAGGTGTCGCGGCCTGCGCGCTGCGGGCGCAGCCGCCGTGCCGCCGAGAAGCGCTCGGCCTCGAACAGCGCGGGGTCGCTGTCGAGCACGCCGAGGCGGTCGCTCCATCGCGTGCCGGCCTGCAGCGCACGATGGGTCTGGGTGCGCTGGAACACCGCGCCGCGCATGTCGGCGTCGCTGAGGTCGGCATAGGCGAAGTCGGCATACACCAGATGGCTGCGTGCGAAGGAGGTGCGCCGGCACTGCGCGCGGTGAAACACGCATTGCGTGAGCTGCGCATCCGACAGGTCGGCGTCGTCGAGCAGGGCATCGACCCAAAGGCTCTGATCGAAGCGCGCGCCGCGCGCGTCGGCATGCCGCAGGTCGGCCTCGGGAAAGAGACACTGCGGTGCCTCGACGCCGGTGAGCACCGCGCGCGCCAGCTTCGCGCCCTTGAAGTTGCATTGGCTCAACTGCGCCCGATCGAAGTTGCAGCCGCGCAGGTCGGCATCGATGAACTGGCACAGGTGGAACCATTGACCGGAGAAGTCCTGCCCCGCGAGGTCGGCCTCGCTGAAGATGACGTTGTGGAAGCTGGCGCCCGCGAAGTGCGCGCCGCGCAGTTCGGCGCGGTAGTACACGGTGGTGTTCAGCGCCACCTCTGCAAAGCGGGTCTCCGCGAGATTCGATTCGCCGAACACCGCCTTCGTCAGGTCCGCGCGCAGGAAGTCCGCGGCCTGGAGCTGGCTCTGGTGGAAGGTGGCGAGCCCGGCCGCGGCCTCGGCGAAATCGGCTTGGCGCAGGTCGCAGCCGCTGAAGGTGGCCCGGCCCATCGCGGCGCCGCGCAGGCTTGCGCCGGACAGTGCGCACTGGTGGAAGGCGGCGCGCTGCAGGTCGGCGCCATCGAGCACCGTGGCCTCGAACCGGCAGGCGTCGAAGGCCGACTCGCCAAGGCGCACGCCGCGCAGGCTGGCCCCCGAAAAGTCGCATTCACGCAGTGCGCCGCCGCGCAGGTCGAGGCCGTCGAAGTTCATGCCCTTGAAGTCCTGCCCCTGGATGTGTTCGCCGGTGCGGAGTTTCTGCGCCAGAGTCTCCGGCGTCATTGCACCGGATCCGCCGCGCGGCGCGGGAGGGTCTTCGCCTGCTCGAGGTAGGCGCCGCGGGTTTCGGTCACTGGGTCGATCACCGACTGGGACACGTCGGCGCGGAACAGGTTGGCGTCGCGCAGGTCGGTGCCGACGAAGCGGGATTTCTGCAGATGCGCATTCATGAGGTTGGCGCCGGAAAGCGAGGCGTGCGTGAAGTCGGCGCGGATGAAAAGGCTGTCGGGTGCGTCGATGGCGCTCAGGTCGGCGCCGACGAGCGCGCAAGACGACAGGTCGCAGGTGTCGAGCGTGGCGGCGACAAAGCGCGCGCCATCGAGTGGCATCTCGCGCAGGCTGCAGTGCAGCAGCGTGGCACCTTCGAAATCGGCGTTGCGCAGGCTGCTGGTGCCCACGAAGCAGCTGGTGCGCAGCGTGGCGCCGCGAAACACCACGCCGGTGTCGCCCGGCGTGTGGGCCCAGGCGCATGCTTCGAGCGAAGCGCCCGAAAAATCGAGGCGCTCGACGTGGCACGAGATGAGCCCGAACTTGTGCAGCCGTGCCTCGCGAAAACTGCAGTCGACGAGCCGGCTGCCTTCGAGCAGCGTGACGTAGTCGAGCTGCGCGGTGTCGAAGCGGCAGCCTTCGAAGTGCATGCCGAAGAGGTTCAGGTGCGCGAGCCGCGCGCCGCCGAAGTCGCAGTGGTCGAAGCGGGTCTTCTCCATCGTGGTCTCGTGCAGCGCCGCGCCGGCGAACGAGGTGTGCGCGCAGTGCGCGAGGCTCAGGTTGGCCTGGTGCAGCACGCAGCCGGCCAGTGACGCGCGCGACAGGTCGGCGCGCACCAGCACGGCTTCGGTCGCATCGGCGCCGTCGAGTTGCGCGCCCGCGAGGCTGGCGCTTTCGAGCAGCGTGCGGCGCAGCGCCGCGCCGCGCAGGTCCATGCCCGAGAGGTCGGCGCCGGTCAGGTCCATGCCGGAGAGGTCGCGCGTGGTGGCCATGATGCCGCGCACACGCTCGCGCACCTCGGCGGCACGATCGCCGTCCAGCGCATCGGCCGCGGCCTGGTGCTGCGCGCCGAACCGGTACATGTCGATCAGCCCGCGCCGCCCGCGTTCGGCCGCCTTCTCGAGTTCGCGCTGCTGCGCGGGCGGCATCTGCGGGCTGCGCGTGGCGGGCGCGATGCCGAGCATGCCCTTCATCACGCTCTTCGCGTCGAACGCTGGCGGGCCCTTGACCTGGGTGCGGTCGGCGTTCTCCACCATCTCGCCGGTGTCGAAGCCGACCTTGCGCGACTGCACCGCATTGGCCTTGCCGTGCTCGGCGAGTTCGCGCCGGGCCTCTTCGAGCCTGGTCGTCTGTTCGCGCTCGTAGGCCCTGGCCTGCGCCATGAACTCGGGCAGCTCGCTCAGCGTGGGCATGCGCGTGAAGGGCTCGGGCACCGGGCGCTCCCTGAAGTGGCGCGCCTTGTGTCCCGCGGCCATGCCATGCCGTGCGATGTCCTCGCGCAGCAGGCGGGCGCGCTCCTGCATGTTGCGCATGAGCGGCGATTCCTCCTCGTCCTGCGCGGTGCGGTCGATCCACGGCCCGATGCATTCGGCGGGCAGCAGTTCCTCGTCGCGGAAGGTGTAGAGCGCGCCGGTCTCGGGGTTGCTGCGGCGCTGCAGGGTTTCGAGGTAGTGCGCGAGCGAGCGGGGCGGCTCGGCGGCGCGTTCGATGGCCGGCATGACGTGCGTGACGTCGGCGGCGTCGTCTTCCGCGATGTCGGTCTCCCCGTGGAAGATCAGCGCGATCTGCTCGCGGTGCGGAAAGAACCAGGCGGTGGTGAGCCGCAGGTCGATCTCCTCGAAGCGCTCGGGCTCCGCACTTGCGCCCGCGCCGGTCCGGCGCGCGATGAAGCCGCGGGTGCGCCAGTCGGGCAACCGCCCGCGCTGCACGGGCTCGGCCGGATGCATGTTGAGGATCTGGTAGGGCGTGCCGCCGGCGATGCGGTCGTCCTGCGGCCAGCGCTGCGCGGGCGCGGCGGCGTTGAAGAGCCGCCAGTCCATGTCTTCGGCAAAGCCGGGAAAGAGGTTCTCGCGCCAGTGCGTGCCGTAGTCGCTGCCGATCAGGCGCATGCGCGAGGGCCAGCTCACGTCGATGGCGCCGGGGCAGGCCGGTTCGACGGCGCGTCCGGGGTGGTCGATGCGGCGGTTCGGATGCTCCACGTTGGGCAGGCGCTGCACCTGCAGGCCCTCGACGAGTTCGGGTTGGTGCCCGATGCCCAGCGGGTTGTCGGCACAGGCGGGACCGCCGAAGGCGCGCGTCCAGTCGAGCCGCATCGATTCGAAGGGCTGCGGCGCGCTCGCGCGGCCGTCGATCCAGTAGCGGTCGCCGAAGACCACGAACTGCCGCACCAGCGCGCCCACCTGGAGCTCGACCGCGCAGGCGGTCTTCTCGGCCTGGTGGTGCGTATAGGCATGGCCCGTGGCAAGGAACTCGGCGCAGGGCTTGGGCATGCCGAGGTCGATGGCACCGGTCGGGCCGAGCTCCTCGGAAACCGTCTTCCAGAACTCGATCTCGGGCAGCAGCACGGGCTTTTCGTCCATCGAGACCATGCCCATCACGGTGAGCGCCAGGCGCTGCCGGCCCGAGCGCAGGAAAGGCCGCGTGATGACGCTCAGCCGCAGAGGTTTGACGGTTTTCACGCGGAGGCGCGGGGAATCTCGAGCGGCGTGCGCGAGCGGTCGATGGCGAGGATCGACGCATCGTTCGGGTCGCGCAGCAGGTGCACCGGCTTGCCGGGCACCGCGAACTGCGGCACCAGTCCCTCGTCGATCAGCGTGCGCACCACCGCAGGCCGTTCGGCCCATGCCGCATCGTTGTCGACCAGCCGCAGCGCCAGCTCGACGGCACACACCTTCTGCCCCTGCGTGCCGCCGCGGGTCAGCTCGTTCTCGGAACGCTTGAGCGACTCGACCACGGCCTCGGCGGGCACGCCGGTCTGCGCCAAGCGCTCCCAGGTCTTTGCCTCGGCCGAATAGATGCGGTTCTCGTGCGTGGCCACGATCACCACCGAGGCCGCCACCACGAGCATCGATCCCATCAGCACCGCGAAGACGATCCAGAGAATGATTTCCATCGTTGCCGATTCGCTCCAGGCCTTGTCAGGCCACCAGTGTCAGGACCTTGAACTTCGCCGCCAGGCCGCCGGTGGCGATCAGCATGCCCTTGTTCGCGATCGACAGCCCCGTGGCCTTGACCTCCATCGGCTCGTTCTTGAGCGAGAACAGGGAGACATCGATCTTGATGGTGGCGATCTGCGCGTTGAGCACCGCGTAATACTGCAGGCGCGCGCCCCACACGTCGAGCGACACGCCCACGAGGCTCACCCGGATTCCCACGCCGCCGATGCGAACGAGCCGCCAGTCGCCGCTGGTGGCGTAGTTGTTGTTGTAGACGTTGGAATTGTTCGTGTAGTTGTTCGTCGTGTTGTTGTAGGTGGTCGACGTGGTGTTGTAGACGTTGGTGTTGATGACGTGCTGCGTCGTGTTGTGGATGTGGTTCGTGGTGTTGAATATCACGTCGGGCGAGGTGTGCACCGTGGGCCCGGTCACCACCGTGTTCGACGGGCCGTTGACGGTCACGTTGTTGATCGTGTTGACCGTGTCGTTGCGCCCGCCGCTCACGAAGCGGATCTCCTGGCCGTCGATGGTGCCGTTGAAGCCGCCCGAGATCGCCAGGTTCACGCCGCCGCTGATGGTGTCGTTCAGGCCGCCGCTGAGGGTGCGCGTCTTCCCGCCCGTGATGCTCTGCGTGACGCCGCCGTCGACCGTCTCGCTGAAGCCGCCGGTCACGTCGCGGGTGTCGCCGCCGGTGATGGTTTCCTTGGCGCCGGCCGTGATGTCGCGCGTTTCGCCGCTCAGGTAGGTGGACGACTCGTGGCCCTCGATGCGCGTGGTGCGCGTGCCGCCGGTGGTGTGCGTCTCGTCGGTCTCGACCTCGACGTCGAGGTTGCGCTCGGCATGCAGCAGGATCTGCTCGGCGCCCGTGCGGTCCTCGAAGCGCAGCATGTTGGCCTGGTTGGCCGCGCCGCCGCTGCTGGAGCGTGTGAGGATGCCGCTGGCCGTGGCGTTGGCGGGCAGCTCCCACGGCGGCATCTGGTCGTTGTTGTAGACGCGGCCGGTGATGATCGGCCGGTCGGGCTCGCCGCCGATGAAATCGACGATCACTTCCTGGCCGACGCGCGGCATGTGCATGGTGCCGAAGTTGGCGCCGGCCCAGCTGCTCGACACCCGCACCCAGCACGAGCTGTTCTCGTCGGCTTGGCCGTAGCGGTCCCAGCGGAACTGCAGCTTCACGCGGCCGAAGCGGTCGGTCCAGATCTCTTCGGGGCCGACGACGGTGGCGGTCTGCGGGCCGTTGGTGCGCGGCTTCGGCGTCTTGCGCGCGGGGCGAAAGGGCACGCTCGACGGCAGCACGGTGAAGTCGAACTGGCAGATCGACTCGGTGGTCCCGGTGGAATAGTCGGGTTCCTGCAGGTCGTAGCGCGTCTCGGTGACGAGGTATTCGCGGTTGTCCGATTCGCGCGGGCAGTGCGTCATCTCGAACAGGTAGCCCGGCGCCATGCCGACCACGTTGGTGTGGCCCGCGGCGAGTTCGTGCGCGCCCTGCAGCTCCTGCAACCGGATCTTGGCGTAGGTGTCGCCCTGCTGGTGTTCGCTGTAGCCGCCGAGCCATTCATAGACTTCGTAGCTCGAATGGTCGTGGCCCTTCGGGTCCTGGCGCACGCTCTGCAGCGAGGCGCGCGACTTCCTGAAGTCGAAGTCGTCGAGCATCACCCGGCCGGCGGTGATCTGCTCGGCCACGCGCCACTTGTCGATGCATGGTTCCATCGCATGCAGCACGCGGTCGCGCGAGCGGTAGGCGATGCGCGGGTAGGCCGGCAGCTTGCCGTAGCTGCCGGTGTCGTCGGCCAGCACCAGCATGTGGGTGTTGCGCGAATGCTCGAAGTGGTAGGCGATGCCTTCGTGCTCCATGAGCCGGCTCACGAACGCGAAATCGCTTTCCTGGTATTGCACGCAATATTCCCAGGGGCGGTAGTTGCCGGTGAGGCGCTTCTCGAATTCGAAGCCGTATTTGCCGAGCACCTCGTCGAGCACCTCGGGCACGCTCTTGTTCTGGAAGATGCGGCAGTCGGTGGTGCGCGTGAGGAACCAGAGCCACGGCTGCACCAGCGCGCGGTACACGTAGTGGCGGCCGGTTTCGTTGGCGCGGCCCACGAGCTCGAAGCGCACCACGATGCCGTTGAGGTGGCGCGGCGTGGCGCCATCGGTGATCTCGAGCGTGAGCGAGGTGCCGAGCAGCTTCTTCAAATCGAGGTTGAAGCTGGGGCTGACCATGTCGACCTCGAACTCGAACAGCTGCGAGAGGCCTTCCTGTCCCCGCATCGCGCGGAACTTGAGCTGCTCGGCGGTCAGTGCGGTGTGGACCTGGACGGTACGCGTCATTCGGATTTCCCTGGCTACCTGGGGCTGCTGCGGTTGCAGGCCTTCGGAAACAGTCTAGGAAATGCTTATGTCATGTGGATGACGTGCGGGCTTTGGTGATGGCTGTCGTTCAGGGCGCGTGCCCAGGCCACCGGGTACTCCCCTCCGCGAATGTCCCCCGCCTTCGGCTCCTCCTTTATTTCGCTGCGGGGAGCACCCGGTACCCTGGGCACAGGGCACGGTCGTCGTGCATCGCGGATCAACCACCGCTCTGTGCACGATCACGCCGATGGGGTGCCTTGCGCAGCGAAATAAAGGAGGAGGGCGAAGCCCGGGGGACATTCGCGGAGCAAGGTACCCCGTCGGCGTGGTCGCCGCCCTGAACGGCCGCCCCCGAACAGAGCAGCGGACGACACGCCCCTACATCGACGCTTCGAGCATCGCCGTGTAGTCGTCGCGCGACGCCAGCCGCGGATTGGTCTTGTGGCAGTGGTCGGCCATGGCGCCGTCGATGATCTTCTCGAACATCGCGGCCGTCACGCCCACTTCGGCCAGGCCCTTGGGCATGCCCAGGCGCGCGTTCATGTCGCGGATCGCCTCGGCCAGGTCGCCGGCCGAATCGAGGTGCATGGCCTGCGCCATGCGCTGCAGCCGCTGCTCTTTCTGGACCGATTCGGCCCCCGCATTGAAGCGGATCACCGCGGGCAGGAAGAGGGCGTTGAGCGTGCCGTGGTGCAGCCGCGGGTCGACGCCGCCCAGGCTGTGGCTCAGCGAGTGCACGCAGCCCAGGCCCTTCTGGAACGCCATGGCGCCCTGCATCGATGCGCTCATGAGGTTGAGGCGCGCCTCGCGGTCGCTGCCGTCGTTGGTGGCGCGCTCGATGTGGCCCCAGGCGCGCTCCAGGCCATCGAGCGCGATGCCGTCGGCCGGCGGGTTGAAGGCCGCCGACATGAAGGTTTCCATGCAGTGCGCAATGGCGTCCATGCCGGTCGCGGCAGTGAGCCGGGGCGGCAGGCCGAGCGTGAGCTCTGGGTCGCAGATCGCGGCCTTGGGCATCAGGAACCAGCTGTGGAAGCCGAGCTTGCGGTGGTCGTCCACGATGACGATCGCGCCGCGCGCCACTTCGCTGCCGGTGCCGCTGGTGGTGGGCACCGCGATGATCGGCACCACGCGCTCGGTGATCTTAGGCGAGCCGCCTTCGATGGTGGCGTAGGTCTTGAGCGGGCCGTCGTGCGTGGCCGCGATCGCCACGCCCTTGGCGCAGTCGATCGCCGAGCCGCCGCCCACGGCGATGAGCCCGTCGCACCGCGCGCTGCGGTACATCTCGACCGCCGCGCGCACCGCGGCCTCGGTGGGGTTGGAGGGCGTCTGGTCGAACACGGCGACGTCTTCAATGTCGGTGAGGGCATCGAGCGCCTTCTGCAGCACGCCGGCCGCGCGCACACCGGCATCGGTGACGATCAGCGGACGCTGAATACCGATGCGCGCGCACTCGCTGGCGAGCAGCTTGATCGCGCCGAATTCGAACTGGATCTGGGTGAGGTATTGGATCAGGGCCATGGGCGTGAGTGCGTGGGGCAGTACGATTGCCGACCATCGAATCTATCAAGAGCAGCCAGTCTTGCACATGAACAAAACCCTTGGCGCTGTCGCGTCGGGCACATCGCTGACGGCCAAGATGGCCAGCGTCGTCGAACGCATGGCGCGTGCCGGCCATCCGAGCCTGGACCAGCTCACCCCCGACGAGGCCAAGGCCGCCTACGAGAAAGGCGCCGGCGTGCTCGAGGTGCCCAAGCCCGAGCTGGCGCGCATCGAGGATTTCGCCATCGCCGCGCGCGACGGCGCCGAACTGCCGGCGCGGCTCTATGCGCCGGCGCCGCCGTCGGCGCAGAAGCTCCCGGCGCTGGTGTACTTTCATGGCGGCGGCTTCACCGTCGGCAGCATCCGCACGCACGACACGCTGTGCCGCGTGCTGAGCGCGAAGAGCGGCTGCGCGGTGGTGTCGGTCGACTACCGGCTCGCGCCCGCGCACAAGTTTCCGACCGCCTCGAACGATGCCTGGGACGCCTTCGCGTTCGTGGCGAAGGAGGGCGCGCGGCTCGGCCTCGACACCGACCGCCTCGCCGTGGGCGGCGACAGCGCAGGCGGCACGCTGGCGGCGGTGTGCGCGATCCTCGCGCGCGACGCGGGGTTGCCGCTCGCGCTGCAGATGCTGATCTATCCGGGCACCACGGCGCACCAGGACACCGACTCGCACCGGCGCTTCGCCGACGGGCCCGTCTTGACCAAGGCGCTGATCGATTTTTTCTTCGGCCAGTACGTGAACACGCCGGCCGACCGCGACGACTGGCGCTTCGCACCGCTGCTGGCCGACGACGTCGACGGCGTGGCGCCGGCCTGGATCGGGCTGGCCGAATGCGATCCGGTGGTCGATGAAGGCATCGCCTATGCCGACAAGCTGCGTGCGGCCGGCGTCGCGGTCGACCTCGAGATCTACCGCGGTGTCATCCATGAATTTCTTAAGATGGGGCGTGCCATCCCCGAGGCACTGCAGGCGCAGGACGATGCCGCGCGCGCACTCCGAGAAGCATTGAAACCATGACCGAGACAACGACAACAACCCTTCCCCAGCGAAAAGACTTCCGCTTCTTCCATCGCCTGCGCGTGCGCTGGGCCGAGGTCGACATGCAGAAGATCGTATTCAACGCGCACTACCTGATGTATTTCGACACCGCGGTGGCCGACTACTGGCGCGCGCTCGCGCTGCCGTACGAGGAGGCGATGCAGGCGCTGGGCGGCGACCTCTACGTGCGCAAGGCGACCATCGACTTCCGCGCCTCGGCGCGCATGGACGACGTGATCGACGTGGGCATGAAGTGCGCGCGCGTCGGCAACTCGTCGATGGTGTTCGAAGGCGCGCTGTTCCGCCAGGACCAGTACCTGGTCGGCTGCGAACTGGTCTACGTGTTCGCCGATCCAGCCACGCAGACCTCGAAGCCGGTGCCCGCGAAGCTGCGCGAGACGCTGTTGGGCTTCGAAGCCGGCGAGCCGATGTGCACGGTGGAGACCGGCGACTGGAAGACGCTCGGCGAAGGTGCGGGCGCACTGCGCCGCGCGGTCTTCATCGAGGAGCAGAACATCCCCAAGGAGCTCGAGTGGGACGCGCACGATGAAGTGGTGCTGCACGCGGTGGTGCGCAACCGGCTCGGCCAGGTGATCGCCACCGGCCGCCTGCTCGACGCCGTCGACGGCTCCGCGATGCTCGGCCGCATGGCGGTGCACCGCACGCTGCGCAGCGGCGGCCATGGCGCGTCGGTGATGCAGGCGCTCGAGGACGCCGCCCGCGTGCGCGGCGACCGCGAGATCGGCCTGCATGCGCAGCGCAGCGCCGAGCGCTTCTACGCGCGGCGGGGCTACCAGGTGCATGGCGAGCCCTTCGAGGAAGCCGGCATCCCGCACATCGAGATGCGGCGCGCGTTGAACTGAGAAGCCTCAGTACCGCGGCGGCGGATCGGGCACGTAGCCCGCTTCCGACCCCGGGAAGGCCGAGGGACCCTCGGGGCGCGGCCAGCGCGGCGGCGACACGGGGATGATGCCGGCCGCCACCAGGTTTTCGCGGCTGTCGTAGCGAATGCGCACCACCTCGTCGGGCGACGGGCGTGCGCGTTCAAAGGTGGTGTGGGCCACGTGCGAGGCCTCGCGCCGGCCGTGCCCGGTGCCGAGGCTGGGAGCAGGTGCCGCCTGCCGCGCGAGGCCGCCCTTGGCCGAGGCGCCCGGCATTGCCGCTTCCGCCGCGCTGTCGGCAGCGCGGGCCTGCGGCACGACGGGCTCGGCCGGCGCAGGCGGATGCGGCACGCGCTCGCGGAACATCGCCACGCCGATCACGCCCACGTCGTCGGGCCGGCCGGTGCGGCTCGCGTACGACGCGCCGACCGAGGTGAACTCGAAGGCCGCGATCTGCGAATCGCTCTTGCGCCAGCCCGCGATGTCGCTGCGTTCGCCGCCCGAAAAGACGTAGCCGTTCTGCAGCACGCCCGCGGTTTCGCCGGTGACGATGTTGATGCCGTCCACCGACATCACGGCCATGATGCGTTCGCCGCCCGGATGGCGCACGCGGATCGCATAGCGTGCGCCGGGCCGGCCGGCGACCCAGTGGTCGCCTCGGTGGCGGTACAGCGGAAGTTCGCGGCCGCTGGCGCGGTCGATCACGCTGACCTGCATCAGCGCGCCGAGGCGGTGGGCAACCGGTGGCGCCGGGTACGGCCGCAGCGGGCTTTCCGCCGAGGCGGCGAGCGGCGCAATAACGAGGGCGAGGGCGAGCGGGAACAGGCGTCTGCGCTTCATGGTGATTTCCTTGGGCCGTAGTGGATCGGTCCGGCTTCTACGGGCCGGGGGTCGAGACGGGGTCAAGGCGCAGGCAAAAAAATGGCGCTGCCTTTGTCGGGGCAGCGCCAGCCATGGCATCGCGCACGGATGCGCGGGGCTATTCCTGAAACTAGATGTCTTCGAGCAGCGGGTAGGGCAGCGGTTCGACGGTGAGTGCCGCCCCTCCGGCGCCGCCCGCGCGCAGGCCACCCGCCTCGAGCGCCGAAATTTGGACCGAGACCAGCGCCGCCCAGCCGCCGTCGGGCGCCTCGGCCGCCTGCACGACGGTGCCGACGGGCTGCTCGGCGTCACCCGCGGCGAACACCTCCTGGCCCGCATTGAGCGGCCCATCGGCCTGCACGAGGTAGGTGCGGCGCTTGAGCGTGCCGCGGAACTGGCTGCGCGCCACCACTTCCTGGCCCGGGTAGCAGCCCTTCTTGAAATTGACGCCGCCGACCGATTCGTAATTGATCATCTGCGGCACGAAGGCCTCGACCACCGGCGTGGTCAGGGTCGCGATGCCGCTGCGGACCTCGCTCCAGAGCCAGAGCGCGGCGTCCAGCGGCGCGCCCGCGGGCGCGGGGCTGTCCACCGGCGCGATCCAGAGCGCGCGCGGCACGCCGTCGGCCGGGTAGAGCGAGACCGCGCTCGCCGCCTCGCCCACCGCGGAGCGCTGGCCGGGCAGTGCCGCGGGATCGAGGCCATTGGCCGCGAGCGCGGTGCCGGCCACGCCATACAGCGCGAACTGCCCGGTGGCATCGCTGAGCTTGGCCTTGGCGCGCAGCACGTACATCGTCAGGCGCTTGAGCGTGGCCGCCAGGATGTCCTGGCTGCAGACCAGCAGCACCAGGTCGGGCTGCGGCCTGATGCCGATGAAGCTCGCGATCGCGCGTCCCTTGGCCGTGCAGAGGGCCGCCAGCCGGGCCTCGGTCGGACCGAGCAGCGCGAAGTCCTGCGTCAGCTGGCCGTGCAGGAAGCTCGCGGCATCGGGGCCCTCGGCGCGGATCACGCCGAGGTGTGAAAGAGCGGTAACACCATTGAGAACGACAGGGGTCATCGCTGAATTATCATGGTCGCGGCCGTTTTGTCGCGCCTGCAGGGAATCCCGCCCCGGGTTCCGCAGGGCCACTCGCCATTGGTTCCGATCCGCTCGCCCTTTCTTCCAATTCCAGCTACTCCAACGGACCCGTGCGCCGCTTCTTTCTCACGCTCTTCCTGCTGGCCGCATTCACCGTGCTCGGCCTCGGTGCGGCCGGCCTCTGGTGGGTGCACCAGCCGCTCAAGCTGTCCGCGCCCAGCCTCGACCTGTCGGTCGAACCCGGCACCACGCCGCGCGGCGTCGCGCAGGCCGTGGCCGATGCCGGCACCGATGTGGAGCCGCAGCTGCTCTACCTCTGGTTCCGCCTTTCGGGGCAAGACCGGCAGATCCGCGCCGGCAGCTACGAACTGGCGCGCGGCATCACGCCCAGGACGCTGCTCAACGTGCTGGTGCGCGGCGAGGAAGCCACGCGCAGCCTGGTGCTCGTCGAAGGCTGGAACATCCGCCAGGTGCGCGCCGCGCTCGCCAAGGCCGAACAGCTCAAGCCCGAGACCGTCGGCCTGCCCGACGACGCACTCATGGCCCGGCTCGGCCGGCCCGGCGTACATCCCGAGGGACGCTTCTTTCCCGACACCTACACCTACTCGAAGGGCTCGACCGACCTGGCGCTGCTGCAGCGCGCCATGCGGGCCATGGACAAGAAGCTCGAAGCCGCCTGGGCGGCGCGAGCGTCCGACCTGCCGCTGAAATCGCCCGATGAGGCGCTAATTCTGGCCAGCATTGTCGAAAAGGAGACAGGCAAGGCCCAGGACCGCGCCGAGATCTCGGCCGTGTTCGCGAATCGGCTGCGCGTCGGGATGCCGCTGCAGACCGATCCGACCGTGATCTACGGCCTGGGCACCGCTTTCGACGGCAACCTGCGCAAGAAAGACCTGCAGGCCGACACCCCGTGGAACACCTACACCCGCGGCGGCCTGCCGCCGACGCCGATCGCGATGCCCGGCAAGGCCGCACTGCTGGCTGCCGTGCAGCCGGCCTCGAGCAAGTCGCTCTACTTCGTCTCGCGCGGCGACGGCACCAGCCAGTTCAGCCATTCGCTCGACGAGCACAACCGGGCCGTCAACCGCTACCAGCGTGGTGGCGGCGGCAACAGCGGCGAACCCAAGCCGCCGAAGGCCACCGAATGAAAGCCGAAGAGGGCCTTTTTCTCACGCTCGAGGGCATCGACGGCGCCGGCAAGTCGAGCCACCTCGACGCCATCGAGGCCCGCCTCCGGGCCCAGGGCCGCACGGTGGTGCGCACGCGCGAGCCGGGCGGCACGCCGCTGGCCGAAACGCTGAGGGGCCTGGTGCTCGAACAGCCGATGGACCCGCTGACCGAATCGCTGCTGGTGTTCGCCGCACGCCGTGACCATGTGGTGCAGGTGATTTCGCCGGCGCTCGCGCGCGGCGATGTGGTGCTGTGCGATCGCTTCACCGACGCCACTTTTGCTTACCAGGGCGCGGGGCGCGACTTCGACACCGGCTTGCTCTCAACGCTCGAGCAGTGGGTGCAGGGGGGCAGGGGAGCGGCAGGGCAGTTGCTGCAGCCGCACATCACGCTGTGGTTCGACCTCGCGCCCGAGATCGCGGCCGAGCGCCTCGCGGGCGCGCGGCTGCCCGACAAGTTCGAATCGCAGCCGGTCGAATTCTTCCGCCGCGTGGTCGCCGGCTACGCGGCGCGCGCAGCCGCCGATGCGGCGCGCTTTGCCCGCATCGACGCCAGCCAGACCCGCGACCAGGTCTGGCAGCAGGTCGAGGCGGTGCTCGTGGCGCGCGGGGCGTTCGCGCCGGCATCGGTGGGGGTCGGGCGATGAGCGCGGCTCCCCCCGCACTGTCGCCATGGCTGCACCGGCCGCTCGCCGAGTTGCTGCGCCAGCGCGGCCATGCCTGGCTGCTGCAGGGCCCTTCGGGGCTGGGCCAGTACGAACTGGCGCTCGCGCTCGCGGCCGCCTGGCTTTGCGAACAGCCGGCGGAAGAGGGCGGCAGGGCCTGTGGCCATTGCCCGAGCTGCCATGCGATCGCGGTGCGCACGCACGCCGACCTCTGTGTGCTGATGCCCGAGGTCGCGATGCAGGAACTGGGCTGGCCGCTCGACGAGAAGGCCCAGTCCGACATCGACGACAAGAAGCGCAAGCCGAGCCGCGAAATCCGCGTCGAGGCGATGCGCGAGGCCGTCGGCTTCGCCCAGCGCACCAGCGCACGCGGCCGCGGCAAGGTGGTGCTGGTGTACCCGGCCGAGCGCATGAACAACATCACGGCCAACGCGCTGCTCAAGACGCTCGAGGAGCCCGTCGGCGACGTGCGCTTCGTGCTCGCGAGCGAGGCGGCCTGGCAACTGCTGCCCACCATCCGCAGCCGCTGCCTGGGCTTCACGATGCCGTGGCCCGGGACCGCCGAGGCCGAAGCCTGGCTCGCGGCGCGCGATGTGCCCGCCGCCGATGCCCCGGCGCTGCTTCGCGCGGCCGGCGGCCGGCCCAGCGACGCCCTGCGGCTCGCGCGCGCCGGACAGTCGCCCAAGGCCTGGTCGCTGCTGCCCAAGGCCATCGCACGCGGCGACGTGGCCGCGCTCGCCGACCAGCCGCCCGCCCAGGCGATCGGCGCACTGCAGAAGCTCTGCCACGACCTGATGGCGATCGGCAGCGGCGCCGCGCCGCGCTTCTTCGAGGCTGTAGACCTGCCGCCCGCCGTGCCCTCGCACCTGGCGCTCGCGCGCTGGTCGAAGTCGCTCGCGAGCGCGGCGCGCACCGCCGAACACCCCTTCAACGCGGGGCTCATGCTCGAAGCGCTTGTGAGCGAAGCGCGAACCACCCTAAACTCTGCCGCTCGCCGCCCATGAACCAACCTGCCACCCCCGCTGCACCCGCCGCCGCCATGCCGCCACGGCCGAGCGTGATCCAGCTCGCCATCAAGGAAAAAGGTGCGCTCTATGCGGCCTACATCCCGCTGTTCGCCGAGGGTGGGATCTTTATTCCGACCACGCGCGAATACCGGCTCGGCGACGACGTCTATGTGCTGCTGACGCTGCCCGAGGATCCGCAGCGCTATCCGGTGGCCGGCAAGGTCGCCTGGATCACGCCGCCGCGCGCGGCCGGCAACCGGGCCCCGGGCGTGGGCATCCGATTCCCGGCCGACGAAAAGTCGCGCCAGCTCAAGGCCCGCATCGAAGCGGCGCTCGGCGGCTCGATGGCGTCGGACCGGCCGACACAAACCATCTAGCTCGTTCCAGGCGCCCCGGCGCAGATCAGGGCGACACCAGAGCCCGGCCAAGCCGTTCCTCGGTGTCTCTGGCCTTGCCCAGACAATCAGTCCCATGTTCACCGATTCCCACTGCCACCTCACTTTTCCCGAATTCGCGGACCAGATGCCGCAAATCCGTGCCGCCATGGCCGAAGCGCGGGTCGACCGGGCGCTGTGCATCTGCACCAAGCTCGAGGAATTCGACGACGTGCAGGCCCTCGCGGCGCGTTATGACAACTTCTGGGCCAGCGTGGGCGTGCATCCGGACAACGAGGACATCGCCGAGCCCACGGTGGACGATCTCGTGCGGCGCGCCGCCATGCCGCGCGTCGTGGCCATCGGCGAAACCGGGCTCGACTACTACCAGATGGACGCGCGCAAGGGCGGGCGCAGCATCGCTGACATGGAATGGCAGCGCGACCGCTTCCGCGTGCACATCCGGGCCGCGCAGCAGACGCGCATGCCGCTAGTGATCCACACGCGCGAGGCCTCGGCCGACACGCTCGCGATCCTCAAGGAGGAGGGCGAGGACGGCAGCGGCAGGGCGGCAGGCGGCGTGTTCCACTGCTTCACCGAGACGGCCGAGGTCGCTCGCGCGGCACTCGACCTGGGGTTCTATATTTCGTTCTCGGGCATCCTGACCTTCAAGAAGGCAGAGGAACTGCGCGAGGTCGCAGCCTTCGTGCCGCTGGACCGGATGCTGATCGAGACCGACAGCCCCTACCTCGCGCCGGTGCCGTACCGCGGCAAGACCAACAACCCGTCGTACGTGCCGTTCGTGGCGAAGCAGATCGCCGAACTGCGCCAACTGCCCATCGAAGCGGTGGCGAAGGCCACGAGCGACAATTTCGAACAGCTTTTCACGGGAGTAAAAACATGAAAAAGTACATCAAGAAGTTCGTCTATCTCGCTGTCGCAACAGCAACTTTTACCGCGCATGCCGGTTCATTCGAAGACTTCTTCCGCGCCGTGCGTGGCGACAACGCAAGCGGCGTGCGCACCCTGCTGAACCGCGGCTTCGACCCCAACACGCGCGACGAACACGGCCAGACCGGCTTGCTCATCGCGCTGCGCGAGCCGTCGCCGAAGGTCATCCAGGTGCTGATCGAGTCGCCCAAGACCGACGTCGACATCGCCAATCCCAAGGACGAGACGCCGCTGATGCTCGCCGCCATCAAGGGCCAGCAGGACGTGGTGGCCCAGCTGCTCAAGCGCGACGCCGCCGTCAACAAGACCGGTTGGACGCCGCTGCATTACGCCGCATCGAGCGGGCAGCTGAGCATCATGAAAGTGCTGCTCGACAAGCACGCATTCATCGATGCGCAGTCGCCCAATGGCACCACGCCGCTCATGATGGCCGCGATGTACGGCTCGACCGAGGCCGTGAAGCTGCTGCTGGCCGAAGGCGCCGACACGGTGATGAAGAACCAGCTCGGGATGACGGCGGTCGATTTCGCGAACAAGGCCAACCGCTCGGAAGCCGCGCAGCTGATCGAAGCGGCTGCTGGGGCAAAGACCGGCCCAAAGGCCATTCCGAAGGACGGCAAGTGGTGAGCGGGCCGCCGGGGAGCACGCGGCGAGCCTGACGGCGAACCGCCGGTCCGGCCCGATCAGGCCATCCTTTTGAGGAACACAATGTGCATTATGTTAAATGAACGATGCGCATCTGCCCGCCGGAGGTTTCGCCATGCTTGACCAAAGGACCACCACCCTCGCGTTCGATACCTCTGGGCGCGGACTGCTGGAGATCACGCCCACGGTCGCCCGCTGGGTCGAACGCAGCGGCCTGCGCACCGGGCTGCTGACGCTGTTCGTCCGCCACACGTCGGCGAGCCTGCTGGTGCAGGAAAACGCGGACCCCGAGGTCCAGGCCGATCTGGAGCGCTTCTTTGCGCGGCTCGTGCCCGATGGCGACGTGCTGTTCCGCCATCGAGACGAAGGCCCCGACGACATGCCGGCCCATGTGCGCTCGGCGCTCACGGCGGTCCAACTCTCGATCCCGGTGGCCGATGGCCGCCTGGCGCTGGGCACCTGGCAAGGCATCTACCTGTGGGAACACCGCACCCGGGCGCACCGGCGCCAGGTGACCTTGCACCTGCTCGGTTCCTAGCGCAAGCTGGGGGCCGTGCAACTTTTCCAGCAAGGAGCAAGGCCATGTCGAACCACGTCTACAAATCGCTCGAACTCACGGGCTCGTCGCCCATCGGCATCGAGGATGCCGTGCAGACCGCGATCGCCAAGGCGCACGAGACGGTGCGCAACATCCAATGGTTCAACGTGACCGAAACACGCGGCCATGTGGTCGACGGCAAGGTCGCGCACTGGCAGGTCACGGTCAAGATCGGCTTCACGCTCGAATAATCGACGCCCCGCCGGGTCAGCGGATGCCGAGCGCCCGGTCGAGCGAGATCCGGCCTGCCCCGCGCCCCACCAGCAAGAGCATCAGCGCGGCCCACGAAAGGTGCGTCGGCCAGGCGTCGGGATAGACGAAGACCTGGATCACCAGCGTCATGCCCAGCAGCGCCAGCGCCGACAGGCGCGTGAACAGCCCGAGGACCAGCAACAACGGAAACAGGTGCTCCGCATAGGCCGCAAGGTGCGCCGCGATCTCGGGCGGAATCAGCGGCAGCTTGTATTCGGTACTGAAGAGGTAATAGGCGCTGTCGGTCAGCGTGAGGAAGCCTTCGACCTTGGTGCGGCCCGACAGGAAGAAGATCGCGGCGACGGCCACGCGCGCGGCGAGCGCCAGCAGGTCGTGCGGCACCATGCGCGTGAGCAGATCGGCGACCACGTTCCAGCGTGCGAGCAGGCTGGCGCGGGGGCCGCGCTCTCCGTTCGGCATGGCATGGGTGCGGAGGCGACTGCTGCTGTTCATATGGATCTTTCTTTCGAGACGGTGGATGGCTGCGCACCGACGAAGGCGCCGGCGCGCAGCAAGATGCCGAAGGTGGCGGCCAGGTCCGCGCCAGGGTCGGCCAGCAGCGCCTCCTCGGCCGCGTCGGCCAGCCTGGCGCCTTCGGCGCAGGCGTCGAGGAACACGCAACCGGCGTGCGGAATCTCCAGCCACTGCACGGTGTCGCGCGCCCGCGTGAGCAAGGCGCCCTCCCCTTGCCAGTCCAGTTCCTCGTCGACCGGATCGTGCCGGCGATTGCGTTCCCAGATGCTGAAGATCGGCTGGTCCGGGAACCAGGCCCAGCGGGCCGCCGGATGCGGCTCGAGCACCAGCGTGGCCAGATCGCGGCCGGCCACCCAGCCGGCATCGGCCACGGGTGCGTCATGCGCCGAATGGGCTTCGCGCCAGAAGGCATCGAGCTGCGCCACGGCGGGCAGGTAGCCGAGTTCGGCGGCGGGTTCGAAGCGGCGCAGGAAGTCGGCAAAGCCGTCGCCGTAATGCAGCAGCCGGCCATCCTGCGGCGCGTCGGCGGCAACGTGGATGGCAGCCGCGGCGCGAAACCATTCCTCGCCGACGAGCCGCGCCACCGCGGGAAAGTTGGCCTGCAGCGTGTCGATGCAGCCCTTCATGACCGTGTTGCGGTACACCGCAAAAGCGGGTTGCGACGCCAGCGCCTGCATCTCGGGCGCCACGGCCTCGGGCGCCGCGAACAGGGCCTGCGCAAAGGCTTGCTGGAACTCGCCAGCGGCGGTATTCATGCGATGGCCTCCTGCAGGACTGTCTCGCGTGCCAGTTCTCTGGCGGCCTGCCCGCGCTCGGCCATCAACTCGCCGAAGCCCGGCAGATTGCCGTCGCGCTCGACCAGCGTGGGCCGCGTGCCCGCGCGCTCGATGAAGCGGCGGTAGAGCTGCCAGACTTCGGCCGCCACCGGCGCATCGTGAGAATCGATCAGCAAGGTGTCACCCAGCGCGGGATCGGTGCTGTGGCCCGCCAGATGGACCTCGCTGACCAGCGCCTGCGGAAAGCGGTCGATCCATTCGGCCGCCGAGAAGCCGAGATTGCGCGCAGAGACATAGACGTTGTTGATGTCGAGCAGCAGCGAGCAGCCGGTGCCCCGCGCCAGTTCGCGCAGAAAATCGATCTCGTCCCATTCGTGCCCGTCGATGCGCAGGTAGTGCGACGGGTTCTCGACCGCGATGGCGGTGCCGAGTGCGTCCTGCGTGCGCGCGATGTTCGCGGCCATGCGGTTCAATGCGGCCGTGCTGCGCCGAAACGGCAGCAGGTCCGGAAAATAGCGGCCGTCCCACGACGACCAGGCGAGGTGTTCGGAGATCAGTGCTGGCTCGATGCGCCGGGCCAGCTCGGCCAGGCGCTGCAGGTGTGCGCGATCGGGTTCGGCATCGCCCGCGAGCGAGAGCGAAACCCCGTGCAGCGATACGGGATGGTGCGCCCGGATCGCTTCGAGCCATCCGAGCCGGGGCCCGCCGGCCACCATGTAGTTCTCGGGATGCACCTCGAACCACAGGCCTTCGGCGCGCGCGCCGAGCGCGGGCTCGTAGTGCTCCGGTTTCAGGCCGAGACCGGCCGTGAGAACGTTCGACATGGCGGCACCCGCCGATCAGGACTTGATCGGTGCGAGCGAGCCCATGCCCTTCGGCGTTTTGATCGTGGTGCAGGTGCCGGTGGGCACGTTCTTCCAGGCGTTGCCCTGGTAGTCGACCTTGGAGGTGCCTGCGCAGGTGGTGCCGGGGCCGGCGGCACAGTCGTTCTTGCCCGCCAGCGAGACGCCGTAGCACTTTTCCATCTTGGCCATCTTGTCGGCCATGGGTTTGTCTTGCGCCATGGCGGAGCTGGCGGTGAGCGCGCCCAGCGCGAGGGCGGTGATGGCGAGAGGACGGTGGATCATGGATGTACTCCGAAGATGGGTGTTGAACTGAACAAGCAACCACGCGAATTGCGCGATCGCCAGTTAGTTCTCGACCCACTCGGAGCGGGTTACACCCCCGCCCACCCCATCTGCGTGACTAATTTAACGATTGTTTCTATCGTTGCCCGCAGCGTCGCCGTTTGACTTGTCGTCCTGCGGCGCCTTCGGCAGCTTGACCTTGGTGACTGTCACCGAAACCGGGTCGCTGGCGGGGAAGGATTCTTCCACCCCGCTGTCGAGTGCGTCTTCGCTCGGCGCCTCCTGCACCGGCGTGGACGGTTGGGGCGGCGGCTTGCCGTGGTTCTCGGAGGTGGGGAAAGGAAAGGCCTTGTCCGACGTCTTTTTCGTTGTCATGTGCGCTCCTGCTCAGGGCTCGGCGGCTCCCGATTGGTTTCGGATCTGAAGTTCTCGCGCAATCCGTAGGCGGCGGAGTCGTCGTGGCGGGCGGCCTCCGCGTTTCGTCGCTTCTGCTGCATGCGCTCCGGCGGCGCCGGTGCCGTGTCCTCTTCGCCCGCGGCCGAGGAACTGCTCGCGAACTTCTCGCCTGCGCCGATGTTGTCCACGCCACCGCTGGTGGTGGGACGGGTTCCGTCGCCTGAACCCATGCTGCCGGGTGTTCTGTTCATGTCGTCTGGCTCCTGCTCATCGAAGAGCGTCGGTCGTAGATGAATGAACCGATTCTGGTGACGCGCCAGCGACCCGACGTAGGACGGCGCCAGCGTCCATCGGTCGGAAGCATCCCCGCCCTGCAACACCCCGCCTGCTAACGATTGTTATGTGATAAATTCACATTACTAACAATATGAAACACAATGGCGCGATGAACGTAATGACAAAGAATTCATTTTCGCGGCGTCGCGGCTTCACGCTCATCGAAGTGATGATCACGGTGGTCATCGTGGCGATCCTGGCCGCGGTCGCGCTGCCCAGCTACACCCGCTACGTGATGCGCGCCAAACGGACGGCGGCGCAGGCGGAGATGATGGACATCGCCAATCGTCAGCAGCAGTTCCTGATGGCCAACCGCAGCTATGCGAACAAGGACGCCCTCGCGGCCAGCGGCTACACCCTGCCGCCGGAGGTCGCGGCCAATTACGGCTACACGATCACGCTGTCGAGCGGCCTGGTTCCGGGCTACGTGCTGACCTTCACGCCCACCGGCACCCAGGAACCCGATGGCGACCTCAGCCTCGACAACCAGGGCGTGAAGACGCCGGCCGACAAATGGTGACTCCGCATTCGCCGTCGACGCAGGCGCGGGCGCAACGCGGCACCTCGCTGATCGAGGTGCTGGTCACGCTCCTGATCGTCGCCTTCGGCCTGTTCGGCCTCGTCGGCCTGCAGGCGCGGCTGCAGTCGACCGAGATGGAGTCGTACCAGCGCTCGCAGGCGCTGATCCTGCTCAATGACATGGCCAACCGCATCGCCATCAACCGCCGCATGGCCGCGAGCTACGTCACGGGCGAGCCGCTCGGTGCGGGCGATGCCTGTCCCAGCGCCACCGGCACGCGCCAGCAGGTCGATGCGATGGAGTGGTGCAACGCGCTGCAGGGCGCGGCCGAGACTTCGGGCGACACCCGCCTCGGCGCGATGATCGGCGGGCGCGGCTGCGTCGACGACCTGGGCAACAACGAGTACATGGTCACCGTCGCCTGGCAGGGCCTGGTGCCCATTTCTGCACCGGCCGAGGGCGTGGCCTGCGGCAAGGACCTCTACGACGTCGCGCCCACCACTGCCATGCCCTCGCCGGCCTGCTCGGCCGACCGTTGCCGGCGCACGGTGACGACGCTGGTGCGCATCGGGACCTTGTCATGACGCAGGCACGCGGCGCCCTGCAGCGACAGCAACGCGGCCTGACGCTGATCGAGTTGATGGTGGCGCTCGCCATCATGCTGGTGGTGACGGCCGCGCTGATCGCGCTGTTCCTCAACGTGAGCAGCACGCAGCGCGAGATGGTCAAGGTCAACCGGCAGATCGAAGGCGGGCGGCTCAGCGTGTTCGTGCTCGAGAACGAGGTCGCGCATGCCGGCTTCTGGGAAAACTACATGCCCCAGTTCGACGACCTGACCGTCGGCGGCGTGCCCCAGAAGGTGCCCACCGGCGCGCCGCCCGATCCCTGCCTGCCCTACACGACCGCGAACTGGACCGACGACCACAAGCGCAGCCTGCTCGACATCCCCGTGCAGGCCTACGACGCGGTGCCGGCCGGCTGCGCCGGCCTGCTGACGAACAAGAAGGCGGGCACCGACGTGCTGGTGGTGCGCCATGCCGAGACCTGCATTGCGGGCACGCCCGACTGCGAGGCCGACACCGCTGGCAAGCTGTATTTCCAGTCGTCGTTCTGCGGCACGCAGAAGCCTTCGGACTTCGATCTGGCGACGGCCGGGTTTGCGACGATGGCGCTGAAGGACTGCACGACGCCCGCGCCCAAGCGCCGGTTCGTTGCCGACATCTACTACGTGCGCGATTACGCCGAAACGGTGGGCGACGGCATCCCGACGCTGGCGCGCTCGCGCTTCGACCTGACGCCGACCGGCCTTGCGCAGCAGGCGCCGGTGCCACTGATCGAGGGCATCGAAGGCTTTCGCGTCGAACTGGGCCTGGACACGCTCGGCAAGACCGGCGCGGCCGTCGACTACACCACGGCCATCGCCTGGGCCGACCCGGCCAGCCATTCCACGCCGACCAACCGCGGCGACGGCAGCCCCGACGGCGACTTCATCCACTGCAGCACGGCCGCGCCCTGCATGGCAGACCAGCTGATCAACGTGGTGTCGCTCAAGCTCTACGTGGTGGCGCGCAGCCTCGAGACCTCGCCGGGCCATACCGACACGCGCACCTACAACCTCGGCGCGGCCACGCTCGGGCCGTTCAACGACCGCTACAAGCGGCACGCATTTACCACGGCAGTGCGCCTGGTCAACGTCACCGGCCGCAGGGAAACGCCGTGACGCCATTGCCGCCCTCCTCTCTCTCCGGCCAGCGCGGGGCCGCGCTCATCGTCGGGCTGATCATGCTGGTGCTGGTCACGCTGGCGGTCACGGCCGGCTTCACGCTCAGCAACACCAACCTCAAGACGGTGGGCAACATGCAGAACCGCAATGAAGCGGTGGCGGCGGCCAACCGCGCGATCGAGCAGGTCGCGAGCTCGCTGCTGCTGCCGGGTGCCGACGGATCACCCTCGCTCGCGATGCCGCAGGCCACCGAGAGCCAGGTCGACATCGACAACGACGGCACGGTCGACTACACGGTGCAGGTCGCGCCGCCAACCTGCGTGCGCGCGACCAAATCGACCGACACCGGTGGCGGCGGCCTCGGCATCGCCGGCATCGGCGGCGGCGGATCGAGCGCCGGCGCCGGGCTCGACGCCCTGCCCGAGCAATACAACGCGGTCTGGGACATCAGCACCTCGGTGGCGCACGCGGGCAGCGGCGCGGCCACCGCCGTGCGCCAGGGCGTGCGGGTGCTGCTGAGCAAGGAACAGTTCCAGGCGCTGTGCGCCTCCTGAAGATCACCACGGCGACACGACGACGATGACGAACGGACCGGCACCATGAAAAAGAACATCTTCCGCACCTTCTGCGCCGCCGCGATGCTCGCGCTCGGACTGTCCGCGGCCGGCCGGGCGGAGGACATCGACCTGTTCGTCGGCTACAACCAGAGCGCGACCGAGGCGCCCAACGTGCTGTTCGTGCTCGACAACACGGCCAACTGGAACCGGCCCTTCGTCGCCGAGATCGAGGCGCTGGCGAACGCCTTCAACAGCCTGCCGGAGGGCAAGTTCAAGGTCGGCGTGATGATGTTCACCGAGACCGGCGGCGGCAACTCGAACGAAGACGGCGGCTACCTGCGCGCCGGCGTGCGGCTGATGGACAAAGCCACGCAGGCCCGGTACGCCGCGCTGATCGGCAGCCTCGACAAGATCGACGACAAGTCCAATGGCGGCAAGGCCGGCAAGATGATGGCCGAGGTCTACCGTTACCTGAGCTCGGGCGCGCCGATGGCGGGCAACAACAAGGCCAAGGCCGACTACGCGGGCAACGTCTTCGGCAGTGCCGCCTCGAAGGCGGTCTATGCGCTGCCGGGCAACCCGCTCGCCGCCGTCAACAGCACGCGCTACACCGGCCCCGACACCACCAACTGCATCGGCACCTACGTCATCTACATCAGCAACGGCGCCGCGCAGGACAACAACGCCGACACCGTCACCTCGACCACTGCGCTGCGTGCCGCCGGCGGCGACACCGCCACCATCCGGCTCGGCACCAGCGGCTCGCAGGAGAACGTGGCCGACGAATGGGCCCGCTTCCTGCAGTCCAGCATGGGGGTGAACGTGTTCACGGTCGAGGCCGCCAAGGCGAGCGGCGGCCAGGGGCCGGGCTGGAGCGCGCTGCTGCAGAGCATGGCGACGGTGAGCAAGGGCGAGTATTTCGATCTTTCCGCGGAGGTCGACCTGGGCGGGGCGCTCAAGGAAACGCTCGACGACATCTTCAGCAAGATCCAGTCGGTCAACAGCGTGTTCTCGTCGGTCAGCCTGCCCGTGAGCGTGAACACCCAGGGTACCTACCTCAATCAGGTGTTCGTCGGCATGTTCCGCCCCGACGAATCGGCCTATCCGCGCTGGAACGGCAACCTCAAGCAGTACCAGCTCGGCCTCGACCGCAACAACCAGCTGATCCTGCAGGATGCGGCTGGCGTCAATGCCATCAACAACCAGACCGGCTTCATCGCACCCTGCGTGCGCAGCTTCTGGACGCCGGTGCCGAGCGACAACGACACCTACTGGCGCTTCCGGCCGTCGGGCGACTGCGTCGGCAAGGCCGAAGCCGAAAGCCCCGACGGCAACGTCGTCGAAAAGGGCGCGCAAGGCTACATGCTGCGCCAGCTGGCCGTGGCCGACCGCAACATGAAGACCTGCACGCTGGGCAACTGCACCGCGCTGACGAGCTTCAGCGCCGGCAACGCCAGCATCACCACCGCCGCGCTCGGCGTGCAGACGACCACCGAGCGCGCCGCGCTGATCAACTGGCTGCGTGGCCTGGACAACAAGGGCGACGAACGCAAGGACGCCGCCGGCAATCCCCTCACCTCGAGCGCCATGCGCCCCTCGGTGCACGGCGATGTGGTGCACTCGCGCCCGGTCGCGATCAACTACGGCACCGACACGAATGCCCAGGTCGTGGTGTTCTACGGCGCCAACGACGGCGCGCTGCGCGCCGTCAACGGCAACCAGTCCGGCACCGTCGGCGGGGCGCCGCCCGGCGGCGAGCTGTGGTCCTTCGTGCCGCCGGAGTTCTACGGCAGCATCAAGCGCATCCACGACAACAGCCAGCGCATCAACTTTCCGGGCCTGCCTTCGACGCTGGGCCTCGGCGCGCCCAAACCGTACGGCATGGACGGCCCGATGGCTGCCTACCGCGAGGGCAGCACCGCCTGGCTCTACGCCAGCATGCGCCGCGGCGGCCGGCTGATCTATGCCTTCGACGTTTCCAACCCCGCGGCGCCGAGCCTCAAGTGGCGCCGCGGCTGCCCGAACCAGGCCGACGACACCGGCTGCGACACCGGCATGGCCGGCATCGGCCAGACCTGGTCGGCGCCCAAGGTCGTGAAGGCCAGCGGGCACGGTGAGGGCAGCACGCCGGTGCTGATCTTCGGCGGCGGCTACGACAAGTGCGAGGACGTCGACGCCGCCACCGCGGCCACCGCTTGCGGCACCGGTGCCAAGGGCAACCAAATCTACGTGCTCGACGCGAACAGCGGCGAGATCCTCAACACCTTCACCACCGCGCGCGGCGTCTCGGGCGAAGTCACGGTGGTGAACGACAGCGCGGGCCTGGCCACGGTGGCCTATGCCGCCGACCTCGGCGGCAACGTGTACCGCATCAAGATCGGCAGCACCGCGCCCGGCAGCTGGACGATGACGCGGATCGCGGCGCTGGGCTGCGACACCGTGGACACCTGCACGCCGAACCGCAAGTTCATGTTCGGCCCCGACGCGGTGGTGGACAACGGCGTGGTCGTGCTGATGATCGGCTCCGGCGACCGCGAGAAGCCGCTGCGCTCGTACGGCGCCGCGCTCGGCGTCGCGAACCGCTTTTACATGATGGTGGACAAGCCGAACGACGACAGCTGGCTCGCCAACGAATCGACCCGGTGCAACGGCAACGCGCTGCTGTGCCATGCCTCGCTGCTCGGCGTCACCAGCGCCGACTCGCCCTCGACCACCGACCTGGCCGCCCGCAAGGGCTGGTGGCTCGCGCTCGCGGCCGGCGAACAGGTCGTAACCTCCTCGGTCACGGCCTACGGCATCACCACCTTCAACACCCACACGCCGACCAATCCGGCCGTGCGCCAATCCTGCCGCGCCGACCTCGGCACCGCCAGGGTCTACAACGTCTCCTACCTGAATGCGGCCGGCCAGAACGGCGGGCCGCGTTTCCAGACCGTGGTGGGCGGCGGTCTGGCGCCCTCGCCCGTCGTGGGCCGCGTGAAGATCGGCAACGGCTACCGCGACGTGGTGATCGGTGCCAATCCCGATTCGTTCCTGAGCCCGAAGGGCACCGCCGTCAAGACCGCGTTCACGCAGCCCAAGGGCCGCGTCTACTGGTTCATCCAGAAGTAAGGCAAGGCACCTATGCGAATGCGCGGTTTCACGCTGGTCGAGCTGATGGTCACCATCGCGGTGATGGTGGTGCTCGCCATGATCGCCGTGCCCTCGTTCGAGAACGTGCGGCTGTCGAACCGGCTCGGCGCTTACGCGACCGATCTGGTCGCGGCCAGCCAGCTCGCCCGCAGCGAGGCGATCAAGCGCAATGCGCAAGTGACGCTGTGCGCCTCGTCCAACGGCAGCAGCTGCGCCAGCAATGGCCAGTGGGAGGCAGGCTGGATCGTCCTCAGCGCCGGCCAGGTGGTCCAGAAGCAGGGCACGGCCGCCAGCGGCTATCGCATTCGCGACGGCGCGGGCCAGAGCGCGTTGCGGTTCGAGGGCACCGGCGTGGGCGCCACGGCCGCCACCCTCACCATCTGCCGCGCCACCCCGGCCGGATCGCAGGAGCGGATGGTGAAAATCAGCGCCACCGGACGCAGCGCGATCGCCCGCACCAATGCGGGCAGTTGCAGCGCCGGTGGATGAGACGGTTTTTGTGCGATCCTCCGCGACGACGACAATAGTGCACTGCGGCGGCCGCCGCCCGCAGGCCAAAAGCCGTCGTTCGCACGACTTGCATCAGTAGAAACGCTTCAATTCATGGAACACCAGCTCGACTGGGCACTTGCCGCCTGCGCCCGCATCCTGCGGCCCGTGGTCAGGCTCGCCCTGGCGATGGGCGTGAAGCATCCGCACCTCGAAGTGCTGCTGCGCGACGTGCTGCTCGAAGAGGCCGCGCGGTCCTGGCGCCGCCAGGGCGTGGCCCGGCCCAACATCAGCCAGCTGTCGGTCACGACCGGGCTGAACCGCAAGGCCGTGACCGCGAAGGTCCGCGAGACCACGGACGCCCTGCCCCACACCGAACTCTCCGCCGCGGCCAAGACCTTCACGCTGTGGCTGCAGATGGTGTCCGAGAACCTGGCTTTTCAGCGCCTGCCGATCACCGCCGACGGCGACGACGCGCCCTCCTTCGAGACCGTGGCCCGGCTCGGCAGCCGCGGCAACGTGCACCATCGCACCATCCTCGACGAGCTGGTGCGCCTGAACATGGTGGCCGAGCAGGACGGATGCGCCGAACTCAAGGTCGACGGCTTCGTGCCGGTGGACGACCTGCAGTCGATGCTTGCCTTTCTCGGCGACAACGGCCGCGACCACCTGCTGGCCGCCGTCTCGAACACCCTCGGCGAGCAGCCGCGCATGCTCGAGCGCGCGGTGTTTGCACGCGGCTTGAGCGCGGAAGACTGCGAAACGATCCACCAGCTGGTGCGCGAGCGCTGGTCGGCACTGCATCTGGAACTCACGGGCGAGATGACCCGCGCGGTCAAGCGCGCGCCGGCCGGTGCCAACGGCCGGATCCGGGTCGGGATCTACACCTATTACGAAGACGAGCCGGCGACCCAGGCGCGGCCGCCCGCCCCTCCCCCCGGGCGCAAGGAAGGAACACGATGAACATCCCAACAACCTTGGTGCGCGGCATCTTCATGGCCGCCGCGATGGCCGTGCTGCTGTCCTGCGGGGGCGGCGGCGGCGGTGGGGGCTCCGTGAGCGGGCTCGGTCTGAGCGGCGGCTATGGCACGGGTACTGGTACGGGCACCGGCACGGGAACCAACAACGATGGCGGTGGCGGTGGCGGCGGCGGCGATGGGCCGGGCGGCCCCGGGACCGGTGGCGCGGGCACCGCGGGCGGCGGCAGCAGCGGCGGCGGGGGCGGCGGCAGCAGCGGCGATGGCACCTCCACCGCGGGCAACGGCACCGGCGACGGCTCCGGCGTGGGCTCGGGCGGAACCGGCGTGAGCGCCGACGCGGGCATCGGCTCGGTCGGCGGCATCGGCAGCGTGATCCTCAACGGCGTGCGCTACAACACCGACACCGCGAACTTCAGCCTCGAAGACACCACCGAGCTGCAGATCGGCATGAGCGTGCGCATCGCCGGCAAGATCGACAGCGAGTTCACCGCCGCCACGGCGCAGAGCGTGGTTTCGGCCGCGGAGCTGCGCGGCTCGGCGTCGGCGATCGACGTCGCCCGCGGCAGCTTCACCGTCATGGGCACGATGGTCAGCACCGACAACGCCACGGTCTGGAGCGATTCGACCGGCCTCGCGCAGGCGGTCGACGGCCAGGTCGTGCAGGTGTGGGGCCTGCCCGGCGCGCCGGGCACGCTGCGCGCCACCCGCGTCGAGCTGCGGCCCGCCAACACCGAGCCGTTGGTGACCGGCGCCGTGAAGAACCTCGACCGCGGCGCCAAGACGTTCACGCTCGGCCAGCTCAGCGTGAACTTCGCCGACGCCGCTTTCTCGGGCGGCCTCGCCGAAGCCTCGCTCGCCGAAGACGCCATCGTGCGCGTGCGCGGCGGCACGGCGCCCAGCCTCGGCAACTTCAGGGCCACCCGGGTCCAGGGCTGGTATGCGGTGCCCCGGCAGGCGGGCGCAGCGGTGCAGCTCGCGGGCGTGGTGAGCAGCTACAACGGGCTGGCCGACTTCAAGCTGCTCGGCACGACCGTCGACGCCTCCAGCGCGCAGATCCCGGGCGGCCAGCTGGGTTCGGTGGGCAACGGCGTCAAGGTCGAGGTCGACGGCATCATGTCGGCCAATGGCGTGCTGGTGGCAAAGAAGCTGCGCGTGCGCAACGTGCCGGGCACGGGCGGCCCGGTCGACTTCACGCTGATCGGTGCCATCGGCAGCTACCAGTCGTCTTCCGATTTCCGGGTGCAGGGCCGTGCCGTGAATGCCGGCGGCGCCTTGTTCGAGAACGGCACCGTCGCCGACCTGGGCAACGGCCGCCGCGTCACCGTGGTCGGCGAGAGCGTCGCGCAGGGCGTGCTGGTTGCCACCCGCGTGACCTTCATGCCGCGCTGAGGCGGCGCCCGCTCAGGCTGCCTGCGATGCGGCGCCGAGCGCGTCGTTCTGCGCCTCGGCCTCGGCCAGCCAGCGCCGTTTGTCGCGCAGCGGCGGCACGCCGAACATGCGGCCGTATTCGCGCGCGAACTGCGACGGGCTTTCGTAGCCCACGCTGTGCGCCGCGCTCGCCACGTCGGCCCCCGCCATCAGCATCTGCCGGCGCGCCTCCTGCAGGCGCAGCTGCTTCTGGTACTGCAGCGGGCTCATCGCCGTCACGGCCTTGAAGTGGTGGTGGAACGACGACACGCTCATGTGCACCGCGCGTGCCATGTCCTCGATGCGCAGCGACTGCGCATAGTTGATGCGCAGCGCGCTGATCGCCTTGGCAATGCGCTGGGTGTGGCTGTCCTGCAGCGCGATCTGGCGCAGCCGCGCGCCCTCGCCGTTCACGAGCAGGCGATAGAAGATCTCGCGCTTGACCATCGGCGCCATGATCGGAATGTCTTCGGGCGTGTCGAGCAGCCGCAGCAGCCGCAGCACGGGTTCGAGCACCGGCATCGCGATGCGGCTCACGTAGACGCCGCGCGATGCGGGCGCATTGGCCTTGGCGGGCAGCTTCTCGTCGCGGATCAGGTCGCCGATCTCGTCGAGCGAGAGGTCCAGGCGCAGGCCCAGGTAAGGCTCGTTCTCGCTGGTCAGGCGCACCTGTCCGCAGACCGGCAGGTCGACCGAGCTCACGAGGTAGTGCATCGGGTCGTAGACGTAGATCTCGTCGCCCAGCATCACGCGCTTGGAGCCCTGCGCGATGAGGCCGAAGGCCGGCGTCTGCAGCGCATGCTTGGGGCCGTCGGGCTTGTTGATGCAGTGCACGAACAGGCCGGGCACGGGGGTCTCGATGCTGCCGTCCTGGCCGCGCGTGATGCGGTTGATCAGTGCGACCAGTTCCTTGCGCGCAGCTTCGAGTTCGGGCTCGAGCGGCACCGGCGCGGCGACGACGGTGGCGAATTCGGGTGTTTTGTCGGGCATGTTTCAACCTTGTGACGGATGAAGCCACGGCGGGCGTGCGCCGTGGAGGATCGGGTGCCCGGAGCTTAGCGCCGCACCAGCCGCCTTGCACCGTGGCCAGCAGCGTCCTGGAGGATCAGGCAAGGACTTTGCAGAATCGCGCTCGCCGGCTGGCGTGCCGCGGGCGGATACTTTTGCCCACGACGCCACACAACACCGCAAGACGCAAAGGACGCACTTCCATGCAATACCGCCAATTCGGCCGCACCGGCCTGTTCGTTTCCGAGCTCTGCCTCGGCACCATGACCTTTGGCGGCGCCAGCGGCATCTGGGGCCAGATCGGCAACCTCCAGCAGTCCGAAGCCGAGGCGCTGGTCGGCCGCGCGCTCGACGCCGGCATCAACTTCATCGACACGGCCGACGTGTATTCCGAAGGGCTGTCCGAAACCATGACCGGCCAGGCGCTGCGAAACCTCAAGGTGCCGCGCGAAAACGTCGTGGTCGCCACCAAGGTGTTCGGCGAGACCGGGCAGGCCTCCAATTCCGCCGGTGCTTCGCGCTACCACATCATGGACGGCGTGAAGGCGAGCCTGCGTCGGCTGCAGCTCGACCACATCGACCTCTACCAGATCCACGGCTTCGATCCGGTGACGCCGATCGAGGAGACGGTGCGCGCGCTCGACGACCTGGTGCGCCAGGGCCACGTGCGCTACGTCGGTGTCTCGAACTGGGCCGCCTGGCAGATCATGAAGGCGCTGGGCATCGCCGAGCGCCAGGGCCTCGCGCGCTTCGAGTCGCTGCAGGCCTACTACACCGTCGCGGGGCGCGACCTCGAGCGCGAACTGGTGCCGATGCTGCAGAGCGAGCGCCTGGGACTCATGGTCTGGAGCCCGCTCGCCGGCGGCCTGCTGAGCGGCAAGTACGGGCGCGACGTCGATGCCGAACAGGGCAGCCGCCGCACCACCTTCGACTTTCCGCCGGTCAACCTGGCGCGTGCCTACGACTGCATCGACGCGATGCGCGTGCTGGCCGAGGCGCGCAAGGTCTCGGTGGCGCAGATCGCGCTCGCTTGGCTGCTGCACCAGCCGGTGGTGACCAGCGTGATCGTCGGCGCCAAGCGCGTGGCGCAGCTCGACGACAACATCGCCGCCACCGCGATCCGCCTCGACGCCGCCGAGCTCGCGGCGCTCGACCAGGCGAGCGCCCTGCCCTCGGAATACCCGGGCTGGATGCTTGCGCGCCAGGGCGGCAACCGGGCGAAGCGGCTCGCCGAATCAGGCCGGCGCGGCTGAGGAGGCGCGCACGCGCGCTGCGATGTAGTCCTCTAGCGGAACCGTCCCGCGCTCGGGCGCATCGGGCAGTACGAGGTTGTCGAGCGTGTCCCGCGTCATGGCCGCATAGGAGGCGGCCCCGGCCGGCGAGAACCCGGCACGCCGGAACCACGCCTCCCAATGTGCGGGCGGCACCTCGACGACCCGCACCGGTCGACCGAGTGCCGACTCGAAAGCCGCGGCCACATCGGCCGCGCAGTAGCGCGCCGGCCCTTCGACGTAGTGAGGACCCGAAGACTCGGCGGCGCCGAACATGAGCCGTGCGGCGTAGCGCCCGAGGTCCTCGGGCGCCACCATCGGCAAGCGGAAATCGGGCGGGAACAGGCTCTCGACGACACCCGTGTCGCGCGCGCCTGCAAGGGCCGCGTCCCAGTTGCTCATGTAGTAGGCCGCCCGGATCACGCTCACCGGCACCGGCCGTGCCGCGAGCGCCTGCTCCATCTCGAAGAGCACGCCGAGGTCGCCCAGGCGGTCACCGGGCTGCGCGCCATAGGTGGACTCGGCAACGATCTTCTGCAGCGGCAGGCCTTCGATCGCGTCGAGGATCGCGCGCAGGCTGCGGCGCTCCTCGGCCGCCGTGTCGCTGTCGGGCGGCGCGGGCGGGTTGAGCACGAACAGGCGCTCCGCACCCTCGATGGCTCGGCGCAGCGCCGGCACGTCGAAGACGTCGGCTTCGGCAATGCCGGCGCCCTGCCGGCGCAAGGCTTCGGCATGGCGCGCATCGCGGGTGATGGCGGTCACCGCCTCGCCACGCGCGAGCAGTGCCGACACCAGCGCCGAGCCGACGTGGCCGGTCGCGCCGAGGACCGCGTGCTTCATGGCCCTGCCCCCGGGTCCGCTTGGCGCACAGATTGACGAAGAGCACGATTCAAAGAGGACAGCTTTGTCATCGCCAGAAAGCTACCTGGCTGCCGCGCCGCCACGCGCCCGGCGCGGACGACGCGTGTCGTGGGCGTATTCCCACACCCGCGCCCGCTCGCCGCGCGGACAAAGGCAGGCATGTCGCACCGCAATGAAGCCACCGCCGCGCTCAAGGCGCTGAGCATTGCCACCGACGCCTGCCGGGAATGCCCGCTCGGCGCGCCCGCCACGCAATCGGTCTTCGGCGAAGGGCCGGCGGGCGCGGTGCTGATGGTGGTGGGCGAACAGCCGGGCGACAAGGAAGACCTCGCGGGACGGCCTTTCGTCGGCCCCGCCGGCAAGCTGTTCGACCGCGCGGTGGCCGAACTCGGCTGGTCGCGCGACAAGCTCTACGTGACCAACGCGGTCAAGCATTTCAAGTACGAACTGCGCGGCAAGCGCCGCATCCACAAGACGCCGGCCCAGCGCGAGGTCGAGGCCTGCCACCACTGGCTCGAGAGCGAGATCGCGCAGGTGAAGCCGCATGCCCTGATCGCGCTCGGCGCGACGGCCGCGCGCTCGCTGCTCGGCCGCCCTGTGGCGGTGATGAAGGCGCGCGGCCAATGGCACGAGGATGCGCAGGGGCGCCGGGTGCTCGTGACGCTGCATCCCTCGGCGCTGCTGCGCGGTGACCCGGCGCAGCGCGAGGCGGCCTGGGAAGCCTGGCTGAAAGACCTGCGGGTGGCGTCGGCGCTGATGAAGAAGAAAACAAAGACCGCGGCCAGCACGGCCGCGAAACCCACGCCCGCTGCTCACCCCCGCCGGCGCGTGCGCATGGTGATGGAATAGCGCAGCCCTTCGGTCGGCGCGATCGCATGCTGCCAATCCCAGCGCGCAGGACCGCGCAGCATGTAGATGGAGCGCGGTGCGATCCGCAGTTGCAGGGCCGCCGGCGCACTGGTGCTGGCCGGCGGATACGGCCGCAGCTGCAGCACGGCGTCGCCGAGCAGCGAAACGCCCACGATGTCCTCGAAGTCCGGAACGTCGCGATGCCAGCCGAGCGGCGTGCCCGGCCGGTATTCGGCGAGCAGCGCATGCGCGAAATCTTCCGGCGCCATGCCCATCCATGCGGCCACCCGCGCACGCAGCGGGTGCAGCGATTCGGGCATCGGCGGGCCGGGGCGCAGCCTGTGGTCGTCGAAGTCGTAACTGCCGCCAAAGCCGATGCCGCGGCGCCGCGCGGTGTAGGCCTTGTAGCGCATCTCGCGCAGTTCGAAGCCGCGCACGACCCGCAGCAGTTCGTCTTCCTCGGCGCGGCTCAGGAAGTCGCGCTCGTACTTCAGCCCCTCGATGGCGGCCGCGGGCGATTCGCCGAACAGGTCGGCCTCATCGGGCAACTGGACGACGCGGCTAGCCGATCGCATCGGCGGCTCCTTCATGCGTCGAGCCGGCCGCGCCGCCGATGCGCAGCGTCCACCAGCGCGGCAGCAACTCGCGGATCTCGGCGCGCGCGAAGCGGTCGTCCAGCAGGTGCAGCACGCCGGTGTCCTGCTCGGTGCGGATCACGCGGCCGGCCGCCTGCACCACCTTCTGCAGCCCCGGGTAGAGATAGGTGTATTCGTAGCCCTTGCCGAAGCGCGCCTGCATGCGCTCGCGTGTGATCTCGTTGAGCGCGTTGTATTGCGGCAGGCCCAGGCTCGCGATGAAGGCGCCGATGAGCCGGCTGCCCGGCAGGTCGATGCCCTCGCCGAAGGCGCCGCCGAGCACGGCAAAGCCGATGCCGTGGCCGCCCTCCTCGAAACGCGCCACGAAGCCGCTGCGCTCCGACTCGGCCATGCCGCGCGTCTGGGCCCAGGCGGGCACGCCGGGATACCGCGCGAGAAAGGCCGTGAAAGCCTGTTCGAGGTAGTCGAAGCTGCTGAAGAACGCGAGGTAGTTGCCGGGCCGGCGCTCGAACTGCGCGCCCATGATGTCGGTGACGCGGCGCAGCGATCCCGCGCGGTCGCGGAAGCGGGTCGACACGTGGGTCGCCACCTCGACCTGCAGCTGGTCGCTGCCGAAGGGCGACGCCACGTCGAGCAGCGCCGTCTCGGGCGGCAGCCCGAGCGCATCGCGGTAGAACGCGAACGGCGACAGCGTGCCCGAGAAACACGCGACCGAAGCCGCATCGGCAAAGCGTGCCTCCAGGAAGGGCGCGGGCACGAGGTTGCGAATGGAAAGGCTGCGCGGCTGGCCCGGGCCGCCCGCAGGGCCGAGCCGGCGCTCGAACACCGAATGGTCGCCGAAGGCTTCGGCCATCCGTGCGAAATGCAGCGCGTCGAAGAAGAAGCGCTGCAGCGGCCCCTGGGCGGCGTCGGGGGTGGCGGCGAAGTGCTCGCCCATCGCCATGTTGGCGGCCTGCAGCGAGCGCGCGAAGCGCTCGGGAATCTCATCGCAGGTGTCGTAGGGCTCGGCCTGCGCCTGCTGCACGGTGTCCCATTCACGGTACAGCCGCGCCAGCGTGCCGCGCACGGCCGCGGGCGCCGTGCGATGGGCTTCCTCGAGGGCCGGGCCGTCGAGCTCGGCGCTGTACATGCCGCGCGCGCGCTCGAGCAGGTTGTGCGCTTCGTCGACCAGCACGGCCACGCGCCATTCGGCGTCCTTCATGGTGGCGTACAGGAAGGCACTGCCGTCGAAGTAGTAGTTGTAGTCGCCGACGATCACGTCGGACCAGTGCGCCATTTCCTGCGCGAGGAAATACGGGCACACGCCATGCGCGAGCCCGATGCGCCGCAGCGCCGGCCGGTCGAGCCGGACCGCCTGCGCGGCCTCCTCGCGCGCGGCGGGCAGGCGGTCGTAGAAGCCCTTGGCCAGCGGACAGGCGTCGCCGTGGCAGGCGCGCTCGGGGTATTCGCAGGCCTTCTCGCGCGCAGTGAGTTCAAGCACCCTCGCCTTGCCGCCACCGGGCCCGAGCAGGCGCAGCGCGTCGAGCGCCACCGCGCGGCCCGAGGTCTTGGCGGTGAGGAAGAAGATCTTGTCGATCTTCTGCGCGGCCCGCGCCTTGAGCAGCGGGAAGATCGTGGCCAGCGTCTTGCCGATGCCCGTGGGCGCCTGCACCATCAGGCAGCGGCCGTTCGCGGCGGCCCGGTACACGGCCTCGGCCAGTTCGCGCTGGCCGGCGCGGAACGCCCCGTGCGGAAACGCCAGCTCTGCCAGCGCCGCGCCGAGTGCCGCATGGTGCGCGGCCTCGCTGTCGGCCCAGGCGCTGTAGCGCGCGCAGAGGTCTTCGAAATGCGCCTGCAGCGCTTCGCGGGTGTGCTGCTCCTCGAGCACGGTTTCTTCGCCGCTGCCAAGGTCGAGGTACACCAGCGCGACGGCGATGCCGTCGTAGCCGTGCTTCTCGCAGAGCATCCAGCCATAGGTGCGGGCCTGGGCCCAATGCAGCGCGCGATGGTTGCCGCGGATGGCGTCGAAATCGCCGCGGAAGGTCTTGATCTCCTCGACGCGCGGTGCGCGCGGCACGTGGCCGTCGGCCCGGCCGCGCACCCGGAGCGCCCCGCACTGCGAGACCAGCGCGACCTCGCTTTCGTAGCCGTCGCCGCGCCGGTCCTGCACCAGGGCGTGGCCGGCCATGCCCTCCTGCGCGCTCGGCGCGGGCACGAAGCGCAGGTCGAGGTCGCCCGCCTTGGCCGCGAACGCACACAGCGCCCGGACGGAGACCGTGCGGGCATCGGGCGCCGCTTCGGGCAGCATGGAGGATAGATCCGTGGCCACGGGGATGCTGTACAAAACAACAGTATAACGGCGCGCGCCGCCGACGGCCAAAAGCCTGTCGGCGCCTTCTCCGACATGGCAATCCGCTTGTTTCGGCCAAACTTCAAAGGTTTTGCTTACAAATCTGCTTTTTCCGAATGAAAACACCGACCGCGATCGACCCTGATGACTTCGACCGCCTGCTCAGCCGCAACCTGAAACTTCCGCTGCTCGGCGGGCTGATCGGCGCGCTGGTGTTCGTCGGGCTGATCCTGTTTCTGCTGTCGACGATCCGCTGGGTCGAGCATTCCGACACGGTGACGCGCAGCGCCAGCGAATTGCAGCGCCGCAGCATCGACATGGAAACCGGCCTGCGCGGTTTTCTGCTGACAGGCGAGGAGAGCTTCCTCCAGCCCTACCAGACCGCGCTGCCACGCATCAAGGGCGACCTCGATGCACTGCGCAAGCTGGTGTCCGACAACCGCCAGCAGACGGAACGGATTGAACGCGTCGCGGCGCTGCAGGACGACTGGAACCGTTACGCCGAAGCGTTGATCGCCCTGCGCCGCAGCGGCGCCGACTACCTTCGGCCGGTGCGCGACGGCCGTGGCAAGCAGATCAGCGACGGCATGCGTGCCGAGTTCGCGGCCTTCATGGACACCGAACAGATGCTGCGCCACCAGCGCAACGGCGACGCCAACCGCACGAGCTGGCTCGTGGTCGGCGTGTTCCTGTTCTTCACGCTGCTTTTCACGGGCCTGGTCGCGTATTTCGGACGGCGCCAGCTGATGCTGCTGTCCGACAGCTACGACGCGGTGCTGCAGGAGCAGGCCACGCACGCCGATCGACTCGCCCAGCAGGCGTGGCTGCGCAACCTGCAAACCGAGCTGGTGGGCGAGCTGGTCGGCGAGCTCAGCGCCAACGACATGGGCCGCAAGGTGCTGGCGTTCTTCTCGCGCCACCTCGGCAGCGCCGTGGGCGCGCTGTATGTGCGCGAGCGCCACGGATCGCTGCGGCGGGCCGCGAGCTATGGCTTCTCGATGGAGGCCGAGTCTTCGCCCCAGGTATTCTCGCCGACCCAGAGCCTCGTCGGCCAGGCCGCGGCCGAGCGCCGGCGCATGCTGGTGGAGCCGATCCAGGCCGACTATCTCAAGGTCAATTCGGGCTTCGGCGAGATGTCGCCGTCGGCCGTGCTGCTGGTGCCGGTGTCGAGCGACGGACTGGTCAACGGAGTGCTCGAGCTCGGGCTGCCGGGTGCGCCCGACACACGCACCAACGACCTGCTCGACCTGATTGCCGAGGACATCGGCGCCTCGCTCGCGGCTGCACGCTACCGCGAGCAGTTGCAGGAGGCGCTGACCGAGACACAGCAGCTCAACGAGGAACTGCAGGTGCAGCAGGAAGAGCTGCGCACCGCCAACGAGGAGCTCGAGGAACAGTCGCGGGCGCTGCGCGCCTCGCAGGCCATGCTCGAGAACCAGCAGGCCGAGCTCGAGCAGACCAACAGTCAGCTGTCCGAGCGCACCGAGGCGCTCGACCAGCGCAATACGGCGCTGCGCCGCGTGCAGCGCGACCTCGAAGACCGCGCCGACGAGCTGCAGCGGGCAAGCCGCTACAAGTCGGAGTTCCTCGCGAACATGTCGCACGAACTGCGCACGCCGCTCAACAGCGCGCTCATCCTCGCCAAGCTGCTCGGCGACAACCCGCAGGGCAACCTGAGCGCCGAGCAGGTGAAGTTCGCCGAATCGATCTATGCCTCGGGCAACGACCTGCTGGTGCTGATCAACGACATCCTCGACATCGCCAAGGTCGAGGCCGGCAAGCTCGAGGTGGTGGTCGAGGAGGTGTCGCTGCAGAAGCTCGTGCAGGGCCTTGAAGACATGTTCAGGCCGCTGGCCGCCGACAAGCAGCTCGCGTTCGGGCTGACGCTGCAGCCCGGCATGCCGTCGACACTGGTCACCGACCGGCACCGCGTCGAGCAGGTCCTGAAGAACCTGCTGTCGAACGCGCTCAAGTTCACCGACAGCGGCGAGGTGTCGGTGGTGGTCTCGGGCACGCCCGAGGGCGGTGCAGCCTTTGCCGTGTCCGACTCGGGCATCGGCATCGCGCCCGAACAGCAGGCGCTGATCTTCGAGGCCTTTCACCAGGCCGACGGCACCACGAGCCGCCGCTACGGCGGGACGGGGCTGGGCCTGTCGATCTCGCGCGACCTCACGCACCTGCTGGGCGGAACGATCACGGTGCAGAGCGAGCCGGGCCGCGGCAGCACGTTCACGTTGCAGCTGCCGGCCGCGGCGCCGCAGGCATCGCAGCAGGCGCCCGCGCCCGCACGCGGGGCACTGCCCTCACCCGCCCCTTCGCCCACGCGCGCGCCCTCTTCCGCTTCTTCTTTGGCTCGGTCTTCTTCTTTCGGTCACGCGAGCCCGGCACCGCCCGCGCCTGTGCCGGCGCCGCTCTTCGACGACGACCGTGCGCTGCCGATCGACCAGGTTCGGCGCGTGCTCGTGATCGAGGACGAGCCGCAGTTCGCGCACATCCTCTACGACCTCGCGCACGAGCTCGGCTACCGGTGCCTGGTCGCACACGGCGCGGCCGATGGCTTCGACCTGGCGCAGCAGTTCGTGCCCGATGCCATCCTGCTCGACATGCGGCTGCCCGACAGCACCGGGCTCGACCTGCTGCAGCGACTGAAGGATTCGCCGAAGACGCGCCACATCCCGATCCACGTGGTCTCGGCGGCCGAGAACGCGCAGGCGGCTGCGCTGCACATGGGCGCCATCGGCTACGCGCAGAAGCCGGCCACGCGCGCCGAGCTGATGAAGGTGTTCGCGCGGCTGGAAGAGAAGCTGACGCAGAAGGTCAAGAGCGTGCTGCTGGTCGAGGACGACGCGCTACAGCGCGAAAGCGTCATCCGGCTGATCGGCGACGACGACATCGAGATCGTTGCCGTGGGCTCGGGCGAAGAGGCGCTCGTGCTGCTGCGCCAGCGTGTCTTCGACTGCATGATCACCGACCTGCACCTGCCCGACATGCAGGGCAGCGAGCTGCTCAAGCAGATGGCCGCCGAGGAAATTGTCTCGTTCCCGCCGGTCATCGTCTACACCGGGCGCAACCTCACGCGCGACGAGGAAGCCGAGCTGCAGCGCTATTCGCGCTCGATCATCATCAAGGGCGCGCGCTCGCCCGAGCGGCTGCTCGACGAAGTCACGCTGTTCCTGCACAAGGTCGAGGCCGAGCTCTCGAGCGAGCGCCAGGGCATGCTGAAGGTGGCACGCGGGCGCGACCGCATCTTCGAGGGCCGCACCATCCTGCTGGTGGACGACGACGTGCGCAACCTGTTCGCGCTCACGAGCGCGCTCGAGCAGCGCGGCGCGGCCGTCGAGATCGGCCGCAACGGGCGCGAAGCGCTCGAGAAGCTGGACCAGGTGCGCGACATCGACCTCGTGCTGATGGACGTGATGATGCCGGAGATGGATGGCCTCGAAGCCACGCGCCGGCTGCGCACCGACCCGCGCTTCGACAAGCTGCCGGTGATCGCCATCACGGCCAAGGCCATGAAGGACGACCGCGAGCAGTGCCTCGCGGCCGGCGCGAGCGACTATCTCGCCAAGCCGGTCGACCTGGAGCGGCTTTTCTCGCTGCTGCGCGTTTGGATGCCCAAGATGGAGCGGCTGTGAAGCCCGCTGCCGCCCCGCCCCCCCCGCCCTCCACCGTGCTGAGCAACACGGAGATCGAGCTGCGGCTGCTGATGGAGGCGATCTACCTCAAGTACAGCTACGACTTTCGCAACTACACGCTGGCCTCGCAGAAGCGCCGCGTGCTGCATGCGCTCGATCAGCTCGGGCTGCCTAGCATCTCGGCGCTGCAGGAGAAGGTGCTGCGCGATCCGGCGCTGTTCGGGCGGCTGTTGCAGTACCTGACGATTCCGGTCAGCGAGATGTTCCGCGACCCGGCGTACTTTCTGGCGCTGCGCCAGCACGTGGTGCCGATCCTGCACACCTACCCGTCAGTCAAGGTGTGGGTCGCGGGCTGCAGCACGGGAGAGGAAGTGTTCTCGCTCGCGATCCTGCTGCGGGAAGAAGGCCTGCTCGCGCGCACGCAGATCTACGCGACCGACATCAACCCCGCCTCGCTCGAGAAGGCGCGCCAGGGGATCTTTCCGATCGAGGCGATCCGGGGCTACACCGCCAACTACCAGCGCGCCGGTGGCCGCAGCGAGTTCTCCGACTACTACACCGCGGCCTACGACGCGGCGCGCTTCGATCCGTCGCTCTGCGCGGGCGTGATCTTTGCCGACCACAGCCTCGCGACCGACAGCGTGTTCGCCGAGACGCAGCTCGTGTCATGCCGCAACGTGCTGATCTACTTCAACCGCGAACTGCAGGACCGCGCGCTCGGCCTGTTCCACGAGTCGCTCTGCCACCGCGGCTTCCTGGGCCTGGGCGCGAAGGAAAGCATCGATTTCTCGAGCTACGCCGGCCGCTTCGACGCCCATTCGCGGCTGGAACGCATCTACCGCAAGGCCTCATGAAGACGAACACGACGCCTCACTCGGAGCGGCGCGTGGAGGCCGTGGCGCTCGGCGCCTCGGCCGGCGGCATCGAGGCGCTCCTCGCGCTGCTCCACGGCCTGGCGCCGCCCTGGCGGCTGCCGGTGGTGATCGTGCTGCACCTGCCCGAAACGCACCAAAGCCACCTGGCCGAGATCTTTGCCGAGCGCCTGCAGGTGCCGGTACACGAGGCCGCCGACAAGATGCCAATCGCCGCCGGCTCGGTGTATTTCGCGCCGCCGGGCTACCATCTGTCGATCGAGCGCGACCGGTCGTTCTCGCTGAGTTGCGAGCCGCCGGTGCGTTTTTCGCGGCCCTCGATCGATGTGCTCATGGCCTCGGCCGCCGATGCCTATGGCGCCGCGCTGGCCGGCCTGCTGCTCACCGGCGCCAACGAAGACGGCGCCGAGGGCCTGTACCGCATCCACCTGGCCGGCGGGCTCACCGCCGTGCAGGACCCCGGGGAAGCCCAGGTGTCCACCATGCCCGAAGCGGCCATCGCGCTGCACCGTCCCGATCACGTGCTTCCCCTGCGCGAACTTCGCGCACTGCTGCTGCAACTGGAGTCTGCCCATGCCCATTGACGTCGAAAGCAAGCTGCTGATCGTCGATGACCTGCCCGAAAACCTGCTCGCGCTCGAGGCCCTGATCCGCGGCCCCGGCCGCGCCGTGCACCGCGCGACATCGGCCGAGGCGGCGCTGGCGCTGTTGCTCGATCACGAGTTCGCGCTCGCCATCCTCGACGTGCAGATGCCGGGCATGAACGGCTTCGAGCTGGCCGAGCTGATGCGCGGCACCGAGCGCACGCGCCACATCCCGATCATCTTCGTGAGCGCCGCCGGCCGCGAGCTCAACTACGCGTTCCAGGGCTACGAAAGCGGCGCGGTCGACTTCCTGCACAAGCCGCTCGATCCGCATGTGGTCGCGAGCAAGGTCAGCGTCTTTGTCGACCTCCACCGCCACCGCAAGGCGCTGCGGCACGAGCGCGACGCGCTGGCGGCCGCCAACCACAAGCAGGAGGAGCTCGTGCGCCAGCTGCGCCATACGCAGGTCGAGCTGGAGCATGCGGTGCGCATGCGCGACGACTTCATGTCGATGGTCTCGCACGAGCTGCGCACGCCCCTGAACACGCTCTACCTCGAAACACAGCTGCGGCAGCTGCATGTGGCCAAGGGCAACCTCGAGTCCTTCGCCGCCGACCGGCTGCCGGCGATGATCGAGCGCGACCAGCGGCAGATCCGCAACATGGTGCGGCTGATCGACGACATGCTCGACGTGACACGGCTGCGCCGCGACGCGCTGTCGATCCAACCCAAGTCGGTCGACTTGGCGGCGCTGGCCCGCGCGGTGGTCGAGGGCTTGCGGCAGCAGGCCGAGGCCGCGGGTTCCGTGATCGCGCTCGAAGCGCCGCAGCAGCTGCACGGCGTGTGGGACGAGTTCCGCATCGAGCAGGTGCTGACCAACCTGCTGACCAACGCGCTGCGCTACGGCCGCGGCAAGCCCGTCGAGATGCAACTGCACGAAGCCGACGGCATGGCGCACGTCGCGGTGCGCGATCAGGGCATCGGCATCGCGTCCGAGGACCAGGACCGCATCTTCGAGCAGTTCGAGCGCACCGACGACAGCCGCAAGCACGCACCGGGCCTCGGGCTGGGCCTCTTCATCACGCGGCGCATCGTCTGCCTGCACGGCGGGCGCATCGAGGTCGAGAGCACCCCGGGCGAAGGTGCGCTGTTCCGGGTGGCGTTGCCGTTGCACGCCGAAACCGCGGCGCCGGTACCAAGTCAGGCGCAGGCATAGGCGTCTTCCTACGGCCGGCGCCCCCGTGCGCCGGGATACTGCATGATTGCCCTTCGCATTATTTGGAAAGCGCCTTTGTGAACGTGCTGATCGTCGATGACAACGAAGCTGCCGCAGACCTGCTGCGGGAGCTGCTGAGCCTGCAGGACCATACGGCGCGCTGCACCTACACCGCGCAACAGGCCATGGACGCCGCGGCCGCGGAGCGCTTCGATGCGGCGCTCATCGACCTGACGCTGCCCGATTTTCCGGGCAGCGAGGTCGCCAGGCGCCTGCGCGCCGACACCAGCGGCCACAGTCCGCGGCTGCTGGTGGCGATTTCGGGCTTTTCGGCCGACGACGCCGCAGGCGCTGCCGCGCGAGGCCTGTTCGACCACCACCTGCAGAAGCCGATCGACATCGGCCAGCTTTCGGACATCCTCGCCGCCGGGCACTGACCCGGACGGCGCGGCTCAGAGCGCGAGCCCGCCGCGCGACAGGTGCACCCCGCCGCCCGAGGTGTTGAAGGCGATCGTCGGTGCGCTGAAGTCTCCGAGCGGCGCGCCGAGGCCGATCTCGCCGCTGCCGTGCAGCACGCATTCCTCGCGCCGCAATGCGATCTCGTGGCTCGGGCCACCATTGCCGTGGAAGCGCACCCAGGTGCCGTAGGTGCTCAGGTCGATCAGCACGCAGCTGCCGTGGCGCACTTCGATGCGCGCATGCAGCCGGGAAACCCGCGGATCGTCGACCACGAACTGCGCCTCGTCGACGCGGCCCAGGTGGATCGGCAGTTCGTCGATGCGGAACTCGGAGCGCACGTCGAGCCATTCGAGCACGATCTGGCCGAACGACGAATCGGGCAGCCGCAGCGGCGCAAGCGCGGCCGGCACCGTGAGAAAGGCGGTCAGTTCCTCCTGCCAGTCGATGCGGTGCACGGCCGACATCTCGCTGCGGCCGCGGATCGTGAGCAGGCCCAGGTCGCGGTGGCGCACGCTGCCTTCGCCGAGCTGCGCGATGACCGCGTCGGTGGCCCAGATCTGGCCCGGCCCCGCCAGGTCGCTCAGCCGCGACGCCAGATTGACCGCATCGCCGAAGCAGTCGCCCTCGACTTCGACCACTTCCCCGCTCGCCACACCGATCTGCAGCGCCATGCGCAGCGGCGCGGGCCATGCCATGAGCCGCTTCTGGTGATAGCGCTGCAATTCGATGACCGCCTGCGTGGCCGGTGCCGCGTGCGCGAAGATGGCGAACACCCCGTCGCCCAGCGACTTCACGACCCGGCCGCCATGGGCGTGGCAGATGCTGCCGATCCACTGCGTAAGCCGCGTCACCGTTTCGGTTGCCCGCGCGTTGCCCATGGCCTCGAAGACCCTGGAGCTTTCTGTCAGGTCCGCGAAAACGACGGTGGCTTGAACGTCCATGGAGAGTTGAAAGATGGGAACTCGCCATTCTCCCTGCTGCGGCGCGGCCCCCGGGGCGATCGGCGCAAAGGCAGGCAATTCCTACCCTATTTGATCAACTGCAACGTAAAGTTTGTTGTTTGTAAACAAGGGACGGTATTCCCCAGCTTGTGAATTGCTTGTGTGAGGCTTAAGGTATCCATCACCGTTGCCGCAATACGTTTTTCTTCGTCTCATGCTGCTTTTCCGTCGCTTCCTTCGACTGCTCGGAATTTCCGGTCCTGGGTCCTCCCCTCTCATGGGAGAACACCAGCTGGGGCGCATCCGCGCGGCCATGCTGACGGTGCTTCAGGTGCACGGCGGGCATTCGGTTCAGCGGGTGGCGCAGCGCGTGCGCTTCGCGGCCGATGTGGAATCGCTCTGGTACCTGCGTCAGGATGTGATGGTGGCCTTGAGCGCGGTCGACGGCGAAGCCGCCGCACGCCGCCAGATGAACGCCATCAACGGCATGTTCAAGGGCGGCCTGCCCGGTTCCATGGGCCCGCGCCGCCACCACAGAGTCTGCTGACCCGCTGCGTCCGGAAACCCGGATTCAGTGTTCGTGCCCGTGGCCATGCCGGTGGCCCCACACCATGAACACGTCGCGCCCGTCGGCCGCGAGTTCGACCTTGGCGCCCACTGGCAGCAGCACCTTGGTCGGCACATGCCCGAACGGCAGCCCCGTGAGCACCGGCACCTTGAGCTGCGTGCGCAGCCGGTCAACCACCGCCTCGAAGCCGAAGCCGCGGTCGTAGCCCGGCACTTTGCGCATGCCGGTGAACTGGCCCAGCACGATCGCGCGCTGCCGTGCGAGCACGCCGGCCATGCGCAACTGATCGAGCATGCGCTCGATGCGGTAGGGATGCTCGTTGACGTCCTCGAGGAACAGCACGCCCTTGTCGACCTGCGGGAAATACGGGGTGCCGAGCAGGCTCATCAGCACGCAGAGGTTGCCACCCCAGAGCGTGGCGCCGTGCACGGGCTTGAACCTGAGTCCGGCATCGCGCACCGGCATGCGCCAGCCGGTGCCCTCGCCCTGCCCGCTCACCAGGTCGTCGAAGCAGGCTTCCATGATGTCGTCGGGGCCGCCCTCGGCACCAAAGTCTTCACCGACCGCGGGACCGGCCCAGGTGACTGCGCCGGTCTTGGCGAACAGCGCGTTCTGCAGCGCGGTGAAGTCGCTGAGGCCGACGAACTCGGTGCCGCGGTCGATCGCCTTGGCCATGGTCTTGTAGGGCACCGCATCGAGGATGCGCGTGAGCCCGTAGCCGCCGCGCGCGATCAGCGCAATGTCGGCGCCGCTGGCCGCGGCGCGCGCGATCGATGCGAGCCGCGTGGCGTCGTCGCCCGCGAAGCGCTGGTGCACCGACAAGGCGGCCTCGTCTATCTCGACCTCGTGGCCGAGCTTCTTGAGCCTCGCGACGCCGCGGCGGAATGCGGCCTTGTCGCGGACCGCGCTCGAAGGGGAATAGATGTAGATGTGTTTATTGGTGCTCACGGCGGCGAGTATCCCATTGCCTCGCGCACCTGCCGCCCGAGCGCGGCGGCCTGCGCAGGGCTTGGCCCCGATGCCGAGGCCGGGGCGACCGGGCCGAGCGCGCGCAGCGCCGCCTCGTGGCCGCGGTCCGGGAATGGCGCGCGCCATGCCGTGCCGGCCGCCGCGCCCTCGTCGGGCGCCGCCAGCACGGCGATGACCTGCTCCGGTCGTGCCGCCCGCAGCAGCGCGGCGAGCGCCCCGCCCGCGGCGCTGTGCACCAGCGCCAGCGGCGCCCCGGGCGCGATCCCGTCGAGCCATTCGCAGAGCACCTCGCAGTGCCACGCGAGCCGATGCACGGTCTCGCGCTTGGGCTTGTCGCTTTGGCCGAAGCCGATCAGGTCGGGCACCAGCGTGCGCAAGCCCGGCGCACCCGCGAGGTGGCGGAAGAAGTAGCTCCATTCGCCAGGCCCGTGCAGGCACAGGGCCAGCGGCGCATCGATTGGGCCCTCGTCGAGGTAGTGCATGCGCCAGCCCTGCAGCGCGGGCAAGTCCTGGACATGGTGCGGTGAAAAGTCATAGCCCTCGAGTGCCTCGAAGCGTTCGGCCGGGGTGCGCAGCGCGTCGTCGCGCAGCGGCTGCGCCTGCTCGCGCGCCGCCTCCCGGCGCAGGCGGAAGAACGCCTGCAGCACCGCGCTGCATTCGTCGGCCAGCACCCCGCCCTGCACCTGCGTGCGGTGGTTGAGCCGCGGCTCGGCAAAGAGGTCGAGCACCGAACCGGCCGCGCCGGTCTTGGGATCGGGTGCGCCGAACACCACGCGCGCGAGCCGCGCGTGCAGCATGGCGCCCGCACACATCGCGCAGGGCTCCAGCGTGACGAACAGCTCGCAGCCGTCGAGGCGGTAGTTGCCGAGCGCGGCGGCGGCTGCGCGCAGCGCGTTGATCTCGGCATGCGCGCTCGGGTCGTGCTGCGCCACGGGTTGGTTGCGTCCCGACGCGACGAGCTGCCCCTCCCTCACGAGCACCGCGCCCACCGGCACCTCGCCGGCCTCTGCCGCCAGCCGCGCCTCGGCCAGCGCGAGCGCCATCCAGTGCGCGTCGTCGGCGGCCATCACGCGTCCTGCGTGCCCGCGGCGGCCAGCGGAATGTCGGCCATGAGCCCCAGGCGCTCCATCCACACGGCCAGCGCCTTCTCGTCGGGCGTGCCGGCGCCGTACATCGCATGCATCGCGCCATGCGATTCGCGCCGGTGCTGGTTGAGCTTGACCTTGGATTGCAGCGCGCGCACATGCAGCGAGAAGCCCATGATGCCGGCCAGCATCTTGTGCTGGAACTCTTCCCCGAGGTCGCGCCACTGCTGCGCATAGGCGGGTTCATGCTCGCCGATGAGCTTCTTGAGCAGCGCGTCCTTGGCCTCGGGTGTTTCGATCAGCCGCGCTTCGACCGTGCAGTGCACCGCCAGGTAGTTCCAGGTCGGCACGCGCGCGAGGTCGGGATACACCGAGGGCGAAAGGTACGCGTGCGGGCCGAGAAAGCTGGCGACCGCCTGCGGCCGGGCCTGCAGGTAGCGCCAGTGCGGGTTGGGCTTGGCGCAATGCCCGAACAGTACCAGTTCGCCGTCGGCATTCTGCTCGGCCACGAGCGGCAGGTGCGTGACGAACGGCAGCCCGTCGTCGTCGTTCGAGATCAGCGTGGCGAACGGGTGCGCGCGCATCAGTTCCAGCGCGATGGCCGGGTCCTTGGCATTGAACTGCGGGGGCATGTACATGGGGCGGGTTCCTCGTGGCGAGGCCCCGATTGTCCCCGAGCGGCAGCGGCCCTGCTGCGCGCTACTTTGGCCGCTGGCCCGTGCCCGCCGCCTCGAGCAGCGCGACCATCGCCGTGTAGCCGCGCGCCTTCGCGAGCTGCAGCGGCGTATTGCCCTGGCGGTCGGTGAGCTTCAGGCTGGCACCGGCATCGATGAGCGCGGCGAGCGTGCGCTGGTGGCGCGGGCCGCCGTCGCCGAGCACGATCGACTCGATCACCGCGGTCCAGTGCAGGTTGTTGACATGGTCGAGCGGTGCGCCCGCCGCGATCAGCCGGCGCACCACCTCGTCGTGGCCGAGGTGCGCGGCCGCGATCAGGGCGTTGCCGTCGTAGCGGCTCGTGATCTGCCCGGGCTTGGCGCCCAGCGCGAGCAGCAGCGCAAGCGTCGGCACGTCGTCGGCCACCGCGGCGATGGTGACGGCGTCGTAGCGGTCGGCCTCGAGCGCGTCGAGATCGGCGCCGGCCTTGGCAAGCAGCCGGATCGCGTCGTGCTGGCGCGCATGGGCGGCCACATGCAGCGGCGTGCGGCCGTGCGCGTCGCGCGCCTCGAGCGCCGCGCCGGCCGCGACCAACGCCTTCATCTTCGCGATGTCGCCCTGCCATGCTGCGCGGTGCAGGCCCTGGTAGGCCTGCGCCTCGGCCGGCTGCGGCGCCACCTGCGCCAGCGCGCGGGCCGGCACCACGGCGCCGAGCGCAGCGGCGGCGAGGCCCGAGAGCAGGACGCGGCGCTGCATCGTCATCAGAGCAGGCCCTTGACCTTCTCGAGCGCGGCGTTGGCGCACTGCTCGTCGAGGTGGCCGCCCGGCGCACCGCCCACGCCCACGGCGCCGATCACTTCGTTGCCCGACTTCACCGGCACACCGCCGCCGAGCAGCAGGAAGCCCGGCAGGTAGACCAGGTTGGCGGCGCCGGGGTTCTTCTGGGCGCCTTCCATCATGGCCTGTGTGGGGGCCTTGGCCGAGGCCGAGGTCCAGGCCTTGCGCTCGCTCGAGGCCAGCGTGTGCGGGCCGGCGTTGTCGGCGCGCTGCACGGCGCGCACGGTGCCGGCGCGGTCGACCACGGTGGCTGCCACGTTGTAGCCGAGCGCGCTGCAGGCGGCCACGGTCTCGGCCGCGATCTGGTTGGCGAGCGCCAGCGAGATGTTCTTTTCGGTGCGCACGGCGGGTGCCGGCGTCTGGGCTTGAACGGCCGAAGCGGCGAGCAGGACGGCGGCGGTGCTGAAGCGAAGGATGGAACGCATGGTGTGTTGTTTCTCCAGGGGTGCAGGGACTGCGCCGACGGTGTGTCGACGGCTGCACGAACTGTAGGAGCCGCGGCGCGTGCGGGCCATTCGTACGGCTACGCCCGGCACTCCGTAGAACTACGGAGCGTTCACCGCGTGCGTCATTCCTGCGGCGCCACCACCAGCGCATAGCGCCGGATCAGCTGCGCGAGCGAATCGCATTCGAGCTTCGCGAACAGGTTGGCGCGGTGCGTCTCGACCGTGCGGGGCGACAGCGCGAGCGTGCGCGCGATCTCCTTGTTGGTGAGCCCCTGGACGATGAAGGCCAGCACCTCGCGCTCGCGCTCGGAGAGCTGCGCCACCCGCTCGCGCGCGGCCTGGTCGGCCTGCGAACGCTCGCGCGAGCGCACGTGCTGGCGCACCGCCTGCTGCAGCGCCTCGAGCAGTTGCTCGTCGTCGACCGGTTTCTCGAGGAACTCGGCCGCGCCGGCCTTGAATGCACGGCGGCACATCTCCACCGTGCCATGGCCGGTCAGCATGATCACGGGCTGGTCGACGCCCTGCGCCACCAACCGGTCGAGCACCGTGAGGCCGCTGATGCCGGGCATGCGCACGTCGAGCACGATGGCGCCGACGCCTGCGCGGTCGAAGCCGTCGATGAAGGCCTGCGGATCGGCCCAGCCCTGCACGCGCAGGCCGACCGTGCCGATCAGCAGCGCGAGGCCCTCGCGCACGGCCTGGTCGTCGTCGATCAGGTGGACGAGCGGCGACTGCGGCTGATGGCCGGCGGAAGGTGCATTCATGGCGTCGGTGGCGCCACCAGCGGCAGCAGCAAGGTGAAGCGCGCGCCGCGCGGCGAGGCATGGGCAGCACTCAGGCTTCCGCCCATGCCGCTCGCGAGCGTCTCGCTGAGGCTCAGGCCCAGGCCCAGGCCGCCCTCTCGCGTGCTGAAGAAAGGCTCGAAAAGGCGCGGCAGGGCCTCGGGTGCGATGCCGCGTCCGTTGTCGGTGACGGTCAGCACGCCCTCCTGGCCGTTGCGACCGACGGCGACGGAAAGGCGCCGATCTCCGGCGGGCACGAGGTCGAGCGCCTGCAGCGCGTTCATCAGCAGGTTGTGCACGATCTGCTCCAGCGCCACTGCCTCGGCCTGCACGCGCACCGGCGCCTGGGCACCGGCATCGAACTGCGCGGCCACGCCACGCTTCGCGATCTCGGGCGCTAGCAGGTGCAGCGCGCTGCGCACCACCTCCTGCAGCACCAGCGGCCGCACGTCACCGCCGGCCTCCGGGCGCTCGATCACGCGGCGCAGCCTGCCCACCACGCCGGCCGCGCGGCGGGCCTGCTCGACCGCCTGGCCCATTGCGTCGCGGGCGGTCGCGAGGTCGGGCGGATCGTCGTCGAGCAGGCGGCGCGCGGCCTGGGCATTGGCCAGCACGGCGGTGAGCGGCTGATTGAGCTCGTGCGCCAGCCCGGCCGAGAGTTCGCCGAGCGCATTGAGCCGCGCCACCTGGCCGAGCCGCAGCAGCTCTTCGGCCCGGCGGCGCGCAATGCGCTGGCGCTGTGCGGCCCACAGGCCCGCGAGCAGCAGCGCCACCGCGGCGGCCCAGCCGGCCATGCTGCGCCACGGCAGCTCGGCCCAGCCGACCTGGCGCTCGGCCACCATGAGGAAAGGCTGGCTCGGCGAGGCGAGCGCCTTCGAGAGGCCGAAGCGCCAGCCGTTGGCCGCCGGCCTGCCGGGCTGCAGCACCAGTTGCTGCCCATCGTGTTGCAGGATCAGGCGCACCGGACTGTCCTGCGGCTTCATCGGCCAGTCGCGCCAGGGCACCGAGCCGGCCAGGTCGATCTCGAGCGCATAGCTGAACGGCGTGGCACCCATCACGAGCTGGTAGCGGGCCTCGGCAAAGGCCAGCGACGCCAGTTCGGCGTGGCGCGTGCTGCGCGAGCGGGCCTCGGCCGCCGCAAGCGCGTCGGCTTGGCGAGCATCGGGCCAAGGCTCGTCGCGCGCGCGGCGCTGTACCCGCAGGATCGACGAATACACCGACGGCAGGCGCTGCTCGGGCTGGCCCGCCTCGGCACCGGGCTCCAGCAGCGCGAGCGTCGCGAGCACGGCGTCGTACTGCACCATCTGCTGGCTCATGAGCCGGTGCGCGATGCGGGCATCGGTCTCGAACGCCTGCTGCAATTGCGCGAGTTCGGCGCGCGCCAGCCACACCGCGCCCACGGCCGTGAGCGCCAGCCATGCCAGCCACCAGCCACCCCGTGTGCGCAACCACTGTTTCATGGCGCGGATTGTGCCCGGCACGGCGGGGGCGGCCCCGCGTGGCCGAGAATGCGGGCCCAGAAATGACCGAACTGCAGGACCCCCTCTTTCCCGATCTCGCGCGCCCTCCCGAGGCGCCCGCGGCAGGCCTGCAGGAAGCCGAGCCGCTTGCGAAGAAGAAATCGCGCGGCGGCACGGTGGCTCCCGCCCCCACCGATCCGGCGTTGGTCGCGCTGGCTTCCGAGCTGCCGCCCGCCTTGCGGCTCGGCACCTCGTCATGGAGCTATCCGGGCTGGGCCCACCTCGTCTGGGACGGCGAGTACGCCGAGTCGGCGCTGTCGAAGAACGGGCTCGCGGCGCTGGCGCAGCATCCGCTCTTTCGCACCGTGAGCCTGGACCGCAACTTCTACCGCGCGCTCACCGCGAGCCAGTACGCGCGCTATGCGGCCATGGTGCCCGACGACTTCCGTTTCGTGGTCAAGGCACCGAGCCTCGTGACCGACGCCACGGTGCGCGACGAAAGCGGCCGCGGCACGCAGACCAATCCGGTGTTCCTGAACAGCGAGCTCGCGGTCCAGGAGTTCGTGCAACCCGCGCTCGGGGGCCTGGGCCACCGCATCGGCGCGCTGGTGTTCCAGCTGAGCCCGATCCCTTCGCACCTGCTGGCCGACACGCCGGCGCTGCTCGCGCGCATCGGCGCCATGCTCGAAGCACTGCCCGACTTGAAGCCAACGGCGCCCGACGCGGTGATCGCCGTCGAGGTGCGCGACCCGCAACTGCTCTCGCCGGCCTTCGCGGCCATGCTGCGCAGCGTGGGCGCCACCTTCTGCATGGGCCTGCATGCCAAGATGCCGCCGATCGAGGCACAGCTGCCGATGCTGCGCGCGCTCTGGCCGGGGCCGCTGGTGTGCCGCTGGAACCTGCACCGCCGGCACGGCCGCTTCGGCTACGAAGATGCCGAGAAGCTCTACGGCCCCTTCGACAAGATCGTCGATCCCGACCCGGAGACACGCGTGGCGCTCGCGAAGGTGATCGCCGGCACCACCGGCGCCGGCCAGCGCGCCTACGTCACGGTCAGCAACAACGCCGAGGGCTGCGCGCCGCTGACGATCGCCTCGCTCGCGCGCGACGTGGTCGAGCTGCCCTCGGGCTAGAAGAAGAGCGCGCTACCGGGCGTCGCGCGCGATGGGCACGTAGTGCCCGCCCGCAAACATCTCTCCGGCGAAGCTGTGGCCCAGCTCGGTGGCAATCTGATCAGCAATCTGGTCTCGGGTTGGCGCTGTCGTCATGTGTTCCATGAAACGGGGGGCCATTGTCGCCAGCGCGCGAAGGGAAAACAGGTACAGATCGCGTGGACCGAGTGCGGAACAGCGGGCCGAATCGCCCGCAGCTACAGCGTCTCACCCGCCTTGAGAACGCCTGCATTGCGCAGCGCGGAGTCCAGCCATTTGGCTGCCGTGTTGCCGTTTTTGATGGCCTCGATGCGCGCGGCTTCGTCCTCGACCTTTTTCTCCGCCGCCTGAAGAAGCGCCCCTACCCTCTCCCGTTCGACGATCACCACGCCATCGGCATCGCCGACGACCAAGTCGCCGGGACGCACGGTCACGCCGCCCACCGAGACCGGATGCCCGATCCGCCCCGAGGCGAGCTTCGTCGGCCCGTTGGGATTGGTGCCGACCGAGAAGACAGGAAAGTCCATCTCGTCGATCTCGGCGCTGTCGCGCACCGCGCCGTCGATCACCACGCCGGCGATGCCGACCTGCCGGCACGCGTTCATCATGATCGTGCCCATGAGTGCGGCGCTCTGGTCGCCCTTTCCGTCGATCACCAGTACGTCGCCAGGCCGGGCCAGCGCGATGGCCGCATGGATCATCAGGTTGTCGCCCGGACGCACTTCGACCGTGAGCGCGCTGCCGGCCAGCTTCATCCGGTGGCGCAGGGCCTGGATGCGTCCGTGCAACGCACCGCGGCGGCCTGCGACGTCGGCAAGGATGGCCGGCTGGAAGGCCGAGGCCTGCCGGACCAGATCGGAGGAGACGCGCTCGAAGTCGCGAATGATGTCGGGTAGCTGGTTCATCGTCTGTCGCTTTCTTATTCGGCCTTGACGTCGGCGTCTTTCACCACGCGGCCCCACTTGCGTTTGTCCGCAGCCAGGAAGGCGCGGAACTGCTCGGGGGTGCTTCCCACGGGCTCCAGGCCGTCGGCGGCGAGCCGCTTGGAGATCTCGGGCATCGCGAGCACCTTGGCAACCTCGCGCTGGATGCGCTCGACCACGGCCGGCGGCGTGTTCTTCGCCGCGCAGATGCCGGCCCAGGTCACGGGTTCGAAGTCGGGCACACCGGCCTCCGTCACGGTCGGAACGTCGGGGAACGCGGCCAGCCGGCGCGGGCTGGCCACCGCCAGCGCGCGCAGCTTGCCGGCACGTGCGTACTGCATCGAGCTCACGGGCTGGTCGAAGATCATCGAGACCTGTCCTGCGACGAGGTCCGTCATCGCCTGGCCAGTGCCTTTGTAGGCCACGTGAACGATGTCGATGCCGGCGCGGCTCTTCAACATCTCCCCTGCAAGATGCCCGCCGGTGCCCGTGCCCGACGAAGCGAAGTTGATCTCGCCGGGCTTCTGCTTGGCGTAGGCGACGAGTTCCTTCACGCTCTGCACCGGCAAGGTCGCATTGACCAGCAGCATGTAGGGCGCGTTGACGATTTGCGTGACCGGTGCGATGTCCTTCTCGGGATCAAAGGGCATGCTCTTGATGTGCGGCTGGATCGACAGGGTGCCCGTGGTGCACATCAGCAGCGTGTGCCCGTCCGCGGGCGCACCGAGCATGGCCGATGCCGCGATGTTGCCGCCGGCACCGGGGCGGTTCTCGATCAGGATTTGCTGCCCAAGCCCTTCGGCCAGTTTCGGCGCGATCAGGCGTGCGATGACGTCGTTGGAGCCGCCTGGCGAGAAGCCCACGAGGATCTTCACGGGTTTCGATGGAAAGGCATTCGGGCCCTGCGCCCAAGCGGTGCCAACGGAGACGGAGCCCGCGGCAAGGGCCGGCAGCAGCTTCAGAAAGGATCGGAGTTTCATTGCGGTTCCTGGTTGGTGGCTTGGCCCGAGAGGTGGTCGCGCGCCCGCGCAATGCGGCGGCAACCCTCCAGCAGTTGTTCAGTGCTCGCGGCAAACGAAAGGCGGAAATGCGTCGGCACGCCGTAGGCGCTGCCCTGCAGTGCGGCGAGGTTCTGCGCATCGAGCAGGTGCATCACCCAGTCGTCGCAGGTCTGGATCGCAACGCCCTGCCGAGTGCGAAGACCGAACAGCGCACTGCATGAGGCGAAAACGTAGAACGCCCCATCGGGCACGGCGCAATCGATGCCGTCGATGGCATTGAGCGCCGCCACCACGGTGTCGCGCCGCTGCGCGTATTCGCGCCGGTTCGCGGCGATGCTGTCTTGCGGCCCCGTGAGCGCCGCGACGGCGGCAGCCTGCGCGATCGAATTTGGCCCCGAGGTGCTCTGCGACTGGAGCTTGACCATCGCCTGGATGAGCGCCGACGGCCCCGCGCCGTAGCCGATGCGCCAACCCGTCATCGCGTAGGCCTTGGAAACGCCGTTCACCGTCAGCGTGCGGTCCTTGAGTTCTGGTGCGACCTGCGCCATGGTCGCGAATTCGGCGTCGCCATAGATGAGGTGTTCATAGATGTCGTCGGTCAGTATCCAGACATGCGGATGGCGACGCAGCACCTCGGCCAGTGCTTGCAACTCAGCCCTCGTGTAGGTCGCGCCGCTTGGGTTGTTCGGCGAGTTCAACATCAGCCAGCGCGTCCTGCCGGTGATAGCGCGCTCCAGGTCCGCGGGCTGGAGCTTGAAGCCCATCGCCGCCGGGCAGTCGACGCAAACCGGAACGCCGCCGGCCAGCAAGGCGATGTCCGGGTAAGACACCCAGTACGGTGCCGGCACGATCACCTCGTCGCCCGTCGCGACCGTGCACATGAGCGCGTTGAAGATCACCTGCTTGGCACCGGTGCCGACGATGATCTCGTTCGATGCATAGGCCAGCCCGTTCTCGCCAAGGAACTTGCCGGCGATGGCCTCCTTCAACAGCGGCGTGCCGCCCACGTCGGTGTAGCGCGTCTGCCCGGCCGCCATGGCGCGGATGGCTGCTTCCTTGATGTGCGCGGGTGTCTCGAAGTCGGGCTCTCCTGCTGTCAGGCTGAGGATGTCCCGGCCGGTCGCGCGCAGCTCGCGTGCCCTCTGTCCAGCCATGGAACTCGGCGACGGTTTGATTCGGTTCAGGCGTGGTGCGATGTGAAGCATGCACTCAGTATCGAAGTCCGCTTGCCGCCGGACAAACGAGAAATCCGCTGGGCATGCCATTCCTTTTATTCGCGTGTGGAGGTGGGCGTACATTCCGCCGGATGAACTTCACCTTCAAGCAGCTGGAGGCCTTTCTCTTCAGCGTCAAGCTCCAGAGCTTCAGCGCAGCGGCGGTCAAGCTGCACACCACGCAATCGGCCATTTCCAAGCGCCTCGCGGAACTGGAAGAGTCGCTGGGAGGCGCCCTCTTGCACCGCACCTCGCACGGCTTGGAGCTGACGCAGGTCGGCCGCGAATTGCTGCCGTTCGTGGAAGAGGCACAGCGCCTCTGGCTGCGCATCGCGCACGACATCAGCGTCGACAAGACGCTGCGCGGCAGCTTCCGGGTCGGCGTGACCGAACTCACCGCAATGACCTGGCTCACGCGCCTGATCCAGCTGCTGCAGAAGCTCCACCCGCAGGTATCGATCGAACCCGTGGTGGATGCGGGGCTCACGCTGTTCGAGCGCCTGGAAGCCAACAAGCTCGACCTGGCCATCATGCCCGGCTCCTTCTGGGGCCAGGCTTTCGAATCGATCAAGGTCACCCAGGTCGAGCAGGTCTGGGTCGCAAGCCCGCGCCTGCAGATTCCCGCCCGCGCACTGAAGCCGCACGAGTTTGCCGACTACCCGGTGATCGAGCAGCCTGCGGGCGCCTCGAAAAACAGGTTCTATGAAGCCTGGCGCGCGGAGCACGGTTTTCGCTTCGGCAAGGTCATGCTGACGAACAGCACCACGGTGCTGCGCGAATTGACCATCAGCGGCTTCGGCCTGAGCCAGCAGGCGCTCGACTATGTGCGCCCCGACATCCGCAGCGGTCTGCTGCGCGTGGTGAAGAGCGATCCGATACCGCCGCCGTTGGTTTACAGCGCGGTCTACCGTCGCGACAACGCCAGCCCCGCGCTGGCGCGCATCATCGAGCTGGCCGTCGAGACCTGCGACTTCACCTTGCGGGCGAGCCAGCACGACGTCGGGCCGGCACGCTCGTCGCAACGGCAACGCGTGCGCCGCGAGGTTGCGAAGAAAACCGCCAGGAAGACCCGCAGATAGAAGATGCCTAGGCCTCGAACGCCAGGAATACCCGCCCGCCCTCGATCTTCACCGGATAGCTGCGCAGGTCCTCGGTGAGCGGCGCGCACATCGCCTTGCCGCTGCGCACGTCGAAGCGGCCCTGGTGCAACGGGCATTCGATCTCGTGGCCTTCGAGAAAACCGTCGCACAGCCGCGCATGGCCGTGGGTGCAGATGTTGTCGGTGGCATGGATGCCGTCTTCGGTGCCGTAGAGCGCGATGTCGCGCCCCTGCACCTCGATGCCGATCACGTCGTCGGCCGGTACGTCGTCGACCGCCGCGGCATCGACCCAGGTGGTGGTGCTCATGTGCCGTTTCCTCGCTCTGTCAGTTGTCGGGCTTGAGGCCGGCACGCTCGATCACCGGCTTCCAGCGCGCGAGCTCGTCGGCCATGAATTTGGCGAGCGCCTCGGGCGTGCTGCCGACCGGGTCGAAGTACGCAGTCTGCAGGCGCTGCTGCGTCTCCGGGTCCTTCAACACCGCCGCGATCTCGCGGCTCATGCGCTGCACCACCTCGCTCGGCGTGCCCTTGGGCGCCATGTAGGCGAACCACGGCACGGCCTGGATGTCGGGAATGCCCGATTCACGCAGCGTCGGCAGTTCGGGCAGCAGCGCCGAGCGCTCGGCCGAGGTGACGGCCAGCGCCTTGAGGCGGCCGGCCTTGGCCTGCGGCATCACGGCGACCGGCGGCAGGCAGGCGTAGTGCACGTCGCCCTGGATGATCGCGGTGACGGCCTGCCCCGACGATGCGTACGGAATGTGCACCGCGAACGACTGGGTCCTGGCCTTGATGAGCTCCACGCCCAGGTGCGAGATCGATCCGTTGCCGGTCGAGGCGAAGTTGAACTTGCCGGGGTTCGCCTTCATGGCGGCGAGCCAGCCCTTGACCGAATCGACGTTCATCGCGTTCGACACCGCGCACACGTTGGGCGTGGTGGCCGCGAGCGAGACCGGAACCAGGTCCTTGAACGGGTCGTACGGCAGGCTCTTGTAGAGCACCGTGTTGTAGACCAGCGGCGCGTTCACCGAGAGCAAAAAGGTGTAGCCGTCGGGCTGCGCCTTGCTGGCCGAATCGGTGCCCGAGTTGCCGCCTGCGCCGGGCCTGTTGTCGACGATCAGCGGCTGGCCGATGCGCGCCGCGAGCTTGTCGTTGACGATGCGCGCGAGGATGTCGGGCGACGAGCCGGCCGCGAACGGCACCACGATGCGTACCGGGCGCTGTGGCCAGGCCTGCTGGGCGTGCGCGGCGGCGGCGAGCGCGAGGCCGGTGAAGACGGCGGCGAGGCGAAGGTGCTTCATGGTTGCGCCTCCACGTCGACCATGCCCTGGTGGTCCTGCTGCTCGCGCGCGATGAAACCCGCGATCAGCGCGCGGTAGGCGGCCTCGATCACCTCGGGGTAGGCGCCCTGCTCTTCGGCCAGCGCGCGCACCTTGTCGATCACCTCCTGCTGGCGTTGCGGCGCCGACACCTGGAAGGCATTGCGCTTGAAGCGCGCCGCGTCCTTCACGTAGCGGCCACGCTCGGCCAGCAGCGCGACGATCTTGCGGTCGAGCGCGTCGATGTTCTGGCGCACCTCGGCCAGCGTGGCGCACAGCGGCCGGTAGGCCGGGTCGACGAAGCGCCTGAGCGGCGCACCGTGGGTGTCGGGTTCTTTTTTTTCGGTCATGGGGTTCAGATCGGATAGATGATGGAATTCGGGATCATTTCGCTGTCGAACACGCACAGGCGCTCGGCAAACTTCAGGCCCTCGGGCGTCGGCACGACCCGGTCGATGTAGCGCCCGACGTTGAACACCGTCGAGGGCCCGTCGAGCTTGGTGCGAAAGACCGCATAGTTGGCCTCGCTGTGGATCGCGCCGTCGTCGTCGACCCGGTGCACCACCGGCAGGCCGACCACATGGCGCTGGTAGTACGGATCGTGGAACAGCGTCTCCTGGATGCCGTAGACGCGGTCTTCGAGCATGCCGCGGCTCTCGAACGACAGCGTGGCGAGCGGCAGGCCGCGCGCGTGGTTCTCGCGCGGCTGCAGCCGGTAGCTGCACTGTTCGATGAAGAAGCCGGGCCACAGCGCCCACTGGCCCGAATCGACCGCATGGGCATAGGCCGCGTAGAGGCCGGCCAGTTCGAGGTAGGGGCCGGGGTCGAGCGTCTTTTTCATGCGGCCTCCATCACGTCGCGCCAGTAGCGGTACATGCCGCGGATCAGCGTCTCGGTCACCATGTGGTCGGTGTTCTCGACTTCGCGCCCGCCGAGCTCGGCGAGCGTGCGGTGGAACGGCTTCTGCTCGAAGCCTTGCTGCGAGAACTCGATCACCTCGCCATCGTCGGCCGACACGAAGCCCGCCGGCCCGAACAGGTTGGCCTGGCGCAAGCGGCGCTGCGTCATCTCGGCGGTGTCGTCCTCGAACCCGAAATGCGTCCAGACGAAATCGAAGGCATCGTGGCCCACGGGCTGGATGTGGCGCGTCGAGACGCTGTTGACCTGCTGCTGCAGGATCAGGCTCGGGAACAGCGTCATCATCACCGCGGTCGGCCCGCCCCACCAGGGCTCGGGCACGATGTCGAGAAAGCGCGGGTCCTTCAGCTGCATGCTTTCCTTGAAGCTCGACACCTGCGTGACCTGCGCCGCCTTGCCCGCGCTGCCGCGCGTGGAGATCATCGCGGCGTGGCGGCCGCGCGCATCCATCTTGAGCTCGGACTTGTTGTCGGCGCGCCAGAGCCCGAAGGTGACGAACCAGGTGTGCAACAGGCCCGGGTGGTACGGGTCCTTGATGTTCTCCTGCATCAGCTTCCAGTTGCCCGGAATGCGCTGGCGGCTGTAGCCGAGGATCGTGAGCTTGCGGCCGTCGAACAGGCGGTCGAAGTAATGCAGGATGTCCGGGCCGAGAAAATCCTCGAACGACTCGATGCCGTGGTCGAACGATGCAAAGACCACGCCGCCGCGCGAGGCGACCTTGAGCTTCGTCAGGCCGTGGTCCTCGGTCTTGAAGTCGGGCGGCATGCCGCCGTGGACCTTGCCGTCCTGCTTCACGCCGCGCCGGAACGGCACGCCCTGCAGGTCGCCCTTGAGCGTGTAGTTCCACTGGTGGTAGGGACAGACGAATTCCTTGCGGTTGCCATGGCGCTCGCGGCAGAACTGCATGCCGCGGTGGGCGCAGACGTTCTCGAACACATGGATCTCACCGGCCTCGTCGCGCGCCATGACGACCGAGCGCTCGCCGATCGCGGTGCGCTTGAAGTCGCCCGGGTTCGGTATCTCGGCTTCGAGGCCCACGTAGCACCAGTGCTTCTCGTAGAAGAAGCGCTGCAGCTCCTTCTTGTGCAGCGCCTCGTCGGTGTAGGCCATGAAGGGAATGCGGCTGGTCTTGTCGTTCTCCCATGCGAGTTCGATGGGGAACACGGCTGGCTGTGTGGTCATCGCGGAGTCTCCTTTCGTTCGAATTCTTCAGGTGCCTTGCAGGTAGAAGGCGTCGGCATGGATCTGCTCGGGCGCCAAGCCGCGGCTGCGCACGAGCTGCGTGACGGCCTCGACCATCGGCGGCGAGCCGCAGAGATAGGCGCGCCAGCCCTCGAAGCCGCCGGGCCAGTCGGCGCGAATTGCATCGGTGATGAGCCCCAGGCGCTGCCCTTCGCGCGCGGGGCCGGTGACGACCACCACGTGCACCTTCAGCCCCGGATGCTGCGCCTGGAGCGCGCGCAGTTCGTCCAGGCCGTACACGTCCGCGTCGGAGCGCACGCCCAGGTACAGGTGGATCGGCTGCATCAGGTCGGCGGCGACGGCGCCGCGCACGATCGACAGGATCGGCGCGAGCCCGGTGCCGCCCGCTGCACAGAGCATGGGCCCGCGGTGCTTGGTGCGCAGATAGGCCGTGCCGAGCGGGCCGCTCACGCGCACCGCCTCGCCAACTTGCAGCCGGTCGAAGACATGGTCGGTGACGCGCCCGCCCGGCACCCGTCGCACATGGAATTCGAGTTCCGCGTCGTGGCACAGGCCGGCCATCGAATAGGGCCGCGCGAGGTCGGGCGCGAACTGCAGCTGCGCGTACTGGCCGGGCGAGAACGCGAGCGGCTTGTTCGGCTTGAGCCGCAGGCGGCGGATGTCATGGGTGAGCGCATCGATGGCCGTGACCGTGGCCTTGAGGATGCGCGCCGGATGCACCACCACCTCGTCGGGCTCGGGAATCTCGATCGCGCAGCTTTCGGTCAGCGTGGCCTGGCAGGCCAGCACGTAGCGTTCGCCCTGCCCGTCCGGGCGGATCGCGTCCTGGCCGCCGTCGAGCACCTGGCCCCCCACCACCTTGCAGCGGCAGGTGCCGCAACGCCCCGACAGGCAGCTGTACGACACGGGTACGTCGTGCGCGCGCAGCACTTCGAGCAGGTTCGCGCCGGGGCGAACCTCGAGGGTGCGGGCAAGCGGGTGAATGTGCAGGTCCATCGGGGGCTCTTTCTTGCGCGGCGGCGTGTGGCGCGCGCCGGCTTGTCTCTGTGGCGCGATGATGCGCGGCCGTGCCGGATTGACCAATAGAATTCGATGAATCCGCGACATCACCGTCATGAATAAAGGTCTGGCATGCAACTCAAGGACATCGACCTCAACCTGCTGCTGGTGTTCGACCGCATGCTGGCCGAGAAGCGCGTCTCGGCGGTGGCCGAATCGCTCGGCCTCTCGCAGCCGGCCATCAGCAACGCGCTCGCGCGGCTGCGCAAGCTGCTCGGCGACGAGCTGTTCCTGCGCACCGCGCGCGGCATGGAGCCGACGCCGTTCGCGCTGCAGCTGGCCGAACCGGTCGCCTATGCGATGGGCGCGCTGCACGGTGCGCTCAACCAGCAGGTGGTGTTCGATCCGGCCACCAGCACGCGCAGCTTCACGCTCGCGATGACCGACATCGGCGAGATCTACTTCACGCCCAGGCTCATGGAGGCGCTGTCGCATGCGGCGCCGGGCGTGACGATCAGCACGGTGCGCAACAACAGCAGTGCGCCCGCGAGCCTGCGCGACGAGCTCGAGGCCGGCCATGTCGACATCGCCATCGGCCTGCTGCCGCAGCTGAAGGCGGGCGTGTTCCAGCGCCGGCTGTTCCTGCAGCGCTACGTGTGCCTGTTCTCTGCCGCGCATCCGCTCGCGCGCAAGCGCAGCGTGTCATTGAAGGACTTCGGCGCGGCCGACCATGTGCTGGTGCAGGCGGCCGGCACCGGCCACGGCAAGGCCGACGACGTGATGGCCGCGCAAGGCATCCAGCGTCGCATCCGTCTCAAGGTGCCGCACTTCGTGGCGATCGGCCACATCCTGCGCGCGAGCGGGATGATCGCGACCGTGCCCGAGCGGCTTGCGCAGAGCATTGCCGAACCGTTCGGGCTGGTGTGGCGGCCGCATCCGGTGGCGCTGCCGCAGATCGCGATCAACCTGTTCTGGCATGCGAAGGTGCACCGCGAGCCGGGCAACCAGTGGCTGCGCAGGCTGCTGTTCGACCACTTTGCCGACGGCGCCTGAATGCGGCTCCCGTCAGGCGGGCCAGCGCGCGAGCACGTCGTACACACCCTTGCCGACATGGCTTTCGACCAGCGCGAATGCATCGGCATGCCAGCGCACCGGCGCGACGGCCTGGCGCGCGATCGTGCGCGGGGTCCGCGCTAGCGTCATGTGCGGCGTGAAGCCGTGCTCGGGCTTGAAGCCCACGTCGGCCAGTGCTTCGCCCAGGCGCTGCCGGAAAGCCGTCAACGCTGCGTTGCGGCTGTCGTCGGCGCACAGAACGAAGGCTTGGCTCTTGTCGAAGCGCGTGGCTTCGTCGAACACGATCTCGAACGCGGGCGGCGGCACCGCCGCGGCCGCATCGCGCGCGGCTTGCAGTTGCTTGGCCGGCACGGCTGCGAAATCGCCGAGGTGGTGCAGCGTGACGTGCAGGCGGTGCGGCTCGACCAGCTTGGCATTGAGCGCGTGCCGCTCATCGAGCTGCGCCGCCAGCGCGGCCACCGAACCGGCAAGCTCGGGCGGCGGAAAGATCGCGAAGAACAGCGAGCGGGCCAGGCGCACCCGAGGCTTGGCGGTGCCGCGCTGGCGCCGCAACGGCGGCGGTGGCGGATCGATGCCGGGGAGAAGAAGCTGTTCGGTCATGGGACTCTGTCGATGCGCCGGAGGCAGCGTGCGCAGCGCCTCCGGCCAAACGCGCAATATTGGCACAATGCGCCGCACCACACCCCTGAGCGATCCTGCATGACTGCCCCTCCCCTGATCGACGGCCCCGACGGCCACCCCCGCTGCCACTGGTGCGCAGCCACGCCCGAATACACGGCCTACCACGACAACGAATGGGGCTATCCGGTCGCCGACGACCGGCGCCTGTTCGAGAAGATCAGCCTCGAGGGCTTCCAGTCGGGGCTCAGCTGGCGCACCATTCTTGCGAAGCGCGAGAACTTTCGCGCGGCCTTCGAGGGTTTCGATTTCGACAAGGTCGCCCGCTTCACGCAGGACGACGTCGAACGCCTGCTGCAAGACGCGGGCATCGTGCGCCACCGCGGCAAGATCGAGGCGGTGATCCACAACGCCGCACGCGCGCAGGAGATGGTCGCGCGCGAAGGCTCGCTCGCGGCGTTTTTCTGGGCCTACGAACCCGCAGCGCTCGACACGCCGCAGACGGCCTCGACCTCCGAGGCCTCGGTGGCGATCTCGAAGGCGCTCAAGAAGCTCGGCTGGAAGTTCGTCGGGCCCACGACCGTGTATGCGTTCATGCAGGCGATGGGACTCATCAACGACCATGCCGAAGGCTGCGTGGTCCGCTCGAAGGTGGAGCGCGCACGCGGCGCGTTCAAGCGCCCGCGGAACTCGGCGCCCGCAGCGCGGGTCTGACCCGCCATGCGCGCACCGGCCCAACCCTCCAAGCCCTCCTCCCTCCGGGTCGAACTCGGGCCGGCGGACAACGCGCGCCGCGCCCTGCTCGCCGCTGCCATCGTCGGCGCGCCCGCGCTCTGGCTCGGTGCCCGCGCCCAACCCGCGCCCGCGCGCATCGCCACGCCAGCCCAGACCGAAGGCCCGTTCTACCCCGTGCGCCTGCCGCAGGATGCCGACCACGACCTGCTGCAGAACGGCACGCTGCGCTACGGCCGCGGCCAGCCGGCCTGGGTCGACGGCACGGTGACCGACCTCGACGGCAAGCCCTTGCGCGGCGCGCAGGTCGAGATCTGGCAATGCGACGAGAACGGCCACTACCACCACCCGGGTGACGGCGACCGTGCGGACGCCGCGTTCCAGGGCTTCGGCCGTGTCGCCGTGGGCGACGACGGCCGCTACCGTTTCCGCACCATCCGGCCGGTGCCCTACAGCGGCCGTACGCCGCACATCCACGTCAAGGTGAAGCTTGGCGGGCGCGAGCTGTTGACGACGCAGCTCTATGTGGCCGGCGACCCGGGCAATGCGCGCGACGGGCTCTGGCGCCGTTTGCCGGAGGCCGCGCGCGACGCCGTGACCGTGCCGTTCGAGCGCGGTGCGGACGGACTGCGGGCGCGGTTCCCGATCGTGGTTGCGGCCTAGGGCCTGTTCACACTATTTACGGGGATCGCGTTGGCCCGCATTGGGGCTGGCTG